>ENA-OUQL01000005-OUQL01000005.1-human-gut-metagenome-genome-assembly--contig:-NODE-5-length-475205-cov-23.1178_pt1 | contig 475205 bp, 410 predicted proteins | sample MGYA00237945_ERZ548829 | MGnify/ENA primary metagenome ERZ548829 (study PRJEB26490, sample SAMN05194708) | human gut metagenome | biome: terrestrial biome; feature: human-associated habitat; material... | reverse complement strand
TACACAAAGGAAATCAATCTTATCTCATGGAACGGGAGAGAGCCGAAATATGACATCCGCAGCTTTTCCCCGAACCGTGAGAAGTGCGGAAAGGGTATCACGTTGAACGCTGATGAAGCAGCGGCACTCCTTGAAGCATTACAGAAAGAAGTAAACAGCGGGGATTGATGGTATCTGATTGACAGGGCGGGGCGTTTCCAGACGTTCTCCTGCCCTGTCTGGAAAGGAAGATTTAAGTATGGGCGAGGATAAGAAAGCAGATAAAAAGAGAAAGCGTATCGTGCCAAAAGCACCAGTGCAGATGATAATCAGCCGTGAATATGTCGGCACACAGACCGTTACAGAAGCGTTTGTCCCGATTATCTCCGAGGATATTCGGAAGAAGATTGCCGAGGGCGACACCTTCGACAATGAGGGGCTGTCCGCTTAGAATGTACGCAATGGGACATGAAAACAGATAGGACAGATACGGAGGTTTTACAGTATGGCAGGAATAAGAACGGAGAACAAGATTTATGAAGTCGGCATGTACTGCCGCTTGTCAAAGGACGATGGCACGGATAACGAGAGTGCGAGCATTGCGACACAGAAATCCATCCTCACGGATTATGTGAAAAAGCAGGGATGGCACTTAGCAAAAACGTATGTGGACGATGGTTACTCTGGTACGAATTTCCAAAGACCAAGTTTCCAGAACATGATTAAGGACATTGAAAACGGTCTGATAAACTGCGTGATTACGAAAGATTTATCACGTCTGGGGAGGAACTATCTTGACTGCGGACTGTATCTGGAAGTGTTTTTTCCAGAGCATAACGTGAGGTATATAGCGGTCAATGACGGCGTGGACACGCTCAATAAATCAGCGATGGACATCACGCCTTTCCGCAACATCCTAAACGAAATGTATTCTGCCGATGTGTCAGTCAAGATAAAATCGGCGTACCGTGCGAGGTTTCAGCAGGGGAAATTCATGGGAACAACAGCCCCTTATGGCTATGTCAAAGACCCTGCCGACCACAACCATCTGCTGATAGATGACAAAGTTGCCCATGTGGTAAGGGAGATATTCGACCTTGCGTTAGCGGGCAACGGCATCGCCAAAATCCGCAAGCACATCAACAAACAGCATATCCTACGCCCTGCCGCTTATGCGGTGGAGCAAGGGGCAACAGGCTATGAGCGGTACTTTGAGGATAACGAGGAAAACCGTTATATTTGGAGCGAGAACAGCGTGAGGGGCATTTTAAGAAGCCCGATATATGCGGGCAACCTTGCAGGCTACAAGCGGATTGCAGCCAACATGAAAAGCAAGAAACGCCCCTCTAAGCTGCCCGAAGAATGGGAAGTGATACCAGACACCCATGAGGGGATAGTCACGCAGGAGGAATTTGATACCGTACAGCAGCTTATTACAAGCCGCAGATTACCAGAAAACAAGGGCGGCTTTGAGAACATCTTTGCAGGCGTTATTAAGTGTGCGGACTGCGGTTATGCCATGCGGGCTATGAGTGCCAACAGGAGGAAACGCCCCGACATCATCGACTGCGTACAATATTCCTGCAATAATTATGGCAGATACGGTAATATCATGTGTACCGCACACAGCATTGAAGCGAGGGACTTGTTCAACGCTGTCCTCACCGACATCAACCGATTTGCGGATATGGCGGTCAATGATGAAAAGGCGGTGAGGGCGATTGAAAAGCGGCTCACGGAAACAGACCATAGCAGGGCAAAGGCACTGGAAAAGGAGCAGAGAAAGCTGAACAAACGCCTTGCGGAACTGGACAGGCTGTTTTCTTCCCTTTATGAAGATAAGGTGATGGAGCGTATTACGGAGCGGAATTTTGAGATGATGTCGGGGAAATACCAGAAAGAGCAGCTTGAAATTGAAGCAAGGCTGAAAGAGGTGACGGAAACTCTTAATGAAAGCTACGAGAAATCACGGGGAATCCGTGACTTCCTCTCCCTAATCCGCAACTATCAAGGAATTAAGGAACTGGACGCAACCATCATAAACGCACTCATAGACAAGATACTTGTTTCGGAACGTGAGAAACTTGCAGACGGGACAGTAAGACAGGAAATCAAGATTTATTATAAATTCATCGGCTTTGTCGGTGAATTACATATCACGCCCACAAAGCGGTGGACAGCGTTAAAGCCTAAGAATTGTACGGTGTGCGGTGTTGAATATGTTCCCCGCTCTGGCATATCGAAGTATTGTCCTGCTTGTGCCAAGAAGATACAGAGGGAGAAATCAAACGAGAGCAAACGCAGGAGCAGGGAGCGAAACAGACAGGCATGTATTGAACTGTCCGCAAAAAATGACCGACTGACCTTCAGCAGCGGCTGGGCCGTATTGTCCGTCAGGGGAATGAAAACGAGGAGGTGGAAATCTTCCGCTATGTAACCGAGGGTACGTTTGACGCTTACCTTTACCAGCTTGTGGAAAACAAGCAGAAATTCATTGCTCAGATCATGACCAGCAAGGCCCCTGTCCGAGTGGCAGAGGATGTGGACGAAACGGCCCTCAGCTATTCCGAGATCAAGGCGCTGGCCACCGGCAACCCTCTCATCATTGAAAAATGCAATTTGGATATGGAGGTGGCAAAGCTCAATATGCTCAAGGCCAGCTATCTCAATCAGCGGTATTCCCTGGAGGAGCTGGTGCTGCGCGAATACCCGGCAGACATCGCTCGGATTACAGAACGGATTGCGGGCTATGAGAAGGATGTGGCGCTGGCAGCCGCCCATCCGAAAGGTCAAGAGGGCTTCTGCGGCATGGTGATCGAGGGCAAACAGTATGCCGAAAAAGAGGACGCTGGCAAAGCTATCATCGACGTTTGCAGCAAAATGACTGGCTCCGACGCGGTTTTGCTGGGAGAATACAGGGGCTTTTCCATGGTGCTGGCCTATGATGGTATCAGCAACGAGTACCGCATTACCCTGAAAGGCACCCTCTCCCATACGGTGACGCTGGGCGCGGATGTGTTCGGCAATATCGCCCGTCTGGACAATGCCCTTGAAAACCTTGCGGGGAGCTTGCAGGCAGAGCAAAGCAGCCTGGAGGAAACAAAAGGGCAGCTTGAAAATGCCCGCGCTGAATTGGGCGCGCCCTTTGCCCGCGAGGAGGAGCTGGCGGAAAAAACCGCCCGATTGAATGAACTGAACGTCCTGCTGAAAGTGGATGAGAAAGACAAGACGCTCATTGACAGCGTTCCCGATGAGGGCGAAGAAGTCCCGGAACGGAAGGTTGTGGGATTGGAGCGTTGATTCCCCTGTGCCGATTGGAGCAATCCAGTCGGCCTTTTACATACCAAGATGGACTTTTTCAAAAAAGTGCTGTATAATAAAAGCGGTTAGCTACAACTAATTCATTTCAGAGGTAAGGAAAATGGGACTGATAAAAAAATATTTTAGTAATACCCGGAAGCCGGACGGGATATTAGGAAAGATGATGGTAAGCGGAATGAATAAAGCTCATGCGGGGGTGTCCGACTGGGGCATAAGGCATTTATCTTCTATCCAGCCCCAGACGATCATAGAATTAGGCTGCGGTGGCGGACGCAATGCGGCCCAGCTTCTTAATAATTTTCCAAAGGCGACGTTGACCGCGTTGGATTATTCTGAGGTGTCCGTAGAAAAAACAAAACAGGTCAATCGGCGGGAAATCCAACATAAGAGGTGCCAGGTATTGCAGGGAGATGTCGCTACACTGCCTTTTTCAGAAAATAGTTTTGATCTGGCCACAGCCTTTGAAACCGTCTATTTTTGGCCGGGGCCTACAGAAAGTTTCCGGGAAGTCTGTCGAGTATTAAAACCGAATGGCTTGTTTTTGATTGTAAATGAATCTGACGGTACAAATAGAAGTGATGAAAAGTGGCTGGATGTCATAGAGGGCTTGCAGATTTTTGATAAAGCACAGCTTTCTAATTTTTTGAAAGACGCTGGCTTTTCAAAGATTATCGTTGACCATGACGAAACAAAGCATCGGCTTTGTATCATGGCGATGAAATAAATAATTGTACGCTTTCACGGGGCCGATTGGAATAGTCCAGTCGGCCTTTTACATATCCGAAGAATACAGCCCCCTTTACATAGCCGGTTGCCCCATGCGGGCAGCTAATTTGTGGCTATGGGAAGGGGGCTGTATTTTTTTATGCCTTTTTACAACCAGGAGGAGATCGAAAAAGCGCGGGAGGTGGACTTGTTCACCTATCTACAAGCCTGTGAGCCGCAGGAGCTTGTCCATGTTTCCGGCAATGTCTACTGCACCAGGGAACACGACAGCCTGCGTATTTCCAATGGCAAATGGTGCTGGTTTTCCCGTGGGATCGGCGGTTACAGCGCGCTGGACTACCTCATCAAAGTCAAGGGCTGTTCTTTCATGGAGGCAATGGAGGCCGTTGCCGGCAGGGCTGCCGCCCCGCCGCCGTCCTTTACGTCCGTTCCAAGGGAAGAAAAACCGAAGCACCTGCTTTTGCCGCCGCCCGCCCCAAACAACCAGGCTATGCTGGACTACCTCAAAGGCCGTGGGATTTCCATGGAGGTGCTGGACTTCTGCGTCCAGACCGGGCGCATTTATGAGAGCCGGAATAAGGGCCATGGAAATGTGGTGTTCGTCGGCTTTGACAAAACCGGAAAAGCGCGGTTTGGCTGCCTGCGAGGGATCAGCGAGGGCCGGTTCCACGGGGATTTAAGCGGCAGCGACAAGCACTATTCCTTTGCCCTGCCCGCCTGCGGGAAAAATCCGGCTGTCCATCTGTGTGAGTGTGCCATTGATGTCATGTCCTATGCCAGCCTTTGCAGGCTGGACGGAATCGACTGGAAACAGCACAACCTGCTGTCTTTGGCCGGGGTATATCAGCCGAAGAAAAAGATTGCGGAGAGCAAGCTGCCTGTGGCCCTCACCCGTTTTTTAGAGGATTATCCTCATGTGAAAACCGTCTATCTCCATCTGGACAACGACGGCCCCGGCAGGATGGCCGCCGAAGCCATCCAGACAGTGATCTCCAAAGAATACGAGGTCAAAAACTGCCCGCCGCCCAGGGGAAAGGATGTGAACGACTACCTGTGCCGAAGGCTGGGTATTCCTATCCGGGGCGCGAAAGGAAAGGAGCAAGAACGATGAGCGAAAGGTGATATTGTCATTCGCCTTGCATAATGTTATCTTTTATGATAACATTATAGACGAGGTGAGAACATGGATGAACTGCATGGACGGCAAAAAATTATTGCCCAGCTTGTAGAGGCCCGGCTGGAACAGGGCGTTTCTCAGGCGGAGCTTGCAAGGCGTGTGGGAACCCAGCGCTCCAATATCTGCCGCCTGGAAAGCGGTGTGCAGAATCCCACGCTGGATATGATTTTGAAGATTGCGTCCGCGCTGGGGAAAGACGTTTCCCTTCTTTTGGACGACAAGGAGGAACCTATGAGCAACATTTACAGTCTGCGTATCTACGACACGGAGCTTATGCGCTTTTCAATGGAGAAGCAGGGATTGTCCGGCCTGGTGGCCGAAATCCTTTATACCAATGAGGAACAGACCCACTTACTGCCCCTGGATATGGAGCGCACCGGCGAGGGCGTTATTCACTGGCTGGAGCGGCGGGTGATTCCCAAAAACCGCGCCTTTGTGGATGAGATTCTGAAAACCCTGGGCCTCAGCCATAACGATACCAAGGGGATCATTGACGTTTGCAAGGGGCTGTCTTTGAACGACAGCTATTGGGTGGTGCCGGAGGGGTTTGAGGGGAAGTTTTCCCAATACAACCTTTATGAAAACCGCTTTTCCGAGATTCTGGCCCTGGTGGCCTACACCGGCGCGGGCGGAAGCCGTCAGGCATTTACCACTTCCCCGGAGCTTACCACAGGCGGTATGCTGCCCAAAGCGTGGCGCTATGTGGAGCAGGACGGGATTTATCTTTATAAAGGCGGCACCACCGGCGCGTCCAACGCAGGCCGGGAACCCTACTGCGAATACTATGCGTCGCAGGTTGCGGAAACCATGGGGTTAAACGCCGTCCACTACGATCTGGAGAACTGGAAAGGCATTACGGCCTCGAAGTGTGAGCTGTTTACGAACATCGACACGGCATATATCCCCATTGGGCGGATTGTGCGCACCGGAGGAATAGCTGCCTGCCTTGCCTGGTACGAGAAGCTGGGGACGGAGTTTTCCGAGCAGCTTTGCAGTATGCTGGTGTTCGACGCGCTGATCTACAACGAGGATCGGCACTTTGGCAACTTCGGCGTTCTGCGTGACAACCACAGTGGGAAGATTATCGCCCCGGCCCCTGTCTTTGACAACGGGCTTTCCTTGTTCTGCTATGCGGGAAAAGAGGACTATGCCCATCTGGACGAGTATGCGAAAACCCGTTCCAACCCCTACAACATCTCCTATGAGGAGGTGTGCGCGGAGGTCATGGGGGCCAGACAGAAAGAGCAGCTTCGGCGGATGATCGGCTTCCGGTTCAAACGGCATGAAAGCCTCAATCTGCCGGAGGAACACTTGCAGGCCATTGAGAAGCACCTGGAGGGCCGAGTGCGGAAGCTCCTTGCCATCCCCACCCGCCGCCGTCAAAAACAGGAAAAGGCAAGATGAAATTAAAACATCCGATTGGAGAGCGTTCTGAAAAAGGGCGCTCTTTTTTGTTGCCCAAGTTTAGAATCAGAAAGGAGTGCAGGCCAATGAACGAGTATGACATTGCAATTCGAGAGACGATGGAAATGACGGTCACGGTGGAGGCAGCGAGCCGCGAGGAGGACCGCCGGATGGTGGAAGAGCGATGGAAAAACGGCGAATATATCCTGGACGCAGACAGCTTCAGGGATGTGGAGTTCTACCCCAGAGGCCGCAGCCGCGACCGGGGCGAACGATGAATTGTTTTTTCGGGCGTTCGGTATTCCCCTGCGGGGAATGGAATGTATATGTACCAGCAAGCATCGCCTTTGTGATACCACAAAGGCAGCTTGTTAGGGGGAACGCCCCCTAATACCCCTTTATCAGAACGGAGGTTTTCTATGGAAGGATTGTTTTTTGCCATTGGGTTTCTGCTGGGCGGCGTGTTCGGCGTGCTGATTATGTGCCTGCTTCAAATCAACCGCTTAGGCAGGAAGGAGGATTCGGAGGAATGAGAAAACGCAACGTACACGTCCAGTTTTGGCTGGACAAAAAAGAGGCGGAAGCCTTCAACAAAAAGGTGAAGCGCAGCGGGCTTTCCCGCGAGGTGTACCTGCGCCACCTGATAAACGGCCTGGTTCCCCAGGACGCGCCGCCCCCGGCATACTTTGACTTTATACGGGAGTTGCACGGCATTGGAAACAACTTAAACCAGATCGCCCAGAAAGCCCATGTGCTGGGCGTCATAGACGAGCGCCGCTACGAGGAAGAAACACGGAAGTTTGACCAGCTCATCCGGGACATCACCAGGGCGGTGATTTTGCCAAAGCCTATGGAGTAAAGCAATGGCTACCACGTCTATCTGGCGGGTGAACGGCTGGCTGGGCAAGGTTCTCATCTATATCGAAAACCCGGATAAGACCGAAAACCCTGCCGCCTACGAGAAACAGGGCATGGACGGCAAGGAGGCCCAGGGCCTCTCCGATGTGATTGAGTACGCCGTCCAGCAGAAGAAAACGGGAAAGATTGCGGTGGACGATGAGGATGTGCCCGTCATGCAGCGGTTTGTGTCCGGGGTGAATTGCAGCCCCACCACCGCCCGCGATGAGATGATCGCCGTCAAAAAGCGGTTCGGCAAGGAGGAAGGCACCGTAGCCTACCACGGCTACCAGAGCTTTGCCCCCGGCGAGGCCACCCCGGAAATGGCCCACGAGATCGGGCTGAAGCTGGCAAAGGCATTGTGGGGCGAGAAATACCAGGTGCTGGTTGCCACCCATTTAGACAAGGCCCACCACCTGCACAATCATTTTGTGGTGAACACGGTTTCGTTTCTCGACGGGATCAAATACCACCGCACGGAAAAGGATTACTTCGACATGCAGAGGGAATCTGACCGGCTGTGCCGGGAGTATGGGCTTTCTGTCATTGAAAATCCAAAGCGTGGAAAATCCAAACACTACGGGGAATGGCGGGCCGAGCAGGAGGGCCGCCCCACTTATCTCTCCCTCATCAAAGCCGATGTAGACGCTGCCATCCGCCAGTCGATGACGGAGAGGCAGTTTTTTTACCGCCTGCGGCAGATGGGCTACGACATCAAGGTGGGGAAAGACATCACGGTGCGCCCTTACGACCGGCCCCATGGCAGGAAATTGGTGCGCAATTTAGGCGAGGACTACTCTCTGGAGAACATCCGCAAACGGATTCTGGCCCAGCGCCGCCCTCAGAGGGTGGAAACGCCGGAGCCGAGGCGGTGCAGGCTTTTGGGGGACTTGAAGCAGGCCAGGAAGGTCACGGGCTTTCGCGCCCTCTACTTCCACTACTGCTACCTTTTAGGGGTATTCCCCCAAAAGCAGAACCGGCAGCGGGGCCATGTGCCCCACGCGCTGCGGAATGACTTGATCCGGGCAGAGGAATTGACGGACGAGGCAAGGCTGCTTTCCCGCCAGCGCGTTGACACCCTGGAGCAACTCAGCGCCTACCAATCGGATGTGGAAGCCCGGCTTGTCAGCCTGACCGAACAGCGGAAAAACCTGTACCGGAAGCTGCGCACCAAGGAGGCGCTTGCCGACCCTGCCCGGCAGGAACAAATCCGGGCGGAGGTTTCCGCCCTTTCTGCGCAGATCAAAGCCCTGCGCCGGGAGGTGAAGCTGTGTGAGGACATTGCGGCGCGCTCCCTCTCCCTCAAAGAAAAGATACGGGCTGCCCGCGAGGAACAGCAGGCTGGAAAAACAGAGAAAACCCGCGAGGAACAAGGCCGGAGGAAACGGCTGGAAAGGAGATGATCGGTTATGAATCACGCAGGCGACGCGGCGGAGCAGGTGGTGCGCATGAGCCTTGAGGGCGCGGAGGTTGCCCTTAAGATCACCGGCGTTGCCGCTAAAAATCTGGCCGCAGCCCTTTATACCATTTTGAAAGACCAGAAGAAAACAAAAGGCAAGGCCCGCATTGAGGCCATGCTGCGGGAAAAGCGGCCCTTAAAGGTTTACACCCTCAAAAAAGAGGACTGCCCGGAGTTTGCCAGGCAGGCCAAGGGCTACGGCATTTTGTATGCCCCCATCCCGGTGAGGAAGGGGGACGATACCATCGACATCCTGGTGTTCGAGGACGACGCGGCGAGGGCCAACCGGATCGTGGATAAGTTCAACCTCACGGTGGTGGATACGGCGTCCATCAAGGAGGACATCGAAAAATCCCGCGAGGAGCGCGGCGGCGAGCCGCAGGCCCCGGAAAAAGCCGCCCCGGAAAAGAGCGAGGACGACAGGCTCTTAGACGAGCTGATGGAAAAACCAGCCCAAAAAGAGAAAAGCCAGCCGGAAAACCCCTCTGCGGAGAAAAGCGTCCCTTTTACCCCAGCGGAGGAAAAATCCCATCCGTCCGCGCCTATCTCAGAGAACAGCAGCAAGTCCGCAAGGGGTACTTCTGATGAGCCGCAGAAGCCGTCTGTCCGTCAGGAGCTTCGTGACATCCAGGCCCAGCGGAAGAAAGAGGCGGAGGCTGCAAAGAGGGAGGAACCGGCTGCACCCCAAAAGAGGGCGGCCCAGAAAACCACGCGGCACCAGCCGCCCAAGCCCAAAAAGAAACCAAAATCGAAAGAGAGGTAATCGGCCATGAATAACTTTGACGATCTGTTTGAACAGCAGCCCCAGCCGGAGGCCACCGAGAAGCCGGAGCCGCAAAAGGAGAAGCCGAAAAAACAGTGGTGGCAGATCCGCGAGGAAAAGCAGCGCAAGGAAGCCTACGCCACCCTGGACAGGGTGTTCGGCGCGTTTTCCGAAGGGCACGGCGACATGAAGGCATATCTGGACACCCAGAGCCGCTTCCCCTTCCACTCCGCCCGCAACGCCATCCTCATCGGGGAGCAATGCCCCAACGCTAAACGTGTGGGCGGCTACAAGGAGTGGGCTTCCCAGGGCGTTGAGATTCTGGAAGAGGAAAAGCGCCTGCCCATCATCATTTTAGAGCCGGGCAAGGCATACCGCCGCGAGGACGGCAGCGTGGGCCAGAACTTCTATGCCAAGGAGGTCTTTGACATTTCCCAGACCACGGCGCGGGACGAGGCCCAGCCCCAGGTGAGCTACGACGACCGCCTGCTCTTAAAGGCCCTCATCAGCAATTCCCCCGTGCCCATCCGCGCGGTGGAGGAGCTGCCCGGCCAGGGGCGCGGGGCCATGTTCGACCCGGAACAGAACGCCATCCTGGTGAAAAAGGGCATGGACGCGCCGGACATCTTCCGCTGCGTCTCTCTGGAGCTTGCCAATGCCCAGCTTGCCCGCAGCAACGCAGAGTATTCCCGCGAAACCGAAGGCTACAAAGCCTATGCCGTCAGCTATATGCTCTGCCAGAGGTACGGCGTGGAAGCGGGAGGCTACAACATCTCCCGGCTGGACGGCGTGCTTCAGGGGCAAGACCCCAAGGAGGAAATCCCGGCAGCCCTCACCGATATGCGCGACACGTTTAAGGAGATCAACGGGCGCATGGCAAGGGCCATGGGCCTCTCACGCGCGGGCAGGCAGAAAGAACAGGAACGGTAAAGGAGGCTGAATGAATGGAACGACAGGAAAAGGTTGTCCTCACGCTGGACAGATACGAGCATGGCATTATGATCCGCGCCCTCAACGAACTGCGAAACGATCTGCTGGAGGAACAGCGCGACCCCGGCCCGGTGGAGGACGTGCTTCTCAAAACCATTGACGCCCCATCCCAAAAAGACAGGAAAGCGAAGCGGCGTGATGAAGCCCGATAACAAAACGGGAGGCCCCTGGCTCTATGCCCTGGGGCTGATCCCGGCAGTCTGGCTTGCCCTGCTCATTGCGCCCTCTCTTTCCGGGGGGCTTTCCGAAATCCTGGAGGCCCTGCCTGCGGCAATGAACCATCCCTTTCAGATTGCATGGTGTGAGGACAGTGTAAAAACTGTCCTCATTTTTATTGCCGCCTACGGGCTGGGCATTGGCATTTACCTCTCATCCAGGCGCAACTACCGCAGGGGCGAGGAACACGGCTCCGCCAAATGGGGCGATCCGCGGGCCGTGAACCGGAAATACCGGGATAAAAACCCGTTTCAAAACCGCATTTTTACCCAGCACGTCCGCATGGGGCTGGACGGGAAAAAGCACCGCAGGACGTTAAACACCCTGGTCTGCGGCGGCAGCGGCGCGGGAAAAAGCCGCTTTTATGCAAAGGTCAATATCTGCCAGGCCAACACCTCTTTTTTCATCCTGGACTGCAAAGGAGAGCTGCTGCGGGACTGCGGCGGCCTGCTGGAACGGCAGGGCTATGAGATTAAGGTGGTTGACCTTTTGAACATGAACAAAAGCCACTGTTATAACCCCTTTGCCTATCTGAAAAACGACAACGATGTGCAGAAGATGGTGACGAACCTGTTCAAAGCCACCACCCCCAAAGGGAGCCAGTCAAACGACCCCTTCTGGGATACGGCGGCCAGTATGCTTCTTATGGCGCTGGTGTTCTATCTCCACTACGAGGCCCCGGAGGACGAGAAAAACTTCCCCATGGTCATGGAAATGCTGCGGGCCGGTGAGGTGCGGGAGGACGACGACAGCTATCAATCCCCGCTGGATGAGCTGTTTGAACGGCTGGAAATGCGCTCCCCCGACCACATCGCGGTGAAGTATTACAAGGACTACCGCTCCGGCAGCGCCAAGACCTTAAAATCCATCCAGATCACGCTTGCTTCACGTCTGGAGAAGTTCAACCTTTCATCCGTGGCGGCCCTCACGGCCACCGACGAGCTGGAGCTTGCCAGCCTGGGGGAAAAGAAAGTGGCGCTCTTTGCCCTCATCCCGGACAACGACGCCAGCTTCAATTTTTTAGTGAGCCTTTTGTATGCCAGCACCTTTCAGGAATTGTTTTACAGCGCCGACCGGGTACACGGCGGGAGCCTGCCTGTGCCGGTGCATTTTTTGATGGACGAGTTTGCCAATGTCAGCCTGCCCGATGATTTCGACAAGCTGCTGGCTACCATGCGCTCACGGAATATTTCTGTGTCCATCATCATCCAGAACATCGCCCAGCTCAAGGCGCTGTACGAGAAACAATGGGAATCCATCATGGGCAACTGCGATGAATTTCTCTACCTGGGCGGCAACGAATCGTCCACCCACAAGCTCATCTCGGAAAGCTATCTGGGCAAAAGCACCCTCTGGCTGGACACCTACGGCAAGAGTACCGGCCATTCGGGCAGCTACTCTACCAACAACCAGATCACGGGCCGGGAGCTGATGACCCCGGACGAGGTGCGTATGCTGGACAACCGCCTGGCCCTGCTCTTTATCCGGGGCGAGCCGCCGCTGATGGATGAAAAGTACGAATTGCTAAAGCACCCCAATGTGAAATACACCACCGATGGCGGCGCGCCAGCCTATGCCCACGGCGGCACGGAAAACGCTGTGGCGGGCTTGACCATCAGCCGCCTTACCCCCGGCGACCTTGCAAATCTCAAGGAGCCGGATGTGACCTGTGAGCTTCTGTCCGACGAGGACATGGAGAAAATCTTTCAATTCAAGGAGGAAAAGCAAAATGAAACTGTTTAACAAGGAAAGCAAGAAGAACAAGGAAACCCGCAGCCTGCCTATGAGCAAAAAGGGCAAAAGCGCCCTTACCGTCTACTCGGCCCTGGTGCTTATGCTGTGCTGCTGCACCACCACGGCCTTTGCTGCCAGCGACCCCTTGACGGTTATCAACAACCTCAGCGACTTCATTTTCGGCCTCATCCGGGCTATTGGTATGATCCTGCTGGGCTTCGGCGTGGTGCAGATCGGCCTCTCTCTCAAATCCCATGACCCCAGCCAGAGAGCCAACGGCTTCCTCACTTTGGCAGGCGGCGTTGTGATTACCTTTGCTAAAGAAATCTTAACCCTGATTACCGGCTGATGAAAAACGGCGGCATAGGGGCGGGCCACAGCGGCCCGCCCCTGTTTCTGCCGGAAAGGAGGTCTTTGAATGTCCGATAACTGGGTTGTGCAAAACCTGCAAAATGCCCTTGACACCTGGAACAAGTATCTGTCTGAAATCTGGCAGCTTATCACCCAAAGCCCGGAGCAGTTTAAGGGCGGCTCCATCTGGAGTGTGATCGTCAACATCCACGACGCGGTGCGGGCTATCGGCCTTGCGCTTCTGGTGCTGTTCTTTGTCATCGGGATTGTGAAAACCTGCGGCAGCTTTGCCGAGGTGAAAAAGCCGGAACACGCCTTAAAGCTGTTCATCCGGTTTGCCATTGCCAAGGGTGTCGTGACCTATGGGCTGGAGCTGATGATGGCCCTCTTTAACATTGTCCAGGGCCTTGTTTCCACCATTATGAACGCGGCGGGCTTTGGAACCGCACAGCAGACCGTTCTCCCACAGGAGATCATTGACGCGGTGGAAAGCTGCGGCTTCTTTGAGAGTATCCCTTTGTGGGCGGTGACGCTCATCGGCGGGCTGTTCATCACCGTTCTCAGCTTCATTATGATTATGACCGTCTACGGGCGGTTTTTTAAGCTCTATTTATACACGGCCATCGCGCCGGTGCCTCTGTCCACCTTTGGCGGGGAACCCAGCCAGAACGTGGGCAAGAGCTTCATCAAAAGCTATGCCGCCGTGTGCCTGGAGGGGGCAATCATCGTGCTGGCCTGCATTATCTTCTCCCTGTTCGCGGCTTCACCCCCTGCGGTTGACCCCAACGCGGCGGCAGTTACCCAGGTGTGGAGCTATGTGGGCGAGCTGCTGTTCAATATGCTGGTGCTTGTAGGCGCTGTGAAGATGGCCGACCGCGTGGTGCGCGAGATGATGGGCCTGTAAAGGAGGAAAAGTCAATGGACGATACAAGAAACGAGGTTTGCCGCAAGGTGCTGGAAACGCCTCTTGAGGACATCCGGGAGGATGTGTTCTTCCGCGCCGACAACTTTCAGAATGAGCCGTGGTACGGCGAGTTTCAGATCTACCGCAATCTGGGCGTTTGCCAGCCCAAGCCGGAACACGTCCTGGAGGTGCAGAAGGCGCTGAAAGTCATGGGCTATCCCACCCACGCTGCCGAGCGGAACGGGAAAACCTATCTTCTCCCCGGCGAAAAACAGCCCGAAAGCACAAAGACGTTGAGGGAGGAATGGAAAATGGCGCGGCTGGAGGAACAGAAAGAAGCTGCCTCTCGGCTGTTTTAGAAATCTTCCCGGCAAAAGGGCCGGGAGCGTTAAGAAACGGAGGGATATGTTTTGAACATGAGCAAAGAAAAGCTGATGAGGCTTGCCGGGCGCGCCCTAAAGCGTACCGAATCCTATCAATGGAACCGGGGGCTGGATGTGCCGGATGAGGAAAACTACAAAATCGACTATCTGCTGGTCAAGGGCAGCAAGGCTTCCCCGGAGGACGTGATAGCCTATGCGTCCTTTGAGGACGATATGGTGCGGTTCCATCCGCTGCGGGAAAACGACCAGCCTTTTGCGCATTACGGCGAGTGCTTCACTTACGATTCCGACCTGTTTGAGCCTTTGGAGCAAGGATATTCCCTGGCTTGTATGTCGCCGGAGGCCCATGCCTGCGCCTGGTATGAAATCGAAGATTTACAGGGCGGGATCGAACACCAGGCAGGTATGCAGAGCTATTTGCACTACTGCAAGCAGCACGGCGTTACCAGGGTGCAACTGGCCCGTCTGGCGGACTATGACGGCATGGATGTGATGAAGCTCTATGACCGGCAGGCTGTCAGAGGGGCGCAGGGCAAGCAGAAAAAAGAGTTTGAGCGATAACGGGAGGTGGCATTTTGGAAGTCAAGATCAACCGCGAAATCCGCAACTACACCGAATCCATGTTTTTCGGTTTGAGTATGCGGCAATTCATTTTTTCCATTCTGGCCTGCGGCGTGGCCGTGGGCCTTTACTTTCTCCTGCGCCCCTACTTTGGCGTGGAAACCCTTTCCTGGGTTTGCATTTTGGGCGCGTCCCCCTTTGCCATGCTGGGGTTTATCACCTACCACGGCATGACGGCGGAACAATTCATCTGGGCGTGGCTGCGCTCGGAAATGCTGGAGCCAAAGGAGATAAAGTTTGAGGACGGCAACTATTACTATGCTGCTTTGAAAGATGTGATCGAGGGGCGGCAGACCGGGCGGCCCGTCAGAAAGCAGCCCAAAGAGCCGAAACAGTTTTACAAGCGGAAGGAGGCAACCCATGATTAAAACGTTGAAAACCATGTCCAAGCAGGACAAGGAGCGATATACCGTACCCCGGAAGGTGCAGGATGTGATCCCCGTCCGCCGTATCTGGCAGGACGGCATTTTTTTGACCGGAAACAAGTTCTCCAAAACCTATCAGTTCAGCGACATCAATTATCTGGTGGCAAGCCGCGAGGATAAAGAGAGTATGTTCCTCATCTACTCGGAGCTTCTCAACTCCCTGGATTCTGGAGCGGTGACGAAAATCACCATCAACAACCGGAGGACGAATAAGGCAAACTTTGAAAACTCCATCCTCATGCCTATGCAGGAGGACTTCCGGGACGAGTACCGCAGGGAATACAATCAAATGCTGCTCGATAAGGCCACCGGGGCCAATGGAATCACCCAGGAGAAATATATCACCATCTCTGTGGTGAAGAAAGATATTGAGGAGGCCCGCGCCTACTTTTCCCGCGTGGGGGCCGACCTCATTTCTCACTTTGCCGCCCTGGGTTCCAAGTGCGTGGAGCTGGACGCTTCCGAAAGGCTACGTATCCTGCACGATTTCTACCGCCAGGGCGAGGAGGCAGAGTTCTCCTTTGATTTGGCGGCTATGGCAAAGCGCGGCCACGATTTCAAGGACTATATCTGCCCCGACAGCATGGAGAAGAACAGCGACTATGTGAAGCTGGGTGACAAGTTTTGCCGGGTGTTGTTCCTCAAGGATTTTGCCAGCTATATCAAGGACAACATGGTGACGGAGCTTACGGATTTCAACCGCAATCTGATGTTCTCCATTGACGTGGTTCCGGTGCCTACGGATGAGGCTGTGCGGGAGGTAGAAAACCGCTTATTGGGCGTGGAAACGAACATCACCAACTGGCAAAGACGCCAAAATGCCAATAACAACTTTTCCGCCGTGGTGCCCTATGACATGGAGCTTCAGCGCAAAGAGAGCAAGGAGTTCCTGGACGATCTCACCACCCGTGACCAGCGCATGATGTTTGCGGTGATTACCCTGGCGATCACCGCCGACACCAAGGAGCAGCTTGACAGTGACACCGAGGCGGTGCTTTCCGTGGCAAGAAAGCATATGTGCCAGCTTGCGGTTCTCAAGTTCCAGCAGCTTGACGGGCTGAACACGGCCCTGCCCATTGGGGTGCGCAAAATCAACGCCTTCCGTACCCTCACCACCGAGAGTTTGGCGGTGTTCATCCCCTTTAAGGTGCAGGAGATCCAGGACAAGGGCGGCATTTACTTTGGGGAGAACGCTATTTCCCACAACCTCATCATGTGCAACAAGGCGAACCTGTTAAACCAGTCGGCTTTTTACCTGGGCGTTCCCGGCGCGGGAAAATCTTTTGCGGTGAAAGAGCTGATCGCCTTCCTTATGCTCCATCCCAATTACGCCAATGATGAAATCCTCATTTGTGACCCGGAGGGCGAGTTTGGCGCACTGGTGAAAGCCCTGGGCCGCGAAAAGGCTACGGTGGCCCACCTGGTGGCAGGCGGAAAAGACAAGCTCAATTCCATGTATATGGTGGAGGGTTACGGCGAGCAGAATCCCATTGTGGAGAAGTCGCAGTTTGTTATGTCCCTCATCGAGCAGATCGACAAGCGCGGCGTGGGGCCGCAGCATAAATCCATCATCGACCGCTGCACCGCCCTTGTTTACCCGGAGGCGGAAAAAGAGGGCCGGGCCGCCACTCTCTGCGACCTGCGGAACAAGCTGCTGGAGCAGCCGGAGGAAAAGGCAAAGGAGATCGCCCTTTCCCTGGAGCTTTACACCACCGGCTCCCTGGACATCTTTGGCCGCGACAGCACGGTGGATTTGAATAAGCCCTATGTGGTGTTCGACATCCACGGCCTGGGCGAGCAGCTAAAGCCAGCCGGTTCCCTCGTCATCACCGACACCATCTTGAACCGCGTGACTCTCAACTGGAAACGAGGCAAGCGCACCCACGTCTTTATCGACGAGTTCCATGTGATGTTTGAAAATGAGCAAAGCGGTATTTTCTTTAACAGCGCATGGCGGCAGTTCAGAAAGCGCGGCGCTTATCCTACGGCCATTACCCAGAACGTGGAGTACCTTTTGGATTCCGTCCAGGCCAGCACCATGCTCAGTAACTCGGAATTTATCGTCATGCTCAACCAGGCGGCTTCCGACCGGGAAAAGCTCTCCAAGCTCCTCAATATCTCTAAGGAGCAGATGAGCTATGTCACCAACGCGGACGCGGGCTGCGGCCTCATCCGCTACGGCAGCGCACTGGTGCCTTTTGTCAACCGTTTCCCGCGCAATACAAAGCTGTATGCCCTGATGACCACCAAGCCCGGTGAGGGCGTGTTCGGCGGCGAGGAGGTTTTGGTATGAACAGGCTCAATATCCGGTTTGCGTCCGCAGAACACCGCGATTTCTTTTTGCGGATGATGAGTGAGGCCCGGAAAAATGACTGCTATCATCAGTCTTTCTTTTATGTCATGGGGATTGCCCCGGAAACACGGGCCAACATCCGCCAGATGTTTGATTTCAAGCAGGACTGTATCAAACCGGAGGGTATGCACGGCGGTTGGCAGACCAGCGGCACCGTCCGGGTGTGCCGTTTGGCCTTTAACCTTTGGAACGGCTATACCGAGCCGGAACACAGCAACGCCTATTCCCCGGAAGATCTGTTCTGCTGCGAGTTTGCCCCCTATTTCATGGAGGGCATGAAAATCCGTTACCCGGAATACTGCCGGGAGCTGCCGCCTGCCAGAAAGCAGGCGGAACCAGCCCGATAATGGCTTTGATAGGAGGAAAATAAGATGGCTGAATTGACCTATACGCTGGGGGAACATCCCCAGATCATCGAGCTTCTCTCTGTGCTGGAGAAAAACAACCTTCAAAGGCAGAAGGAAGAAGTGCAGGCCCTGGTGGGGTATATCGACGGCATGGAGGATAAGCTGGCCCAGATGATGGAGGAGATGAAAGAAATCCGTTTGGAGGTTGGCAAGCTCCACGACAAGGGAATCCGGGCCAAATGCGCGCAGCTTGTGACAGCGGCGGAAGGCAAAATCCAGCAGGTAAAAGCGATGGTTTCCACCGCCAAGGCAAACCTCATTTCCTCTGCCGGGCGCATGGTGCAGACCTTTCAGGAAAAGGGGCGCTCCGCCCTGCGTCATGCGGTGCAGGCTTTGCGTATTCCCGCCGTTCTCTCGCGCATGGAACACGGCTTCTCTCATGCCGGCAAGGCGATGGAGCAATGCGCCGGGAAGCTGGATGTATTCCGGGAGGAGCTGCATCAGGCGGGAATCCACATGAAAAGCGCCGGGCGCGCCCTTGCAGGCAAAGAAGTACAGCAGGCCCAGGAGCTGGAGGCCGACAAAGGCGTGCTTGCCAAGCTGCGGGGCCTGTTTCTGTCCTGCGGCAAGACCTTTTCCGGGATGGAGCGCGGCGCGGCCCGGCTGGCTGAAAAAGCAGGCAGTGAGAAATCATCCGTAAAATTGGAGCTGCGGGAACTGAAAGCGGCCCCGGACGCACCGCACCGGCAGGCAGCCAGCAAAGAGCAAGCGCGATAAGGACAAGGAGGGTAAAGAAAATGAGTGATAAAGTGAAAACCAGACGGATGATCGCAGGGGCGGCCTTTTGTGCCGCCCTTTTCCTTTTCTCCGGGGCTATGCTGGCCCGTGAATATCTCGACCAGAAGCAGAGCGCCGAAGCCTTTGAAGAAGTGGCGGAGCTGATAAAGGAGGATGTGGAGCTGCCCGCGCTGGAGCTGGAAAACGCCCCGGCCACGGAAGAAGTAACTGCGTTTGAGAAATACGCTGATGTGTACGCCAAAAACAGCGACCTGGTGGGCTGGGTTTCCATCCCCGGCACCCGGATTGATTACCCTGTCATGCAGACCAAAGACAGCCCGGATTTTTACCTCAAACACGCCTTTGACAAATCGTACAGCAGTTACGGCGTGCCTTATCTGGCCGAAAACTGCGACGTTGGCATTTCCGACAATCTGGTGTTGTACGGCCACCACATGAACAACGGCACAATGTTCTCAGACCTGTGCAAGTATGCAAGCGAGGATTTTTACCGGGAGCATAAGACCATCTGTTTTGATACCCTGGACAGCTTTGGCGAGTATGAGGTGATCGCCGCCTTTAAGACGGTGGCCTATTCCGGGGAGGGTTTCAAGTATTACCACTTTGTCAATGCGGAGAGCGCCGAGGCTTTTGACGAGTATATTGCAGAGTGCAAGGCGCTGGCCCTTTATGATACGGGCGTGACTGCGGAATATGGCGACAAGCTCATTACCCTCTCCACCTGTGAATATTCCCGGACAAACGGCAGGATGGTTGTGGTGGCAAAGCTGCTTGACGCATAAGGACGCGCCCGCCCTGGGAAGGAGGTGAAGCCTATGGGCAAGGGTATTAAGACAAGGAGTGTTGCGGATAAGACGATCAAGGCGATTGATAAAGCGGCGGTTGCTTCAGAACGGATGAAAGAAGCATATATCCGCACCAAAGACAAGGGCGAGCATGGCCTGTATGCAGAGGAAGGCTCTCCCGGCGAGTATGCGTCCGACCGCATTTCTTCCGGGGTTGAAAACACGGCCCGTGAAGCTGTCCACCAATTTGACAAGCAGGGCCGCAAAGGGGTTAAGACCACCAAAGAGAACATTTCCAAGGTCAAAGAAAAAATCCAGAAGCACAAGGCCGCAGCCGAACAGCCTAAAAAACAAGCGGAGAAGCAGGCGGCAAGACAGACCAGACAGGCCGCAGACCGTCTTTCGGAGCCGGTGAAAACCATCCGGCAGGAGCGCGGGGCTGTCAAGACACTGGATCGGGGCCAGAAAAGCATTAGAACAGTGGACAGGAGCCGCAAGACCATCAAGCAGGCGTCCTCTACTGCCAAAGGGACGGTGAAAACCGCCAGCAAATCCATCAAGACGGCGGAAAAGACAGCCAAAGCCAGTATCAAGACTACCCAGCAAGCAGCAAAAACGGCTCAAAAAACAGCCCAGGCCACAGCCAGGGCCGCCAGAGCTGCCGCCCATGCTGCCCGCGTTGCGGCGAAAGCGGCTGTGACTGCGGCAAAGGTGGCGGTCAAGGCCACCATCGCAGCGGTGAAAGCCATCATAGCAGCAACAAAGGCGCTGATTGCTGCCATCGCTGCGGGCGGCTGGGTTGCGGTGCTGGTGATTATTGTGATCTGCCTCATTGGCATGATTATCGGCTCCTGCTTTGGGATTTTCTTCTCCGGGGAGGACTCCGGCACCGGGCAGACCATGCAGACCGCTGTGCAGGAGATCAACGCCGAGTACGAGGAAAAGCTGGAGGAAATCAAAACTTCCCACACCTACGATGTGTTGGAGATGTCCGGCAGCCGGGCGGTTTGGAAAGAGGTGCTTGCGGTTTATGCGGTGAAAACCACCACCGACCCGGACGCTGCCCAGGAAGTCGCCACCATGGATGACTCCAAAAAGCAGCTCTTAAAGGATATTTTCTGGCAGATGAATGAGATCTCATCCAGCACCTCTACCAAGACGGAAACCATCATTGAAACATCCGATGACGGGCATGGGAATATCGTGGAAACAGAAGTCACCGTCACCCGCACCTATCTGTATATCACGGTCAGCCACAAGACGGCGGAGGAAATGGCCAATCAGTTCAGTTTTCACGAAGATCAACGGGAACAGATGGCAGAGCTTCTGGCCGATGAGAACAGTTCCCTCTGGAGCCAGGTGCTTTATGGCATTACCGGAGGCGACGGCGAGATCGTCACCGTGGCGCTCTCCCAGGTGGGGAATACGGGCGGTGCGCCCTATTGGAGCTGGTACGGCTTTGACAGCCGTGTGGAATGGTGCGCCTGCTTTGTGAGCTGGTGTGCCAATGAGTGCGGCTATATCGACGCTGGTGTTATTCCGAAGTTTGCGGCCTGTGCGTCCCAGGGTGTACCCTGGTTTAAGGAGCGCGGGCTGTGGCAGGACAACAGCTACGAGCCGCGCCCCGGTGACATCATCTTTTTCGATTGGGATGATGGAGGCCAGGACGGCTCATCCGACCATGTAGGGATTGTGGAGAAGGTGGAGAATGGCCGCGTCTACACCGTGGAGGGCAACTCCGGTGATTCCGTGCGCCAGAACAGCTACCCCGTGGGATACTATGAGATTTATGGGTACGGCACCCCTGCTTATTAACAGCCTCAAAAAAGAAGAAGCCCAGCCGCCTGCGCGGCTGGGTACATAGAAATCAGGCGAAATAACAAAATAAGAGTAGGCTCCACTTGACAGTAAAACAAAAATATGCTATTCTAACTTTTGTTTGATAATCCGATTATCTTAAATAAAATGTTTATCTAAGAAAGGAGGAAATATTTTGAGTTATTGCTCCGACTTGACAAAAGAGCGGATTATGGAATGTGCGAAAGCAGAATTCCTTAAAAAAGGCTTTCAGGCAGCGCAACTTAAAGATATTGTTACCGCTGCAAAGGTTACAACAGGTGCAGTATATCGTCATTTCAAGGATAAAGAAGCGCTATTTTTGGCTTTGATTGAAGATGTCTACCATTATACATTAGATTTTATGGATAATGCAGAGCCTTACGATAAAGTTGGAATTAGAGAAGCCATTGAGAGGGATTCTGTTGAAGCGTCATATATGCAGGCCATGACATACATTAACTATATGTACGATCATTTAGAGGAATTTCAGCTCTTGTTGAAATGCAGCAAAGGCTCTCGCGTCGAAAATTTTATAGAAGAAATTACAAACCAATATGCGAAGCAGAATTCCGAATTTGTAAAAGCGGCATATGAAGCGGGATATACAAAATACCTGCCAAGCGATATAGAAATACATATTTTGACACATGGCTATATTACTGCACTATGCGAGTGTATTTTGCACGATGTTCCTTATGAAAAAGCGGAGGATTACGTAAAAAACATCATAAAATTCCAGCATTATGGATGGTATGGTGTATTAGGACTTCCGTTCAAATAAGTGGCTTTGGCCATTTATTTTTTACCAAATGGTTAGTTTTTGCTAACTTATTTAAGGAGGATTCTTTCATGGAGAAGAAAAAGAAATCCGGAGCAATTCATCAACTGCTGGATTATGCCGGAAATAATAAAAAGCAACTATATCTTTCAACCTTTCTTGCAACGCTGGGAGAATTGTTTGGGATGGCTCCCTTTATTGCAGTGTCATTATTAGTTGCAGAATTATTTAACAAAACAGCGACCATTCAAAATGTATGTATCTTGTTTGCGGTTGCTTTGGGTGGACAGATATTAAAGCTATGGCTTACATACCAGTCCTCTTTCATGTCGCATAAGGCGACATATAAAATATTGAAAAATATCCGTAGTATGATTGCAGATAAGATGCTTCGGGTGCCCATGGGCGTTATGCTGGATACACCGACCGGCAATTTCAAAAATTTGATGGCGGATACGGTTTCAAAGTTAGAGGATTCGATGGCTCATTTCATGCCTGAGATAACCTCTAATATAGTGGCTCCCCTGTGCTGTATACTACTGGTATTTATTCTTGACTGGCGCATGGGATTAGCGGCATTGATAACAATTCCTCTCGGACTTTTGGGATACATTGGAATGATGAAAGACTATGTGAACAAAAGTACTACTTACATGAAATCGCAAAACGCGATGAACAGTACGCTGGTTGAGTATGTAAACGGGATAGAGGTTATTAAGGCTTTTAATCAAGGAAGCGCCTCTTATAGTAAATTTACAGGTGCAATCAACTTCTTTCACGACAGCACTCTGGCCTGGTGGAAGCAAAGTTGGCTTTGGTCAGCCGTGATTCAAGCTGTAATGCCTACAACATTGCTGGGAACGCTGCCGATTGGAGCATGGCTTTATATGACTGGAACATTACCTCTGTCAGATTTTATCACTTGCATTATCCTTCCCATTGGATTTATTGCTCCGCTTATGCGAGTTGGGAAGTATTCTGAACAATTTAATATGGTGAAAGCTTGCCTCGACCAAATACGAGAGTTTATTGAGAAACCGGAATTGAGCCGTCCAGAAAAAAATGCTGTACTGGATGAAACAGCCTATCGCTTTGAAAATGTTTCTTTTGCTTATAATGAAACAGAAGTTCTGAAAAATGTGTCCTTTGAAATCAAACCCTGCACGGTTTCAGCGATTGTCGGCCCTTCTGGTTCCGGCAAATCAACGATTGCAAAACTCATGGCTGGTTTTTGGGATGCTACAAAGGGAGAGGTCATTTTCGGTGGAAAAAATATCAAAGAGATTCCTTTTGCCCAGTTGATGGGTGAGGTCAGTTATGTGGCTCAGGACAATTTTTTGTTTGATGAAAGTATCCGTGAAAACATTCGTCTCGGAAAGCCAGATGCGACAGACGATGAGGTGGTAGCTGCTGCGAAAGCTGCCTGCTGTCATGACTTTATCGTAAATCTGGAAAACGGATATGATACAAATGCCGGAGACGCTGGAGAAAAACTTTCTGGCGGAGAGCGTCAGAGAATTACTATTGCAAGAGCGATTCTTAAAAATGCAAGAGTGATTATTCTTGATGAAGCTACAGCCTATGCTGACCCAGAGAATGAATATCTCATTCAAAGTGCTATCAGCAAGCTTGTAAAAGGAAAAACGCTTATTGTAGTGGCTCATCGTCTTGCAACGATCCAGAATGCAGATCAAATCCTCGTGGTGGAAAATGGAAAGATTGTCGGCTGCGGCAGACAGAAAGAGCTTCTGTCAAAATGCCCGCTTTATCAAAGGTTATGGAGAGATTATGTGAGTTCAGCAGATCAAGTGGAAGGAGGATTTTAATATGTTTTCAATTATAAAAAGGATTTTACGGTTATCCGGAAAATATCGTTCCCGTGTAATTGTCGGGTTGATCTTCAATGCTCTAAAATCCTGCTGCGCTGCCTTTGTATTTTTTGCGGTGCTATTGGTAATGTTGAATATCGAACACTTGACAGGAACTGTCATTTTACAGGCATTTGGAATTATTGTACTTAGTGTTTTAGGCCGTTTTTTATTTCAGTATCTAAGCGATGTGTTTATGAGTGCGTCTGGATATGAGATTTTTCGGGAAAAGCGTCTTGAGATTGGAAATCAGCTAAAACGGGCACCGATGGGGTATTTTACAGAAAACAATCTCGGCACCGTACAAACGGTATTGACAACAACAATTTCCGATCTGGAAGGAAATTGTATGCTTGCATTGACTTTTTTGGTGGGGGGCTTTGTTCAGGCACTTGCCATGACGTTAATGTTGGGTATATTTTGCTGGCAGATTGGCCTTTTAGCCTTAACGGGAATTTTAGCAGGAATTCTTGTGTTGGGCCAGATAAAAAAACGAGCCGGAGCACATACAGAAGATATGCAAAATGCCCAGGAATTGCTGGTGGGGAGCGCGTTAGAATATATAAAAGGTATTTCTGTTCTGCGCATATTTGGGAAAGGCAAAGAAGGGAAAGGAAAGGTGGATCAAGCCTTTGAAAACAAGTGTCGCAGCGATATAGCGGTTACAGTCTCTACTGCTGGAATTATGAAGATATATGAAGCCGTATTTAAGATTACAAGCTGTCTATTATTTTTGTTTTCAGCCCTACTCTATTTATGGGGAGTTATTACCTTACCCTATTGCCTTTTGTTTATCATCTGTGCATTTTTAATGTTTATGGAACTGGAACTGATGAATGATGGAGCTTTTTTGAGTAAAATGCTTGCTACGCAGTTAGATCGGCTGGATCTTATCTCAGATATACCAGTTTTAGATGTTGGCGGAAAGGACATTGCTCTGAAATCATATGAGATTGAACTAAAAGATGTTACTTTTGCTTATGACAGCCGTTCCATTTTGGATGGAATTAACTTAAAAATTCCCCAAAACTCTACCTGTGCTATCGTTGGGCCGTCAGGTTCTGGAAAAACAACTTTGTGTAATATCATTGCAAGGTTTTGGGATGTAAAGTCCGGCAGTGTTAAAATTGGAGGGCATGACGTAAGAGAATTTACCTGCGACAGTCTTTTGTCATATGTAAGCATGGTATTTCAAAAAGTGTACCTGTTCAATGATACGATTGAAAACAACATCAAATTTGGCAAACCTAATGCGTCTCATGCAGAAGTAGTGGCGGCAGCCAAAAGAGCTTGTTGCCATGATTTTATTGAGGCACTCCCTCAAGGATACGAAACGATGATAGGAGAAGCAGGTTCAACCCTGTCCGGAGGTGAAAAACAGAGAATCTCAATAGCAAGGGCAATATTGAAAGACGCACCCATCATTATTTTGGATGAAGCGACATCCAGCGTAGACCCGGAAAATGAGAAAGCCCTTTTGGACGCAATTTTTGAACTAACCAAAAACAAAACATTGATTTCCATTGCTCACAGGCTATCCACCGTTCGGACAGCAGATCAAATTGTTGTCATTGACCAGGGGCATATTGTTCAGCACGGAACTCATGAGGAATTGGCAAAAAAAGAAGGGGTTTATCGTACTTTTCTGGAATGCCGGGAAAAATCCATCAGTTGGAAGTTATGAGGTGTGCCGCCATGAAAAAACAAATTCCAATTATATCCTTTGAGCATACCTCTTTTCAATATGAAGGACAGATACAGGAAAATCTAAGGGATGTAAACCTTACTATAAAATCGGGAGAATTTCTTGTTATTACCGGGCAAAGTGGATGTGGAAAGACCACGTTAACCAGGTGTATCAATAATTTGATTCCACGCTTTTTTGAAGGTGTATTATCCGGTGAAGTTATTGTGTCAGGGCGATCCATTAAGGAATCAGACGCTGGTGAGGCTGGAAAGGAGATTGCCTCAATCTTTCAAGACCCACGCAGTCAGTTTTTTACTACTAACAGCTCCAGCGAGGTTGCGTTCGCCTGTGAAAATTATGGAATCCCTCATGAAGAAATCGTCAAACGTGTTGACAGAGCCTTTCAATCATTGGATATGGAAAATCTAAAAGACAGAGATATTTTTACTCTGTCCAGTGGAGAAAGGCAAAAAATCGCATTTCTTGCAGCGACTACGCTTAATCCTCAAATTTATGTACTGGACGAACCATCGGCTAATTTAGACATTCATGCAATTTTACAGATGAGGAAAATCCTTTCTGCCTTGAAAGCCGCAGGACACACAATCATTGTCTCCGAACACAGGCTATTCTATCTATACGGGCTTGCAGATCGATTTTTAATTATGAAAGAGGGACGAATCTGCGAAGAATTAACAGGTGAGGAGATGGCAAAGCTATCTGCTTCTCAAATGCGCAGCAGGAGGCTTCGTCCGTTAAATCTCAATACGATACAAATAGAAAAGATAGAGCCGATTGGGCATTCAGAAGTATTTCTCCAAATTAAAAACATGAGTTTTTCACATAAGGCTATGCCGGAGCTTCTTCACAGCATTTCAATAGAAGCTCATAAGGGAGAAACGATTGCTCTGGTTGGAGAAAACGGCTGCGGAAAAACAACATTTGGAAAAATCCTGTCCGGCTTGATTCGTTGTCGACAAGGGGGGTTCTTTATTGATGGAAAGAATGTGAAGCAGCGAAAATTGTCCGATTATGTGTACTTTGTTATGCAGGAAGCAGATCACCAGCTTTATACAGACAGTGTGACAGAGGAGTTGAGGTTAGGAAACAAAAAGATTCCGGGCATAGATGAAAAAGTGTCTCGAATTTTGAAAATGCTTCATTTGGAAAATTTCAAAGACTGTCATCCGTATGCTCTGTCAGGTGGTCAAAAGCAGAGGTTGACAATAGGGGCCGCAATGCTTTCAGAAAAACCAATCATCGTTTTGGATGAGCCTACAAGTGGATTAGATTGGAACAATATGTATGCCGTTGCCAATGCTGTTAACTTTCTGCGCAAGTCTGGGAAAGTGGTTTTTATTATTACACATGATCTGGAGTTTATCAGTCTGACCGCCTCGCGCACTTTGCTTTTGAAGGAAGGGATTATCAAAGATGATTTACAAATGACAGGGAAAAGTACATTCAAAATTGTAAAGGATTTCATGATGAAAGGTGGTGAATAAATGAGAACACATCATGGCTTATATTACGATTCGCGTATAAAACTACTTTTGATTTTGTTGACGTCGGCGCTGGCATTTGCTTTAGGTGGTGGTCTGACAGGACTATTGCTTTTTGGTGTTGTTTGCCTATTTTCCTTCCTGAGTGGGCTTTGGAAAACAAGTATTAAATTTTTAACGGCTTATATAGCCTTACTTATGCTGGCACAAATCCTTCCAATCCATTTATCTTCTGTGATAACTTTCTTCTTATTAAGGATTTTAACCATTGCACTCGCTTTGAACATCTTATTTCAGACTACGGAAATAGCGGAATTGATAGCCTCGCTTCAAGTGAGCCATATCCCCCAGGCCATTGTGATTCCAATAGCTATTATTTTGCGGTTTCTCCCATCTCTAAAACAGGATGCGATTTATATAAAGCAGGGAATGAAAACGAGGGGTGTGGGATTATCTTTCTGGCGAGTGTTAAGTCATCCAGCGCAGACATACGAAGGCTTTTTAATTCCTATACTTATGCGACTTTTGATGACAGCAACTGAATTATCTGCATCGGCAGAAACGCGAGGGATCAGCTATCCCTGTAAAAAAACTCACTATATATTAGTTGATTTCCGCTTGAGAGACGGCCTTTTATTGATAGGTATGCTTGCTCTTTTTGCGGTTGTCATATGGACATCGTTCCAGCCAATATCATTATTTTAAGGAGGATTTATTCCATGCAAAATGAAAACAAAAAAGGCTTTCAAGTAAGAGACTTGATCGTCACAGCTCTTTTATCTGTATGTGCGCTTGTCATTTATATTCTTTGTGCGTTTTTGTCCTTTTCTCCCTATACTATGTTAGTAGTAAGCCCATTGTGGGCATTACTGGCAGCTATTACATACTTCCTTGTGGCAGCTAAGACGAAAAAACCGTGGGCATTATTCATTTTTTGTGCAGTAACAGGGATTTATGGTTTTTATCCACCTATGATAATTTGCTGTATTATTGCCGGGATTATTTCTGCGCTGATTGCCTGGAAAACAGGTTGTACGAATGGAAAGACACTTACAATCAGTTATATTATTTACATGGTTTTAGCAGCATTCAGTGGAACATATATTCCTTTCCTGTTTTTCTCAAAACAAACGCTTGAACAGTACGCAGGAATGTTTGGCGAAAGCTATTTGGGGATTTTGCAGACGTTGGTATCGCCTATAACGGCTATTATAATGCTTATTGTTGTTGGCCTTTGCGCTTTTATCGGTGCGATTATTGCTAAGAAATTACTCAAAAAACATTTCCAGAAAGCTGGCATGGTGTAAATAACTTTATTTGTTCAGAAAAAAGGAGGTGTGCTATATGCCCTTAACATCTTCTATGGAGGACTATTTGGAGGCTGTGCTGGTGCTTCAGCAGCAAAAGGGCTATGCCCGCTGTGTAGATGTAGCGGAGTTTTTGAATGTAAAAAAGCCTTCCGTGAGCCGAGCGGTCAAGGAACTGTCTAAAAAGAAATGCCTACTAAAAAAGGACGATGGCACACTCTCCCTCACAGAGCAAGGCTGGCAGATCGCCCAGCAAATCTATGAAAAGCACCAGTTTTTTACCAGACAGCTTATTGAGGCCGGTGTTCCCCATGATATTGCAGCACAGGACGCTTGCAGGCTGGAACACGTTATTAGTGAAACAAGTTAAAAGAAGCTGCCTGGACAAATGCCCAGGAGGTGATACCATCGGAGAAATAATCATTATGAAGCTGAACGAGGACGAAAAAAAGATTTTTGAAGATTTCCTTTCATTTTTGCAGCTTCATCCAGAGCTGAAAAAGTGGGAGCTTACCTCGGAACCGGTGCTATCTCTCTCCGATCTTGAGATTGATCCCAGCCAAAGGCTGGTGCGCTGTAATCAGAAAGAAGTGGCCTTAACAACAAAAGAATATAATCTCCTTTGTCTGCTGGCAGTTAATAATGGGCGGGTATTAAGCTATTCCCAAATCTATGAAAAGGTGTGGGGCGAAGCTCTAACTGTCAATGAACGAGGCACCGTAGGCTACCATGTCCGAAACCTACGCAGAAAACTCTATTCCGCCGATCCGCACCATCCCTTTATCATCGAGAGTATTCGTGAAATCGGGTATCGCTTTCAAACAACTTCATAATATCCACAAAGCGCAGTCTTGATAGAGGCTGCGCTTTTCCTTTCCATAAAGCGAGGTCATTCGGGACGGTTTTTCAAATCTCATATCTTGTCGCTTGTGTTTGACAAATCACACACGGGACGTGTCTAAACTTGCGATGAAACTATGCAAATCCTCTTTGAAGCCTCGCTGTTTCCTCTTTTTTATACATTATACTACCCCTATCAACATTTCAATTTGGGGAAAGGTGGTGGTGCTTGTCAGCTTATCCCCATAAGGGGATAGCATGGAGCCAGAAAGAGAAAAGCCGGGCGGCTTCCCGCCCACAACCGAACAAAAACCATATTTCGTACATACCGCAGTCCTTACGGGGATTGCGGTATTTTTTTGTTCGACAGACTTTTTTCTTTTCTCCGGGTCTTACCCATCATCAGGCAAAAACCAACAGCCGAGCGCACGCGCCTTTTGGTGTGTGCGCTTTTACTTTGTCGGTAAATGCGGTTTTCTGGTATTTCCCGGTGGGACAAGCCTTCCATGTTGCAGAGGGCCGCCGTCCGTCTGGACTTCTTCTCGAAATTCAGACGAAACGGAGGTACACAGCGTGGACGCTGGCAAAAAAAGAATATGGGTTCGCGGCCAACTTATCGAGGTCACGGATGAAGTGTATGCCGCCTATATGAAGGGCGACCGGAAAATGCGTTACTTTGAGAAAGATTTGAAGTGTGAACGTCTTATTTATGGCAGCAACGGTGAAATCAAACAGGTTATTCCCAGCCGGGAAGATTCCCTGGACAGGCTCATGGAAGAAAACGCCCGTCAGTTTGCAGCTAATGCAGAAAGCGTGGAGGATGTGGTGTTCCGAAAACTTACGTTGGACAAGCTACATACCGCGCTTTTGCAACTCCCTAAAGAGGAACGGGCGTTGATCTATGCCCTGTTCTTTGACGGGAAAACGGAAAGCGAAGTGGCAAAGCACCTGGGCGTTTCCCGGCAGGCCATACAGAAGCGGAAAAACAGGATACTCAAAAAATTAAAAAAATTTTTTGAGTAAACAGGGTTGTCAAACCTCTCACTCAGCGGCAAATAGAGTGAGAGGTTCTTTTTTGGCCTCTCCAGGAACCTTGAAAACCGAATACCCAATCATCAAGCACATTCCCGCTGCTTTGGCGAAAGCCAAAGCCCAGGCGGCGGCTGCGCGGTGATCTGCCGGAAGAAAACAACGAGACTCCACCGAAAAAGAGAAGTAGGTCTTTGGTTTGTACTTCCTGGCAGGGAGCGAGAAACAGCAGGCTGCCAGTACCGGATGGCTCCCGGTACGGCCACGACCAGCAGCGGGGACAATGATACTCCCGTCCAGCCTAACGTCCGAGCGTTGAAGCGGCTCTTGCCGTGATCCGTCGCAGGCAATGGGGGCGGTTGCGTGAGAACCACGCGAGGGGTGAGATTCCCCGTGGAGCTGGCAAGCCGCCAGCCGTTTGATGACTTCCCGCAGCAAACCGGGGTGTCGAGGACAAATTGGTTTGCTTTGAAATATGGGCCGTACAGCAGGACAGGCCAATGAAAACAGGAGAATTGTTTTATCTCTCCCCGGCCTTCATTCTGTTTTGCTGCACGGCCTCTACATAGGCGGCCTTTGCCGCCTAATTTTTAAAAGGGAGGTCAAATACCATGAACAAAACATACTTGCGCGGCGATATGTACTATGCCGATCTGGGCCGGGGTATCGGTTCTGAACAGGAAGGCTATCGCCCTGTTGTCATCATTCAAAACAACACGGGGAATAAATACAGCCCCACCGTCATTGTAGCTGCTATCTCCAGCAAGGTGGACGCAAAGGCCAAGCTCCCCACCCACTACCTGTTAAAAGCAGAAAGCGGCCTGGAGCTGCCCTCTCTTGTTCTTTTAGAGCAGCTTCGCACCATTGATAAAAAGCGGCTGGAGACGTACATCGGCAGGCTGGAGGAAAAACACATCCGCAGGATCGACCATGCCCTGGCCGTCAGTGTGGGGCTGATCGAGGAGGTTCCCGAAAACTTAATCATGTGCCTTTGCCCGGCCTGTGCCAATAACTTTTATGGCACAGGCTCTTATTATTTGAGGAGAGTAAACCCCGCGCAGCAGAAACGGGACATCTGCACCTATTGCAGCCAGCGCCCCGGCTTTGACTATGAAGTTGTCAAAAGAGCAGAGAGAAGGTGAGTATTGAATATGGAAAAACTGATTACCCGTAAAGAGGCGGCAAAAATATTAGGAATCAGTTTGACCACTCTGGATGAAGCCAGAAATAGCGGTTTGATTTCCTATATTCAGTATGTGCCTAATGGCTGCGTCTATTTTACCCATACCAGCCTTCAGGAGTATATCGCAAAAAGTACGCACAGAGCGAAGCCAATAGAGAAAAGAGCAACATATCGCAATGTGCGAAGATAAAAATCGCACCTTTGATGAAATAGGCGCGTTCTGATAAAACAAGAGTACGGCGCTGAAAATTATTTTTGGAGGTGGTGGAATGGCTTTAAGAAAAAAGCGAATCCCCAGATATGGTACAGTTCAAGTGAACGGTCATAAGTATTATAGAACCGATGTTGAGGACGCAGAGGGTAAGCGTGTAATCCTTTACGGCAAAACTCGTGAAGAACTATACGATAAGGAAATGGCGGCATTGGAGAAGGTTGACAACATCACATTCCGTCAAAAATCCCCTACTGTCGCAGAGTATTGTGAAAAGTGGTTGCTTATGCAGTCTGTCCATATTCGTAATACGACATTGACAGATTACACATCCAAGGTACGGCGACATATTATTAAGGAGCTGGGCCAAAAGAGGATGGCAGAAGTAACATTGGACGACATCCAGGTTGCGCTTGTTCCGGTTTCAAAGAAATCCGTATCTGTGTATAAGTCGGTTATCATCCTGTATAAGTCCATTTTTCGCGCAGCACAGGAAAGTCATGTCATTGATACGAACCCAACAATATATCTCAATGCCAAAGGCGGCGGGATTCCTCAAGAGGACAAACAGGCGTTGACAGATGAACAAGCAGAACGGCTTTTAGACGCTATTCAGGGATTACCGCCCTATGTGTTTGTTATGATTGGTTTGTATGCCGGTTTGAGGCGTGAAGAAATTCTTGCGCTGCAATGGGATTCGGTATATTTAGACACAGAGGCTCCCTATTTGACGGTTCGGAGAGCGTGGCATACAGAGCATAACCGGCCAATTATTCTCACAGAGTTAAAGACAAAAGCTGCGGAAAGGAATATCCCCCTTCCAGATCGTTTGGCGGATTGTTTGAGAGAGGCAAAGAAAAAATCGACATCAGAATATGTGATCGCCAATCGGGATGGGGAGCCGCTTTCCTATACGCAGTTTAAGAGATTGTGGCAGTATATCGTTACCAGAACAGCAAAGCCTCGAGTATATTATAGGTATGAGAACGGAAAACGTGTGAAGCATACCGTCAATCCGGTTCTCGGAGAAAAAGCAGCACATAACGGGAAAGTGATTTACAGCCTCGATTTTGATGTTACACCGCACCAACTACGTCACACTTATATCACCAATTTGATTCATTCATCAGTAGACCCTAAAACAGTTCAATATTTGGCAGGGCATGAGAGCAGCAAGATTACCATGGACATATATGCAAAAGTTAAATATAACAAGCCGGATGAACTGGCAGGAGTTTTAACGGACGCATTTGCTCAATGGGACGAAGCCGAATATGGAACAGCACAGTAAAAAATGAAAACATTGCGAAGGCGAGGGGGAACCCTCGCCTTTTGCTATTACATAAATCGCACCTTTGAAAGAGCCATGGATTTTCAGTATAAAGATAGTATCAGCGCTGAACTACATAATAATAGGAAAGGAACTGAAAGCATGGCTAAGAAAAAAGTGAGTATTCCTCAGTATGGAACTGTTATGAGGAGAGGAATCCAGTATTATAGGACGCGGATTACAGACGCAGACGGTAAGAGAGTAGACTTATACGCTGAAACGAGCGAGGAGCTTTATGAAAAAGAGTTGGAAGCTCGACGCCAAGTAGAGGAGGCAGTTTTCCGCAGAAAACATCCGACAGTTGCTGAGTATTGTGAGAAGTGGCTGCTCATGCAGTCAGCCAAGGTATCTTCAAGCACTTTGAAAGGCTATACCCAGAATATGAACAACTATATTGTGAAACCTCTGGGAGATATGTATTTGTCAGAAGTGACAGCAGACGATATTCGGTTGGCACTCATACCATTATCCCAAAAATCAGCAGGGTTATACAGCACGGTCAATATGCTTTTGAAGTGTGTGTTTTATTCGGCGGAGCGTAACCAACTCCTTGACTATAACCCTTGTGTGGGAATATCGGCAAAGGGAGGTAAACCGGGGAAAAAGAAAAATGCTTTGACAGATGAACAGGTGAAGCTGCTTCTGGAAACCGTCCGAGAGCTGCCACCGTATGTATTTATTATGATCGGTCTTTATTCTGGCCTGCGGCGGGAAGAAATTCTTGCGTTGCAGTGGGATTGCGTGTTTCTGGATGTACCTACGCCATATATTTCTGTAAGGAGAGCATGGCGCACGGAACACAACAGGCCGGTGATTTCGACAACATTGAAAACGAAGGCGGCACAGAGGGACATTCCTATTCCAAAGTGTCTGGCAGATTGTCTGAGGCAAGTAAAAGCAACATCCATATCCGAATATGTGATTGCAGACAGCAAAGGGCAACCGCTGGCCGATTCGCAGTTTAAGAGGCTATGGCAGTATGTAGTTGTTCGGTCTACAAAGGAGCGCACCTATTACAAATATGTAAATGGGCAAAGCATTAAATGCAAGGTTACGCCGATTCCTGGCGGTCATCAGAAGAACAATCCTAAACTTGTGTATAGTCTGGATTTTGACGTTACACCACATCAGCTACGGCATACCTACATTACCAATCTTTTGTATGCTGGCGTTGATCCAAAGACAGTTCAGTATCTTGCGGGGCATGAAAACAGCAAGACAACTATGGACATCTATGCGCAGGTGAAGTATAATAAGCCCGAACACCTTTTGAGCGTTGTAAATGCCGCATTTTCCGCGCCCGTGGGTGCTTAGAGTGCCCCCATTTTTATGATTAAAGGGTGGGGCAATTTTAGTGGAATACCCTGAAAAACCTTGAAAAATCAAGGGAAATCGCCATTCAGAGGATTTGAATACGGCCTGAAGGCCGCCCGCCGCGCTCCTCAGTTCTCCAAGAGATAACAGGCTTGTGTTACAAAAAGAGATGCCCTTTCTGCGGGGCGTCTCTTTTTTTATTTCGATGAAAGAATAACGGCGCCGCCAGGCCGCCTGCCGGTCAATTCCTTTTAGTGCCGGCTTAAGCTCCCGGGCTGCCCGGCCGTTTTGACTTTTCTCCTTGCCGCCTTTTTTTGATTAGAGACTAAAGGGGAGAGTCCCGGCAGGAAGAGGGAGGAGCTGGGCCCAAAAGGAAAGCCGGGCCGGCCCCATTCCTTGAGAAGCAAAAAAATGAGGCATCCGGTTAAAAATGGCGGCAAAGGGCTTGTATTAAAGTGGAAAAGGCTTTGCCTTGAGGAAAAGAGGCAATGATGGAAATACGATACGGGAGGCTGCTATGAGTAAGAAATACGCGTTTTTATTGATGGGAAAGGACTTTAACCCTCAGAGAGACCACGCCTGCTTTTCCGCCGGCGGTGTGGACAGCTATATCATCACGGTGCGTTCCCCTGAGGAGGCGGTGAAAAAAGCCAGAGAGCTGGCGGATGAGGGCTTTGGCGCGCTGGAGGTCTGCGGCGCTTTTGGAGAAAATCTGGCCCGGGAAATGTACCAGGCCGCAGACAGGCGGCTGACAGTAAGCTATGTGGTATGCCCTAAGGATCAGGAGGAAGCCAGCCTTCAGTTTTGGGGCCCGGGGAAAGCATGAAGAAGGCGGCTTTGCCCGCAAAGGACAAAACGCATTTTTTAAAAAGGACGCCTGAGGCCCACGCCGCAGGCGCTCTTTTCTACCGGCGGAAATGTTAGCGGCAGATATTCTGTACTGGCCGGGGGCGGGATCAAAAAACCCGCTCCCCGAGCCGGCCTTTTTGTGTAAAGAGAAGAATCTCAGGAGGAAGGAAAGAATAATTCTTTTTCGCAATTATAATAACAAGGTCTATGGGTATTATTATACTACTGTTTTCGACCATGTTCGTGTGATGTTCATAAGGGGTTTACAAAAGGGTTTTAAAATTGAGTAAATAGGAGCCGAACCGCGGCCGGTCATCGCCGCGGCAAATAATAATAATGAGGTACTCCAAATGGAAAAAATAATGAGAAGAAAAGTAGATCCATTGGGAAGGATCATCCTGCCGGCAGAATTTCGCACGCGGCTGGGGATCGAAAAGGACAGCGAAATTGAAATCGTCTGCGAAAAGGACCGCATGATTATCAAGAAAGTATCCCCTATGGGGGTTATTATCCCGCTGCCCCGGGATCAGTAAAGCAAAGCCGGCGGCGGTGCCGTTCCTTTGCCAGCCGGGCTGCGGCCCTGGCCCGCGATTGACAAAGGGGCTTGATTCGTGTAGGATAAAAAAGGCCGCCGCGGGCGTCTAAACTAAAAAACAGGAGGCGGTTTTGATGAAGCCGGCTTATCAGACTGTGATCTTTGATATTGACGGAACCTTGTTAAAATCCGACCGGGGCGTGATGAACGCCCTGAAGTATACTACGGAGAAAATGGGAGTGCCCTATCCTTCGGCAGAAATCCGGCAAAAATTTATCGGTCCGCCGCTGCATTACAATTTCCACGACCTGATGGGGATGAACGAGGCGGACACCGCTAGGGCTATCGATCTATTCAACGAGTATTACCTGCCTATCGGCGTATTTGAGTCGGAGCTCTATCCCGGAATCATGGAGCTGGTCACCGGCCTTTTCGATCAGGGAGCGCGGGTGTGCATCGCCACGGCGAAATCCAAACCGATGGCTGACCGGGTGGTGGCTCATTTTGGGCTGACCCCCTATTTAGCGTGTATGGAAACCAAGGCGGATGAACAGCCTACCGGAGATAAAAAGGTGCTGATCCGCCAGATTTTAGAGGACACCGGCGCGAAGCCGGAGGAAGCCGTGATGGTTGGAGATACCTGCTTTGACGCAGAAGGGGCGTTTCAGAACCGGATGCCCTTTATCGGCGTGACCTACGGCTATGGGCTGAAAAAGGAAATGGAGCAGGCAGGCGTCACCCTGTTTGCTTCCACAACAGAGGAGCTTCGGGCGTTGCTGGGGCTCTGATGGAAACCAAACAACGCGGGCCGCGCGGAAAATTTGCGCGGCCCTTGCCCTAGAAGGAGAATTGTGGAATTATTTCACGGTTCTCCTTTTTTTTATTCCTATTCGACAGTCCGCTCGATCACATCAGAGATCTCGCAGTCCAGAATGTCGCAAAGGGAATCCAGGGTTTTCGTTGTAATTGGTTTACCGTGTTTCATCCTGTGTAAAGTGCTGGCGGAAAAGCCCTCTTTAAAAATCAGATGATATTCCGTGATGTTTTTACGCAGGAGTGTACGGTAAAATGGCGCATAAGTAATCACAATTATCACCTCGATAGTAAGAGTATCACACGAGATCTCTTGATTATACTCATTATATCGAGTATAATTGTAATCATGAGAGAGGGCTTCCCCTTCCTCATAATACCCCAAAAAGGGCGCCTGCTGCACACAGGCGCCCTTTGCTTTGGCGTAGAATCATTTCCGGTATTCCTATTTTTCACTTGGCGGGACGAAAGCTGAGACGGTTTATTTTATGTCAGCGGAAGATGCTCCCAGTGTGGTTTCCTCTGAAACGGAGACAATGAACTTTTGACAGACCCATTTCCGCAGTATGAGGAGACGCTTTCACCGGAGCGCCCGCCGTGTCCATAGCGGAAGGGCTTTTCACCGCCGCCGCATCGGTTCCCCTTTGGGCGTATCCCAGGCGCAAGTCCTGCGATACGCTTTTGCGGTTCCGGCGCCCGCTTTTCGGAACACCTTCTCAGGAAGCGGGAAAACCGCAGCCGGTCGGCCATTTCTTCGGGCGAAACGTGAAAGTATCTGCCGCCTGCCGCTGCCGCAGCGCCCGGGAAAGCCGCCGCCCGCTTTCCTTCGCGCGTCTCTGCCCCGGCCGGAAAGGGCGGTTCTGGAATTTAGTTTTTTACAGTTCCCGCGAAAAAGACCATATCGAAGAAAATCATTTTCGGTACTTTTTCATTTCTGTCTCATAAACGTTATTTCCCAGGGAATCGATGGCCACAATGGCGGGAAAGTCCTTTACCGTGTACCGGCGGATAGCCTCGGTGCCCAGGTCTTCGTAGCAGAGCAGCTCCTCCTTGACGATGCTTCTGGCGATCAGGGCCGCCGCGCCGCCAATGGCGGCGAAATAAACCCCGCGGTTCCGCACAATAGCTTCTACCACCGGGGCGCTTCTGGCGCCCTTGCCGATCATGCCCTTCAGGCCGAGGTCTAAAAGGGCCGGAGTGTAAGCGTCCATCCGGTAGCTGGAGGTGGGGCCTGCCGGGCCTACGGCATAGCCGGGCTTCGCCGGCGCCGGACCCACGTAATAGATTACCTGGCCCTTTAAATCCACAGGCAGCTCCCTGCCCTGCTCAAGCAAGGCGTACAGCCTCTTATGGGCGGCGTCCCTGGCGGTGAGCATAGTGCCGGTAATCAGCACAGGATCTCCTGCCCGCAGGCCGCGGATGGCTTCGTCATCCAGAGGAAATATGATTTTTTTAGGCGCGCTGCTTTGACTCATCTGCTTTCCCTCCTTATAGAACCGCGGATTTATGCCGGGCCGCGTGGCAGCAGATGTTTACCGCCACCGGCATGCTGGCGATGTGGGTGGGAAATGTGAGAATGTTTACCCCTAAAGCGGTGGAAGCGCCTCCCAAACCCGCCGGGCCGTAGCCAAGAGCGTTAATTTTTTCCAAAAGCTCATCCTCGAGAGCGGCGTACCTGGGGTCAGGATTTTTTTCAGTGATCGGCAGCATAGCCGCCTTTTTCGCCAGCTGGGCCGCCTTTTCAAAGCTGCCGCCGATGCCGATTCCCACCACGATGGGGGGACAAGGGTTCGGCCCGGCGCGGTCTACCGTATCCAGAATAAACCGCTTGACCCCCTCCAGCCCCGCGGATGGGGTCAGCATTTTAATGGCCGACATATTCTCGCTGCCGAAGCCCTTGCCGGAAACCAGGAATTTAATCTGGCTGCCCGGCACGATGTCGGTATAAATTATGGCGGGTGTGTTGTCGCCGGTGTTAACCCGGTCGATCACCGGGTCGCTGACCACGGATTTCCGGAGATAGCCGTCCCGGTAAGCCTGGCGCACTCCCTCTTGAACGGCCTCCTCAAAGCTGCCGTTCTCAATAACTACCTTGTCGCCGTATTCCACAAATAAAAACGCCATGCCCGTATCCTGACAGATCGGGAGCTGCTCCTGGGCGGCGATCCGGTCGTTTTCCAGAAGCTGGCCCAAAACCTCCCGCCCCAAGGCAGAGGGCTCCCGTTCCCGGGCTTGGGCCAGGGCGTCTAAAATATCCTGGCCGATTTCATAGTTGCACCGCAAAAAAAGCTCCTTTACCGTATCTGTTACGGCTTTTGCCTCAATTCTCCGAATTTCCATGGCAAATCTTCCTTTCTTCAATTCTATCATTATAAAATAAAAAGTTTTGAATTACAATAGATACCTCCGGGCTTTTATGCTATCATAAAAGAGAAAGAAAAACCAAGGAACCACGGCGGGAGGAGGATTTTATGCGGATCTTGATCGACGCTGACGGCTGCCCGGTGGTGAACCAGGCTATCCGGCTGGGAAACCGGGCGGGGCTGGAGGTGATCCTGCTGTGCGATACCTCCCATGTGTTTCAGCGGGAGGGGGCCAGGACCATAACCGTCTCAAAAGGGGCGGACAGTGTGGATTTCGCCTTGGTGAACCTGCTGGAGCCGGGAGATGTAGCCGTCACCCAGGATTACGGCCTGGCGGCCATGTGCCTGGCCCGGGGAGCCAGAGCGATCAGCCAGGACGGGTTGGAGTACGGCGATGAAAATATCAGCGCCCTGCTGCTGGCAAGGCATACGGCGAAAAAAATACGAAACGCCGGCGGGCGGCTGAAGGGAAGTCCGAAGCGCGCCCCCAAGCAGGATCAGGCGTTTGAGGAAGCGTTTGCCCGGCTGATCGGGCTGAAATGAGGCAGAGGGACCCGGCGGGCAGCGGGCTTGGCCCGGGTCCGGGGCGGTCAGCCGGGGCAGACCCCCGCCGGAAGGCTAAGAGGCTGCCTTCATACAGCCGTCACATTGCGGGAGTAACCTAAAAGCAGGAGAAACAGAAGGCCAGAGAAGGAGGAGACCCATGAGCAGACTGCTGATCGTTGACGACGAGGAAAGAATCCGAGACATTATCAAAAAATACGCCCAATTCGAGGGCTTTGAGACCGTAGAGGCGGTAGACGGCCTCCAGGCGGTGGAGATCTGCCGGAAGGAAAGCTTCGACCTGATCATCATGGATGTGATGATGCCGGAGCTGGACGGCTTTTCCGCGGTGCGGGAAATCCGGAAGACCAGCTCGACTCCGGTGCTGATGCTTTCGGCCCGGGGCGAGGAGTACGATAAAATCCACGGCTTTGAGCTGGGGATTGACGACTATGTGGTGAAGCCCTTTTCTCCGAAGGAGCTGATGATGCGGGTAAGCGCCATTTTAAAGCGCAGCGGCGGCGGAGAGGCCCAGCGGGATGTGGTGACCTACGGCGGCCTGACCGTGGATTTTACCGGCAGGCTGGTATATATCGACGGCAAGCGGGTGGACATGACCCCCAAGGAATACGACTTGTTTTTCTATTTGGTGAAGAATAAGGGCATCGCCCTGACCCGGGAAAAGCTGATCAACGAGGTGTGGGGCTATGACTTTTACGGCGATGACCGAACGCTGGACACCCATATTAAGCTGCTGCGGAAAAGCCTGGGGGAATACAGCGGCACCATTACCACGCTGAGAGGGGTGGGCTACCGGTTTGAAGGGTGTTAAAAAAGCGGCAAAGCTGGGAATCCGGTGGAAGCTGATCACCTATTTTGCCTTGTTTGTGGCGGTGATCCTGGTTTTGCTGTGGCTGTTCCAGACGGTGTTTTTAGACAGCTTTTATAAGGCCATCAAAACCCGGAACGCCCAGGCCTGCGGGGACAGCATTGTCAGCAAGATCAATTCGCCGAACCTAGGCGATTATATCAATGAGCTGGCCCGGCAGAACGACGTGTGCGTGCGGGTGGTCAACGGCGAAATGCGGGACCTTTATTCCGCGGACATCAGCCCTGACTGCTTGATCCACCATTACGGAACCTTCCAGCTGTTTTTGATTTATAACTATACCAAGGAAAATGGGGGGATGCGGTTCGAGACAGTGCCTCAAACCCAATATCAGTCCTTTTACTCCTCAGATTTCGGCGGCCAAGAGATCGGGCTGTATCCCTTTTCAGGCGGCGATCTCCAGATGGGACAGCTGACCACCGGCGAGTCCGCCATGGAATCCCTGATCTATTCACGGATCGTCAAGACAGAAGCGGGACAGGAGGTGCTGGTGCTTCTCAATTCCACCATTACCCCCATCAACCCTACGGTTCAGACCATACAGGTTCAATTGGCGCTTATTACCATCGTGGCGCTGCTGCTGTCCCTGGTGCTGGCGGTAGTCCTCTCTCAGAAAATTTCCAAGCCTATCATTAAAACCAATAACGCCGCGAAGGAGCTGGCTCAGGGCAACTATGAGGTGTCCTTTGAGGGCGGGGATTACCGGGAAATCCGGGAACTGAATTCCACCCTGAGCTACGCCGCCTCAGAGCTTTCCAAGGTGGAGGCCCTGCGGAAGGAGCTGATCGCCAATATTTCTCACGACCTGCGGACGCCCTTGACCATGATCGGCGGGTACAGCGAAATGATGCGGGATATCCCGGGGGAAAACACGCCGGAAAACGCCCAGATCATTCTCGATGAAACCACCCGCCTAACCAACCTGGTGAACGACATGCTGAATCTGAGCAGGCTTCAGTCTGGCACCCAGACCCTGACTCTGACCGAATTCAGCCTGACCCAGGAAATCCGGGAGATTTTAGCCCGGTACAATTCTCTGACCAAGCGGGACGGATACCATATTGTCTTCGATTATAAGGAGGACGTTACGGTAGAGGCGGATCAGGTGCGGATGTCCCAGGTGATTTACAACCTGGTGAACAACGCGGTAAACTACGCGGGTCAGGATAAGGAGATCCTGGTGCGCCAGCGGCTGAAGCCCGGCTTTGTCCGGGTGGAGGTCATCGACCACGGCGAGGGCATCGAGCCGGAAAAGCTGGAGCTGATTTGGGACCGTTACTATAAAGTGGATAAAACCCACCGCCGGGCGGTAGTGGGAACCGGCCTGGGGCTTTCCATTGTGAAATCGGTGCTGGAGATGCACAGCGCCAAATACGGCGTGGAAAGCGCCGTTGGAGAGGGGAGCACCTTCTGGTTTGAGCTTCCCCTGCCGGAATACCTGGCCCAGATCGACGAATCTCAGCAGCAGTAGCCTTCTGAGGCCGGCTTAGGGCGGAACCCGCCGCCGCGGCCTATCCCCCCGGCTCTGCCGGGAGCCTAACAATAAAAAAGCCTGGATCAAAAGATCCAGGCTTTTTTGCTGATCTATTAATCGCAAGGTGAATCACCATTTTGCAGTCAGGACGGCTGGCTGTTCAGATAGATCTGCTTTATTTTTCCATAATCGCAGCCATTGGGGGCACGATAGCACTGAGTGCCGCCATCCTTCCAAATATTCCCGTTCTGGTCTACGCTGAAGGAACCGACCTGCTGGCTTTGGTGGAATAAATTAACGGTGAGCATAGAAGTCAGGTCCATTTCTCCGGAAACCGGCTCTACCTCTAAATTCCGGTAGGTATCAGCCAAATAACGGAGAGTCTCCTCATCCGCGCCGAACATGGCATAGCTGCTGACTCCAAAATAAATAGCCACGTCATCTACCTCCAGGCCGGGAGCCTCTTCTTGAAATTGGCAGCCCATAGTGAAAACCGCTAAAACCGCCGCCAGAATAAGGAGAATCAACCGCTTTTTATTCATAGGCATCACCTCAAGCTCTAGGAAACCTGGTTTTAGGACCCTAATTCCGCAAGGCTCCAGCGATTCGTAAAATCAAGGAACGGACCCGTCAGTATGGCTATTATAACATACCCGCATGGAAAAAACCACCATGAACCTGTCGCTAATTTGTTAAAATTATATGAAGAAATCTTAATAAATCTTACGTTTTTGCCTTTTTTGCTAGGAGCGTTCTGCGGGAACCAGGGATTAAACTTTTTCAAAGGCGTTTTTTCGGCAGAGATTAAATTGTAAATAGGAAGCAAACAGCCCGCGGAGTCATTTCCCGCGGGCTGTTTTACAGCGGTTCCGGTGACAACTTGCTAGAGTGGTTTTATCTTTGCCAAGTCCCTGCCGCGCCCTGGGGCTGCCGAAGGAAGCTGACGCGGCATCTAAAAAATTTCTGGCGGAAATCGCCGCAAAAAGCAAAAGCCCAATGAGCGGTTCCCATATTTCCGTAGCGTTCTGCGGTGTTAGAAAGCAAAAACGTCCTCTTGGCGCGCAAAAATAAATATCCATCGGGCCGGCCGAAAGCGCGCAGCCATTTTTCTATAGCGCGGCGCGGCTTCCAGAAAACGAGGGCGGGTCCGGACAGTCCAGGAAATCACCGCCGGGCCGGGCTGAAAGCCGTGAAGAAGACGGCGGCCGCCGGTGCGGTCACTGATTAATCACGCCGCTCATAAAGTCGCCCAGCCGCTTGGTGATCTGGGAAGCGTGGGCCAGGTCCTTGCCCACGGAGGTCACGTACACCTTAATTTTGGGCTCCGTGCCGGAGGGACGCACAATCACAGCGGCGCCGCCCTCCAAGGAATAGGAAAGCACATTGGATTTGGGCAGTTTGATCTCGGTTTTTTGGCCGGTAGCCAGATCTACCGCCTCAGACAGCTGATAGTCGGCGGTTTTGACCACTCTCATGCCGGCGATTTCCTGGAGGGGATGCTCCCGCAGGAAAGACATTTTGTTGGCCATGACTTCCATGCCCTCGGCGCCTTCAAAGCTGTAGCTGAGGGTGGTGTTCTGATAATAGCCGTAGCGGTCGTACAGCTCATCGATTACCTGCACCAGAGACTTGCCCTGCCTGCGGTAATAGGCGGCCATCTCGCAGATCAGCATGGAGGTTACCACGGCGTCCTTATCCCGGACATAGGTACCGGCCAGATAGCCGTAGCTTTCCTCAAAGCCGAATACGAACCGGTCGGCCTCTCCGGCCCTTTCCAGCCCCAGAATCTGTTCTCCGATATACTTGAAGCCGGTGAGCACGTTCCGCAGCTCACAGCCGTAATCCACGCAGATTCTCGGAATCATTTCACTGGTAACGATGGTTTTTACCGCGACCGGACGCTCTGGCAGGGTTCCGTTGCGCTTCCGGCAGGAAAGAATGTAGTTCATCAGCATAATACCGGTTTCGTTTCCGGTCATCAGCCGGTAGTCGTCCCCATCCTTCACGGCGATGCCTACCCGGTCGCTGTCCGGGTCTGTGGCAAGCACCAGGTCCGGCTTGCTTTCCTGGGCAAGCTTCAGGGCCAGGGTCAGCGTCTCACGGAATTCCGGGTTCGGATAGGGGCAGGTGGGAAAATTGCCGTCAGGCAGCTCCTGCTCCGGCACCACCTGGATTTCCTTAACGCCGATCCGGGCCAGAATCTTCCGCACCAGCTTGTTGCCAGCGCCGTTTAAGGGCGTATAGACGATTTTTAGGCCGCTGTCGGCACAAACGCCGGGATTAACGCTCTGCGCCTCTAGACAGTCTAGATATTTATCATAAAAGCTGTCCTCAATATAAACGATTTTTCCGGTTTCTAAGCCTTGGTCAAAAGAAATTTCCTCCACGCCGTCGAACAGGTCTACCTTTAGAATTTCCGCGTAAACGTTGTCCGCATCCGTGTCGGTCATCTGGCAGCCGTCGGGCCCGTAACACTTATAGCCGTTATATTTGGCCGGGTTATGGCTGGCGGTAATCATAATACCGGCGTCGCAGCGGAGCTCCCGCACGGCGAAGGACAGAACCGGCACCGGCTGAAGCTCCTTCACGATTCTGGCGGTTATACCGTTGGCGGCCAGCACCCGGGCGCACTCTCTGGCGAACAGCTCTGATTTGATCCGGCTGTCGTAGGCGATGGCCACGGAGGCTCCCTCCTTTTTGGAGTTAAGGTAGTTAGCCAGGCCTTGGGTAGTGCGGCGGACGGTATAAATATTCATACGATTGGTGCCCGCGCCAATTACCCCTCTCAAGCCCGCGGTACCGAATTCAAGTTCTTTGTAAAAACGGTCGTAGATTTCCTTTTCATCGCCGGAAATCCTTTTTAATTCCTCGATCAGGTCGCTGTCTTCCACAGCTTTTTGGAGCCAAAGGGCATACTTTGCGTTGCTTGCCATTTTATTCATCCTTTCCTGTGAAGCTTACTCTTATTTTACCATAGTTTTCCCGCAGATTCAATCGAAACCCCCGCGCTTATTTTGCTCCTAAAAAAATCTTAAAATTACAGGAAAGGGCTTGCATTTCCCGCGGTTTTATGCAATGCTAATAGTGACTATTTTAAGAAAAAAGGGGTAAAATGTGAGAATGTACGATGTAGTTGCCTTAGGAGAGCTTCTGATCGATTTTGTCCATCAGGGAAATAACGATGTGGGGTATCCGCTGATGCAGGGGAACCCGGGCGGTGCGCCGGGGAATTTTTTAAGCACCCTTTCCAAGTTTGGCGCGAAAACTGGTTTTCTGGGAAAGGTAGGCAGCGACCGGTTCGGAAGGATGCTGGTCAAAACCTTCCGGGATGCGGGAGTGGAAACCAAGGGAATTTTGGTGGATGACAGATACTTCACCACGCTGGCCTTTGTCACTTTGGACGACAGCGGCGACCGGGAATTTTCATTTGCCAGAAAGCCCGGTGCGGATACGATGCTCACCATCGATGAGCTGCCAAAGGATCTCGTTACGGAAACGAAGGTTTTCCATTTCGGAACCCTGTCCATGACCGGCGAGCCTGCCAGAAGCACCACCAAGGAGGCGGTCCGCATGGCGAAGGAGGCCGGCGCCATGATTACCTTTGATCCCAATCTGCGCCGTCCGCTGTGGAGTTCGATGGAACTGGCCCGGGAACAGATGCTGTGGGGCCTGCGCCACGCGGACGTGGTAAAAATCGGCCAGGACGAGCTGGAGTTTGTTTTTGAGGGCCAGGATTTCAAGGACAGCGCGAAAAAGCTGGTAGAGGACTTCGGCGTAAAGCTGGTGTTCGCCACCATGGGCAAAGAGGGCTGTTATTTTATTAACCGTCAGGGCGACGGACAGGTTCCCACCTTTCAGGAGGTTAAAACCATCGACACCACCGGCGCGGGAGATATTTTCGGGGGCTCGGCAGTGTATCAGGTGTTCGCCTCGGGCATAGCGCCGGAACAGCTTTCCACGGAAAGGCTGGCGGAAATCGTCCGGTTCGCCAACGCTGCTGCATCCCTGTCCACCACAAAGCACGGCGGCATCCCCAGCATCCCTTCCAAGGAGGAAGTGGAGGCATTTCTCAGCCGCGGCGCGTAACAAACACAGCAACTCCCTGGCCGCGCCGCAGCGGCCCAGGGAGTTGCTGTGTTTTAGCTTATTTTTCACTGAGGGATATCAGGCGTTGATGACAGCGTCACCCATCAGTTCGTTGGTTCTTTTTTCGTAGAGATAATCCTCTACATATTCCGGCAGATTTTCCGGGTACGCGTTGTTTTCCATGAGACATTGGGTAAAATTGACGATTTCGTTGTAGTTGGTTGTGATGTTGCTGTAGGAGGCGAAGCCGCTGTAGGTGGGTTTGCTGGACTTGATCTCGATACCATAGGAACCGTTGTTTTCTTGAATGTAATACTCCAATTCAGTGTGGTCGTCCTCCTGCACGAAAACGGACCCAAAGAAATGTCTCATAATATCCCTCCATTATTTTGTTTTTTTGTGAAATTGTGTCACGAGAGCAATGATAATACTATTTGTTGAATATTTCAAGGCTATTTGACCAAAATGGGAAAATTAGACAAAAAATAATTTTTAATTTAAGGAATACTTTTTATTGTATTTTCATAAAAGACGACTAGAATATGTAGCTTTTGACAGGAGTGTGCTGCTTTGCCCAGATTTTTGCTGGATTCGACAAAGAAGGCTTCCCAGCGGGGACTGCTGGGAAAACTGGAAAATATCGCTGTTTATCTGATTCTCTTTTTTCTGTGCTTTGCCGCCGTTGTATTGGCCTTTTCGGCCAACGGACAGCTTCAGGGAAAAGAAATCCAGGTAATATCGGCTTTTTTAGCCGGAGGGGACATCGCCGTGCTGTGTGTCCTGTGGCGGCTGAAAAGGCTTGACCCAAAGACTCTGATGTTTTTGCTGTTTCTGCTGGGGATTCTGATGAGGCTTTCCTATGCGGCGGCCTATCCGGCTGAAGACCGTCAGCATGACGTGTTCGACGCCGACGGCCATTTGCAGTACATCCTAAGGCTGGCTGACACCTGGCAGCTGCCGGACTCCAATAACTGGCAGTATAACCATCCGCCTCTGCACCACCTTTTGGCGGCGGTTTGGGTCAAGGTATTTCAATGGTTTGGCGTAACGGATCAGGCGCAGCTCGCAGAGAGGCTCCAGTTTTTGACCTGCTTTTATTCCTGCGCCATGCTGGCGGTGGTTTACCGAATTTTTGACGAAAACCCCTTCGGCCGCCGGGCGGTCCCGCTGGCTTACGCCCTGGTCTGCCTCCATCCCACCTTTTATCTGCTGGCGGGTTCCCTGAATAACGACTGCCTGATGGTCCTGCTGTTTTTCACGGCGGTCTTATACACCTTGCGGTGGTACCGCGATCCCAGCCTGAAAAACAGCCTGACGCTGGCTGTGGCCATTGGCTGCTGCATGATGGCAAAGGTCAGCGGCGCGATGATCGCTCCGGTGACGGCAATGGTGTTTGTGTGGAAGCTTGCCGTTCTGGGAAGGGAGCGGAAATGGAGGCTGCTGCGGGGAATCCTGGCCAAGCTGGCGGCCTTTGGAGCGGTCTGCATCCCTTTGGGGCTCTGGTACCCTGTGCGGAACCTGATCCTGTTCGGACAGCCCCTGGGCTATGTGGCTCCCATCGGGGAGGATGCGGCTATATACTGCGGCAACGAAGCCCTGGCGGACCGGTTTGTGCCTCTGCTTTCCCCGGATTGGACGAAAAGCCTTTACTGTGACCCCTTTGAGGATTATAATATTTTTGCGTATGCAACCAAATGCTCCGTGTTCGGCGAGACCGCTCTGTCCGGCAGCGGGGTGGCGGCTGCTACTTTGCTGGTTTGCGCTTTTATCCTGATAACAGGAGCCCTGACCGCCATGGTTTATGTGCTGGCGCGGGGCAGAAGTGAAAGAACCACCCTGTTTTTCTGGGTCATGGCGGCGGTCATGGCGACGCAGGTTGGACTGTTCCTGTATTCCAATGTCAAATATCCTTACGGCTGCACCATGGATTTCCGGTATCTCGCGCCCGCGGTGCTGCCTGGGGCCGTATTTCTGGGCGCCGCGGGCCAGCGGCTTTGGCGTTCCAAAAGAGAGGTCCCTCAATATCTGGCGGTGGTGCTCTCCTGCGTCGTATTTCTGTTTTGTGTCAGCGGCGTCTTTTTATACCTTACGCTTTCTTAAACGGACGAGGAACGGTTCGCGCTTTGTCCCGCGGCCGCAGTGCTGAAAGCGCCGGCACACCGTAAAAACCAGGAAGCACAGGCCGCGTGGGTTTCGTGAAAAACGGCGGCCTGCCAATGTTCCTTGATCGGTTGTTCCGTTTTGCGTGACCGGCGGCCAGGGGGGCAGAGATCTGCCTTCGGGGGGACTGCCCGCCTGTGCAGCCGAAGGCCTTTGCCGCCTGGCGCTTGTCCGTATGGGGATGGGTTCTGTATAAATTCCATGTACGGCTAAGGGACAATAAAAGCCCTTTATTTTTGATCTGTCTTACCCGCGTTTTGATAACGCTTTCTAAAATTGAGGAGAAGGAAGGGAACCATCATGTCACAGTCTATCGTGATTATCGGCGCCGGGCCGGCGGGGCTTACCGCCGCCTATGAGCTGTTGAAAAAAGGACAGGTATCCGTCACCATTCTGGAGGCGACCGGAGAAATCGGCGGGATCTCCAGAACAAAAAACTACAAGGGGAACCGTATGGATATCGGCGGCCACCGCTTTTTTTCCAAATCCGACAAGGCTATGGATTTCTGGAAGGAGATTATGCCCTTGGAGGACAGGGAAAGGGGAATCAGCCCAGATCAGGCCGATCTGCTGTTTTTAATCCGCCATCGTCTTTCCCGGATTTTATTTCTCAGGAAATTTTTTGATTATCCTGTGACCCTGAACGGATCTACCATCAGGGGGCTTGGCTTTTCCCGGCTGATGAAAATCGGCGTCAGTTATCTGAAAATCTGCTTCAGGCCGGTAAAGGACATCGACTCCCTGGAAAAGTTTTTTATCAGCAGGTTCGGCGTGGAGCTGTATGAAACCTTCTTCAAGGATTACACGGAAAAGGTCTGGGGCGTGCCATGCTCTCAAATCAGCCCTGACTGGGGCGCCCAGCGGGTGAAGGGGCTGTCGGTTTCCAAGGCGCTGCTCCACAGCCTGAAAAAGCCCTTCCTGAAGAAGAGCACGGTTAACGGCAAAAAAGTGGAAACCAGCCTGATTGAAAGCTTTATGTACCCGAAATACGGCCCGGGGCAGCTTTGGGAGGAGGTCGCCCGCCGGGTAGTGGCTATGGGCGGAGAAATCCGGTTCGGCCAAAGGGTAGACCAGGTCAGCGTAGAAAACGGCCGGATCGTTTCGGTGGCCGCTGTGGATGAAAACGGCGTCCGAAGCGCTGTGGAGGGGGATTATTTCCTATCCACCATGCCGGTGAGGGACTTGATCGGCGCCATGGGCCCGGCGGCTCCGGAAAAGGTGAAGGAGGTTGCGGAAGGGCTGGTCTACCGGGATTTCATGACCGTGGGCCTGCTGCTGGACAGCCTGAAGCTGAAGGATCCCAAGGCGGAAAACGGCAGGGTCATGGATGACTGGATTTACGTTCAGGAGCGGGATGTGAAAATCGGACGGCTCCAGCTGTTCAACAATTGGAGCCCCTATATGGTGAAGGACCCGGACACGGTATTCATGGGACTGGAGTATTTCTGCGACGAGGGAGACGAAATGTGGAATACGCCCGACCAGGAATTCATTGATTTCGCCGTAGGAGAGCTGGAAAAACTGGGAATTGTGGAGCGCAGCCATGTCAAGGACGCGGTGCTGATCCGGGTGCCCAAGGCGTATCCCGCCTATTTCGGAACCTACGGGCAGTTCGGTGAAATCCGGAAATTTACCGATTCCCTTGAGAACCTGTTTTTGCTGGGCCGGAACGGCCAGCACCGCTATAACAACATGGATCACTCCATGCTGACGGCCATGGCCGCCGCGGAGGCGATCCTTTCCGGCAATGTCAGGGATAAGTCTCCGGTGTGGGAGATCAACACCGAGGAGGAATACCACGAGGAAAAGCAAGGCGCGTAGGGCTTTACAAGCTAGGAGCCCGTCAAAGGCCGGAGGGCCGGCTTGGATCAGCCTTGAACAGGAAATCTTCCCCGTAAAGCGTGGCTCTGCTGTGTATATTGGATAGTTCCGGCTTCCGCGGCTCAGGGATCGTTTAACAGAAGAGCGCGGAAGGGAAGCTCCCGCTTAACAGCGGTCGCTGCGGCTATTGTTAAATTTGCTGTAATCGTCAGGCTTGATTTTAAGGCATGTTATTTTAGAAAGCGCCCTCCGCGATATCGCGGAGGGCGCGCTGTTTCATCTGGTTTTGCGGAAAGCAGTCACCGGCGCCGCGGGGCTTCCCTTGGAATACGCTTTGTCAGATTTTACGGGAGGGGAGCCTGGCATGAGCGTTCTTGAAAACGCTACATCACCAGAGTACCGTTGTCCGATTGGAGCAAAATCAAAATCTGCTCCTCCAGAGCGGTCTGGGCGTTAATATACACCAGCACCCGGTCTCCGTTTTCTGCAGAGCAGGTAAACTCATAGCACAGCGTTTCGTTTAGGCCGCTGGAAGGCACATAGCACAGGCTTTCTGCCTCGACGGTCAGGCGGGGGCTGACGGAGGCCCGGGCCTCCTCTGAGGAAATCGGGCTGTAATCTACGGAACGGGTATGGTGATTCATCAAATACCCGGTAGCGCTGAAGGACACGATTTCCCCGGAATCCAGCGCCACGCCTACCTTTACCAGGTCGCTGTAGCAGACGGCGCCGTCCTGCACATAGGCGTAGTTGATGGTGCAGATATTGTTATTGATGACGTAATAGCTTTCCTTCATGGACGGATAGCCGGCCTGCTCTAAAAAGCTGCGGGCTTTTTCGGCGGCCCCCTCAAAATCCAGCTTGGCGCTGCCAATCATCCGGGAATTCAGCATGGCGTTCACATAGCCGCCCTGCTTGGAAATGGTGATGGATTTATCCCCCGCCGTAAACCGGTAGCAGGGCAGATTTCCCTCGGTGCCGCTGCCTCTGGCCAGGCTTTGGGGCTTCTCGTTTAAGAACAAGGCCGCTGTGGTCAAAGCGGTTTCCTCGGAAACGGCTTGAGCCTCCTCTAGAAATACCGGCTTCTGCTGGGTAATGTGATCGGAAAACGGCCCGTCGTAGATCAGGGTCGGATAATCAGTAAACCCCTCGTTCATCTCCCGGAAGCCGCTGTTGATGGCGGGCACCGCCTGGTCCTGGGTCTCCCTGGACAGATTCTGATAGGCCTGCTGGGCTTCCCCGATGGGAATGTCACCCTCCATCAGGGTTGTTTCCAAATCTTTCAGGCTGCCGTTCAGCTCCTTGGCATATTCTCCCAGGGTAATAAAGCTGTCCATCTCCTGGTCGGTAATCTCCTGCCCTTTGCTGATCTTTCCGGAAAGGTATAGGGAAAAATCTCCCACCTGGGAAATGAACTTGTTGACGTTGGACAGCTCCTCATAAGACAGAGGCAGCTCCGCCAGGTAAATTTTCGCGTCGCTGCTTTCCTTCAGCAGCTTGGCGGCGATGCCTTGCTGCTGGGGCGCCGTGTTGGCGTAAACTCCCTTTTCCAGCGCCACCTCCAGATTGGATACGCTGTCGGATAAATCGCTTAAAGCCCGCTGGTAGCCGTATTCGCTGTTTTGACGGTACCGCTGGGCGGCCTGATAATTGATCAGCGCCCCCACGCCGAGAAAAACGCACAGGGCGGTAAAATAGCTGAGAATCCGGATGAATCCCCGCTTGGTCAAATTTGGATTCATAAATCACGCCTCCTGGACGAAAGTTAGTTATAGATTGCCAAAAATCCAGGGGAATTATGCGGGCAAATCCGGACTGCTTTGCTAAAAATAAAAATTTGGGTTGACAAAAATCCGCTTTCGGGTATATGATACTAGTAATTTCAATCATCCTGACAAATGCGTTGATAGGGAAGAGTAATTTGGTTCCCGCTTTCAGAGAGCCGCCGGGTGGTGCGAGGCGGCAGGGGAGAAAAATGAAAATCGCCCTTGAGCAGCACGCTGAACCCCGAAAGGGTAGTAAGCGGTGCCGGTTCCCTCCGTTACCGGGGCAGCATTCGGCATTCGGCCCGATGTGAACAGAGAGGCCCTGGACAGCAGGGCAATAAGAGTGGTACCGCGGGGGAGCAAGACCTTCGTCTCTTAAACGAAAGAGGCGGACGGTCTATTTTTTTATCCAAAAATAAAGGCTCGGAAAGGCTTGCGAAGCGGCTCGCCCGAAAAGCAGGCGGAAAACCTTTGGGCCTTCCTTGTTCCCGCACCCTCTGCTTCCCCGCGAATCCCAGCCGGTTTTTCACCCGGGAGAAAACAGCTTTCTTTTTTCTATAGCCGAGAAAGGCTGCGGGGGCTCTGTTTTTCAGAGAGCGGGGATAAGGGGATGATTGCGGGAAAACCATGGAGATATTTTAGAGAGGCAGTGAAGACGATGGAATTGACAGGAGCGCAGATCATAGCGGAATGCTTGCTGGAACAAAGGGTGGATACGGTGTTCGGGTATCCCGGCGGCGCCGTGCTGAATATTTACGACGCCTTGTATGAATACCGTGACAGGATCCGCCACGTGCTTACGGCTCACGAGCAAGGAGCCGCCCACGCCGCCGACGGCTACGCCCGTTCCACCGGAAAGGCGGGGGTGGTGATCGCCACCTCCGGCCCCGGCGCAACTAATCTGGTCACCGGAATCGCCACCGCCTATATGGACAGTATCCCCATGGTGGCCATTACCGGCAACGTTGCGGTGGAGCTGCTGGGGCGGGACAGCTTCCAGGAGGTGGATATCACCGGGATTACCATGCCGGTGACCAAGCATAATTTCGCGGTCAAACGGGTGGAGGATCTAGCGGACATCATCCGCAGGGCGTTCCAGATCGCCCAATCCGGCAGGCCGGGCCCGGTGCTCATTGACGTGCCCAAGGACATCACCGCCAGCCGGTGCCAATACGAGAGGCAATCCCCCCTGCCCCTGTCCCCCTCGCCCCGGCCGGAGGAAAGCCGGCTTGCCAAGGCTGCGGAAATGCTCCGGCAGTCCAAGCGCCCCTTTCTATATGCCGGCGGCGGGGTGATCGCCTCCGGCGCCGCCCCGGAGCTTCTCCGCTTCGCGGAGACCCTCCAGGCGCCGGTGTGCACCTCCCTGATGGGGCTGGGCGGCTTTCCCGAGGACCATCCCCTCTCTCTGGGCATGATCGGAATGCACGGCTCCTACGCCGCCGGCATGGCCCTGGACCACAGCGACCTGATCGTGGTGCTGGGCGCCAGGTTCTCCGACCGGGTGGCCGGGGACCGGGAAAAATTCGGAAAGCAGGCCAAAATCCTCCAGCTGGATGTGGATTTGGCCGAGGTGGATAAAAACGTACTGGTGGACCGGTACCTGATCGGGGATCTGAAGGAAACCTTAACAGCCCTCAACGGCCTTTTGGAGCCCCAGGACCATCGGGAATGGCTTGCCCGGATGGAAGCCTGGAAAACGGAAGCGCCCCGGAGAACGGCGGATCCCGGCGAGGCTCCAGACCACACCCACATTATCCGCTGTTTAAATTCTCTGATGGGGCCGGAGGATATCCTGGTCACCGACGTGGGCCAGCATCAGATGTGGGCGGCTCAGGATTACCGGTTTTTAAGGCCCCGGACCCTTCTCACCTCCGGCGGGCTGGGAACCATGGGCTACGGACTGGGAGCCAGCGTAGGCGCGCAAAGCGCCCGCCCGGACCGCCGGGTGGTTCTGGTCACCGGAGACGGCAGCTTCCATATGAATTTAAACGAGCTGGTGACCTTGGCTTCCTATGAGCTTCCGGTTATGGTGGTGGTCATGAACAATCAGGTGCTGGGTATGGTACGCCAGTGGCAGAAGCTGTTTTACGGCCGGCGGTTCTCCCAAACCGACCCCCACCGAAAGACCGATTTCGCCGCCCTTGCGAGGGCCTTCGGTATCGAGGGGAGGACCATTGCGGAGGACGGCCAGGTGGAAAAAGCGCTGAAGGAGGCCTTTGATCTCAAAAAGCCGGTGGTGGTTGACTGCCGCATTTCTCCCGATGACAACGTACTGCCGATGATCCCGCCGGGAGGCACGGTGGATCAGATGATCACTCAAATGGATTGATCCGCAGGAGAGTCCCTGCGCCGAGCGCCGCGCGGCAGGATAAAAACGGCTGTCCGGGCGGCGGGTTCCGTGGAACTTCGGCCTGTAAAATTTGACATGCAAGGAGCGTTTTTGATGGAACAAAAGCAGACCATTACCCTGGTTGTGAAAAATCACCCCGGCGTCCTTTTGCGGATCACCGGGCTGTTTACCCGCCGGGGGTTCAACATCGACAGCCTGACGGCCTTTCCTGATGAAAAGAAAGAGTTTACCACCATGACCATCACCACCTACGGCGACGACGCCACCGCCAAGCAAATCATCCGCCAGGTCAATAAGGTCCAGGAGGTCGTAGCTTCGGACCTGAAGGCCGGGGAAGCCTGAGGAAAAACGGCCTCAGACGGCTGGGGCAAAATTTGAAATCTTGACCGAAAATACGATCTGTAATATAATAGAAAGGAAAAGCATCATGGAACGATCTGTTGAAATTTTCGATTCTACCCTGAGAGACGGAGCCCAGGGAGAGGGAATTTCCTTTTCCGTGGAGGATAAGCTGGCTATCGTACAAAAGCTGGATGAGCTGGGGGTTACGTTTATCGAGGCGGGAAACCCGGGCTCGAACCCCAAGGACCTGGAGTTTTTCCGGCGGGTCAACGAAACCCAGCGGAAGCACGCTCAGCTTGTGGCCTTTGGCTCCACCCGCCGCAAGGGGATCAAGGCGGAGGATGACGGCAACATCAGGGCGCTGCTTGCCGCCGACACCCCGGTCGTGGCGGTGTTCGGCAAATGCTGGGACCTTCATGTGACTCAAATCCTGGGCACGACCCTGGCGGAAAACCTGAGCATGATCGAGGATACCTGCAGCTATCTGGCCGGCAAGGGCAAGCGGGTGTTTTTTGACGCCGAGCATTTCTTCGACGGCTACAAGGAAAATCCGGAATTTGCCATGGAAGCCCTGAGGGCGGCCCAAAAGGGCGGCGCCGCGTGCCTGGCTTTGTGCGACACCAACGGCGGATGCTTCCCCGATGAAATCGCGCGGATTACCAAGGCTGTGGCAGAGGCGTTCCCGGAGCTGACGGTGAGCATCCATACCCACAATGACGGCGGCATGGCGGTGGCCAACTCCATCATGGCTGTGGAGGCGGGCGCTTCCCAGGTGCAGGGCACCTTTTTAGGCTTTGGGGAGCGGTGCGGCAACGCCAATTTGTCTACGGTCGTGGCCAATTTGCAGCTGAAAAGAGGCATCCGGTGTATCCCGGAGGAAAACCTGAAGCTGCTGACCGCGACGGCCCGGGCTATCGCGGAGATCTCCAATTTGATGCTGAACAAAACGGAACCCTACGTCGGCAGCAGCGCCTTTGCTCACAAGGCGGGAATGCACGCTGACGGCGTGATGAAGCTGCCCCGGTCCTTCGAGCATATTCCGCCGGAGACCGTGGGAAACGAGCGCAGGTTCCTAATGTCGGAAATTTCCGGCAAGGCCGCGGTTTTCAGTAAAATCCAGAAGGTCTGTCCCAGGCTTACTAAGGATTCCCCGGAAACCGGCAGAATTGTGAAAAAGCTGAAGGATTTGGAAAATGAAGGCTACCAGTTTGACGGCGCCGATTCCAGCTTTGAGCTGCTGATCCGGAAAAATACGGGCGCTTACCGCCCCTTTTTCGAATTAATTCATTATCAGATTATATCCAGCCGGCCCACAGACCCTTCCGCCAGCGCCAGCGCTGTGGTAAAGGTTCGGGTGGGGGAAAAGCTCCAGCTGATGGCGGCGGAGGGCAATGGCCCGGTCAACGCTTTGGATCAGGCCCTGCGGGCCGCCCTGGAGGTGTTTTATCCCGCCTTGTCAAAGGTGCGGCTGATCGACTATAAGGTTCGTGTGATGGATGGCAAAAACGCCACCGGCGCCAAGGTGCGGGTTCTCATCTCATCCACCGACGGCAGGCGGGTGTGGACTACTGTGGGGGCCTCAAGCGACGTGGTGGAGGCCAGCTGGATCGCCTTGGTCGATTCCATCGAATATAAGCTGATCAAGGACGCGGAGGATATTCTTCTGGGGAACTGAGCCAGAGCTCAGGAAGGGAAACGGCAAACGGCGGCTGAATGGGAAAATGAAGAATGGAGAGACCGGGCTTTGCGCTTTTCCGCGGAGAACGGGGGCCGGCCGAAGGCTTTTTCGCGGCTTGGACTGTGCTTGCCGGCCCGGGATTTTCCATAGCCTTCTTTTACAGGATTTATTTTATAAAAGAAATAAAGTGAACGCAAGAGGACTATTCCGGCGCTTGGCCGGAAGCGTACGCGGGAACCACCCGCCGAAAGGAGAATGTAAATGCCGTTTCAAAGATTTTCAGAGATTACCCCAGAGATTTTGCAGCTGTCGGAGCGCTGCCTGAAAAACGGAAAGATCGACCCGGGCCTTTACGCCAAATACGATGTGAAAAGAGGGCTTCGGGATTTAAACGGAAAGGGAGTTTTAGCCGGCCTGACGGAAATCGCCAATGTGCAGGCCTACGACGTGGTAGACGGAGAATCTGTGCCTTGTGAGGGAAAGCTGTTCTACCGGGGCTTTAATATCGCGGACCTGGTCAAGGGCTTTTTGAAGGATAAGCGGTTCGGCTTTGAGGAAGCCACGTATTTATTGCTGTTCGGCGAGCTGCCCGACGAGCGGGAGCTGAAGGATTTTCAGGCGCTGCTGGCCAATTACCGCACCTTGCCCACCGCGTTTGTCAGGGATATCATTATGAAGGCGCCGAGCCCGGACATGATGAATACCCTGGCCCGCAGTGTGCTGACCCTGTATTCCTACGATGAAAACGCCAATGATATCAGTATTCCCAATGTACTGCGCCAGTGTTTGCAGCTGATCGCCCTGTTCCCGCTGATCTCGGTCTACGGCTACCAGGCCTACCGCCATTACCACGACGGACAGAGCCTGTTTATCCATATGCCCCAGCCTGACCTTTCCACCGCGGAAAATATCCTGTACTGCCTGCGGGCGGACAGCAAATATACCGAGCTGGAGGCTAAGATCTTAGACCTTGCCCTGGTGCTCCACGCGGAGCACGGCGGCGGAAACAACTCTACCTTTACCACCCACGTGGTCACCTCCTCCGGCACCGATACTTATTCCGCCATCGCGGCGGCCCTGGGATCTCTGAAGGGACCCAAGCACGGAGGCGCCAACATTAAGGTCGTCAAAATGTTCGACGATATGAAGGAACATATCTCCGATTACGGCGACGAAGACGCGGTGAAGGATTACCTGAAAAGGCTGCTGCATAAGGAGGCCTTTGACAACGCCGGCCTGATCTACGGCATGGGCCACGCGGTGTACTCCTTGAGCGACCCGAGAGCCAATATCTTCAAGGCCTTCGTGGAAAGCCTCTCCAAGGAAAAGGGCCGGGAGGATGAATTCCGGCTTTACTCGATGGTGGAGCGCCTGGCGCCCCAGGTAATCGCCGAGGAAAGAAAAATCTACAAGGGCGTTTCCGCCAATGTAGACTTCTACTCCGGCTTTGTTTACAGTATGCTGGATCTTCCCACCGAGCTGTTTACCCCCATTTTCGCCATCGCCAGGATTTCCGGCTGGAGCGCCCACCGGATCGAGGAGCTGGCCAATGCCGGAAAGATCATCCGTCCCGCTTATAAATGTATTCAAGAGGTGCGGGAATACACCCCCTTGTCTGAACGGTAAAAACAGCTGTTCTTACCAGCCTGTACTTTATCCGAGGGGGCCCGCTTGACCCGGACGCCGTCTTTTCCCGTCTGGGCTTCATTGCTTGGAAAAGCCCCGGTGAAACCGGGGCTTTTCTTCTCGAATCCATCCGGACCCGCAGGCGTCACTCTTTGGAAAAGCTTCTTAAAGCGGCTGGATTTTTGAGGGCGACTGCCCGGTACCGAGTGCCGATCCAGCCATTCTTCGCGAACCGTGTCAGCAGCTTGCTCACCGTCACCCGGGTGGTGCCGGCTAAATTGGCGATTTCTTCGTGGGTCAGGTTCACCTGGAGAATCCCGTCTTCCCCGGGGACGGCGTGGCGCAGCAGGGCCTGGGCTACCCGCTGGTCCGCCTGCAGGAAGGTCATGTTGTCCACCTGCTCGGAAAGCAGCCGCACCCGGTGGGCCATCAGCTCCAGCAGATGAACTGCCAGATCCGGGTCCTGGCTGAAGCTTTTGATCAGGCCGTTCCGGTTGATGGCGATCAGCTCGGTTTTTACCAGGGCTTTGGCCGAGGATACCCTGGGCATGTGGTCGAAAAAGGCGGCTTCCCCCAAAATGCCCTGCTCTACAATGGTGATGGTTTTTTCCATACCGTTTTCCGAGCTTAAAAAGACCTTTACCCGCCCTTTTTTGATGCAGTAAAAGCAGTCTGCCTGTTCTTCCTGCCAGTAAATCATCTGATCCTTTTCATAGGTCCGGGTGGGAAGATTTTTGGCAAACAGCCGCCAAAGATCCGTTTCCGGCCCGAGGGGATAAGCGTCTCCGTACATCTGCGCCGCCTCCTTGATCGAATCGTTTTGATTTTGTCCCATTTCAGCGGGAATATCCTATGGCCCGCCGGACGCGGCCTGAGGCTTCTGCGGACAGCTTGAAAAAGACTGATAAATATGCCCGCTTGCGGACGGTATCCCGAAGCTTTGGGAACAATTTGTTTTAATTGTATCATATAATACATTTTTGCCGCAAGACCTGTGGCATAATAAGGGCAGAAAAAGAATTTTGAAGATGAAGGAGAGATTCCGCCATGGGTATGACAATGTCCCAAAAAATCTTGGCGGCCCACGCGGGCTTAGATCATGTGGAAGCCGGCCAGCTAATCGAGGCCAGCCTGGATCTGGTGCTGGGCAACGACGTGACCGCTCCGGTAGCCATCAATGAATTTGAAAAATGCGGCGCCAAGGGAGTGTTCAGCCAAGATAAAATCGCCCTGGTGATGGACCATTTTACCCCCAATAAGGACATCAAGGCGGCGGAGCAGACCTTGAAGGTCCGCAGGTTCGCCAATCAGTACGATATTTTAAACTATTTCGATGTGGGGCGCATGGGCATCGAGCATGCCCTTCTGCCGGAGCAGGGCCTGGTGGGCCCCGGCAGCCTGGTGATCGGCGCGGATTCCCATACCTGCACCTACGGCGCGCTGGGGGCCTTCTCTACCGGCGTAGGGTCTACCGACATGTGCGCGGGCATGATGACCGGCAAGGCCTGGTTTAAGGTGCCCGGCGCCCTGAAATTCACTCTTACCGGCAAGCCCGCCCAGTGGGTCAGCGGCAAGGACGTGATCCTGCATATCATCGGGATGATCGGCGTGGATGGCGCCCTGTATCAGTCCATGGAGTTCGCCGGCGACGGGTTGCAGTATCTTTCCATCGACGACCGGCTCTGCATCGCCAACATGGCCATTGAGGCCGGAGCGAAAAACGGCATTTTCCCAGTGGACGACGTGACCCGGGCCTACTGTAACGGCCGGTTCCAGGGTACGCCGGTGGAATACGCCGCCGACGAGGATGCGGTATATGAAAAGGAATATGTGATCGACCTGTCCGCTCTGCGTCCCACCGTGGCATTTCCCCATCTGCCGGAGAACACCCGTACCATCGACAACGTGGGGCAGGTGAAGATCGACCAGGTGGTCATCGGCTCCTGCACCAACGGCCGTCTCAGCGACCTGCGGATCGCCGCGAATCTGCTGAAGGGAAAAAAGGTAGCGAAAAATGTGCGCTGCATCGTGTTCCCCGGCACCCAGACGATTTATCTGGACGCTATGAGGGAGGGCCTGGTTGAGGCCTTTATCCAGGCGGGCGCCGTGGTGTCCACACCTACCTGCGGTCCGTGCCTGGGCGGGCATATGGGAATTCTGGCCGCCGGGGAGCGGGCGGTTTCCACGACCAACCGGAACTTTGTCGGCCGCATGGGACACGTAGACAGCGAGGTATACCTGGCCAGCCCGGCGGTAGCCGCGGCCAGCGCGGTGACCGGCTACATCACAGACCCGGCTGAGGTTTCAGGCATAGGAAGGAGAGAGCACCAATGAACGCACATGGCTTTGTACATAAATACGGCGACAATGTGGATACGGATGTCATCATTCCCGCCCGGTACCTGACCACGTCGGTGCCGGAGGAGCTGGCGGCGCACTGCATGGAGGATATAGACAGGGAGTTCATCCATAAGGTAAAGCCCGGCGATATTATGGTGGCGGATAAAAACTTCGGCTGCGGCTCATCCCGGGAGCACGCCCCTATCGCCATCAAGGCGGCGGGAATCTCCGTGGTCATCGCCTCCACTTTTGCCCGGATTTTTTACCGAAACGCTATCAATATCGGCCTGCCGATTATGGAATGTGGGGAAGCCGCCAGGGATATCAAGGCCGGCGACGAGGTAAATGTGGATTTTGATACCGGCGTCATCACCAATGTGACCACCGGAAAAACCTATCAGGCCCAGCCGTTCCCGCCCTTTATCCAGAACATCATAGAAAAAGGCGGCCTGCTGAACAGCATCCAGTCGGAATAGGAGAAAATCAACATAGATCCGCTTTGGATTCTCATAAAAAAGGCGCCCGGAACAATTTGTTCCGGGCGCCCTTTCTGTTAAGCAGGGAAACGCCGTGGGGCGGATGATAGGGCGGGCGCCGTTTGCGTATGGCCATCGATAACGCCAGCCCATTTTTGAGGCATGGGAGGGGCTGACCAGTGTGCGTCCGGCGGGAAAAGCCGCAGAATGGGACGGACCGCGGACGCTTTCCGGATCCCTCTCAGCCGATCCCGGCCTTTTGCAGGTTTTGCTGGTGCTCCTCGTAGGTAGAGGCGTAATAATAGTTACCGCTGGCGTCGTGGCAGAAGTAAAGATAAGGCACATCCGACGGATATAAGGCGGCCTCAATGGTGGAAAGCCCCGGATTGCAGATAGGGCCGGCGGGCAAGGCCGGACACTTATAGGTGTTATATAAGGCCCGGAAGGGGTCAATGTCGCCGGAAAAGTAGGGGATTACATCGGATTCAATGTAGGTGATGGTGGCGTCCATCTCCAGCTGCATGCCGGCGTTCAGCCGGTTGTAGATCACCGCGGCGATGTTAGCTACCTCGTCAGGATTAGAGCCCTCCCGCTGGATCAGGGAAGCGATGGTGAGAATCTGATCCATGGAATAGCCCATTTCCGCCGCGCGCTGCCGGTAGCTGTCGGTGATCCTGGCCCCAGAATTCCGGAGAAAACGGCCGATAGCGTCCTGAGGCTTTTCCCCGACATAAAAGTCATAGGTGTCTGGGAACAGATATCCCTCAAGGCGGAAGCAGCGTCCGCTGGATGGGGCGGCCGCGACCAGGGGATAATAGCTGTAATCGTAATTCTCAGCCATAGACATCAGCTCGTCAAAGGTGCTGACGCCGTTTTCCTCCAGCGCGGCAAAAATCTCCGTCAGGGATTCCCCCTCCGGAAAGGTGATGGTCACCACCTGGCCTTGCTCCGCCTGGCCGGAGGACTCAGAAGAACCGCCGGACTCTGCGGAATCTGAGGATTCCTCCTGGCTGGAGGGCGGGAGCTTCTGAGAAATATTGGATTCCGGTGACGATACCGCCGAAGGCGCGGCGGGGAGGAGCGACTCCTTCAGGGATTTAGACGAGGCGGCGGATTCCGCCGGGGACTCCGTCTGGGAACAGGAGGCCGCCCCGATCAGCAGCAGAACGGCCAGAACCGTGCACACAAGTCGTTTTACCATAGTGAAAACCTCCTAACAAAAGAAAGGCTAAGAGAAAAAAGAGGAAAAATGTCGAAATGACAAATAAAAAAATAATTCAAAGAAAGACCCATGTTTTGCCGGACGCTTAGCGGAACAGCAGAGGAGGAAACGAAAATTCCCGGCGCCGCCGGCAGCTGCAAGCCCAAGCCCGACCGTTCGGCGCGCCGCCGGCCGATGAAAATGCCGGCGTTTTGGCGAAAAGGCCGCGGAACGAAAAAGCAAACCCTGGCGGATCAGCCGGAAAGGGAGAGGCTAACCGTTTTCCCGCCAGTTTTTGCACACATCCACCCATCCGGAAAAGCTGGAAGCGTATTGCTCCAGCTCCTGAGGCGTCAGCTCGATTGCGCTGTTGGAGCTGCCGCAGGCCGGGAATACCGTGCCGAACCGCTTTAGGGACTGATCCAGATAAACCTTGACCCCGCCGTTTACGGCAAAGGGACAGACGCCTCCTACCGCGTGGCCGATACAAGCCTCCGCCTCATCGGCGGAAAGCATTTTCGCTTTCGCGCCAAAGGCCGCCTTATATTTGGCGTTATCGATTTTTGCATCACCGGCGGCGACAATCAAAATACACTGCTCCCCTAACCGAAAAGAAAGGGTTTTGGCGATCCGCTCAGGCCGGCAGCTTAAGGCCTGGGCCGCCAGCTCCACGGTGGCGCTGGAAACGTCAAATTCCATGATCCGGTTTTCCAGGCCCCACTGCTTAAAATATTCCCGTACCCGCTCAATTGCCATTTGCGATCTCAGTCTCCTTTGCGATAGTGTTTGGCTCAAATTTAGATTCTTATAGAGAAAGGCAGGAAATCATTCCTACCTTTCGTGTCAACCGCTCTCTGGTTGTTACATTTTCAGGCTTTTCCATCCGTATCGAAGTCCCATTTGGAAAAGCCTGACCGCTGCCGCCGACGCTGACGGGCGGCAGCGGTCAGCCGCGTTTATTTTTGGCCGTAATAAGCGTTGGCGCCATGCTTGCGGAGGAAGTGCTTGTCAAGCAGCTCCTGCTGCATAGAAGGAACCTGCTCCTTCGCCAGATTTTCCGTATGCCAGGCCATCATAGCGAGCTCTTCCAATACTACGCTGTTGTGAACCGCCTCCATGCAGTCCTTGCCCCAGGTAAAGGGACCGTGGGATTTTACCAGCACGGCGGGAATGTGATCGGGATCCTTACCCTGGAAGGTTTCCACAATGACCCTTCCGGTTTCCTTTTCATATTCGCCGCCGATCTCCTCCGGAGTCATAGCCCGGGTACAGGGGATGGAGCCGTAAAAATAATCGCCGTGAGTGGTGCCGTAGGCGGGAATCGCCCGGCCGCCCTGGGCCCAAATGGTCGCCCAGCGGGAATGGGTATGCACTACGCCGCCGATATTAGGAAACGCGTTGTAAAGCTCCACATGAGTGGCGGTGTCGGACGACGGGTTCAGATCACCCTCGACCTTTTCTCCCTTCAGGTTCACAACTACCATGTGCTCCGGCTTCAGCTTATCGTAATCCACGCCGGAGGGCTTAATGACAAATAATCCCTTTTCCCGGTCAATCCCTGAGACGTTGCCCCAGGTAAACACCACTAGATTATGCTTCGGCAAAAGTAAATTGGCTTCCCATACCTGTTGTTTTAGTGCTTCTAACATAGATCAGAAACCTCCTAGCTTGATAAATAACTTCTTGATTTGGGCGCCGCCTGCTTCGGACCGGCGCCGGGACCTGCCCGTGCGAAAGGCCGCGCGGCCTTCTGAAAACTTCTCTTTTTGGACAACCTGGGATATAAGGTAAAAACGTTTTTTGAGCTGCGGCCAATACCCTTTTCCCATAAAGAACCAACCGCTCCTATTGTATGCGCATTTATCTTTTTGTAATTTCTTTTAAAGAATTAAAAACAACTTTTGTCCAATGCAGGCGAGCCGATTTGGCCTGAGCCTTAGTCATAACCCGGCGGAGAAGAAGCCGCCGCAGGCGGAATAACGGCCCTGCGCCGCCGGGGAAGGCGGGCCGGGAGCCGGCGGTATACAAAGTCTGTATTCGGGAAGCCCCGGCGGGATGCGCCAGGCCCGGAAGGTTTGCCGGCGAAACGGAAAGGAATAGGAAAAGCGGCACAGCCGAACCGGCTTTGCCGCTTGAAAAGGGAGGCGCCGTTGCGGCGCCTCCTGAAAGGAGCTGCGGTATCATTCGTCTCTGCCGCAGCATTTTTTGTATTTTTTACCGCTGCCGCAGGGACAAGGATCGTTCCGCCCTACTTTTTTGCCCTTGCGTACGGTTTTGCCGGCAGAATCAGAGCCGTCGGAGCCGCCGCTGGTGGAGGTGGGCTTGGCTACCTGCTCCCGCTTGGGGGCGATATACCGGGCCGGCGCCGGAGGAGGCACAGGCGTCTGAGGCTGACTATCCTGACCGCCGGTCCCGGCCGCGTCCTGAGGCTGCGCGGCGGCCGCGCCGGCACCGGGCGCGCCGGAATTGGCAGCGGCGGCAGGCTCCCTGGCGGGAGCTCTCTGAACCTGTAGCCGGAGGGTCAGCATCATTCTGGCGGTATCCTCACGGATGGCGGCGATCATCTCGTCGAACATATCGAAGCCCTCCAGGCGGTATTCCACTACCGGGTCATGCTGGGCGTAGGCTCTCAGCCGGATGCCCCGCTTCAGCTCCTCCATGGCGTCGATGTGGTCCATCCACTTGGTATCCACGTTTTTCAGCAGAACCACCCGCTCCAGCTCTCTCATCAGGGGAGAGCCGAAAACCTTCTCCCGGTTCTCATAAATAGCTTCCGCTTTCTTATAAATCTCGTCGATAACGTAATCGGCTTCCAGATTTTCCACCTCGGAGGGAGTAAACTGGAGCTCATCCGGCCCCAGCAGCCATCCGCGGTAGTAGTCCCTCAGGCCCTCCAGATTCCAATCCTCCTTGGGCGTTTCCGCGGGCAGATAGGTTTTCACCCGGCTCTCCACCGCCTGGCGCAGCATTTTGAGAATCTGCTCCTTCAGATCCTTGCCGTCCAGCACCTCATTGCGCTGGGCGTAAATGATCTCGCGCTGGCGGTTCATCACGTCGTCGTACTGGAGCACGTTTTTCCGGATGCCGAAGTTTCGGCTTTCCACCTTGCGCTGGGCGCTTTCGATGGAGTTGGAAAGCACCTTGTTTTCGATGGGGACGTTTTCCTCCACATTGAGCCGGTCCATAATGGCCTTCATCCGGTCGCCGCCGAACAAGCGCATCAGGTCGTCCTCCACGGACAGGTAGAACCGGGAGGTGCCCGGGTCTCCCTGACGGCCGGAACGGCCTCTCAGCTGGTTGTCGATCCGGCGGGACTCGTGGCGCTCGGTGCCCATGATGAACAGGCCGCCCGCCTCCCGGACCTCCTCCGCCTCGGACTTGATAGCGTCCTTATATTTCTTGTTCAGCTCCTGGAAGGTCCGTCTGGCGTTTAAAATATCCTCGTTGTCCGTCTCGGCGAAGCCGGTGGCTTCCACAATCAGCTCCTCGGGAACCTGCATCCGCCGCATTTCCGCCTTGGCCATGTATTCGGCGTTGCCGCCCAGCATAATATCCGTACCGCGGCCCGCCATGTTGGTGGCGATGGTGACCGCGCCCTTTTTACCGGCCTGGGCTACGATTTCCGCTTCCTTGTCGTGGTATTTGGCGTTCAGCACCTCGTGCTTGATGCCCCGGCGCTTCAGCATTTTGCTCAGCAGCTCAGATTTTTCAATGGAAATGGTGCCCACCAGCACGGGCTGGCCCTTTTCGTGGCACTGGATAATATCCTCGATCACCGCCTCGAACTTTCCCTTTTCCGTGCGGAAAATGCTGTCCGGCAGGTCCTTGCGGATCATGGGCCGGTTGGTGGGAATCTCCACCACGTCCAGCTTGTAGATCTCCCGGAACTCCTCCTCCTCGGTCATGGCGGTACCGGTCATGCCGGAAAGCCTCTTGTAGAGGCGGAAGTAATTCTGGAAGGTGATGGTGGCCAGGGTCTTGGACTCCCGGGCTACGGTGACGCCCTCCTTGGCCTCGATTGCCTGGTGCAGGCCCTCGTTGTACCGGCGGCCGTACATCAGACGGCCGGTGAACTCGTCCACGATGATGACCTCGCCGTCCTTCACCACGTACTCGATATCCCGCTTCATCACGCCGTGGGCCTTGATGGCCTGGTTGATGTGGTGCTGGATGGTGATGTTGTCCGCGTCGGTCAGGTTGTCGATATTAAAGTAGGCCTCCGCCTTCTTGACGCCCGAGGGGGTCAGGGTAGCGGTTTTCGCCTTTTCGTCCACGATATAGTCCGCGTCCTTGTAAAGCTCGTCGTTGTCCTCTTTTTCGTTCAGCTCCGCCACCCGGGTTTCCTTCAGGGTGCGGGCGAACCGGTCGGCGAGGGTGTAAAGCTCGGTGGATTTGTCCCCCTGGCCGGAAATGATCAAAGGCGTCCTGGCCTCGTCGATGAGAATGGAGTCCACCTCGTCCACGATGGCGAACACGTGCTCCCGCTGAACCTTGTTTTCCTTATAGGTGACCATATTGTCCCGCAGGTAGTCGAAGCCCAGCTCGTTGTTGGTGCCGTAGGTGATGTCGGCGTCATAGGCTTTTTTCCGTTCCTTATTGTCCAGATCGTGGACGATCAGGCCTACGGACAGCCCCAGAAAACGGTACAGCTTGCCCATCCACTCCGAGTCGCGCCGGGCCAGATAATCGTTCACCGTGACGATGTGAACGCCCTCCCCGGTCAGGCCGTGGAGGTACGCCGGCAGGGTGGCCACCAGGGTTTTGCCTTCACCGGTTTTCATTTCGGCGATCCGGCCCTGGTGGAGCACGATGCCGCCGATGATCTGCACCGGGAAGTGACGCATCCCCAGCACACGGGCCGAGGCCTCGCGGCATACGGCGAACGCGTCGGGCAGGATATCATCCAGGGTCTCGCCGTCCGCCAGCCGGTCCTTCAGCACGCCGGTCTGAGCGGTAAGCTCTTCGTCGGTCATATCCTTATAGGTGTCTTCCTTCATCAGCACCCGGTCGCAGATCGGCTGGATCCGCTTTAATTCCCGTTTGCTGTAATTCCCAAACAGGGAGGCTAATACGTTCATGAAAAAACCGCCATTCTCCGCATGGATAAAGTTGAATTTTTAAAAATCCGGCGCCTTCATGCGGCAAGGGCCGGGATGAATGATCAAAAACAGCCGCAATGCATATAAGCTTTACTATTATAGCATATATTTGTAAAGAAATAAATCATATTTTTCGGAAAAACCTCACGGAAAATAAGAAAAATTTCAGGGAAGCGTCTAGGCGTTCTTCCTCTGCATGTTAGACGGGAACAGAGAAAGCAGGGAGAAGGGACGCCCCAGGCCGGAGAAAAGAGGCGGCGCGCCGGGCGCGCGGCTGGAATAGAGGAAGCGGTGCGCCGGCCCGGCCGCGGATAGAAAAAGAGCACAGGGCCGGGGGAAGAGAATATAAAACCGGCGCCCATAGCCGGAAGCGGGCATTAAACAGAGGTTATTAAAATATATTTTTAAAATGTGGTTTTAATTTTAGTGAAAAAAGAAAATAAAATTAAAAATATTTTTTCTTATATATTGACTTTTAAGTCAAAAATGCTATGATGTAAGCAAATACTTATTAAAAATAAGTTTAAAAAAGTAAAAATCATTGTGCCAAAAGGAGTGCTTTACTATGAGAGGAAATGTTCCTGCCACCATGAAGGCGCTGGTAGCCTACAGCGCCGCCGATTACCGCTTTGAGCAAGCCTTCCCGGTACCGGAGTGCGGACCGGACGACATCATTATCAAAACCGAGGGCTGCGGCATCTGCGCCGGCGACCTAAAATGCCAGCACGGCGCCGCCATGTTCTGGGGAGACGGGAGCCAGCCCAGCTGGGTAGAGCCGCCTTTTGTTCCCGGCCATGAGTTTTTAGGCAGAATCGCCGGCCTGGGCGACAACGTGAAGGGCTATGAGCTGGGCGAACGGATCACTGTGGACCAGATCGCTCCCTGCGGCGAGTGCAGATTCTGCAGCGACGGACGGTACTGGATGTGCCAGCCCCATAAAATGTACGGCTTTTTCAAGGATTTCTGCGGCGGCATGGCGGAATATGTAAGGATCCAGACCAAGCACGCCAAAATCCACCGGGTTCCGGATGCCATGGCGCTCACCGACGCGCTGCTCATTGAGCCCTACGGCTGCTCCAAGCACTGCGTGGACCGGGCTCAAATCGGCAGCGAGGACGTGGTGGTGATTTCGGGCGCGGGCACCCTGGGCCTGGGAATGATTACCTATGCGAGAATGCGAAATCCGAAGACCCTGGTCGTTCTGGATATGATGGATGAGCGCCTGCAGAAGGCCAAGGATTTCGGGGCGGACCTGGTGTGGAACCCAGGCAGGGAAAACGTGGTGGAAAAGATCATGGAGCTCACCGGCGGCTACGGCTGCGATATTTATATTGAGGCCACGGGCCATCCGTCCTCTGTCACCCAGGGGATGCAGATGATCCGGAAGCTGGGCCGCTTTGTGGAGTTTTCGGTGTTCGCCCAGGCCACCACGCTGGATTGGTCCATCATCGGCGACCGCAAGGAGCTGGATGTGCTCGGCGCCCATTTAAGCCCTTACTGCTTCCCCTTTGTTATCGAGAACATCGCCAACGGCAACCTGAAAACCGAAGGGGTTGTCAGCCGTCTGTTCTCTCTGGAGGATTGGCAGGAGGCGTTTGAGTACGCCGCCGGAAAGCACGGCGATTTTAAAGTGGCCTTCCAGTTTTAAAAGAACATAGCGGAAATGGAAACGGCCCAAGGAACCTGGTTCTTGGGCCGTTTTTAAAAAGACGCCCCCGGCGCTGCCGGGCGCTGTAACAATCGTTTGCTTTATCATTGATCCTGATTTTCATGCTTTGCGTAAACGCGGCGGAAATTTATTTTTGAGCGCCGTGGCTTGCGGTAAGCTTTCGGGAACTGGTTGGGCTCTATCAAAGCAGGCTTCCTGCAAGGAAGCCGCGGATCTGCGGGAAAGGAGAATGGATATGAATTATTATGTAGGCCTTGACAACGGCGGCACCACAACGAAGGCCGCCATTTTCGACGCGAAGGGAAAGGAGATCGCCACCGCCAGCACCGCTACAAAGATGCTGGTGCCCCAGCCTGGCTTTACGGAGCGGGATATGGAGGAAATGTGGGAGGCAAACTGCCTGGTGATCAGGGAGGCCCTGAAGAAATCCGGCGCGGCGCCGGCGGATATCCGGTGTGTGGCGGTGTGCGGCCATGGCAAGGGGCTGTACCTTTGGGGAAAGGACGGCAGGCCCGCCTATCACGGCATTATATCCACCGACAACCGGGCCTGGAGGTATATGGAGGCCTGGCGGAAGGACGGTACGGAGGAAAAGGCGTTTCAGCTTTCCTGCCAGCACGTGCTGGCCAGCCAGCCGGTGGCGCTGCTCGCCTGGATGCGGGATCACAGTCCTGAGGTTTTGGAAAATACCCAGTGGATTTTTGAGTGTAAGGATTACGTCCGGTTCCGCTTGACCGGCGAGCCGAGGGCGGAGCTGACGGATTACTCCGGGGCGAACCTGGTGAACCTGCACACGGCCCAGTATGACCCAGCGCTTTTAGCGCTGTTCGGCCTTTCCGACTGCATGGAAAAGCTGCCGCCCCTGTGCGGCGCGGCGGAGATCTGCGGCGAGATCACCCCGGAGGCCGCGGAAAAAACCGGCCTGCTGGCCGGAACCAAGGTGGCGGGCGGCGCGTTTGATATCGATGCCTGCGCCCTGGCGGTAGACGTGGTGGACGAGGAAAATATCTGCATGATCGCGGGCACCTGGAGCATCAACGAGTATATCCGTCCCAGGCCGGTGGTGGACGGCAAGGTAATGATGAATTCCTTTTTCTGCCTGCCCGGATACTATCTGATTGAAGAATGCAGTCCCACCAGCGCCGGCAATAACGAGTGGTTTGTCCAGAATCTTCTGCCGGAGTTGAAGGCGGAGCTGAAGAAAACAGGAGGGAATATCTATCAGCAGATGGACCGGTGGACGGATTCCATTCCGGTACAGGAGCAGTGCCCGATTTTCTTTCCCTTCCTGATGGCCAGCAACGTACATCCCAACGCGATGGGCTCCTTTGTGGGTATGAGCAACTTCCATACCCGGGCCCACCTGGCCCGGAGCGTATATGAGGGCATCGCTTTTTCCCATCGGTACCACCTGGAAAAGCTTCTGGCCACCCGTGACCAGGCGCCCCGTGGGATTCGTCTGGCGGGCGGCGTAGCCCGATCCCAGGTGTGGACCCAAATGTTCGCCGACGTAATGAAGCTTCCGGTAGAGGTGGTTCAGGTGAACGAAACCGGGGCGCTGGGATGCGCTGTCATCGGCGCTGCGGCCTCCGGGGAATACGCTTCTCTGGCGGATGCCGCCGCCCATATGTGCCGGATCTCCCAGCCTATTATGCCGGACCAGATCCGAAGCAGGCTGTATGACGAAAAATATGAGCTTTACCTGCAGGCGATCCAGGCGCTGGACCCCCTGTGGGACCGCCTTCAGGAATACCGGGACCGCCATCCCCAGGGCTGATCCCCGCCGGTCAAATGGTGCGGATAAATTCGTCGATAAAGGGCAGGGCCGCTCCCGCCGCGATGGGCTCCACTTTGTATTGACAGCAGGCGAGGTAATCGGCGCTGTCGGAAAAGGAGTTCCGATCCCTGGCAAGGCTGCGCAGCTGGCCCATGAATTCCTCTAGATAAACGCCTACGCTGCCGCCCAGAATCACAGGGCAGTCCAGCAGCATATTGATGTTGTTCACCGCCATGGAAAGGATATTCAAATATTCATCCCAAGCGCTCTTTTTCACAGGATCCCCGCCCCGCAGGGAGCGGAAGAATAAATCCAGATCCCCTTCGGCAAGCTCCGAGAGCACAGCGGAAGAGCAGTAAGGCTCTAAACAGCCCGACCTGCCGCAGTAGCAGGCTTTGCCAAAGGGGATCATCGTCATATGGCCGATCTCGCCGGCCCGGGTGTTCTCGCCCAGCTCCACCTGATGGTTCCGGATCATGGCCCCGCCTACATGCTGGCTCAGCAGAATGTAAAAGGCGTCGGTCAGGTCCGAACGGTTCCACAGCTCCGCGAAGCCCGCGGCCTTGGCGTCGTTGAAGAACACGCAGGGAAAAGGAATGTATTTGGAGAACTCCCGGCAGGTGGCTCCCTCAAAGCCTAGGATTTTTCCGTAAAATACCCGCTCACGATCCTTTGTGATCAGTCCCGGCACCCCCATGCCTACGCCGAGGATCCTTTGATGATCCGCGTTTACAGAGTCGATCAGCTCCAATACGGCAAGGCCGATCTGACGGTAATAATCGTCGGATTGAGAGAACGGGAAGCGCTGCCTTTTGCTGCAGATCACGCTGCCCAAAAGATCTACCAGAACGGCGGTATAATAGTCCTGGTTGATGTCCAGGCCCACCGCGAGGCGGGCGTCCTTTACTATGGAAAAGGCCCGGGCCCGGCGCCCTCCGGTGCTGTCGGCGGCGCCGGCATCCTGCACGAGGCCCTCGGCCAGCAGCTCCTCCAGCTTTTGGGTCACCGTTGGCAGGGACAGCCCCAGCCGGCGCATAATTTCCTGCTTGCTGACGCCTTTCGATTCTCTGTAAATCATGTGGTAGATTTTACTGTGGTTTATTTTTTTTATGCTGGAGCTCATTCTCATGGCCGGCACCTTCTTTCTGAAAGCTGTCCCTATCATAGCACATTTTTAAAAAAGAAACAAATAAATTGCAAAAAGACTGCCGCTGTTCGGCTTTTTTCCTTCTTCATATAGAGAAGGCAGCGTAAAACCTGGAAAAAAGTAAAGCGGTTTTACTAAATGTTCTAAAAAAACGGCGGGGCAGCCGCCCGGAATCGCTGGCGGAATCTCGTTGCGGATACCGCCCGCCTGGAGAAAGCTGGAAAAGGAGGTGCGGGTTCCATTGCAGAAAGGCAAGGGAATCGGCTTAGAATTTACAGAATCGCAAGAAATCTATAGTGCTTTTTAAAGTCAAACATGCTATAATAAAGGCAAATTCCTGTGCGGGCGGAGCCTTTGGGAACAAGGCTCGCCGGCCTGCCCGGAAAGGCCGCGCGTCAGGGAGCGGGAGGGCACAATCTATCCGCGCCAGAGCTTAAAAAAGCCCGCCGCGAATCCTTGGCGGATGCTGGAAAAACCGGCGTTAGGCCTCACTGATTTATAGAAGGGAAGGATCATCATGAATGAAGCCATGAAACAAAAAATCGAAAATGGAGAGGTGTTCCTGGGCATCGAGCTGGGCTCCACCCGGATCAAGGCTGTTCTCATCGACAACACCTACGCCCCCATCGCCTCCGGCGGCTATAACTGGGAAAACCGCCTGGAGGACGGCTATTGGACTTATCACTTGGACGACGTTTGGACCGGTGTGCAGACCAGCTTCCGGGAGCTGGCGAAGGATGTCAGCGAAAGGTACGGTGCGGCGCTGACCAAGGTGGCGTCCATGGGCGTTTCCGCTATGATGCACGGTTATCTGGCGTTTGACAAGGAGGGCAATCAGCTCTGCCCGTTCCGCACCTGGAGAAATACCACTACCGAGGAAGCGGCCAGGCTGCTGTCTGAGAAATTCAACTTTAACCTGCCTCTGCGCTGGAGCGTCGCGCATCTTTACCAGGCGATGCTCAATAAGGAGGCCCACGTGAAGGAGGTGGATTTCATTACGACCTTGTCCGGTTATGTGCACTGGAAGCTGACCGGCAAAAAGGTCATCAGCGTGGGCGACGCCTCCGGAATGTTCCCCATTGACAGCGAGACTAAGACCTATCACGCGGGCATGATGGAAAAATTTGACGCTTTGGTGGCCGGAGACGGTTACAGCTGGAGACTGGGAGAGATTCTGCCTGAGGTTTTGGTGGCCGGACAACAGGCCGGCGCCTTGACGGAGGAAGGCGCGAGGCTTCTGGATCCTACCGGAAAGCTTGAAGCCGGCGTTATCATGTGTCCGCCGGAAGGCGACGCGGGCACCGGCATGGTGGCCACCAACAGCGTGGCGGCGCATACCGGCAATGTTTCCGCCGGCACCTCTGTGTTCGCTATGATCGTGCTGGATAAGGAGCTCTCCAAGGTGTATCCGGAGATCGATATGGTTACGACCCCTGCCGGCAAGCCGGCGGCCATGGTTCACTGCAACAACTGCACCTCCGACCTGGATGCCTGGGTATCCCTGTTCCGCGAGGTTTCCGAGCTGCTGGGCGGAGACACCAAGAAGCCTAAGGTATACGACGCTCTGTATTACAAAGCACTGGAGGGGGATCCGGACTGCGGCGGCCTGATTTCCTACAACTACGTTTCCGGCGAGCCGATTACCGGCTTTGATAAGGGCTGTCCCATGTTTGTGCGCACGCCGGACAGCCGTATGACTCTGGCCAATTTCTTCAGGGCGCAGCTGTTCTCCACCATGGCTTCTCTGCGGATCGGCATGAACATTCTCACCGAGCAGGAGAAGGTCCGCCTGGATGTGCTGATGGGCCACGGCGGCTTGTTTAAAACCAAGGGCGTTGGCCAGCGTTTAATGGCGGGCGCTATGAACATCCCGGTGGCGGTCATGGAAACCGCCGGAGAAGGCGGCGCCTGGGGCGTTGCCCTGCTGGCGGCTTATCTGGCGGAGCAGAAGGGCGAGTCTCTGGAGGATTACCTGAACAATAAGGTGTTCGCGGGCAACTCCGGCGAGCGTATGGCTCCCGACGCCAGGGATGTGGAAGGCTTTGCCGGATTTATGGACCGGTATCAAAAGGGCCTGGCGGCCCAGCGCGGAGCGGTAGACAATCTGCTGTGATTAAATTTTTAAGGGCTTTTTAGATTAGCCGCCGCTGTTCCTGTAACCGTCCGCCGCAAGGCTTTACAGCTTGTGGCGCCGGCCCCGCCGGGGCTTACCCTATGGTTGGTGGAACCGGGCTTTATGAGCGGCGCTGGAGCATAGCGCGGAAAAGCGGGAAATCAAAATGAAGCAGGGGAGCCGGGAAAGACAGTCCTTCTTGGCTCCCCTGCCTTGACTTCAATTTCCAGGTGAATTATACTTAATTTAGGCGGCTGGAGGCTTTTCTGGCTGAATCAAAAAACCGTACCATAAAATTAACAGCGATTGGAGGAATCTGACGATGTGGATTCCCATTATTACCAGTCTGGTGTGCTTTGCGGTGGCGACTATTTTATTTACGCCGCCGCTTAGAAAATTCCCTTTTTACCAGGCGGTTTCCTTTTATTTTCTTTTTGAGGGCGCCTGGACTCTGTTCAATACCCTGATCACCGCCATCTGGCCTTACGCGGACTTTATGATTTGGGTCCATCATGTTGGGATCATTCTCTTTGCCGGATATCTGTTCTATAAGATTTACGTCTATTACTGGCGGCAGAGGCGGGAGGAAAAAAGGGAGACGGAGCAGGCTGCCGGGGAAAAGGAGCTTTCCAAAGAAAACGACGAAGAGAAAAAGGACGGAAAGACAGAAAAATGATGGAATATGTTTATGCGGGGATGTGGTTCCTGATCGGCTTGCTGCTGATTTGGAAGCTGAGAAAGGAAAACCAGGTTTTTGTATTCGCAGGCGGGATTTTCTTGTTTATGGGCGCTTGGTGGCTGGCGGATGCCCTGCTGCCCCAGCTTGACCTGTTCGGCGGCGTTTACGCGTGGATTTTCCGCGGCGTTATGGCGGCGGCGCTGATTGTCACCGGACTGGTTTTCTTCCGCCAAAAAAGAAGGGACGCGGAGCAGCGGGCCTTGGAGGAAGAAGAAGGCGGAGCAGAGGATGCGGCGGATGAGGAAAGCGGCGGAGACTCTTCAGAGGATTGAGCGGCGAAGCTCGGGAAACAGCGAATTTTTAGAAAGCTCCGGCGATAGATTAAGCAGCAATGGGGATAGAACAAAATGATAGGGAACTTTTTGTCAGTAGCCATGAAGGTTCTGATTTTATTTCTCCTAATGAGCGTAGGGTTTGTGCTGGGCAGAAAAAAGATTATCACAGAGACCGGAACGGATCAAATGAACTTTCTTCTGCTCAACGTGGTGGTGCCTTGTGTTATCATCGACGCGTTTCAGGTAGATAAATCACAGATTCCCACCTGGAATTTATGGTTTACGGTGATCGCCGGCTTGGTGTATGTTTTAGCCGCGGTGGTCATCGTAAAATTTTGCTTTAATAAGGAGCCTGACGGCCGCAGGCAGGTGCTGAAATTCGGCGCGATGTTTTCCAACTGTGGGTTTATGGGCTTTCCCATGGTTCAGGAGGTTCTGGGCGACCGGGGGATGGTGTACGCCGCTATCATCAATACGATCGTTACGGTGGCGATGTGGACGGTGGGCTTTGTGGTGATGGGCAAGGAGGGCGAACGGATCTCGATCCGGAAGGTGGCGCTGAACCCAGGAGCCGTCGGGGTCTATATCGGCCTGCCTCTGCTGCTGTTTTCCCTGGAGCTGCCGGATCCGTTCCAATCGGTGGTGGGCTTTTTGGCGGATATGAACACGCCTCTGGCAATGATCTGCATCGGCGTGTTTATCTCCAAAACCAAGCTGCTGGATATCTTCAAGGAAAAGACTCTTTATTGGGTAACTGTGATCCGGCTGCTGCTGATCCCGGCGGCGGTCATGGGGATTTTGCTTCTGTTTCAACCGGATTATATTCCTATGACGTCCTCTATCATTCAGTTCTGCGCTCCCAGCGCGGGGCTGACGGCGATTTTCGCCGCCCGTTTCCGCCACGACACCACTCTGGCGGCGAAAACAGTGGCGATCTCGACGCTGCTTTCAATCCTGACGATGCCTCTTTTCTGTGTGGCGCTTCAGACTATTTACGGCGTTTGACCCGATTTTTTAGTACCTCCTTTGAAAATCCGTCATAGTATAGAGAAGCGGGGGGTGCGCGCGCCTACGCTTTATCATAGATCGCCGCGGATAGGATTTCCTATCCGCGGCATTGGTGTTTTATAGCTGAGCTTGTGGTGAAAGGGCCGCCGGAGAATTTCTCCGGCGGCCCTTTCTATGAGGCAAATCAGGATGTCAACGGTTTTGTTGATAGAAGCCGCACTGTGCCGGGGCTCCGCCAGCGGGCAGGGTCAGGCCTTCGGCGGCGCTTTTTACGGCAAGGCGCGTAATGCGGATTGCGGTGGGGTTTCTCCAAAGAAACGGCGTGAAAAAACAGAAGACATGCCGTTTTCACAGGCCTGAAAAGCTCTCTGTGCGGAGAGGGGCGTTCCCGAGAGACGGGAAACACGCCGCGCTCCCCGGGGGCCTGGACGAAGCAAGCGGCCGGGAGAAACCGCAGAAAAATTATGGCTGCCCCGCCGGCAGATGGATGCATCGGCCCAGCGCGGCGGCGCAGGCCTCCATAAAGGCCTCTGAATAGGTGGGATGGGCGTGGATCATATCGGCGATTTCGTCAGCCGGAACCTCAGCGTGGAGCAGGGCCGCCGCCTCGGCGATCATTTCCGCGGCGTCGCCGCCCAAAATATGCACTCCCAGCAATTCCTGATACCGCTTTTCTACCACGACCTTGACAAAGCCCTCGCCCCTGCCGCTTGCCAGGGCCCGGCCGTTGGATTGGAAAAAGTATCTGCCGACTAAAATGCTTTCCCTTCCGTACTGTTCCCTGGCGGCTTTTTCGGAAAGGCCCACCCCGGCGGCCTCCGGGCTTGTATAGATACAGGAGGGAACGTACCGGAGGTCACAGGCCTCCGGCCGCCCCATGGCGGCGCAGGCCGCGGCCTCTCCCATTTTGAAGGCGGCATGGGCCAGCATGTGTTTTCCGTTGATGTCGCCTGGCGCGTAGATGTTGGGAATGCTGGTCCGCATCTGTTCGTCCACAGAGACCTTTCCCCGTTCCAGCCGGATCCGGTCCTTCAGAGCGCCCAGACAGTCTAAATCGGCGGCTCTGCCGACGCAGATCAGGATTTTATCCGCTTCTACCCGTGTGCCGTCCTGGCAGAGGACTGTGCTTCCGGTTCCCTGGTCCTGAATGGCGGACACCTTTTGGGAGGTCAGCACCCGGATTCCCTTCTTTTCCAGAGATTTTTTCAGCTGGGCGGAAATTTCCTCATCCATCGGCGGGACCAGCCGGTCCATAGCCTCGATGACGGTGACCTGGCTGCCGAAGCCGTGAAATGCCGCCGCCATTTCGCAGCCGATCACGCCGCCGCCAATGATAGCCAGCCTCCGCGGCAGAGCTTCCAGATCTAAAAGAGCGTCGCTGTCCAGCACGTTTTTGCTTTCTGCTCCGGGAATTGGAATCACGCCGGGCTTTGAGCCGCCGCAGAGCAGCACGCTGTCAAAGCCGTAGGTTTCCCCTCCGCAGGTCAGGGTGGTTTCGGTGGCCAGAGCCGCTTCTCCGTAGTATACGTCGATTTTGTGGGAGCGCAGCAGGCCCGCCACGCCGTCGGTCAGCTTTTTCACCACGCTGTTTTTATGGGCCACCGCTTTCGGCAGATCCACCGACGGATGGGCGTCCAGGACAATGCCCCGCTGGGCGCAGCCGGCGATTTCCTCCATCAGCTCGGCGGTTTTCAGGTAGCATTTGGTGGGAATGCAGCCCCGGTTGAGGCAGGTGCCCCCCAGCACGCTTTTTTCAAACACGGCGGCTCTGCCTCCCAGCTGGGCGGCCTTGATCGCGGCCACATAGCCCGCCGGACCGCCGCCGATCACCGCGACGTCGTATTGCTTTCTCATAATCTTATCTCCCAAATGTCGTATTAGGCTATCAGCGCTGCGTTCAGCAGGATAGCGGTGCTCTTGTCAAAGCTTTAAGGCCCGTCCAAGGAGTGTGCTCCCGATTCCCGGCGGCCGCGGGCGGCATTACCGCGTCAAAGGGTTCAGCAGCGCGGCCTTGAGGCGGCGCCGGACTGGCGTGGGTTTGACGCGCAGGCAAGCGGCCTCGGAAATCCGAAGGCCGGCCGTTCCTTTGCGCCGGCTTTGGGAGGGGCCTTTCGCAAAAGCGCCGCCGGCGCCTTTGCTACAGTAAAATTTCCATCGGCGTTTGCAAAAGGGATTTCATTGCGCTCAGAAGCTGGGCGGCCTGGGCCTCAGAAAGAACCCGGGCGTCGTACCGCAGGCAAACCACAGCGGTTTTGTGAACCGTTACCTGGCCATCCTCCAGGACCAAAGCGTCCTCCGGGGCGGCCAGGCCAAAAATTCCGGCCTCTCCGGAACGGAGCACCGGGGTAAAGGCGTAAACGCCGAATGAGCTCATATCGCAGACGCCGAAGGCTGCCGGGACGGTTTCTTTAGAAGAAAGGGTATGTGACAACGCTTTTTCAGTCAATTCCCCGATTTGTGCAGAAATCCGGGAAAGGGACAGCGATTCGGCGCCTGCGACAACAGGCTGTTCCTTTTCCCCGCCGCCGAATACAGCGAAGCTAAAGCCGGCGGAGGAGAGGGACAGCTTCTGGACCGCCAAAGCGGCGGCCTTTAGGAAAAACGCATCCAGAGAGAGAGCCTTCTCCCGGGAGCCGTTCAGCTGGCTGATCAGATCTAAAAGGCAGGTGATATCTGCTTTGACCGCCTGGACAGCGGCAAAGCCGGCGCCGCTTGACTGGGCGGCCGCCAGCACATCGCCCTTAGTGACCTTGCCGTGACAGCCGGTTCCGGCCACGGCGGACAGATCCACGCCCTGATCCTGGGCGATCCGCCGGGCCAGGGGGGTGGCCAGCACGTCGGCGGCGCGGATAACGCCGTCGCTTCTGCCGGGAACAATGTCCTTTAAATCCAGTCCCCTTTCCCGGGCGGCTTTCTTCGCGCAGGGCGTGGCAAGAATAGGACTGTCCGCAGACGGAGCGGACGGGTTCTGCTTCTGGCCTCCCGAGACGGCGGCAGCCTCTCTTTCCGCGGACGGCCCGGTCTGAGCCTCCCGGCTCTTTTTCTCCGGCGGGGCCAGGGCGGCGGGTTCCGCTGAGCCGCCGGGAACTGACGGCAGCGGCGCTTCCTCCTGCTGAGAGGACTCCGGTGCTTTGGGGCTGGCTACCGGAGCCTCGGGAATCTTTTCTCCCGGCTCCCCGATGTAGCCGATCACCGACAGCACGGGCACCCAGGTATCCTCCTCCACGGTTTTCGCCAGCAGAATCCCGGAACCGGGAGCCTCAGCCTCCATGGTGATTTTATCCGTTTCGATTTCCATGACCGGCTCGTCCTTTTCTACCGGGTCGCCGACCTCCTTCAGCCACCGGATCAGCCGGCCCTCTTTCATATCCATGCCCGCCTTGGGCATAAAAATCTCAGTCATTTGGCTTCCTCCTTACAGCGTTACAGCAGGCTTTTTACCGCGGCTACGATTTTCGGAACGGTGGGGAAGGTTTCCGCCTCCAAAATGGGATTGAAGGGGATAGGCGTGCTCTTGGCGCCTAACCGCTTAATGGGGGCGTCTAAATAATAGAAGGCGTCGCTGTCCGCGATCTGCCCGGCGATCTCCGCGCCGAAGCCGCAGAATTGAACTGCCTCATGGACGATCAGCACGTGCTTGGTCTTTTTTACAGATTCTAAAATAGTCTGCGTATCCAGGGGAACCAGGGAGCGGATGTCGATGACCTCCAGGCGCACGCCATCCTTTTCCAGCTCCTGGGCGGCGGTCAGACAGGTGTTGACCATGCGCCCGTAGGTGACCACGGTGCAGTCGGAGCCGGCAAGCTTAATGTCCGCCTGGCCCAGCGGGATGGAATACTCCTCCTCGGGAACCATGCCCTTGGTGCGGTAGAGGGTTTTCTGCTCCAGGAACATCACCGGGTTGTCATCCCGGATAGCGGTTTTCAAAAGGCCCTTGGCGTCGTAGGGGGTGGAGGGGATGACCACCTTCAGCCCGGGGAAATGAGCCAGACAGGCCTCCAGGCTCTGAGAGTGCTGGGCCGCCGCTCCGGTGCCGGCGCCGGAGGCGGTTCGCATGACCATGGGCACCTTAACCTTGCCGCCGAACATAAAGCGGAGCTTGGCGGCTTCGTTGACCAGCTCGTCAAAGCACACGCACATAAAGTCGGAGAACATCAGCTCCACGATGGGGCGCATTCCGCACATGGCGGCGCCCACCCCGGCGCCTACATAGGCCTGCTCCGCGATGGGGGTATCCATGATCCGATCCCCGCCGAATTCCTGGATCATCCCCCTGGAAACGCCGAAGGCGCCGCAGTAAAGGCCGATATCCTCGCCCATCATAAATACGTTTTCATCCCGGCGCATTTCCTCAGAAATGGCCTCGTTAATCGCTTGCGCGTAAGTAATCTCTTTCATGGCTGTCCCCCTCCTCAGGCATATACATCGTCGAACACGTCGTCCACGCTGGGATTTTTACTGGCCTTGCCGTATTCCACCGCGTGGTCGATGACGGCGGCGGCCTCCTTTACCGCCGCGTCCAGCTCCTCCTCGGTGAAAAGCCGGCGCTCCGCCAGGTAGCTCCGGAACGCCTTGATGGGACATTTTTCCTTCCAGGCGTTGATTTCCTCCTTGGAACGGTACAGGTTGCCGTCGCTCTTGGAGTGGCCGGAAATGCGGTAGGTGTTTTCTACCACCATCATGGGGCCGTTTTCCAGCACGTATTCCCGTGCCTCTGATACCGCATCGTAAACCTCCAGCACATGATTGCCGTCTACGGTTTTCGAGGGGATGCCAAAGGGGTAGGCACGCTTGGAAAGATCAGTGTCGTGCATAGCCTTGGCGATGGGAGTGGACATCCCGTAGGTGTTGTTGATGCACACAAATAAGATGGGAAGCTTCCATAGGGCCGCCAGGTTCAGAGCCTCGAAGCAGGCGCCCTCGTTGGAGGCGCCGTCGCCGTAAAATACGGCGGTGATGCGGTCCCTCTCGTTCCGTTTTTTGATGGTGAGGGCCGCGCCGTTGGCGATGACGCTGCTGGCGCCTAAAATACCGCTGGTGGCGAAATAGTTGATATCCGGAGAGGCGATGTGCATGGAGCCGCCCTTGCCCTTGCAGACGCCGGTCTCCTTTGCCAGGATCTCCGCCATCATGCGGTCAATGTCGATGCCTTTGGCGATGGCCTGGCTGTGGCCCCTGTGGGTGCCGAACACGTAATCCTGGGGCTTCAGGGCTAAAATGGAGCCGACGGCGGTGGCCTCCTCTCCGATGCCCAGGTGGGTGGTTCCGTGAACCAGGCCCATAGAAAACAGCCACTGGACCCGGGTTTCAAACTCCCGGGCCAGGTTCAGCTTTTTCCACATTTCGGCTAGAAGCTCTTTGGAATATTCAGGTTTCAATGCGATCCTCTCCTTTAAACAATTAAACAATATCCTATGATACCTTTTTAGGCGGGCTTCCCGGGAAGCGGAATGTGACCGGCCTGACTGGCCTAAGTCAGTTCCACCGGAAAAAACGGCCGGTCCGCCATCACGGCGCCGGGGTAATCCGCGCCGAACCTGGCAAGCCCCTGGCGGGCCACGCTGCGGACCTTCATTTTATCGATGGATTCCGCCGGCACGTGGTATATCACCGCTTTTTTCGGCTGGATAAACCGCTTCAGGCATTGCTGCCCTGAAGCGGAGGCGAAAAAGAAAGGGTTCAGAAGCACCAGGTCAATGGGGATTTCTTTCAGCCATTGGTAAACCTGGGGATTCCGGTCGTCGCAGTCGCTGAGCAGCAAAATATTCCGGCCCAGGAGCGAGAAGAGCAGTAAATTACAGCTGGCGTTCTCGAACATGCTGCCGGTGTGGGGGGTGCAGGCGGTGTGAAGCAGAATGTCCTTTTGCAGCACAAAGGTATGCCGTTTTCCGATTTCATCCGGCAGCGCCCAAACCGGGGCCCGGCTCTCACGCAGCTCCGACAGAAGGGCTTGGTTTTCCTTGTCCGGCCGGTTGGGAAGCACCAAGCGGCGGACAGTATTCCGGGAAAGGTACCGCCGGACCAGATCCGGAGCGAAGTGGTCCGGATGCTCATGAGTAAAGATCAGATACTGGGCGTTCCGCCAGGGATTCTCCCCTTCAGCCATTTGAGACAGCACAGAATCCGGCAGCCGGTCGAAGGGATACGGACCGGCATCCTCCAAAACATCCGCTAAAATGACGGTGTTTCCCGCGCGGATCATTACGCCCGCGTTTGCCGCCACTGTGATTTCGATGGGCTTTTCTGTGGCTTCCATGGCGCCGCCTCCTTTTATGACGGGGGTGTCAGAATAGCTTTAACAAATGAAATTACATTTGTATCACAAGGTGGATTATACCTCAGAATCAGGAAAGTTTCAAGCCCTTTTCCTAAAATAAAGATAAGAATTTTTTAATTTTTTGAATTATTGACAATTGTAATAATAATTGTTATACTGAGGGCAGCGCAAATAAAAAGTTAGAAAAAACTAGAAAGAACAATATCGCTCGATATTGTTCTATTGGAAGCGACTGATTAAGGCGGGCTTGCTTTGCTGGGAAGCCGGCGGGAGCGGGGCGCGGCCGGAAGGAGATAGCATGGATCGGGGAGACGGTATTCAAAATCTGCAAAAGATGGTACAGGCGGCTAAAATGTATTATCAGGAGGGCTTGACCCAGGAAACCATCGCCAAAAAGCTGAGGACCTCTCGGCCGGCGGTTTCCCTGCTGCTGGCGGAGGCCAGAAAAACCGGGGTGGTTCAAATCAAAATCAAGGACCCGGAGGTCAATAACGAGGAGCTGGCGGGGCAATTTCAGAAGCGGTTCGGCCTGAAAAAATGCCTGGTGATCCCTTGCGGCATCCGCCAGGAGGATGTGGTGCTGAAGATCGTGGCCTCGCAAGCGGCCAGGTTTGCCAGCAGAATGATGAAAAGCCATACCACGGTAGGCACCTCATGGGGCGGCTCCTGCTATGAGTTTATGCAGGCTTTCCCAGAGGATACGGAGCTGTGCAATATCACTGTGGTGCCTTTGGTGGGAGGCTCTCCCCTGCTGACCCGGGAATTCCAGCTGATCGAAAGCGTCAGGGAGTTTTCCGAAAAGCTTCGGGGCACGCCGGTGGTGCTTTATTCTCCTGGCTTTGTGGATACCATCGAGGATAAAAAACGGTATATGGGAAGCCTTTACATGCAGTCGGTTCTGGAAAAGTGGAGGACCCTGGACTTCGCCGTCATCGGCGTGGGCCGCCCCCCGGAGTCCTATGAGGCCGAGCCGGGACGGGTCACCAATCTGCTGGAGGAAATCAACCGTTATCCGGATAAGGCTGTCAGCGACCTGTGCGCCCGCCGGATCAATATCCGCGGTGAGTTTATCCGGTGCAACTACAACGATAAAGTCATCGGCATTGAGGAAAGGGATCTGCGGTCCACCAACCAGGTGCTGGCGGTAGCGGTTGGAAGCAGCAAGATCTTCTCTATCATTGGAGCTCTGAACAGCGGGATTCTCGACTATTTCGCCACCGATGAGGAAACCGCCCGGCAGGTGCTGAATGTGCTGGACAGTAAGGTGATCAAGGCGCTGCAATAAAACGAGGATGGGAAAAAGGAAGCGGAAGAAAAATTCCCGCCTGGCGCGGGACTGCGTTTTCCGTCAGGAAAGAAGGTCCGGCGGCAAGCGTTATTCGGCCGCTCGGCAGTAAAGGGGAAGTACGGCTATGGTTTATGGGATCTCCCCAAGCACCGACCCCAGGTTCAACCTGGCGATGGAGCAATATTTATTTGAAGAGGAGCCGCGAAAGGGGCCTTGGTTCCTTTTGTGGCAGAACGACAACGCTATCATTGTAGGGCGCAACCAAAATACGGAAACAGAGCTGGATGGGGATTATACCCGGGCCCGGGGCATCCGGGTGGTACGGCGCACTACCGGAGGCGGGGCGGTTTACCATGACCTGGGAAATCTGAATTTCACCCTGATCGCTGAGGGCAGAAGCTCGGCGGAACTGGATCTGCACCTGTTTTGTCAGCCGGTGGCGGCAGCCCTGAAAAGGCTGGGGGTTCCTGTAGAGCTCGGCGGCAGAAACGATATGCTGATCGATGGGAAAAAATTCTCCGGCAGCTCGCAGCGGATTTGGAAGGGGAGGGTTCTCCATCACGGCACTCTGCTGTTTGACTCGGACCTAACCGTGCTTTCCAGGGCGCTGCGGGTTCCGCCGGATAAGCTTCTGCAAAAGGGAGTGGCCTCGGTGCGGGGCCGGGTGACAAATATCAAGGATTATCTGCCCCAGGCGGCGGCCCTGGAGGACTTTTGGGACCTGCTGGCGGACGAAATGTTCGGCGGAAAGGCGCCGCCGCCCTACCGGTTTACCCAAAAGGATTTGGACCGGATTCAGGAAATCAAGGCCTCCCGCTACGATACCTGGGAGTGGAACTACGGCCAGTCGCCGGAGTACGGCGTGAAAAAGGAAGCCCGTGTAGAGGGCTGCGGAAAGCTGGAGCTTCAGCTCCGGGTAACCAAGGGGCGGATCGCCGGCTGTAGAATTTACGGCGATTTTTTTGGATGCCGGGACAGCGCCGAGGTGGAACAGGCCCTGCTGGGCTGTCCTCTGGAAGAGACTGCTGTGGAGAAGGCTTTGGAGCCGCTGCCGGTCGGGGAATATTTTCATAATCTTACCCGGGAAAAGCTGACGGAGCTTCTGGTTCGCTGAGAGAACCAGAAGGGGCTCCGAACGCATGGAGGCTCCCGGCGCCCCGGGCGGCGCTCTCCTGCGCGCCTGATTTGGGGATTCGTCCGGCTGTCCGGTTCGGCGGGCTTTCGAAGCGCTTCAGGTCCGCCGGCCTTGAACGGGCTGTCTGGAATTTGGAAAGCCGCAGAACAATCTGCTTTCATAAACCTATATTTAACGTGTAAAGGAGAAGATGACCATGTTAACACCCTTTGAGTTTTCCGTTCCCACGAAAATTATTTTCGGTGTCGGAGAGGTGAAAAAGGTAGGCGGAGAGGCGGCCAGATACGGTAAAAAGGCTCTTCTGGTGACCTACGACGAGGATTTTGTGAAAAAGGTCGGCTTTTTCGATAAGGTGGCCGACAGCTGTAAGGAAGCGGGCGTGGAGCTTTTGTACCATTTCGGCGTGAAGAGCAATCCAACCGCCGAGCACGCCGCCCCGGCCATTGCCCTTTGCAAAAAGGAAAAGCCGGATGTGATTATCGCGCTGGGCGGAGGCTCCGCTATGGACGAAGCCAAATTTATCGGCGTAGGCGCCCTGTATGACGGCGACCCCTGGGATTTCCCCCTGGGTAAGGCGGTAATTGAGAAAACCATCCCGGTCATCACCGTAGTGACGATTCCCGCCACCTCGTCTGAGCTGAACGGCACCGCCGTAATCACCAACGAGGCCCTGGGCAGAAAGGATGGCTTCGTCAACCCGGTCATGAAGCCGGTGGTTTCTATTCTGGACCCGGAGCTGACCTATACCATCCCGATCAAGCAGACCGCCTATTCCGCGGCGGATATTGTTTCCCACCTGCTGGAGCACTATCTGGGCCACACTCTGCCCTTCGCTCCCTATCAGGATCATTTCTGCCAGGGCGGCATCCGTTCCATTATGGACTGTATGGACCGCCTGCTGAAGGATCCCCAAGACCCGGAGGCCAGAGGCCTGATGATGTGGCAGGCGGCCTTTGCCTGGAACGGCTTCTATGACTGCGGTATGGGACTGCCCAACTCCAACATTCATATTTTAGGGCATTCCCTATCCAATTTTTACGATACCCCCCACGGCGCGGCCATGTCCGTCACAATTTTGGCCACGATGCGCTATTACCTAAAGGAGCGCGCCAAGAAATACGCGGATTTCGCCAGAGAGGTCTTTAAAATCGAGGAGAAAGACGATAGAAAAGCGGCTCAAGCTGGCATCGACGCCCTGGAGGCCTGGTTCAAGAAGATCGGTACGCCCACCACCTTGGCGGAGGCCGGCATCACCGATCCGGACGCCATCGATAAAATGGCTCCTGACGCGCTTCAAACGGCCGTCGCCTGGGGCGAGAAGGACGCCTACGGCTACACCGAGCAGGTGATGAGGGAGCAATTCGAGCTTTGCAAATAAAAGCCGCGGGGAGGAATTGAAATGAGCTGCTTTCTGGGAATTGACGCGGGCACCAGCGGCGTGAAGGCTGTTGTGATGGACGCCTCCGGCGCTTTGCTGGGCAAGGGCTATGGGGAATGTGACCTGATCACACCCCGCCCAAGCTGGGTGGAGCAGGATCCGCAGGCCTGGTGGGAGGCTTGTGACGCCGCTGTCAGACAGGCCGTAGCGAAAAGCGGCCGGGGCGGGGAAGTCGCCGGTATCGGATTTTCCGGCCAGATGCAGGGCCTGACCCTGATGGACAAGGAGATGAAGCCCATCGGCAACTGCATGATCTGGCTGGACCAGAGGGCCAGTGCCGAGGCAGAGGAGCTAAACCGACGGATTGACCCGGCGGAGGCCCTGGAAATTACCGCTAACCACTGCCTGCCCAGCTATTGGGCGGCCAAGCTTTTGTGGCTGAGGAAAAACCGTCCGGAGGATTATGAAAGAATCAACGTGGCTCTGTTCCCCAAGGATTACCTGCGTTACCGCATGACCGGAGAGATTGCCACAGACGTCAGCGACGCCTCGTGCAGCTGGCTGCTGGATATGAAAAAAAGAGCCTGGTCCGACCGCATGTTTGAGGTCACGGGAATTCCCAGGTCTATTGTGCCGGAAAGGCTGCTGGAGAGCCAGCAGGCGGCCGGATGTCTGCTTCCGGAGCTGGCTGAGCGCTGGGGACTGCGTCCAGGGATCCCCCTGGCGGCGGGCGGCGGCGATCAAACGGTAGGCGGCGTTGGCTGCGGCATCGTCCGGGCGGGCACCATCGCGGCCACCATCGGGACCTCCGGTGTGGTGTTCGGCGCCTGCGACCAGCCCTTTGTGGATCAAAAGCCCAGGGCGATGTACAGCCTGTGCCATTCCGTGCCCGGAAAATACTGCTTCTTAGGCTGCACGATGGGGGCGGGCGGATCCTTCAAATGGATGCGGGATACTCTGTTTGCCGATAAGAAGCAGGAGCTGGCGGAAAAGGGCGGGGATGTTTACGCCTATATGGACGCGTTGGCGGAGGCGGAGCCTGCCGGCAGCGAGGGCCTGTGCTTTCTGCCCTATCCTGGCGGCGAGTCCACGCCTCATGTGGACCCCAACGCCAGAGGAGTGTTTTTTGGACTGAGCTACCGCCATAACCTGGGGGCTATGTGCCGCAGCGTTATGGAGGGGGTCACCTTCTCCCTGCGGGATATTTTGGAAATTATCCACGAAACCAACAACCTGACGGTGACGGAGGTCCGGGCGATGGGAGGGGGCGCGAAAAGCGCTCTTTGGCGGCAGATCCAGGCGGATGTGTATAACGCTTCGGTAATCACTATGAACATGGATGAGGGCCCGGCTGCCGGCGCTGCGATTCTGGCCGCGGTGGCGGCGGGAGAGTTTCCGTCTGTAGAGGAGGGCTGCCGGCATATTCTCAAGCCGGTGACCCAAACCCAGCCGATCGCGGAAAATGTAGGCGTTTACGACGACTTTTACGGCACCTACCGAAAGCTGTATCCGGCTTTAAAGCCCTTATATCAGGAGCAGGCCCAAAAGGTAGCGAAGTATCTGGAATAATGGCCTGCGTTCGGCGCCGCCCTCTTTTTCGCCCGCAAAGCTGAAGCATTAAAACCGAGGCGAAGCGCAAGGGAAAAGGCATGACGTTTTTCCCCTTCACGGGGGAAATGCGCCATGCCTTTTGTGATGTTTTGAAAAAACCGCCGCTGCAGGGAAGACGATAAACGATTATTAGGCTTTTTGTAAGCCCATCTGTCATTCTGCGGCTGGCTGCGCTCTTTGATGCCTTAAAGCGCGGCTGCGCGGAAGCTGCTGCCTCTGGTTTTGGCTCGATAGAGAGCTTTGCGGCCCTGGAGGCCCCATGGAGCGCCCGCCGCTGCAAAAGCGGGAAGAACGGGCAGGAAAATGAAGGAATAAAAAGAAAAAACCTCCGCATACTGAGAGTGTGGAGGTGGCAGCTTTGGAACAAAATCAGCTGCCCTTAGGGTTTTCTATGGCTCTGGCACAGCATCCCAAGGCGATGGAACGGTTTTCCCGTTTCACCGCTTCGGAGAAGGAAACGGTGCTGGCCCAAGCCCGCCAAGCGAGCTCTAAGGAAGAAATGCAGTCCCTTGTGAGGAGTCTGGCCCAGTGAAGAGCACTGGGCCCTTTTTTTGTCTCACAGAAGGAATCGCCTAAACGCGCAGGCGAAAGGGATCAGCCGCTTATTCTCTATTTACGGTTTGATAAACAGGTTCTTGTTATAGCATAAAAAGGCCTCGGAACGAATAATTCCATATTCGGGGTTTGGAAGGTCAAAAAAGATTAAATAAGCGAGAAACAGCAAAAGGAGAAGTGTGCAGAAGCCTGCCATCCATCGAGAAAATTTTCTGTGAGTCTTAGCGGAACGTTCCAGCTCGCTTAGATATCTTTGGTTCAGCTTCTCCAAATCCTCCTTGCGCTCCAGCTCCTGCTTAAGCCCATCGCACTTTTCCTGAAGCGCCTCAATTTCAGAGAGCAGAGCGTTTTCCTTCTCCGGGGAATCCTTTTTCTCATCCGGCTCGATTCCAAAGCACTGATCAAAGGAAACGTGAAGGGCCTTGCACAGCCGCCCGATGGTAAAGGCGCTGCTGGATTTAGAACGGTCGGAAAGGCAGTGGTTTACCGTGTTGACGGATAACCCCGCCATATTGGCAATGTCCTGATTTGTTAGCTCCGGCATGGCTGCGCGCTTAGCGCGCAGTATATCGCGTATTATGGTCCCCTCTTGGGCAAACTCTTCGTGTTCTAGCATTTTCGGTACTCCTTCTTGGCAAATGGTATGATCTTATATCGTATTTGGTGAGTTCTCACAAGCGGCCGGCTGTGAGATATCGTTGAGAAATGCTGAGGTATTTGTTTTTACATTTTCCATTCCATCTGCTAAGCTAATACCCGTAGCAGATGTGCCTGTAACGTAGGGCTGCTACCGGCCCTGTCACCGTTGCAGCGGTGGCGGGGCCAAATAAGGAGGTGTTTCATGGCCCGAATTTAACCAGCTATTGATTAAATAAGCATCCATCATCTAATGTATATATATCGTGTGTATATTAATTGCTCACCGGCCTTTCTGTAGAACCCAGCTTTCTAAATGTATTTTTCATAGCATAAATATCATAATTTTGCTCTTATTTGATATCCCTCATCATCCTCAAATCCCATAGATCCTACAATATCCTGACTGGTTCTCTTACTGAAATTTTCCCGGATGGGCAAGACATAATATTTAGGACTTCCTCTTTGAAAAACAAAGAATTTGCCGCGGCAAAAAAGTTAGATCGTTCTTTCGCCTTTGCCATCTCAAAAGGCAGCTTAAGTTAAGCTATTATACTTGGCTTTCCTCCATGCGGCGCTGGACAGCCCTTTTGTCTATGTGTATTTCCCACGATACACCGCAAAAATGGGAGAGCATAAGAGCAAATCCATGACTGTATGAGGAGAACACGTGAATGGCAGAGATATGGAATTACGAGACGATCAAGGAGCTTCTCTACGCTCCCGGCCTAGGCCACTATTTTACATATGGCCTTCTGGCCGCCCGAAAGATAAATTCGGTCTGGGAACCGGTAGAGTTTATCCATGACGTAACAACAGATTACCTGCTTGTGAAAAAAATGGAGGAGCTGTTCAATCGCTACCAGCTGTATCCCATCCACCTTCGAGACGCGATCGAGGATATGCTTCCATAAATTTGGAGATAAAAAAACCCAGCACTCCCCCTTCAGAGTGCTGGGCTTTTCCATTTAAACAGATCAACTTTCTGCGGACTTTCAAACCTGAACGGCAGGCACCTTTGCGAAAGAACAATGGCATTAGGCTGACAGCACTGCGATTACCAGCCTTTTTTGAGAATATCTTATCGATATTTGCGCTATATAAATTTTATTATACACTATAATGGGGATGAAAAGCAACAATTTTCTGAAAAAGAATTTGATATTAAAAAACAAGTGCTTTTACAGAGAGAATATAAGTAAAAAACATAGAGGTATTGTAAATTATTAAATGTATGTTAAATGAATATTAATTAAATGTTAAACTCTATATTGACAGTATCATAACAAATATGATATTATTTACATAAATCTTTAAAATTATACAATTTTAGAATAGGTATTTTGTGTCGGGAATTTGACCCGGTTACAAAATGTGGTAGTGAATTTGGCAATATTTTCCCTTCCATAATCGTATGCTATTTTGTATCGCTCCGCTTCTTTTTTAATGGGCCGGGAACGAAATTTATAATGTATAATCATACTTTTTAGGGCAAAACAACGATTTGCGCTATCGGCTGACGGTATACATGATGGTTCCGCGGTGTTTCCGCATTTGGAAGGCTGTACTGCGCCGGCAGATAATTGTTTTTTGTGAGCGCCGTGCCGAATGAAGCTTTTTATTTATCTACAGATCAATGGAGAAAGACAATGCCTACTATTTCTGATATTTTACGAACAGAGAAAAAATACCCTTTGGATTATTTGGACGCCCGCAAATTATGCGGAAAGCTGAATCGGGTTTTACAGCCGGATCCCCATTGCGCCGGAACGGACGGATATCTGGTGCGTTCCCTTTACTTTGATTCTTACGATAACGAGGACTATTTTGACAAGGCCGCGGGGCTGGAAAACCGCAAAAAAATACGCCTCCGCATTTATTCGCCGGACGATGCCTTCGCGAAATTAGAGTGGAAGCAAAAGCAGGGGGCCGCTCAAAGAAAGCGGAGCATGACGGTATCGAGAGATCATGCGCAGAGGATGGCCCAGGGAAGCTATTCCTGCCTTTTGGAATACGACGACCCTTTGGCCAAGCAGTTTTACAGTGTAATGCGCTCCCGGGCTTATTTGCCGCGCAGTATTGTGGAATACCGGCGGTACGCGTTTGCTTTGGCCGCCAATGACACCCGTATTACGCTGGACAGCCGTTTACGGGCCTGTGAAGCAAGTTCGGCGCTTTTTTCCCAAGAACTTCCCTTTTATTATCCGGCTGCTTCTCCTAGCCGGGTGACGCTGGAAGTGAAGTATAATCATTTCCTGCTCAGCTACATAAAAGAAGTTCTTTCGCCGTATATCACTGCTGAGACCGCCAGCAGCAAGTACTGCGCGTCGCGCAGATATAGCTTAGGAGGTATTACTTTATGAACCAGGATATTCTTTCTTATATTATGAACCATGCGGGAAGCCTTTCCCTGCAAGAGATTTTGGTGAATTTTATCGCCGCCATCGCGGTTGGCGGCGTAATTTTCCTTTCCTACCGTTTTTCACATTCCGGGGCCCTTTACAGTGGAAAATTCAACGTGTCCCTTTGGATGCTCACCTTAGTGACCACGCTGGTCATGTGCGTCATCGGCAATAACATCGCGTTAAGCCTCGGCATGGTGGGCGCTTTATCGATTGTGCGTTTCCGTACCGCGATAAAGGATGCTAGGGACACAGCCTACATTTTTTGGGCGGTCGCGGCAGGAATCTGCTGCGGCATTTCCGATTTTATGATCGCTGTCCTGGGCAGTGTGGTGATCTTTTTATTGATGCTGGTTCTTGGCAATATTCAGGGGAATAACCGTTATCTTCTCATTGTCCGGGGAGGAGCCGCCGCGGGAGAGAAAATCGAACAGGCGGTGCAGGAGGTTTACGGGGGAAAAGCGAGGCTGTGCGTAAAAAATTCCGCCCGGGAATCTGTGGAATATATCTATGAGCTTTCCCAGAAGCTGCTGCAGCGCACGGAAAATGTGGACATCAGCGAAAGGCTGTTTCAGATGGACAGCGTGGAGACGGTTGATCTGGTGAGCCAGAATGACGAAATCACCTCTTGAGGTGGGGACTATGAAAAAATCCGTCAAGGCTGCCTTAGCTGTTACGTTGTCGGCGGTGGTGCTGTGCGCCGCTTTAGGCTGGTGGCAGTTTTCGCAGACAGACTTCCAGGAAAGGCAGGTCCATCATGAGTTAGCCCAGGAGGCGGATCCGTCTATAGGCGACGCTGAAATTCCTGAGGATTTTATCGTGGGCAATGATTTCACCTCGCATCTGCCTCTGGTAGTGATCGATACCGCAGGGCAGGAGATTGTGAATTATAAGTATTACGACGCGGAAATAGACGCTTTTGTGGAGCCTGCGGATGTAGATCCTTATACCAGGATGACCGTGAGCGTGATCGATAACGGCAGCCATGTGAACCGTTTGGGGGATGCGCCCGCGGTACAATCTTCGGGTAAATTGAAAATCCGGGGCAATACGTCCGCTTCCAGCAGGTATCCGAAAAAGCAGTACCGGATCAAGCTGCTGACGGAAACCGGAGAGAAGAACTCCGTCGGGCTGATGGGAATGACGGCAAGCGACGACTGGATTCTCAACGGAACCCCGTTGGACCGTTCTCATCTGCGCAATTATCTGGCTATGAATATCGGCGGAATGGTGTTTCCGGAAACGCCGGATATGCGCTACTGCGAGGCTGTTTTAAAAACAGACGCCGGATATGAATATTTAGGACTTTATATTCTGTATGAGGCAGTGGAGCGCGGAGAAGGAAGGGTGGAGCTTTCCCGTTATGACGAAGGCCAGGTTCAATGCGATTTTCTTCTGCGCCGGGACAGATATGAAACCGAGGGCATTATCCTGGATACCTATGCCACAAGGGAGGGGCTTACAGAAGAGTATTTAGAGGTGCAATACCCGCCTCAGGACCGGATTACGCCGGAAACGGTTTCCTGGATTACGGAACAGATCAATCAGATAGAGCGGCTTCTTTATTCTGAGAATGTGCCGGATATGGCCGAAGTAGAGCGGTATTTAAATGTGGACACCTTTGTGGACTATTTTATCATTAACGAGTTTTTTATGAATTACGACGCGGGGCTCCATTCCACGTATCTGCACCAACAGATTGGCGGTACTTTAGAAATCGGCCCTTTGTGGGACTTTGACGGAGCGATGGACAATTATGATAAAGAGCTGGGTATGTTTTATGAAACCACAATGGAGGTGCGTTCCTATCTGGACGCCTTGCTGAAGGTGCCAGGATTCGCGGAAAGGGTGGAGTCGCGGTACCACGAGTTGAGAAAGACGGTTCTTTCCCAGGAGTATTTGGAAAGCTTTATTGACCAGGCCCAGGCGTTTCTGGGAAACGCCGCCGCTAGAGACGCCAGCAGATGGGACGCGGTGTTTGCCGCCGCGCTGCCTGAGCTGGAGGAGGAGGAAACGGGGCTGACCGTTGACCGTACAGTTTCCAGCTCCCAGGAGGAAAGCCAGCGTATAAAGGATGTTTTGGCGCTCCATGGAGAATATTTAGATGAAAATATCCAGTCGCTGGAGCGGTACACGGATACCTGGATTTACGGCGGTCAAAACGCGAATTTCCTTTCAATTTTATTTATTCTGGCGTTTTTTATTTCTATTGTCTTGATTCAGCGGGCTCGCAAGAACTAAATCAGCGTGAGGGTAGGTGGATGAATGTCCAAAGTTAAAATTAAAAACGTAAATGAAAAAACCATAAAGGAAAAATTCTGGGTTTGGTGCGCCATAATCTCAATGACAGTATATGTGGTTTGGAGAATCTTTTTTACGGTGCCCGATCATAACATATACGGCTGGGTGGCCACAATCTGCGGAATTTTTTTGGTAGCCGCGGAGACGATCTCCATGCTGGAGGGCACGGAGCATTTTACACGGCTCCGCAGGAAAAGTATTCCTGAAAAGCCGGTGCTCCCCCTGGATTGGTTCCCGGATGTAGACGTATTCATCGCTACCCATAATGAATCTGCGGACCTTCTCTATAAAACAGTCAACGGCTGCAAGCATATGAGGTATCCAGACCGGAAAAAAGTGCATATTTACCTGTGCGACGACAGTAACCGCCCTGAGGTAGCGGCGTTGGCAAGAAAAATGGGCGTAGGCTACTTTGGAATGGAGGAGAATAAGCTGGCTAAGGCGGGAAACCTGAATCACGCGTTAAGCCTGACCCATTCCCCTTACGTGGCCACCTTTGACGCCGACATGATCCCGACCCGGGAGTTTTTAATGGAAACCGTTCCCTATATGTTTCTGCCCAGGCTGAAGCAGTTAGACGACGGCACATGGGCGGAGCGTTCTGAGGACGAAGTGGATGAGGATTTTAAAATGGGATTCATTCAAACGCCTCAGAGCTTTTATAATCCGGATTTGTTCCAGTTTAATTTTTACAGTGAAAAGCGCATCCCCAATGAGCAGGATTTCTTCTTCCGGGAAATCAACGTGGGGCGCAACCGGGCCAACGCGCCGATTTACGCCGGCTCTAATACCCTGATCTCCCGGGAAGCCCTGGATGAGGTGGGAGGCATTGCTACCGGAACCATCACTGAAGACTTTGAAACCGGAATCAAAATTCAGGCGAAGGGGTATACCTGTTACGCCCTGGATAAGGCTTTGGCCCACGGCTTGGCGCCTACCGATATCGACAGCCTGATCCGGCAGCGGGTCCGCTGGGGAAGAGGATGCATATCCTCTCTGCGCCATGTCCATCTGCTGTTTCATCCGAACCTGAAGCTGAATACAAAATTAAGCTATATTTCCTGCTGGCTTTATTGGTGGACCTTTTTCAGACGGTTTATTTACATTATTTCCCCCATTTTATTTGTTGTGTTCGGAATCCCGGTGGTGATCTGCGGCCTTTGGGAGCTGCTTTTAATCTGGCTGCCGTCCTATCTTTTGTATAACCACGCTTTGAAAATCACCTCCGGAAAGCTCAGAACCCAGCGCTGGAGCAATATTGTGGATACGGTCATTTTTCCCTATATGATTTTGCCTATCCTTTTGGAAACCCTGTTCATCAAAGAGAAAAAGTTCCACGTCACCAATAAGGAGCGTACCGCTGGAAAGAAATCTGATTTTCAATTAGCGGTTCCCCATATTTTGCTTCTGGTTCTGGATGGGTACGCGCTCTTTTTAGCGGTTTACACCTCGATACATACCTACAATTATGGTATGGCCATCATTATTTATTGGCTGCTGATGAATGGGCTCAGCCTGTTCATGGCGCTGTTTTTCATGTCCGGACGGAAAAACCTGCGCGCCAACGACCGTTTCACGGTGGAATTTCCGGCGGAAGTGGATTACCACGGGAAAAAATATTACGGCGTGACAGGAGATGCTTCTGAAACCGGGCTGTCTTTAATTTTTTCTCAAAGCGCCTATCTTCCTCACGAAAAAGGAGAAGAAATGGAAATTCGGCTGAAAACCGAAAGGTATGAAGCGGTGGTAAAGGGCACGGCTGTCCAGGTGAGCAAGCAGGAGGACGGCTCCTGGAGATACGGCGTTAAGCTGAGCGAATTAGATGAAGAGAACAAAGCCTCTTATTTTCAGATGCTTTACGACAGGGACCACAGCCTTGCCAAGCAGATGGGAAAATCCGTCAGTATTTTCGAGGACGTTTTTCTGAATATTCACCGCCGGGCCGAGAGAGGAACCCAGTCCAGGCGTGCCTTGCCCCGGGTGGATCTGGGGCTGGAACTGCCGACTGTCACCGGCGGAAAGGTGCGCATAGTGGACTGCAACTATGAATTCGCGCGGCTGGAGGCGGTGGACGCGATCCTGCTGCCCTATGAGCAGGTGAAGGCGCCCGGCGGAGTGATGATTTGCCGCCAGGTCGAAGGCAAAGCCGGGCTGTATCAAATAGAAAACTGGCAGGAATTGCTTTTTAACGGTGTGTTTGACACGCTTTTCGCTCAGGCCGATTACGCTTTGCCTGAAGAAAAAGAGCCTGCCCCCGCGAAAAGCTGATCCATACGGTTAGGAGGCATTTTCTTGGTTTTTTCCAGTATCATATTCCTGTTTTTCTTTCTGCCTGTCGTATTAGTGCTGTACTATACGGTCTGCGCCCCCAGCGTGGCCATGCGCAACGGGCTGCTGCTTCTGACCAGCTTGTTTTTCTATGCCTGGGGCGAGCCGAAAAACGTACTGCTGCTCATAGGCTCCTGCGTGCTTAATTGGGGGATTGCTTTGGCGATTTCCCGCTGGCGCCGGTATGGAAGGCTGCTTTTAGTTTTGGACTGCGCGGCCAACCTGGGGGTGCTGTTTGTTTTCAAGTATTTGGGATTCGCCGTAACTAATCTGAAAGCAGTTCTGGGAGACTCGTTTCTGCCCCAGGTGGATATTGCGCTGCCCATCGGTATTTCATTCTTTACGTTTCAGGCGCTGAGCTATGTCATCGACGTGTACCGCGATACAGTGCGGGTGCAGAAAAATCCCTTTTATGTGGCGCTGTATATCGCCCTGTTTCCCCAGCTGGTGGCCGGGCCTATCGTACGGTACAGCACCGTCGCGGAAGAGATCCGAAACCGGGTTCACAGCTGGGAACTGCTGAGCGAGGGAGCCTGCAGATTCGTTCAGGGCCTGGCAAAAAAGCTGCTTTTGGCCAATACGTTTGCGGTGGTGGCGGATAATATTTACAGCCTGACGGAAGCCGGGCACCAGCTGGTAAAGATCCCGGTTACCTTGGCGTGGCTTGGATCCTTTGCCTATACCCTGCAGATCTTTTTTGACTTTTCCGGCTATTCGGATATGGCCATCGGCCTCGGAAAGATGTTCGGGTTCCATTTCGAGGAAAACTTCAATTATCCCTATATTTCTAAATCCGTAAGCGAGTTTTGGCGCCGCTGGCATATTTCCCTTTCCACCTGGTTCCGGGAATATGTGTACTTTCCCCTGGGCGGCTCCCGGGTGGAAAACAAAGACAAAATGGTGAGGAACCTTTTGGTGGTTTGGCTTCTGACCGGCCTTTGGCATGGGGCTAATTGGACCTTTGTGTTCTGGGGGCTCTTTAACTTTGTATGCCTGCTGCTGGAGCGGCTGTTCCTTTTTGAAAAATGGAAGGCGCATCCGGTTTGGAAGCACTTGTATACCATGCTGATGGTAAACTTCGGCTGGGTATTATTCCGAAGCGAAAGCTTTTATCAGTTCCAGGAATATCTCGGGAATATGTTCGGATTGAATGGGAACGGCTTTTTCAGCGGCCAGGCCCTTATGTTTTTACAGGAATACGCGGTGTATTGGGTGATTGGAATACTTCTTTGCCTGCCGGCCGCCGGTTGGTTGAAAAAGAAGCTGGCTTCCCTGCCGAAGCTGTCGAAAACAAGCTTTGCCGTGGTTTATCCTGTGGGAATGGCGGGACTGTTTTTCGTCTGCGTCACCTATTTGGTGCGCAGCGGCTACAATCCGTTTATTTATTTCAACTTTTAAGGAGGAAGCGTGGTGAAGCATCCACAGAAGCTCGGACAAATGATATTTGCCGCGGTCTTTTTCTGTTCCGTGATAGGCTACGGGGCCTTGAATCTTTGGTACGCGAAAGAGCCCTTGGCGGAGAACGTCCAAGAGGCTTGGGATAACATCCGGGAGGAGCCTGCGGCGGAAACAGTAGTGAACGCGGTGGCAGACTTGGATACGGCTGTTACGGAAAACACGCTGTTCCGGTATCCGCTGCTGGAATGCTACGGCGGGATGCAGCTGGCCTTGGGAAAGCACGAGGAAAATGCTTTTGACGTGGTAAAGGATAAGGATGGCTACCTGCACGGCGGGAACTTCTGGACCGGCTTTGGAGATGATACCAAAGAATTGGCGGTGAGAGTGCGCCGTCTGGCCGACGCCATGGAGGAGCGAGGAACAAAGGTGGGCTTTGTTCTTCCTCCTATGAAGGTGGTGCAGCAGCAGGCGGCTTATGCGGGGATTCCCTACAATGATTTTACAGAGCAGGCGGATTCCCTGCTGCGCTGGCTGCGGTATTATAGCGTGCCTTATCTGGATCTGCGGGAGTCGTTAAAAGACGACAATCTTTCCTATGAAGAAACCTATTACAAAACAGATCACCACTGGAGTCCCTTAGCCGCGTTTGCGGGCTTTCGCGACACGGTGGAATGGATGAATTTCCAATGGAACGCGGGGCTGGATCCTGCAGGGGATTTTCGCGACCTGAGCCAATATGAAACAAAGAATTTTCCCGGCCTGATGCTGGGTTCTCAAGGCCGGGATGCCGGCGTGGTGTATTCCGGCGGAACAGAAGACTATCAGGTGTACTATCCTAAGTCCGGCGGAGACTTTACCTGGATCCACGGCGAGCCGGATCATCTCGAAAGTGAGGAGGGAGCGTTTGTTCCCACTCTATTGCAGCTGGAAACCAAGAGGGGCCTTTACGAGCTGGCGGCCAGTAACCTGTACTTGAATTCTGTTCAGGAATATGACAGCATTGAAAATCACAGCCTGGAGGATGGCGCGTCTGTGCTGCTGCTTCGGGATTCCTACGCATCGCCGCTGGCGGCGTTTTTGTCTCAATGCTGCGGCCAGCTGGATATGCTGTGGGCGCAGAAATACAGCGGCGACGAGATGATGGATTATCTGGAAGCGCATGATTACGATTATATTTTAGTTATGCTGTATCCTGAAAACTTGACCTATGAGAATTTTCCTTTTTATGAAAGCGAGGGCCTATGAAATATAACTTGAGATGGCGGAGGCTTTTTGTGACAATATCCTCTTTTTTAATCCTGGGATCAGCAGCGGGATGCAGCCAGCCGGCCGTCACAGGACCGGATTCCCAGACACAAGAGGGAAACGGAGTAAAATCTCACGGCGCTTTGCGGGTAGACGGCGCTTCCTTATGTGACGAAAACGGCAATCCGGTTGTTTTGCGGGGAATGAGCAGCCACGGGATTTCTTGGTATCCCCGCTATTTGAATGGCGGAGCGATGAAAACCTTAAAAGAGTATGGGGCGAATTTGTTTCGGATCGCCGCTTACACGGAGCCTTCCGGGGCATACTTGGAGAATCCCGACCGAACCCTGGATTATTTGTATATGGGAGCGGAGAGCGCTCTGGCTGAGGACCTGTATGTAATATTGGACTGGCACATATTAAACGACAGCGACCCCAATGAGCACATTGAGGAGGCGAAAGATTTTTTTGACCAGCTCAGCGCTCATTACGCCGACGAGCCGGGGATTCTTTATGAGATCTGCAACGAGCCCAATGGAGACGTTACCTGGGAACAGATTTCCGCTTATGCGGAAGAGGTGATCCCAGTCATTCGGAAAAACGCTCCGGATGCGGTAATTTTGGTGGGGACCCCCAATTATTGCAGCCATTTGGACGGTCCGCTTTCCGATCCTCTTCCTTTTGAAAATATTATGTATTCCTATCACCGGTACGTGGATATTTCCGTAGAGGAAGCCGGCTGGGCCGGCCCCTTTCAGAAATATACGGAGCAAGGCCTGCCGGTCTTCGTGACCGAATGGGGTGTGTCCGCCGGGGAACAGGCATATTTTGAGGACGAAGAGGAAAGCCAGCCGGCCCACGCGGAGCTTTATCCTGAAACCGCGGAGCCGTTTTTAGACGCTATGGATCGCTATCAGATCAGCTGGGCGGGCTGGGCTCTCTGCAATAAGGCGGAATGGCACAGCGCGATCCGGCCGGATTGCACGAAATACAGCGGCTGGGATGAGGATGACCTGACGGTTTCCGGTAAATTAATGTTCAGCCGGTTCCTGCCGGAGGTTGATGGCCAATGAAAGGGAAAAAGAAATTTACGATAGGCGTCTTACGCGCCATAGGAGTGTGCGCCCTTGTTGGAATCCTAATTGGCGCCTTGGCTTTTCTGGAGAAAGATCATTCGGTTGAACCAGCTCAGATCATTTTTGCGGGAACTAAGGACGATGCGGACTGCGCCATTTTGCAAAGCGGCGGCTCCTGTGTGGTTATCGATACCGGAGAGGCTCAGGATGCGGAGCATATTCTTGAGCTTCTGCGGGAGCGGCAGATAGAAAAAATAGACTGCCTGATTTTAACTCATCCGGATAAAGACCATATCGGCGGCGCGCCCGCTTTATTGGACGCTTTGCCGGTGAAAATGGTGGTTTGTCCTTATTATAATAAAGATAATACGCCATACCGGGATTTGCAGGAAAAAATGGAGGCTCTTGGCGTCAGCCAGCTGGTCCCATCCAGAGACCGGGTTTTGGTCTTTGGTGATTTGAAGCTTCAGATCTGGCCGCCGGAAGATTTCTATTATGAAAAGGATAACGATTACTCCATTGCCGTACTCGTGGAGCATGGCTCGGTGAATCTATTCTTTGCCGGAGATGCTCAGAAACAGCGGCTTCAGGAACTGGAACAGCGGGAATTCCCGGATATAGACCTTTATAAGGTCGCCTATCATGGCAGGGATTCCAGCCACAGCGCCCAGCTGATCCGGCAAATTGAGCCGCGGCTTGCTGTGGTAACGGCAAAAGAGCCCCTGGGAGAAACTGCGGATGCCTTAAAAGAGGTTTCAGCCCAGGTTTTGTGCACCTTAGGTCAGGATTATTTTATGGAAAGCAATGGCGATACTTTGGAATGGAAACGCCTATCGGCCTCTGATCCTTAATGGAACAGACGCCGATGGGCGTTTTTCCTATCTATAGGATTGACAGCCTATAATTCTCAAAAACCTGTGAGTGGAATTCACTTTGATGTGCGGACGCAGGATGGCCATTATCTGCTAAGCGAATATAAGGCGGCGCAGCAAGACTGTAGCGACAACGCGGTCACAAACCACGGTGAAAGCGGCCGGGAAAGAGTATTTGGCATCTGCGGGGATCCATATCTTTTACAGCGCTATAGCGTAATATAGAAATTCATTTATCAAAGAAAGGGCTTTATATATTGCTTAAAACCTCGATTTTTCTCGATACAGCTGTTTCCTATATGCCGGATTTGCTGGATCAGCTCCAATTATTGGCGGAGTGTGGATATTTATCGGATATGTGGGCGGCTCCATACATAAATGAGCAGGTAAAACAGGAGCAGGCGGCTTTGTCCCCGGAGAACTTTTCCGGGGCGTCATGGAGAGAAGCTGTTTGCCGTCTGCTTTACTTTTCTTTAGGAGCTTTGCCCGAACTTTTCTCAGATTGATTTATATTTTTTCAAAAAAATAAAGTGACTAAAAGAAATGCAAAAAAGATATTTTTTGCATTTATAAAATTATTGATGCTGAAAAGATGCTGAAAAACAGGCAATATTATGTCCAAAATAAATTTGGTTTATATAAATGTGATTTTTTTGTTGACAAAATACATGTGTTATTATATAATACATACAAATCAGATTGTATGACGACATATAATCTGATGAGTATATGAATTGAATAGGGTGGTCGACTGTGAAGAAAAAGATCAGGTTTAGCATCAGGCCGGTTTTGGGAATTCTCATGCTGGTGGTTTCACTGTTTCCGATTTATTGGATGATTTCCATTTCCCTTAGGTCTACGGAAGAAATGCGGGGAGAGGTTCCCTTTTTTCCGCAATCGTTCACCGTAAGCCATTATATTGAACTGTTTCAAGAGCAAGGCTTTGGACAGGCGCTGATCAACAGCACCATCACCACGCTGGTATCCCTGGCGATCTCCCTGGTGTTCGGTATTACCTGCGCGTACATATTGGCTCGGGTAAGATTCCGGCTCAAGGGCAGGAAGATTTTGGTTTACTGGGTTTTGCTGGTAAGAGTGATGCCGCTGGTTTCTTTCGCGATTCCTTTTTACATTATGTTTACTGAGCTGGGAATTTTAGCGACCCTGATTCCGGTAATCGCCGCGTGCGTGTTTATTAACATTCCTCTGACCATATGGTTTATCATCAGCTTTTTTCGGGATCTTCCCACAGAGCTGGAGGAAAGCGCAAAGCTGGATGGCGCTACGGAATGGAAATTGTTCGTGAGGATTGTTCTTCCGCTGGTGCTGCCCGGTATCGCAGCAGTGGCCATGCTTTCGTTTGTATATGCCTGGAACGAATACACCTACAGCGTCATGTTCGTTCAAACCCCTCAGCACTACACGGTGCCGCTGAAGCTGGCTACTATTAATATGGATGACAATGTAATGCAATACGGCAGCGTTGCCGCCGGCGGCGTGATCTCCATTGCTCCCATGGCGATCTTCGTGATTTTTGCTCAGAAATATCTGATTTCCGGTTTGTCAAGCGGGGCGGTAAAGGAATAACCGCCGTAATTTTAGGCGATTGGCCTGCTGTGAAAGGGAGGAGTTGGCTGCTGGATCGCGACCGGCAGCAGGGCGCGTTCGTTTTTCGGCGGGCTTTATCCTGCAATAATTCAAACACAAAACTGAAAGGTAGGAAAACGTATGAAAAAGCTATTGTCACTGATTATGGCGATGGTACTCGCTTCTGCGCTGTTTGGCTGCGGCAGTCCGGACAGCAGCTCAAGCGGCGGCGATTCCGCCGGGGGCTCAGAAACCGCCTCCAGCGCGGAGGGAAACACAGGAGAAACCAAAAAGCTCACTATGATCCTGCGTGCCGGTTCTTATACCGACGTTATGAAAAACATGGCGCCGGCCTTCGGTGAAGAGCACAATGTGGAATTTGAGTATTTGGACCTGGACGTAGCCAACATGTATGAGAAAATTGCTCTGAATTCCAAGAGCAACCAGGGAAGCTATGATGTTCTAATGATCGACGAGCCTTGGTTCCGGGAGTTCCAGGAAACTGGCATCATCTCCAATCTAAGTGAGCTGGGCTGCGAGCTGGATGATGATTTTATCCAAGAGGTTACGGAAATCTGCGTTGACGACAACGGCGATGTTTACGGCGTTCCCTTCTACGGAAACGTGGAGCTGATGCTTTACAACGTGGATGTTCTCTCTCAGTACGGCTATGACGCGCCTCCCACCTCCTGGACCGAGGTGTTGGATTTGGCGAAGAAGGTCAAGGCCGACGGGGGAAAGGACGGCTATTTGGTCCGCGCTCAGGCTGGAGAAAATGTGGTCATTGATATTTATCCTCTTCTGCTGGCCCACGGAGCCAACATTCTGGATGAAAACAATCAGCCTACCATTAATACTCCGGAGTTTAAAGCCGCTCTCGAATTTTACATTGAACTGAAAAACGCGGGCCAGATTATGGAAAAGGACGATATTGTAGCCTCTGTTTCCAACGGCGACGCCGCCATGTCCCTGACCTGGCCGGGCTGGTATCTGCCAGAAGCCGACGAGCCGATCAAATTTGCTCCGGCGCCCAATAAGGTAGGCGATGGAGATGAGGAGCATACCTCTACCTCTATTTACGGAATTTGGTATTTAGGCGTGGCCTCCAATTCCCAGAATAAGGAGCTGGCCATGGAATACATCGATTACATCACCAGCCCCGAAATCATGACCGAATCCGTCAAGTTCGGAGGTGTGCCCACCCGTCACAGCTCCTATCAGGATGAAGAGGTTCAAGAGGCGCGGCCCCATCTGGCCAGTGTGTATGAGGCCTTGCAGCACGCAAAGTTCCGTCCTCAGCTGAAGGAATGGCCCCAGATCACCAATGCCGTCGGCATTGAGCTGGATAACGCGATTCAGAACGCCAAGAGCGTAGACCAGGCCCTGGCAGACGCTCAGGCGGCTGTGGAAAGGCTATTGCAAGGCTAAAGTTAGAAATTTTCAAAAGAGAAAGGTAAGTAATTATGGGTAGGGTAAGGAAAAAAGCAAGACGCTCAGAGTCGTTTTTCTCTTACGCGATGGTCACCCCGACCGTTGTGGTGCTCCTGGTCATGAGTGTTTTCGCGCTGATTTTCACGTTTTATTACAGCTTTACGGATTATTATTACATATCGCTGGAAGGCCCTGTTTTCAATGGGCTGGATAACTATATCGCCCTTTTTAAGGATCCTTATTTTATCAGGGCCATTTGGAACACGGTATATTTTACAGTAGTCTGCACAGTGGTAGAAACCGTATACGGACTCGGCATGGCTGTTTATGTGCACCGGATGAAGCGATTCAAAAAGATCATGAGAACCCTCCTGCTGCTTCCTTACCTGCTGCCTACCGTTACCGTAGCGTTGATTTGGCGTATGATGCTTAGCAGCAACTACGGTATCCTGAACCGTTTTTTAGAGTTTCTCCATCTGCCGGTTCACAATTGGTTCTATGACGTGAATACGGCGATGCCCACGCTGATTGTGATCGATATCTGGCAGACCGCGCCGTTTGTATTCCTGCTAATCTACGCGTCGCTGCAGTCTGTGCCGGAAACCCTTTATGAGGCGGCCAGAATCGATGGCGCCAACAAATGGAGGGAGTTTCTCCATGTGACCATGCCAAGCATTAAGGGGACAGTGATCCTTTGTCTGCTGCTCCGGACCATCGACTCGTTCCGCATGTTCGACAAGGTGAACGTGCTGACCCAGGGCGGACCCGCCAACACCACGTCCACCATAACCCAGTACATATATACCTACGGAATTAAAAGCCTGGATTTCGGCTTCGGCAGCGCCGGGGCCGTGGTCATGGCGGTGCTGGTGCTCGTGCTGTCCTCTGTTTATATTCAGCGGACGTTCAGGAAGGTTTAACATGGAATGGATGAAAGGAGAGCCCTATGACAGATAAGGAACGGCTTGAGATTTTTCAGCAGGTAGAAACCGGATGCGTATCCGACGCTATGATTCATTTCGGCATTGGCGCCTGGATGAAGGGGATTCTGCCTGCGGACCCGGAGGCCAGAATCTATGGAAAGGCTTCTACCGCTTATTTTGACATTGTCACGCCGCCCAGAGAATGCCTGACTCAGTACGAGCTCATCGAGCTGTGCGAGGAAGGGGAGGTCATGGTCTGGAACGCAGACGTGGATACCCAGATTATGGGCGGAAATATCTATCAGTTCGCTATGGACCATGGAATCAACGGTATTGTTATTCAAGGCCATACCAGAGATTACGGCGAGATCCAGAAAGCGGGAGGCGCGGTATTCAGCCTTGGCCAGGCGATCGGCTCCTCTCCGACCAATTTCCGGGCAACCAAGGAAACCGTGAATATCCCTGTCGCCGTAGGCGGAGTGGTGGTAAGGCCGGGCGATTATATTTTTGGTGATATCGACGGCGTTATGGTAATTCCCTACGAGCACGTGGATAAGGTGCTGGAGCAGGCCTTGCTCTATATGGAGTGGGAGGCAAAAATTGAGGTGGCTATTAAGAAGGGCTTAAACGCCCAGGAAATGAAAAAGGTTTATCAGGAGATCAGGTTTATTGACGAGAATTGAGCAATGGAAAGGATCGTGTTGAAATTATGAACCATCAGGAAAGGCTTGCTATGTTCCAGAGGTTGGAAACCGGCGCCGTAACTGACGCTATGGTCCAGCTGGGAGTGGGAAGCTGGATGGAGGGGGTCTATCCCACCTCTCCGAAAATGAAAGTGTTCGGCCGCGCGGTTACTGCCCAGTTCTCAATCGTGGTCCCGCCTCAGGAGCCAATCGACCAGTTCCAGCTGGTATCTATGTGCCGGCCGGGGGATGTGCTGGTTTGGAATGTTCCCCACAGAGGGAACATCTGCGGAGAAAATATTATGCACTTTCTCGGCAACCGTCAGGTAAACGGTTTGATTATCGACGGCTATACCCGTGATAAGGCCACGATTGAGGAAATGGGAATTCCGCAGTTTACCAAAGGAATTTCCATCGCGCCGGTACCTAGAAACTGCCGGGCAACGGCGAAGGATGTCAACGTTCCCGTTTCCTGCGGCGGCGCGGTGGTCAACCCGGGCGATTACCTTTTTGGTGATATCGACGGCGTTATGGTAATACCGGAAGCCTCTGTTGACGATGTGCTTCTCCAGGCGGAGCTCAATATGGAGTATGAGCAGCGGATGGAGCAGGCGTTGAATCAAAACGCTGACTATGAAGGCTTGCAAAAGGTTTTCGCTACAAAGGTGCTTTTAAAGCGCTGAATTACAGTTGAGGAAAGCGTCGGGAATTCATTTTCTTTGACGTCCGGCACAGCGGTAAATTGCCTTAAAAGCGGCTTGACAATCTTAGAGGATTGTGATGTAATTTAATTGTTAATCCCATATTTTCATAAATTTACCAGTTGCTATGCGGCTGTTTAAAAGGATGTCAAAGATATGAAATCAATTGAACGTATGCCGGTGGTAGAACAAGTGACTGCCAGGCTAAAGGAATATATCCAATCGGATGAAAGACAGGTGGGGGAAAAGCTGCCTACGGAAAGAGAGCTCTGCGACGACTTGAACGTGGGCCGCTCTACCCTGCGGGAAGCCGTCCGTATTTTGCAGGCCAGCGGGTTTGTGGAGAACCGGCCGGGCAAGGGCGCTTTCATTGCCAATAAGGAGGGCTACGTCGTTAAGGATGCGGTCCAGTGGATTTCGGAAAATAAGGTTTCATTAAGAGACTTTATTGAGGTCCGCATGGCCATCGAGGAGCTGGCGATCCGGCTTGCCATCGAGCGGGCCGCGCCGAAAGAAATCCAAGCCCTGGCCGATATACACCAGGAGTTTTTAGATGCGGTCAATCAGAATAATTATGATAAGGCTCCTAAACTGGACGCTAAATTTCACGGTCAGATCGCCAAGATGACCCACAATAATCTGTTAATCAGCATTAATCGGCAGATCTCCAGCTATTTAGATACGTTCCGCAAGCAAACGTTCCGGATTCCCCGCAATATGCGAAATGCTATTTCGCCCCATACCGAGATCGTTGAGGCATTCCAGAAGCACGACGTCAACGGCGGCGTTCGAGAAATGCATCTCCATTTTCAGCAAATGTTTGAAGATTTGGAAAAGGAGCCTTTCGATTCCCAGGAGGAAACTTAACTCAGAAAGGACGCCTGATATGGAACAAAAAATCTGTGACGGCACCTGGGTAACGATGATTACCCCTTTTACTAAGGAAAACAAAATCGATTACCCAGGCGTGGCCGAAATCATTGAATGGTATATACAAAAAGGGATCGACGGCATTTTCGCTGTATGCCAGTCCAGCGAGATGTTCTATTTGAGTCTGGCGGAAAGGGTCGAGCTTGCCCGGTTCGTCCTGGAACGCGCGGCGGGCAGGATCCCCGTGGTGGTTTCCGGTCATGTCTCCGAATCCCTGGACGACCAGATCGAGGAGCTTTCGGCCATGGCCGCCCTAGATCCCCAGGCTGTAGTGCTGGTAAGCAACCGGCTGGCCCGCAGGCATGAGTCAGATGAGATCTGGAAGAAAAACGCCCAGGTTATTTTAGACGCGGTTCCCGGGGTGGCGCTGGGAATCTACGAGTGTCCGTACCCCTATAAACGTCTGATGTCAGGTGATCTGATTAAATGGTGCGCTGATACCGGACGCTTTGCTTTTTTAAAGGATACCTGCTGCGATATCCGCCAGCTACAGCAGAAAATCGCCTTCACGAAAGATACCCCTTTGAAAATATTTAACGCCAACTCGGCTACCTTGCTGGAATCCTTAAAGCTGGGAGCGGCCGGGTTCTGTGGAGTTATGCTCAATTTCCATCCGGAGCTGTACGGCTGGCTGTGCAGAAACTGGAGGAAAAACATGCAAAAGGCACAAAAGCTGCAGGATTTTGCGACAGTGGCTTCTTTGATAGAATTACAAAATTATCCCACTAACGCAAAATACCATATGTCCCTCAGCGGGGTGCCGATCGGGCTTGTTACCCGAAGCAAGGATTACGCGGGTTTTCAAGAGCTGCAGAAAAGCGAGGTCCAGGCACTGTATCAGTGCTGGCAAAACTATTCCGCCATCCTGTAATTCAACGCAAGGAGTGTGCAAAAATTATGCAACAATATATGAAAGCGGTTGCCGTCATGAGCGCCGGCCAGGTGCAGGTGGTGGATAACGTGCCGATCCCGGAGCCGGGAGATTATGAAATGCTTGTTAAGGTTCACGCATGCGGCTTTTGTAGCGGAACAGATTTTCATATTATCAACGGCCGCATGACGAAAAAAGAGCGCTTTTTTGGCTTCCCTACGATTTTGGGCCACGAGGGCGCAGGCGAGGTGGTTAAGCTCGGTAAAAAAGTGAGAAACTATAAGCTGGGAGATCGCTTTATCCATCCTAATCTACGGCCTGAGGTAGGCAACGGCTATACCAAAACCTTTGGTGGAATGGCGGAATATGGCTTGGTCAATGACAACCAGGCTATGCTGGACGATGGCTTCCGCCCGGAAGCTCTTCCGTTTCCTCTGCAGGGACAGTTTCCCAACGATATTGATTTTGTAGATGCGGGTATGCTGCTTTCCCTCTGCGAGTGTCACAGCGCCGCGGTTAATTTCGGCGTAGCGCCTGGCCAAAAAATTCTCGTTTACGGCTGTGGCCCCATGGGCTTGGCTTTGGCTATGTTCTGCAAAATGAAGGGCGCCGAGGATATTACCATCATCGATCACCATGATGACCGGCTGGAACGCGCGAAAAAGGTTATCGGCGTCAGCCGAGTAATCAATTCCTCCGTACAGGATATCGATGAGGTCATAGGCGGCGAGCTTTTTGATTTGGTAGTCGATGCGGTAGGATCTTCCCGGCTTTTGATAGAAGGCAGCAACCGCTTGAAGCCCGGCGGAAGAGTCGGTTCTCTGGGAGTGTTGGGAGAAAACGATCGGATACTAAACGTCCGAGAGCTGCGGAACAATACCTGTCTCCATATGCTGAATTTTCCTTACGGCGAATACGCCCTGTTGAAAGAAACGGCGGCAATGGTGCAAAAGGGATTGGTACGGCCTAGTGATTTTTATTCCCATGTAGTTCCTTTTCAAGAGATCGACAAGGCTTTGGAGTTAGTAAGAAACAAAAAAGCCCTAAAGGTTATTTTGACTTTTTAACAGCACGTTTTCTAAACCGACGAAAAAAAGAACAGGATATTCACACAAAACACTAGCAGGAGAGCGCCCTCTGGGCGCTCTCCTGCTTTATCAGCCCATTAATTAGGGAAATTCATTCTTTTGATGCAATATTTCAAAGCATTAAGGATCAAATATATTAGGCAGCTCATTAATCCTTATTTATAAAATAGTATTTACAAATAAGAAAAACTATGTTATAATCGCACAAACTAAAACGTTTAAATTACGTAAAGGAGGATTCTAATGTACGATTTACAACCCTATTTGAACACTATTGAAGATGTGATAGCACAGGGACCCTTCAAGGATACCTGGGAGTCCCTATCCGCCTATCAGGTGCCGGACTGGTATCAGAACGCCAAATTTGGTATTTTCATTCACTGGGGCGTTTACAGCGTTCCTGCCTTTGGAAACGAATGGTATCCGCGTCACATGTATAAGCAAGGAACGCCGGAATATGAGCATCACATCAAGACCTACGGGAGACATACGGAATTTGGATATAAGGATTTTATCCCCATGTTTAAAGGGGAGCGCTTTGACGCGGAGAAATGGGTGGATCTGTTTCAGCAAGCAGGGGCAAAATACGTAGTGCCGGTGGCGGAGCATCATGATGGCTTTCAGATGTATCCCAGCGAGATATCCCACTGGAATGCCTATGAGATGGGGCCGAAGAGAGATATACTAGGAGAAATCAGCGCAAGCTGCAAGAAGCGCGGAATAGAGCTCGGTGCTTCCAGCCATCGGATTGAGCATTGGTTTTTCATGGGGCCGGGCAAGGAGTTTGACAGTGATGTCAGGGATCCCATGCAGCGGGGAGATTTCTACTGGCCTGCGGTACCTGGCGAGTATGCTCAGGATCTATTCAGTAAGCCGGAGCCTACCGATGAATTTATGCAGGATTGGCTGGTGCGTACCTGTGAGATTATCGACCGGTATCATCCGAGACTGATCTATTTTGACTGGTGGATTCAGCACAGCGCCTGTAAGCCCTGGCTGAAGAAGCTGGCGGCCTATTATTACAACAGAGCCGCAGAATGGGGAATTGAGGTCGCAATCAATTACAAGCATGACGCCTACCTATTCGGCACAGCCGTGCCGGATGTGGAACGGGGACAATTTGCTGACATTAAGCCCTATTTCTGGCAGACAGATACGGCCATAGCCTTAAATTCCTGGTGCTATACGGAAAATAACCAGTTCAGACCTGCATCGGAGATCCTTTGCGATTTGGTGGACATTGTCAGTAAAAACGGATGCCTTCTGCTTAACGTAGGCCCTAAAGCGGATGGAAGTATTTCAGAGGAAGACGCCGAGGTGCTGCTGCATATCGGAGAATGGATGAAGGTAAACGGGGAGGCTATTTACAATACGAAAACCTGGAGAAAATATGGCGAGGGCCCGACCCAGGTGGTGGATGGACAATTTTCTGACAGCATTAAGAAGAACTTTACCTCTGAGGATTTCCGGTTTACCACAGCGGGCGGCTATCTGTACGCCACAGCGTTAAAGTGCAGCGATAATGGGACCTATTGCATCAAATCTCTGGGCGAACAGGATGCTTCCAAGCAGGCTAATTTCCATGGGATTATCAGAAATGTGGAGGTGCTGGGAGGCGAAGCTAAGGCGGAATGGAGCAGAGACGAGAAAGGGCTCCATATTACAAGCGGGAAGAAGAGCAAGGATCCGATTGTATTTAAAATTAAAATTGACTGATAACCCTGTCCGCGTCAGCCTAGGCATGATGCAGCGATGCGATAAAACAGATGTTTTTGCTTCAAGCAAGGGAAAGTCCGCTTTGCGGGCTTTCCCTTGCTTTGTCGGCTTTAGCGAAAAGACCTCCCGGCATTGCCAGGGACATAACCTTCTTTTGGCCTGACGGAGCCGTCGGCACAGCTGTTTATGCCCTGAGACGAGGCACGCAGGAGCCTGTTTGCGCAGGCGATCGCACAAATGAGCCGCTTTAACTGGAACGTGGGAAACCGTATATTCGGATTGGCACAGCTTCCTCCGGCCATGCGTTCAAAAACGCTTTCACGGCGGCGTCTGTGAGAAAAGCCGGGCCGGCAGATTGACTGCCGCCCGGCTTTTTGACTTGGATCAGTGGGATCACACACGCTTTCCAAGGCCCGAAGAGATTTAAGATTTTCTGCTTCAGCCCTCCGTTTCAGGGTCCAGAGCGCTTTTACAGCGAAATTTCTGTGGAACGCTTTCAAGTCTGTTCCCGCAGAGCATATAGTCCCTCATAGCGCTTCGCGCCGTCAGTGGATATAACGAACCTGCGGGGATCCAGATGTTTTGAGAACGGATAACAGCTTAACCGCATAGGAGCTGTTATCCGCTTTTTTGTGCTCTCCTTTTATTTAGCTTTCCTGTGAATTATTCCTGCTTATGGCCTGCTCTTTTATCTCCGCACCCGCTCAAACACCGGCATGGTGTCCAGCGGCGCGCGGACCTCCGTCCACTGTCCGCCGGAGAAAATCTGCTGAGAGCCGTCACTCAGGCGCCAGTCGCAGCCGGAGGGCAGATAAACCTTGCGTGCGCGCTGTCCCAAATTCAGAATCGGCGCGACCAGGTATTTGTCGCCGTACATGTACTGCTCCTCCAACTCCCAGCAGACAGGGTCGTCCGGGAATTCTACAAACATAGCGCGCATGAGCGGAAGCCCCTTTGTGTGGGCCTCTTCCATAAGCTTTCTGGTGTAGTCTCTCATCTCTTCCCGGAGGCGCAGATATTTCTTGCAGATCTCGAAGGCCTCCGGGCCATAGCTCCACACCTCGTTGTCCGCGCCGGAGGCGCAGAAATAACCGCCGGTGGTGCCGTATTGGGGCTGACGGGGCTCGCGGTCGCCGTGCAGGCGCATGACCGGACAGAAGGCCCCCCACTGGAACCAGCGGATAAAAAGCTCTTGAAACTCTGGGTTTGTGGGATCGCCGCCATAGAAGCCGCCGATATCGGTGGTCCACCACGGAATTCCCGCGATACCCATGTTCAGCCCGGCGGCAAGCTGATTTTTCATGCTTCCAAAGGTGGAGGGAATATCCCCGGACCATACCAAAGCGCCGTATTTCTGGCTGCCCGCCCAGGCGCAGCGCACCAGGTTCACAATATTTGTCTGGCCGGCCGCTTTCATGCCGTCATAGAAGGCTTGAGAATAGCAGGAGGGATAGATATTTCCGGTTTGCAGACAGGGGCCTGAGTAATAACGGTAGTTATCAAAGTCGTAGATGTTGTATTCCGGCTCCGCCTCATCCAGCCAGAAGAGCCTGACGCCCGCGTCATAATAGTGCTCCTTTACCTTGGCCCACACATAGCCGCGGGCTTCGGGATTGGTGGCGTCAAAGGGAAGCGTTTTTTTGTCAAGGAAGATAAAGGAGGTGTCAACGCCCCGGTCGCATCGGATCAGGTAGCCGTTTTCCAGCATTTCCTCATAATTTTCAGAATCTGTTTCCACCGTAGGCCAAATGGAAACCATCAGCTGTATGCCCATGCTTTTCAATTCCTCTATCATGGCCTTTGGATCGGGCCAGTAGGCAGGGTCAAATTTCCAATCTCCCTGATGGGGCCAGTGGAAGAAATCGATGACGATAACGTCAATGGGAAGGCCCTGCCGCTTGTATTCCCGGGCCACGTGTAGAAGCTCCTCCTGGGTTTGATAGCGCAGCTTGCACTGCCAGAAGCCCAGCCCATATTCGGGCATCATGGGCACGGTGCCGGCAACGGACCCGTAAGCCTCTATCAATTCGGCCGGGGTATCGCCGGCCACAATCCAGTAATCCAGCGCCTGGGTGGAGAAAGCCTCAAAGCTGGTGACGTTTTTTCCGAAAACCGCCCTGCCGACGGCGGGGTTGTTCCACAGCAGCCCGTATCCCAGGGAGGAAATCATAAAGGGAACCGAGGCCTGGGAATTACGGTGGGCAAGCTCCAGATCCGTGCCCTTTAGATTCAAATAGGGCTGCTGATACTGGCCCATGCCGTAGACGCGTTCGTTGGGATCGAGGGACTGGAACCGGGCTGTCAGATGGTAATCTCCGCCTGGAATGGGGCGGAATTCCCTCGCCTCGATTTTTAGGGCGCAGAATTTGCGGGTATCCTCTTCCAGGATACGCTCATCCTTTTGATTGTAAACGGTGATTTTACCGTTATTGGACAGAGAAAGCCTGATTTTGCCGTTGGTAAGAACCGCGCCCTCGGGTGAAACCGTAATTTCCGCCTGGGCGGAGGGGCGGCTGGCCAGCGCCCAGTCATTTTCCGGAAACGCTGGGTTTTTGGTCGCGCGAACACGGACGGCGTTCGCGCCCCAGGGCTCGATGTGGACAGTTTCATTGCGGTATCGGTAGATTAATAGATTATCACGGGTGAGAATCATTTTATTCCCTCTCCTTCTATATCAGCGCTTGAACTGTATGCGTACCACATTCCAGGACAGCGGCGGCAGTACGGCGGATAGATGATTGTCCGTGACGCCGCTTTCAGCTACCCTTACAGGGCTGACGCCTTGCTTGTCCGGGCCGTTAGTCACATTGGGGTCGCCGGAATACATGGTGACATGCTCGATCAGGGAACAGCCTTCAAACGCCGCTAAATCGGCGGAAAGCACAAGAGAATCGTTCAGAGAACGGTTTACGGCAAAAACAGTAAGAACGCCTTGCTCCTCATCCAAAAGAACGGTGCTTTCCAGATAGGGTACATCCGTAAAATTAGGACTGTCGTATTTCGGGCAGCTTACGGCTGTCCGCAGCACGGTTCCGTGACCGTATTGGGCGGCGTGGTAAAACGGCCAGTAGATGGTTTGAAGCCATGTTTTTCCGCCGTTCGGCTCGGTCATAATCGGAGCGATAACATTTACCAGCTGAGCAAGGCAGGCGATTTTCACCCGGTCGGCATGGTTTAAGAGGGTGATCAGCATAGTCCCGAAAACGGCCGCGTCCGCCATGGTATAGATATCCTCCAAAAGCGGGGGCGCGATTCCCCAGGGCTCCTTCGCTATTCTTTCGTCGTCGCTGCCCAGGGAGTGGTACCAGATATTCCATTCGTCAAAGCTCAGCATTAATTTTTTGCCGGAGCGCTTTTTCGCTTTCACATAGTCGCAGGTGGAAACCACGGAATGGATAAAGTGCTCTGTGGTTAAGGACTTAGCAAGATAATCCTCCAGATTATTGGTAGTGTCTCCCAGATATTGGTGAAGGGATAGGTAGTCCACATCGTCGTAAAGATAATCCAGGACCGTGGCTTCCCAGGTGGGGAAGGTAGGCATCTCCGGATAAGAGCTGCCGGTCGCGACCAGCTGGATTTCAGAGTCTATCTTCTTCATAGCCCGCGCGGTTTCCAGGGCCAGGCGGCCGTATTCGTCGGCTGTTTTATGGCCGATCTGCCAGGGTCCGTCCATCTCGTTCCCCAGGCACCAGGTTTTGATGCGGTAGGGCTGCTCCGCTCCGTGGGCCCGGCGCAGGTCGCTGTAATAGGAGCCGCTTTCGTGGTTGCAGTATTCCAGAAGATTGCAGGCGTCGTCGATTCCGCGGGTGCCGAGGTTGACGGCCATCATGACCTCTGCGCCCAGCTCCCTGCACCAGGAAGAAAATTCATCGATCCCCACCTGGTTGGTTTCCACAGTGCGCCATGCGCGGTCCAGCCGGACGGGACGCTCTTTGGCTGGTCCTACGCTGTCCTCCCACCGAAAGCCGGAAACAAAATTGCCGCCGGGATAACGGATCAGAGGAATCTGAAGAGGTTTGATTAGATCGATCACATCCGTTCGAAACCCCCTCGCGTTGGAGGCGGGATGGCCGGGGCAGTAAATGCCGTCGTACACGGCCCGTCCCAGGTGCTCAATGAAGGAACCGTACATTCGCCGGTCCACCGTGGAAATCTTAAATTCCGGGTCCAGGGATAAAGTAGCTTTTAACATAGGATCACCTCTTACCTTTCTAAAACGTTTAAATAAAATAATAAAAATAAAAGCGAAGTTTTCTTCGCTTTAAATTGCACAGAATGCCTAAGGGAAAAATGCCTGAATAACGTCCCGTCAGAAATCCAGGCTATGCTTCCCCGATGGAACAGACCGACGGACGCACATGAATCGTACAGGGAAGCACATGACACTTTGTGCAGACAGTTTTTCCCTGTAGCTGGGCCAATACAAGCTCGGCCGCCTTGTGTCCCATTTCCTGTAGATCTGGCTTGGCGCTGGCCAGAGGCGGAGTATAGGCGTGGACGATATCGGAATCGTCAAAGCCGAAAAGGGATATGTCCTTGCCCACTGAGATTCTATGCTCAATACAATAAGTGTATACGCCGCTGATCATCTTATCGCTGAAGGCGTAGATTGCGGTAACGCCCTGTGAGAGAAGCTGGCTGGCGGCGTGATACCCGCATTCTCGCGTCCAGTCTCCGATCACAGTAGTGCCCACATTATAAGGAATAGATGCCTCGAACAACGCTTGCTGAATACCTACAAGACGCTTCTGTGAGTTGAAGCTGTTGACAGGGCCGGAAATAATGCCGATGCGCCGGTGGCCCATGGAGATAAGCGCCCGCCCGATCTCCAGACTTGCGTTTTCGTCATCGGAAAGTACATAGGGGTAACTTTTGTCCTTGGGAACACAATAGGTATAAACAAAGGGCAGCCCGGTATCCGGAGGAGAAAAGGAGACCTCACGGCCATGATATCCAATGTAAATACAGCCCTCTACCTGCTTAGAAACCAAATTATCAAACGCGCGGTTAAATAGTACGGAACGCTCGGGGATGGCGGATAAATTGTTTCCATAACGTTTAAATAGCCTCATATTGGCCAGAAGTGCTTCGTAATCATATTCCTCGCAGTACTCCTCAATGCCATTGATAATCTCAGCGGTCTGAGAAACGGTCAGGTCCTCGGCAATGATTCCAATCGAACGGCTTCTCTGCCGTTTGAGGCTCTGGGCCAGGTAATTGGGCCGATAGTTCAGTGATTTGGCCACTTTCAGCACCTTTTCTACCTTCTCCGGGCTTGCGGAGCCTGGCTTTTGATTCAAAACATTTGAAACAGTTGCGATCGATACGTTAGCCAGTTTTGCGATTTCTTTTATCGTTGCCAAGCTCAAACCTCCCCTCTGCCTTGATTATGATAATTTAGTTTAGCATAGAAGTAGGGGGAAGTCAATTGCCAGGATTTCATCGTTGTCTAGAAAAAATGCACTCTGAAAACAAAAATCGTTAAAACGTTATAATTATATTAATCTGCCTAGAATAATAGAGTGAAATTTAGAAAAATAGGCGTGTTTTTTCTATTTATGAGGAATAGGTTGATAAAAATATCTAAAAAAAATAAAAAAATACTTGCAAATATGAAAATGTTATGATATTATTAATTCACAAAATTAAAACGTTTTAGCTATAGAAAGTAGGAAGCAGGAAAATGATCACCAAACAGGAAATCCAACCCGTCATCACAAAAAAGGTTGTAATAACGGATTCGCTATTCGCCTCTTATGTAAACGCCATAGCCGAGCATCTGCTCCCGTATCAATGGAAAGTGCTGAACGACCAGATTCCCGGCGCGGAAAAGTCGCACTGCATTGATAATTTCCGGATTGCGGCGGGAGAAATGGAGGGAACCCACCAGGGCGCGGTGTTCCAGGATACGGATTTGTATAAATGGCTGGAGACAGTCGCTTTCTGTATTGCCAACGGCACCGGAAGGGAATACATAGAGATCGCCGACGAAGCGATCGCGCTGATCGGGCGCGCCCAGGAGTCCGACGGATATATTAATACCTATTTTACAATCAGCTGTCCAGATAAGAAATGGACGAATCTGGTGGAAGGACATGAGTTATACAGCGGCGGCCATATGATTGAAGCCGCGGTAGCGTACTTTAACGCCACGGGCAAAAAAGAATTTCTGTATATTGCGTGTAAATTTGCGGATTTGGTATGCCGGGTATTCGGTTTGGAGGAAGGCAAGTGCAAGGGCTATCCTGGGCACCAGGAGATCGAGGTAGCCTTGGTAAAGCTCTATCAGGCAACCGGGAATCGGAGTTACCTCACATTGGCGGACTACTTTATCCGTCAGCGCGGCCAGGAGCCCAATTATCTGATGGAGGAATACAAGAGCCGTCAGGGCAGGAATCTTTTCCCGGAATTTAGAGAGTATGACGATAAGTATGCTCAGGTTCATGCGCCGGTTCTTAAACAGGAGACGGCGGAAGGGCACGCGGTGAGAGCGGTTTATATGTACAGCGCCATGGCGGATCTGGCCCGGGTGGAGCGGGACGAGGAGATGGCGGCGGCTTGCCAGCGCCTTTATGAAAACATCGTAAAAAAACGGATGTACATAACCGGGGGGATTGGCTCCTCCGGCACATTGGAACGCTTTACGGCGGATTACGATTTGCCAAACGATAGAATGTATTGTGAGAGCTGCGCCTCCGTGGGCCTGATGATGTTCGCTCAGCGAATGGCTTCCCTTACGGGAGAGGCGGTCTACTACGATGTGGTGGAACGCGCCTTATGCAATACGGTGCTGGGCGGCATTTCCAAGGAGGGAAAACGCTACTTCTACGTAAACCCGCTGGAGGTGTGGCCGCAGAATTGCCTGGCCTCCACTTCTATGGCTCATGTGAAGCCGGTTCGTCAGAAATGGTTTGGCTGCGCGTGCTGTCCGCCAAATATCGCCCGGACGTTAGCCTCTCTGGGACAATATATTTACGCCCAGAGCGAGGACTCCCTCTATGTGAATCAGTTTATTTCCTCCTCGTCCGCCGTTGAAATCGGCGGACAGGAGATAGAGTTCTCGATGGATTCCACATACATGAAGGATGGGGCCGTGCGCATTACCGCGAAATGCGGAAAGCGGGAAGAAGCGCTTTATCTCCGCGTGCGTATCCCGGAGTACTTCAAGAAACCCACTCTTAAAGTAAACGGAAAAGACGCGACCTTGAAGCTCGAACAGGGATATGCGGTTATCCCGCTTGAGGAGCTGACGGAGGTTTGCCTGCAAGGAGAAATCCTTCCCCGTTTTGTGGCGGCCAACAGAAATGTCCGGGCTGATATGGGCAGGCTGGCTATCATGAAGGGACCTTATGTCTATTGTATGGAGGAAGAGGACAACGGCGACAATCTGGCGGCGGTTTTGATTTCCGACCAGGATAAAATTGAAGAATGCGCGCTTGATTCCCGTCTCCCAGGCGAGCTTCCAATGCTGAAGACACCGGCGAAAAAGGTGACGCAAACCATTGCCGAGACAGATGATCTGTACGGGACTCCGGCGTATACGGAGGAAAAGATGGTTGCTGATTTCGTGCCATACGCTCTTTGGTGCAACAGAACGCCGGGCGAGATGCAGGTTTGGGTAAGAGCGCAGATTTAAGCGGATTTAAAGAGTATATAGTAGGGGGATATAATCGGTGCGTGTGCCGATTGTATACTTTAGTGGACAATCAATTTCAGGCTGTTATTGTGCTAAAAAAGGCATAATAACAGCCTTTTTCTGGTTTATTTCGCAAAAAATCGCTCGTCCACTAATCTATAAAAATTAGAACTAGGAAAGGGACGAAGAGTATGAAGAAAACGATGACACGAATTCTGACGTTGGCTCTGGCTCTTGCGATGTCGGCGAGCGTGCTGGCTGGGTGCAGCGACAGCCCGGAGCCCGCGGCCAGCGGAAGCAGCACGGAGTCTACAGCCAGCGAAGACGCCGCCGGAGGCGAAAGGGCGAAGCTGACCGCGATGATTGTCAAGTGGTCGCCGCTCACTAAGGATGTCAATGAGATGCAGTGGCTGAAAAACGTGGCAGAGGCTGCCAACGTCGAGGTGGAGTGGCAGCAGGAGTCTTCCGATTGGAACGACAAAAAGAATGCGGTTTTTTCAAGCGGCAATATTCCAGATGTGCTTTTCTCAGCGGCTGGAGATGCGGAGTTTACTCAATATCCTGGTTTGTTTGAGGATATGGGTCCTCTGATTGACCAGTACGCCCCAAATGTGAAAGAAATGTTTGAAACCTATCCGGAAATCGAATACGCCTGCAAGGATATGGAAGGGAAGACCTATACCCTTCCCAGAATCGACGGTACTTACGAGGCCTGCAAGAACTATGCCTCTATGTTTATCAACAAAACCTGGCTGGATAATCTGGGGCTGGAAATCCCCACAACCTGGGATGAACTAGAACAGGTTTTGATTGCTTTTAATGAACAGGATCCGAACGGGAACGGAGATCCGAACGACGAGATCCCGATGGACTTTATTTGGAACGACAATACGAACAACCAGTATGGCCCGGCGAATATGCTCGGCGGAACCGGAATGCCGCTATCCAACGGTTACATCCAGGGCTTCTTTGCGGAAGATGGAGAGGTTAAATGCTGGTACACGGATGAAAGATTCCAGTCTCTGCTGATTTATCTGCAAGGTCTGTGGAACCAGGGCCTGATCAATGAGGCTGCGTTTACCAACGATTACTCCCAATACCAGGCTCTTGCAAGAGGCGAAGGCACGACGGCCAAGGTGGGCTTCACTTTTGGTTGGAATTTGACGGACCGCTTCGGAAATGAACTGGCGGACCAGTATGTCGTGCTGCCGCCGCTGAAAGCCGACGATAGCCTGCCGGATGATCAGCTGTATTATGTGAGCGAGGATACTTTCTGGGGCAAGGGCGTTGTCAGCATGAGTGCAAGCTGCGAAAACAAAGAAGCAGCCATGAGATTCATCAACCAGTTCTATGACTACGACGTGAGCTTAGAAGTAATGTATGGCGGCATGAATGATGTGGACAACTGCATTGTGAAAAATGACGACGGCACCTACGAGGTCTTGCCTCCCAAGGATTCTTCCATGGATCCCAGCTCCTGGCAGTGGACCAATACTTTCGTGAACAACGGCGGTATGTGGGTTAGAAACGATGTCCAGGTCAAAACTCCGGTTCCAGATCTGACTTTAGGCGAAAAAGAAACCTATCTGCCATATCAGGAATCGATTCCTACGAACAGCCTCTTTAAAAACGACCTGATGAAATATTCGCAGGAAGATCAGAACACTCTGGCAATGGTCGAAACGAACTTGGGGAACATCTGGGATCCACAGGTCGCGAACTGGATTACAGGGACAAACGACATCGCTACAGAGTGGGAGGCTTATGTGGATAGCCTGAAAAACGCTGGATTGGAGCAAGCCCTGGAAATCAAGCAAGCTGCCTTTGATACCTATCTTGAAGCAACCGGAAACTAATCTGTATCGGAAAGGCGCCGTAACCATTGAACTGACTTACGGCGCCTTTTCCCGCAAAATGATCAGCTTGCAGCGAGGAGATGTAGCATAGTGAGAAGAACAGGCTTAAAAAGAATGAAGAAGGAATTGCGCCGAGACTGGCAGCTTTGGGTGATGGCCCTGCTCGGGCTGATATGGGTAATTGTTTTTTGTTATACCCCAATGTATGGCATCCAATTAGCTTTTAAGGATTATGATTTCACCAAGGGGCTGACAGGCGGCGACTGGGCTGGAATAAAGTATTTCATGATGTATTTTAACAGTCCAGCTTTTGCTACGACGATGCGCAATACGTTTGTGATTGCGTTTTTTTCCATTGTGGTCGGTTTTCCACTGCCAATCATTCTGGCTTTGGCGATTAACCAATTAAAAAAGGGGGCGCCTAGGCGGGTTCTGCAGACTACGGTATATCTTCCCTACTTTATTTCTACAGTGGTTATGGTCGCGATGCTCAACATCATGTGCGCGCCTAACGGTGTCGTTACCAATTTTCTCAGATCTCTAAATTTGATTGGGGCAGATACGAATATCCTTGGCGATACGGGGTGTTTTGTTCCTCTTTATGTGATTTCCGGCGTCTGGCAATCCTGCGGCTGGAACAGCATTATTTATATCGCCGCCCTTTCCAATGTGAATACCGAACTCTATGACGCCGCCAAGGTAGACGGCGCAAACAGATGGCAGATGATACGCCATGTCGAACTGCCGGCTATTGTCCCAACGATCATTATTATTCTGATCCTGAGCATGGGCGGGATCCTTTCGGTAGGCTTTGAAAAAACCTATTTGATGCAAAACCCTCTTAACCTGGGGGCTTCTGAGGTCATTCAGACCTATGTGTACAAAATTGGCGTACAATCCAATCAGATTAGTTTCAGCACAGCAGTTGGACTGTTCAACAATTTGGTCAATTTTACTTGTTTAATCGTTGTGAATATGATTGCAAAAAAGAAAGCGGATATCAGCTTGATGTAATTAGGAGTGAGGTACGATGAGAAAAAAATTAAATTTATCTGATTTTTCCTTTAACCTGGTTTTTGGTATAATTTGTATCTTTTCCTTTCTGATAGTGGCTTATCCGTTATATTTCGTGGTTATTGCATCCTTTTCCAGCTCTACCATGGTCAACCAGGGTGAAGTTGTTTTTTGGATCAAGGATTTCAGCATATATGGTTACCAGCAGATTCTGGCGGACAGCAGGATCTGGATCGGTTACCGGAACACGCTTTTCTATTCGATAGTCGGCACGCTGATCAATCTTGTCGTGACAATGCCCTTAGCCTATACGCTGTCCAGAAAGGAATTTCGTTTCCGGCGGCCGCTGATGGCGATTTTTGTCTTTACCATGTATTTTTCCGGCGGCCTCATCCCCAGCTATCTGCTGATGCAGAAGCTCCATTTAATGAATACGGTTTGGGTCATGATGATCCCCACGGCGGTGAACGTGTATAACCTAATTATTGCCAGAAGTTTCATGGATAACCTTCCTCCGGAATTGTATGAGGCGTCGCAGTTGGACGGCTGTTCACATTTCACATATTTTTGCAAAGTGGTGCTGCCGTTGTCAAAGGCAGTCATCTCCGTTTTGTTCTTATACTATTTTGTACAGCACTGGAACGACTATTTTTCTGGTTTAATGTATATCAACGACGAAAAATTGGAACCGTTACAGCTTACTCTGCGGAATATCTTGCTTAGGAATCAGGCTTTCGCAAATGGAGCGGGAATTGGCGCAAATGTTTCCGGCGCGAGCAGTTATGCACAGACTTATGCCGATCAGATTAAATTCGGCGCTATTATTGTGTCAACATTGCCTTTGCTGTGCATTTATCCCTTCATTCAGAAATATTTTGAAAAAGGCGTAATGATCGGCGCGGTTAAAGGATAAACGGCCAGCCATTTGACGGAGTGTGATATTGTGGGATAGAGAACGGACTATTTTGATGTTTCCGGCAACAGAGAGGAAAAAGGAATGGGTGTAAGTCTATACAGAACTGTAAAAATGGGAGATATGCAGGCCCTTTATTTTCTGGAAGAGACAGAGCGGCATATGTCGCTGACGCTCCTTCCGGAAGGGATGGAGCCGGTTCCCTGGGAGAATAAGAAACAGGCGGCGGACTCTTTGGTTCAGGCCTACGTGAGAGGAGACGACCTGCCGGGAGCTTATTCCGGGGGAAAGACCATGCGGTCGGGCGGAACCGTCTGGGGTATGCGCTTTTGCCAGCAGAAATGCGAGACGGATGCGGCTGGAAATATCGTCGTAGAGACGATGCTGCAATCCCCCCACGGCCATTTTTGCCACTACTTGAAATATTTGGCTCACACGGGAGCGGCGGAAAGCTGGACGGAGTTTTTTAATACCGGTAAAAAAGCGGTAACACTGGAGATGCTAAGCAGCTTTTCTATATCCGGAATTACTCCCCTGGCGGCAGGCGCCGCGCCGGGACAGCTTAGAATACACCGGCTCAGAAGCGACTGGAGCATGGAGGGAAGGCTTGTGACCGAGCGGTTGGAGCGTCTGAACCTGGAGCCCTCCTGGGCCGGACACGGGGTTCGCAGCGAACGGTTCGGCCAAGTCGGGTCTATGCCGGTAAACAAATGGTTCCCATGGCTTCTGGTGGAGGACGTGAAAAATCACCTTTTTTGGGGCGCGCAGCTCGGGCATAACGCTTCCTGGCAGATGGAGGTGTACCGGGAGGATGACGGCGCTGCCATCAGCGGAGGCCTTGCGGATTACGAGTTTGGACATTGGGCCAAAACGGTGAGGCCGGATGAAAGCTTTCGGACGCCGGCGGCGACGCTGACCGTTTGTAAATGCGATACGATAGACGAAGCGTCCGACCGGCTGGTTTCCGCCATGCGGGTTCCGGATATCGCCTCCGAACAGGAGCTTCCGATACTATTCAATGAATATTGTACGACATGGGGATGTCCTTCCCATGAAAATATTGCAAATATTCTTTCCGCAATTCAAGACAAGGGGATTTCCTATTTTGTAATCGACGCGGGCTGGTATAAGCCGGAGGGGATCCCCTGGGAAAACGCCCTGGGAGACTGGCGGGTTTCAAAAGAGCTTTTCCCGGAAGGACTGGAAAAGACGGTGGCGGCGATCAAAGAGGCCGGGATGACGCCGGGAATCTGGTTTGAGCCGGAAACCGCAGGCAAGGCCTCGGAGGCCTACCGTCAGGAAGAGCACATGCTGACAAGAAACGGCGCGGTAATTACGACCGCAGGCCGGCGCTTCTGGGATCTTCGGGACCCCTGGGTAAGGGATTACCTGCGGGAAAGGGTAATCGAGTTTCTGAAAAGCTGCGGCTTCGGATATGTGAAAATCGATTATAACGATACTGTAGGGATCGGCTGTGATAAAGCGGAGAGCTTAGGAGAGGGCTTGCGGCAGAATATGGAGGCATCCTTTGAATTTTTCCAGGAAATGCAGCGATGCATCCCCGGTTTAGTGATTGAAAATTGTTCCTCCGGAGGTCACCGCCTGGAGCCCAAAATGCTTTCCGCAACAGCCATGTCCTCCTTTTCAGACGCCCATGAATGTACGGCGATACCGATTATAGCCGCGAATCTGCACCGGGTGATGCAGCCGCGGCAGAGCCAGATCTGGGCTGTCATTCAGCAGAAGGACTCCTTAACGCGGATTGCCTACTCCATGTCGGCAACGCTTCTGGGAAGATGCTGCCTCTCCGGCCATGTGACGGAGCTGACAGCGGAGCAGTGGAAAACGATTGAAGACGGAATCGCGTTTTACAAGGCGGCGGCTCCGGTAATTAAGGCCGGCAGGTCTTACCGGTTTGGTCCGGAGATCTTCAGCTACAATGAGCCGGAGGGCTGGCAGGGGATGCTGCGGGTTGGAAATCAGGGAGAAAGCCTGCTGGTAATCCATATGTTTGGCGGAGAGCTGCCGGAATACGTAAGCCTCCGGCTTCCGAAGAATACAAGAACAGAGGTTCAGTCCGTTTATGACGCATGTCATAGCAAATATCAGATATCGGATGGCGTTTTTCAATGGCGTCCGAAGGAAACATTCAGCAGCATAGCGTTGCTGCTGGCATAAATACAGAGGCCACAGCGGAACGGTTCAGGTCTGTAACGGGCTTGCGAGTTCTATGGCGGCCGTGTGATCGTATAAGAGGCTTTCTCATGAGGAAGAGGGAGGATGCAATGAAAAGAACTGTCGTAACAGTTTCCTATTTAGAGGCGCAGGCGGGCGGAAAACGCTGCCGCCTGGTCCCCGTTACAGAAGAAATTATTCGCTGCATTACCGCGGAGAAAGAGGTTGTGAAAGAGACTACCATTCGTAATTGTTGAAAACTTTGTGGCAAAAGGTAGCCAAACGGCGCGGATATCCGCTGATATAAGCGGTTTCCGCTTTATATTAAAGGAGGACAGACAGGCGGAGCTGATTGGGGAAAGCTAAGCGGACGGTCACGGTCATTCATCCTGTCAGAATCAATAGAGAAAATAAACTTATATTTTTATGGGAGGAATTTTATGTACGATTTGCAACCGTATCTAAAAACGATCGATGAGGTGATTGCCCGGGGGCCTTATCGGGACACATGGGAGTCATTGTCTACCTATCAGGTTCCAGAATGGTACCGAAACGCAAAATTCGGGATTTTTGTCCACTGGGGGATCTTCAGCGTTCCTGCGTTTGGAAACGAATGGTATCCAAGAAATATGTATATTCAGGATTCTCCTGAATACGAACATCATATCAAGACCTATGGGCCGCATAAGGATTTTGGGTATAAGGATTTTATCCCCATGTTTCGGGGAGAGCGCTTTGATCCGGAGCAATGGGCGGATCTGTTCCAGAAAGCGGGAGCCAGGTATGTGGTTCCGGTTGCGGAATTTCATGATGGATTCCAGATGTATCAAAGTGAAATATCTCACTGGAATGCCTATGAGATGGGACCGAAGCGGGATGTGCTGGGAGAGATCAGCGCAAGCTGTCAGAAGCGAGGAATGGCACTGGGTGCATCCAGTCACCGGGTTGAGCATTGGTTTTTTATGGGAAAAGGGAAGGAGTTTGACAGCGATGTCAAGGATCCTATGGAACGGGGCGATTTTTACTGGCCCGCAATGCCGGGAGGCGATCCACAGGATATTTATTGCAAGCCGGAACCGTCGGAGGAGTTTATGCAGGATTGGCTGGTACGTACCTGCGAACTGATCGATAAGTATTGTCCGAAAATTCTGTGGTTTGATTGGTGGATCCAGCACAGCGCCTGCAAGCCATGGCTGAAAAAGGTAGCGGCCTATTACTATAACCGGGCTGCGGAATGGGACGTAGGAGTCGCCATCAACTATAAACATGATTCGTTTTTATTCGGCACGGCCGTGCCGGATGTAGAACGGGGACAATTTGCAGAGATTAAACACTATTTTTGGCAGACTGATACTGCGGTGGCGTTGAATTCCTGGTGCTATACTGAAAATAATCAGTTCCGTCCCGCGCCGGAAATTCTCTGCGATCTGGTGGATATCGTCAGTAAAAACGGTTGCCTGTTGCTGAATATCGGGCCCAAAGCCGATGGAACCATTACAGAAGAGGACAGGAGAATCCTGCTTCATATCGGAGAATGGCTGAAAGATAACGGCGAGGCTATCTACGATACGAAAGCCTGGAGAAAATACGGAGAAGGACCGACAAAGGTCGAGGACGGACAGTTTTCTGATGGAATCAAGAAGAACTTCACCACAAATGATTTCCGCTTCACGACGGCGGGCAGCTGCGTATACGCTATTGCTTTAAAATGCAGTGACAATGGGGTATATGATATCGTTTCTCTGGGAGAAAAGGATGCTTCCAAGCAGGCTAATTTCCATGGGATCATCAAAAAAGTGGAACTGCTGAAAACAGGGGAAACGCTGGAATGGAGCCGGGATGAGGAAGCGCTTCATATCAAATGCAGATTCAAGAGTGAAGACCCGGTGGCGTTTAGAATCAGCGTAGACTGATAGGGGATGACGTTGGAACAAGAAAGGAAGACGAGAAAATGCGGAAAAAAGCGATAAAACTGCGAAAGGTACTGTCACTGGTACTGGCTTTTGCGCTGTTGGCTGGAATGTTGCCAATGGAGTGGTCTACTTTCGTTGCGAAAGCCGCTGACTCCTATGAACTTGTAGAGAATGCAGAAGTAAACGACCTGCTGTACTTTGTAGACGCGGGCGACTATAATACGTCTACGGTTCCAGAGGGCGAGAAGCTGGGCCTTTTGAACAGCAGGACCGACCAGTTGTACGGCGAGGACGCAACAACTGGTTATAGCTGGGGTTTGCAGAGCCTAGACGGCGGTAAACATGATGTCCTGCAAGGTATTGGCCCCCAGGGTCAGTGCAATACGCTCTGCCAGCACTCCGACAACGGAGTAGATCTTAACCGAGGCTATGCGGATTGGGAAAATGGACTGAGCGATATCACTGCGGATGTCGTCTCCCTGCGCTATGGGACCCAATTTGATCCCTATGGAAAAGGGATTATTCGCTATGACTTTGAGGTCCCGGCAGGCTATTACGCCGTGGAAGTCGGATTTATGGCGCCGTTCGTAGCAGGATACGACGCGGAAATCGAGGTGAACGGAAAGAGCATCGCGACCGGGCATGTGAATTTCAGAAGCACGGCCGTGTTGAAGGGTACCGCAAATGTGCGCGAAGGGCAGACCGCGATGGAAGTGAAGTGCATGGGGGATTGGTCCTCCGGCATACAAATCGCTTATATCAAAGTGTACAAAGGCGAAGCGCCCTATGCTTTTGACGAAACGGTTGTGGACGATGCGAATGTGGACGACCTGCTGTACTTTGTAGACGCGGGAGACTATGACACGTCTACAGTTCCAGAGGGCGAGAAGCTGGGCCTTTTAAACAGCAAGACCGACCAACTGTATGGCAAGGACGCGACGACCGGTTACAGCTGGGGCCTGCAGAGCCTGGATGGCGGCGAGCATGATAAGCCACAGCCCGATGGCCCCCAGGGCCAGTGTAAGACCTACTGCCAGACCTCCAACAATACTTCAGACATTACTAACCGGGGCTACGCGGATTGGAGCAATCAGACGAATGTTGGCCAGTACGATGTTTCGGTGCGCTATGGAGACAAATATGATCCCTATGGAAAAGGGATCATCCGCTATGACTTTGAGGTACCGGCGGGCTATTACGACGTGGAAGTCGGATTTATGGCTCCGTTCAACAACGGATACGACGCCAAAGTGCAGGTGGGTGGTAAAACCGTCGCGACTGGCCGTGTAGATCACATGGGTACTGCGGTACTGAAAGGCACCGCAAAGGTAAAAGAAGAGGAACCGTCAATCAGAGTGGAGTGCAGCGGGGACTGGGATTCCGGCGTGCAGATCGCTTACATCAAGGTTTATAAATCGGAAGAGTCCCGTTATTATGAACTGGGTGAGGGAGATATCCTGATCGAAGAACTGAATGACGGCGGCTATTATATGGCTAATCAGTACTTTGAGGTTGAAATCGGAACGCGCGGTCAGATCCGGGCGCTCTATCTGGTAGGTGATGAATATCGTACAAACTATGTGATCGATACCGATCAAGCTGGAATCGGCCATGGCGTAGGCGAACTGATCCTCAGTGTGAAGAAAGAAGGGGAAGAGACTTATCAGGAATACTTCACCACTGTCTCCGGCGACGGAAGAAGTTTCTCAATTGAAGACGATAAGCTTGTGGTTACTTATGAGAATGCTACTGGCAATAAAGCAATCAATGGCTTTAAGGTAGTGGAGACCTATCAGTATGTGGACGACCAGCTACGCTGGTCCGCTACCGTGGAAAATACCGGCGAGACGGATATTGTAGTCGGCGACTGGGGAATCCCGATCCAGTTTAATGAGAATTTGTCCGGCACGGCGGAGGAGATTTATCAGAGACGGGTCGTGGACCACTCCTTTGTCGGAATGGACAGCTCCTATCTCTATGCTACCCGGCCTAGCGGTGAAGGACGGTATCTGCTGTTCACCCCGGAAGCCTCCACCGACGCAAAGCTGGAGTATATGGATCACTGGGCCGATCAGGAACGCGCCAATGAAGAATCCTATGTGGGCGGACTGTTCGTCTATTATATCCACTCCGACAATATCAAGAAAACCCATAGAGGTTATCTGGATACTAACACTTCTGTAACGATCCCGGTGGGAGAGAGCAAAACCTATGCTTTCAACTTTACTGCAGTGATGGATGAAGAGGATATGAGAAGCACCCTCTATGAGGAAGACCTGGTGGATATGGTCGCGGTGCCGGGCTTTGCCTACTCGGTAGATATGCCCAGAAAAATCTATCTGCATACCAAGGTGCCCCAAGAGAAGATCAGAATCGATATCCAATGTCCTCACGAGTCAGGCGTTTATGAAGATATGGGCGACAACGTGTATTCCGTCATGGAGCATACCAAGACAGACGAGAATACATATGCGAAATATCTGGAGACGAAAACAGTTGACGGGGAACAGTATCATATTTACGAGCTGAAGTTCACGGAATTCGGGCATCACAACCTGATCGTGAACTACGAGCAGGCCGGCGGGACCAAGCAGGCGGTAAGCCAATTCTATATGATGGATACCGTGGACAACATGCTCAACGATCACGCGGAGTTCATGGTGGAGAAGACCCAGCTTGACCGGCCCGGCAAGGTGGGAGATAAGGTGTTTGACGAATACTGGCTGAATATCAAGGGCAACCGGATTGAAACCTTCGGGGAGGACGGCGACGGCTATTTCCAGATGAACTACTGGGGCTGGGGCGACGACTGGGGAGCGACCCACGCCCAGTTCCTGGCGGAAATGAACGCGATTTCGCCGAATAAGGACCAGGTAGAGGCGCTGGATGCTTATCTGGATGTAGCGATCTGGAACGAGCTGATGCGTGAGCATCAGAAAGATTACCGTGTCCACAACTTTCTGATGGAAGCCCCTAATACCAGTCCGGACGGACGCGGTTACGCTTATCCCCATATTTACAACACATACTTCTCCATGTATAAGATCGCGGAAAATTATCCTGAGCTGGTGGATTACCGCGAGGATGCGGAGACCTATCTGCTGCGGGCGTACAATATTTTCTGCACACAGAACAACGGCTCCGTGGGCTACGGCGCCAACTGCGGCACCATGGGCGAGAGCTCCGTTCCGGATATCATCGAGGCTCTGGAGCAGGAGGGCTATTATGAAGAGGCCCAGAACATGCTCCGGATCATGGAAGAGAACAAGTACGAGGCCTTTGAAAACAGGCCGTATCCTTACGGCTCTGAGTATGCCTATGACAATACGGCCGAGGAAGGCGTATTTGTAGCCGCTATGCTGGCACAGGAGTACGGATTTGAAAGCGATCCCTACATGTCTCCGGAAGAGCGGATCAAAGCCCTGGATGATAAGACTAGAGCCTGCCGCGGCGTACAGCCGCTGTGGTACTATTACGCCAATCCAGTCACTATTTGCAATGAGAACTGGTGGAACTTCCAGTATAGTATGGCTCTTGCGGCGGTGCCTATGGACAACTGGCTGCGTTTGCAGGATAACGGCATGACCCAGGAAGAAAAGGGTGTGGCGGAGCGCGTAAACTATGCCTCCAAGCTCGGAAACCTGACCTGTGTCAATTCGGGACAGATCTGCGCGGATCCGGAAACGATCGGAACGGTCGCATGGTCTTATCAGTCAGAGATGGGTGATTACGCGGCCGTGGGAGATATCCGGTACAACGGCTGGCGCCACAGAGCGGGCGAGTCCGGACTGGGACTGTGGGGTGCGCTGCGCATCCTGTCCGCAGACGTTGCGACCGACCCGATATTCGGTTTGTTCGGCTACGGCTGCGAGGTGAACGATAACGGCAGCGCCTATGAGGTTACGCCTCTGGATGGCGTGCAGCAGAGACTGCATCTCATCGACGAGGAGATCTACATTGAACTGAACCGCGACCAGTATACCAAAGCGGTTGTAAACAAGGACGGCACTGGCTTTACTCTGACCGTGGACAGCAACGGCACCGGCGACAAGCATGATCTGGAGCTGGAGGTATACGGTCTGGCGGCCGGCAGCTATCAGATCCAGGCTGGCGATTACACCGGGACCTTCACCGCTGCGGAAGGCGGGACGGAAAAGGTAGTCGTTCCCGTAACCGGAAACGGCAGCGAGATTACCGTTACCAAAACCACTGTTGCGGGCGGGCTGACCGTAGAAATTGAAGAACCGGCTGAGAGCGCTGTATCCGATACTGTGAAGCTTTACGGAAAGGCCGTTGTGGGCGGCGCCCAGATTATCGACGCCGACAAGTATGAGTGGACCGTACAGGAAAGCGGCGCGACTATCGAGGATGCGGACAAGGCGGTAGCAAAGCTGAACGTGACCGGGGCCGGCGCCTATCATGTGACCCTAAAGGCAACTGTGGGCAGCGAGACGAAGGAAAAAGCAGTTACGATTACCGTAAAGGACGATCCAGCAATGAAGGATGAGATCGCCCGGTATACCTTTGAATTAGATACCTTTGACGGAAAAGACGAAAACGGTGAGAATATCAACAACAATGCAGTGATCAAGAGTGTAGGCGATACCATGGGGTATACCGCGCTGGCTTCCAACTTCCAGAAGCTGGAAGAGGGGAAGGACGGCAAGGCCGCCAGATTTACCGGAGACATCAAGGGCGGATATATTGAGTTTGACAGCGATGTCTTCAGCCGTCTGGAGACTGCAACGATCATGATGGATGTCTGCCTGAAAGACACCCAGGCCAACAATGCGGCGCTGATGAATCTAGGCAACGAGATCGTGGTGTATTTTACCAGTGGAAACACGCTCGCTATGCGCATCGGTGAAAAAGAAACCGCTACGGAGCTTTCTCTGGCGGCGGATTACTGGAAAAATGTGGCGCTGGTGGCCAATGGGGACGATTACACCCTATATCTGGATGGAAAAGCATGCGCTTCTCTGGAAGATACCGGGGTTATCCTCAATCAGGTCGGCGACAGCAGCCGTTATCTGATCGGACGCAATCAGGGAGAAAATGAAAGCTTCTACAATGGTCTGATGGATAATCTTGTCATCAAAAGCAAAGCGTTGAGCGCTAAAGAGCTGGCGGAACTGGTCGAGGAGAAAGAACATACGCCTGTATCCGTTCCGGAGACCACCCTAGTGACAACGGTCGGTACCGCACCGATTCTGCCGGAGCAAATTCGTGTGCTCTACACGGATGGTGTGTATGAGATGACTGATGTAGAATGGGAGGACATTGCGCCGGAGCTGTATAACAAGAACGGGATATTTACCGTAGGAGGTTCGGCGGGCGGCCTTGATGTGGAGGTTCAAGTCCTGGTCGTTTCGGGTGAACAGATCCAGCTGGAACAGCTCCCGGATACCAAAGCGGATTCTATCATGGGCGATGGAAACAGCACCTGGCTTCCGGTCAGCAGCCTGATCACTAACCCGGAGCCGACAACCAGCAGCAATCTGGGCGGAGGCGCATGGCAGAACTGGGGACATTCTTCTCAGAACCAGCAGGCATGGGTATCCTATACCTGGGAAGAACCGCGGATCATTATTGGATCCGACGCATATTTCGGAATCGACGGTAATCAGAACTTCTTCCCCAAAAGCTATGAACTGGAGTACCTGGATGAAAGCGGAGCGTGGCTGCCGATTGAAAATCACAGCGGGTATGAGGTTGTAATGGATGGTTACAGCAATGTGACCTTTAATCCGGTCGTAGCCAAAGGGATCCGTTTGACCATGACGCCTTCTAAGGATGGCAGCGCGATCATCAAGTGGAAGGTTTATGGCTGGCCTGACGCTGATGTATCTCAGGTGGAGATTCCAGTAATGGGCGTAGAGCTGAACAAGGATGAGATCCTGTTCACAGAAGCCGGCGCGAGCGAGACTTTGACAGCGACGGTCACGCCTGATAACGCGACAAATACCAATGTGACCTGGAGCTCGGATCGTCCGGAGGTGGCGACGGTTGACCAAAATGGTAAAGTGATGGCAGTCGCCAGCGGAACCGCTGCCATTACCGTTACCACAGAGGATGGCAAGAAGACAGACTCCTGCGTGGTGACAGTGGAGATCCCGGAGCCTGGCCACGTGCATGACGACCCGCTGAAGAAGGTAGACGAAAAGCCCGCTACCTGTACGCAGGAGGGCAGCAAGGCCTATTATGTCTGTGAATCCTGCGGAACCTGGTTTGAGGACGCGGCCGGCGAGAAGGCGATCACGGACCACGACAGCGTAATCCTTCCGAAGACAGAGCATACGCCTTCTGACTGGAAAGCGGACGCGGACAATCACTGGAAGGAATGTACTGAGTGTACAGAGGCCATCACGGGAAGCCTGTCGGCTCACAGCTTTGAATGGATCATAGACAGAGAGGCCACCGTGACCGAGGCTGGAAGCAAGCATGAGGAGTGCTCCGTATGCGGCTATGCCAAGGATTCTGTTAAGATTCCAGCCACAGGTACGGGTTCGGTCGATCCTGAAGATCCGAAGGATTCCCAGAATCCGGAACAGCCGGATCCCGGAAATCCGGATCAGACAGCTTCAGAGAATTCCAATGGAACTGCCCAGACTGGTGACAGCAGTCTCATTGTGGTATGGATGATCCTCCTGACGTTAGCAGGCTTCTGCATCGCGGGAATGTGCATCCATAAGAAGAGACTCGGATAAGATATTTTAAGGTATCGCAGAACCAACTGAGTTTGGTTCTGCGATATCCTCTGTTTATTTTAAAAAGAGGATCTGGAGAGAATGAGGGATCTTGACTTACGTGTGATTCGCGTTGGGGAATTTACCTGGAGCGTGATGAAGCCCAGGAAAGGAAAATACGACTTTTCTTTGTTCGATTTCTTCCTGGAATTGGCGGAGGAGGGAAATGAAAGTGATCTTCTGTACGCCTACGGCTACGTTGCTTGTATGGATAACAGAGCGCTATCCGGAGATTTTGAACTGCGATATCAACGGCGTTTCTTACCAGGATGGAGAACGGCGGCGATACAACACCAATAAAAAGGAGAACAGAATATGCGAGTGAAAGGCTTTCAGAAGGAAAATGGCGGAATCCGAGTAGAACTTGATGAGGGACAGCTACTCTTTTGGTCAGTAAAAAATAATATCGTTCGCTGCATTTATACCAAGGAAGAGGTTGTTAGGCAGGGGTCCCCTTTGGGAATTCAGGCTGGTTATCGGTTTGATCTGCAGGCCAGAAATCGAGCGGAGGCATTGGAGATTTCCAATGGATGGCTGTGCGTCGCAGTGAACAAAGAAACTGGCGCGTTTCATTGGCGGGATCATACAGGGAGAGATTTGCTGGAAGAGGGACCCAAGGAACTGCAGGAGATCCAGATCCCTGATTATGCAATTGTGGCTGGAGAAACAGAAAGCGAGTTGGTGCACACGGTGGACGGAGATCGTAATTTTGTGAAAAATCTGTGCCCAGTTTCAGAGCATAGCGGATACCGGGGAAAACTGCGCTTCTGTTGGAAGGAACAAGAATGTATTCATGGCCTTGGCCAGGGAGAGGAGGGAATTTATAATTACCGTGGGAACACACAGTATCTGTACCAGCATAACATGAGAATACCGATGCCGTTTTTTGTATCCGACCAAGGATATGGTATTCTGATAGATTGCGGATCGCTAATGATATGGAATGATGACCCGCGGGGAAGCTATCTTCTGTTAGATGCGGTTCAGCGTTTAGATTATTACTTCATCGCTGGAACAAACCTGGATGAAATTATTTCGGGGTTTCGCAGCTTGACAGGAAAAGCTGCCTTGTTGCCAAAGTGGGCATACGGGTATCTGCAGTCTAGAGAAGTGTATCATACGCAGCAGGAATTGATGGATACCGTGGCTGAATACCGAAGGAGAAAAATTCCGCTGGACGGCATCATTCAAGATTGGCTTACCTGGCGGGATGGCGCTTGGGGAGAAAAAATTCTGGACAAGAAGCGGTATCCTGATTTCAGAATGGCTGTAGATGAAATACATAGGCTGAATGCCAGTGTGGTCGTTTCCATCTGGCCGAATCCCAGTATTGGTACGGTTGATAACCAGGAGTTTTCAGAAAAAGGGGAACTGCTGTGCGATCTTTCTACCTATAATGCGTTTTCACCACAGGCTCGGGAGACATATTGGGGGCAGTTAAAAAAAGAATTTTATGCGGCAGGTGTAGACGGTTGGTGGTGCGATTCTACGGAACCGTTTTCCGGAGCTGATTGGAACGGAAAGTATCTGCGTGAACCATGGGAGCGTTATCTGTTAGTTGGGGAAGATCACAAAAAATACCTGAAAGCCGAACGGGCTAATCTATATGCGCTGGCTCACGCCCAGGGGATTTGTGAGAATCAGCGGAGAGAAAGCGAAGAGAAACGAGTGTTCAATTTGACACGGTCCGGTTATGCGGGTTCACAGAAATATGGTGCGGTTCTATGGTCCGGAGATACGAGTGCGACCTGGGAAACGCTAAGAAAGCAGATACGGGAAGGCTTGAATATGTGCATGAGCGGTATGCCGTATTGGACACTGGATGCGGGAGCGTTTTTTGTTGTCAGGGAACATTGGTGGAAACGTGGTGCCAACGCCCACGAGTGCCATGATATGTGGTGGTACTGGCAAGGGGATTACGAAGATGGCGTTCAAGATATGGGGTACCGGGAACTGTATGTGCGTTGGCTGGAGTATGCTACGTTTCTGCCGGTGTTTCGCTCCCATGGAACGGATACGCCCCGGGAGATCTGGAATTTTGGAAACGAGGGAGAGCCTTTTTACGATGCCATTGCCCAGACGATCCGGCTGAGGTACCGGTTGATGCCCTATATTTACTCAATGGCCGGGAAAGTATATTGCCAGGATTATACGATGATGCGCAGTTTGTTGTTTGACTTTCCGGAGGATAGTCATGCAAAAAATATAGAAACGGAGTATATGTTTGGGGAGAGTCTCTTGGTATGTCCAGTGACCGAACCAATGTATTTTGAAAAAGGAAGCCGCGAGCTGCAAAGAAGTAAGGGCTGGGAATGCTATCTTCCTATGGGAACAGATTGGTATGATTTCTACACCGGTGAAAAATACTCCGGAGGCGGTACGGTATTAGTCGAGACAGCTTTAGACAGGATCCCGCTGTTCGTACGGGCCGGAGCAATTCTGATTATGGAAAAGGAATTGATGTATGCGGGACAGCAGACGGCAGAACCGTTGGAAATTCGGATATATCCCGGCTATGATGGAACCTATGCATATTATGAAGATGCTGGAGACGGATATGGCTATGAAAACGGGGATTATCAGATTGTTGAATTCCGCTGGGAAGATTTTGCTGGATGTTTGACGATCGGAGCGGCTCACAAAATATACCCACAGGGAATTGTAGGAAGAGAATTACTCATTTGTTTGGGTGACAGGAAACAGTGTGTGAAATATGAAGGAGATGAGGTGACAGTTGCTTTCTCGTAAGGTTCAGAAAGCAGGCGATGCATGTAGAGACTGTCTTTTTACACCACAATTAGACGGAAAGAGTATTTTAACTTTTTATGGTGACAGAAACATTATCACTGTGCAGATGTGATAGATATTTTAAAGGATGGAGACAAATAAAAAATGAAGGAATTTACATATTATGCGCCTACTGAGATTATTTTTGGTTGCGGAAAGGCGACGGCGATCGGTGAGGTGGTCAGAAGATATGGGGAAACCGCGCTTCTTGTGACAGACGACAGCAAACCTATGGCGGCGATCGCGGAAAAGGTGATGCAACTGTTGCGGAAATCCGGTATTTCTACTGTGCATTTTTGCGGTGTTAAACCAAATCCGACTACGAATATCGTGACAGAAGGTGCCCGAATGGCTAAGAATCATGGGGCTCAGGTCGTAATCGGACTGGGAGGCGGTTCCTCCATGGATACGGCCAAGGCAATTGCGGTAGAAGCGACGCATGAAGGAACGGCTTGGGACTATAACTGCCATACGCAGGGACCGACAGAAAAGACGTTGCCGATTATCGCGATCGGAACAACCGCTGGAACGGGATCGCAAGTCACACAGTGCAGCGTGATTACCCGTACAGCGGACAAGGATAAATCTGCTATATGGCATAGAAATATCTTTCCCAGAGTGGCGATCGTAGACCCGGAACTAACAGCTACCATGCCGAAATCTGTTACGGCACAGACTGGCTTTGATGCATTCTGCCATAACTTTGAAGCATATCTTTCCGTGAACACCAATCCGCTGGTAGAGGTCATGGCATTGGAAGCGATTCGCATCATTAATGAAAATCTGCCCAAAGTGCTCGAGGATGGCAGCAACATGGAGGCGCGTTCCCAGATGGCTTGGGCAGATACCTTGGGAGGATTGACGAATTCCAATGCCGGAGTGACGCTTCCCCATGGACTCGGGATGCAGGTGGGAGGCCATTGCCCACAGGTAACCCATGGCCAAGCGCTTGCAGCTTTTTATCCGGCGTTTACCCGATATACTTATCCAGCTGCAATCGAAAAATTTGCCACGGTAGGGAGAATCCTCAATTCGGAGCTCTGCGGGCTAGATAACGTAGCTGCGGCGAAACAATGCTGTGAAGAAATCGATAAATTTTTGCAACGTATTGGCCTTTGGATCGGTTATTCGGAACTGGGCGTGAGTATGGAGGATATCCGAGAGATCTCAGATTGCGGACAGGTACTGGGAGATTACCTGAATAATCCGCGTGTCGCGACCATTGATGAAATGTATGAACTTCTAATCAGTTGCTATCAACGGTAATTTGATAGGCTTTTAGATTTTGTGTGGTTCCCGGAGGATTTCACTTCTTCCCAACGGAAGAAAGTGGTTTCGTACCTATTTGATTTTTCTTACGAGAATTTTAAAGATTGAATATATTTCTAATATAAAAATAAAGTGACGAAAAAAGAAAAGAAAATATAGGCGTTTTTTGAATTGACAAATTTTAGAAATAATGATATACATAAAATAAGTTTTGTATAAAATTAATATATAATATAATTAAAAATATTAATTTATGTATAAAATATTGAGGAGGGTTTGTCATGAGGAAAAACGCGGGATTCAAAGCCACGGCGGTTTTACTGTCTTTTTTGTTGGTTCTCCAAATATCTCCAATCACCGCCTGGGCGGACGAGCTGAACAGCTCGGCGTCAGAAACTGTTTCCAGCCAGTTTCCATCCGGAGAGGCGGAAGGAGGTTCCGCTTCTGATTTCCAGGAGCCCGGCGTTTCTTCTGAAATCCCGGGGACCGCTTCCTCAAGGGAAAGCTCCTCCGTAGAAGGGACAGCCTCTTCGGAAACAGCTTCAGAAACGGTATCGGAACAGGAATCAGGGCCGTCTTCCGATACGGAAGCATCGAGCCAGGAGGCTTCCGGCTCCCAGGCCGAAGCTTCAGGGCCGGAGAAGGAAACCACCCCGGAATCTCTGGAGGAGCTTGTTGCGTCAGTTTTAGTGACCAACGGCAATGAAAACCCGATCAATGAACCAGATTTGGCCTCTCAGTACGGCTATGAACTGCCCCCCGCGGAGGAGAAAGAAACCTATGAGATTTTAGGGGAGGATACCTCTCTGAGGGAAGAGTCCATCAAATATTTCCGCCTGAAGGACGGCGGGTATTTGGCGGCGGGATATCCGGTCCCCGTTCATTATGAAGATAAGGAAACCGGAGAATTTCTTGAGATCAACAACGATCTGGAGAAAACCGCGATTGACGGCGAAGCTTACTATACCAATGCGGACAACCCGTTTGAGGTTTCCCTTCCGGAGAATCTTTCCGCCGGCCAGCCAATCATTGTCTCTCAGGACGAAAATTCTATCGGCCTGACCTATTTGCCGAATGAAGACGGTCATGTGGAAGCGGCGGCCGACAGCGGAATTTTGGCTGCTCCGCCACAGAAACCGGCGGCTTCTGCTTCGCCGGGCGGAAATATCCAGATCACTAACCGCGTGGGCGCCGTAAAAACGGCAGCCCGGCCTCTCACCAGGGCTGTCACGGCGGAGCAAAAAATCGAAGAGTCCAATGAAGCCATGCAAAAGGCGGAAAAGGTGGAATCCAAGGCGCTTTATGAGACCGAGCCCAACATCAGCTTTGAATACCGGCTGGTGGGGAATTATCTGAAGGAGAATATCATCATCAAGGAAAAGTCCGCCTTGGAGCCTTTCCGCTTTGAACTGGACACCAACGGTATGACTGCTGAGCTCCAGGAGGATCGTTCCGTGCTGATTTCCAGCGGGACGGAAGAGGAGCCCTCTTTCCTGATGAACGCCCCCTTTATGTATGACGCCGCGGGAGCCCGCACCAGCGAGGTGGAGGTCACTCTGACGGAAACAGCCAACGGATATCTTTACACCATGACACCCAGTGAGGAATGGCTCAGTGATCCCGCGCGGGCCTATCCGGTAACCATTGATCCCCATATCGAGAAAATCACCAGCTACGCCAATGTGAAGGATACCACGGTTTCCTTTAAAACCAGAGGCGCGACTGTGGGTGCCTTTTCTTTGGAATCCAGCGCGGAAATTGCCTATTTGAAGGTGGGACGGCAGTACAACGGAAACGAGCTGGGCGCCGCGGTATACTTTGCGGTTCCCTCCAACATTCCCAAGTCCGCCAGGATCGTGCAGGCGAAAATGGCGGTTGGCAGCTATCGCGGCGGCCTTTCCACCTGTCCCAGCGATACCCAGATCAACGCTTACCGGATCACCAGCGACTGGAATGTGGGAAATATTAAGGAAAACAAGGTGCTGTATACGGACAGCAGCCCGAAAACTCCCTCTTATGACAGCGCCGCGCTGGACTATTTCATATATAACGACTCTGCGGCTTCTTCGGAAGGTACTTGGAAAGAAATCGATATCACCCGGGCGGTCCAGGAATGGGTCAACGGAACGCCGAACTACGGGATACTCCTGCGGGGCGTCAATCTGCCCTCCTCCGGAGACAGGCTGGCGAGATTTTACGACAGCGATAATGGTGTGGAAAACAGCGATCCTCAGTATGCATTTTGGTATCGGGATACCAGCGGCCTGGAGGATTACTGGAGCTATCACAGCCATTCCGCCGGGATCGCGGGAAACGGCTACCTCAATGATTTCAACGGCAATCTGGTGTTTCTCCACGACGACGCTTCCACCGTCAGCGACCTGATGCCGGTAACCGTCAGCCATGTGTATAACTCCAGTGCGTCCAATGAAGCTTCCCGGTTTGGAAACGGCTGGCGGCTGAACGTGATGCAGACCTTGGAAGCGGTGAAATCCGGGAGCGGCGTCGATCCGGCCCAGTATCCTTACGTATACACCGACGGGGACGGAACCAAGCACTATTTCTATAAAGATACCAAAGACGGAAACAAGATCAAGGATGAAGACGGGATGGGAATGGTATATTCTCCTTACAGCGATGGAGGAGATATTGCCCACCAAATCACATTGAAAGATAAAACCAGGCTTCAATTTGATAAATGGGGCTTTTTGCGTTTTACAATAGATCCCAATGGAAATTCTGTATATTATGGTTATGGCCCCCATGCTAAAGGAAACTATTTAAAAACCATTAAGGATCCAACTGGAAATACCATTTCCCTAACCTATACCAGCGATTATTCCAAGCTTACCAAAATTACGGACGAGTCTACCGGGAGAGTAACCAGCTTCCAGTATGATTCCGCCGGCAACTTAACTTCGATTACTCACAGCGACGGAGGCAAAGCAACTTATGGCTACAGTTCGAAACGTTTGAACTCCGTGTCGGATCCTACAGGCTATGGAATGAATTATTATTATCTCTCCGATACCTACCGCGTAAATAAGATTCAAGAGCGAGTGGGTGGGGCGGTTGCGCAAGGGATGCAGATGGACTACAGCAAAGTAAACCAAACCACCTTTACTACTCACGGTATGGACGGTGATTATAATAAAACTGGGGATAACCAGGTAATCACTTATCAGTTTGACAATTTCGGGCATCCGGTAGCGGTTCAGGATCAGGATGGCAACGCAAATAAATACCAGTATGATACCGACGATGAAAAAGAGCCCCACAAGCTAATGAAGGCGAGCTCCATGCAGAAGCCTGTGCTCAATCTGCTGGCCGATTATAATATGGACTCTACATGGAAAACGGCCCATAGCGGCAGTGCTCCCTATACAGTTACCAAGAAAACAGATACTGGACACATAGGAAATACCAGTTATGAGGTAACTCAAAATGACGCAAACGGAGTGAGTGCGATCTATCAGACACTCACGCTATCAAAAGGAACCTATACTCTTTCAGCCTATTTAAAGTCGAAAGACATCGGTGCTGCTCATGATGAGGAAACGGGTGCCGGGATTTGGATCGACCAGAAAAATGCTTCGGGCGCGACTATTCGTCAGGATATGGAGCGATCCTTGACGGGGACGACAGATTCGGAATTTGACAACGGATGGGTTCGGTTGACGCTTACGTTTACTGTGGCGGAGAATAATACCAAAGCAGAAGTTTTCGCAGGTATCGCTAATACGACTGGAACGGTTTGGATCGATAGCATACAGTTAGAAACCGGCGAAGCCGCCAATAAGCTGAATCTAATTAAGAATTCAGGCTTTCAGAGTACGACTAACGGCAAGCTGGATCACTGGTCGTTCTCGGAAACCCCGGCCGGCAGCGGAGTAGGGTCCCCTCCCAGCCATACGCAGGCGGCTTTGATCAACCCCACGATCTCCGGCAGGCCAAAGTTTTCCCAAGCCATCAATGTGCAGGGAAAAGAGGGGGACGTCTATTCCCTCAGCGGCTGGGCCAGCACTACGGGAGCGAAGCCGGGGGGCGAATTCCGCATTGCCGCGGCGTTTATCTTCGATGGAGCCGAGCCAAAATGGTTTCACGCGACGTTCAACGAGAGCGTAACCGGCTGGCAGTTCGCCAACGGGATCGGCGTGGCTGACGACGGAGACCCCACCACCACCCGTACCTACAGCGCGATTCACGTCTATGTGTTCTATAAGGACCAGCTGAACCCGGTATATATCGATAACCTTCAGTTGGTGAAGGACAACGGCCAGAGCTATGTATATGACGACGACGGCAACGTGACCTCCTCCGCAGACGCCGCTGAGGATTCCAAGTTCAATTACGACGACCACAGCAACCTGAAGCAGATGGTGGACGTAAGCGGAAACCACTTCGGATATTATTACGATAGTAAAGAAAACCTGACCGACGCAAGAAATTCCGACGGGATCAATTACATTTTTAGTTATGACAGTCATGGCTTGCCTATAACCTCTGATATGCACCGAGACAGTCATCATGCCAGAATCATAAACGGTGACGATGTTCGCTTACGCAATGGACACTCTGGGAAATACATGGAGATTAAAGGCGCTATTGATGCTGACTCCACAGTAGTGCAGCAATATCCGTTTAATGGCGGCGCCAATCAGATTTGGAAGCTGGTGAAGGACAAGGAGGGCACCTACCGGATTTATACGAAGCTTGGCAGTAAAACAAGGGTTTTAGATGTAAAGCGTCTGGGCACTACAGACGGCACGCCGATTCAAATTTATACGCCCAATGATTCTGATGGTCAAAGATTTATTCTGGAATACGCCGGAGGAGACGCATACCGAATTGTTCCCAAGCACGCGCCCCACATGGCGCTGGCGCCGACGGGAGGAAGCCAGGGCAATTCTATTCCTGTTGTTCTAAAGACTAAAAATACTGCGGCAAAAGATCAGCTTTGGTATTTTGAAGATCCAGGGGTGATGACCTCTGAGGCGCCGAAAGCCGGAGAGACGTTTCATATACGAAATCGGATGAGCGGAAAGAACTTTGATGTCAACCTGGCTCTTACCGCTGATAATACGCCTCTGCTTCAGGGAATCCACAATGGACGGAAAAATCAGACTTTCCTGCTGGAGAGTGTGCCTGGGCAGGATGGATGGTACTATCTGCTTCCCAAGCACGCTAATGGAAAGGCGCTGCAGGTCACCGATGTTTTAGTTAACAATGCGGAAAAAACTGTACGGCTGCTGCCAAAGAGTAATGTGGACCGGCAGAAATTCAGCTTTACCAAACTATCAGACGGCACGTATAAAATCGTGTGTAAAGCGTTTCCAAACGAATTTCTGGCCATCGCTGCAAATTCTTATGATCAGTCCGCCCATATCGTGTCGACAACGAATAGCAGCGACAGTTCTAACCGATGGATTTTAGAAAAAACCTTGAGCATAAGCTCCAGCGCTTCGTATACGTCCGACGGGCGGCATATCAGCTCGGTGACGGATTCCCGGGGGACAAAGACCAGCTATACCTATGATTCCAAGAACCGCATGAACACCGGCGTTACCATAGGCAGCGGCAGCGATGCTCAAAGCACCTCCTACGCCTACGACGGCCTGGACCGGGTGACCTCGGTTTCCTCCGGCGGTTCCACAGCGGGCTATGGCTATGAGGATTACCGGCTTTCCACCATTACCCATAACGGCTTCAGCTATACCTTTGGATATGACGGCTATGGAAACAACACCAGCGTAGCCGTTGGCGGCCGCACGCTCACAACCAATACCTTTAACCTAAAGGCCGGACTGCCTGCCGGCTCCACCTACGGGAACGGCGATACGGTAACCTACAGCTACGATAATAAAGAAAGGCTTGTCGGGAAATCCTTTAACGGCACGCCGGCGGTTTCCTACAAATACGACGCCATGGGCAGTCTGGTGGAAACGGAGGATTTGCTGAATAACATTTCCTTTAAAACCCAGTATGACCTGATCAACCGGATCACCGGGGTTACGTCCTCCGACGGCGGGGAATACCGGATCTCCTACGACGATCAGAACCGGATCGACGCCACACTGGAAAAGATCGCTGGAGTCACCCTGAAAAACGAATATCAGTACAGCGATACCAGTATCATTGAAGGGGTAAAACTCAACGGCTCCCAGATTCTTACATATGACTGGGATGACCTGACCCGAATGACCTCCCGGACCCTGAAGCTGACGGCTCCCTTTACCACCCAATACACCTATCTAAAGGGCTCCAATGCCGGCGGCGAGACAATGCTGGTGGCCGGGCTGAAAAACGGCGGGGAGACCTTAAGCTATACCTACGACCAGTTTGGGAACATCACCAGCGTATCTCAAAACGGTGCGGTGGTGGAAAGCTACGAATACGACGGCCTGAACCAGCTTACCAAGGTGACCAACGGCGCGAATGTGACGGAATACGCCTATGACGCGGGCGGAAACCTGACCTCTGTGAAGCTGAACGGGGAAGTACAGGATACCTACGGCTACACGGACGCGGGCTGGAAAGACCTGCTGACCAGCTTTAACGGCCAGGCCATCACCTATGATGAGATCGGAAATCCTCTTACCTACCGTGACGGTTACCAGTTTACCTGGCAGAACGGCAGGCGGCTGGCCTCTATCTCCCACGGCAACGATTCCATATCGTATACCTATGATCCGGATGGAATTCGCACCAGCAAAACGGTAAATGGGACGACAACCAAGTATCATGTGATGAACGGCACCCTGCTGGGCCAAACCAAGGACAGTGACACTATCGTTTTCCTGTACGATGAAAAGGGTAATAAGTACGGGTTTGACTATAACGGGACAAAGTATTACTATATCTTTAATGTACAGGGCGATGTAATCGGCATTTTAAATCAGGCGGGACAGAAGATAGTTTCCTATACTTATGACGCTTGGGGCAAGGTGCTGTCAGTCGATGGCTCCGAAGCTTCCACCATCGGCCAGATCAATCCTATCCGCTACCGCGGCTACTACTACGATACCGAAACCGGCTTCTATTATCTACAGTCAAGATATTACGATCCGACTACTAGAAGGTTCTTAAACTCTGATATCCTCGTGGGAAATGTAGGCAGTGTGGGACAAAATAACCTATTTCAATATTGTTCTAATAACCCGGTCAATTTAGCTGATCCCACAGGATATTTGGTTGGAGAAATAGCCGTATTTCTCCTTTTCGTTGCGGTCGTTGCATCCATTCCCGCTGTTATAGGCGCAGGCGCGTCAACTGCTTTGCCGTCTGTCGAAATGCCGTCCTTTCCTGTGGTTGAATTTCCTACTATTGAAGTTCCTGTTTATAATCCGCCTGCTTCAGGTTACTCTCAAAGTATTGCTGATTCTGTCGCCATTGGCGGAGAGATTGCTGCAGAACAAGAGCAGACGGCTTCAAACGATAGGAGTAATCCAAAAGGTCTTACATATTATCATGCCACCACTTTTGATAATGCACTTCTCATTATTGCGTCACAAGCATTAATTTACAACTCTCCTGAAGGTGCATATGTTTATGCATGGCGTTTAAAACCTACAAAACGAGCAATACACCTGTCAGGAGCCAGAGGTACGGTCCTTATTTCTTTTGAGACAAATGCTGCTTTTGAGGACGACCCTGGAATAACAAATAGTTATGTATTAATCTTTAAACCAGTTCGGTCAGTCTTTCAAAAACGTATCCGAATTTGGAATGTTAAATTAGTTGGTTAAAAAGAAAGGAAAAGAGAAATGAATATTTTATCAGTCGAAAATTTTAATGGATATTTTACTAGTCAGACATCTTTATGGGGGTCTTTTCACTCCACGTGTGATAGACTAACCTATAATTTTACGCCAGGTGTATATGTGCTTTCTGGGGAGATTGATAGTGGGGGATGGGCTTTTGCCGCTTCACTTTATCCGCAAAGTTCTAAAAATACAATTATTTTTCCTGATGAGACAACGCTTTATTATATGGGAAAGAAAGCTTCTCTTAAAGAAATTCAAAAGTATGCCTGTAATCTTGATGATGCTTCAACAGGCAGAATTAAAGAGTTATTATTAAAAAGCAGTGTAAAAAAACGTGTAGAACAGGGCATAAAAAAAAATCGCTTAGACTGTACTGCTGAAGATATTCGAAAACTTTTTTTGATTGCTTCAGAAAGATACGATAGACCTCTTAATCAAGTCGGGATAGATTTATTTTCATGTAATGCAGCCATTAACTTGGTAAACCGTAAGATGATTTACTGCTTCCCGTGGTTAAGCCAAAAACACTTTCCGTATTGCAAAGTAAAAATCGAAAAAATTTGTCGAGTTCTATCTGATTACGGTAAACTTGTTCTGCTCCCTGTTTCAAATCAAGTAAATGGCTTGGAAAAATACAATATTATCGAATTTCCGCGACCGTTGGAATAATCAATATTAAGGCTAGCCTCACAAGCCGGCCTTAATTTTTTAGCCTATTAGAAAATAATTTTTTCAGATCAAACAATTATTAGTTCACCCGACAGCACAGAAGAAGATTATCTTCGATATCTCATAATGGTGACTCTATTTCCTATACCTATAATCCAGATGGAATCCGTACCAGCAAAACGGAAAATGGGACGACAACCAAGTGTCATGTGATGAACGGCACCCTGCTGGGTCAAACTAAGGGAAATGATACTATCGTTTTCCTGTACGATGAAAAAGCGAACAAATACGGGTTTGACTATAACGGGACAAAGTATTATTATATCTTTAACGTACAGGGCGACGTCATCGGTATCCTGAATCAGTCCGTCAGTCAAATTGTTTCTTACCAATACGATCCTTGGGGTAAGGTTTTATCTGTATCTGGCAGTGAAGCTTCCACCATCGGCCAGATCAATCCTATCCGCTACCGCGGCTACTATTACGATACCGAAACCGGGTTCTATTATCTACAGTCCCGTTATTACGATCCGACGGTCAGAAGATTTCTGAATGCGGATAATATTCTTGGAGCTAACCAGAACATCTTAAGTTATAATCTGTTTGCTTATTGTAGCAATAATCCCATTAACTACTGTGACCCCTCTGGGTGCTACATGACTCCTTATGATCGCCTCCGTGTTTTGCTCGCCTCCGGCAAAGCTTGGTATGATAGTAAAGGTAAATTACATGTGCCTTATAGTTCTTATAGAGTGGCTCCTAATGTTATGCTTGGTACTCCCTTAACCGGTGAGCCAAATTCCACTTTGCCTGTTTATGATAATGATGGAAATCTCACTCAAGAACGTGAATATGGCCCTGATGGACGTGCAAAACGAGATATAGATTATGGTCACGCTGGACATCATCCGAATCTTCCGAGTCCGCATTATCATGATTGGAATTGGGACACGGGTGTTCCAACAAGAGGTGATGCGTATGCGCCCTTTGATTGGGGGCAAGCTGCTCTAGGCACAGGGTTAGTGGTAGTTTGTGTTATTGGAATTATATTAGTCGCCGCTGACGATGCAACCGGAGTAGGCGTTGCGGATAACTTCTTATATGGGCCGTTAGGGGTTGGAGTCAGTCAAGGTTTGTCAATGGTTGGAGGTTAATTACTATGATCCGAGGAATTTGCTTTTGTGTTCCAAATGGTTGTCCGAAACTTTTTGAAAAAATTTTGCATGATATTGATATTATAAAATATACATGGGAAAATATCGAAAATGACAATCAAGTATACCGTCTTAATAAAAACAATGACTTTCTGTTTACAAAACCATTTTATACTGGTTATGAATTTAAAAAGTTAATTTCATCTAATAATTATTATTCGATATTTGTCCATTTACATGCATATTTTACAAATGAACTACAAAAAATCGATAGTTATTATGATTTTCTAAATAGTAAGTGCCAAATGATTATTTTACTAACAGATTCTATTTTTGTCGAAGTTTATTGTAAAGATGTTACTATTATACAAACATTAAAACAAAATGCCAAAAAAAATTCATTTAAAGATATTAGGTATATTACAGATAAGAATGATACTAGAGATAAATTTTGTGCGATATAATTAAATTATTAAGGAACCCTTTCATCATGAAGGGTTCCTTTTATTTGGTAGCAAAGGCGCAGATTAAGTACTGTTGTGCACGTGATGACTCTATTTCCTATACCTATGATCCAGATGGACTCCGTACCAGTAAAACGGTAAATGGGACGACAACCAAGTATCATGTGATGAACGGCACCCTGCTGGGCCAAACCAAGGACAGTGACACTATCGTTTTCCTGTACGATGAAAAGGGTAATAAGTACGGGTTTGACTATAACGGGACAAAGTATTACTATATCTTTAATGTACAGGGCGATGTAATCGGCATTTTAAATCAGGCGGGACAGAAGATAGTTTCCTATACTTATGACGCTTGGGGCAAGGTGCTGTCAGTCGATGGCTCCGAAGCTTCCACCATCGGCCAGCTCAATCCTATCCGCTACCGCGGCTACTATTATGATACCGAAACCGGATTCTATTATCTACAGTCCAGGTATTATGATCCGACGGTCAGAAGATTTCTGAATGTAGACAGTCAATTGGCAGGAACTGCCCAAGTGCAAGGCTATAACCTGTTTGCCTATTGCTTGAATAACCCTATTATGATGATTGACAAAACCGGAAACTAGCCGAAATGGGTTGACGGTGTTCTCACAACACTCAGTGGCATTGGGCAAGTGATTGCTGGTTTCGCTGTAGGTGTTGGAACCAGTTGGTCAGGAGTTGGCGTTGTGGGCGGTGGGTTCATGATCGCTAATGGTGGTGCGGCCATCTGGTCCGGGATATCACAGATTGTAAATGATGTATCTGGTTCTAATTACCATGAAGAGAATTATATTAGAACAGGAGCGCGGGCCGTGGGCAACGCTATAGCAGGAACTCAGGGGGAAAAGGTTGGCGCAACTATTTATGATGCGGCTAACTTTGCGTCAACAGCATATTCGATTATTGGAGGAGGTGCAACCGGATTATCTCAGACAGTAAAATCAATAGGAAAAACGACTGCTATTACTAAACAAACTTTTTCCATGCTTCCCAGAAATCCCTTTATGGATAAATATGCTGTAGATATCGGTATGGCCACCACCAAATATATCAGCCTGCCTAAGCCTTGGTTCCGTGCTGTCAATGGCGTTGGAGCAATTATAGACGCTACCACAACAGGAAAAAACATTTGCGAAGGGCTTATTAATATTTTTGGAGAAGAGGAAGAATAATGCATAACAAAAAAACTATTAATAAAAACTTTTGGATCCCTATGATTATTTGCAGTCTAACTATAATTATTTGTATAATTGGAAAACGAATATCGATTGTTTTAGGCCTCTCCATTATTCTAGCTTTGATATTACCAATATGCATGAGTTTCCGCCGCAAGTATATAAACTGGGGGCTGACATTTGTTAAAGGGATAGGTTTAGGAATAATTTATTGTATGGTTCTTTATGTGGTTCTAAAAATTTCGAACTATAACGAGGTGTTAAAAGCTATTATTTTATGGCCAATGGAGTAAACATTGTCTAAAAAGATTTATCTCTGGCTACAGTTTCTCATGGCAGTGACAGTATCAGCTATACTTACGACCCAGATGGAATCCGCACCAGCAAAACGGTAAATGGTACGACAACCAAGTATCATGTGATGAACGGCACCCTGCTGGGCCAAACCAAGGGCAGTGACACTATCGTTTTCCTGTACGATGAAAAGGCGAACAGATATGGGTTTGACTATAACGGGACAAAGTATTACTATATCTTTAATGTACAGGGCGATGTAATCGGCATTTTAAATCAGGCGGGACAGAAGATAGTTTCCTATACTTACGATCCGTGGGGAAAAGTCTTGTCTGTAGACGGTTCCGAAGCTTCCACCATCGGCCAGCTCAATCCTATCCGCTACCGCGGCTATTACTACGATACTGAAACCGGGTTCTATTATCTGCAATCCAGGTATTATGATCCGACAGTTAGAAGGTTTTTGAATGCGGATAAAGTTGTTAATAATGGCGTTGGGATACTTGGAACCAATATGTTTGCGTACTGTATCAATAACCCAGTTAATATGTTCGATAACGAGGGTGTTGCTCCTGAATATATTAATGAACAATATGCTGATACTGTAATAACCGTTTATCCCGGCGTGCAGGCTCAAATGAAAGACATAGGGTTTGGCTCTTTCGGAAATATCGCCGCCAACGGTTGTGGTGTGATTGCTGCTTATAATGTGATTGTTGCCAAGGAAAAACGTCAGATAGAGTATACTGTTCCTACGGCGGGCCCAAAAGTTCCGACCAGCTTTGGTCAGGTGCGTGATGACTTGCAACAGCAAGGTGCTCCTTTACTAGATGGAATATTAGGTGCTTCACCATGGGCTATCACAAATTATCTTAAGAATTACTATAATAATGTTGTAACTTTATTTAGCGCGAATTTAAAAAACTGGGGTAGCCTCGCTAGTGTATCTGTTGCCATTGTTGTTTTATATAAGAACAGTAATTCTTTTAGTATGCACTATGTATCTGGAATCAGAGTAGGAGGTAAATGGGCGACTTTTCAGTTTTACAATGACCGCGATGTTCAAGGAGGAGCTATATCTATTTGGACATATCTTGTCAAAATAAAGGAAAATGGAAAAGTTCCACTTTATCTTATTGGAGCGTTTGATAGCCCATATAAGTTTTAGGTTTTCGGAGGATCAAATTTACATACAAATTTGATCCTCCGAAATATAATAATAGTGGAGTTGATATTATGAAAGAAACAATAAAAAACTCGAATAAGATAAATATATTGATTTGGATGATTTTTATCATTATTCCCATTAGTATAACTATTTTATTTATCTATTTATTTGCTAAATTTATTTATCCGATGATAGATTCAGTGATATCTACTTTCGATGTATCTTTTACTTGTTCATTAAGCTGGATTATAATAATATTATTTATTCCAATTATTTTTTTAGAAATTTTAATTTTGGTTTTTAATAAAATTAATAAGGCTGGAGAAAAAAAGCAACTATATGATGCTATATTATGTCTTATCTGGATTTCAGAACTAATTATAATAGGACTCCTAAATTATATACTCTTTATTCCGCATCTAAATTCAAATGAACTTTTAAAAAACTATTTCATCATGTATTATATATTCTGTATTCCTACCGGTCTTTTTCTATTTATAAAATTAATTTATCATCATTGTAGATATATTCTACTAAAAAACGATAAGTTCAAAAGCTGTTAACCAAAGAATAACTTTATTTCTTCTAACCCGGACGGGATTAGAACGAGTAAGGCAGTAAACAATGGTGTGACAAAAATTCACATAATGAATGGTACCCTGCTGGGCCAAACCAAGGGCAGCGATACCATCGTTTTCCTATACGATGAAAAGGGTAACAAATACGGTTTTGACTATAACGGGACAAAGTATTACTATATCTTTAATGTACAGGGCGATGTAATCGGCATTTTAAATCAGGCGGGACAGAAGATAGTTTCCTATACTTACGATCCTTGGGGAAAAGTCTTGTCCGTAGACGGTTCCGAAGCTTCCACCATCGGCCAGATCAATCCTATCCGCTACCGCGGCTACTACTACGATACCGAAACCGGGTTCTATTATCTACAGTCAAGGTATTATGACCCGACTACTAGAAGGTTCCTAAACATAGACGATTATGTTGATCCCAATAAAGGAATAGATGGGCTGAATCTTTTCGTTTATAGTAAAAATAATCCGATTAATTTTGTGGATCCCAATGGACATGCATTCTTTTCTATTTTATTATTAAGTGCACTAGTAGTTGGAATGGCAGCATTTTTCACTTCCAGTAGTGCACAGGTAGAAAAGCCTACCATTGATCCTAGTAAACCACCACCTCCAGAAACGGGATATCAACCACCCAAACGAAATCCGAATCCTAGTAAAGTTCCTAATCCCAATGGCCCAGGACGAGGGTGGCCTAGTCGATCTGGTAGCGTTTGGGTTCCAGATAATTCAATGCATGGCGGTCCCGGCTGGACAGAACAATTTCCAGACGGATCACATGTCCATCATTATCCTAATGGTAATGTTCGAAAAATAGAGTCGCTTACAGTCCCCTCTTTTGATCCCGTTGTCGGAGTCGGAATGATGGTAATCGGAGTTGTTGTCATAGCAGCAGTCGTTTTAGACGATGCTACCGGAGTAGGTACTGCTGATCATTCCTATAGGCGATTTTATCGTTAATGGGGCACAAAAAGTGTTTAGTTGATTAAGAAAGGAGACTTTTTTACGAAATATAATAAAGATCAATTAATCGATATTTTAATAGATTGGTATCTTTCAGATACCATCCAATTATTAGACAATGTTTTGACGGATAATTTGGTTGACCCTGGATATTCAGCTATAACGACTAGAAATAGGCTCATTTATTATATACAATATAAACAGCAAATTGATCCAGATTTTAGAGTAAGAACCGTGAATGAATTTCTAATAAATTCAGGATATGATAATAAAGACATCATCGCCTTTGAAAAAAGTTGTAAAGAAGAAGCGCATTATTATCATGGGATTCAAGAAACCTTAGATTAATTCTTTGCGATATTATGAGTTATCATCTATGGTTTATGATCATGTTTCCAGCCTGGATATAGTATAAAGCTTATCTGGGCTGGTATTCTTTTATGGCCGATGGAATAGCCTAAGGTAAACAAAATGACATTGGGATTGCTTTCTTCCTGTACACTTTCATAGAGCAGTCCAACATCAGCGATAAAACTGGCAACCCCCTCGCCTACCGAGACGGCTTTGCTTTCACCTGGCAGTATGGGAGAAGATTGTCTTCAATATCTCATAATGGTGACTCTATTTCCTATACCTATGATCCGGATGGAATTCGCACCAGCAAAACGGTAAATGGGACGACAACCAAGTATCATGTCATGAACGGTACCCTGCTGGGCCAAACCAAGGGCAGTGACACTATCGTTTTCCTGTACGATGAAAAGGGTAACAAATACGGTTTTGACTATAACGGGACAAAGTATTATTATATCTTTAACGTACAGGGCGACGTCATCGGTATCCTGAATCAGTCCGTCAGTCAAATTGTTTCTTACCAATACGATCCTTGGGGTAAGGTTTTATCTGTATCTGGCAGTGAAGCTTCCACCATCGGCCAGATCAATCCTATCCGCTACCGCGGCTACTACTACGATACCGAAACCGGCTTCTATTATCTACAGTCAAGATATTACGATCCGACTACTAGAAGGTTCCTCAATGTAGACAGCCAGTTGGCGGGAACTGCCCAGGTGCAGGGCTATAACCTGTTTGCCTATTGCTTGAATAATCCGGTGAATTTTTCAGACCCCACCGGTCATTGGCCTGATTGGGGAACTTTATTAGGCGGCGTGGTGACTGTTCTGGTAGGCGTAGCTGCTGTGGCCGCTGTCGTTGGTACCGGAGGAGCCGCCACACCTTTGGTTGCTTTAGGGTTAGCTAGTATTGGCGCAGCTGGCCTTGGCACGATTGGATTCGGCTGTTCTGAGATTGTGGAATCTTTCACTGGACAAAATCCTATTAGAAACGCCATAGGGTCTTCGGCCTATGATACTGCAAAGACGGCTTCTACACTGATTTCTGCTGGCGGTGCCTCTTGGATTGCTTCTAGCCCTTATCTTGGGAATAGTTCTTCTTCCGCTCCTAAGGCGGGATTTGTAAATAGGCAATCAAGTAATAATATCCCCAATATTCAAAATGATGTGTTAAGCAGTCCGAGAATAGGAAGTGCGTTAAAAGTAGATCCCTATCATGCATTTAATGATATTATTGATAATTATGCAGGCTATGCATCAAAATTTTCGATATCGAATGGTACATTATATCAGTTGCCGGGTTCTTTGAATGGCGTTTCAGGACGTTTTGAATGGATTATCCAAAACGGTAATGTAACCCATAGATTATTTGTCAAAGGAGGTGAAATAAACGGGATTCCGATTATGCCATGAATAATAAATTATATTCAATAAAAAAGCTGGGTTTTTCCATTGATTGGACTCTAATTGAAATTGGTTTATATGGTAAGGCGTTTATTAAGCCTCAAATTACTAAATCAGAGGTTATCCAATACTGTTACACTCTTTTGGAGCACAAAACAACATATGAAAAAACTGTTGTAGAACTCATTTGTGAAAAAGACAATGATGCGAATTTCAAGAAACTAGTGTCAAAGTTAATTTCTTATGACAAAACTGTAGATATCGACATATGTTTAAGAAAATGGAGAGCATTTATACTCTGGAATCTCTTGTCTCATCTTACCTCTGATTACATGCAAAATCTACTTGAGATCAATGAGTTTTGGGCTGAAATGGGATTTCCAGAAAACGTCGATCATATTTACCCTAGCTCAAAAAATATTAGTATATATTTTACCTCTGTAAATTGTAATCGCATAATCAAAAAAAATACGCATTGGTTACATAATGAGATAGCACAGATTATGAAGTTGCAATAGGCAGCGATGCTCAAAGCATCACCTATGCCTACGACGGCCTGGACCGGGTGACCTCGGTTTCCTCCGGCGGTTCCACAGCGGGCTATGGCTATGAGGATTACCGGCTTTCCACCATTACCCATAACGGCTTCAGCTATACCTTTGGATATGACGGCTATGGAAACAACACCAGCGTAGCCGTTGGCGGCCGCACGCTCACAACCAATACCTTTAACCTAAAGGCCGGACTGCCTGCCGGCTCCACCTACGGGAACGGCGATACGGTAACCTACAGCTACGATAATAAAGAAAGGCTTGTCGGGAAATCCTTTAACGGCACGCCGGCGGTTTCCTACAAATACGACGCCATGGGCAGTCTGGTGGAAACGGAGGATTTGCTGAATAACATTTCCTTTAAAACCCAGTATGACCTGATCAACCGGATTACCGGGGTTACGTCCTCCGACGGCGGGGAATACCGGATCTCCTACGACAATCAGAACCGGATCGACGCCACGCTGGAAAAGATCGCTGGAGTCACCCTGAAAAACGAATACCTATACAGCAAGACCAACTATGTGTATGCGGTCAAGCTCAACGGTTCTCAGGTTCTCACCTATGGCCGGGATAGTCTCACGCGGCCGATTTCACGGACTTTGGCCTTGACCTCTCCGTTTGTTACCAATTATACGTATCTGAAAGGCTCTCCGGGAAACGGGACGACCTTAATTTCCAGTGTAAAAAACGGCGGGGAGACCTTAAGCTATACCTACGACCAGTTTGGGAACATCACCAGCGTATCTCAAAACGGTGCGGTGGTGGAAAGCTACGAATACGACGGCCTGAACCAGCTTACCAAGGTGACCAACGGCGCGAATGTGACGGAATACGCCTATGACGCGGGCGGAAACCTGACCTCTGTGAAGCTGAACGGGGAAGTACAGGATACCTACGGCTACACGGACGCGGGCTGGAAAGACCTGCTGACCAGCTTTAACGGCCAGGCCATCACCTATGATGAGATCGGCAACCCCCTCGCCTACCGTGACGGTTACCAGTTTACCTGGCAGAACGGCAGGCGGCTGGCTACAGTTTCTCATGGCAGTGACAGTATCAGCTATACTTACGACCCGGATGGAATCCGCACCAGCAAAACGGTAAATGGTACGACAACCAAGTATCATGTGATGAACGGCACCCTGCTGGGCCAAACCAAGGGCAGTGACACTATCGTTTTCCTGTACGATGAAAAGGCGAACAGATATGGGTTTGACTATAACGGGACAAAGTATTACTATATCTTTAATGTACAGGGCGATGTAATCGGCATTTTAAATCAGGCGGGACAGAAGATAGTTTCCTATACTTACGATCCTTGGGGTAAGCTATTGTCCATCGGAGGCCCTCAGGCCGGCACCATCGGCCAGTTGAACCCCATTAGGTACCGGAGTTACTATTATGATACCGAAACCGGCTTCTATTATCTACAGTCCCGCTATTACGATCCGACAGTTAGAAGGTTTTTGAATCCTGATACATTAATTTTAGAAGATGCAAAAATTGATTTAATTTCGTATTGTAAAAATAATCCTGTCAATTACGTTGATCCTAGTGGTAACGTTGTATTCTATTATGGATGGTCAGTCAGCGGATCATTGGGTTACCATGGGGAAGCTGCTATTGTGATGGCTTTCGATTCTCAAGGCGGTGCCGCACCATTTCTTATGACTGCTGAAGGGGTAGGATTAGTAAACGCTTCAGCGGGACAGGTAATTGGTGTAATCTGGGATGCCGATTCTATTGAAGATATTGAAAAAGCAGGTTCTCTTATAGGCGCCGGGGGGCAATGTGAAGCTATGGGAATAACAGTTGATATAATACTTCCTGATATTATTCCGGAAGTTGATAATAGCGCTAAATATAGTGGCTTACAAGGAACCGGAAGCGTAGGTGTGGGAATTGATTATTCGCATGTAGCTAATACCAGTACAACAAACCTCTATAAGTCCGCGTTAAAAACAATTCAAAAAAGCAACCCGGGCATGTATATTGGTCCTGTACCTACAGATTTTTCTACAAATAGAAATTATCCTATGTATAAGGGCTATGATTCTATCTATTATAGAGAGCACTATGGCTGGAAATATCCTTGGGAGCATATTTTTTAAATAAGGAGTTTTAGACATGAAAAAAGCAAAAATTATTTTAAAAATATTGCAAGTGGTTTTATCTGTAGCTTGCATTATAATTTCTGCTTATTGTTGGTACAAATCCTTAGAATTATATAATCTTTACACTGTTCATCCAGATAACCAATTATTTAGCTGGATGCCCCCTCTATATGCAACTTATTTGAATATTTATTCATTAACTGGTATGGGCGCAACGATCCTGTTTATTTTATTAAATATCAAATGGTTTATTCGAAAAATAAAGAATCAGTATAAAGAAAGGGAACAGCAACGGCTTGAAAAAGAACTTAAAAAAAGACGGGAAAAAGAAGAACAGACTAACAAGTAACTAAGCAGCAAAGGCCCCAGTCCAAACTTAGGTTTGGACTGGGGTTAATTCAACCATCACCTATGATGAGATCGGAAATCCCCTCGCCTACCGTGACGGCTACGCCTTTACGTGGCAGTATGGGAGAAGATTGTCTTCGATATCTCATAATGGTGATTCTATTTCGTATACCTACGATCCAGATGGAATCCGCACCAGCAAAACGGTAAATGGTACGACAACCAAATATCATGTGATGAACGGCACCCTGCTAGGCCAAACCAAGGGCAGTGACACTATCGTTTTCCTGTACGATGAAAAGGCGAACAGATATGGGTTTGACTATAACGGGACAAAGTATTACTATATCTTTAATGTACAGGGCGATGTAATCGGCATTTTAAATCAGGCGGGACAGAAGATAGTTTCCTATACTTACGATCCTTGGGGTAAGCTATTGTCCATCGGAGGCCCTCAGGCCGGCACCATCGGCCAGTTGAACCCCATTAGGTACCGGAGTTACTATTATGATACCGAAACCGGCTTCTATTATCTACAGTCAAGGTATTATGATCCTACGGTTAGAAGATTTTTGAACGCGGATACTCTTATTCTTTTTGATAAAAAAGCTGACCTGTTTTCTTATTGTAAAAATAGCCCAGTTAACTCTATAGACCCAACAGGCCAAACAGTTCTATCAATAGGCTTGAGTGGAAATGCTACAGCTATTTGGGGAATTGGTGTATCTATTCAAATTGTTACAGACTTTAATACTTGGGGGATTCAGTGGTCACATAGTGGTGATAACATTACAGAAACCCCTTACGGCGGTATTTTAGACGTCGGCGTGGGAGCGGCTTTGGGAATTTACTGGGGAGCGGATACCATCTATGATATGGAGGGATATGCGACAAGCTTCGGAGCCTCCGGAGGACCGGGATGGTATGTGGGTGCAGACGCTATTTGGCTTCCTGACTCTGAGAATATATTTGACGGTATACAAATTACTGCTGGTGGTGGCGCGGGAGTAGATATTCATAGTACACAAAATCAAACTCATACAATATGGGCATCTGCTCCAAATACTAAATCACTTGCTTCCGCGGTTGTCACAGCGGTAAAACCAGCGGTTCCCATATCACCAGTAAGACCTCCTCATAATCTATCTATGAATAGAGACTATGCGATGTATAAGATGTATGATTCACTATATTATAAAGAACATTATGGGTGGTGAAAATATGTAAAACGGGAACTTCATGGGCCATATTTAATAATACAGCCCATGAAGTTCCTTCTACTATGAATAATTCTTAAAAATAAATATTGCACATACAGAAGGTGGTAAAGCTATGATATCAAAAGAACGTTGGACTGAGATAAAAATTATAATAAAAACTAGACTCTTGGAATTTGTTGGGGTAATTGTTTCAACCAGTATTGGACTAATAGGTCAAATACTGCTATCTAATTTTTATGACTATTTAGAAGATACATATATGTTTGTTATGTTATTTTTGATATTCGGAACAGATTTTGTGATATTTAGATATTGTATTAAAAAATACAAATTATTTACTGAAGAATATAAAGAAAAAAGTATTTCCGGTTATTATATATTAAAATTACAATATCATTTTGTTAGGATTATATCTATTATATCGTTAATTTTAGGAATCATTTGGCTTTTTAAAGATGGTATTGGGGAGAAAATATAAATTAGATATCCTATACCTATGGCCCGGATGGAATCAGAACCGGTAAAACCGTGAATGGTACGACAACCAAGTATCATGTAATGAACGGAACTCTCTTAGGGCAAACCAAGGGAAGCGACGCCATCGTTTTCCTGTACGATGAAAAGGGTAATAAGTACGGGTTTGACTATAACGGGACAAAGTATTACTATATCTTTAATGTACAGGGCGATGTAATCGGCATTTTAAATCAGGCGGGACAGAAGATAGTTTCCTATACTTACGATCCGTGGGGAAAAGTCTTGTCTGTAGACGGTTCCGAAGCTTCCACCATCGGCCAGCTCAATCCTATCCGCTACCGCGGCTATTACTACGATACTGAAACCGGGTTCTATTATCTGCAATCCAGGTATTATGATCCGACAGTTAGAAGGTTTTTGAATCCTGATACATTAATTTTAGAAGATGCAAAAATTGATTTAATTTCGTATTGTAAAAATAATCCTGTCAATTACGTTGACCCTAATGGTAATGTGGTGTTCTATGTTGGCTGGACTGGTAGTGCGGCTTTGTCCATTGGGGGCGGCGGCTCCATTGTTATGGCAGTTGATACAGAAGGAAATATGCAACCATTAGTAATGGGGCAATATGGTGGTGGAATATTTGGTGCTTCAGCGGGGCAAGTAATTGGTATCATTTGGGGAGCGGAGACTATTGATGATATTATGGGAGATGGAGCTTATGGGGGTATTGCTTATGGAGAAGCAGTTCAAATTGACGCGACGCTGGTATGGAACTCATATTCAGAAATTATAGGGATAGAATTAACAGGTGCTGTTGGCGCAGGCTCCCCAGCTGACATCCATACTGGTGGTAGTAAAACGACAGCCATAGGCCCGAGAAATAATATTCCGCAGTTGATTGAAAGTCTTATACCTTCCACACTTCCCAAACCGCCCTATAATCCTTCTATGGATAGAAATTACGCTATGTATAAAGGTTACGATTCAATTTACTATCGGGAGCATTATGGCTGGAAATAAGGAGGGGGCTATATTGTATAAAAAAGTGTTAAAAGTAATATTTACTTTGTTATCTATTGGAATGATGCTTTATGGAATCGTATTTTCGGCAATTACTTGGTCAATGGAAACTTCAGATTATACTTCTTCATTTTTTTCAGTAAGATATTCTCAAAATTTTTATGGACTTGTTTTAGTTTTAGGATTAATTGTATTTTTTATAGCGCAACATAAAGCTATAATTGCTTTCGGAAAGGAACAGTTTCAAATCCGGCAAAATAGGAGTTTAGAGAGGATGATAGAAAAAAAGAAAAAAGAGGAAGAAAATCATAAGTTTAATCACAAGAAATAGAAGTAGGGCTTTGCCTCCATATCGAGGCAAAGCCCTGAAATTATTTGTCATAACCAGTACTAATAATGAAATCGGCAAAACTCTTTCCAGATGTGAGGCTGCACCTTTACCTGGTAGTGTGGTGGGCGGCTGGCCACAGCTTCTCGTGGCAGTGACAGTATCAGCTATACTTACGACCCTGATGGAATTCGCACCAGCAAAACGGTAAATGGGACGACAACCAAGTATCATGTGATGAACGGCACCCTGCTGGGCCAAACCAAGGACAGTGACACTATCGTTTTCCTGTACGATGAAAAGGGTAATAAGTACGGGTTTGACTATAACGGGACAAAGTATTACTATATCTTTAATGTACAGGGCGATGTAATCGGCATTTTAAATCAGGCGGGACAGAAGATAGTTTCCTATACTTATGACGCTTGGGGCAAGGTGCTGTCAGTCGATGGCTCCGAAGCTTCCACCATCGGCCAGATCAATCCTATCCGCTACCGCGGCTACTACTACGATACCGAAACCGGCTTCTATTATCTACAGTCAAGATATTACGATCCGACTACTAGAAGGTTCTTAAACTCTGATATCCTCGTGGGAAATGTAGGCAGTGTGGGACAAAATAACCTATTTCAATATTGTTCTAATAACCCGGTCAATTTAGCTGATCCCACAGGATATTTGGTTGGAGAAATAGCCGTATTTCTCCTTTTCGTTGCGGTCGTTGCATCCATTCCCGCTGTTATAGGCGCAGGCGCGTCAACTGCTTTGCCGTCTGTCGAAATGCCGTCCTTTCCTGTGGTTGAATTTCCTACTATTGAAGTTCCTGTTTATAATCCGCCTGCTTCAGGTTACTCTCAAAGTATTGCTGATTCTGTCGCCATTGGCGGAGAGATTGCTGTAGAACAAGAGGCTACCATTGCAAAGCCTTCTAAACCGAGGAATCCAAATGATTTGCATCATATAGTTCCGAAGGCACTAAATGATTGGAGAATCGATTACGCCAGATTAAGAATGGAGTTTGCTGATATCAAACTTAATGATTCAGTAAATTTAATATCCTTGCCAAGAACATTTCATGCTCGTATGCATGGTAATAGTTATCGAGACATGGTATATGATATTTTTTGGCGAAATACTTGTGGGTGGAATTATAGTACTTCATTCCAAGAAAAAAGAGCCGATGTATTAGAAAGCTTATCATATTTAAGAACTAGAATTATAGTAGCATATTACGCCAATGATCCCTATAACTGGTAAATTTATGTAAGCAATTTAGAGAGGTGATTTAACTTGGATAAAATAAGAAAACTGAAGCCTAAAAACTCCTGTATGGCTATTCGAAAAAATTATTTATGCGTATCCACTTCAACCACATTGACGCTTTACGATGTGGCTAGCGGCAGCGTTATAAATTCCATAAGAGCAAAACGTTCTTTCGGTTATTTAGAGTTCCTGTCTGATGAGATTATCCTGGTCGAATGCGATAGTGAATATGGCGTTGTTTATCATTTGCCGGATTTCGAGCTAATCAGTAGAACCAAAAAATATGAGACTATATGGCCTGATTGTTATCCATTATCTGATGGTATCCATTATATATATCGTTATTCTTTTGTTAATAAAACTATCCGGATAGAAGGAATGTCGTTAAACAACAGGCTAAAGGTCGATACCATTGGGGTGGATTCTCCATATGAAATTCCATTGAGAGAAAAAGGCCTGCCGTTTCGTATTTCAAAGTTTTTTTACGATAATAGCCGTGATCATGGTGTTGCGGTCATTACCTATTTAAACGAAGGAGATATTTATGAGAATTTTGCATGGTGTGAATTTAATAAAAGCGGTTTATTGAAAAGTGAACCTTTAGACCGCGCGGATTGCCGTGCGTACTTAGAAGGCTGGTTTTGGGACGACGGTATCCAGTACTACGTTTGCAGCCATATTCCTCCTGAAGTTTCAGAAAGAAAAGTAATGTTATACAGTTCCAAAGAAAGCAAATGGAGTGCTATTGCTCCCTTAGTGCCTGAATTGGCTCTGTTTAAAGTTGACTGCTCTCTTAAAAAGAAATATGTGCTGCTGGAATTTTTGGGGCTTTATGGAAATATAACTGTACAAGTTGTAAATTATAAGGATTTAAGCACAATAAAAAAGTGTACGTTCAGAAACGCTGTCAATTTTCGTGTTCAGGAGGACAAAATCTTGTTGAGCACAAGCAAAGGCAGTTACGTTATGGATATGGATACTTTTATGGAAACGGATGAAGATTTGAGAGACCTATAAAGAACCCCCTAAATTCAACTGTTTGCATAAGAACAAGACACTCTGTTAATAAGAAGAGACTCTCGTGACCTTTGTATTTTACAAGAAAGAAGCCGTTTTCCCATCTTTAAGATGAGAAAACGGCTTCTTTATAAATAAACGGATTACTTTTTTAAGCTATTAGCAATTTTAAATTCACTGATGGTTTTGTTTAAAGAATCAATTTGTCCCGGAGTTAAGGTTTTAATATCCTCAACCATTTTACGGAGCATCTCTGGATTTTGGTTATCTGAGGCGAAGAACTCCTCCGGTGTAATTTCCAAGTATCTGCAAATATATAGAAAGCCTTCCATAGAAGGAAGATTTTGCTTATTTTCGATCTGCGTGATATATCCTTCATTTTGTCCTATCGATAAGCTCATCTTCCGGGCCGAGATATTCTTCTGTGAGCGGAGCTGCTGTACTCTGGCAGCAATAAAGTCTTCATAATTATTGAAGGCTGTCAAACACCATCACCTCACTATAGTCTATATATCAGGCGTTATATAAAATTCCGAACCTTGAAAAGTTTATGGTAATGCATCGCGCAACAATCCGGGGAGCGGCGCTTTAAAAGCGATAATCCGTTGATTGCCCAACAACGGCTGCGATGATCCGGGATTATGAGACTTGCCGTATTGTGCTTGACGGCGCCGCTTTTTTTTGCGGCCGCATCGGCCTTGCATAACCGATGCGGTTTAACTTTGTGCAATCATTGCATAAAGTAGCATGGGTCAGCCGGTGCGATATTATTCCCTTGCGGATGGGTCCGAAAAAATCCGCCTGTGCAAAAGTGAAAAAAGGAGTTTGTTGATCATGGAGCATACAGTAGATGAAATAAAAGAAATAATTGAATCAGACTCTGATATGGCCCCTAGAAATAAACTCCATGCCCTACAATTTACAGTTGGAAGATCTGATGGGCTTCTTTAATTTTTGCGAGTCAACTACTCGAAAATTAACACACCAGCCAGGCTTTCCGTATATGAAGACTGGAATTTCAAAGATTCTTATTCCGCGCCCGCTGTTTTTGGAGTGGTATTATACCCATTGTTTTTACCGAAAGTGAAGCAAAACGAAATTTGACAAATTCAAATTTGGGGTTATTCTATTAAGCAGATAGGAAATTTGCACCTTGAAAACTAAATACCTGCTTAATAGATATTCCGCATTGCTTCAATAAACAAGATAATGAAAGGTTTGTTGAAGAAATGAAAACGACAAAAACAAAAGCAAAGCCTTCAGCTAACAAAACCAAAAGATCCAGAAACGGCACCGGCCACGTTCGATTGCGCGCTGACGGGCGCTGGGAAGGGCAGTATTATTTTGAGGGAGAGCGCAAAAGCTGTTACGGCCAAACGGAAGAAGAATGTCAGGGGAAACTGAATGTTGTGTTAGGCAAGATTTATCGCGGATCTTATATGGACGGCAGTATGATGCCTTTTTACACATATATGCATTTCTGGCATGAGAAATATATTCTTGTGAGGCTGGCGACGCATACGAATTATGAGATATATATTGAAAAGCACATCTATCATTCTAAGCTTGGCAGCATCCCTCTTAAAAAGTTGTGCCTGGAAGATTTTATTGATTTTTTCCGTGAAAAGGAGCTTTCCGGAAGGCTGGACAAGAAGCCGGGCGGCCTTGCGCCAAAGACGCTGCGCAATATGCGCAATATGATGTCGGAAGCCTTGGCCCGTGCTGTAAACCGTCTTCAGTGGCTGGATCGCAATCCCATAGAGGGCCTGAAAACACCTAAAGTCTCTCCACCTCAAATTCAAGTGTACAGCAAATCCCATCAAACCTGTATCGAACAGGCTGCCTTGTACCATGAAGACAAAAATGCGCTTATGGTACTGATTGACCTGTATACAGGCTTACGCATCGGGGAGCTGTGCGGTCTTAGCTGGCTTGATTTTGGCCCGGGAAAGGAATATTTTAAGATTCGGCGTATCTTAGAGAGATTGTCGAAAAAATGGGCGGAGAATAGAAGTGAGTATCAAAGAATCTTTATGGTTGGAGGTAAAGAGGAGGGGGCCACTGCTCTATATCTTGGCCCTCCAAAAACGGAAAGCGGAAAACGAGTGGTGTATACGAACGATCAGGCGGTATTAGGCTTTAATCGGATAGAGACTTATCAGAAAAAGATGGGTTTTTACCGGCCGGATGGATTTCTGTTTGTCAACCAGAATGGAAATCCCTACGAGCCCAGAGCCTATAACAAGCTGTATCGTGACGTACTCCAGAGAGCCGGTGTGGATTATAGAAAGTTTCACACGCTCCGGCATACTTTCGCCACGCGGGCTTTTGAGTTGGCTTTTGATATTCCTACTTTGGCAGAAATTTTGGGACATGCTCAAAAGACGACTACGGAAAATATGTACGGCCATTCGTTGGATGACACAAAGAAAAGTGCTATGGCTCGCTTCAATCGCAGCGTCGGGTAAGGAATATTCGGCATAGTAAGGAGGAGACAGAATATGAGTGAATCTTGACAATAGCGGTCAGAATAGCGGTCAAATTCTTGAAAATGACGGCTGGGAATAAAAAAGCAAGCCGTGTCAGAATGAATTATCATCCAACACGGCTTGCAAAATGCATAAATTATGAAAGGAGGAGGATTCACGGAGAATTGTAGGACGCAAATAAAATAAGGAAACCCGCAAAGCAAGCAGCTATGCGGGCCGAGTGGTTGCGGGGGTAGGATTTGAACCTACGGCCTTTGGGTTATGAGCCCAACGAGCTACCAGCTGCTCCACCCCGCGATATGGGAAGAATATGAAAACAAAAACGGAGGATCCTGCAATAGAATCCTCCGCAACATGGTTGCGGAGGCTGGATTTGAACCAACGACCTTCGGGTTATGAGCCCGACGAGCTACCGAACTGCTCCACTCCGCGATTTATAGCCCCATTTTTGGGTGCTATAATAGTATACTCTATTGTCAGAAAAAAATCAAGGCTTTTTTTTAATTTAAACTGTTTTTAAACAGCCTTTCCCAATGAGCGAACCTCATGCTTTGGATACGCTGCCGCTTTTTTTATTTTAGCAGGGGAAAAAGCAAGGCTGCGCTTTTTCCTCTTTTGAGCGCTTCGCCTACATTGAAAATAACAACACCCGGCACCCAGCAAGGCTAGTACAATCATGACGGCGCCCATAAAAAAGTTAACCGGAGCGGCGGTAAGGAAAGAGAATATCCCCATCAGCGCGCAAAGAATTTGAATCCAAAGGCTTTCCTGATCCTTTCCGTGAAATTTTTTCCAGCAATAAGCTGATGTGCCTAGTAAAAAAGCTCCCAATATATAGTTCATAGCGTTTTCTCCTTGCAGAACATTTATTTGTGGATCGTTTGTTCTGGAAATATTATAGCATATATGTTCGGTAAATTGCAAGAGGTAAATGAAAAAATCGTACATTTGTTTTGCTTTTGAGAATAAGAGGTTTGGGGAAGGAATTACAAGGAAACATAAATATTGATTATAAAAATTATTTTTTGGGGTTTTTCTTGCCAAAACCTAAAATTTGGGATAAAATATAGGAACAAAAGTTCTGCGTCTGCGGCCGGAGGCACAGATCAAAGTTATTATGGAACCTATCCTGCAAAAAGAATGAAAAGGAGCGCAAGACAAATGAAAGACCGGGATTTAATGGTTTATTTAATGAAAGAGAACATCAAGCTGCGGGAAAAGCTTCGGGAGACGGAAGAAACCTCAGATTACTGGTTCCAGGAATATCGGGAACTGAAAAAACGGAATGAGAAATAGCGGGAACCAAAGGGAAGAGCTTGCCAGAGCAGAGGCACAGTGGCTGACAGTGCCTGATTGGGAGATACCGAAGCAAAAAATTTCCTGGGAAAAGAATTTGTACAGTTTTATGGCTAAACCAAAATCAGGCCCGCCGTCAAAGCCGGAGGAATAAGCAGGCCCGGGGGACTTGCTGACGGCAGGCTTTTCCAAAAAAATGAGACCTTTCTCATTTTTACCGCTCGTCCTGCGGCCTATCGGCGTCCGATTTTCTGTATTGCTTGAGTTTTTGCTGCAGGAAGCGTACTCTTTATTCCCCGCTTCGCCCGATATCTGCGCCAAAACCTTTCACTGGCGAAACCGGGAGGCCATGTCGCCTGAGCACAAAAAGAAAGCCGCCGGAATAACTGATTCCGGCGGCTTTCCCTGTGAATAAGATTTGGAAGGAGAATGCATCTAAAATAGACACATTTTGTCGTAAGCAAATTTAAGAAACTCCCCGAGAATCTAGAATCACGGAAGCAATTTTCTTCCGGCTGGGCTCGGAAAGATCGCACAGGCACAAAATAGCGTCCTTTCGGGCGTGAAACTCCGGAATCTCCAGAGCTTGATGAAAAAAGGCAAACAGTGTCAAATAATCCATATAAAGCTGATTTGCCATGGCTGCACCGGATTGGGTGAACGTGACCGTTCCGTAAAACTCCTTTTCGATCAAATCGTCCTCCGACAAAGCGTTCAGCATTTTGGAAACACTGGGCGGCTTTAGCTTCAAGGAAGAAGCGATGTCCTTAGAGCGGATCGGCTTTCCGGTTTGCCCTAATTCATAAATTGCGAACAGATACCGTTTTTTTGCCGCGGAAAGCATGATAGACTCCTCCTCAAAGGAATACGAAGGATTAACTGCGGTGGGGCTCTTCGATTGGCGGCCCGTCCTGCGGAGAAGAGCCGCAGCGGGTACAATGAGTACAATGGGCGCAGCAGCCACCGCAGCCTTCGGATACGGTAAAACAGGAGGAGACCTCCCCATGGGATTTGCAGCTGCTGCAGCCTGCGCAGGTACCTTTCCGGAAAAGATACCGGATCGCGAAAAAATACAGCGTACCTAACAACAGGATCAGCAGACCGTTAACAATATATTCCATAAAAAGCCCTCCCCTTCTGGAATTTAACTAATCGATACGGATAACAGAGCTCATACGAATTTCTTAAGCGGCGGCACGGGCGGCCTTCAAGGCGTTTTTCCGATCGGGATTGGGACGAAACAGCAGGAACAGCATCACAATTAGAACCAGAAATGCGAAGGCAGTGCCAACCGTAAAGCCGGCTCCGGTAAACAGCAGGCCGAACTGATTGATCATCAGCGCCACGCAATAGGCCAGAACACATTGATAACCAATGGCGAACGCGGTCCATTTCGCACTGGCCATTTCACGCTTGATAGCGCCGATGGCCGCAAAGCAAGGGGCGCACAGCAGGTTAAAGGCGAGAAAAGCTGCTCTGGCTCCGGCGAAGGGCAGCATATTGCCGACAGCGGTCCACATGCCGGGATCCGCTTCGCCGGCGTCACCCAGGCCGAACAGCACACCGAAGGTACCCACTACGTTTTCCTTGGCGACCAGGCCGGAAATGGAAGCCACAGTGGACTGCCAGTTGCCGAAGCCCAGAGGCGCGAAAATAGGAGCGATAAAATTGCCGATGTAAGCGAGAATACTATAATCCATCTGGTTGACGTTGGGATCCTCCATATCCAGCAGGCCGAATACGGCGCCGCCGTCAGCCCAGCCGAAGTTGGAAAGGAACCAGATCAGGCCGCAGGCCACAAAGATCACGGTACCGGCCTTGATGATGAACGCCTTGCAGCGCTCCCACATATGGATCAGCACGCCCTTGGGGGCCGGAAGATGATACTGGGGCAGCTCCATGACAAAGGGAGCGGGGTCTCCGGCGAACATCTTAGTTTTCTTCAGGATAATACCGGAAATAATGACCGCTGCAATGCCCAGGAAGTAGAACAGGGGGGAGATCCACCAGAATTCACCGCCCATTAAGGAGCCGACCATCAAAGCGATGATGGGGAGCTTGGCGCTGCAAGGGATAAAGGTAGTAGTCATAATAGTCATGCGGCGGTCATTTTCGTTTTCGATGGTTTTGGTAGCCATTACGCCGGGAACACCGCAGCCGGAGGAAATCAGCATTGGGATAAAGCTTTTGCCGGAAAGGCCGAATTTACGGAAGATACGGTCCATAATGAAGGCGACGCGGGCCATATAGCCGCAGTCCTCCAAAATGGAGAGGAAGAAGAATAGAATAAACATTTGGGGCACAAAGCCGAGTACAGCTCCTACGCCGCCGATAATACCGTCGACAATCAGGCCGTTGAGCCAGTCCGCCGCACCGATGCTGGAAAGCCATTCTCCTACCGGCGGCTGGATCCATTCCGCGAACAGGGTATCATTGGTAAAATCGGTGACGATGGTGCCCAGACTGCTGACAGAGACATAGTAAACCACAAACATGACCGCCACGAAGATCGGCAGGGCCAGCCACCGGTTGGTGACAATCCGGTCGATTTTATCGGAGGTGGTCAGGGCCTTTTTCTTTTTGCGGACACAGGCTTTCATAACCTTCGCTATGTATTCATACCGCTCGTTGGTAATGATGCTTTCGCTGTCGTCGTCCAGTTCCTTTTCCACAGCGGCTACAATGGCCTCGATGGACTGCTTGGAGCCTTCGGGCAGCTTGACGGCTTCCAGCACCTTTTCATCCCGCTCGAACAGCTTGACAGCATACCAGCGGGCGTGGGAATCGTCTATCACGCCGTCAAGATGGGCGCCGATAGCGGCCAGGGCCTCCTCCACGGTTTTGCTGAATTCGTGCTGGGGAACAGCGGCTTTTCGGGAGCTTGCCAGGGAAATAGCCTCGGCTGCCGCCTCCCTGGAGCCTGTGCCCTTCAAGGCGCTGGTTTCTACAACCTTGCAGCCCAGGGTTTCGCCAAGCCTTTTAATATCGATTTGGTCGCCGTTTTTTTTGACCAGGTCGATCATATTCAGCGCCAGCACTACAGGGATTCCCAGTTCCAAAATTTGTGTGGTCAGGTAAAGGTTCCGCTCCAGGTTGGTGCCGTCTACCAGGTTGATGATAGCGTCAGGATGCTCGTTCATCAGGTAGTTCCGGCTGACCACCTCCTCCAGCGTGTAGGGGGATAAGGAATAAATACCGGGAAGATCCGTAATGACGACGTCTTTTTTGCCCTTTAAACGGCCCTCCTTTTTTTCTACGGTAACGCCGGGCCAGTTGCCAACGTATTGGCTGCTGCCAGTCAGGTCGTTAAACATGGTAGTCTTGCCGCAGTTGGGATTCCCGGCAAGAGCGATTCTTATGCTCATGGCTTTGCTTCCTCCTTTAAAAATGTTAGCTCAAACTAACTAACGGGGCTTTTCCCGCATCCTTTCCATACCGGGGACAGACCGAAAAATCAGCCCGCCACCTGAATGTTTTCCGCTTCGCTTTTCCGGATGGAAAGCTCGTAGCCCCGGACGTTTACCTCAACCGGATCTCCTAACGGCGCCACCTTGCGCACGTAGATCTCTGTTCCCTTGGTAATGCCCATATCCATGATCCGGCGCTTGAGGGCGCCTTCTCCGGTGAGCTTTACCACAGATACCGTTTCTCCGCATTTTACCTGCTTCAACGTTCTCATGTGAATCCTCCCTTGATTACCTGCTCCGCAGAAAATTGAATTTATCCTGTGACGACACGGGCTGCCATAGATTTGCTCACCGCGACCCGGGTGCCTTTCACACTGACGATGACGTTTCCGCCCAGTTCAGAAATGACGGTGACCTCCGCGCCCTCGATAAAGCCAAGATTGCGCAAAAATCTCTGCACCTCGTCCTTTCCGCGGATGGACAGGACTTTGACTGTTTCACCGCCGGAAACCATAGCTAAGGGAATTTGAGGCGCGGATACCATCGGATTCCTCTCCCGCTGAAATTTAGAAGAGACTGCTTGTTCACTGGTCATAACAGATACTCCCTTTCTGTTAGCGGTCACTAACACTTGAGGCCTTCTAAAGGGGTTAGCAACTACTAACCCCTTTGCATTTCTAAGTTTACATCCACTAACTGAATTTGTCAAGAACTGGGTAAGCTAAAATGGAAATTCATTTAAAAACTCAAAAATATAAGCCTGATTTAATGTAAATTGTTTATTTTGACGCCGGATCAGGAGAAATCCCATGGGAAACCTTGCTTTTCCGCAGGAAAGGCAGTAAACTGAAAATAATCCAAGCCTGCTTGACTGCTGGAGGCTCGGCGGCTTTGCCAAAGGAAAGTGTACAGGGGCGCAAGAATTTTTGGGCGCCTGAGGAACGAAAAAAGAAAAAGCTGCGGCGAACGCGGCCTGCGCAAAGGGAAAGCGCGCTGTGGCGCAGCAGGCGGAAGCCGGGAAAAGCCGTGTGAAAATGCTGAGGAGGAATACGCTTTTGGGAAATAATGCCACGGGGGGAAAGCGAAAGAATAAAACGAGGGTTTTCCGGTTCATCAGCCAACAGGGGCGAACCTCCAAGCTGGAGATTGTGTCCCGGCTGGGAATCAGTCTGCCCACCGTGCTGCAAACCCTGAAGGAACTGACAGAGGACGGCCTGATCTGGGAAATGGGAGAGTTTGAGTCCACCGGGGGCCGAAAGGCCAAGGCGCTGGCGGCTGTGAGAGGGTCGCGGTTTGCCATGGGCCTGGACATTACCCGGAACCACATCAGCCTGGTGGCGGCAGATCTTTCCGGGCGGATTCAGAGGCATATCCGGATTCCTAAGACATTCGCCCGGAGCCCGGCCTACGGGGAGTTTTTAGCAGGACTGATAAGCCGATATCGGACAGAGTGGAGGATTCCCGTGGACCGGTTTCTCGGAGTAGGGATTTCCGTTCCCGGCATCATAGACGCCCAGGGACGGATGATCCAGGATTCCCACGCCTTAGGAGTGCGGAAGATGCCTTGCGACGAGCTTTCCAAAGGCATTGAGTATCCCTGCGTATTTATGAACGACGCCAACGCGGCTGGGTTCGCGGAGCTGCGGGAAAGCTCCGACATGGAAAACGCGGTATATCTGTCCTTAAGCAACAGCGTGGGAGGGGCGTTTTTGCAGGGAAGCCGCCTCTATTTGGGCGAACATCAAAGAAGCGGCGAATTTGGCCATATGACTCTGTATCCTGGCGGCCGGGAATGCTATTGCGGGAAAAGGGGCTGTTTAGACGCTTACTGCTCTGCCCAGAGGCTTTCTTCTCTGACCGAAGGAAAGCTGGACCGCTTTTTTGAGAAGCTGCGGCAAGGGGACAAGGAGTGCGCCCAGGCTTGGGCGGGATATCAGGCGGATCTGGTGACCGCGGCTAACAGCCTGCATATGGCTTTTGACTGCGATGTGATTTTAGGCGGTTACGTGGGCGGATATCTGGAGGATTGGATTGGGGCGCTGCGAGAGTTGGCGGAGGAACGCAATCCCTTCGACGACGGCGGAACCTACCTGAAGGTGTGCCGCTACCGGGTTGAGGCTTCTGCTCTGGGGGCGGCTTTGCAGCATGTGGAGAGGTTTATCGAAGGGCTGTAGTACCTCCGGCTGAGAGGCGGCGTGGGAAAGCGCGGCCTGATACAGCGTGGAAAAGGGGGTGGACGGGGCAGAGCCTTCTTTGCCGTCGGGTATGCGCTGCCGCACCGGTCCGCTTCTGCCCCTGGACAAGCTTTTGTCGCGGACTAATCTGCTTGCGGCTTCAGGGAACCAACCTTGCGCAAGGTGTTTTTATCGTTTACAAACCCCGGCGGAAAATGAAAGCTGAAAGCCGCTGAAGAAGTGAAGCGGGGAACCCTGATTACGCCTATGTGTTATAGGCCCATCGTCCGCGGCGCTTCCCGGCAATATGGTGTGAAGGACGTTTTAGGCTCCATTCATTCCAGGCCTGTGAATTCAATGATAAAAAACTGAAATGATCAAAATAATATCGTAAGGAGAGATTGTAATGAAAAACAGCCGAAAGATAAAAAAGAGATTTTTGGCCCTGCTAGGCTGCGCTGCCCTGGGAGCGGTCCTCGCTCCGGCGGCCCTAGCCGCGGAAGACCTGGCGGCGCCGGCTGCCGGCGACCCTTTCCGCCAGTATTTGCCTCTAATCATCGGCGTGGCGGCGGCCTGTCTGGTCATCGCCGCCGCTCTGTTGGTTTCCATTACCGCGAAAAAACGGAAGCAATCCGGTGGAAAGAGTCCTGCCCCTGATGAGGACGACTCTAAGAATGACGGCAATCAGAAAGGGCTGTAAATGAAAACAGAGCTTCGAAAGATTCCAGGTGTGGGAAAAGCCACCGAGGAGGATCTGATTCGTTTAGGGTATCCAACCATTGAATCCTTGAAGAGCGCGGACCCGGAGGAGCTTTACCGCCGGGACTGTGAAATAACGGGAACGCTCATCGATCGCTGTCAGCTGTATGTTTACCGATGCGCCGTGTATTTCGCGAAAACAGAGCATCCTGATCCGGAAAAGCTGAGATGGTGGTATTGGAAGGATCAGAAAAAGGGCGGATAAGCTTCCTGAAACAGACTTAGAGGGACCTCTTTGAGAAAACAAAGGCGGCCGATGTCTCAGCGGCGGCTTAAGCAGGCTGGGCGGCCTGCCGGTGAGAGGCTTTTTCGTTCTGTTATGAGTGTTTTGTGAGATTATTCCGCTTATATTCCTGCGGCTTTGGCACTCTGCCGGCGCCGGGGAGATCTCGCCGTGCCGCCGGCAGAGTGTGCGCGGCATAAGGCGGCTGGCAAGCAGCCTTATGGTTTATGAAAATAACGGGCAATAAGGAGAAATACTGTGATCGCGATAGTATCCCCAGCGAAAAATATGCGGACGGCCGGCCTCAAGGGCCTGGAGCTGACCCGTCCGGCTCTTTTGGAGAAAACACGCCGGCTCTTGCCGATGCTCCGGGCTTTGGAGCCCTGGGAGCTGGAAAGCCGGCTGAAAATCAACCCCCAGCTGGCGATGAAAGCCTTTTCGGACTTCCAGGAGTTTGAATCTCCCGGCGGGGAAAGCCCGGCGCTGCTGTCTTACCACGGCCTCGCGTATCAAAATTTAGAAGCGGAAAGCCTTGGCCTGGAGGATTTCGCCTTTGCGGGCGGCAGCCTTAGAATCTTAAGCGCTTTTTACGGCGTGCTGCGGCCTGGCGACGCGATCAAGCCCTATCGCCTGGAATTTCAATGCGGATTCCAGCCTGGCGGAAAAAGCCTTTACCATTTTTGGGGCGATTCTATTTACCGGGAGCTGTTCCGAAATGGGGATACGGTGATCAATTTGGCGTCCAGGGAGTATTCCAAAACCGTTTCTCCCTTTTTAAAGACAGGGGATCGGATGATTACCTGTGATTTTTTGACCTTCCGCAGGGGAAAGCTAATCACGCTGGCGGCCTTGGCAAAAATGGCCCGGGGCCGGATGGCCAGATTTTTGATCGACAACCGCATCCGAGAGCCGGAGGGCTTGCGGGAGTTTTCCTGGGAGGGCTACGAGTTTTCTCCGGAGCACAGCGACGGCGAAAATTTCCGGTTTGTTCAGCGTTTTTAAGTCGGAAGCCGCCATGCCAATTCCAGAAAATTCCGGAATTGGCTCCCGGCGCCTCATATTCCAGGCCGCTGTGCATCTCGATGACCCGCCATTATATTTTAGGAGGTATTTTATGATCGAACAAGGCATGAAAGCGCCGGACTTTACCCTGGAGGATAAAGACGGAAATCAGGTAAGCCTGTCTCAGTTTTTGGGGCAGAAGGTCATTTTATATTTTTATCCCCGGGACAATACCCCGGGCTGCACCGCTCAGGCCTGCGGCTTCCGGGACGCCTATGACGAGCTTCAGGGCAAGGCGGTGGTCATCGGGGTTTCTAAGGACAGCGCCGCCTCCCATCAGAAATTCGCTCAAAAATACCAGCTGCCCTTTGTTCTGCTGTCAGATCCCCAGCGCCAGGCCATCGAGGCCTATGGGGTGTGGCAGGAGAAAAGGCTCTATGGCAAAACCAGCATGGGCGTGGCGAGAACCACCTTCCTCATTGATGAAAAAGGCGTGGTGGAGAAGGTGTTCCAGAAGGTAAAGGCCGCCGAAAACGCCCGGGAAATTCTGGACTATTTGGAAGGCTAAGGAGAGCGCTGTTTATGAACAACGGCCGGCTGTTTGAAATTCTTTATTTGCTGATGGAGGGGGAAACCGTCACCGCTTCGGCACTTGCCCGGCGGCTGGAGGTTTCCCCCAGAACCATTTACCGGGATGTAGAAGCGCTGAGCGGAGCGGGCATCCCAATCTACATGACCAAGGGAAGGGGAGGGGGAATCCGGCTTTTACCGGATTTTGTGCTGGAGAAATCCCTGTTTTCCCATCAGGAACAGGATGAAATCCTATATGCCCTGCAAAGCCTGGCGGTTACCGGCGGCCTGCAGGACAAAACGGTGCTTTCCCGAATGAGGGCGCTTTTTCAAAGAACCCCCGCCGACTGGATTGATGTGGATTTTTCAGGCTGGGGACACGGCCCGCAGGAGAGGGAAAAATTCCTGAGAATCAAACAGGCGGTTTTGGAAAGCCGGGTGCTTTCCTTTACCTATTACAGTACCTGCGGCCAAACCACAAACCGCCGGATTGAGCCGATGAAGCTCCGGTTCCGCGGCTCCGCCTGGTATGTCCACGGCTTTTGCCTGGAAAAGCAGGAGCTCCGGGTCTTTAAGGTGAGCCGGATGGAAGGAATATCGGTGACGGAAGAAGCCTTTGACCGCCGGGCGCTGGAGCTGCCGCCCTTGGAGGAGGAAAGCCTGCCTGCTGAAAGGATGGTCTCACTCACACTGGAGTTTGAGCCATGGTGCGCTTACCGGGTATACGATGAGTTTGACAGAAAACTGATTACCCCCGGAGAGGACGGCAGGCTGCGGGTGGCCGTTGATTTTCCCCGGGGAAGCTGGGTGCTGGGCTATCTGCTTTCCTTTGGAGATGGGGTCACGGTTCTTTCCCCGCCGGAGCTTCGGCGGGCGCTGGAAGGCCAGGGGGAACGGCTGAAGGAAAAGTATTCCTCCGCTTTATAATATGACAGCTTGTGTCAAATTATCTGTGCTAGGATGAGCCTATCAAAAGACGGGAGGAACGAGGGATGGAGCGACGGTTTTGTCAAAGCTGCGGTATGCCGCTGGGGGATGAGACACTGCTGGAAACGGAGAGCAGCGGGAATATTGTGTTTATTGCTAGTAAAAGGGCGCTTTCCCCCAGGACTGCACGATGGAGGAAATGGCGGGTGCCTGAGCTATAGCAGGAAAGAAGGCGGGACAGAGCAGCCCCGTCTGACCAGGGAGGCCATGCTGCGGTGGTTCTCCACATGAAAACGCTGGTGCAAAGGAGAGTAGGAGATGCTGGAGCTGGTGCCGGCCAAATCGATTTTGGCGAGAAATAAAGATCCCCGGTGGTTCGGCATCGACTACCAGATGAATCTGTACCGGGGCTGCTGCCACGGCTGCATTTACTGCGACAGCCGCAGCGAATGCTATGGCATCGAGGAATTTGACCGGGTGAGGGGCAAGAAAAATGCCCTGGCCCTGTTGGAGGAGGAGCTGCGCCACAAACGAAAAACCGGGGTAGCGGCTACCGGGGCCATGAGCGACCCCTATAACCCTTATGAGAGTGAGGCTGAATTGACCCGCGGCGGCCTGAAGCTGCTGGATCAGTACGGGTTCGGGGCGGCGGTCGCCACCAAAAGCGCCAGGATTACCCGGGACCTGGACGTGCTGAAAAGGATACAGTCACATTCTCCGGTGCTGTGTAAGATTACCGTCACCACCTGCGACGACGAGCTGTGCCGGAAGCTGGAGCCTTATCCCTCCGTAACCTCGGAGCGGATGGAAGCGGTTAGGATCCTCAGCGGCGCCGGGATTTTCACAGGGCTTTTGCTGATGCCGGTTCTGCCTTTTTTAGAGGACAGTCTGGATAATCTTCTGGGGATCGTCCGGCTTGGGGCGGAAAACGGCGCTAGGTTTATTTACCCAGCCTTTGGAGTGACCCTGCGGCAAAATCAGAGGGAATACTTTTACGATCAATTGGAAAAACGGTTCCCGGGAGAAGACCTGGCTCGGAGGTATCAGGAGAAATATGGCTCCAGCTATGTTTGCAGGGCAAGAAACGCCAAGATCCTGGGGGAGGCTTTCCGCCGTGCCTGCCGGAAGGAGGGAATTTTATATTCCATGACGGAAATTATCAAGGCTTACCGGGCACCTTACGATCCGGTGCAGACCAGCCTGTTTTAGCCCGGACCAGTCCCGGCGGAAAAAATGAAAGAAAGCCTGTTATCAGACTCATGGGGAAAATCCCGGCTGGAAGTTTTTCTGGCGGAAAACGGAGGACGGAAAGGAACGGCTTAAAAAATGGCTCAAAATAGAAACCACGGACGGGGCTATAAAAATTGCGGAAGCGGCGTGAACATCATGGGAGCGCCACGGAAGCGCTTTAAGACCGCGGGAGCGGTTTGGGCGGCTATTCTTAGAAAAAGGCTGGGAAAGCAGGCGCTTTATGAAAAAGCTCAGAAGGCATAAACAGGGCCAATAAAGAAAATTTAGAAAAACAGGAGAGCGCTGCGGCTGGGTACGCGGGCCGCAGGCTGGGAGGAGAACTGGGATGGAAAAGCTGGATTACAAAAAGCAATATAAGGATCTCTACCTGCCGCCGAAAAAACCGGTGGTGGTCGATGTTCCCGAGATGGTTTTTTTGATGGTTGACGGATGGGGAGCGCCGGAAGAACCAAGCTACCAGGAGGCGGTCTCGCTGCTGTATTCCGTGGCATTTACGATTAAGATGAGCAAAAGGAACGGCAGCCAGCCGGAGGGCTACTTTGATTATGTGGTGCCTCCTCTGGAGGGGCTTTGGAACTGCTCGGAAGAGGGGGTTCATCCGGATCGGAGCCGGTGGGTATGGACATCCCTATTGCGGCAGCCGGAATTTGTCACCGGCGAGGTGTTCCGTTGGGCCGTGGCACAGGCCGCCCGCAAGAAGCCGGAGCTGGATTACGCCAGAGTGCGTCTGGAACCCTACGGCGAGGGGCTTTGCGTTCAGATGCTGCACATGGGCCCTTACAGCCGGGAACAGGAAACCGTTGATACGCTGGCAGCCTTTTTGGAAAGGGAGGGGCTGGTCTATGACCATGGGCGCCGCCATCATGAGATTTATTTGTCCGATCCCAGGAGGTGCGCTCCGGAACGGCTGAAAACGGTGCTCAGGCTTCCGGTGAAAAGAAAAATCGTGTGAGAGGTATAAAAAACAGGCGGAGAATTTCTCCGCCTGTTTTTTATACCGGATTTTTGAGGGAACGGAAGCTTCCTTATGGAAATACAGCGTGAAAATACCTCCATAGCTGAAATTGGACTGGGCGGGCCGGCATCCAAGCCGGCGGAGACTGCCGTTTTTTCTGCCAAGAGGGAAGGCGCGGCCTACCGATCCTGGGGCTGATGGTTAAAATAAAACACGGCAAGCTGGGTGCGGTCCCGAAGCTCCAGCTTATCCAGAACGGCGCTTAAATAATTGCGAACCGTGCCCTCGCTGAGAAACAAGGCCTCCGCGATCTCTTTATTGCTGAGGCCCTTGGCGACCAGCGAGATAACATCCAGCTCCCGGGGGCTGACGCCGCGGGCGGCAAAATCAAATTTGTCTCCCGACTGCATCAGCTCCGGCAGCTTGGTGACGATCTCGCTGCCGAACACGCTTTGCCCCGATTCCACCGCGTGAAGGGCGGGCAGGATGCTTTCGAAATTCTGCTTGATTAAATAGCCCTTCGCCCCAAGCTTCAGGGCCTTGATAATATATTCATCGTCGGAAAACGTGGTCAGAAACAAAATTTTCGCCTCCGGAGCCTCCCGGAGAATCAGCTCTCCCGCCTCCAGGCCGGTGAGGCCGTCCATACGGATGTCCATCAGCAGCACATCGGGCCGCAGACGGCGGTAAAGAGAAACAGCTTCCCGCCCGCTGCCGCCGGTACCGACTACCTTCACCTGGGGATCGGTTTCCAATATGGTTTTCAGCGAGGCGCAGACCAGGGCGTCGTCGTCAATAATCAGCAGCTTCATGAACATCCTCCTTTGGAATGGTGATGAAAAGCCGGAACCCGTTTTTCCGGCTGACGGTCAAGTTGCCGTGGAAAGCGGCCAGCCTTTCCTCCATGTTTCTCAGGCCGATGCCCGCCCTGTCTCCGGCAGCCTGCCGGGTACCGTTGTCCTGCACGATCATTTGGTAAAAGCCCGGAAATTCCACTGCGGAAACCTGGGCCGCGGTGGCGTTGGAATGGCGCATAATATTGGAAAGGGCTTCACGGACGATGGCGATCAAACAGTATTTCAACTCCAGCGGCATGGCGCCGCAGTCGTATTGCAGGCTGATCGGACAGAAGGTAAAGCCGCGGCACAGGGTTTCCAGCTGAGAGCGAAGATCAATAGATTCCTCATGCAGGTCGTGGACGCTTTCCCGTATACTATCCATGGCCTGGGATAAGGTGGATTTCAAGGTGTCCAGCTGGGCGTTCAGCTCCGGCTCCTGCTGGTGGACCGCCTTGAGCGCTCCAAGCTGCAAAATGGAGCGGGAAAGAAGATGTCCCACGCTGTCGTGGATTTCCCGGGCGATCCGGTTGCGCTCGTTTAAGGTGGCGACCTGGATTTCGTAATCCTGCTTTTCCAGCAGCTCCTTGTTCTTTTGCTCCAAATGGAGAGAAATCTCTTTTGCGTTATCGGTCAGGTCCTTATAGTCCCGGCGGGAGCGGCTTAAGGCCAGAGTCCGCAGCTTCAGCAGAGCGGAAAGGCCGGTATATAGGAAAAATACGGCCATCGCTAAGGGTGACACCCGCCCAAGCTGAAAAAATACGGCTGACGGAAGAAGCAGGTAAACGGCGCGGAAGCAGGGCCTCCATAGGTCATAGGAGAGAAAAGGAATAAAGAGAAAAAATTCCGGCCGCAGGCAGCCGGCGGCTAGAAAGCCGATGGAACTGCAAAAGGAGAATTTTTCCGGGAAATAGCTGTTCAAAGAGGAAAGGCATAAAGCCGCCAATAGAGCCGCCAGGCACCAGGGGGAAAAGGCTTGCAGGGGCAGCAGCAAAACACAGCATAAAAAAAGGATCAGCTTATCCAGAAGCTCGCCCATAGAATGATCTCCTTTCCCCTGTGAAATTTGCCCTTAAGGCGTCAAAGGGAGCGCGGACGAAGCCTTCCGCAGGAGGCTCCGGGCCGTGCACCGCAGGCTCCGGCTTGGCCCTTAGCTTTTTCGAAAGGCGCTTGGGCGGTTTTGAACCGGAGCTTTATTTCTATCTTAGCACGGGAAAAACCCCGGTGGCAAGAGGAAGGGGGAAATGGTGACATTTGTCACGGTGAAACAGGATGCCAGGCACTGGCCCGGGACGGATTTTTTCCGTATGATAGTACCATGAAAGAAACAGGAGGACGAAACCCATGATGATACAAGTGGAAAACCTGGTGAAGCGCTACGGCGACGTGGTGGCCCTGGACCATTTCAATTTACAGATCGCCGAGGGCGAAATTTTTGGCCTGCTGGGGCCCAATGGATCGGGGAAAACCACCGCGATCAACTGTATGCTTTCCTTGCTGAAATATGACCGGGGCGCCATTAAGCTGTTCGGCAGGCCGATGGGGCCGGACGCTTATGACCTGAAGCGGGAAATCGGTGTGGTAATGCAGAACGTAGCGGTGTTTTATGAGCTGACGGTCTATGAGAACATTAATTATTTTTGCAGCCTGTATCTAGACGACAAGCGCCAAAGGCAGCGGCTGGTAGAGGAGGCCATTGAGTTCGTGGGCCTGGAGGATTACCGGAGGTTTCTGCCCAAGCGGCTCAGCGGGGGCCTGCTCCGCCGCCTGAATATCGCCTGCGGCATCGCCCATAAGCCCAAGCTGATCTTTTTAGACGAGCCTACCGTGGCGGTGGATCCCCAGAGCAGGAACAGCATTTTAGAAGGAATCCAAAAGCTCAACAGGGAGGGCGCCACCGTGGTATACACCTCTCATTATATGGAGGAGGTGGAGCAGATCTGCACCCGGATCATGATTATGGATAAGGGCAAGGCGGTGGCGGTGGGCACCAAGGAGGAACTGAAGGCTATGATCGGCGCGGGAGAGAAGGTCACGGCGGAAATTTACCGGCTGGATCAGGAAAATCTGGCGGAGATCAGGAGGCTTGCCGGCGTGCGGGGGGTAAGCTATGATGAGGGCCTTCTGACGGTTCGGTTTAAAAGCGGCGGACATAATCTAATCACCCTGCTGGATTACCTGAAGCAGAGGGAAATCCCATTCGGCAGGATTTACTCCGAGCCGCCCACTCTAAACGACGTGTTTTTGGAGATTACGGGCAAGCAGCTGAGGGATTAAGGAGGTACACCATGTTTATCACTGGATTTGTAACCAGGATCAAATGCGCGTTCCGGGATAAGGAAATGATTTTCTGGACCCTTTTATTTCCCGTGATGCTGGCGACCCTGTTTTATTTCTGCTTTTCCAACCTGGATTCGGCGGACGCCTTTTCCCCGGTGAAAACCGCGGTAGTGGCCGACCAGGCCTACCGGCAGGCTGCCGGCTTTCAGGCCGCCTTAGAGGAGGTTTCCAAAGAAGGGGAGGATAGGCTGTTGCAGCTTACCCGGGTGGAAACCCGTGAGGAGGCGGACCGGCTGCTGGAGGATGGCCGGGTGGAGGGATATCTGACCATAGAGGCTGGGGCTCCCAAGCTGACGGTAAGGGACGACGGGCTTAACCAGACTATTTTAAAAAGCTTTTTGGACCAGTATTTGCAGATTTCCGCGACCGCCGCCCATATTCTGGAGAGAAATCCTCAGGCAGCTCAGCAAGGGCTGCTCACCGATTTGATGGAACAGCAGGAGTTTACCCGGGAAATTTCCCTGTCTAATGCGAAGCCGTCCCATCAGCTGCCTTATTTTTACGCGCTGATCGCTATGGTATGCCTGTACGGAAGCTTTCAAGGCCTAACAAGCGCCTTTTACCTGCAAGCCAATTTATCGGCTCTGGGAGCCAGGAGGTCCATGGCGCCCAGAAAAAAGCTGGCGATGATTACAGCCGATATGCTGGGCAGCCTGGCGGTGCATCTGCTCACCATGCTGGTTCTGCTCTGTTATCTGCTTTTGGTTCTGCGGCTGGATTTCGGAAACCAGATCGGCTATCTTCTGCTGACGGTGCTGGTGGGAAGCATCGTAGGCGTCTCGTTAGGAGCGTTGGTGGGAGCCGCCTTGAGGATCAAGGTGGAGGCCAAAACCGCGATTTTGATTACCTTGAGCCTGGCCTGCTGCTTCCTGGCGGGACTGATGGTGGAGGGGATCAGCTACGCCATTCAGCAGAACGCGCCGGCGGCGGCCTGGCTTAATCCGGCGGCCAGGATTTCCGACGCGTTTTACTGCTTGTATTATTATGATAACCACACCCGGTATTTTATGGATCTTGGAGTGCTGTGCGCTATGGCGGCGATATTCGGCTTAGGCGCCATGGCCTGCTTGAGGAGGCGGAAATATGAAAGTATTTAATCTGTGCGCCAAGGTGACAAAACGGCATCTGGTTTCCTTGGGCGTGTATTTGGGGATTTTCGCCGTGCTGGCCGTAATGCTTACCGCTTTCAACAATACCAGCCAAAGCCTCAGCTTTGAGGCGGTCAGGCCCTCGGCGGCCATTGTCAACCGGGATGGGGAATCGGCGCTGGTCAGAGGGCTGGAGGATTTCCTGGCGGGATATGCGGATATGGTGAAGCTGGAGGATGACCGGGAAGCCCTTCAGGACGCCCGCTTTTTTGACGCGGTGGATTATATTCTGATTATCCCCCAGGGCTTCGCAAAGGACTTTTCCCAGGGCGGAGGCACTCTGGAGAAAAATACCCGGTTTACCTCGGCCGAGGGGCGTTACGCCGATCTGCTGGTGAACCGGTATTTAAGCGCCGCCAGAGCGTACCGGCAGGCGGCGCCGGAGCTGTCTGAGGAGGAGCTTTTAGAGGCGGTGAAGGCGGATGCTTCGGTGCAGGCGGAGGTAGAAAAGAAAAGCTTCCTGGAAAGCCAGCCCATCGATGAGAGCTTTCAGGTGTATTTCAGAACCTTACCCTATATCATGATGGCGGTTTTGATTCTAGCGGTCACCACGGTGATGATGGTGTTCAACAAGCCGGACCTGCGGATGAGAAACCTGTGCGCCCCGGTCAAGCTGCGTCATGTAAATCTTCAGCTGGCCTTATACAACGTATGCCTGGGCGGGGTGGCATGGCTGGTGCTGTGCGCCATGGCGTTCCTGTTTTACGGCGGCCGTATCCAGGGAACGGATGTCAGGCTGGTCCTGCTGATCCTGCTCAACAGCATATGCTATCTGTTTGTCTGCCTTAGCGTGGCCTTCCTGCTGGGAAACTTTGTCAAGGACGGGGGCGGGCAGAATATCGCCGCCAACTTTATCTCCTTGGGGCTCAGCTTCCTCGGCGGCTCCTTTGTCCCTCTGGAGCTTTTGGGAGACAGTGTGCTTCAGGTAGCCCGCTACACGCCTTCCTACTGGTATAACCACGCGGTGGAAGCCATCTCCGGCCTGGTCCGCTTCGACAGCCAGGCCCTGGGCCCGGTTTTCATTTCCATGGCCATTCAAACCGGCTTCGCCGCCGCTGTTTTTTCCGTGGCTCTGGTGATCAGCAAGTTCCGCCGGCAGCGGACCGAGGGCTTTGCCTCCGTTAAAACGGAGATGGCGTAACGAGGCTTTCCCGCAGAAGAGGGAACATCGCCGGCGGCGACGGCGCGGGATTGTGCAAGGCAGAAAAATTTGTGTTTCCTTGGCCTTTAGGGCTATCCTGGAAAAAGACCGCAAAAGGGCACCGGCGCTTGAGCGCCGGTGCCCTTTCAGCTTCCGCCTTTAAAGGATGGCCGCCGGTTACCGGTCGGAGGCGTAGCGGATTCCCCACTCCCTGCGAAGCTGGTCGATCACGCCGCAGATTTTCAGGCTTTCCTCCCAGGTGAAATCGGGACATTCCAGCAGTCCCTGCGCCAGGCATTCCTGCACCCGGAGAACCTCAAACTGCATCCCGGTGGCCGGATAAGGAAGCTCGACGCTTTCCGGTTCGCCCTGGTTGGGGATAAACTGAAGCTGGCTGGGACAGCACAGATTCGGCCCCAGAGTGATACGCCCCTTTTCCCCAAAGATCGTAGTGGTGGCGTTGCCCTCCATATCAAAGCCGGCACTCAAAAAGGCGGCCTTGCCATCGCCGTATTGCAGCAGCATATCCGCGTGGATGTCCACCTCTCCGTTGGTGCGGCAGCAGGACATGATTTTTTCCGGCCCCTGGGGAAACGCCAGAAAGGCCATGCCCAGCGCATAAACGCCTACGTCCCGCACCGCGCCTCCGGTGTGGGCCAGAGAGGCCTTCCAAAGCTGCCAGTCCTTTGGGTCGGCCAAAAAGGAGTGAAAGGAGTGAACGGTGAGCACCTGCCCGATTTTTCCCTCCTGAAGCCACTGGCGGGCCTGCCGTACCGCAGGAAAGCACCGGGTCCACATGGCTTCCATCAAAAAGGTGTGGTTTTTCTCAGCCAGCCGGATCATTTCTTCCGTTTGGGCGGCGTTATCCGCCATAGGCTTTTCACACAGCACCGCAACCCCGGCGTTCAGGGCCGCGGACACATAATCCATATGGGTGTCGTTCGGCGTGGCGATATACACCACGTCAGGCTTGGACTCCCGGAGCATTTTTTCAAAATCGGTATAAGAAGAAGCAAAGCCGTATTTTTCCGCATAGGCTCTGCCGTTTTGCTCGCTGCGGGAAACCACTGCGGTTCGTTCGGCGCCGGGAGCCTCAAGCATTCCCTGAGCAAACCGCCCGGCGATAAATCCAGGGCCGACCACGGCCCATTTGGTTGTTTTCATAAGCTGACCCTCCTGTTGCCATACATATTTTAACCGGGAATCAAACTGCCCGCTGTTACGCTCATTATACAAGACGCCCGCTGGAAAAGCAACGAGCCGCGGCGGGGATAACGAGAATTTCTGCGGCAAAATACGGCAGAAATCCCTACCTCTGGGACGGGAACTGTGGTATAATAGCCTCGCTTAGGTTTCTGCGGCAAAGCTGCCGTCAATAAAAATAAACATAAAACCGTAAGCTGCAACGATGGAAGGGGCGAGCGTTATGCGGCTTTTTCTGGCAATTTTATTCGAGGAGCCTGTGAAGGACAGGCTCTGCGAGGCGATGGAGCTGATCCGGCGGAGCACCCGGACAAGCCGGCTCACCCGGCGGGAGAATCTTCATTTGACGCTGGTGTTTCTGGGAGAACTCCGAGAGGCGGGAAAGGTGCGGGAGGCTATGGAGGAAATCCGGACCGGCCCCTTTCCTCTGGAAATCCGGGGCCTGGGCAGATTTCAACGAGACGGCGGAGATCTTTACTGGGCCGGAATAGAGCCCTCCTTACCGCTGCAAAACCTGTACCTGGAGCTGAAAAACGCTCTGGCAGGCAAGGGGATTGCGGTTGAGGATCGGCCGTACCGTCCGCACCTGACGTTAGCCCGGCAGGCGGTAGAAAAGCCGGAAACCCCTTTTTACACGCTGAAAAACCGGTTGGAGCCGGTAAAAACCAAAGCCGCCGCCGTCAGTCTGATGAAGTCGGAGCGAATCGAGGGAAGGCTGGTTTACACAGAGCTGTACCGCAAGGAGCTGCGAGAAAATAAGGGAAAGGAAGCGATGCTGTGAAATCCTACCGTAAGGAGCTGTGGTTCCGTGTGCCGAGCCGCAGAGGCCTGGTAAACATCACAGGCGAGGTTGAGAAAGCGCTGGAAGAAAGCGGCGTCCAGGAGGGACTGGTTTTGGTCAACGCCATGAATATTACGGCCAGTGTATTTATCAACGATGATGAGCCTGGACTTCACCGGGACCTGGAGGCTTGGCTGGAAAAGCTGGCGCCGGAAAAGCCCTACGGCCAGTACCGCCATAATGGCTATGAGGACAACGCCGACGCCCATCTGAAGCGGTCGGTGATGGGAAGGGAAGCCGTGGTGGCCGTAACCGGAGGGCGCCTGGATTTTGGCACCTGGGAGCAGATTTTTTACTATGAGTTCGACGGCAGGCGGGAGAAGCACGTCCTGGTGAAAATTATCGGAGAATAAGCCATGAAGAAATTGATTTTAGTGGGCGGTACCATGGGCGTGGGAAAAAGCTCGGTATGCAGGGCGCTTCATCAAAGGCTGACGCCGTCGGTATGGCTGGATGGGGATTGGTGCTGGAATTTAAATCCCTTTGAGGTCACTGAGGAGACAAAGGCCATGGCAATGGATAACATCGCCCACCTGCTGGGAAGCTTCCTAAGATGTTCCCAAACGGAATATGTGATTTTTTCCTGGGTCATGCACCAGCAGGAGATCATCGACGAGCTTTTGTCCCGGCTGACGGGAACGGCGTTTACCCTGTATTCCTACTCCCTGGTATGCTCGGAGGAGATTTTAATACAGCGGCTGGAAAAGGATATCCGCCGGGGGCGCCGTCACCCAGATGTGCTGGAGCGGAGCAGAAAGAGGCTGCCTCTCTATCAAAGCCTGGATACCTGGAAATTGGATGTGGGGAGGCGCACGCCGGAGGAAGCCGCTGAGAAAATAAAGACTGACATAGCCGGCTGACCCTGGTGCTTCCGGGGCTGATGGATACAAAAAACGCCTAAAGCCTTAGTAGGCTTTAGGCGTTTTTTCGGTATTAGGCTTTAGGCTGTCTCCAATCAGCACGCAGTTGTTTGAGGCTGAAACCCGCCCGCCGTGCGGGTGAAGACAGAAGGCTATAGGAGATTGAGGGAGGAGAAAAGACCTTTCGTTCTTGTCAGGGCTCCTCTTTCTCCGCGGCGGAGGACAACGGCTCTACAGCTTGGCGGAGCTGCCGGCTGAACGGCAGGAAGAATAAAGCCTTCACAGCCCAAGCAAACGGGGCCGGCATACATCGTAAGGCTCTCGAAGCGAAAAGACTGCTGTGAAAGAGACGGCTGCCCGCCGAAGAATCCAATCAATCGCGGGAAAGGAGCCGCCCGCGGAATCCAGGCCTTTTAGAAAGCTCCTTAAGAAGCTGAACGGGGAAAGCCCCTTTAAGGGGCTTTCCCCGTTTTCCAGCCTTAGCAAAGACAGCAGAAAGCTTTTAAGGTTTCTCTTATTTCTTTAGGCCGTAAAATACGCTCATGGCCTTTTCCACATCGTTTTTCATAGCGTCTCTGGCAGCGCAGGCGATGTCATGATAATAAATCACGTCGGGATGATCCTTCAGGTAAGCCTTGGCGGCGTTTGTACCCTCTCGGGCCATATAGGTGTAATAATTGATTTTCCGCACGCCGCGCTTGATGGCTTCCACGTAGTCCTCAGGGCTGACGCCGGAGCCTCCGTGCATTACCAGCGGCACGCCGGTGAGCTGGTGGATCTTCTCGATTCTGGGAAAATCCAGCTTAGGCTTGGCGGTGTAAATACCGTGGGCGGTGCCGAAGGAACAGGCCAGGGCGTCTACGCCCGTATCCTTGACGAACTGCTCCGCCAGGGACGGGTCGGTATAAGTGGCGGGATCGTTTTCGTGAGCCATGCCGGCGCCCTCCGCTTTTCCCAGGCTTCCGATTTCCGCTTCCACATTGGCGCCGTATTCTCTGGCCATCGCTACGGCCTTTTTGGTGTTAGCCACGTTTTCCTCATAGGGCAGGGCGGAGCCGTCGTACATTACGGAGGTGAAGCCCAGCTCCAGAGCCTGCTTTAAATAGTCCAGAGTCTCGCCGTGATCCAGGTGGACGCATACGGGAACCGACGCCTTTTTCGCCAAGGCGACCATGACAGGGCCGATAACAGAAAGGGGAGTGACCGGCTCGTGAAGCTGAGCGTGGGCCACAATGACGGGTACCTGATGCTCCTCTGCCTTATCGACGGCGGCCTGCAGGCTTTCCAGGGTGGGCGTGTTGAACGCGGCGATAGCGTACTGCTTTTCTTCAGCGATTTTCAATACCTGGTTTAAAGTGGCTAACATTTTTTTACCTCCCAATAGCTTCTTTTTCAAATTTTTAAACAGACTGATTTCAAAAGATAAAACGCCTTAAAAAACGTTTTATCTTTTTTATTATACTTAGGTTCGGAGGAAAAAGAAAGTGGAATTCCAAAATTTCATTTAGAAATTCCACTTTTGACAGAGACGCTCCGCAACCCGCCGGAAAAAGCGTCAGAATTTATTCAGGGGAATTGGCCACAGCGGCTGCCAAAGCACCTTGCGGAAGCAGCCTTCTTTCAAGGACAAAGCGGGTAAGATAACGATAGAGAGACTGATAAAACAGACGGATGAAGCCAGAGGGAGCCTTACCCTTTGCGCGCCGGCAGTCCAAAGAATTGGAACAGCGGAGTTTCAGCGGCCCTGGGGTCCGGTTCGACGCCCTTACAGGGTACGCAAGGCAATGTTTCCGGCAGTGCTTGGAGCATCATACATGATTTTAATTTAAAGCGCGGGGGCTTCCGCGGGGCTGGCAGCCGACAGCGAACGGATCAGCATTTGATAGGCATAGGCTCTGGCCTGGGGCTCAGGCAGAAGCTGAGCCTGCAGGGATGCCAGATAGGAGCCTACGGCGCCTAAAAAGCACATGGTCTGGTATTCCTCGGAGAAGCCTCCGGAGATCAGCCCTTCCTCTGCCCCAAGCGCCAAAATCCGGCGGATCTGCTCCTGGACGACATTGCGGATTTCCTCTGCGGGCTCCTGACCCTCGAGGCAGCGCTTCATTTCGAAGCAGGAAAAACCGGAAACCATATGAAAAAAGGAAAGCCTGCTCTGAACCGCTTCCGCCACGGTGGTCATAGAGGACTCCGCCGCGATCCGAAAGCCCCGATCCAGAGGGATCAGGCCCTGGAGGGCGGTGAGCTCCCGGCGCATGTAATAGCACACTGCGGCGGCGGTCATAGCCTCCTTAGAGGGGAAATACTCGTATACAGTTCCCTTTCCAATGCCCGCCCGGGCCGCGGTTTCCGATACGGTCAGGGCTTCCAGGCTTTTTCCCTCCATTACCAGGCTGATGACAGCCTCTAAAACCGCCGTTTTCTTATCCTGAGGGCTGTTCACTGCTTTTTTCTCCTCGGGACCGCTCACGATAAATCATCCTCCAAATCTACTTTCTTCATGGGCCTTTTATGGAATACGTCGTAAAGCACCGGCACCACAAGCAAGGTCAGCAGGGTGGCGTAGGTGAGGCCGCCAATGGTGACGATAGCCATGGGCTGGGTCATTTCCGCACCGTCTCCCAGGCCCAAAGCCATGGTGACCATAGCTAAAATGGTGGTCAGGGCGGTCATCAGAATGGGACGCAGGCGGGTACGGCCGGTCTGGATCAAGGCATCCTTTTTGTCCACCCCCTCCAGCCGCAGCTGGTTCACATAGTCCACAAATACAATGCCGTTGTTGACCACCACGCCGGCCAGCATTAAAAAGCCCAGCATGGCGATAATGGAAATGGGGCTGCCGGTGAGCCACAAAGCCAGAAGGCCGCCGGTGAAGGCCAGAGGAATGGTAAACATGACGATAAAGGGAGACAAAAGGCTCTGGAACTGGGCCACCATAATCAGATAGATAAACACCACGGCCAGAACGATCATCAGAATCAGGTCGTTCATGGCGGAGTTGATGGTTTCGGTTTCGCCCTGGATCTCTACGGTGTAGCCCTCGGGCACCTCGTAGGCCGCCAGCTTTTCCTCCAGCTCACGGCTCACCAGGCCGATATTATGGTCGTTATCCACGCCGGCGGTGACGGTCATATACCGCACCTGGTTTTCCCGGTTAATGGAGCTGACGCTTTCCGCGTCCTGGGCCTCGGCGATCTCATGGAGGGGAACGGCTTCTGTTTCCCCGGTCTGCTGGTTGGTGACGGAAATCTCATGGGACATCAGGCCTTCCCGGGTCAGAGCATCCTCCGGGCTTTTTACCACGATCACCGGCAGGTCATCCGAGCCGATGGTCAGAGTGGTAGCGGTGGCTTCCGTCTGCAGAGCGGCGGCGATTTCCTGATAGACCTGGGCCACGGTCAGGCCGTGCTCCATAGCCTTGTTTTTATCTACTACGATCCGGGTTTCCATATCCCCCTCGGTGATGCCTCCGGTCACCTCGGTGGTGCCCTCGATTCCGCTGAGCATCTCCACCAGATCCTGGGAGATATCGTTCAGGGTATCCACGTCGTCCCCTTTGACCTCCAGGGAGATTCCGCTGCCGCCCAGCGCGGACATATCCATGGTGGAGGCGGAAACGCTGAGCTCACAGTCCAGATCCTGGGTAGCTCCGGTGATTAATTCCGCCATTTGGGCGTTGGAGCGGGTGCGGCCGTTTTCCTTCAATAAAATATAGAAGCTGTAGGTGTTGCCGGAGGAGGACGAGCTCATGGACATTCCGCCGGAGATCGCGCCTACGGTTTCCACATCGTCCAGGCCGCCGATCCGGCTCATGACCTCGTCGGCCATTTCATAGCCTTCCTGCTGGGTAGCCTCCTTGGGCATTTCCATGGTGGCCATCATCTGGGGGGAATCCATCTCCGGCATGAAGGCGGTGCCCATATTTACCGCTTCAAAGACAGCGAATACCAGCAGCGCCAGCACGCCGGCGATGACCACGATTTTATGCTTTAAGGAGAACCGCAGCACCTTTTCGTAGCCGTTGGTAAAGCCTTCGAACCAGCGGTGCTTCTTCTCCTTGGTTTTCCGCAGCATGGTGGAGCCCATGGCGGGCACCAGGGTGAGGGCGACCACCAGGCTGGCCAGCAGGGAATAAGCGATGGTCAGTCCCATGTCGGTGAAAAGCTCTCTGGAGATGCCCTGAGTGAACACGATGGGCAGAAATACGCAGATGGTGGTCAGGGTGGAGACGAAAATGGCTCCCGCCACCTGGGTGGCTCCCTTGACAGCGGCCTTTGCCGCCGGTACCCCCTGGTTTCGCAGCCGGTAGATATTCTCGATGACCACGATGCTGTTATCCACCAGCATACCGACCCCCAAGGCGAGGCCGGACAGGGAGATGATGTTTAAGGTAATGTCGGTGAAGTACATCAGCACCATGGCGAATAGTACGCTGATGGGAATGGAGAAGGCGATAATCACGGTGGGCTTGACATCCCGCAGGAACAGGGCCAGCACCAGGATCGCCAGAATACCGCCTAGGATCAGGTTTTGCAGCACCGACTGGATGATCATATTAATGTAGTCCCCTTGATCCATCAGAGGGATAATATGTAAATCGGGGTTTTCCGACTGAAGCTTCCCGATGGCCTCGTTGATCCGCTGGGATACGGTAGCCGTGGACGCGGTAGACTGCTTTTGAAAGGACAGGACCACGCCCTCATTGCCGTTGACCTTGGCATAGGCTTCCCCGGCGTTGCTGGCCTGCTCCACAGAGGCTACGTCGGAAAGGCGGATGTCGCCTATGCCCTCCGTGCCGATGGAAAACAGCACGCTGTCCTGAAGCTCCTCGATGCTGCCGTACTGCTCTCCGACCTTTACCAGATACTGCTGCCCGCTTTCAGAATCCAGATAGCCGGCGGGCATATTGAAGTTCTGGGCCGTTAGGATCTGGCTGATCATTTCCTGGGTGACCACGCCGGAAATATCGGCTTTTTCCAAGGCCTGGTCTCTGGCCTGCTCAAATTCCGCCTTGGCGGCGTCCAGCTGGCTTTGGCCGGATACGATCTGGGCGCTGGCCTGGGCAAATTCGCTGCCTGCTGTCAGCTTGCCGCTTTCCAGCTGCTCGTAGCCGTCCTGGGCGGCTTTCAGCTGCTCCTCCAGCTGAGGCCTCATGGCCGCCAGGGTGGCCTGGCGGGTCTTGATATTTTGCAGTTCGGTATCGATTTCCGTGATTCTGGCCTGAGCGTCGGCAATGGTGCCGGGCAGGGAATCCACGGTTTCCTGTAGCTGGGCGATCCCATCCGTCATCTGGCGGAGACTGTCCTGGGTCAGAGAGGCGAAGGCCTCTCCCAAGGTGGGGATGGAGGACACGGCGGTGCGAAAAGCCTCAAATTCCTCCGGGGACAGGCTTAACAGCTCCTCCACCGTGGAGGCGGGCAGACCGTTGGGGAACAGGGCCGCGCCGGTGGGGGTGGACGCGAAGGACTCCAGCCCCTGAAGGCCGGTGTTCACAGCCTCATAGCTTTGCTGCAGCTGGGTTAAGGCGGCCTGAGCCTCCGCCAGGCCATCCTGGGCCTGCTTCAGCCCGCCGGCATAGGCGGCCCGCTCCGTCTCGAAGCCCGCCTTTTGAGAGGACAAAATGGTGTCCTCCGCCAGCAGGGCGTTCAATTGGGCCACAGCGGAATCCACCTGAACGCTGCCGGCGGTCAGCTGGGAAACCGCGCCCTCCTGGCCGGACTCCAGCTGCTGCCTGCCCTCGTCCAGCTTGGCCTGGGCGTCGTCCAGCTCCTTTTTCGCATCGTAAAGCTGGGCGTCCACCGCCTGGAGCACCCTATCGTTCAGCTCGTCGATTTTGCCCTGGTCCAGGGTGATTTTCAGCTGCTGCTCCACCAGGCCCGAGGCTGTGACAGAACCGACGCCGTCCACCCGCTGGAGGGCGGGAAGCACCGTGTCGTTCACCAGCTTGGTGACTTCCTCCACGCTTTTGCCCCCGGCATCTACGCTGGCCACCATCACCGGCATCATGTCCGGTGAGATCCGCATCATGGTGGGAGAGCCGACCCCGTCGTCGAACTTGGCTTTTACCTGGTCCAGCCGGTTGGAGATCTCAATGGAGGCGGAGTCCATATTGGTGCCCTGCTCAAATTCCAGCATGACGATACTGGCGTTTTCACTGGATATGGAGCTGACGCTTTTTACGCCGGATAAAGTGCTCAAGGCCGATTCCATCGGCTTTGTCACGCTGGATTCCACCTTTTCCGGGCTTGCCCCTGCGTAAGTGGTGGATACTACCACATAGGGAAGCTCAATGTTGGGAAGAAGATCGGTGGTCATATTCATGAAGGAGACCGCTCCTAGAATGAAAACCATGATAACGGCAACCACGACGGTAAACGGTTTTTTAACGCTGAATTTTGAGAGCATGGAATAGTCCTCCTGGCGATCTGTTTTCTGCCGACCGACCGGTCGGTCAATGCACGCCAGTATTATAGCACACAGAGGAAAAAAGAATAAAACAATTTGTAAATTTTTTCAGAGATCCTGCTGTGCTTTTTAGAAAAGCCGTGTTATAATAGCTTCAGCTTCCAGGCATAAAATTGGTAACGCTATGGCTTTTATGTCCTGTTTTGCGGCTTGATTAGAGCGGAAGCCTCCCGCGGCGCCGCAGCAGGCTGGGATAATAAAATTTTTTGGAAGGTCAAGGGAATATAATTACTATTTGTATTATAAATTGATAGATATACTTTTAGCTTTTGAAAAAAGCTTGATAATCATTGAAACAATGGGGAAAAGTCTTTCGATAGGTCTGGAAAGACGCTGATAGATGAAAGGAGGAAGCTGTATCATCATGGGCTTTCAGAATAAAACGGCTGTCATTACCGGCGGCGCTTTAGGGATCGGCAGATGCTTGACCCGGGCGTTTGCGGATGCTGGATGCAGGATCGCTTTTTTTGACTGCGGCCAAAGGGCTGGAGAGGAAAACCTGAATTTTCTTCAACGAACGGGAAAAGACGCTCTATTTTTCTGCGGGAATGGGGAAGCCCCAGAAGCGTTGGAAGCGTTTGTTCAGAAAACAATTAATACATATGGTAATATTGATTATTTAATAAACAATATGTGCATCAATCGGGGAGGGCTTTTGACTCCTTGCGGCTATGAGGACTTCCTGGCGGTTTTAAAGGTGGGGGTTGCGGCTCCTTACTATTTGACTCAGCGGTTTCTTCCCTATTTTAATTCGGGAGGCTGTGTGGTTAACCTTTCTTCCACCCGAGCGGTCCAATCCCAGGAAAACACGGAAAGCTACACGGCGGCCAAGGGCGGCGTCGCCGCCCTGACCCACGCTATGGCGGTCAGCCTGGCGGGCCGGGTTCGGGTGAACGCCATCGCCCCCGGCTGGATCGACACCGGCGCCTATTATCGGGAGGGCTATGTTCCCGGGGATTCTCCTGCGGACCGGAGGCAGCATCCATCCGGAAGAATCGGCGTGCCGGAGGATATCGCCCGGACGGCGCTGTTTTTATGCGACGAGGAAAACAGCTTTATCAATGGGGAAACCATCACAGTGGATGGCGGCATGACGAAGCTGATGGTGTACCATAACGACTGCGGATGGAAATATCGGCCGGAAGAATAGCAGAAAAAAGGGCGCGGCCGTAGGCGGAGAGAACGCAGCGTTTTTACACTTAGAGAATAGGAGCAGCGGCGCTTTTCAATATGCTGGAGGGCTGCTTCCCGGAAAAGAGGCGTTTTCCAGAGGAAAAGCCGGCTGCCTGGACAGAGCCGGCGCCGGCTCCTGAATTGATTTCCCACCGCAAAAAGATATCCATACTCTGGAATTTTGGAACGGCGAGCGTTATTGTAAATTTTCCTGAGCCGCCGCAATGGGCGGGAATTTTCTGTGCACCAAGAAACAGCCGGGCGGACGGGCCTTTGACTGTCCGCAAATAAATATTATGAAAGGAAAATATCAGATGGAAAAATTTGAATATCCGGTTCGGACCGATGAAGAGGGCTTTTACAACGTGACCCGGCAGGTGAGGGACGCAGTGGGGAAAAGCGGGGTTCAGGATGGCGTCTGTGTGATTTACAGCCCCCACACTACCGCGGGGATCACGATCAATGAAAACGCGGATCCCAATGTAGTGAAGGATATGCTGTTCGGCCTGAAAAAGACCTTCCCGGACCGTCCGGAGTACCGGCACATGGAGGGGAACACGACAGCCCACCTGAAGGCCAGCTTCATGGGCAGCAGCGCCACAGTGCTGATCGAAAACGGCGGCCTGGTGCTGGGCACTTGGCAGGGAATTTACTTCTGTGAGTTCGACGGCCCGAGAAACCGCCGGTTTTACGTCAAGGTGCTGGGCAGCGTTCCTCAGGGGGAAGCGCGGTTCTGCTGAGTCCGGGAGAGCGGGTGGCAGCGCAGGGCTTTTAGGCGGATTTTTTGCCGTGAGGCGGCGCTGGGAAGGCTTTCCTTCAATGGGGAAAAGCCGTGGAAATCGTTAACAGCGTTGGCGATCCTGGCAAACGCGGAACGGGCGCGGTGGATCCCTGGTAATGGGAAGAATCCTAAGCTTTATTGAATGATAGGGAGAAAAAATGAAACGGATCGCAGCGGCTATTTTGAGAAGGAACGATAAAATATTGATTTGCCGGAGAGGCCCAGGCGGAAGCTGCGGCTATCTTTGGGAATTTCCCGGCGGGAAAATTGAACCGGGAGAAACCGGAGAGGACTGCGCTGTCCGGGAGTGCCGGGAAGAGCTGGGAGTGGAAATCCAGCTCCAGGGGCTGCGGGAGGAGACTGTGTATGAATATCCCGACGGGCTGTACGGCTTTGCGTTTTACGACGGGGTAATTATCAGCGGAGAGCCGGAAAAAAGGGTTCATCTGGAGATCCGCTGGGTTTCTCCGGAGGAGCTGACAGATTTTTCATTCTGCCCCGCAGACCGTCCCATGGTGGAGCGGCTCAGCAGGCCGATTTAGGGAAAACGCCGCTTTTGCTCCGGTCTTAGCCTTATTGCGGATTTGGGAGGATGTTCCGGGTAAGGTGAAAATAGTGCTGCCCGTTTGGATCTGTTCATCCGGCAGGCAGCGGCCAGTCGGGCCCAATGGTCAGGCTCCGGCGCTGCGTAAGGAAATGTAAAGCTGTTGACAGCAGTATGGAAAGCGGAGGAAAAGCCTCGGCCTTCGATTTCAGTGCCGGCCGGATTCCAATGAAAATGGAAAGGGCGGCAGGCGGGGAAAAGGAGCCGGCGCAAAAAGCGCCCCGACGAAATAGCCAGGGCGCTTATAGGACCGGAGCAGTCAAAACAAATGTAGGAGTTTATTCCGTTTCACCTTGAATTTCCTCTTTTACGAACATCAAAATAAATCCAAGAAGCATTAGGCCGGCGGCGATCCAGATGGCTGGATTTCCGAATTTTTGCGAGGCTACCGCGCCGATCGCGGCGCCTATGGCGAACACGAGGATGATAAAGTAATAGTGGAGGCTTTTTCGTTTTAACTCCGGGTCCTTGGTGATATGGTATCTGCATAAAAGCTCAGTGCCGCTGCGCATATTGCCAATGCACATGGTGGTGGCGCATGGGATGCCCCGGAACTTCCGAAAGCTGTCCACCTGCATGGCGCAGGCGAAGGACATGAGTACATTGGACACCACATTAAGGCTTTGGGGAAGCAGTCCGGCGATGGCAAGCATAACGATCTCAAAAGCCAGCACGATCTGCCGCCAGTGGAGCTTTTGAAAGCTTTTACACAGCTCCCGGACCCATTCGCTTAGGTATACCCCGGCTAAAAAAGCCAGCAGGGGGAACAGGTAGTGGAGGGCGTTTTGAAAGTTGCCGCTGGCGATATTTTGGCCCAGCAGGACAATGTTTCCAGTCTGCGCGTTGGCGAAAACCTGCCCCCGGCAGTTGTAGGAATAAGCGTCCTGAAAGCCTCCCGCCAGGGTGAGCACCACGCCCAGGATCATGGATTCCGACATTTGCTTTGGCTTGCGAATCATTTGGCTCTCTCCTTTGCTTTCGCTGAGTCCGGTTTCTTCCATATTATAACTGATATCCCGCGCTTTCGCTACTGCTTCCGACGCTTAATTTTAGCGCTCTGCTGATCTGCAATCTAAATAGCGTGCTGTTTCCCGCTGGTCCGGCATATTGGTATTATAGGGCGCTTCCCTTGCGCCGGAAGGGACTGCCGGACGCGCCGGCGGAAGCCTTCCCCGAAGGCTTCCGTTTTACGCGGAGGGAGAACAAGCCTTCCCATCCGCTCTCTATGCGCGGAAGATCAGGCGTTAAAATAATGAGAGCCGGCTTATGCAGTGCGGAGCGGGCAAGCGGAGGCTTGCGCAAAGGCTGCTGAATCTATCGTCCAGCTTCAGGAGGGCTGAGAATTCTATAGCTTGGCAAAAATTTAAAGTGGAAATGGAGGAAAGGTCCGGGGTTTGTCCGGAACCTGAAAATCTATGAAACCGTTAACCTATCGTCATACCCGGATCGCCTGTTACGGCGCTTATGTGACCCAGGCCATTATCAATAATCTGGCGCCCCTGTTGTTTACGATCTTTCAAAGAAGGTTCGGAGTCACTCTGGAGGAGGTCGGCAGCCTGATCCTGATTAATTTTACAGCTCAGATTTTTGTTGATTTGGCCGCCGCCCGGTTTGCCGATAAAATCGGATACCGAAACGGAATGGTCATCGCTCATCTGTTTTGCATCGCCGGGCTGGCCTTTTTAGTGGTTCTTCCCCAGATCCTGCCCTCGGCCTTTGCCGGCCTGCTGATCGCCGTGATCATTTACGCGGTTGGCGGCGGTTATATCGAGGTGCTGATCAGCCCTCTGGTGGATAGCCTTCCCGGGGAGGAAAAGGAAAAGGCCATGAGCCTGCTGCATTCCTTTTACTGCTGGGGCCAGGCGGCGGTGGTGCTGATCTCTACTTTGCTGATCTGGGGCCTGGGAGAAAGCTTTTGGTTTTTGCTTCCCGTTTTGTGGGCGCTGCTTCCCTTGTGCAATACCTTCCTATGCGCCAAGGTGCCCGTTATCGAACCCAAGGAGCAGTCCCACCAGCCTATTCCGTTTAAAATGCTGCTGAAAAATAAGCTGTTCCTGATCGCCGTGCTGATGATGCTCGCCGCCGGCGCCTCGGAAATGGGAATGTCCCAATGGTCGTCCCTGTTCGCGGAAAAGGGCCTTCAGGTATCCAAGCTGATGGGGGATCTGCTGGGGCCGTTCCTGTTCGCTATTTTTATGGCGGTCGGACGGACGCTGTACGGCTTTTACGGCCACAAAATTAATTTAAAGAACGCCTTGCTGCTGTGCGGCCTCCTGTGTATCCTGTGCTATGGGGTCACAGCCTTGTCCCTGAATCCGCTCCTGTCTCTGGCGGGCTGCGCTGTCTGCGGCTTCGGCGTCAGCCTGCTGTGGCCCGGCACTCTCAGCGTCACCGCCCGGGGAATCCCCACGGGAGGAACCGCCATGTTTGGCCTGCTGGCGGTGGCCGGAGATATGGGCTGTGCCCTGGGGCCCTTCCTCACCGGTCAGGTGTCCGGCTTCAGCCAGTCCCTGCCGGTGGCGGCGGAGCTGTGCCAAAGCTTTGGTATTACGCTGGAGCAGTTTGGCTTAAAGGCCGGCTTGGCCGCGGCGCTGCTGTTCCCTATCCTGCTGGTAGTGGGAGTCCTTTGCTTCAAAAGACAGAAAGCGCCTCTGGACTCGTAAGAGCTCAGGGCGCTTATTTCTGGTTTCAGCCCGGCGCGGGCGGAGGCGGAACCGCTGGGGAGCGAGTTTTCCGGGCTGATAGAAATACAATGGCCAAAGAGCGGCGGAAGACTATTCGTGCAGCTCCAGCGGAAGACCGTCGGGGTCAAAAAAGAAACACAGCTTTTCCCCGGTGTAATCGTCCAGGCGGATAGGCGTGGCTTCGATTCCCAGCGCCGCCAGCTCCCGGACGGCTTCCTCTACGCTCTCCACCCGAAAGCACAGGTGGCGCAGGCCGCAGGCCTCCGGATTTGTGACGCGCTTGGGGGCGCCGGGCATATAAAAGACCTCCAGCTCCTGGTCTCCGGCCTTTAAATCCAGCTTATAGGAGCCGCGGCGCGCCTGATAGTTTTCCCGCAGCACCTGAAAGCCCAGCTTGCCGACATAAAATTCCTTGGCCCTTTCATAATCCGATACGATAATGGCCACATGGTGAATGGTGTTCAGCTTCATAAGGATCCCTCCGCTGTTAAAATTTGACGGCTGCCTCAGGGCTGTCCCTTTAGCGCGCTTTCGAAAAAGGCAGTCCGCAAGCATCGCCGATACCGATAATCGGTATCGGCAGCTTTCTATCATAATACCCGGAAAGCTGTGAAAGGAAAAGACGCTGTACGAATTTCTTTTTAAAATTGGCAATTTCAGCTTAAAAGAAAAGTAAGATTTCTGATAGAATCACTTTATTAGACATTGCGCAAATTGAGTTTCAATGGTACAATAATGAAAAAGCGTCCGAACGGCAGGACTGTTTGGGACGCTTCCGTTAGGAATTATAACTATGGGAGGTATCATACGTGAACCAGCAAGAGAAAAAAGCATTGAGTATCACTGCCTGTAAAGTCCGTATGGGTGTGATCGAGGGCACTTACCATGCCAAATCGGGACATCCCGGCGGATCCCTTTCCTTTGCGGATATTTTTACATATCTGTATTTTAAAGAGATGAACATTGACCCGAAGGACCCCAAAAATCCCGACCGGGACCGCTTTGTGCTGTCGAAGGGCCACACCGCGCCCGGCTTGTACGCCGCTCTGGCGAACCGGGGCTATTTTCCTGTGGAGGATCTGAAGACCTTGCGGCATATCGGTTCCTATCTGCAGGGCCATCCCAACATGAACACGACCCCCGGCGTAGATATGAGCACCGGTTCTCTGGGACAGGGTGTTTCCGTCGCAGCCGGTATGGCGCTGGGTGCTAAGTATGAGAACAAGAACCTGCGGGTTTACACCGCTACCGGCGACGGCGAGATCCAGGAAGGACAGATCTGGGAGGCTCTGATGTTCGCCGCCCATTATAAGCTGGACAATCTGTGTGTGATCGTGGATAACAACAATCTGCAAATTGACGGCGAGGTTTCCAAGGTTATGAGCCCCTATCCCATCGATGAGAAGCTGAAGGCCTTTGGCTTTGAGGTGATTTGTATCGACGGTCATTCCTTCGATGAGATCGAGGCGGCCTTTGAGAAGGCCAAGACGGTCAAGGGCAGGCCGACCGCCATCATCGCTAAGACCGTGAAGGGCAAGGGCGTCAGCTTTATGGAAAACCAGGCTTCCTGGCACGGCACCGCCCCCAACGGGGAACAGTACGAAACCGCCATGAGCGAATTGAAAGCTCAGCTTGCAAGTTTGGAGGGTTAACAATGGCAGATGTAAAGAAGATTGCAACCCGCGAAAGCTATGGCAACGCGCTGGTTGAGTTAGGTAAGAAGTATGACAACGTCGTGGTGCTGGACGCCGACCTGGCCGCCGCAACCAAAACCGGCGTGTTTAAGAAGGCGTTCCCGGAGCGGCATTTTGACTGCGGCATCGCGGAGTGCAACATGGTAGACGTGGCCGCCGGCCTTTCCACCATGGGCCTGGTGCCCTTTGCCAGCTCTTTCGCCATGTTCGCCGCCGGCCGCGCCTTTGAGCAGATCCGCAACACCCTGGGCTATCCTCACAATAATGTCAAGATCGGCGCTACCCACGGCGGTATCAGCGTGGGCGAGGACGGCGCCAGCCATCAGTGCTGCGAAGATTTTGCCCTGATGAGAAGCATCCCCGGTATGGTGGTTATTAATCCCTCTGACGATGTAGAGGCCAAGGCCGCCGTGGAGGCCGCCTACCACTATCAGGGACCTGTTTATATGCGGTTCGGCCGTTTGGCGGTGCCGGTTATCAATGATACGCCGGATTATAAATTCGAGCTGGGCAAGGGCGTTACCTTGCGGGACGGCGATGATATCACCATCATCGCGACGGGCCTGCTGGTTGCAGAGGCTGTTATGGCGGCCGACGCCCTGAAGGACGCCGGAATTCATGCCAGAGTGATCAACATCCACACAATTAAGCCTCTGGACAAGGAGCTGGTGATTAAGGCCGCGAAGGAAACAGGCCGGATCATCACTGCTGAGGAGCATAATATCATTGGCGGCCTGGGCGAGGCTGTGTGCAGCGCTGTATGTGACGAATGTCCGGTGCCGGTGACCCGTATCGGCGTCAACGACGAGTTCGGCCACTCCGGTCCGGCGGTTGAACTGCTTAAGCAGTTCGGCCTCAGCGCGGAGCACATTGCTGATGTGGCCAAAAAGGTTCTAAAAAAATAATGAAGCGTGTTTTTACGCAAGGTATGATGGCGGCGCGCCGTTCTCCCCTGCTGGTGTGGGAGAACGGCGCGCCGCTTTTCTTCTTTGGAGAATTTGGAGAAAATAAGCCCTTAGACTCGGTGGAAATCAATGGGAAAATGATTGGAAACAAAAAAATTTTCAAGCAGGAATATAAAAAATCGGGAGAGTATCTTTACTTTTTCCTATACGCGAGTGTATAATGATAGCAAAAATAACATATCATATAAAATTTGCAATTAATAATCATAAAATATAAGAATATGTGATTTATATAACGGTGAATAAAGTAATATAATTAAATTTGTGATAAAAGGCGGCGAAATTAAAAATGGCAGGATCCAATCAAACGCTTCAAATTAAGATGTTTGGGAAATTTTCCATGAAAAACGGGAATTATGCCTTTCCCCAGGAGAAAAAGAAAAGCAAGCAGGTAGGACTATTATTCGCGTATCTTCTGGCGAACCGAAATGTGGAGACCTCGAAAAGCAAGCTGATTGAGGTGCTGTGGCCGGAAGAGGACAGCGGAAACCCAGAGGGCGCCCTGAGGAACCTGGTGTACCGGGGCCGGATGGAAATGAAAAAATTTTTTGTCCGGAATGGTCAGGAAGCGATTATTCTGAACAATAATTCCTATTTTTGGAATACCGACATAAGCTGTCAAGTGGATACGGATCAGTTTGAGGCTTTCTGCAAGCAGGTAAGCGTGGGCCACGACGCCGAGCAAAAATATCAGGACTGCCTGCGGGCGGTAGAGCTGTACCAGGGGGATTTTCTGGAGGAGTATGAGGATTCCCAATGGGTGATTTTCCGCAGCGTTTACTATAAGCGCCTTTACACCACCTGCGTTCAGGAAGCCTGTGAAGCCTTGCTGAAAGCGGAGCGTTACCAGCAGGTGGTAGAGCTGTGCGACCAGGCGAAGCTGATGGAGCAGATGGACCTAAGGGTGCATGAAATGAAAATGGCGGCGTATTTAAAGCTGAACCAGCCCCAGAACGCTCTGGATTATTATAACCAGGTGGCAAATCTTTGTTACAGCAACCTGGGGATGGAGGTGCCGGATCACCTAAAGGAACTATACGAATTGATCTTGCAAAGCCTGCCAACCCAGAAGCCGGTAGATGTGGAGGAGCTGGAAAAGGGATTAAGAGAGGAAAAACTATCCTCTGGAACTTTCTACTGCAATTATGATATCTTTAAAAATATCTATCAGATCAATGTGCGCGCGGCGCGCCGGGCGCTGCGTTCCAGATTCCTAGTGCTGCTTACCCTAAGAGAGGGCGGGACCCAGGAGCATATTGACGACGAAACGGAAACTCTGCGGCAAGTCATTTCAGAGCAGCTTCGTAAAAACGACGTATTCTCTCAGTACAATGTGGCCCAGTATTCGGTCATTCTGGCGGCTCAGAACATAGAGGGCTGTGAAAAGGCCATGCGCCGTATTATGGACAAATACTGCCAAAGAAGGAAATTTGATACAGTCACCCTGGAATATGAGATAAAACAGATCAAATAGTGGATTTGTGATTTTTTTGTGACGGCGGCCCGGTATAATAAATAAGACAATCCGGCGGAATCCGCTGGAACTGACTGCTTTTTCGTATTTGGAAGAATACTACAATCCGTTGGGCTTTATTAGGAGGATTTTGCTATGAAACACGGAAAGCATTTACGGAAAAAGGAAAACCGCGCGGGCCGGTCGGTTTGGCACCGGTGTCTCGCGGTTCTGCTTTCTGCCGCCATGCTGGCGGGAGTCATGATACCCAGCGCGGCAGGCGCCGGACTGGGCGCGAATGTGGAATTCAGCGCCAAAATCGTAAAGGATACCGGCGACACCGCTGAAGCCATCCAGTCTGTGGACAGCGGCGACAGCTTCTTCCTGGCGCTGGATTATAAATTCAGCTCCTCGCCCGACGGCGTATCCTACGGCGGCGCGGCCATCGCGATTCAGCTGCCGGAATACGTCAAGGTGGATTTGGCTGGCTCTGTGGTGACCTCTGATTTCAAACAGCCGGAGGTGGCAGAGGTTACTCTGCCCGGCGGCCAGGTCATCCAGCGGGTGACCATTCCCTGCCAGGACCGCATCGACCAGGGACGGGCCGGCATTATTTATCTGAAATGCTATTTTGAGAATATGGTGACCCCTGACCAGACGGTGGGAAGCTTTAACAGTATTTTGTTTACCGGTACGCTGACAGACGGCAGCGGGAATACCGAAAAGCTGGATCAAAGAATTGATCCTGTCAGCATTACCAGCATGGCGGACCAGCAGTGGAACATCCAGAAAACCGTCACTGATCCAGCGCCAGCCGGAGAGGAGATCCCGGTAGTAACCAAGCAGGACGGGTACTACTATGTCACCTACCAGATCGCCGTGACGGATCCGGTGGAAAATATGAACCGCTACGGCCGGCTGAACTGCGAGGAATTTTCCGTAACGGACACCCTTCCGGCGGCGGACCGGGAAAACGGCGGCGCCCAGCTGGTGAGCGTGGGCTACCTGGACCGTTCCAGCCAGTTCCAGCCTCTGGCGGAAGGCGACGGCTATACTAAGGAATCCAACGCGGACGGCTCGCTAAAGAGCCTGACCTTTCAATATGTGAATAAATTCGATCAATCCATGGTGACCGAGGGCCAGGTCCGGGTGCCGAATGGCTCTCTGCTGCCCACCACCTATCAGGTGACGGTCAAGTTTGACGCGGCCGCTTATCAGATTCCCACCAACGTTCCCTTCGTCCGGGCGGTTCTGGATAACCAGGCCCAGGTAAGCTATAAGCCTCTGGCGAAGGACGCGGTGGTGAAGGATTCCAGCGCCAAGGTTCAGGTCGGCGACGTGGAGGACAAAACCACGCCGGTAGAATTGATTGTGGAAAAGACCCTGACCATCCAGGGGGATGGCCTGGCGGTGAGCGATAATACATTTGTGCTCAACGGCGAGAAGCAGGCGGTTTACGGCAGCGCTCAGTTTACCCTGTATTCCGACCCGGAGTGCACCCAGGTGGCCAAGGACATCGACGGCAGCGAGGAAGCCGGGGCGGGCAGGCTGCTGGACGGCACCGGCAGAGTGAAGTTCTCCAATCTGCGCTATGGAACCTATTATCTGAAAGAAACTCAGACGCCTGACGGCTTTACCGGCGTCGGGGAAGCCATTCAGGTGACCCTGAACCAGGACGGCACCGTCACCGCAGGCGGCAAAACCCTGCAAAAAGGGGAAGCCCTGACAGTGGACAATACCACCGATGAAAACGGCCCGGGCTATGCGGCCTTCTGGAAAAAGGGCATGGGATCCGGTGAAAATACGGAGAAATTCCTGCCCGGCGTTTCCTTCCGGCTGACAAACAATGCCGATGCAAGCAAGGTTTACACCGCGGTTTCCGGCTCGGACGGCCTGGTGCTCTTCGAGGGGATTCCCGCCGGCGAATACACCCTGCAGGAAACCGGCGTGCCGGAAGGCGGCGAGTATGAGGTTTCTGACAAAACCTATACGGTTACCGTAAAGGGCAACCAGGTGAATTACCCCGACGGCCTGCAGAAGGACGGAAATAAGCCTTACATACTGAACCAGTCTGAAAAGGGAATACTGAAAATCACTAAGGTGGATTCCACCGACCGCGGCGTAACGCTGCCTGACGCGGAGTTCGCTCTTTACGGCCCCTATACCAGCGAAAGCGCGGTACCGGAAAACCCGGATGAGGGCGATCTGGCGGCGGAGCTGGTCACCGGCGCCGACGGCACTGCGGCCTCTGAGCCTTTAGAGACGGGCTGGTATCTGCTGCGGGAGACCAAGGCCCCGGATACCTATGCCATTATGCAGCGGGATACCAGGGTGCAGATCACTTCCAATCACACCGAGGCCCTTCAGATCGAAAACGCCCAGAGAGGCGCCTTGCAGATCATCAAATACGGCCAGCTGACATTAGGCAGCGTGGCGACCGAATCCCGGGTTCCCCTGGCGGGCGCGGTGTTCGGCGTATATACCGATCCGGACTGCAAAACACTGGCGAAGGACTCCAACGGCAACGACGCCCGGGTGACTACCAGAGTCAGCGGCAATGAGCCGGATACCCCCGCAATCACTCTGGATCCCGGCACCTATTATGTGCAGGAGATCTCCGCCCCCAGCGGTTACCAGAGAGACGATACCATTCATACAGTTGTCATTGAACAGAAAAAGACCTTTGAACTGACTGCGGATAATCTGGTGGACCGCCAGGGCCAGCTGAAAATCGAAAAGCAGAGTGACAAAACGGGCGATATCGATCTTTCCGGCGCCGTGTTCGAGGTGTATGCCGCTGACGATACCGATTTCACCGAGCCTTTAGACCGGATCACCACCGATGAAAACGGCGAGGGCTATTCCAAATTCCTGCCCTCCGGCAGTTATATTTTAAGAGAGGTTCAGTCCATCGCCGGACATATCACCCCCTCCGAGCCCTTTAAGGGTGTGGATGGCTCCAATGTGGCGGTTACCGACGGGGACGGCATCAGGGTAGCAAACAACCAGCTTACCACGGTGATCGTGAAAAACGAGCCTTACGTCACCATTCGGCTTCATAAGGTGGATTCCCAGAAGACAGGGATGTCGCTGAGCGGAGCGGAGTTCGCCCTGTACGCCACAGAAGAGGACGCGGAAAATGACAGAAACCGTCTGCCTGTGAACGGCCAGACCGGCGGCGCCGACATCGTCACCACCGGGACCGACGGCATGGCGGTGTTCACCGGATTGATTCCGGGAACCACCTATTGGTACCGGGAGCTTACCGCTCCCGCTGGCTATGAGGCTTCCTCCGAGCCGGTGGAGATCACGGCTCCGGACCAGCCTTCCAACTACGCCGATGTGACGCAAGATGTGACAAACGACCGCTACGGCAAGTTCCAGGTTTATAAAGAGGGCGGCACCCTGGACAACACCGGCGTGATGCAGCCCCTGGCCGGCGCGGAATTCGTGTATTACCCCAAGATATCGCCGAATCCGGGCGCCGACCTGCTGGCGGCCCAGCAGAACGGTACCCTCAAAACATTAGGAACCACTGGTGTTGACGGTGTTTTGACCACCGGGGAACTGGAACCCGGTACTTATTGGGTGCAGGAGACCAAGGCCCCAGACGGCTATGATCTGGATACCGCCGCCAAAGAGGTGACCGTAACCCCCGGCGCGGGGATCGACGGCTATTCCGCCGCGGTAAGGGTCACCTTTACCGACGACTTTGATTCCGGTAAAATCCAGATTAAAAAGGTAAGCTCTCTGGATTCCAATACGACTTTGCAGGCCTCCTTTAAGGTACAGCAGAAGCAGGCCGACGGCACCTATGCCGATTATCCCAATAGCCAGAACCCGCTGATTCTGACCACCGGAGCGAACGGCACCGTGACCTCCGGCTGGCTGCCTGCGGGAGACTACCAGCTTATCGAGCAGAGCGTAACCGGCCAGTACGTGCTGGACGGCACGCCCCATCTGTTTACCATTACGGCGGGCCAGACCAACAAGGCTTATTTCGATAAGCCTATCGAGAACGTTCCCATGCGGAGAATCGGAATCGATAAGTTCGAGCTGTGGAAGATAAGCGACGGCAGCAGCCTGACCCTGCGCCAGTCGAACGTGACCTTTACGATTTACGCGGAGGATCCCACGAAAAATCCCGACGCTCAGCCGGTGACCACCGTGACCAGCGCCTCCGAGACCAAATACACCGGCTATCTTGCGCCGGGCGATTATTGGATTCAGGAGACCGTGCCTGAGGATTATTCCGTGGACTCCGTTACCACTGACGGGGCCGCTCCGGTTCAAGTGACCAGCAATGTATATAAGGTGACCCTGGCCCCGGATAAGGATCTGGTAGTCACCTGGAACAACGTTTCCGACAAGGCCCGGATCGAGCTGATCAAGGTAGACCAGGAGGATCACGACAAGTATCTGACCGGCGCGGAGTTTACCCTGTACCAGGTTGTGGATGACCAAGATCCGGCTGCCGAGGAGATCGAAGTCAACGGCCAGAAGCTGTGGCTGAAGGTCGTCGCGGAGAAGATTACCTCCGGCACCCTGACGGATGCAGTAACCGGCGCCGTGCCCGGCGGCGCACTGACCGGGCTGCTGGATACCGGCACCTATTATCTGCGGGAGACCCAGCCGCCTCCCCACGACAAGGATTATTTCTATGAGATCAGCCAGGAGTGGACCGGCCCCATCATGGTGACCGAGGCGGACGACGGCAAGATCGTCGGCCCCCAGATCATCGAGAACTACTGGCCCGTGCCGGTAGAGGGCTGGAAAATCGACCAGGGCGGCAACGCTCTGGAGGGCGCGTGGGTCGCTTTGTTCAAAACAGAGGCCGACGCCCAGAAGGCCCAGGCCGAGCTGAACAAAGACGAGGACTTCTTCTCCAAACAGCTGGTGAACGGCGAGCTGCCGGAAACCGTGCTGAAAGAATACAATATGCTCCAGGCGGCGGAAAGCAAGGACGGAGGCGTTCTGCATTTCACGAACCTCCAGCCCGGCGCAACCTATTATGCCCTGGAGATTATCGGCATCGATTACTATGTCCATAACCTGGATATCCATAAGGTCTATCCTAAGCAGAACGGGGATCAGTGGAACCTGTACGAGATGACAGGCGATACTAAGGCGGAGACCGACCCGGTCTTCCGGCTGGAAAACCTGGCGTACGGCATGATCTCTGTGAAAAAGACCCTGGAAATCTCCGGAGAGACCTATCCCCTCAACGAGGTAACATTCAACGTTTATGCGGCCGACCCCGACGATTACAGCAAGCCGGCGACGGGCGCCGACGGAAAGATTTTGGATCCGGTGACCACCATCACCACGGGCACCGGCAACACCGCCGCGGGCGTTGGAATCAGCAGCCTGCTGAAGCCCGGCTGGTATGTGCTCCAGGAGGCCAAAGCGCCGGAGTACGTGGACTTTGACCCGGATACGGCTCCCTACTATTCCGTATACGTTTCCTCCGACGGCCAGGATAGGCTCGAGGGTGAGAACCAAGAGTTTACGACCCGGACGGATGGAAACGGAACCTGGACCATCAACTGCACCTATGAAAAGACGCCTATCGCCAACGAGTCCGCCTGGGGCCAGGTGAAGATTCAGAAGATCAGCGCCGACCAGGGCGACAACGGCAAAAAGCTGACCGCTACCTTTAAGGTGCAGCAGAAGCAGGACGACGGAACCTATGGGGATTATCCCGAGGGGAACGCCATGACCATCACCACGGATCCCGCCAAGGATTACGTGATTTCCGGGTTCCTGCCGGAAGGCGAGTACCAGCTGGTGGAGACCAGCGTCCAGTCCGGATATACGCTGGACTCGACGCCCATCAAGTTTGTCATCGAGCCCAACCGGATTACCGGCGGGGACAATAAGATTAACGGCGTATATTACCCCTTGGATGACAAGGATGCCACGCCCGACCCCATTGTGATTGAGAACCAGAAGCAGGGCTCCCTGGAGCTGACCAAGACGGGGGATATCCTGGGCGAGAAGGACCCGCTGTCCGGCGTGACCTTTAAGCTTTACCGGAACGAGACCGGCGACCCGGAAGCCGACTGCGCCGGCACGGCCCTGAAAACGGTGACTACCGGGGCAAACGGCTTGATTTCCATGACCAATCTGGACGCCGGCAATTACTGGCTCAAGGAAACCAGCGTGGGAACCGCCAATGAGGCCAACGGCTTTAAAGCCGGCATGGTGGTGGCGGTGACCATTGAAGCCGGTCAAAAAACCACCCAGTTCTACGATCCCGCCGACCTGAACACGGCGAAAACCGAGCTTTTGAACACCACTGCCTACGGAAAGCTGCAAATTGTGAAGCAGGACGCCGCCGACCAGACCAAGCTGAGCGGGGTGAAGTTCGGGATCTACTCCGACAGCACCGCTTCCACAAAAGTGGGCGAAATGACCACCAATGCCGACGGCGCGGCGCTGTCCGGCCTGCTGCCTGTGGGGGACTATTACCTGAAGGAGCTGAATACCCCCAGCGGCTATTTCGACAATACAGATACCATTTACGGCCCCTATACCGTAGCGGAGAACCAGATTACTTCTCAGAAGGAAGGCAAGGCTATCGTCATTGAGAACACCAAGATCCAGACGGTGAAGGTGGTCAAGGTCGATTCCAAGACAAACGGTTCCATTTCCGGCGAAGCCATGAAGGCCGCGAAGTTTGAGCTTTGGGATAAGCCGGAGGATCAGGGCGGCCAGGTGCTGCAAACGGTTACCGGCAAGGAAACCATTGAGTTTGTCAATCTGCAGCCCAACACCACCTATTATGTGAAAGAGGTCACTCCGCCTACCGGCTACACCTTTGAGGCCGGCAAGGAGGATTACTTCTACCCGGTGACCACCGGCAACACCGGCGCCGCCGAGGTGCGCATCAGCAACGACCCCCTTGGCGCCATCCGCCTGGAGAAGAAGGCCAACTGGGAAAACCCGGACGCCCAGCACATTCTGGCGCTGCCCTTAGAGGACGTTACATTTGAGCTTCACCGCTACGACATGTCTCAGCCTGACGGACTGGGCGAGCTGGTCGCGACCAAGGAAACCGACGAAGACGGTGAAATCCTCTTCACCGGCCTGGAGCCCGGCGACTATATGCTGAAGGAGCAGGTGCCCGCTGATTTCGTCCAGGGCACCCAGCTGCAAAAGATTACGGTGGTTAAGGGAGAAACCGACGAAACCTACACCGGCGATAATTACATCGTCAACTACCCGAATAAGGGCCGGTTCACCTTTACCAAATTCATGGGCGACGGCAAAACTCCGCTGACGGTCACCAGCGACAGCCAGCGGGCGGAATTCGCCCTGTACGAAGGGGATCAGGCCGACCCCGGCAAGCTGGTGGACACCTTCCGGGTGCGCCTGGACGGTACCTTTGAGTCTGCCGACCTGGATGCGGGAACCTACACCATTGTGGAAACCAAGGCTCCCGACGGATATACTCTGGATTCCACACCCATTACCTTTACTGTAACCGCCAAGCAGATCACCAATCTGGATGAAACAGAGGCCACCAAGGTCATTAACCAGGCCAAGGGAAATCTGGAGTTTACTAAGAAGGGTGACAGCCAAAACGGCAGCCCGGTTCTGAATACGGCGGTATTCCAGTTGTACGATGAGAACAAGCAGCCTGTCGGAGACCCGGTGACCAACGTGAAAAACGGCGTTTACCGCTGGGAAGGCTTAGATGCCGGAACCTATTATATCCGGGAAACTCAGGCCCCCGACGGCTACTCCCTGGACGATACCTGGTATGAGGCGGTGATCCCCGCTAACCAGAACGATCCTACGGTTACCTACCGGCCTGAAACCGCCGGGAACATGAACGGCGGCGTGCTGACCAATGAGTCCGACAGCGGCCGCATCCTCATTAAAAAGGCTGACGAAAACGGAACGGGGCTGCAAGGCGCCCAGTTCGCCGTATACCAGCTTGAGCCGGGCGATGTTCAGGGCCAGCAGGTGGGCGGTATCATCACCACCGACGAAAACGGCGCGGGTGTGTCCGATCTGCTGCCGGCGGAGGACGCCGGAACCCGATATCTGGTGAAGGAGCTGAAGGCGCCCGACGGCTATAGCCTGGATGAACGGTATTATGAGACCCAGAAGATCGTGACAGTGAAACCGGTACAGGAGTTGTCTGAAATCGAAAAACTGGGTGTTCACAACAACGCATCCTTTACCAATAAGTTCAAGACGGATATCGTCATGTTCAATACTGAGATCCTGAAAGGGATTACGGATGATACCGCTGACAAGAGCCTTCTGGAGGAGGAGTTTACCACCTCCTTCACCCTGAGAGATTACGCCAAGGGTGAGAACGAGCTGGCGGCCTCCCGGCTGGTGGTTACCGACCAGGATATCCAAATGCAGTATCAGGAGCAGGGCGAATATAAGACGGAACCCACCAGGGATGACGCTTACCGGGTGAACTGGGTGAGGGTCTACAGCGCCTATAACGCCCAGACCGATCCTGATTTGGATGTGACAGTCCCGGATGCTTCCAAGCCGGTGAGCGCTAAGGTTCAATACCAGCCGGCGGCTGACCTTGGAAGCGATGACGAATCCACCTGGCGGGATGTGCCCAACGGCGCCATTGAAAACGTCCAAAGCCTGGGAGCGGATGGCGCGACCGTTTCGATTCCCGCCGGACTGGAAGCGATGGCGTTCCGGGTGGTTTATACCGGCGTGGATGAGCATTTTGTAGCCAACGGCATCGATTTCGAGGTGACCTTCGCCCAGCGTCCCTCTGACGCCAGCCTCCATGAGATCACCAAAATCACCAACACCGCGGCTTACGAGTATACCTTTGTTCAAAAGGATGAGGAAGGCAGAGACGTGCCTGTCACCGACGGCCGGGCTTCCAACACTGTGGAAGCCACGCTGCCCCTGATCGAAAGCATCCGGATTCCTGTCAGCCTGACGGTGAAGCCGGAAGGAACCCAGACCACCTACGCGCCGAACAGCGACGTCACCTTTGTTGTCACCGCGAAGAACGAGTCTCAAACTGATAACTTCAGGGAGCCGATTCTCAGCTTTGACCTGCCGGTCGGCACCACGCTGAATGACTTTGTGGAAGGGGATTCCCAATTTGTCATCATGAGAATGTGGGAGGACGAGGACGGCAACACGGTGGGAACGCCGCTGACCCCGGATCTATTCTCCATCGATACGGTGAAGGCCACCAGAGTTGGCAGCGGCGGCGAGCTGATTGAGCTGGAGCAGGATACCCAGAAGGTGACGATGACCTTCCCGGATGTGGAGCTGAAGCCCGGAGAGCGGATTGTGATCCGGTTCTCGGCCCATATCGACCCCAACAGCCAGGCGGATACCCTGTGGTGTCCCGCGTTCCTGGGAAGCTCCTATGAGATTCCCCAGTCCGTAGAAAACCAGTACGGCGTCAGCTACGCTCCGGTCATTACCGGAGACGGCGGCTCCTTTAAGGAAGACGAGGACCTGGATGAGATTCTCGGCAACGGCGGCAGCGAGTATGTGAATAACTACGCGAACATTGTCGTAGGACAAAACAGCAGCCTGAGCATTTACAAGCAGGTGAAGGGCGAATACGACGACCGTTATAAGAACTACTCCGAGCTGGGCCATACGGCGCCGGGCGGTTCCATTGATTATAAGATCCGGGTCAGCAACGGCTCCGATGACAAGGCGGTTTCTACCAGAGTGGTCGATATCCTGCCCTTCGCGGGAGATACCCTGACCGACCGGACCGACACCACTGTGACCAACCGGGCCACCGACCTGGAGAGAAGGCCCGCTCTGAACAGCGTCACGGTGCTGAGCTCTGACGGCCAGCCCATTGACAGCGCTTTTGTGCGGATTTATTACTGCACCGATGATACCTCCGCCTGGACCGCCGAAAGCCGGTCACAGTATACGGCTGAGGAAGAGCTGCCCATGATTTATACTACCGGAAGAAACGGCGATCCGTGGACGTCATCCGCCGCTCACACCTGGAGCGCCACGCCGCCGGCTGACCTGAGCACGGTAACGGCCATCGGTGTTGAGGTGACGCAGCCTTTGGCAAACGGCGACTACATCGAAGTGCAGGTCAATATGACCGCACCCCAGTACGCCACCGATGAAATTGAGGATTACTACGGCAAGTATATTTCCAATTCCGCTATGTGCTCCGTGGTGAGAAACAGCAATACCGGCGACACCATCGCCCTATCCGACCGCCCGGAAAACCAGGAGGTCAAATGCGTGCTGGATCTGCCGAAGGGCGCCATCGGCGACTATGCGTTTTATGATCAAAACCAGAACGGCATCCAGGATGCGGAAGACCTTCCGGTAGCGGGCCTGGGAGTAAGACTGATCACCACCAGAATCACCGCGGACGGCACCCAGACCACAACCACGGAAACCACTACGGATTCCAGCGGCTATTACCTGTTCGACGATCTGGACTGCAATATTATGCTGTCCGGTAAAGAGGATGGGGACCCGGATGATCCCAGTAATTATGTAGGCGGCGTGATTTACCAATACCAGGTGGAATTTGACATGCCTCCCGCCGGGGATGACGGCGTTTATGTGCCTACCAGGCAGTATGAGGGCGGGGATACCGCCGTGGATTCCAACATCGACCGGAACGGCCGGTCTGAAATCCTGCGGCTGGGCGTTGTGAGCAATCCCGATACCAGCCGCCTGGAGGGCCAGAGGGATATGACCATCGACGCGGGCTTTGTAATCCCCGCGGCGTTAGGCGACTATGTGTGGATCGATTTGAACCGTGACGGCATACAGGATCCGGATGAGCCAGGCGTCAACGGCGTCAGGGTAAGGCTTTACACGGTGGATGACAGCGGTAAGGTATCCGATGCACCGCTGGCGGAAACCGTTACCGCCGCTCAGGAGGGCAAGGACGGCTATTATTTCTTTGACAACCTGACTAAGGGACGGTATGTGGTGGAATTTGACATCACCTCCCTGCGGAATGACCTGGGACTGTACCAGTACGGCTTTACCACAGCGAACCAGGGCGCCGGCGACCACCCTGAAACCGCCGACTCCGACGCGAAGAATGCAGTGGACGGCAACGACCGGATCATGCGTACCGACGTGATTACCCTGGATTATCAGCAGACGGATCTGACCTGGGACGCCGGCCTGGTGTATTACAGCGCTCTGGGCGGCTATGCCTACGACGACCGGAACTATAACGATGTTCAGGATTTGGGCATCCCGCTGACCGGCACTAAGGTGTCCTTGTACCGTGTGATTGACAATGTGCGGGAAGAACAGCCCATCGCTACCGCTGTGGTGGACGAAAACGGCGAGTACCTGTTCGAGTACCTGCTGGAGGGCGAATATCAGGTGCTGTTTGAGTATCCTGAGGGCTATCAGGCTGTTCTGCCTAATATCGGCGGCGACGATGCTCTGGATTCCGATGTGTTTGAGACCGCTCCCGATTTAAACAGCGGCTATACCCAGACCATCCGCCTGCCGGCCAACTCTATCAGCCTCCATAATGACGGCGGCGCCAGATTGTACGGTGCGATCGGCGATTATGTGTGGCTGGACGCTAACAAGAATGGAATTCAAGACGCGGGCGAGGAGCCGGTGCAGAATGTGACCGTTTATCTGCAAATGCGGGAAGGCGGTTCCAGTATTTGGAAAAAGGTCGACACCACAAAGACCAACGAAAAAGGCTACTATGTGTTTGAGAGCCTGAAGGGCGGCCCGGATGTGGATTGCCAGTACCGTGTGTGCTTTGATCTGCCCGGAGGCAGTGTGATTACCGTTCCCTACGCAGGCTCCGACAGAGCTGCAGACTCCAATGTCCAGGGCTTCTATCTGGAGGGCTGGGGTTATCCCTCCGACGTGATCAGCATTGGTTACGGCCAGCGTGATATGACCACTGACGCGGGCATCGTGGTTACCAGCGGAAGTGTGGGAGACTATGTCTGGCTGGATACCAACCGAAATGGCATCCAGGACGAAGAGGATACCGGACTGGAAGGCATCCGTGTGGTTCTGGAGTATAGCCCCTCCGGTGACGTTTCCGACGATACCCAGTGGATCCAGGCAGGCGAGACCACGACCAATGAAAAAGGCTACTACCGGTTTGACGAGCTGTCCGAGGGCTATTACCGGGTGAAGTTCCAGATTCTTGAGCCTTATACCATTACCCTGGTGAACCAGGGCGACACTGCTCTGGATTCTGACGGCAGATACCAGCTGAAGGACGGGTGGTATGCCGGAAGGCCGTTCTACTTAAACGAGGGCGGCTTCGATATGACCTGGGACTGCGGCGTGGTGTTAGGCTCCGGCGGAACCACTGCGGCCGCTCCTGGCGGCGGGGTTTCTACAGGCGACCGCTTCGCTGAGGCGGCCTGGATGCTCCTGGCTGGTGTATCCGCTTTTGGAGCGGTGGCCTTTGGCGTCACTTTATCCCGGAAAAGGAGAACCGGAAAACACGAATGATTGCGGCTTCCTTTCACGCTAGAAAAGGAGAGGAAGGTTAGAAACGCCCGGCAGTTTTTCTGCCGGGCGTTTTGATCTTGAGCTTTTGAGGCGGCTTCCTCTCGAATTTTTCCTGGAAAAAGCGGGCGTAGGCCCCAGGTGAAAAGATTTTTTAATAAAATCCGATTTTATCAAAAAATATGACGCGCTTGTGATAAGTCATCTGTATGATGTAGTTGTAAGATCAATAACTGACGATGAAATCTATTCGTACCCAAGATGAAGGAGTGAGCAAGGTGAGAAAGAAAATTACAGCCCTTACCGTCGTTTTCTCACTGATTATTGCGATGTTTGCGGGAGGCCTGCAAACGTTCGCGGCAGGAGCGGATGACATTTCGATTACTGGTTTAGTGTCCGACAGCGCTACCGCCCAAAAATTCAGAATCGATAATCAGACGAACCGGCAGATTGAGGTGCAGTGGCAGACTGAGGAATATAATACCGGGTGGACGCCAGTGACGATCGCCGCCAATGGTTCCGCGGTTGTGAATTGCGCTGATCCCGACATGACCGGCGTGAAGCTGATGGTCTACTGCGACGGGGAAATTAAATCCCTAGCTAGCCTGAATACCTACAGCGTTAATGTGGTGTATCAGGATCAAGGCGGAAACCGACTGGGCGGCGCTACCGAGTATAACACGATTTCCGGCGGTGTTTCCCATACGGCGCCTTCGTCCTTACAGCTTTCCGGAGAAACCTATCTGATCAGCGGCCCGGAGTACAAGGAATTTTCCTATCAATCCAATACCACTGAGATTGTCTATACTTATCAGCACCAGCAGAAGCAGCCGATCACCTGTCCGGTTCTTTATGTGGATCAGTACGGCAATCAGATCGGAAGCGCAAGCTTTCAGGTACAGCCCAATTCTGCGGGCAGCTTCACCGCGCCCCAGAGCTATACCTCCAACGGCCGCAGCTACACTCTGATGGCGGGACAGTCCGCGTCAGTTTCCCATGATTATAATAAAGGCATCCAGGAGTATGTCTTCCGGTACCAGCTGGTAACCGAGGAAAGCACCCGCCCATACCTGTTCCGTGTGCAGTACCAGACGATATCCGGAGCTTTGCTCAAGTCCAGCAGTGTGACGGTGCAGTCCGGTTCTACCGCGACTTTCCAGGTGGCCAATGAATATATGACCGCCGATGGCACTTTGTATACTAAGGCGGCGGGCGAGCCTTCCGTGATCAGCCATAATTATAATGACAGCACCAGGCTCTACACCGTGAAGTATGAGGAGAGCAAAGCGACCAAGCCTTATGACATCAGCGTGCGCTATGTGGACGCACTCACCGGCCTGACCTTAAAGACCGACAGCGTGCATGTTGGGCTAAATGAAACCGCCAGATTTACAGCCGATTCGGAGATCACTGTCAACGGCGTTGAATATGTGGCGGCAGCCGGCCAAAGCAGGCAGATAGTCCATGCTTTTGAAGATTCCAAGCGGATTTATGAGATCTATTACAGCGAAAAAGGCGCGGAAGCTCAAAGCTATCCGGTGACCATCCGTTATTTTGACGTGACAGAGGGCAGAGTACTCTATACCACTACCGTTACCGCCAGTTATGACAGTCAGCTGACGGTTACCGCCCCTGAAAACTACACGGCAGGCGGCGAGAATTATGTGATGCTGGGCGGGCAGTCCGCTTCGATTGCTCATGAATTCTATTCTACGCGCCACGCTTATGTTTTCTTTTACCGCAATGTGAATGACACTGCTAACGAGGATACCATTGTAGAGGTAACCCCTGAGGATAATACAGTTGTTGTCACTCCTGACGGGGAGACCATCGTAGCGACTCCCGGAGGTGAAGTGACCATCGACGATGAGCCGGTACCGCTGGCACCTGGCACGGATGATGATGCAAGCAGCCAGTCTTCCAGCTCCTCTAATTCCTCTGAGGCCTCGGAAGTGACCATTGACGACGAGGAAGTTCCTCTCGCACCCGGCCCCGGTAACCAGGGAGGCTCCTCCAACAGCATCGGCTGGTGGATCGCGGGCGGCGGAGTTCTTCTTCTCGCAGCCGGCGCGGCAGTGCTTCTGATCGTGATGAAGAAAAAGAAGGCAAAAAAGGACGCCCAGTGAGGCGTTCTAAAACCTAAGCAAAGATGGAACCCGCCTCTTTAGGAGGCGGGTTCCATCAATTATTTCGGGGGGAAATGATATTCCCACTGAAACGATTGGTGGGGAAGCGCTGCCGCCGGCTGCAGCCGTTCGCAATCTTTACTTCCCGCGGGCTTGAGAGAGCGTTGCTCTGCTGGAAGGGTAAAGCGATTCGGAAAAGCCTCGGCCTGACGCCGGATCTTTTTCATAAAAAATGCTCTTTATTTTCGTTAAGAAAGCGTAAAGAAAATGTTTGATAATCTCCTTGATTATCGGGCCGCTTTTTGCTATAGTAATTATCACGTACTATTCAGAAAGGAGCGCTTTTGCGCCGGTAATTTTTATGAAGCTGGAAACCAAAAACTTTTACAAAACAGTAGGCGCTTTGGTGCTCCCAATCGCCTTGCAGAATCTGATTAACGTAGCCGTGACCTCCGCCGACGTGGTCATGCTGGGCAGGGTCGGGGAAACCGTCCTTTCCGGATCCTCCCTGGCGGGACAGGTGCAGTTTATTTTGACGCTGTTTATTTTCGGCCTTACCTCCGGCGCGGCGGTGCTCACCGCCCAGTACTGGGGAAAAAAGGATATGAGAACCATCGAAAAGGTTATGGGAATCGCCTTTCGCTTTTCCATTATCGTTTCGGTGATTTTTCTGCTGGCGGTGCAGATCTTTCCTGCCCAGGTTATGTCTATTTTCACACCGGAGCAGCCGGTGATCGACGAGGGCGTCAAATATCTGAGAATTGTCTCCTTTTCCTATCTTACCTGTGCTGTTACCCATGTGTACTTAAACGTCATGCGGAGTGTGGAGCGGGTGGTGATTGCTACCGTTACCTACTCGGTGTCTTTGATCGTCAATATTATCATCAATGGAATCCTGATTTTCGGACTCTTAGGCTTCCCGCAGATGGGTATCGTCGGCGCGGCGATCGGCACGCTGGTGGCTAGAATCGTGGAGCTTTTGATCGTGGTGGTTTACGCCAAGACCAAATCTATTTTGAACTTTAAGCTAAGGGATTTGTTTGTAAGAGATAAGCTCTTATTCCAGGACTTTATCCGGTATGCCATTCCGGTCACCCTAAACGAGCTGATGTGGGGCACGGGCTGTTCGGTGATCGCTGTGGTAATCGGCCACATGGGCCAGGCGGCGGTGGCCGCTAATTCGGTAGCCCAGGTGACCCGTCAGCTGGCTACGGTGGTATCCTTTGGCATCGCGGCCGCCGCGGCGGTGCTCATCGGCAAGGCTATCGGCGAGGATAACTACGAGGAGGCCCAGAAATACGGCACCCGGTTTGTAAAGCTTTCCATCGTGGCCGGATTAGCGGGGGCGCTGGTAGTGCTGATTGCCCGGCCTATTGTTTTGCAGGTCATGACGTTAACCCCCACAGCCCAAGGTTATCTTTCCACCATGATGTTCATTATGGCCTATTTTGTAGTCGCGCAGGCTTATAATACCACTATGGTTGTGGGAATCTTCCGGGCGGGCGGAGACACTCGTTTCGGCTTGGTTCTGGATGTGGTGACTATGTGGGGCTGCTCCATTTTATTTGGCGCCATCGCGGCGTTTGTGTTCCACTGGAGCGTGGAGTGGGTTTACGTGCTGCTGCTGAGCGATGAAATCATCAAGATTCCGCTGACGACCTGGCGGTATAAAACCAGGGTTTGGCTGCGCAACGTAACCAGATAAACGGCTTGATCCCATGAAATTCCCAGCTGTTTTATGCTTGTCTGGCCGGAGGGAAGGCGAGAGGCCATATTCATAAGAGCCGCGTGCGTTAGCCACGCGGCTCTTTTTATGATATAGACAGCTGGAGGCGGTCCGGCCATTTCTGGGGGGCACGTCATAAAAGCTTTCCGCTTTTTCGGCTGGTGGGATTGGACACTAAGTGAGCCGGCCGCAGGCAGGATTTTTTGACGGCAAAGAAGCTGCCGCTGAGACGGCGGCTTGCCTGGCAGGAAACGCCGCCGGCAGCGCAGGTAAAAGCTTTTAAGCGCCTTGCAAGGAAAAGCTCGTCCCACCGATTTAGGTAATCCGAGGGCTGGGAGCCTTTGAAAAAGCATTAGCTTCAGAGGCGGTAAGGCTGCGGGCACGAGGGAATCCAAAGCTGAGGAGTATCTGGGACGCCCCCTTGACAGGCTGTAGAATTTTTCTAGGTTGTGCTCGAACACGATTTATCTTGACAGCGATATGAAATCAGGGTATCATGAGTTTATATAAAAACCGATCTTGAAGAAAACGAGGCGATACTATGGCGGTGACCATTAAAGATATCGCGGCGGCGGTTGGAGTATCCAGGGGCACGGTTGACCGGGTGATCAACCACCGGGGCGGCGTCAGCGAAGAGGTAGCCGCCAGGGTCGAGCAGGCTGTGGAGGAGATGGGCTATTTTCCCAACCGGGCGGGCAGGATTTTGGCCGCCAGAAAAAAGCCCGTGACCATAGGCTGCCTGCTGCCCAGTGATAAAATCACCTTTTTCCACGACGTGATTCGGGGATTTTTCAGGGCGGAGCGGGAGCTCTCTGATTTTGGAGTTTCCTTGCGGCTGAAAGAAGTGCGCGGCTATGATCCGGAGATCCATCTTGCCGCGCTGAGGGAGCTCTTGGCGGAGAATGTGTCGGCCCTGTGCGTAGCAACGATAGAAACTCCTGAAATCACAGCTCTTCTAAACCAAACGGCGGCCGAGGGCGTTCCGGTGGCGGCAATCAACATTGACCTGCCTCATGTGAACCGGCTGTTTTATATCGGCAGCAATTATCTGGCCGGCGGCAGAACCGCTGGGGGCTTGCTTTCCCTGATGGCCAAGGGGCCGGTGAGCCTTTTTGTGGTGGCGGGCTCCAGCAATATTCACAGCCACCATCTCCGGATCGAGGGATTCGCTCAGGTGATGAAGGAGAAGGAAACGGCTTACACTCTGGTGGATGTCCAGGTGACCCAGGATGACAGCGAGGTGGCCTATGAGGCCACTAAAAGGGTGCTTCAGGAGCATCCGGAGATCAATTATATTTATATCACCACCTCAGGCAGCGCTCCCGGTGTATGCAGAGCGCTGGAGGAGTTGGAAAGGAAAAAACGGGTGACTGTTATCGCCTTCGACGACAATAAGGAAAATAAGCGGTTGATGAAAGAGGGCAGCATCGATGTACTGCTGTGCCAGGAGTCCTTTCGGCAAGGCTATGACGCCATCAACCATCTGTTTTATTATCTGGTGGATGGAACTGTGCCGAAGGCAGAGTATTTTACCCATACGGTGATAAAAATCGGGGAAAATCTGTAGCTTTCCCATCCGGCGTTTTTCACCGCCCGGCTGCTCCTAAAATCCAGGGCGGCAGATTTTACCACGGATCACTGACCAGAGAGGAGGATATGCCATGAAAAAGGGATTCAGGGCTGTCCTGATGGGAATCGCGGCGGTTTTTCTGGTGGCAGCCGGGTATTTTATCGGATACAAAACGGCTTATGACAGCGTTGAAAATATGGGAGCGGCGCAGGCGGCTGATCAGCAAACCTTTTACGCGGAGATTCGTGAAAGGGAAGCCGGCCGTTTTTTGGTGAAAGGGCTGGCTGTGAATGATCTTAATTACAGAGGGGAATTCACTTTTTCAGCCACTGGGGAAACGGCGTTATTATGGCGGGGAACGGCGATCGGATTGTCTGATTTAGATGCCGGCGATATCATAGCGGTTACTTTTGATGGTTATGTCTTAGAATCTTATCCAGCGCAGCTTCAGGAAGTGATAAGGATTCAACTGCTGGACGATGAAAAGTAGGTATTTAACAATTTATTATAAAGGAGACGATTGCATGAATTATTTAATTGGTGTGGATTTAGGAACCTCTGGCACCAAAACCGTGCTGTTTGATACAGAGGGAACCGTGATTTCCAGCGCTACGGTAGAATATCCTATGTATCAGCCGAAAAACGGCTGGGCAGAGCAGGCGCCGGAGGACTGGTGGGACGCCACCATGCGGACCACAAAAAAGGTAATTGAGGATTCCGGCGTAGATTCTAAGGACATCAAGGGTATGGGAATTTCCGGCCAGATGCACGGCCTTGTCATGCTGGACGAAAATGGAAGCGTTTTGAGAAGATCCATTATTTGGTGCGACCAGCGCACCGCCCGGGAATGTGAGGAAATCACAGAACGGGTTGGAGCCAAGCGGCTGATTGAGATCACCGCTAACCCTGCTCTGCCTGGCTTTACCGCGTCGAAAATCCTGTGGGTCAGAAACCACGAGCCGGAAATTTATGCGAAATGCCGGCACATCCTTCTGCCGAAGGATTATGTCCGTTACATGCTGACCGGAGAATTTGCCACAGAGGTTTCCGACGCATCAGGGATGCAGCTTTTGGATATCCCCAACCGCTGCTGGTCCGACGAGGTTCTGGAAAAGCTGGATATTGACAAGAGTATGCTGGCTAAGGTGTATGAGTCTCCGGAGATTACCGGCTATATCACCGAGGAGGCCGCGAAGCTGACCGGATTGGCGGCGGGCACGCCGGTGGTTGGCGGCGCCGGTGACAACGCCGCCGCGGCGGTAGGAACCGGCGTGGTGGAAGAAGGAAAGGCCTTTACCACCATCGGCACCTCAGGCGTGGTGTTCGCACATTCCGATAAGGTGACGATCGATCCCCAGGGCAGGGTTCACACCTTCTGTTCCGCAGTGCCTGGCTGCTGGACGGTCATGAGCTGCACGCTGGCGGCGGGCCTTTCCCTGAAGTGGTTCCGGGATAATTTCTTCCTGGAGGAAATGCAGACCGCGAAAGGCATGGGGGTCGATCCCTATTACCTGATGGACCGCCAGGCTGAACGCGCGCCCATCGGCGCCAACCGTTTGGTTTACCTGCCTTATCTGATGGGAGAGCGCTCTCCCAAGCTGGATTCCGACTGCCGCGGCGTATTCTTTGGGCTGTCCGCTATGCACACTAAGTACGATATGCTCCGGGCTGTGATGGAAGGCGTTATCTACTCCCAGCGGGAATGCCTGGATATTCTTCGAGGGATGGGTGTGGTCTCCAGCGAGATGCTGGCCTGCGGAGGCGGCGGAAGCAGCCCCATGTGGCGCCAGATGATGGCTGATGTTTACAATCTGCCGGTAAAAACGGTGGTTTCCAAGGAGGGCCCCGCTCTCGGCGTGGCGATTCTGGCGGGCGTAGGCGCGGGAATTTATCCCAGCGTGGCGGAAGCTTGCCGCAAGGTGGTTAAAACCAATCCCGCCCAGGCCCCGATTCCGGAGAACACAGGCCGCTATGAGGAGTTTTACCGTGTTTACTGCGGCCTGTATCCTCAGCTGAAGGATTGCTACAAGGCGCTGGCCGCACTTTGATGAAAGCCTGGCGGAAATCCAGCTCGCCTGCCCGGGCAACGCCGCTGCCATAGAATTTGTTTTTCAACCAAATGAAATAAAAAACAAGCCGGGGAGGTTCTTGCCCAAAAGAACCTCCCCGGCTTGTTTCTGTATTGATAAAAACGGTTGCTGCTTAATATACGTAATATGGATTGGGCTTACACACAAAATACTGATGAATCAATGATCCAGCCAATACTGAAAAGATCGCCGGTGAACAGGTATAAAATACCCGTTCCGGCTTTGCCTTCATAAAATTTATGTCCTCCCAAAAGCAGGCAAAGACAAATTTAACTGATGAGCCGAAGCTATAACTCACAAAAGAGCGGAAAGATGAAATGATATAAAAATCATTTTGCTGTTAGAGATAAATTTTGTGAAAAATTTTACGAGTTTAGAAGAAAAGTACAAAAAAATATTGATTTCTTAGGGATATTTAGGTATACTAAAAGGTGATTACAAGAATAATTATAAGGAAAAGAAGGATCCGCGATGCAGAAGAAATCAAGGCGCCCCCGGGAAAAGGTCCTTTCCATGGCCCTGATGCTGGTAATGCTGGTGTTGGGTATTCTGTGCTTTTTGACACCTTTAAGCACTCTGGTCGGGGTTCAGTATCTGGCGTTTGGCTGTTTAGCCATTTACGGCGCCGTAATGGTGGTGCGTTATATCGGCTCTGAACATAAAAGCAAATTTTTACTTCTGGGAGGAGTGGCTTGTTTTTTACTCAGTGCGGCGGTGCTGCTGGTGTGGATGTTCCAGTCAGCCGAAGCGGCGGAGGGAATGATGTCTTTTATCTGCTGTATTGTGCTGGCAGTGCTGTCGGTATCTATGGGAATTAACCATTTCATGATGGCCTTTCCCTTTCAGAGAAAAGACGATAGGGCCAGAGGCTGGCTGTTCGCTGGGGCAATCGTCAATTTTTTAGTAGGCGTTTTGCTGGTGCTATTTCCTGTCTTTGCCGCAATGCCCCCAATTTCCGCGCTCCTTGGAACTTATCTGCTGTCAGGAGGCATCACAATTTTGCCCGAGCTTTGGACAGCTTCCTCTGATCAGAACCCGAAATCCTCACAGAAAAAATAGCGCCGATATCCCCTGGCCGCCAAAGGGCCTGAGAAATGGCCAGACGGCGTCTTAGGACAAGAGTCAAAGGGGATCTCGAAAGGAAGAGACTTTGGGCTTTTTTGCGCTGAGAAAAAAGAACCCCATTTTTCACCGGTCTCCACTCTGTTTTCCCGGCACGGCTTTTTACCGCTGAAAGGAGCTTTTTACGCCGCTGCGCGGATGCCAAAAGGGTTTCCGCTTCCTATATTTTTTAAAGGATGCTTAACTGCCCATAAGAGAGCGGTGTATTCCCCTTTGAAAAGTCTTTTGAAAAATAAAACATAAAAACGCCGCTGGTTTTCAGCGGCGTTTTTTCTGTGAATTTTATCTCGCGGACTGACGTTTTTTCTGTGGCTATGCAGGACTAAACCCTTTTGCCGTGCTTTTCCAAAGGGCGGCTCGGCTATCCTTTCAAGCCGGCGGCCTTTAAAAAGTCCCCGTAGGCCTCCTGCCATTCCTCCCACTGGAGAGGCTGGTAAACCTTAATATCGTTGGACTCCCGGATGATTTTCCGGGCTTCCCTATGATCCCTGATTTCTCCCAGGGCCAGACAGGCGACGCCGATATTTCCCATTACGGTAGCTTCCACCGGCCCGGCATATACCGGAACGCCGCAGGCGCTGGCGGTCATCTTGCACAGCAGAGTGTCCTTGATGCCGCCGCCAAACATATGGATGGTCTTATATTTTTTTCCGGTGATGGAAGAAAGAGTCTCAAAGGTATATTTATAACGCATGGCGATGCTTTGATAAATGCATCTCATGATCTCGCCGCGGGTTTGAGGCACGGTCTGCCCTGTGCGTTCGCAGTACTCCTGGATCCGGCGGGGAAGATTGCCGGGAGTCTCAAACTGGGGCGCGTCGGTATCAATATAGCACTGGAAAGGCCGGGATTCCAGGGCCTCGTTTTCCAGAACGTCGAAGCCAACCTCGCTGCCCTCCCGCATCCACTGCCGACGGGATTCCTGGATCAGCCAAAGACCCATAATGTTCTTTAAAAAACGTACGCTGTGATGATAGCCGATCTCGTTGGTAAAGTTGGCGGCTATCGCTTTTTCACTCATAATCGGCTTGCCGAGTTCAGTGCCGAACAGGCTCCAGGTGCCGCAGCTGATGTAGACAAAATCCTTTTCCTTAGCGGGACAGCTGAACACCGCCGAGGCGGTGTCGTGAGTTGCGACCGCTACCACAGGTACGCTGGGACAGCTCAGCTCCTCACAGATTTCCGGAAGAAGATTGCCGTAAATTTCTCCAGTGGAAATAATCGGCGGGAAAATCTCGGTAGGAATCCCCAGAGTCCGGCAAAGCTGGAAATCCCAGCCTTTCAGGGTGGGATTGTATAGGTTTGTGGTAGAGGCGTTGGTCACCTCACACTTTTTTTCTCCGGTGAGAAAATAGGCCATTAAATCCGGCATCAGAAGAAATCGATCGGCTTGGGCCAGCAGAGCAGGCTCCTCCCGCGCCAGATAATATAATTGGTACAGGGTGTTGAAGCGCATGAGCTGAATCCCGGTTTTTTCGTAAATCTCCTCTTTGGGGATGATTTTAAATACCTGCTCGGGCACGCCGACGGTATGAGGATCCCGGTAGTGAACCGGATTTTGCATCAAATTGCCCCTGCGGTCAAGAAGGCCGAAATCCACTCCCCAGGTGTCGATGCCGATGGCGTCAAAGCCCCCCTTGGCCAAGGCCAGAGAGATGCTCCTTTTGATCTCAAACATCATACGCACGATGTCCCAGTAAAGAACCCCGTTTAATACGACGGGATCATTGCTGAAACGGTGGATTTCCTCCGCCTTTAATTGGCTCCCCTCAAAGCGGCTGAGCATTGCCCGCCCGCTGGAAGCGCCGAAATCAAAGGCTAAAATTCTTTTCTCCATGCCGGCTTCCTCCTTCAGATCATTTCTGTAATGATGATACCATTTACAGGATCAGGCGTCCACAATTGTCCGAAAGGTTTCTATAAAATCTTTATTTCAGAACAAAATAGTCAGAAACAAAAATAATCACGCAAAATCATTCTTTGAGATTCGCCCGATATAGGGTAAGGCCGCATTGTGCGGAGGAAGAACCGATTTCAGCGGCCAGGGCTTCATAGGAAACCTGCCGTACCATCACCGTACACTGTCTGTCGTAATTGCAGTCATAAACCGTGAAACCTCCGGTGATTGTTTGAAGAAACACCATGGTATGGGGATAATGGGGCGTGCCGTATTGAATAATATCCCCAGGCCGGCCTTGGGACAGCAGGCGTTCCAAGGCCGTTTTGCTTATATTTTTTTGGGTGAGCTGTCCTACCACGGATAGGTTTTCCGTTCCATCCAGCTGATACCAGGTATCCCGATAATAGCTGTTTGGCATATCGCAGCCATAAAGGGCGTGAAAGACATAGCCTGCAAAGCCAAAGCATTGGGTGGCGCCCCGGTATGCGCCGGTGAAGCTGCTGCCAGGCGGGTATTCCTCCTGAATTTGGTTCAACCGGTTCCAAACGCTGTCGGAGCTTTGAGAAAATGGGTGGGAAAAAGCATACAAAAAAGTTGAAACAACACAAATTAATACTGATAGTATAGAAAATACCGCTTTCCATCGGGTGGAATGGCAAAGCTTCCTTAAAATACCCATAGGCACACCTCGCGTTATTCCTCTTTCCAAGGCATATGCGGCTGTGGTATGATAAATGAAAGACTTTAAGGGTTTAGGAGGCCGGATCATGGAAGCTTTATTTATTTGCTATCCCAAATGCTCCACCTGCGCTAAGGCTAGAAAATTTTTGCAGGAAAAGGGCATCCCGTTTCAGGAAAGAAATATTAAGGAGGAAAATCCCACGCAAGAGGAGCTGGCTCAGTGGATTTGCCAAAGCGGGCTTCCGGCGGAAAATTTTTTTAATACCTCTGGAATGCTCTACCGGGAGAAGAACCTGAAGGCGGTTTTGCCAGGATTAACCCAGCAGGAAAAAATCAGACTGCTGGCCGAGGATGGTATGCTGGTCAAACGTCCGCTGCTGATTGGGGAAGGCTTTGTTCTGGCAGGCTTCCGGCAGGGACAGTGGGAGGAAGCTCTGGCAAAATAGAAAAAGGGACGGAATCCATTCCGTCCCTTTTTCATCTTTCGGCCGCTGAGGCTTCTCTTTTTCCTATCAGCCATGGGGATAAGCCTTTTACTCGGCTATTAAAGCGCTGCGGACGGCAGCTTCGTCCGGCGGGACTATTCCCAGCGGATCACGGACCTTTCATAACGGGGACAGACCCTCATGCATATGCCGCATACAGCCCCGCGGCCAATATGCTGGTACTGGCGCTTCATATGCTGGCTGCATTTTTCCGGATCGAAAAGCAGCTTCCGAGGCATACCAGGGATCCATTCCGGGCCGAGAATCGCGCCGCTGGGACAGGAATCCACACATTTGCGGCAGCTGCCGCAGAGAGAGGCTGGAAGCGCGTTTTCCACAGGAAAGGGGCAGTCGGTGAATAATGTGGCCAGCCGGACGCGGGGGCCAAACCGATGATGGAGAAATAAGGAGCTTTTTCCTATGACGCCCAGGCCGGCGGCGCAGGCCGCCTGCTTATGGGAAAATCTGCCCTGATAGTTCCAGCCCTTTTGATTCATGCTTTGACTGGCGGCCACAGTGATATACTGATAGCCGGCCCGGTCCAAAAACAATCCGGCCTTCAGCAGGCATTGATCCAAGAATGCGTTTACCGCCCGGTAATGACTAAAATAGGTCAAAGTGGGCTCTCCTTCGATTTCATCCACAATGGCGTTGGACAGCCGAACCACCAGGGTAACGGCATAGGGCGTTTTCTCCAGGCCCTCGGCTTGCGGCTTGGAAAAGCCCACGTCGCTGACGCCCAATGATAATAGAAAAGCTTTCAGCTTCTCCCGCAGCTCCACAGGCGTTGGAAGGGCGGAGCCTTGGAAACCGCCGGACTTCCGGATAGGCTCCGCCTGTGAGGAGGCGGCCTGAATGGCCTTCCGTTTCCAAGAGGTCTCCGGCAATTCCTTTGCCGTTTCAAAGGAGCTTCCAAATTCGTCTTGCGGTTTCATAACATTCCCCATTTCCAGCTGTTATTATACCTTGTTATCATACCACAAAACAGCGGGAAAGGGTACGGCTCCCTTACCGTTTTCCATGGAAACGCCCCGGTCGCACAGTCAGCGGAAGAACAGCTTGGCAAAGGCTGGCAGAGAAAGCCGCCTTGAGGAGAATGTGCCGCGGATTTGGAGGGACGGGCCTCGATAGAGGCCGCCAAATATACTCAAGGAACGCGCGCCGGAAGTCCGGGCCGCGCGCCCGTTGGGAACGGCTGCCCTTCCGAAGCGCCGTTGCAAAGGCGGGCCGGTTCTTTTATAATGAATATATGGGCAAGAGAAAGCTGGAGAAATCCAGGAGACGGCCGGGAGGAAGAGGAATGAGAAAAACAATTGGAATTTTAGCGCATGTAGACGCGGGGAAAACCACTTTGTCCGAGGCGGTTCTGTACCATGGAAAGGCAATCCGCGCAAAGGGACGGGTAGACTACCGGGATTCCTTTCTAGACGCCGACGCCGTTGAGAAGCAGCGGGGCATCACTGTGTTTTCCGGGCAGGCGGCCTTTTCTCTGGGAGAAAACCAATATTACCTGGTAGACACGCCGGGACACGCAGACTTCGCCGGGGAAATGGAACGGACTCTGGGGGTGCTGGACTATGCCGTTTTGGTGGTGAGCGCCGCCGATGGGGTTCAGGGGCATACGGCGACCCTCTGGCGGCTGTTGGAAAAAAATCAGATCCCGGTATTTTTCTTCCTGAATAAAATGGATCAGCCGGGGGCGGACGGAGAAAAATCTCTGGCGGAGCTCCGGGAACAGCTTTCGCCGGATATTTACTGGTTTCCGGAGGAAGGGCTGGAGGCTGCGGCGGAGGACCTGGCGGCCCTGGATGAGAATTTGCTGGAACGCTACTTGGAGACCGGCTATGACGAAAAGCTGTGGTACGGCAGGACGGCGGAGCTGATTCGGAGCCGCCGGGTGTTTCCCTGTTTTTCCGGCAGCGCGCTGAATGACCAGGGCGTGATAGAGTTCTTAGAGCAGATGGACCGGCTGACGAAAACGGAATATGAGGCAAAAAGGGACGAGCCCTTTTGCGGAAGAGTGTACCAGGTGCGTCACGACGAAAAGGGAAACCGGGTCAGCTTTTTAAAGGTGCTGTCCGGTGCGTTAACGGTAAAGGACGAGGTCGCTACTCTGGATGGGCCGCAGAAAATCGACGAGCTGCGGCATTATCAAGGCCTGAAATTCCAGACTGGAAAAACGGCGGCGGCCGGGTCTCTGTGCGGAGTAACCGGCCTGACGGTCAAGCCGGGCGAGCAGATCGGGGAAGCTCCCTGCCGTCCGAGGCTGGAAACCACTCCGGCTTTAACGGCAAAGGTGGAATACGGCGAAGGAGTGCCGGCGAAAACCGTGCTGGAAGAATTTAAACTATTGGAGGCGGAGGAGCCGCTGCTGAATGTTTCCTGGGAGGAACGGCTGGAGGAAATCCGGGTGCATATTTTGGGGACGGTACAGCTGGAAATCCTTCAGGAGCTGATGGCGGAGAGATTCCGGCGGAAAATACGGTTCGGGGAATGTCAGGTTTCTTACCGGGAAACCATTGGAAACACAGTGCTTGGCTGCGGCCATTTCGAGCCGCTCCGCCATTACGCAGAGGTGCATCTGGCTCTTTCTCCCGGAAAAAGAGGCTCCGGGATCACCTTTGAAAGCAAATGTCCTTTCGACCAGCTTGACCGCAGCTATCAGAACCTGATCCGAACCCATGTCTTTGAGCGGGAATTGAGGGGCGTGCTGATCGGCGCCCCTCTCACCGATGTAAGGGTAACTCTTTTGGCGGGGAAAGCGCATGAAAAACACACCGAGGGCGGAGACTTTCGGGAAGCCGTCTACCGGGCTCTGCGCCAGGGGCTGATGCAGGCGGAAAGTATTTTGCTGGAGCCCTGGTACGCTTTCCGGATTCAGGCGGACAGCAGGCAGCTGGGAAGAATTTTATCCGATATCCAGCGGCTGCAGGGAGTCTTTGAGCCTCCGCGGCAGCAGGAAAACCGAGTGACGGTAAATGGACGAGGGCCGGCGGCGGGTTTTATAAATTACAGCCGGGAGCTGGCGGCATTTACCAAAGGAAAAGGGATGTTCAGCTTCCGGTTCGACGGTTATGAGCCGTGCCAGAACCAGGAGGAGCTGGCAGCCCGGTTTTCCTATGACCCGGAGGCGGACTTGGAATACACCCCGGATTCGGTTTTCTGCTCCCATGGCGCGGGCTATCCGGTCAAATGGCATCAGGCCCGGGAGCATATGCATCTGAAGGTTTCACTGCCATAAAAACTGCCGGAAAAGACTGGGACGGAGAGCGGCGGGCAAAATCAAGGGATCTGGCAGCGGATTAAAAAGCAATATTTTAAACGTGCGGCGTGGAGCCGCTTTTTAAGCGATTTAGAAAAACCTCCGGCCCAGCCGGAGGTTTTTACAACAGGATGATTTTTAAGTGGTTTAGGAAAAGAAACGGTTTTCTCCAAAATTAAGCAGCCCGTTACGAATTTTTGCCATCAAAAATTTTTCGTAAGGCACAGTAAAAAATGAACCGCGCCGTGCCGTCATTCTAACGATTACAGATACGGCGCGGTTCCATAAAAAACATTGCGGCGAAACAAAAAATAATAGGATTCGCAGCCTCCCGGCACCTGTTCTGACGGCGGCTTTTTTACAGCCGGGATTTTCAAGGAATCTCAAAGGCTGTTTCAAGCGGCCGGACTAAACACGGCGCAGGCGGTCAAATCAGGAAACCGCCGTTGGGACTGAGCACCTGACCGGTAATAAAATCGCTTTCCGGAGAAGCTAAAAACCAGATGGCCTGGGCGATGTCCTCCGAGGTGCCGATGACGCCCAGAGGGGTTTCGTCCCGGAGTGCCTGAAGCTCCTCTGGAGTGAGGCCGGCGTTCATTTTAGTATCCACCACGCCCGGAGCCACACAGTTTACCTGAATGCCGGAGGGCCCCAGCTCCTTAGCCAGAGATTTGGTCAGGCCGATGAGAGCCGCCTTGCTGGCGGAATACACCGCCTCGCAGGAGGCGCCGGTGATTCCCCAAATCGAACTGACATTGACGATTTTTCCCCGGTGCTCCCTGAGGAACAGGGACGCCGCCTGCTGGCTGCACAGAAAAGCCCCTTTGACGTTAACGCCGAAGACCCGGTCCCACTGCCGGGGTGTGCAGTCGGTGAACAGGCCCGTCTGAGAAATCCCGGCGTTGTTTACTAGAATTTCCAGCCCGCCGAAAGCCGCCTCTGTCCTTTGAAACAGCTCCTTTACCTGGACAGGGTCGGAAACGTCCGCCTGCACTGCGAGAACAGAGCAGCCCTCCTGCGTGAGGGAACGGGCTAGAGAGAGGGCCTCTGATTCCGAACGATGGTAATTGATCACCGTGGAATAGCCTTTTCTGGCAAACAGAACAGCGGCGGCCCGGCCGATCCCATGAGAAGCCCCGGTGACGATGACGGCGCGGCTCATTCCTTCACCAGCACCTTGATAACTTCTCCTACGAACATTTTGTGATAATCCTTATCCGGATACCACCGGCTGTCCAGGGCTTTGTCTACAAACCCGGCCGGGTCCATCGGCTGGGCGTACAGCTTTTTGCATACCAGCACCAGGCTGGCCTGTTCAAAGTACGGAGCAGCCTGGTCGAAAACAGGAATCAGGCCTGTCTCCTCCGCCTTATCGATCTCCCGGCCGGATTTGCTGCCGCAGAGGGAAAGCGCCTTTTTGTATTCTTCAGGGTAAAAGCTCAGGGTAAAGCAGTCGTGGGATTCTACAAATTCCTTGGTGTAGCGCTGGGGACGGATTACCGTTACCGCCACGTTTTTGCCCCACATGACGCCTATGCCGCCCCAGCTGGCGGTCATTGTGTTGTACTTAATTTGATCGCCGGCAGTGACCAGCATCCACTGGTCGCCGATCATCTTAAAGGGCTTCATGGAAAACTCACGGACATTGATTTCTTGAAAAGACATAGCAATCTCTCCTTTATAAAATAATAGCCTGCTGGGCTTTTTCTCCTTACAATTTTATGATACCATAAATTAGAAGATTATGGTACCACAAAAGCTTCGCGTTTTCTGCTGATTTTGGACGGGAAAAAGTGTTTTATAACATTTAAATTTATTTATATGCATGTAGCTTTTGCGGCGGGTATGAAAGAGGCATCATTTTAATATCATAAAAAATAAGAGCGGAGCCGATTTTTCTTTCGATTTTGTGGAAATGTCACCAAATTCCAGTTGTATGAATATTTATGCACAAAACTCTTGATTTTTTGCATAAAGGGTGTATAATAGGAATCGTTGAATGAAAACATCAGCCATAATAAAAATATTTTGGGAGTTGGTTAAAATGGCAGAGATTAAAAAAGTAGTGTTGGCGTATTCCGGCGGATTGGACACCTCGATTATTATTCCGTGGCTGAAGGAGAATTACAACAACTGCGAGGTCATCGCCGTTGCCGCCGATGTCGGCCAGGGTAAGGAGCTTTCCGGGCTGGAGGAAAAAGCGAAAAAGACAGGAGCCTCCAAGCTGTACATCGAGGATTTGAACCAGGTGTTTGTGGAGGATTTCATTTTTCCCACCGTCAAGGCTGGCGCTGTTTATGAAAACAAATATTTGCTGGGCACCTCCTTCGCCCGTCCGATTATCGCCAAAAGAATTGTAGAAATCGCCAAAGCGGAAGGCGCCGATGCAATCTGTCACGGCTGTACCGGAAAAGGAAACGACCAGGTGCGGTTTGAGCTGGCTATCAAGGCTTTCGCTCCGGAAATGAAGATCATCGCTCCCTGGAGAATCTGGAATCTGAAGAGCCGTGAGGAAGAAATTGAATACGCTGAAGCCCACAACATTCCCTTAAATATTACCAGAGAAACCAACTACTCTAAGGATAAGAACATCTGGCACCTTTCCCATGAGGGCCTGGATCTGGAGGATCCGGCCAACGAGCCGAAATATGACGAGATCCTGGAATTGGGCGTTTCTCCCATGAAGGCTCCCGACAAGGCTACCTACGTGACCCTGCACTTTGAAAAGGGCGTTCCAACCGCCATCGACGGCGAGAAAATGGATGGCGTTTCCATCGTGAAAAAGCTCAATGAGCTGGGCGGCGCCAATGGCATCGGCATCGCCGATATGGTGGAAAACCGGCTGGTAGGCATGAAGAGCCGCGGCGTTTATGAAACTCCCGGCGGAACCATTTTGTATCACGCCCACAACAAGCTGGAGGAAATCTGCCTCGACAGGGACACCTACCATTATAAGCAAGGCGTAGCCCTCCGGTTCGCGGAGCTGGTTTACTACGGCCAGTGGTTTACTCCTTTAAGGGAAGCCCTTTCGGCTTTTGTGGATTCCACTCAGGAGACCGTAACCGGCGATGTTAAGCTGAAGCTTTACAAGGGAAATATCATCGACGCGGGCGTTACTTCCCCTTATTCCTTGTACGATGAGGAGATTGCTACCTTCGACGAGGATGAGGTTTATAATCAGGCGGATTCCGCCGGCTTCATCAATCTGTTTGGCTTGCCAATCAAGGTTCAGGCGATGAAGAAGGCCAAAAATCAGCAACAATAAATTTATCCAGGATTCAGGGCGGACGCTGTCCGCCCTATTCGTGATTATTAGGTAAGCCCTGGCTTTTGGGTGCGGAAAGCGAGCTTGCTTCTTGATGCGTCCGCGGTAGAAAACAGGGAGCTATCTCCAAGCCCTAGGCGCGAAGCGGGTCCAGGCTCAGCCTGGGGAAACAGCTGAAGGAAGCGAACAGACAGCGGCGCATGGGAGAAGGCCAATGGATACCGCCAACTCCCGAGCGCGAAGCGGGTCCAGGCTCAGCCTAGTGGAAACAGCTGAAGGAAGCGAACAGACAGCGGCGCGTGGGAGAAGGCCAATGGATACCGCCACCCCCCCGAGCGCGAAATGAGTCCAGGCTCAGCCTGGGGAAACAGCTGAAGGAAGCGAGCAGACAGCGGCGCGTGGGAGAAGGCCAATGGATACCACCCCCCGAGCGCGAAGCGGGTCCAGGCTCAGCCTGGGGGAAACAGCTGAAGGAAGCGAACAGACAGCGGCGCGTGGGAGAAGGCCAATGGATACCGCCCCCTCCGAGCGCGAAATGAGTCCAGGCTCAGCCTGGGGAAAGGGTGAATCAATTTGCCGTTATGGACAGGACGGTTCCAAAAGGAACTGGATCAAAAAACCAATGATTTTAATTCCTCTATCTCTTTTGACTGTAAAATGGCGCGGCAGGATATCGAGGGCTCTATCGCCCACGCCACCATGCTGGGACAGTGCGGAGTCATTGACAAAAGCGAGGCTGACGCAATCTGCCAAGGGCTGGAAGGGATTTTAAAGGATCTACAGTCCGGGACGCTGGAAATCGACATGACCCAGGAGGATATCCATACTTTCATGGAAGGTGAATTGACCCGCCGGCTGGGAGATACGGGTAAACGGCTGCATACCGCCAGAAGCCGGAACGACCAGGTGGCGCTGGATATCCGGCTCTATCTGAGAGAGGAGGCCCAGGGCCTGCTGGAACAGATCAAAGAACTGACTGAGACTATCTGCGTCCAGGCCGAAGCCTTCGCCGGGACAGTAATGCCTGGCTATACCCACCTGCAGCGCGCCCAGCCCATCACCTTTGGCCACCATCTGATGGCTTACGCCGAGATGTTCCTTCGGGATTTGGGCAGGCTTCAGGACGCGGTAAAGCGTATGAATGTCAATCCGCTGGGGTCAGGTGCTTTGGCTTCCACCACCTATCCCATTGACCGGACTGTCACCACCCGGCTTCTAGGATTTTCCGATACTATGCGCAACAGTCTGGATGGGGTTTCCGACCGGGATTTCTGCATGGAGCTGGCTGCGGCCTTATCCATCGTAATGGTGCATCTGTCCCGGTTCTCTGAGGAAATCATCCTCTGGTGCTCGTGGGAATTTAAATTTGTAGAGCTGGATGACGCCTTTTCCACCGGCTCCAGCATCATGCCGCAAAAGAAAAACCCTGATATCGCCGAACTGGTCCGGGGAAAATCCGGCAGGGTATTTGGCGACCTGACTGCTTTGCTGACGGTCATGAAGGGCTTGCCTTTGGCCTATAATAAGGATATGCAGGAAGACAAGGAGGCCATTTTTGACAGCGTGGAAACGGTGAAGATATGCCTGACCGCCTTTACCCCGATGCTGGCCACCATGAAGGTGCTTCCTGAGAATATGCGGAAGGCGGCGGCCGGAGGGTTTATCAACGCCACCGACTGCGCCGACTATCTGGTAAAAAAGGGCTTACCCTTCCGGGATGCGTATAAAGCCACCGGAACTCTGGTCGCCCGGTGCATTGAATTGGGGGAAACCCTGGAAACTCTGCCGATGGAGGAATATCAAACGGTATGCGAGGCCTTTGACGAGGGCGTCTATGAGGCCATTTCTTTAGAAAACTGCGTCAACGGCAGAAGCGTGCTGGGAGGACCTGCGAGGGAAAGCGTGCTGGCTCAGGTAAAGCGGGTGCGAGGCCTGCTTCGGGAGGATGCCGCCTCTGAAAGCTGATAAAAGGCGTGCGGACGGAGACCGTAAAGGGCGGCCGCCCTATGCGCCGCCTGGCATGAACCCAAGCCGGGCGCTTGGACCATGCCAGCCGCCCTTCTGACTGGCGGCCGCGGGACAGGCGCTTTGTGCTGCTGTCGTCTGCTCCCACTACACAAAATTTAAACGATAGATAAGAGGGATTTATTTATGATACATGCGGGAATTGTCGGAGCCACCGGCTACGCCGGCTCTGAACTGGTGCGGCTGCTGCTGAGCCATCCGGAGGCGGAGGTTACGGCCATCAGCTCCGTCAGCTTTGAGGGAAAGGCAATCAGTGAGGTATATCCCGCCTACTTCAATCTGTGCGATATGGTTTGTGAAACCGCCGGCCAGGTGGTGGACAAATGCGACGTGGTATTCGCCGCTCTGCCTCATGGGCTTTCCCAGGAGCTGGCCAAAGCCTGTGACGAGAAAGGCAAGGCGTTTATCGACCTGGGCGCGGATTTCCGGCTGGACAGCGAGGAAGAATATCAGAAATGGTACGGCGGAACCTATCAGGACAAGGAACTCCATGAAAAGGCGGTTTACGGCCTGCCGGAGCTGTTCCGTAAGGATATTCTCGGAAAAAGGGTCATTGCCAATCCGGGCTGCTATACGACTGGGGCTCCGCTGGCTCTAGCGCCGGCGGTAGCAAACGGCTTGATTGAGCTGACGGGAATCATCATCGACTCCAAATCTGGTGTGACCGGGGCGGGCCGCGGCCTTTCCCAGGGCACCCATTACCCGGATTTAAACGAGGGCCTGCACGCCTACAAGGTGGCCAGCCACCGGCACACTCCAGAGATTGAGCAGACGCTGTCCCGGCTTTCTGGGCAAAAGGTGCATGTCACTTTTGTGCCTCATCTGCTGCCGGTGAACCGGGGAATCTTATCCACCTGCTACGGAAGGCTGAAGCCGGATGTCACCAAGGCGCAGGTGCGGAAGGCCTATGAAGATTTTTATCAGGACGAGTATTTTGTCCGCCTGCTGCCAGACGGCATGAACGCGGACATCCATAATATCAAGTATTCCAACTTCTGCGATATTTCCCTGCATATCGATACCCGGTGCGGCAATTTGATCGCTATTTCCGCCATTGACAACATGGTGAAGGGGGCCGCAGGCCAGGCGATTCAGAATATGAACCTGATTTTTGGCTTGGAGGAAGCCTCGGGGCTGGCATTGGTGCCCCCGGCATTTTAATCAGGGCGAAAAGGAGAGAACAATTATGCCAATCAAACAAATTCCAGGCGGCGTGACCGCGGCTCAGGGCTTTACCGCCTCGGGGGTTCACTGCGGCATCCGTAAAAATAAATCCAAGCGGGATCTGGCGCTGATTTATGCTGATACTCTTTGCTCTGCGGCAGCGGTCTATACTCAGAACCTGGTAAAGGGCGCCTGTATTCTGGTGACCCAGCAGCACCTGAAAAACGGCAAGGCTCAGGCGGTTATCGCCAACTCCGGCAACGCCAACACCTGCAACGCCGACGGCGTGGAAAAGGCGGAGAGGATGTGCCTGCTGGCGGCTAAAGAGCTGGGCATTCCCCAGGAGGATGTTTTAGTGGCGTCTACCGGGGTTATCGGCCAGGTGCTGCCCATCGAGCCCATCGAAAATTCCGTGGCGGCCCTAACGTCGGCTCTCTCCAAGGAGGGAGGCACCGACGCCGCGGAGGCCATCATGACTACAGATACCGTTAAAAAAGAAATCGCCGTCCAAATTGAAGTAGGCGGCAAAACAGTGACCATCGGGGGCATCGCCAAGGGCAGCGGTATGATTCACCCCAACATGGCCACCATGCTGGGCTTCCTCACCACTGACGCCGCCGTTTCTCCGGAAATGCTTCAGTGCGCGGTCAAGGAGGCCGCGGATGTCAGCTTTAATATGGTCAGCGTTGACGGAGACACCTCGACCAACGATACTTTGGCGGTTTTGGCCTCGGGGAAAGCCGGAAATCAGGAGATTACGGAAAAATCAGAGGATTACCAAGCGTTTCTGGAAGGCCTGGTATTTGTATGCAGGGAAATCTCCAAGCTGCTGGCCGGCGACGGAGAAGGAGCGACCAAGCTGCTGATCTGTAAGGTCAGCGGGGCGAAAACGCTGGCGGACGCTAAAGGCGTGGCGAAATCGGTGATCTGCTCCAGCCTGCTGAAGGCCGCCATGTTCGGCGCCGACGCCAACTGGGGACGGGTGCTGTGCGCCATCGGCTATTCCGGCTGTGATGTGGATATCAGCAAGGTGGATGTGGCGTTCCGCTCGGCAAAGGGCGCTGTCACGGTATGCGTGGATGGCGCGGGCATCGAGTTCAGCGAGGAAAAGGCAAAGGAGATCCTGCTGGAAAAGGAAATCGATATTTTGGTGGACCTGAAGGACGGTTCCTTTGACGCGGAGGCCTACGGCTGTGACTTGACCTATGATTATGTGAAAATTAACGGGGATTACCGCACCTAAATAAAATATACGACGGCTGACTGTTTTATGGGCGCTGGAGTGAAAGAATTAAAAAGACATAGATCTTTCGTATGATATTTTTAGATAGAATGGGCGTGACGAGTTATGGAAATTCCGATTCAGGACCGGGCAGACGTGCTGGTAAAGGCATTGCCCTATATTCAAAAATGGGCGGGTAAAACCATCGTGGTAAAATACGGCGGCAATGCCATGATCAACGAGGAGCTTAAGGACGCTATGATGCGGGATATCGTGCTGATGCAGCTGGTCGGCATCAATGTGGTCTTAGTTCACGGCGGCGGTCCGGAGATCAGCGCGATGCTGAAGAAAATCGGCAAGGAAAGCAAATTTATCAACGGTATGCGCTATACGGACGCGGAAACCATGGATATCGTCCAGATGGTGCTGGCCGGAAAGGTGAACAAAGACCTGGTGAAGCTGCTGGAGCAGCTGGGAGGCCGGGCGCTGGGCTTGTGCGGCCTGGACAACCGGATGCTGATGGCGGAAAAGAAAGCCGCCGCCGAGGATCTGGGCTTTGTGGGAGAGATCACCAGCGTCAATACGGCTGTGATCAACGACGCGGTGGAAAAGGGCTATATCCCGGTGATTTCCACTATCGCCGGAGGCTATCACGGGGAAACCTATAACGTCAACGCCGATGTGGCGGCCGCCAGCATTGCGGCTAAGCTGGGGGCAATGAAATTAATTTTGATGACCGACGTCAAGGGGCTGCTGCGGGATAAGGATGACGAAGGCACCTTAATTCCGGTGGTCAACGTCAGCGAGGTGCCCATGCTGAAGAAGGAAGGCATCATCAGCGGGGGAATGATTCCTAAAATCGACTGCTGTGTGGATGCGGTGCGCCAGGGCGTGGGCCGGGCCCATATCATCGACGGTAGGATCAGCCATTCCATTCTCATCGAACTGTTTTCCGACGAGGGCATCGGCACCATGTTCTATTAAGGAAAGCATAAGGGCTTTTCAGATGATTTTCTACTCAGCCGGCAGAGTTTCGCCAGCCCGCCGGTCTGGGCTTTCTTGTAAATAGAGTTCTGGTGCCTATCAGATGACGGAGGATCAGAAGAATTTTGCGGCAGGCAGGCCGGAAGGTAAAACACTGGCAGGAACCTTGCTGGCAGGGATGAAAGCACTGCCGGCGCTGCCAGCCTGTTTCCGGAGGATGAAGCATGGGGGGCAAATCAGGAATTCGATTCCCTTTGAGGGACGGATCCGCGTATGCTCCGGTCCATTCTCTGGTCGTTTAGATTACGGTAAGAAAAGAGGAAGCAGCATGAATTTTGAGGAAGTCAAGCGGCAGGAGCAGGAAAACCTGATGCCTACCTACGGGCGGTTTCCCGTGGCGCTGGTTTACGGAAAGGGAGCTGTCGCGGTGGACACCGAGGGAAAGGAATATATTGACTTTACCAGCGGTATCGGCGTTAACAGCCTGGGCTACTGCGACGACGGCTGGGTGAGCGCGGTCGCTAAACAAGCAGGCGCGATTCAGCACATGAGCAACCTGTACTATTCCCCGGTGCAGACCAGCCTGGCAGCCGAGCTGTGCCGCCTGACAGGCTTTGGCAGGGTGTTTTTCTGCAATTCCGGAGCCGAGGCCAATGAATGTGCTATTAAGCTGGCCAGAAAATACAGTGCCGATAAATACGGCAAACAGAGGACAGAGATCGTCACGCTGGTGAACTCCTTTCATGGAAGAACGGTGACGACCCTGGCGGCTACCGGCCAGGACGTGTTTCATGAGCATTTCTGGCCCTTCACCGAAGGCTTTTCCTACGCCAGGGCCAACGACTTTGAGAGCTTGCTTTCCTGTGTTACTGAAAATACCTGCGCCGTGCTGATCGAACTGATTCAAGGCGAGGGCGGAGTCATGCCTCTGGAAAAGGAGTTCGTGCGGAAAACCGCCGCCCTCTGCAAGGAAAAGGATATCCTGCTGATGATCGACGAGGTGCAGACCGGCGTCGGCAGGACCGGGTCCCTTTACTGCTATGAACAGTATGGGATTGAACCGGATGTGATCACCTCGGCCAAGGGATTGGGCGGAGGGCTTCCCATCGGTGCCTGCCTGTGCGCTTCTCGTTTGGGAGAAGTGCTGGGCGCCGGAATGCACGGCACTACTTTTGGAGGAAATCCTGTCTCCTGTGCCGGCGGTTTGGAAGTTTTACAAAGAGTAGCAAAAGATAGTTTTTTACGTTCTGTAGAAGAAAAAGGCCGTTACCTCCGGGAGAAGCTGAGTAAAATGGCGGGCGTTCAAGAGCTTCGGGGGCTGGGTATGATGATCGGCATCGTACTGGCAAAGGATAACGCTAAGGAAGTAGCCGGCCGCTGTGTGAAAAACGGACTTCTGGTGCTGACAGCGAAAACCGTACTGCGTCTGCTGCCGCCGCTGAATATCACCTATGAGGAGATCGACCAGGGCCTGGAAATTTTAGAAAAATCAATTTTGGAGGGCTAAGCCAATGAAACATTTATTAAAGCTTTTAGACTGGAGCAGCCAGGAAATCATGGATACCTTAAATTTGGCGGATCAGCTGAAGTATGAGCTGAAGCATGGAATCGAGCACAAGCGCCTGGCGGGAAAAACCTTGGGTATGATTTTCCAGAAATCCTCTACCCGCACCAGGGTTTCCTTTGAGGTGGGAATGTATCAGCTGGGCGGCATGCCCATTTTCCTCTCGGCCAAGGATATGCAGATTGGCAGAGGCGAGCCCGTTCAGGATACCGCCCGAGTGCTTTCCCGCTATTTGAACGGCATTATGATCCGCACCTTTGAGCAGAGCGAAGTGGAAGCTCTGGCGGAGTACGGCAGTATTCCCATTATCAACGGCCTGACCGATTTCTGCCATCCTTGCCAGGTGCTGGCTGATCTGATGACCATCCGCGAGTTTAAGGGCAAGCTGGAAGGCTTGAAAATGTGTTTTATCGGGGACGGCAACAATATGATGAATTCTCTGATCGTTGGAGGGCTGAAAACCGGCATGTCCGTCTCTGCGGCCTGCCCCGAGGGATATGATCCCGATCCCCGAGTGCTGGATTTCGCCAAGGAGTACGACTGCTTTGAGCTTTGCAGAGCTCCTCTGGAGGCGGCCAAGGACGCGGATGTGATTATCACTGATGTTTGGGCTTCCATGGGCCAGGAGGGGGAAGCAGAAAAACGGAAAAAGGCTTTTGCCGGCTATCAAATTAATGAAGAGCTGATGGCGGCGGCCCACAAGGATGCTATGGTGCAGCATTGCTTACCGGCCCACAGGGGAGAGGAAATCACCGCCGAGGTATTCGAGGCCCATGCGGCTGAAATTTTTGAGGAGGCGGAAAATCGTCTCCACGCCCAGAAGGCGGTCATGGTGCAGCTGATGGCGGATAAGGCTTAAGCTTTTTCGCCCCTTTGCTGGGATGGGCTTATCAGGATTGGTTTCGGAAAACGGAGCTTCCAAGCAGGAAGCCCCGTTTTTTATTGAGGATTTATCCGGCGTCTTATCTTTCCGGGCCTGGATTTTCGGACAGAGAGCGGAAAGACGGTAGAATACAGCGTTCCATCGGGAAAGAAAGGGGAGAATCAATGAGAGCTAAGCAGACAGCCGTGCCGCCGGGGCCTTGTGGGCTTATAGAATTTGCAGACACCGTATGCAGGCGCCCTTGAAGCGCCTTGCCGGTTCTCGGAAGACCGCTGAATCCTGTCAGGCAGCTTTATAAATCAACGGGCTAAAGCCCGGTATGGAATTTCGCCCTTCAGCCGTCCCCCATTGACGATGGCCTTCCCGTTTTATAAGATATCGCTGAAAAAACACGAAAAAAACAGCTGCGGTTCAGAAAATGTTCACCAATTGCCGGAAGCTTTGTACTATAATAAATTAAATAATGTTTAATTAAAATCACATTAAAGGAGAGATTTTAATGGAATTAGGCAAAATCATGGTCGTTGACGACGATAAGAATATATGCGAATTACTCCGCCTTTATTTGGAAAAGGAAGGCTATCAGGTGGTGATCGCCAATGACGGCAAGGAGGCTGTGGAGCTCAATGAAAAAGAGGACCCGGAACTGATTTTGCTGGATATTATGCTGCCCCAGCTGGACGGCTGGCAGGTCTGCCGTGAAATCCGGAAAAAATCTCAGGTGCCGATTATTATGCTTACCGCCAAGGGCGAGGTGTTTGACAAGGTGCTGGGCCTGGAACTGGGAGCCGACGATTACATTGTGAAGCCCTTTGAGACCAAGGAGGTAGTGGCCCGGATCAAGGCGGTGCTGCGCCGCACAGGGCAAAATCAGGGCGAGGCCGTGAAAGAGGTCAAATATGATAAGCTTTCCATCAACCTGACAAATTATGAACTGAAGGTCAACGGCGTGCAGGTGGATACTCCGCCGAAGGAGATGGAGCTGATCTACCATCTGGCCAGCAATCCAAACCGGGTGTTTACCCGGGATCAGCTGCTGGACGAGGTGTGGGGATTTGACTATTACGGCGACAGCCGTACGGTAGACGTCCATGTAAAGCGCTTAAGAGAAAAGCTGGAAGGCGTTTCCGACAAATGGGCGCTGAAAACAGTTTGGGGCGTGGGTTACAAATTCGAGGTGAAGGAGTAAGTGGCCGCACGTAAGACATTATTTAAAAAGTATCTCCAGGTCAGTATGTCGATTGTGCTGATCAGCTTTTTGCTTCTGGGAACTATGCTGCTGTTTTTTATTTCCCAGTACTGGCAAAACGATAAAAACGAGCTTCTGCGCCGGAACGCCGAAAGCATTTCCGCGCTGACCCAAAAGAGCTTGGTGGAGGATGCGGATACGGGAACTTATTATATCTCAAACCGGTATGTGCTCCAGGGGTTTCTGAGTACCTTTTCCGATTCCAGCAACGCCGATATTTTTATTACCGACGTTCAGGGGAAAACACTGCTCTGCTCTGAGGGGGGCAATTGTATTCACACCCAGCAGAGCATCCCGGACAAAATCATGAAGGATGTTCTGAACAACGGCTTTGTCAGCACCAGCAATCTGGGCGGCATTTATCCCTATTCCCATTTTACCGTAGGCGTGCCGGTGACCTCAGAATCCGGCGTTCAGGTAGGAGCCGTGTTTACCTCAACCGACGCGCTCTATCTCACCTCATTCCGCAACGATGTTTTGAAGATGTTCCTGTTCGCCGCCATCGCGGCGCTGACGATTTCCTTTTTCGCCGTGGGTTTGTTCTCCTATAAAATGGTCAGGCCTTTGCGGGAAATGGCGGAGGCTGCCCGGTGCTTCGGGTCGGGGGATTTCTCCCGGCGTGTTCCGGTGACCAGCGATGATGAAATTGGGGAGCTGGCGGTGGCGTTCAACAACATGGCGGCTTCGCTGTCCTCCTCTGAGGGAACCCGGCGGAGCTTCATCGCTAATGTTTCCCACGAGCTGAAAACCCCCATGACTACCATCGCCGGCTTTATCGACGGGATTCTGGACGGCACGATCCCGCCCGATAAACAGAATTATTATCTGAAAATTGTCTCCGACGAGGTAAAGCGGCTTTCCCGCCTGGTAAAAACCATGCTGGATCTTTCCAGAATCGACAACGGTGAGCTGCGGATGAACAAGACCTGCTTTGAATTGAGAGACATTATTCTGTCGGTAATGATTACCTTTGAAGACAGCATTGAGAAGAAGGAAGTGGAAATCAGAGGACTGGAGGACGCCCCCGCTATTTTTGTGGATGGCGACCCGGATATGATTCACCAGGTGGTTTATAACCTGGTGGAGAACGCCGTGAAATTTGTCAATCCTCAGGGATATATCGACGTACGGGTTTTGAATAAAGGAACCAAAGCGGTGGTCAAAATCAGAAACAGCGGCCAGGGAATTTCCGCCGACGAGATTCCTCTTATTTTTGATAAATTCTATAAGACCGATAAATCCAGAAGCATGGATAAAAACGGTATGGGCTTGGGACTTTATATTGTAAGAACCATCATCAAGCTTCATGGCGGAGACATCACTGTCAGCAGCGTGGAAGGCGAATACTGCGAGTTTGAATTCTGGCTGCCAAAGCAGCCGGAGGAGCAGCCTCCCTTACTAAAGGAATAATTTACAGCAAGGAGTGTTACCATGACGGATAGAGAATGGCCGGAGTATCCCAACCAATCCGGCGGGGAAACGGTTACAGGCCCAGAGTCCGCTCAAGAAGAGGCAGCGTCGGAAAGAGGCTGGGAGGCGGATCCGCCGTCCCCCGCTTCAGAGGAGTGCCAATCGGAAGAGGGTTCAAATTGGGAGCGGACCGCCCAGGAGGCAGAGGAAGAAGTCCCCGGCGGTCAGCGCGGGGAAGATTTGGGAACGCTGGGCCAGGCGCAGGAGCTCCAGGAGGCCGCGCCTTTCTTCCAGGAGGAAGGCTCAGAGCCTTCCCAAACCACAGAAACATCGGGCTGGAAGCCCGGAATGGAATCCTCAGAGGATAGCAGAGAGGAACCGGATCTGCCCGCCGAATCTCCGGAATCGTCCGGCCAGGAGCTCCAAGAGGCTGCGGCTCTCTCTCCGGAGGAAACTCAGGTGCCGTTTCAAACGGAAAACGCATGGGAGCCTGGAGCCGAGCGCCCGGAGAATCCTGACGGCGGGGAAAGCCAGGAGCCGGTGGCAGAGCGGCCGTCTGCCCAACCGTATGATCAGAGCCCGGCGTTTTCCAGGCCGGCTCCCCAGGCGCCTCCGCCTGTGTGGAATCCCGGCTGGCAGGCGTCTTACCGTCAGGCGCCGCAGAATTATCCCTATGGGCAAGGCCAATATCAGGGAGGCTGGCATCCCCAGCAGCGGCAGGTCCCGCCGCCTTACTATGGAGGGACGCCTTATCAGGCGCCTAACCCCTATCAGAATCAAGCTCCCTATGGTTATCCCGGCCAGGCGGCCCGGAATCAAGGGCAGCCTGGTTACCAGGAAAGCCGCTGGTATCCCCAGCAGCCAGCCCAGCCGGCGCGGACCGGCTCTGTGCCTCCGCCTTCTCAGCCTCCCCAAAAGGAGGCTGGAGAGCTTCCAGATGCCAAGCCGCCGGAGAAAAAGAGGATGAATAAGAAAACCAAGGCGTTCCTCTGGGTGATTGGAGCCGTATTGGTTTTGCTTGGCGCGGCAATGGTTTTGTACAGTGTGGGATTGACCTCCGGCTGGTTCGGCGGAGAGACTGCGGAGCCGCCCCAGGCCAGTTCATCCACTCCTGCGCCGGAGGACGACCAAAAGCTGCTGGAAATCGAGGAAATTCCTCAGGATGGCATGATGACCCCGAATCAGGTGTATGAAAAGGTGAAGCACAGCGTAGTTGCGGTGGTTACCTACGGGCAGGGCTCCGATTTGACCGACAGCCCTATCAGCTCCGGTTCCGGGATCGTGTTTTCAGAGGACGGCTATATCGTTACCAACTCCCATGTGATCGGGGATTCTAATCAGTATCCGGTAAAGGTGGTATTCACCGGACAGGATGAAAATGAGGAGGATCAGGAATATCCGGCGCAGATCGTCGGGTATGACAAGCGGACCGATATCGCGGTTTTGAAAATCGACGCCGCTGGCCTGACCCCCGCTGAATTTGCGGATTCCGACCAGCTGAAGGTGGGAGACACCGTGCTTTCACTAGGCAATCCCGGCGTGGCGGGCGAGAACTTTACCAACACCCTGACCAAGGGTATGGTTTCCGCCGTCAACCGCACGGTGACTATGTCTTCCATCAATATGCAGTATATCCAGACCGACGCCGCCATCAACCCCGGCAGCTCCGGCGGCGCTCTTTTGAACCTGTACGGCCAGGTGGTGGGCATCAACGCCGCGAAAATTACCACTACGGAGATTGAGGGCATTTGCTTTGCCATTCCAACCAACATTGCAAAAGATGTGATCAACGATATCGTTAAAAACGGCTATGTCTCCGACCGGGTGCGCTTAGGCGTTACCATACGGGGGCTGTCCTCCTATGAGGCCGAAATGTATAACGTACCCCAGGGCCTGGTGATCGTCGGCTTTTCCAGCGACAGCGAAATCCCGTCAAAGGGCGCTGAGATCGGGGATATTATTACCGCGATCAACGGAGTGAATACGACCTCCTCCAATACCTTGTACAATGAACTGGAAAAGTTTAAGGCGGGAGAAAAGGTAAAGCTGACCATCTACCGCCAAGCGAGCGGGTCTCAAAGGGCCAGAACCTTTGAGATAGAGGTTACGCTGCTGGAAGCCCGGGGAGAAACCCAGAGCGCAGTAACGCCGACGCCGGAAGCACCGTAAAGAACCGTTGAAATAGAAAAAGACTCCCAAAAAGAGCCACGGAATTTTTCCGCGGCTCTTTTTTTTGCGATTGGATTGGAAAACAGCCGGCGGAGGCGTTCTTCAGGGCGGGTTCCGCTGCGGCGGAAAAGCGGGATATCAATCGACGGGGGGCCGCCGTTAGGGCTGCGGCCGCATGGAAACGGCCGGGGGCACAGGCAATGCGGGAAATCAAGTCAGAGCGTTTTGAGACGCTTGCCGTCAGCAGCGCCTTATAGGATCAACGCAGACCGCCGCCTTAGCCGGAGGTTATGGCTTTGTCGGAGAACATGGAAAAGTGTAAGAAGAATAAAAAAATTTTTTCTTTTCGGAAGCTTCGGAATTTTAGGGCAACCATGGGCTGCTGGAAAGCTAAGGGTGGAAAGGACGGAGGTGTGAAATGATCTCAAGCAAAGAAAATGATATGAAAGAGGAGATTTATCAAGGCTATCAGCAGCTCGCTTTCGGTTCTATTGCCGACGCGATTAAATTGCTGTTTATGGAGGAGCCTGCCCCCAGGGCCTTAGGAAAAATGAATTTTATCAACGTGGCGGAAATCCGAAGAATGAAGGAGGGGGCCATGGAAATCAAATTCTTTGACCGGCTGAAGGCGCTGGAAAAGCTGGAAGAAATTACAGATCAGGGACAAACGGATACTCTCCCGTTTTATGAGGCGCTGGAAAACAGCGCCAAGCTGCTGCAAAAGCGGGCTGGGGAGGATGAGGCTTGAAGTTCCAGGAGTTTTCTATCCGGCAGCTGCAGGCCCTTTCCTGGTGGTGCAGGAATAGTCCCTATGCCGGCTGCGACGCGGTTATCTGCGACGGAGCGGTACGCAGCGGAAAAACCGTGTGTATGGGAGTCTCCTTCTTCGCCTGGTGCTTCTATCGGTTCGACCAGCAGAGCTTCGCCTTGTGCGGCAAGACCATACGCTCCTTAAGGAGGAATCTGGTAACGCCCCTTTTACCGATCTTAAAGGAGCTGGGGTTTACCGTTCACGGAAGAGCGGGGGAAAACATGCTGGAGGTGACTCAAAGAGGCAGGACCAACCGGTTTTACCTTTTCGGAGGCAAGGACGAGGGCGCCTCCGCCATGATCCAGGGGATTACCCTGGCGGGAATCCTTCTCGATGAGGTGGCGCTGATGCCCCGGTCCTTTGTAGAGCAGGCTTTGGCCCGGTGCTCGGTGGAGGGGTCTAAATTTTGGTTTAACTGCAATCCGGAGCATCCCAGGCACTGGTTTTATGAGGAATGGATTCAGAAGAGGGATGAAAAAAACGCCTATTATCTTCACTTTCGCATGGAAGATAACCCTTCCCTTTCCGAAAAAATGATCGAGCGCTATCGGGGCTTATATTCCGGGAGCTTTTACCAGCGGTTTATCGAGGGCAGATGGGTGGCGGCTGAAGGACTGGTCTATCCCTTTATGGAGGAGCCGGACAGGTTTCTGCCGCCGCCGGAGGGGCCCTTTGAGGAGTTTATCGTTTCCTGCGACTACGGAACGGTAAATCCGGCCTCCTTTGGATTGTGGGGACGGAAGGAGGGCGTATGGTACCGGCTGAAGGAATATTACTACGACTCCAAGCGGGATGGCGGCCCGAAAACCGACGAAGAGCATTATCAGGGGCTTGTAAGCCTGCTTGGAGCCAGAAGGCCCCGGTGCGTCATCGTGGACCCCTCGGCGGCAAGCTTCCAGGAGGTAATCCGCCGCCATGGGGAGTACCGGGTGATCCCGGCAAAAAACAACGTTCTGGATGGCATACGCCAGGTGTCTACCGCATTAAAGGAAGGCGCTGTGGAGATCTGCCGGCCCTGTAAGGACAGTATCCGGGAATTTGGGCTGTACCGCTGGGATCCGGCGGGAAACAAGGACTGCCCGGTCAAGGAAAACGACCACGCTATGGATGATATCCGGTATTTCGTGGCCACGGCCCTTTGGGATGAGCAGGAGGAGTTTATCGTATTCGCCAACCGGCGCACAGGAGGATTTTAATTTGAAACAGGATATGGAAAGGGGGCAAGGCAGAGGATGAACCGATACCCGGCAAAGAAAACAGGCCGCCGGAAATGAGGCTGTTTGGAAGAGCCAGGGCTGCGGAGCCAGCGGCGGCGGTGCAGACCGTGCCCGGCGGGAGGGGCGGCGCCTTTTCAGGAGCCTTGGACCGATACCAGGCCGCTGGCATGGAGCGGAAGCTCTACGACACCCTTCGCCTGACGGTCCCTATTATCGACGCGGCGGTCTGCAAAATCGTCCGGCTGACAGGCGGGGTTTCCGTCCAATGCGAAAGCCGGAGGGCGCGGGAGGATCTGAACCGGTTCCTGGAGTCGGTTCAGGTCAACGCCTGCGGCACGGGAATAGAGACGTTTCTGGGAATTTATTTAGAACAGCTTCTCACCTATGGGACGGCTCTGGGGGAAATCGTGGTTTCCCAGGATGGGAAGGAAATTTCGGGCCTGTATAACGCCTCCCTGGATGATGTGGAGCTGCGGACAGGGGACAGCCCTCTGGAACTGAAAATTTACAGCAGAGACGGGGCGGGCAACTGGCTTTTGGTCCAGCGTCCGGAGCTGATCGCCGTTTCTACCCTTAGCCCCAGGCCCGGCGAATTGCTGGGGGAATCTGTTTTAAAGGGGCTGCCCTTTGTCAGCTCCGTGCTTTTGAAGATTTACAACAGCATGGGCCTGAACTGGGAACGGGTAGGAAACGTCCGGTTCGCCGTTACCTACCAGCCCGGAGACGGAAACGAGCGCGCCTATACCAAGGAACGGGCGATACAGATCGCCCAGGAGTGGCGTAAGGCTATGAAAAGCGGCGGTGATATCAGCGACTTTGTGGCGGTGGGAAATGTGAAGATCCAGACTATCGGCGCGGACAATCAGATTCTGGACAGCGAGGTGCCGGTGCGCCAGATGCTGGAGCAGATCATCGCCAAGCTTTCTATCCCGCCGTTTTTACTGGGGCTTTCCTGGTCCACCACCGAGCGGATGTCCGCCCAGCAGGCGGATATCCTGACCAGCGAACTGGAGGCCTACCGCCGGATTTTGAACCCGGTGATAGGAAAGGTGTGCTCTCTGTGGCTGCGGCTGCACGGGTATTCCCCGGAGCATACCGTAGTGTGGGATGACATCAATCTTCAGGACGCGGTGGAACTGTCTAACGCCAGGCTGCTCGAGGCCCGGGCCAAACAGATTGAACAGGAATTGAAGCCGGAGGGAGAACCGGAAGCGCCCCTGGAAGGAGGAACCCAATGAAGGAAGGCTATTTGCTGAAACGGAAGACGGAGCACGGAGTGGTAAGCCCCCAGGAGCTGGAAAAGATCAATCAGTATACCCGGAGGGAATTCCAGGCCCAGGAGCTTTACACCTTTTCCGTGGTGCTGTGCGACAACCAGGTGGACCGGGATTTTGAGTGTTTTACCAAGGCCGCCTTGGAAAAGCTGAAGGAGCTGTTTTTGGGAAAGACGGGCATTTTCGACCACAGTATGCGGTCCGGCGGGCAGACCGCCCGGATTTATGACTGCCGGGTGGAAACCCTGCCGGAGAGAAAAAACCAGCTGGGAGAACCGTACAGCAGGCTGGTGGCCAGAGCTTATCTGCCCAGAACGGCCAAAAATCAGGATTTTATTACAGAGCTGGATTCCGGCATCAAAAAGGAGGTCAGCGTAGGCTGTGCGGTGAACCGTCTGCGCTGCTCCATCTGCGGAGAGGACCTGAAGAAGGGAGCCTGCCGCCATCAGAAGGGGAAAACCTACGACGGCAGGCTGTGCTGCACTGTGCTGGACGATCCCTACGACGCGTATGAATGGTCCTTTGTGGCGGTGCCGGCCCAGCGGGAAGCGGGAGTGATTAAAATGTACACGCCAACGGATACCGAGGAAGGGACAAGAACTAGCAGCGATATCATAAAGGCTTTTTCAGAGGGAAAGGAAATGACCCTGTCTCCGGAGGAGTGCGTGGAAATTTCCGGCTGCCTTCGGGAACTGGCCAAAAAGGCGGAGGCCGGAGAGGCCTATGAGCGGGAGCTCCGGCAGGAGGTGGTCAGGCTTTCTCTGCTGTCACAGCCGGGTGTGCCTAAGGACATCATGGAGCGGGTCGCCAAGCGAATGACCCTGGAGGAGCTTAAGGCGTTCCAAAAGGCGTACCGTCAGGAAAGCGGTAAGCTGGCACCCCCGAAGCCTCAGCTGGCTGGGGCAAGGGCTGAGGGAGCGCCTATCGAAAACGCTGAGTTTAAGATTTAGCAGGCAGAGATTCCCGGAATAGGAGGGCGAAAGCCTAGCTCGTACCGGGACGCGAAAAAGTCAATTTAACCATCTAGGAGGAAAATAGCATGAATGTTTCATTCGCAGGATTTGGAGAGAATATTGCCACCTTTGAGACTGCCGCCGCGATTCCGGCAGGCACGCCGGTAAAAATGAGCGCTAACGGCACGGTAGCCGCCTGCGCCGCCGGAGACGCCTTTATTGGCATCGCCGTAAGTCAGCGGGGAGATTTCGTAGGCGTTCAGCTAAAGGGCTACCGTAATGCAGCGGTAACCGGAAGCGTGCCGGTAGGCTGGGCCCAGCTGGTGGCCGACGGCTCCGGAGGCGTGAAAGCGGCCGGAGAGGACGCCGCGGGCATCAGCGTGCTGGTGGTCTCCGCGGGCACCGCCGAGATCGGCATGATTTTATAAGAAACGAGGAGGAATACCTATGGCTTTTTACGATACCGTCCGCTTGGAGAAGGGGATGTACAACACCCCGGGAAAAAGCTTCACCCAGGTGCTGGAGGAGCTGGACCCCAGCGCCAGTTATGAAAACACAGAGTTTGCCGGCCTGGACGCTTATCAGCGCCAGCTGAAGCGGTTTGACATTAAGGTTGGCGGCAGAGGCTCCGACGTGGTGGAAAAGTTCTTTCAGAGCACCGACAGCGCGGCTTTGTTCCCCGAATATGTGGCCAGAGCGGTCACCCAGGGAATGGAGTCCGCTAATATCCTGCCCAATCTGGTGGCAACCGTCACCAAAATTGACGGCATGGATTACCGCACCATTACCTCTGAGCCGGAGGGCGAGCATTACTTCCCGCCTGTAGCGGAGCTTGCATCCTTGCCCCAGACTACGGTGAAAACCCAGAATAACCTGGTGAAGATGAACAAGCGGGGCAGAATGCTGGTGACCTCCTATGAGGCGCTGCGCTTCCAGAAGCTGGACCTGTTTACCGTCGTGCTGCGCCAGATCGGCGCCTATATCGCCAGAGCCCAGGCTCAGGACGCGGTAGGCGTGCTCCTAAACGGCGACGGGAACAACAATCCAGCAGAGGAAATGAACGGCGGCTCACCGGCGGCCCTGAGCTACGATTCCCTGGTGAAGATGTGGGCGGGCCTGGCCCCCTTTGAGCTGAATACCATGCTGGCCGGCACCGAAACGGTAAAGTCTGTTTTGAATCTAACGGAAATGAAGGACGCTCAGGCGGGCCTGAATTTCCAGGGCACCGGCCAGATGGTCACTCCCATCGGCGCCGCTCTGATCCACGTGCCTACGATGGCAGATAAGGTGATCGTGGCCATGGATAAGACCTGCGCCCTGGAAATGGTCCAGGCGGGCGAGCTGATGACCGACTACGATAAGCTGATCGACCGCCAGCTGGAGAGGGCTTCTATCAGCGCCGTCACCGGCTTTGCCAAAATTTTCAGCGACGCGTCCAAGAAGCTGACGATTTCCTAACATTTTCGAATAAAGCAATGGGGAAGCCTTTTTAGGCTTCCCCTGAGCAAAAAGAGGAGAATTTTTTGGGAAAGCTGCCCTTCCCCTCAACGGACGGCCAGAAGGCACAGCCTTGTCCGGCTGCGTTCTTGAAGCGAGACGGGTTGAAACCTACTGGTACAAACCTGGGGGGAGGCAGATTCAACGAAAGCTGTGTGAAAATCTTAGGATAGGAGGAGTGGCCGATTGAAATTAGACATCCAAGAAATTTTAGAGCGCTTCGCCCTGATCGCCAGCCTGCCCATGGAGGAGGCGGTAGGTTATACCGCCCTTTGCTCCGACGCCGCGGGAGAGCTTACCAGGCGCCTGCGGGGAACGGTCAGCGAGAATAACGCTTCCCGCCTGGAACCCGCGGCCGCAAGCCTGGCTTATTACCGGTACGCCATGTACCAGGCCGCCAACGCGGAGGACTTCACCGTTGGAGATATCACCGTGGCCAGCGGCAGGGATGACAAGATTCGGCTGGCGCGGGAGGTTTGGATGGAGGCGGAGAGGGAGATTGCCGACCTGCTGTCGGATGACGGCTTTGTGTTCCGCGGGGTGCGAGTATGAAAAAATACGCGGCAGTCCGCAGGCTGATAAGGCTCTGCGGCCGGAATGTAAAACTGGTGATGGAGGCCACAGGAGAGATCAAGAACGTCCGGGCGGTGATCCAGCCTCTGCGCTACCGGAACAACGCTAATGCGGGAGGAATTTATCTGCCTCCAGGATTCTCGGATTTGGAGAATTACCTTTATCTGGGACCGGCCGACAAACCGTTGGATCCATATCGAAAGGCGGGCTATGTGGAGGCCAACGGAGAAAGCTATCTGATCCGCAGGGCCCAGCGGGTTTATTTTGAGGATCAATGCGTTTATGTCTGGGCGATCCTGCAAAAGCGTCATGAGGAGGAATAGGATGGGTTTTTTTGACAGCGTTATTGAACAAACCATAGACCTGCTGAAAAGAGACGGGGAATTGTCCTCCTGCCGGATTTTAAAGGCCCATCCAGACTGCTTTCATCAGTCGCCCCTTTCCAAAGTGACGGTGACGGTCAGCCTGGGCGGCGCCCAGGTGGCGAGCGCCGCTATGGGGGATTTTCTGGGAACCCGGTCCTCCGGTGATTTTTATGGCAAATCCGCGGAAGTGACCCTGGATATCACAGTTTGGTCGCCTCTGTCGGCGGGAGGCGAGGCGGCGTGGGAAACGGCCTCCAGCCTGTGCGGTGACTTGATGTTTTCCGGCCTGGGATTTACCAGTGTCCAATGCGGGGAGATTTCCTATCACAGCGGGGCTATGGCTCTGACTCTGCCATGCCAGGCAAAAATCAGGCTGGCCTTTGGGAAAGCATCCGGCGGGGAAGCGGTCTCCGGCGTGGTTGTAAAAGGAAAGCTGGCCCAGGGAAAGGAAGTGGAATAATGCTCATTGCAAAAGAAAGGCCGGGAGTCTATTGGGATTACGACGCTTCCGGCGTGCTGTGGGGCTCTGACAGCCTCAAACAGGTGGGAATCGCCGCCCTGTGTGAAAAGGGCGAACAAAACCGGGTGTATTCCATCCGGAGAATCAGCGATGGTAAAGCGGTGTTCGGTGAGGACAGCATTATGGCCGGAATGATCGAGAAAGCCCTCATTAACGGCGCCTCCGGGGTGAAAGCGGTGAAGGCCGGGACAGAGGAGAGCTTTGATTATGAGGCCGCCCTGGCGGCGCTGGAGCGGGAGGACGATCTGGGCGCTGTCTGCTGTGACAGCACCCAGGGGGCGGTTTTACAGCTTCTAAAGGCCAGCGCGGCGGCCGCCTCAGACAGCGGCCGGGAACGGGTGGCGGTAGGCTGCTTTTCCGGAGAGGATCCGGCAGCCTTTGCCAATCAGTTAAACTGCGAGCGGATGATGCTTTTGTGCCAGGCGCCGGAGGGCAAGCCTGCCGGCGGCGGACTGCTTGCGGCCGCCTTGGCTGGCAGGCTTGCGGCTGCGGCGGATCCATCCGCGGCTCTCAACGGCGCGGTGCTGGAGGGAATCACAGGACTGTCCAAGGCGTTTCCCGAGGAGGAGCTGGACATTCTGCTGCAAAACGGCGTGGCGGTTTTGGAAATGCGGGCTGGCCGGGCAGAGCTGATTCGGGGCGTCAGCACCAGAACGAAAACAGACGGCGTTTCCGACCGGACCTTCCACGACATCAATACGGTGCTGATCATCGATACAGTGATCGCCGGGATTAGAGCCTCTCTGAAGAGGATGCTGGCAGGGGCCAGAAACAATGAAAAGACCAGAAGCGCCCTTGCGACTCAGACAGCGGTGAAGCTGGAGGAGTACCGGCTTCAGGGAATTCTGGACAGCTACCGTTCCCCAGTCGTGGCCGCTTCAGGAGAGGACCCGTCGGTGTGCGTCGTGACGGTGGAATTTACCGCCGCCAGAGGCCTGAACCAGATCGTGATCCAGGCCAGCATTACGGTATAAGGAGGAGCCTATGGAAAATGGAAATTTTCCCACCAGCCGGGATATTTATTTGGAGGTTAACGGCAGAAAGCTGGCGGTGGTAGAGGGATATAAAGCCCACTCTGCCCGGGAGAGCCACTATGTGGAGGCCTTTGGAAGCGCTGAGCCGGTAGGCACTGTGCCAGGAAAAACCAAGCATTTTGTGGAGCTTTCCCGAGTCTATGCCTGCGAGGGCGCGTTAGATGACGGGGTCAGCTTTTTTGAGCTTTCCGGCTTTAACCTGGTGATCGTCAAGCCGGACCGCCGGATTATCTATTCCGGCTGTGAATGGAATGAGATCAGCGAATCTGCCGGGATCAACGACACGGTTCTGGAGGGCGTTTCCCTGATCGCTTCCCATAGGATGGAGCTGACATGAAGGAGCCTAGAAAAGTGAAGGTGCGCCGGAGAACCAAAAGGGAAATCCCCTGGTCAGGCGGAAGTCCGCCGGAAACCAAAATCGTTTACAAGCGGGAAGCGACACCCGTTCAGAGTGCGGGAAACCGCCGGCCTGAAACAGAGGACATCTCCCTGGCCATGGAGCGGGATGCCAGACGGTACTCCGGCTTATGGGAGGTAGAGCTATGAACACAGCGCTGATGCGGTTTCAGGACTACACCTGGAAGCACAACCCGAAGACCATACAGGTGGCTTGCCGCCGGGAGATCAAAGAGTGGAAGCTGCCCGGACAGGGAAACCTTTTGCAGGACCTAGGCCCGGGAAAGCGGATCGTCACAGGAGAGGGGGAACTGTTCGGGGAAGATTGCCTCCTCCAGTTCCGGACGCTGGCGGCCCTGTGCGAACAGGGAGGAACCGGCTTATTAATCCTGCCGGATTCCACCGGGTTCGAGGCCAGCTTGGTTTCTCTGACCATGGCCGGCCAGGCGGGACCGGATATCGTAGGCTATCGGTTCGAGTTTTGGGAACAGGTCGGGGAAGGAATTCCGGTCCTCCGGGAGGGCAAGGATTACCATATCGTACAGGAGGGGGAAACCCTCTGGGACATTTCTAAACTATATGGGATTTCCATTTCTGAGCTGGCACGGCGGAATCCTAATGTGAAGCGCCCCGACCAGCTGGCTGCGGGAGAGAAGGTGGCGCTGCGGTGATTTACCGATTAACGGCTTATGGAGGAGAAACGAGGGAATTCACAAAGCCGGCGTCAGTCCGTTTTTCCGCAGACCGGGACGCCCCGGCTCACAGCCTGGAAGCCCGGTTTCCCCTGGAACCGCTTGGGAGCGGACAGCGTCTGCCGGAATTTCACACGATTCAAGTCGTAAAGGACGGAGCGGTGTTTTTCCGGGGATTGATCGACGAGCAGACGATCCTTGTGGATGGGGACGGGGCGGGAATTGAAGTGTGCTCCAGAAGCATGGCGGCGCTCCTGCTGGACAACGAGGCGATCCCTCAGACCTATTACGTGCCATCCACCAGGCTGATTTACCAGCGCCATGCCCAGCCCTATGGCTTTTCGGAGTTTTCGGGAAAAGACAAGGCATTTTCCACCAAGCTCCAAATTGAAAAGGGCGCCAGTGAGTGGGAAGTGATCGAGAGCTTCTGCCGGGACGCTTTAGGCACCCGGCCCCAGGTAACCTTTACCGGAGAGCTTCAAATGGAGCCCCAGGACCCGGAGGCTGAGGCGCTGTTTTCCAACTGCGGAGGAATTTTCTACGCCTCTATCCGGGAGGAGCGTCTGAGGTGCAAGCGGCTTTCCCAGGTTTTAGTCCGCTCAGAGCGGCTGGGCGGCTACAGCACCCAGGTATGGGATTCCCAGGCGGCGGGAGATGGAATCCTCCGCCGCCGCCTGCTGAACGCGGTGGATGATCCGAAAACCCCAGTATTCCGAGGACAATTGCTGCTGGACAAAAGCCGGGAGCAGGCCTACCAGCTCGAACTGGCCTGTCCGGGAGAAAGAATTTTGCCGCTGGAGACCCGGGCCAGGGTGGCGGACCCTGTTCTGGGTGATTTTGAAGCGCTGAAGGTGAGCGGGATTTCTTACCGGCTGGACTCCGCGGGAGAACAAACGCTGGTAATTTTAAGGAAGGATTGGGAGGCGGAAAGCGATGTGGCTGGGTAAAAAGATAGCTTCCCGGCAAAAGGAAGCGGAAAGGCCGGTGGCGGGGACAATCTCGGGGGAACAGAACGGCGGCTTGCTGCTTCAGTCCTCGTCGGAGTACCGGGAGGTAGCCGCCGCAGGACCCTATGGAGTGAAGAGCCTGCCTCCCGCCGGGGAAAACGCGGTGGGCGTGGTTTCCGGAGAAAAGACCTTCTGCCTGGGAGTGGAAATCGACCCAAAGGGCTTGCAGCCGGGCGAGCTGGTTCTGTTTTCCTCAGGAGGAGCGAAAATCACCCTGACCCGGGATGGGAAAATCCAGCTGGAGGGCCAGGTGTTTATTAACGGCGCAGAACAATAAGGAGGCGGTTATGGATACAGCGATCAAAGACGGGGATTTTCAAACGAATGGCAGCGGACTGCCGGTGCGGATCAGCGGCGCCCAGGAGCTTTTGCAGCGGGTGATGTTCCGGCTCACGGTAAAAAAGGGAAGCTTCTTTTATGACCAGCAGCTGGGGAGCCGGTTGTATACCCTAAAGGGCAGCTATGGAAACCGGGAGGCACTTTCGGAAACCGCCATGCAGATGGTGAGGGAGGCCCTCAAGCCCATGGCGGAGGTGACCCCTCTGGGGGTGCGGGCAGGTATGACCGGGCCCGACCAGCTTTCCTTAACGGTCTCCCTTTTGGCGGACCGGAAACAGATGGAATTGGAGGTGTTGATATGAGCGAAACCTATGAATCCATACTTTCCAGAATGCAGGACCGGTTTCAGGAGCTTGCTGGCTTTCCAGCCGACGACGCCTCGGACATCGGCATCCGGCTGAAGGTTCTGGCGGGAGAGCTGTTCTCCGCCTGCACCAATCTGGACTGGCTGAAGCGCCAGGTCTTTCCTCAGACGGCCCAGGGCATCCAGCTGGATTATCACGCCCAGCAAAGGGGAATCCAGCGGAAAAGCGCCGTCCGTTCTCAGGGAACGCTGGAATTTTCCCGGGAGGCCGCCCTGCTGTACGATGTGACCATTCCCGAGGGCACGGTGTGCGCTGTTTCCCAGGAGGAGGGACTGCGTTTTGTCACCACCCGGAAAGGAATCTTAAAGGCGGGGGATTTTTCCGTTTCCGTCCCGGCGGCCTCTGAGGAAGGCGGCGCGCAGGCTAATGCGGCGGCGGAAACCATTAAGGTGCTGGTGACGCCGCCTCCGGGAGTGACGGCGGTAACCAACCGGGACGCGTTTACCGGCGGCGCCGACGGAGAAAGCGACGAGGAGCTTCGGGAGAGAGTGCTGGAAAGCTGCCGCAACATTCCCAACGGTACCAACAGCGCCTTTTACCGGGAATTTGCCTTGCAATATGAGGGCGTGTATTCGGCGGCGGTATCGCCCAGAGCCAGAGGCACGGGCACGGTAGACGTATATGTGGCCTCCAGGGGGGATGTCCCCGGAGGCGAGGTGATTACCCAGATCCAGAACGACCTGAACGCTTTGAAGGAAATCAACGTGGACGTTCAAGTGAAGGGAGCGGAAAAGGTTTCTGTAGATATCATATTGTATCTGGTACCAAAGGCGGGATACGATTATTCCGAGCTGAAGCTGTTGGCGGAGCAAGCCTTACGGGATTATATGGGAGGCCTGTCTATCGGGGAGTCTGTTTACATGACCAGGGCCGCCGCTGTAGTTTACGGAGTCGAGGGCGTAGAGCAATGCTGGCCGGAGCCGCTGCTGTGTCATGATGTGGCGGTGCAAAGCGGCCAGCTGGCGGTGGCGGGAACCATAGGGGTTTCTCCCAAAGTGGAGGACGAGCAATGAGCAGGCTGCAAGCGTTACGGGATGCCCTGCGTCCGCTGGGTATCTATAAGCTGGAGAAGGGCACGCTGGTTTACGCGGAGCTGGCGGCTTATGCGGCGGGGCTAGACTTATTGGAGGACGGCCTTGACGAGCTGGAGCGGGAGGCGTTTCTCCCCACCGCCCAGGGGGAAGGAATCTCCAGGAGGGAAGAAATTTATGGCAAGCCCAAAACCTTGCTGCCTTTGCGGGAACGCAGGGAAATGCTGCTTTACCGGGGAGCTATCAATAATCGAAACAATACCCGGGAGGATTTGGAAAGGGCGCTGGTGGCCTGCGGACTGCGGGCTCAGGTAAAGGAAAATCTGGATGGCGCGTCCATTTATATTAACTGCTTTGACTTTCTGGAGGATTTTCAGGGCCAGGAGGAGATCAAGGCGGCGGCCAAGGAGTTTTTGCCCTGTCACCTGGAAGCGGAGTTTGATTTCAGGACCCTGGATTGGAATCGGATTGACAGCATGGACAAGACGTTTGACCAGATGGATGCCGCCGAAATGACCTGGAACCAGATTGACGCATACAGTCCGGAATAGAAGGAGGTTACTTTATGCCCACAAGCAATAAAACGCCGGCGTTAAGCCTAAATAATTGGCTGGGCACCGATAAGCCCATGAGAAGTGATTTTACAGAGGATAACCTGATTTTAGACAGCGTGATCGGAGGGCATCTGCAGGATGCAGTGTCTCATCTTTCCGCCGCCGACCGAGAGAAATTTGATTCGCCCTATTTATTGGACAGCTATGCCGGCACCGGTGACGCGGAACAGCACTTTACACTGCCGTTTACGCCAAAATTTGTGTTTGTGTTTTATCAGACCAGAGCTTTCAGTGAGTATGTGGCGGAGGGGGATTACACAAAATGCAACGCCGGGTTTGCGGCTCCGGGCCTGAGTACGGCAGCGGTTTCCCTACAAGGGAATAGGCTGACGGTGAAGCAGACCACAGGCGAGGCGGCGGGAAAGCTGTTTTATAATCTGAATCTGAGAGACGGACAGTATTTTTATCTGGCTGTAAAATAAATCGGCGCGGACGGCTTTTTAATGGCCGGCGGGCGTTGGCCCAGCGCATGTGTAGAAAACGGCTTTTTACACCCGGTTAGAGCCACAGACAGGGCGTCGGAGAATTATTTTTTGATGACTCTTGGCGTTCAAACGGTCCGGCCGCCCGCTCCTCCGCCGCCTGGAGCGGCCTGTTTTCCGCGGCTTGGGCCATACTGGAAAGCTTGCCTTAGGCCTTGCTTTTTTATTTCGCTTGCGCTTCAGGCCGGGACAGGGTATACTGTCTTTAATGAAAAGATGCGCCGCTGAACCCGGACGGAGCGGCAAGAAAAAGAAATGAGCGGGAGGAAGAGCATGAAGCTGAAAAACCCTTTGCTGGTGGTATCCGACTTAGAAGCGTCGAAACGGTTTTATCGGGAAGTTCTGGGATTGAGGGTGATCCTTGACTTTGGCGCAAACGTCACCCTGACCGGAGGGCTTTGCCTGCAAACCCAGGAAAGCTGGATGGGATTCCTCTCAAAGGCTGCGGAAGACATCAGCTTTGGCGGCAATGACGCAGAGCTTTACTTTGAAGAAGAAAATTTCGAAAGCTTTTTGACAGGGCTGGAAGCGCTGGAAGGAATCCGTTACGTTCACCCAGTAAAGGAGCACAGCTGGGGACAAAGGGTGGTTCGTTTATATGACCCGGATCTTCATATCATAGAAATTGGGGAGTCTATGAAGACAGTCTGCCGCAGGTTCTCAGCCTCTGGGATGACCGTGGTTGAAATCGCCGAGCGAATGGATGTGCCCGTCAAGTATGTAACCGCCTGCCTGCGCTGACGCTTCCGCTTTTTACAACAATACTGAACACTTTCAAACGGAAAACTGAGGGGTAAGGAATAACGCCTTACCCCTCAAAGCTTATGCTTTAAAAAGGGCTTGAAGCCAGGACTTTTTAGCCTTTAATTTTCTATGTAACAACTGAAAAATTAGAGGAACGAAGCATTTGAGTATTGTTGATTACAATAGAGATTCAAATTAAGAATATTGATTTTAGCCTTATAGCTATGATAAGCTAATGTCAAAAGATTTTTCATATATGGGAGCAGTCATGAAAATTATTGAAGCAACAGACAGGATTCCGAATTTAATCGATCGGTTACTGGAGGTATGGGAAAGCTCCGTAAGAGCCACCCACCTGTTTCTGTCGGACGGTGAAATCAAAAGTATCAAAGAATATGTCCCACAGGCATTGAAGGGGATCGCCCATCTGATGATTGCAGAAGATGACGCGGGCCGCCCCGTGGCTTTTATGGGGGTTGAGGATGGCACATTGGAAATGCTGTTCATCTCCCCGGAAGAGCGCGGCAAAGGCTTAGGGAAACGCCTGATCCAATACGGGATCGAAAGCTATGGTGTAAAACGGCTGGCAGTCAATGAGCAGAACCCGCAGGCCAAGGGGTTTTATGAACACATGGGCTTTCAGGTTTACAAAAGGACGGATTATGATGAACAGGGGAACCCCTATCCGCTTTTATACATGAGCCTTGCACAGAAGCCTTGGGAGAACTTGAGCAGTGAAAGGAACCAGATGAATACACCGGCATTAGAAACAGAGCGTTTGATTTTGAGAAAATTCACGGAACAGGATATGGAGGCGCTGTTTCTTATCCTTCAGGATGAGGAAGTCAACAGATTTTTGCCTTGGTATCCTGTGAAAAACATGGAAGAAGCGAAGCGGTTTTATGAGGAACGGTACGCGGCAAAATATGCCCAGCCGCAAGCCTATGCCTATGCGGTCTGTCTGAAAGCGGACGATTATCCCATCGGCTACATCAAAGTGGACATGGAAGAGCATCACGATTTTGGCTACGGGCTTCGCAAGGAGTTCTGGCATAAAGGGATTGTGACAGAAGCGGCTAAGGCGGTTATTAAGCAGGTAAAAAAGGACGGCCTGTCCTATATCACGGCAACCCATGACCGAAACAACCCCCGAAGCGGCGGCGTGATGCGGAATGTGGGGATGAAGTACCAGTATTCGTATGAGGAGCAATGGCAGCCGAAAAACATTTTGGTGACATTTCGGATGTACCAGCTTAACCTAGATGGGAATGAAAGCCGGGTCTACAAAAAATATTGGGATACCTCTGCCGTGCATTTTATCGAGCCGAATTTGTGAGTGATTTTAGAAGAATCATCAATGAGTGAGTTAAAGCAAAACTATTATGGCAGCTTATGCACCGAAATGTACGAAATCTTACATGAGCAAGCGCCGCAGGACGAATTGGACTTCTATCTTTCCTATGCAGAAAAGGGCAAGAAAATTTTAGAACCCCTGTGCGGCAGCGGGCGCTTCCTGATTCCGTTTTTAGAGCGTGGCTTTGATATCTTCGGAATGGACTTATCAGAAGAAATGCTGGGAAAATTAAAGCGAAAGGCGCCGAACGCAAGAGTAATGCAGGCAGACATTATCAACTTTACCGTACAGGAAAAGTTCGATTATATTTTTATCCCCTCCGGCTCAATCTCCTTGTTTACAGACATGAGTGTATGCAAAGGGATTTTACAGAAGATGAAAGAGCTGCTGGCTCCCGGCGGGAAATTTGTGTTCGCTGCTGATACCGTCTTTGACAGGTGTAGCGAGGACAGCGGCTACCAAACAAGTGTTTCGGTGAAAACGAAAGAGGGATTTGACTTACTCCTGAAAGGAAAAAACCACTATGATGAAACCAGCCAGACGCAGTTTTCTCCATCTATTTACGAACTCTATAATGGCGCTGAGTTATTGCAAAGCGAAAGCATGGATTTTCAGACGCACTTGTACCGATACGGCGAAATGGAAGCATATTTAAGAGAATGTGGCTTCAAAAGCATATCGACCTATTCCAATTACAAGAAAGAACCGGCAGTTGACGATCAATGTGAAATGCTTATATTCGAGTGCGATATATAGAGGAAGACGCTTTCAAATGCAAAATCGAGGGGTAAGGTACAAACACCTTACCCCTCAAAGTTTATGCGCTAAAAACGGTTTGAAATCAAGCTTTTTCAGTCTCTAATTTTTACTCTTGTAGGCAGAGATCATCTCAAGGCGGCCTTGTATTCCTCTCCCCAATTCCACAGGGCGTCTAAAATGGGCTTCAGGCTTTTTCCAAGCTCAGTTAGTGTGTACTCCACTCGTGGAGGTACCTCGGCATAGACCGTTCGGGTAAGCAGTCCGCTCTCCTCCATTGCCCGAAGCTGCGCCGTCAGCACTTTCTGCGACACATTCCCGATTGATTTTTTAAGCTCTCCAAATCGCTTTGTCCCCGGCATCAGATCACGCAAAATCAGAACCTTCCATTTATCCCCGATCAGCGTCAGCGTCGTTTCCACCGGACAAGCAGGAAGGTCTTTCACTGATTTTTGCTCACTCATGATTCTTACCTCCTATAGTTTCTGATAGAAACCTTGTTTCTAATTATACAATATGGCGGATTTTTCGTCAAGAAGCCGCTGGAGATCAAAATTTTTTAAGCCTTCAAAGGCTTAAAAATCCCGTGGATACACATTTATTTTCTTCCGGCAGCTGCCTAATAGTATCCTTTAGGTAACTACAGCACAATATTGTGCTTACTTTACAACAGAGCCTTAAGCGCTATAATAAAGACAAGAGTTACGCAGGACGGCCGCTGCGGAGCTCGAAATATGCAGAATCATTTTCAGGAGGCTATCATCATGAACAAAAATACTTTTACATCTGTAAAACTTACAAAAGGCGAAATGAACATCTACGATTTTGGCGGCATTAAACTGCACGCCTATAAGACCAATGACTTTATCGACGACGAGGTGTTCGTCGTGGAGAAAAATGGGAAAGCCGTTATCATTGAGTCTCCCTGCTTCTTTGACAATATCAGAGAGCTTACGGAATATTTGAAGGATATGGAAGGAGAGGGTATGCTTGTTGCCTATCATGGCGCGGGAGCGACTTTTTTGCCCAGTGTGCCGAAATTTGCAACGCAGAACGCCGTGGATTATTCCGAAAACGGCGGCGGCAAGGCTCTAATCGACAGCTTTACCAGCTCATTTGGAGAAAGCTTTGATTCCTCCGTCCACAAGATCACCAATGTGGTGGAATCCGGCAAGGTGACCATCGGCGGCATGGATTTTATTATCAAGCAGACAGCAGATGCTTTTGATGTGGAGATTCCTGAAATCAACGTGGTTTACACCCACATGCTGGGCCATGACTGCCACTCCATCGTGGCAGGTGCAGGTCATGCCGACGCCATGATTGCAGAGCTTCGCAGCTACATTGCAAAGGGCTATAACCTGATCCTCACCTCGCACTACACGCCGGAGGATCTGAAAGACGCCCAGACAAAGATCGACTATCTGGAGAATCTGAAAAAGATTGCGGCAGGCTGCAAGAACGCAGACGAGTTTAAGGCGGAAGTCGGCAGGCAGTATCCTGCATACAGCGGTCAAAACTATTTGGATATGACAGCAGGCTTCTTCTTTGCCTAAGCGGAAAATTCCAATCGGCCGGGGCTGTCGGAAGAACGGCTCCGGCTTTCCTTTTGGAGGGAGGGGATGCTATGTCAGCAGGCAGATACTTAAAATATTTACAGGAAGAAATCCATACAGCTATCGCAGCAACGATTGACGATGGCGGGCTGCCTGTTACCTGCGCCGTCGATATGATGGACGCCGATGAAAACAGCCTTTACTTTCTGACTGCAAAGGGCAAGAGCTTTTATGACCGCTTGAAGAAAAAGGGATATATTGCGCTGACGGGAATGAAGGGCAAGAGCACCATGTCCTGCTCGGCAATATCGCTGCGGGGAAAGGTAAAAGAGCTTGGAAATACGCTTTTGCCTCGGCTGTTTGAAAAAAATCCATATATGTGGAAGATTTATCCCACACAGGAATCCCAAAATGCGCTGACAGTGTTCCAAATTTATGATGGCAGCGGAGAATGGTTTGACCTTTCCAAAACACCGATAGAACGATTTTCTTTTACATTTGGGAAAATGAAGGTGGAAGCGGGAGGATATTTCATCACAACCGGTTGTACCGGCTGCGGGGATTGTGAAACGGTCTGTCCGCAAAGCTGTATTGACTTGATCTCTGTGCCGGCGGTCATCAAGCAGGCCCACTGCCTGCATTGCGGGAACTGTTATGAAATCTGCCCGGCAAAGGCAATCGAACGGAGGTAACGGTATGACACAGAACGAACGGCTGGATTTTCTGCTCCATTATCTGATAAAGGAGCGCAAAGAATATGAGAATATCCGTGTACTGGATTCCCATTCAGAAAAGCAGCGGTATCTGCGGAGCCTGATGAATGTGCGCCCGCCCTTACCGGTCAGCGCAGAATTTTTGAGCGTGCAGGACGCCTATTTGTCTGAACGCCTTGTCGAACGGGGCGTCACAAGATTTCAGGATTTGACGCCGGTACAGCCCGGCCTGTATCTCTGGAGGGGCGATATTACTACCCTTGCCGCCGACACTATTGTCAACGCGGCGAACAGTGGTATGCTGGGCTGCTTCGTTCCCTGCCACGGCTGCATCGACAACGCCATCCACACCTATGCGGGCGTACAGCTCCGTCTGGAATGTTCCGGACTGATGAAGCGGCAGGGGCATAAAGAAGAACCCGGTAGAGCGAAAATCACAAAAGCCTACAACCTGCCCTGCCGGTATGTGCTGCACACGATCGGCCCGGTCATCGGCGATGCTGTTGCGGTTTCCGACCGAAGGCTGCTGGCAGACTGCTACCGTTCCTGTCTTGATTTGGCGGCGAGACACGGGCTTCACAGCGTAGCGTTTTGCTGTATTTCCACCGGTGAGTTTCGTTTTCCCAACGAGCTGGCGGCACAGGTCGCTATTCAGACGGTGATCCAGTGGCAGCGGGAAAATCCAAACCAAATCGAGGTGATCTTCAATGTATTCAAGGAGCGGGACTACGACATCTACGAAAAGCTGCTCAGAGCAGATAGAAAAACTCAAATATGAAATTAAAACAGCCGATGCAATTGTGATCGGCGCAGGAGCCGGACTTTCTGCCTCTGCCGGCTTTACCTATACCGGCGAACGCTTTGAAAAATTTTTCGGCGATTTCATCGAAAAGTACGGGCTTTCCGATATGTATTCCGGCGGCTTCTATCCCTTTGAAACCTTGGAAGAACACTGGGCGTACTGGAGCCGGTATATCTATATCAACCGCTATATGGATGCGCCGAAGCCGATTTACAACGAGCTTCTCCGGCTCGTCGACGGCAAGGACTATTTTGTGCTGACCACTAATGTGGATCATTGCTTTCAAAAAGCCGGATTTGATAAGAGCCGCCTGTTCTATACACAGGGAGATTACGGCCTCTGGCAGTGTTCAAAGCCCTGCCATCAGAAAACCTATCACAATGAAACGGTTGTCAGAAAAATGCTGGACAAACAAGAAAACAGAAAGATCCCCGGTAAGCTCGTGCCGTACTGCCCCGTCTGCGGTGCGCCTATGGCGATGAATCTGCGGACGGATATGACCTTTGTGGAAGATGAGGGCTGGCACAATGCGGCTCGCCGCTACGAGGATTTCCTGCGCCGCCATACGGGACTGCATATCCTCTTTCTGGAACTGGGCGTAGGCAGCAATACTCCTGCTATCATCAAATATCCGTTTTGGAAGATGACCTATCAGAACCCGAAAACGGTTTACGCCTGCATCAATCTGGGAGAAGCTGTCTGCCCAGATGCCATCGCAAAACAATCTATCTGTATCAATACAGACCTTGCCGGTGTAATAACTGCTTTGAAGGAAGCGAAAAATGAAGCTTAAACAAAATGATGTCTCCGTTTTTTGAAAAGCATGTGGGAGCTTTCCCCAAAGCATTGACAAACATTTTGTCCTGCGGCGAATAATCAAGCAGCATGTTCCCCGCCGTGCGGCAGGAGCTTGTCTCGTTTGCTCAAAACAGACGGGAACAGATTTCCGCTCTGGAGCGGCAGTCCGTATGCAGCCAAAACCGACATAGGAAAAGCGACGAACGGAACACAGTACGGTATAAGCTTACAACCGGAGAATGGCCCGCGGTCGCAGAAGCCGGTGCGAAAGGTAGGATAAGTATATATGAAAGAGACAAAAGACCTTATCTTCAACCTCGATATGATGTGAAGGCTTCCGCCAGAGTCGATAGGAGAAAACGAAATAGACGGCAATCGCAGACATTACTCCTAAAGCCGTTATTGAGAGCGGAAAGCTGATGTGCTTCAGATGAGAAGGCGGTTTCAAGCTAAAAATCGACGGCATGATTTATGATGTCAGAACTCATTCAGCACGACTGGAAGGTAGAATGCCTTGGAGCAGTTTAAGGAAACAGCTTATCGGATAAATCGCAGAATGGGAAAGAGAGGCTAGGCATAGTAGGATAAATAAGCCTTTGTTATGCCTGGCTGCCGGAAAGGAGAAAAAATCAATGGGCAGCAGGAAGGAAAATAACGGCGCTGTACTGCCTGCCTGACCGTAGACGACGGCATATAAAGACCGCCCTTTCAGCGCATGGAAAGGAGGGCGGAAAACGGAGAAATCGGCACCATAAAAGGCCTATCCCGCTTCAGGCGTGAGCAGGCTGACGCAGGTGGATCTGCCGCGGGGTATCCGCTTTATCGCCATACAGGAGAGAGTAGACATCTTGACCGGTGACGGCGTGGAGATGACGCCCTTCCACAATATTTCCAAGGAGTGGTATGCGGCGCAGACCTCCAAGAAAATCCGTGCGGTATGGCAGGCCAAAGCAGATAACGGCAGGCGAGTATCTTCCGCTGTTCCGTTTGGGCATATGAAAGCCCCGAATGATAAAGAGAAATGGCTGATTGACGAGCCAGCCGCCAAAGCAGTACGTAAAATCTACGCGCTTTGTCTTGCCGGGCGCGGTGCGTCGCAGATCGCAAGACAGCTGGAGAAAGAGCAAATCCTTATTATAAATGCATCGACTGATTATATGCGAAAAAGATAGAAATCGGCTCTTGCAAATAGGATCAGAAAACGATTGTCGGCATTCTTGAAAACAGGCAGTACACCAGCTGTTCTGTGAATTTAATGCCGCTGCCGTCAGCTGCAAGGTGCATAAAACCATCTACAAGCCAGAGGAAGAGCATCAGATCGTCTCGGATATTGCACAGGAGCCGATTATTGCCGAGGAGCAATGGTTAAGGAGAAGCTTTGCAGACATCGCCGCGGACCTGCTGCGACAGGCAGAAAAGCTTGTTTTTGGGATGGGTGATATTTATCCCAACTGCGGCAAAAAGCTGCATTTCTGTACGGCAAAAGGCCTGAAACGCAACCAGAAATTCTGGAGATGTTAGAGGTGGTGGCTTTGAAGCTGTCCTTCGCACCTTACGGGAGGTGACCGATATTAAGGAGCTTCACGCCAACTATCGCCAATTTACTGATTGAGCGCATTGAAGTCCACAACAACGACAAGTACGACAGCTATTGCCATGCCAGGGCGGATATCTATTTCACAGTAGTGGGGATTCTGGACAGCCCTGTCAAAAAGGAAAGCCTTGATATGTATGAAAGAAGTCCAGGATAATCGGCAAAGCTTCAAATTCGCAGCATAGCAAAAGATACCGTGCAGCACCTTCTAGGTGCTGCACGGTATCCCTTATAAAATTACTTTCTTATCCGGCGCGCCTAATTTGGCAGGAACTCCTCTTTATTGCTCGTTTTAGCGGAAGGTCAGCCGTCGATGCTGTTCTTTCAGAGGCTTTTATATACCGCTTATTTACTGGCAGCTTCAATCGTTTTTCATCATAAGGAAATTTTCATAGAAATGTCGAAGGCCTTTACCGAATGGGTGAGGGCCCCGATGGAGATGATGTCCACGCCGGTAGCGGCTACGGCCTGAATCGTGTCTGCGGTAATATTGCCGGAAGCCTCCAGCAGAGCTTTGCCGCCGGTGATTTTGACCGCCTCCGCCATTTGCTCTATCGTCATATTGTCCAGCATGATGATATCCGCTCCAGCCGCCAGAGCTTCTCTCAGCTCGTCCAGGCTCCGGGTTTCCACCTCGATTTTGGTCATATGGCCCACCTTTTCCCGCAGCTTGCTGATAGCGCTGGTAATACCGCCCCCTGCGTCGATATGATTATCCTTCAGCATGGCGGCGTCGGAGAGGTTAAAGCGGTGGTTTTTTCCGCCGCCTATGGTGACGGCATATTTTTGCAGGGCCCGGAGTCCGGGCAAGGTTTTGCGGGTATCCGCGATAGAGGCTTTGGTGCCCTTCGTCAGAGCCACAGCCTGGGCGGTTGCGGTGGCGATTCCGGACATGTGCTGCAAAAGGTTCAGAGCAGTTCGCTCCCCTTTCAGAAGCTGCCGGGCGTTTCCGGTAAATTCCGCGATCAGGTCGCCCTTTTCAACCGGGTCTCCGTCGGATTGATAGGCTTTGGCGGAAAAGGTAGGATCTAACAGCTGAAAGACCCGAAAAGCGACCTCCAAGCCGCACAGCACTCCGGAGGCCTTCGCCACGAATTTCGCGGCGCCAGTCTGTTCAGGGGGCAGAAGATAGTCGGAGGTGACGTCCAGATAGTTGATATCCTCCTGAATCGCCCGTTTAATGAGATCGTCCACATAAAAGGAATTAAGCATCATTTTCATTCAAAACCTCGCTTAAGATAATTTTCGCGCAGACCGCGGCGCTTTTCGCTTCCACAAAATCCTGGCCGCGGGCGTAGCCGCCGGTTTCCAGCTCCTGTAAAATTTGGTTGACGGTGCTGAGGCCCTCCTGAAAAGCCTCTGGCTTTGGAATGACAAAATAGGCATTCTGCAGGATTTCCCGGATCTTTGTCCGGTAGCCGTGGTGCATAGGCTTACCGCCCAGATTCACCTGTTCAGGGGCCGGCCCCAAGGGAGGCTGCTCCCGCTTCAGATGGGCGGAAATATCCTGTGCAGCCCGTCTGCCGAATACCAGAGCCTCCAAAAGAGAATTGCTGGCCAGCCGGTTCCTGCCGTGAACCCCGGTATGGGAGCATTCACCCGCCGCGTACAGCCGGGAAACCCGGGTACGGGCGTTTAAATCCACGTTGATGCCGCCCATCAAATAATGCTGGCAGGGGAACACTGGAATCCAGTCGCTGGTGATATCGATTCCCTCGGTGAGACAGCGCTCATAGATCATAGGGAAACGGCTTTTTAGGAAATCCGGGTCCTTATACGTAATATCCAGATAGAAACGGTCGCTGCCGGTAGCGGCCATTTCCTGCATAATGGCATTGGATACCACATCCCGGGGGGCTAAATCTCCCCGAGAATCATATTTGGAGGTGAAATGGGCGCCGTAGCAGTTTAACAGATTGGCGCCCTCTCCCCGAACCGCCTCGGAAATCAAGAAGCGCTCCCGGTCCTTTTCCGCGGCAAAGGCGGTGGGATGAAATTGAATCCAGCTCAAATGCTTGATTTCAGCTCCCAGCTCATGTGCAAACATAATGCCGTCGCCGGTAGCAATAGCGGAATTGGTGGTGTATTGGTAAATACGCCCGATTCCTCCGGTAGCCAGCAGCACATAAGAAGCTCCCGCATAAAAAGCTTCTCCCTGATGCTGGACCCCGGCGTAGAAGCCGTTTTCCGTTTTTGTCAGGGAAAAGAGCAAAGCGTTTTCCAAAATCGTCACATTGGCAAGCCTTTTTACCCTATATAGCAGCTTGTCCACGATTTCTTTTCCGGTAGAATCCTTGTGGTGGGCGATCCGATGGCGGGAATGTCCCGCCTCCAGGGTCATCTGGATTCGGCCATCGCCGGCTAAGTCGAAATCCACTCCCAGACGCTGGATGTTCAGCACATCCTGCGGCCCTTCGTTCACCAGGACACGCACCGCGTCGGGATTGTTTTGATGCTTGCCCGCGATCAAGGTGTCCTGAAAGTGAAGCTCCGGATCATCGTTTTCCCGATATACTACGGAAGCGACTCCGCCTTGCGCCAGGGAGCTGTTGGAAAGAGCGAGCTCCTTTTTGGAAAGCAGGAGGACTTTCGCCTCCTTTTCCAGGTTTAAAGCGGCGTAGAGGCCGGCGGCGCCGGCCCCTACGATGATAACGTCATAATTTTGCTCTTGGGGCATAATTACGATTCCCCTTTCCCCAGGCTGAGCCTGGACGCAACCCGCGCGTTGAATTGTTATAAATAAAACTAAAAGCGGCGCCCGCGAGGAAGGCGGTGCTGTAATAGCGATTGAAACCCAGGCTGAGCCTGGACACAGCCCGCGCGTTGAATTGTTATAAATAAAACCAAAAGCAACGCCCGCGAGGAAGGCAGTGCTGTAATAGCGATCGAAACCCAGGCTGGGCCTGGACGCAGCCCGCGCGTTGAATTGTTATAATAAAACTAAAAGCAGCGCCTCCAGGAAAGCGGTTGACTAAGAGCTCAACAAATGTCAAGGCCTGGCAGGCGAAAAACAGTTCGACTAAGCTTCCGATATTTTGTGATATAGAAAATATCACAATGCGGTTTTAACTTTATATGATTTATCGATTATATGATAAAAACACAAAGAGGCTCAGCAAAAAGCTGGCAGCCTGCTGGCCGCGGCTATATTAATTTCCATACCGCAGCATACTGGCAATGCTGCCTAAGGCTCTGAGCCGGAGAGATTCATCCAAGGTAATGACTTCGCCGCCCTTACCGGTCAAGGCGTCATATACTTGCTGTAAATTGGTCTTTTTCATATCGGCACAGGTCATTTTTTGGGGACAAAGCTGGTAAAGCTTCCGATCCGGAAATTCTAGAATGAGGTTGTCGTAGACGCCACGCTCGGTAGCCAGGATAATATCGTCATCACGGGTATTCACATAGCTGATGATATCCTTGGTGGAACCGATCATATCGGCCAGCGCAACTGCTTCCCTAGGACACTCGGGATGGATCGCCACTTTAGCGCCGGGATGGGCAGCCTTTATGCTTAGAATATCCTGGGCGGTGATCTCGTTATGTACCGGGCAATAGCCGTTCATCAGGTGGATGTTTTTTTCTGGCACGGCATCGGCCACAAAGGAGCCTAAATTTTTGTCAGGCAGGAATAAGATGTCCTGATAAGGAAGCTTTCTCACAATGGATACTGCGGAGGACGAGGTGACGCAGACATCCGCCAGGGCTTTCAGCTCAGCGGTGGTGTTTACATAAGCGCAGATTCCATGGTCCGGATGGGCTTTCCGGTATGCTTCCACCTCTTTTGGATTGATCTGCTCCGCCATTGGACAGCCGGCGTCAGGATGGGAGAGAACGACCTCCTTTTCCGGAGACAGAATCTTCAAGGTTTCCGCCATGAAGCGAACCCCGCACAAAAGCGCCCTGGGAGCCTCGAGGCTTTCGGCAGCCTTGGCCAAGGCGAAGGAATCTCCGGTTAAATCGGCTACCGCTAAAACCTCGGGGGGCTGGTAGGTATGGGCCAGAATTAGAGTGTTGTTTTTTTTCTTTTCACGCAGAATTTCGTCGATCAGCGCTTGGTCGTTCGGCAGCATAATCGCCGTTACCCCTTTCAGCAGCGGGAAAACTTCCCGGTTACAAGCAAATTGCCTTTATTTTCTCTATTTTACCATAAAAATGGATTAAAGAAAACTATTAATAAATTCTTAACAAAAGAATTTTGAAAACAATGCTTGATTTTTTTAGTGAAAACAGGTAAAATTTCTTTTGTGGTTTAAAGCATCGATTAATCGATGCTTTAAAGTGATAAAGGAGGAAGGGCAATGAGCAAAGAAACAACTATATGGATCGTCATAGCGGTCTATGTCCTTTTCATGCTTGCGGTAGGAATTTTAAATTCCAAAAACAGCAAGGGCATGGCGGCGTTTACGGTAGGAGGACGCAATGCGGGGGCGTGGATTTCGGCCTTGTCTTACGGCACAGCCTACTTTTCCGCGGTAATGTTTATCGGCTATTCCGGCAGCTCGGGATGGAGCTATGGGCTGTGGTCGGGCCTGGTGGGCCTTGGCAACGCGGTGTTCGGCTCCCTTTTGGCTTGGCTCGTGCTGGCAAAACGGACCCGGGAATGTACCAGAAGATTGAAAATCAAATCGATGCCCCAGCTGTTCGAAATGCGGTATAACAGCCAGGCGATGAAGCTCTTTTCCGGCATCGTTATTTTTATTTTTCTGCTGCCCTACTCCGCCTCTGTGTATAAGGGCCTGACCAGCGTTTGTTCTGTGCTGCTGAATATTGATGAAACAGTATGCATGATTCTGATCGCCGTAGGTTCGGCGGTGGTTTTGGTGCTGGGAGGCTATATGGCCACCTTGAAGGCAGACTTTGTTCAGGGGATTATCATGATGTTCGGCGTCAGCGCCTTGCTGGCTATGATTATCATCTGCCCCCAGGTGGGCGGCCTGCAAAACGGCTTCCAGAATATGATCTCCTACATGGAACAGAATCAGATGGCTCCCATGGATTCCCAAATGCTGGTTTCCCTAGTCGCCACCATTTTGATGACCAGCTTCGGCACCTGGGGACTGCCCCAGATGGTACATAAATATTATGGCATCCGGGATGACAAAGAGGTAAAACGGGGCGTGATTATTTCCACCTTCTTCGCTCTGCTGGTTGCGGGAGGCGGCTATTTTATCGGTTCCTTCTCCCATTTGTTCTTCGGCAGCGAGCTGCCCCAGGGAGGAAAGGACTACATCGTGCCGCAGATGCTGAATATGGCCGGATTGCCCAATATCCTGATCGGTATTGTGCTGGTGCTGCTGATTTCCGCGTCTGTGTCCACACTTTCCAGCATCACCCTGACCGCCTGCTCCACCGTAACCATGGATTTGGTGAAGGCGAAGCTGAAGCCCAATATGAAGGACAAAACCCTGGCCAAGCTGACCCGTATTTTCTGCTTGATTTTCGTCGTGGGCTCTTATGTGGTGGCTAACTATCCCACTCCTATCTTGGAAATGATGTCCTATTCCTGGGGAATCATCTCCGGCTCCTTCCTGGCGCCTTACGCTGTGGCGCTGTATTGGAAGGGCATCAATAAGGCCGGCGCCTGGGCGGGGATGGTCGGCGGCTTTCTGACCGCCCTTGTTCCGGTGGCGGTTTCCGGCTTCAAAACCCCAAACGGCCCCTTGTATGCCTGTCTGGCCATGGCCGTCTCTCTGGCACTGTGCTTCCTGGTCAGCGTCATCGCTAAAAGGGCGGGATGGAAAAGCGGGGAAACCAACGACTTTTTCTATACCGGCACCGCCGAGGAATGGCGGGCCAAGCATCATATCGTCAAAAATTGAACGGATTGGATTATTTTACAAAAAGCGAAGGCTGAGTAAAAGCGCAGGCGGATTGCCTGCGCTTTTACCTTTGCGGTGCCGCTGCTCCGCCGGCTGAGAAATCTTTCATGATGGAGAAAAGCGGACTTTCTTTTCCCGAAAAGAACCATGCTGTTCCTGCGGTTTCTATTTGTCAAACAGGCGGAATTATGGTATAATAGCTTCACGCCATAAAGGAGGGCGAAGGCCGCCGGAGGCTAAGGCGGCATTAGAACCATAAACGAAAAAACGCAGGTGCTTTTTGTTAAAAAAGCAGGCTGTGCCAGCCTGCTTTTATGGTGGAGCAATAGGGCAAATCTTAGGGGAAAAGGCCTTGCTTTGAAAAGAAAAAGGGAAGTGTTACGGTTGTTTTTTCAGAAAGACATTGAAACCATGAACCGCAGGGATTTGGAAGCCTTGCAATTGGAGCGGTTGAAGCATATTGTGGATTACTGCTACAATAATGTGCCGTTTTACCATGAGCGGCTGCGCCAGGCCGGCGTGACCGGCGATAAAATAAAAACCTTAAGCGACGTCCAATATATCCCTTGTACCACGAAGGATGACATCCGGGATAATTACCCCTTCCAAATGCTGGCCCAGCCCATGAAGAAGATCGTGCGGATCCACGCTTCCTCCGGCACTACTGGAAAGCCTACCGTTGGGGTGTATACCCGCCGGGACATTGAAAATTGGTCTGACCAGGTAGCCCGTGTGGCGGTGGGCGGAGGCGCCACCGAAGGGGACATCATCCAGATCGCCTTTGGCTACGGCCTGTTCACCGGCGCCTTGGGCCTGCACTACGGCCTGGAAAAGCTGGGGGCTACGGTGATTCCGGCCTCCTCGGGCAATACGGCCAAGCAGCTGATGATGTTCCGGGATTTTGGCGTTACCGGTTTGGTGGCCACTCCCTCCTATGCCTTGTATCTGGGGGAGGCCATGAAGGAAGCGGGCTATCCTATGGAGCAGTATAAGCTGCGGATCGGCCTGCTGGGTTCGGAAACCTGTACGCCGGAGATGCGGACCCAGATTGAAAATTCTATGGGGATTTTTGTATCCGACAATTATGGCATGACGGAGTTGGGAGGGCCGGGCGTGTCCGGCGAATGCGGGCTGCGGTGCGGACTCCACTTCGCGGAGGATCATTTCCTGCCGGAAATCATCGATCCGGATACCCTGGAGCACAAGGCTCCGGGCGAGGCCGGGGAACTGGTGGTCACTACCCTGACCCGTGAGGGAATGCCGGTGCTCAGGTACCGGACTAAGGATATCACCAGGCTGAATTACGAGCCCTGCGCCTGCGGCCGGACCCATGTCCGCATGGAAAAGTGCATGGGCCGCACCGACGATATGCTGATTATTAAGGGCGTCAATGTGTTCCCCACCCAGATTGAAAGCGTGCTGGTGGGCATGGAGAACGTGGGGCCCCATTACCAGCTGGTGGTCCGCCGGAGGAACTTCATGGATAACCTGGAGGTTAAGGTGGAGCTGCTCAACGGCGATCTGCTGGAGAATTACCGGGCGCTGGAGGCTTTGCAGAAGAGCGTTCACGACCGGCTGAAAAGCGTGCTGGGCCTGGAAACCAGGGTGACCCTGGTGGAGCCTAAGAGCCTGGAGCGGTTCCAGGGCAAGGCCAAGCGCATTCTGGATTTGAGAAATCAGCCGGAGGAATAAATCCGGTTTTGACAAGAATAGAAAATTTGGAGGAGCTACATAGATGAAACAATTAATGCTGGGCAACGAGGCCGTTGCCAGAGGCCTGTATGAAGCAGGCGTCCGTTTTGTTTCCAGCTATCCTGGAACTCCCAGTACGGAAATCACGGAAAACGCCGCCAAATATCAGGAGCTTTCCTGTGAATGGGCGCCCAACGAGAAGGTAGCGGCGGAGGCCGCCATTGGCGCGAGCTTTGCCGGTGCCAGATCCTTCTGCGCCATGAAGCACGTGGGCCTGAACGTGGCCGCGGACCCCTTTTATACCATGAGTTATATCGGCGTCAACGGCGGTATGGTTCTTGGAGTGGCCGACGACCCGGGTATGCATTCCTCTCAGAATGAGCAGGACAGCCGCCGCCATGCCATTGGCGCCAAGGTTCCCATGCTGGAGCCGGCGGATTCCCAGGAATGCAAGGACTTTACCAAGCTGGCCTATGCCCTTTCCGAGGAGTTTGACACCCCGGTGGTGCTGCGGCTGACCACCAGGATCGCCCATTCCAGAAGCCTGGTGGAGCTGCAGGACAGGGACGAAAGAGATTTGAAGCCCTATGAGAAGAACCCGGCGAAAAACGTCATGCTGCCGGCGTTCGCCCGGCCCAAGCACGTAAAGGTGGAGGAAAGAACCCAGAGGCTGACCCAGTGGGCGGAGACCGCGGAAATCAACCGCATGGAGATTAATGACCCATCTATCGGCATCATCACCTCCGGCAACTCTTATCAATACGCCAAAGAGGCCATGGGCGGCGGCGCCTCTTACCTGAAGCTGGGCATGGTGAATCCCTTGCCGGTGGAGCTGATCAAAACGTTCGCGGAAAAGGTGGAAAAGGTCTATGTTATCGAGGAACTGGACGACGTGATCGAGTCCCACTGCAAAAAGATCGGCGTGGACGTCGTTGGCAAGGAGCTGTTCCCCCTGTGCGGCGAGTTTAACCAGAGCCTGGTGCGCAGGCTGCTCACCGGCGAGGAACTGCCCGCCCAAGCCCTGGAGGCTGAAATTCCGGTGCGGCCTCCGGTGATGTGCTGCGGCTGCCCCCACAGGGGCCTGTTCTACGCCCTGAAGCGGGCCAAGGTTTATGTGTCCGGCGATATCGGCTGCTATACCTTAGGCGCCAGCGCCCCCTTGGGCATGATGGATACCTGCGTCTGCATGGGCGCGTCGGTGTCCTCACTCCACGGCTACAATAAGGTGCTGGGGGAAAAAAGCGAGAAAAAATCCGTGGCGGTCATCGGAGACTCCACGTTCATCCACTCTGGGATTACCGGCCTGATTGATATCGCCTATAATAACTCCAATTCCGTGGTTGTGGTTTTGGATAACTCCATCACCGGCATGACCGGCCATCAGGAGAACCCCACCACCGGTAAAAATATTTACGGCGACCCGGCGTCGGAGGTTTCCCTGGAGGCCTTGTGCAAGGCCGTGGGCATCGACCGGGTGCGGGTGTGCGACCCCTATGACCTGAAGGAAACCCAGAAAGCCGTCAACGAGGAGCTGGCGGCGGACGGCCCCTCTGTGATTATTTCCAGAAGGCCCTGTGCCTTGCTGAAAACCGTGAAGCACAACCCGCCGCTGGCGGTGGATACCGATAAATGCATCGGCTGCAAGGCCTGTATGGCCATCGGCTGCTCGGCCATTTCCCAGCGGGATGGCAAGGCGGTCATCGACAGAACCCAGTGCGTGGGATGCGGCGTGTGCGAGGGCCTGTGCCCGAAGCAGGCTATTGTGAGCAAGGAGGCGAAAGCATGAGCGAGGTAAAAAGCGTTTTGATCGTGGGCGTTGGCGGCCAGGGAACATTGCTTGCCAGCCGGCTGCTGGGCAACGCTATGGTGGCTGCGGGCCACGACGTGAAGGTCTCCGAGGTTCACGGCATGAGCCAGCGGGGCGGCTCGGTGGAAACCTATGTCCGGTACGGGGAAAAGGTTTACTCCCCGGTGATTGAAAAGGGCGGCGCCGACTATATCCTGGCCTTTGAGCAGCTGGAAGCCGCTAGATATCTGCCTTACCTGAAAAAAGGAGGCGCCATTATCGTCAATACCCAGCGGATCGATCCTATGCCGGTGGTGGCGGGCAACGCCGTCTATCCGGAGGGTCTGATTGAGAAGCTCCAGGAAAAGGAAGCGAAAATTGTCGCGGTGGACGCCTTGTCCTTAGCGGAACAGGCGGGATCCTCCAAGGCGGTTAACGTAGTGCTGATCGGCGTGATGGCCAAACACATGGAGCTGAGCAAGGAGGAATGGCTGAAAACCATCGAGGCAACAGTTCCTCAGAAGTTTATTGAGATGAATAAAAAAGCCTTTGAGCTGGGCTACGAGAGATAAGCCGCTGTAAGAGGCTTGAAAAAGAGCATATTTTATTCAGAGAATCTTTTATGTCCCGGCTCTCCGGAAAAGCTTCCGGAGGAATACGCCTGCGCCCTTGCGGGCGCGTGCTGCACAGACCAGCGCGGCGCGCTGGGAAACGGCGCTGCGCCGGCTGAGTCTGCCGGACCGGGCCGGGGGAAATAATACGCTTCATTTTACCCAAAAAGAGCTCCCGGCTTTTGGGGGACGGCCCGCGGCTATGCGGAATAAGAATTCCGGTGGAAGCATGGCTTTTCCGGATTCTGATTTTAGGAAAATCAAAAGAAAAAGAACAGGAAGTGGTAACCAATGCAGGATAACTATTTTGAGCCGGACCTAGAGACCGCTCCCCGAGAGGTATTGCACTGGATTCAGTCCCGCCGGCTGGTTAAAATGGTGGAGAACTGCTATAACAACGTGCCTCTTTACAAAAAGAGGTTTGACGAAATGGGCCTGCTGCCCGGGGATATTAAATCCATCGACGATATCCATAAGCTGCCCTTTACCTACAAAACCGACCTGAGGGATAATTATCCTTTCGGTATGATCGCCGTACCGAAGGAGCAGCTGGTGAGAATCCACGCCTCCTCCGGCACTACCGGCAAGCAGACGGTGGTAGGGTACACGAAAAACGACATCGACGTGTGGGCCAAGGGCGCCGCCAGAGCGCTGGTCGCCGCCGGCGCCACCAAGTCTGACTATATCCACGTTTCCTATGGTTACGGCCTGTTTACCGGCGGCCTTGGGCTGCACTACGGCGCTGAGATGCTGGGCGCCACGGCCATCCCGGTTTCCTCCGGAAATACCAAGCGCCAGGTGGATATCCTTCGGGATTACGGCTCCGATTTCCTGTGCTGCACCCCATCCTATGCCATGTACATCGGCGAAACGGTGCGGGATATGGGCATTGATCCCAAAACCCTAAAGCTTCGCGGCGGCATTTTCGGCGCCGAGGCCTGGAGCGAGAATATGCGCCGGGAAATCGAAAAAATCCTGGATATTAAGGCTTATGATATTTACGGCCTGTCTGAAATCGCCGGACCCGGCGTTTCCTTCGAATGCAAAGAGCAGACCGGTATGCACATCAACGAGGATTTCTTCTATCCGGAGATCATCGATCCGGAAACCGGAGAGCAGCTTCCCGACGGCGAGTACGGCGAGCTGGTATTCACCTGCATCGGCAAGGAGGCGCTGCCTCTTCTCCGTTACCGCACAAGGGATATCTGCAAGCTGAGCCACAAGCCCTGCTCCTGCGGAAGAACCCTGGTGAAAATGAGCAAGACCCGCGGCCGTACCGACGATATGCTGATTATCCGCGGCATCAACGTGTTCCCCTCTCAGGTGGAGCACGTGCTGCTGAGCCTGAACATGGAGCCTAACTATCAGATCATCGTGGACCGGAAAAACAATCTGGATACTATGGAGGTTCAGGTGGAAATGTCGGATCAGATGTTCTCTGATAAGGTGAGAAACCTGGAGGATGTGGAGCATAATATTGCCGCTGCTCTCCAGTCCACCCTGAATATCGCGGCGAAGATCCGCCTGGTAGAACCCAAGAGCCTGCCCCGTTCCGAGGGTAAGGCCAAGCGAGTGATTGACAAACGGCACATCTAAAAAGGAGGCGGCACTATGAAGATTCAACAGCTTTCCATTTTTGTAGAAAACCGGGAGGGACGCCTGGCCCAGATTACGGAAGTCCTGGCGGCGGCTCAAATCGATATCCGTGCGATTTCCGTGGCGGATACCAGCGATTTTGGAATCCTTCGACTGATTGTGAATGATCCGGGGCAGGCGGTTAAGGCGCTGAAGGCGGCGGGAATGACCGTTTCCCTTACGGACGTGATCGGGATCGGCATCAACGACAGGCCTGGCGAATTTTCCAAGGCAATGCGTATTTTGGCGGATCACCATATCACGGTGGAGTATATGTATGCTTTCATCAGTCGGGATAAGGGCAAGGCATTCGTTATTATCCGGGTGGATAACGACGAGAAAGCCATGGAAGCCCTGAGAGACGCAGGAGTGGTCCTGCTGTCTGCGGAAGAAATCCATGGAATGTAATTTTATGCTGAGATAAAAGTGAGGACGGTTCCTTTTCCTGATCGAAGCTTTCAAGGAAAAGAGGGCAGTCCTCTTTTTATCGGATCATAGCGCGGCGGGGAGAGTGGGAAACGGCCTAAAGTGAAAAGAAAGAGCCGAAAAAGCCGCAGCTGTGCCGGAAAATATCTGTCAGGGGAAATAGTGTCGAAATGATTGCCGCCGGAAGAGCCGTCGGCTTTCCTGCCCAATAAAAAAGAAACCGTCTGACAGATTTTCAGACGGTTTCTTTTTTGTGGCGGAATCAGCCTAATTAGAGCTTTATACGGCTGCCGTGGTGAAGATAACGCCCAGCACGGAACCGGCCAAAAGAAGGGCGAGAAGAATAGCCATGACCCGGACCCATATCACCCGCTTTTCTGTTTTTTCCTTTTTCGGGGGAACAGGCCGGTTTTTCTTGTTTGCCATCAGGATAAGTCCTTTCTATTTTGGAACGATAAAAGAAAGAGCCGCCAAGAGTGTCTTTCCCTTCCTCAAAATTATTTTGCGGAGAAGACGAGCTCACCGCGGAGTGGGGACCGGACTGCTTTCATTTTAGCATATCGCAAGGAAAAAGCAATGGATAAATTGTAAAAAAGCGGGTAAAATGGTATCCTAAATAAAGGATGGGAATTATGGCGGCCGAGAGGTCGCTGGGAAACGGTAAGACGAGGATCGAAGGAGAAACAAGGAGGTAAGGAAAATTGAAAGCCTTAGTGACAGGAGCGAGCGGCGGGATCGGCCGGGATATGGCGAGAATGCTGAGCGCTATGGGATACGACCTGATTGCAGTAGCCCGCAGCAGAGATAAGCTGGAGGCCTTGAAACAGGAATTGAAGACAGAGGTTCAGGTGCTCCCCCTGGATTTGTCCAGAGAGCAGGCCTGTTTCGACTTATACAATCAGGTCAAGGACCAAAATATCGACGTGCTGATTAATAACGCGGGTTATGGAATGTACGGCAGGTTTTACGATACGGATCTGGAGCAGGAGCTTAACATGCTTCGGCTGAATATTCAGGCTGTGCATATTCTGACGAAGCTGTTTTTGCGGGATTTTAAAAAACGGAATAAGGGATATCTGATGAACGTATCCTCATCGGCGGCTTTTTTTGCCGGCCCTCTCATGTCCAGCTATTACGCCTCCAAAGCCTATGTGCTCCGTCTGACCGAGGCTGTTTACGAGGAGCTTCGCCGGGAGAAAAGCGATGTCAGCGTCAGCGTTCTGTGTCCCGGCCCGGTGGATACCGGGTTTAATGACCGGGCGGGCGTGAAATTCAGCGTAAAGGGCCTGAGCAGCTGTGAGGTGGCGGCTTATGCGCTGCGGAAGATGTTCCAGAAAAAGCTGCTGATCGTGCCGGGAGCCTTGATGAAAGCGGCGAAATTTACCGGCAGGCTGGCCCCGGAAAAGCTGATGCTGCGGTGCAGCTATCATATGCAGAACCGTAAGGGAGAGGATGAGTCCCCGATCAACGGAACCGAGGCAAAGGCAGAGGGGTAAGAAACATGGCCCAAGCTGCCGGTCAGCAGCCCGCATAAGGTTGGAAAAGCCGTCGGCATAGCTGGACGGCGTGGTAAGAAAGCAGAGAGGGACGACACACAGCCGTCCCTCTCTGCTTTCTTAAAACCACGCTTTAAGCCCGTGGCTTTTATGGTGTTTTTTCTTTTCCAACAAATGATTTTTATTTGCTGATTGATTAATATCTTTTTCTTAAAGCCCAATATGCGGCAAGAGCGGCAAGGCAAAGGGCCAGCAGCACGCAGCCGAGAGTCAGCAGCTGGGCGGCAAAACCCGTGATTTTGGGAAGACTGGTGACGAAAATGGAGGTGGGGCCATCGGCTCCGCCAATGATGGCGACGGTTTCTCCCTCGGTAAGAGGCGGCGTGTACCAAAACGGCAGATAATGCAAGGCCGTACCAGCGAGCACCAGGAGAACGGCTGATACAAGCAGAACAATAACGGCGATTTTCAGTCCTCGCTGTAAATAATACTGCCGTTGTGCCTCCGGATCGGAACTGCTGTCGTTAAATTCTTTGGCTACCAGCTCTGGCGCGCCTTTTTGCCGCACGATTTCCTCGAGTGAAAACCCCTGATCCTCCAAGGCTTCTATTTCCGTCATCAAGTCCGCCCGGATCCTTTTTTTCGTACGGTCGGTAGCCAGAAGCCTTTTCAAAATGGAATTTACATATTGATTCTTATTCATAGCGCATCCTCCAAAAGGCGGTCGATCACCTTTTTATAGCTTTGCCAAAAGCTTTTTCTTTCCGTCAGGGCGGAAAGCCCCAGATCAGTAATCTGATAATACTTTTTGACCCGCCTGCCGCTGTCTGACGCCAGCTCGCTTTCGATAAGGCCTTCATCCTCCAGCCGGTATAAGATGGGATAAAGAGTACCTTCCTTAGTCTCCTGGAAAAGCCCGCCGCCCTCCCGCTGAAGACGCGAAATCAACTCATAGCCGTAGGAGCGCTGACGGGCAATCAACGAGAGAAGCACCATCTCTAAGGCGCCTTTTTTGAATTGCTGTTCCAGCTTTAATTCCATATCTGCTGTTCTCCATCTTTGTTTTCAAAATACTTAGCATAACTATGCTTTGTATTACTAATTATATAGAATCAGGCAGTGCTTGTCAAGAGGAAAATGGTAACCCAAAACGCAGATAATCCAGCAGTTCACATCAGCTCTGGAAAGTCCTGCTGCAGGCTTGGCCTTCAAAGGGATGTGGGATTTTATCATTGCGGCGTATGCCGCAGCGCTCGCAAAGGATTCAATGGGCCGCCGGCAGCGGCCTCCGCCATGGAACGGTGCCTCTTCATAGGGTCTGGTTCCTATGAGGGCTTCTCCTGGAAGAACCAAGGGCTTTCCTTAAGCGGAAGCCGTGCTTGACAGCTGGGCCGATGATTTTCCGAATCAATAAAACAGGGACGGCTGTAAGCCATCCCTGTTTTATTGGCCAATATGAATGAACATAAAAAACATGAAAGCCTTCCCGCTCGGATCCTGGAAAAACAGAAAACGTATGGGCAGAGAACCGGAGAAAGCCGGCGCGGGCTCGGCCAACGCATGGAACCATGTCCCATAGAGGAATCATGCCGGGCTACCGGTTAAGGAATCACCACGTTAAATTCGTCAGAAGGCCGCTTGAGACAGCCGGCCAAAACAGAGGGAATGTTTTCGTCCCCCTCTACCTCCAGCAATAAGGCCTGCCGGTCGGTATCCTGATTGAGAATTGCAAATAGGCCGGAGGAAGTGGTGGTGATTTTATTTTTACAGGCTTTATCCACGGCCCCAGGATAAACAAGAAGCACGCTGTTTTTAAGCTGCACCGTATAGGTTTCCTCATCATCGGTCAGAGTCAGGAGAAATGTCAACTCCTTGCCGTTTGCAAGATCCTTGTCCACCAGGGTTCCCATATAATCCAGAATCGCTTCCCCTGACAAAAAGTGCTGGGCTTTCTGCCCAAGCGGATCCAGCTCCACCTCTTGGGGATCCGCTCCTTCCCGAAGCTCTTTGGCTCCGGTTAAATAGGCGTTGCGCCACAGGACGGACTCGCATTGGTAGCCCAGCTGCTCTAAGGCGTCTGCGCACAGGTAGCGGGCCTGCTGGTTATTAGGGTCGGCTTGTATCAAAATATTGGTGATCTGGGCCACCCATTGGTAGTCTCCCTTGGCAAAATCCTCCTCCGCACGCTTTAAAACGGTGGTTACATCTCCCAGATATTCTACCAGCCGGCGGGCTGTCTCTGTTTCCGTCAGCGGGTTTAAATCCACCGGGTTCAAGGTGGAGGCGGTTTGATAAGACTGGTATACTGTGCGGATGCTGCCGCCTAAGGAGGAGCAGTACTGACGCAGATACCAGCTTTGGGCAAGGCTTTGCGGTAAAGCCAGCGACTGAACGATTTCCGACTCCGTATAGCCTTGGTTCATCAAATGAAGGGTCTGATCGAATACATACTGATAAGCCGACGCCAGGTTGGAAAGGTAGGAGCGGATCACATCCTTTCCCCAATGGGGCCAATTGTGGGCTTCGATTACGATTTCAGCCTGGCTGCCGTAAAGAGCGTAGGTTTCCGTCAGAAAATCCGCCCACTGGTCAGGCCGGGAGGATTTTTCTCCTGTGACATCATAGAGGTCATGGAGGGTTCCGCTGCAATTTTCGGAAAGCCATAGGCACTTGGTGTCGGGGAAATATAAGTTCATCGCCACATTACCGGTGGTATCCTCCGACAGCTGAAACTGAATCTCTACGCCGTCAATCTCTCGGGTTTCTCCGGTTTCCTGAATAAAATCGTTGGGAGTCAGGTAGGTGGCTGTACCATTTGCAGTGGTTTCATCTTTGCCGATGAACAGGCTGCCCTGAGCGCCGGCCGGAAGCAGGCTGCCATATAAATACTCCGACTGCCTGCGGGAGCTGTTTTCAGTGAACAGGTTTTCCGTGCCTGCGGCATCCAAAAAGCCCCGCGGAGCGATAATGGGGATGGCTGCTGCGGCATCCTCCAGCAGAGCGCCCACGCCGCCGTAATGATTGACGGAGGCCGCGGTGTAGATGACCGCCGCAATAGGCCGCTCCTCAATGTCCTTTTCGATCAGTTCTAAGGCGGCGCGCATAGCCTCGGCGTTGGACATGGGATCTATGATGATCCAGCCGGTATCCCCGGCGATCAGCGTCAGATTGGTGACGTCATAGCCGCGTACTTGAAAAATGCGGTCGTGTACCTGAAACAGTCCGTAATACCGGTTCATCTGGGCGTTGCTCCAGAGCCCGGGGTGGACGGTATCCGGAGAGGGAGTATCTTCCGTAACAAAGGAAAAGGCCTTTTGACTCCAAATCACGCTGCCGCCTTCGTCTTTGATTTCCAGGGACTCGGGAGAATCCAGCAAGCCCTTTGCCGCCGCGTTGATTTCATCCTTGTTGTTGAAATCCAGCTGGCGGTACACTTCCTCATTTTTTTGCCGGGTGGCTTCGGTTGCGCCCTTTTGGGAGGCGTTAAAATCGTCGGGCCCGGAGGAACAGCCTCCAGAGCCGAATGCGAGAATCAGAGCCAGGATCCCGGCTATCATACGGTTATGTTTCATAAAAATCTCCTTAACTGGGTAAGGCGCAAATCCGGGTGGGATTTACGCCTAAGGGGACCACGGGATTTAGAGCCTGTGAGAGAATCAAAACAAGAGGCTGCGGCGCTTTGCCGATAGGAAAATAAAAAACAGCCGCCGTCAGGCTCCTGACAGAGGGTTTACGGCGCAAAAAGCCGGAGAAGCAAAAGCCCGGGCCGTGACGAAAGCGGGCCCCGCCCGCCGCACCGAAGGCTCCGGCGCTTAGTTTGCCTCCAGCCGCTCTCCCAGCACCTCCTGGAACCGGGAGAGAATCCCCGCCTTTTCATCCCGCAGATGATAATAGTTCTGGGGCATATCGTAGCCAGGCATAGTGTTGCCCTCAATAAGCAGGGGGCCGTCCTCCGCCATAGCCACATCCCAGCCTACATAGCCCACCTGGGGGACCCTTTGGGCGGCTTCAAACACCATTTCTACCGCCTGGGCGTAAAACGGAATTTGGAAACCCACCAGCTTGGTTTTGGTAAAGGGATGAATTTCGTAAAGCTCGCCGGTCTTATCGCAGAAAGCGGGCTTAAAGATCACGCCGTTTTCATCCACCGGGGCGTACATGCCGCCGCTGGAGATATTGTCTACCGCCTTGGTGCCGTTGCCCATACGCACCAGGGTATACATTAGATATGGCTTTCCGCCGGCAAGAACCGTCACCATCCGAAGGGTATTGATAGAGGCAGGGCAAAGCAGGTTCATTTTTTCGCATTGAACCACACATTCCTCCACTACGAACAGGCGGTTATCCTTCAGCTCCTGGTAAAGCGCCCGGCAGGAGGGCTCAGCCTGATAATCGGAAGCACTGAGCTTTCTGGCGCCTACGCCGCCGAAGCCGTCGGTTTCCTTGACAAAGATCACCGGATGGCTTTGGCAGAAAGCTTGAAATTCCTCAAAAGAGGCTTTCCGTAGGTCCAGGAAATCACGGTGGACAAATTCACGGAATTTTTCGTTGAATTGAAGCTTGTCCTCGAATAAGGGAAGGTAGGCCTTGTCATTGGCCAACCGGCATACCCGCAGATTATCCTGCATGGTCATAAAGGTTTTCCGTTTTTTTCCTCGGATATAAACCCAGCCAAAGACCCGGTATTCCAAATAGCCCACGCCGTAATGCACGGCGCACCAGACCATATCGCATAAAATAAACAGACGGGACACGTGAGACTCCGCGTGGATTTTCTGGATCATCATCCACATGGCCTTTACGCTCATGGTCTGTACTCGGGCGAAAAATGTTTTGATCCTCTGCCACATGTCGTTTTATTCATCCTCGCTTGTCAGAGCCGAAGGCCCAATGACAGCCTGACTGCCGGCGGTGATCCGACAGCTTTCCATGCTGGAAGGGCCGGGCTCCGTGTGTTTTTGACGGGACGCCGCATCGGCAGTGCCCGCTGGGGCCTCGGGAGGCGGGCGCTGATGCCGTTTTCTCAGGACCGCTCCTTTTCGCAAAACAGTTTAACATAAATTTTCCGCTTTGACAACAGCTTTCCCCTGAGAAAAGCCTTAAACCGATGCAAGAATTGGCCTTTCCAGTGGCAGCCGGCCCGCTTTCCTGCAAACGGCCTGCGGAGGCGCCTGCTCCCGGTTTTCGGCTATTGCCCCCGGACGATAACGGCGGCGCTCTGCAAGAGCTGCTGTGCGATAGGTCCGGCCTGAGCCATGCCGAAGCCGGAATTTTCCACCACAATGGTGAAAGCCAGCGGACAATCGGAATCCAGAGTGAAGCCGGTCATCCAGCCGTTGGGATTTTTATCCTCTCCGATTTCGCCGGTGCCGGTCTTAGCGCATACCGTTAATCCCGGGAACATGCTGTCTCCATAGTTAGTTTCCACCGTATAGCGCATAATATCCTTTAACGCGTCGGCGGTCTCGGACTTCAGCAGCCGTTCTCCCGGCGTGCCGTAGCCCACATAGGTGGGCAGGCCAAAGGGTGTTTTAATCGAATCAATATAGTACGGAGTAACGTAGACGCCGCCGTTGGCGATGGCTCCCATAAGGATATTCAGGTGCATGGGATTGACCAGGTCGGTGTACTGGCCGATGCCGGACCAGCCCAGATCCCTGGTTTCCGCCTTGGAAACGTCGTAGCTGCTGGCCAGGGTGGGAACGCCGTCTATGGTGAAGGAGGAGCCGAATCCCATTTTTTCCGCTTCCTCGGTCATTTTGTCCTTGCCCAGCTCCATAGCCAGCTCGGCAAACACGATATTACAGGATTGGGACATGCCTTCTTCAAATCCAATTTGACCGTGGCTCGCCATACAAGTGATCTTTTCGCCGTCCACCTCAATTTCCCCGCTGCAGGTGAAGACCCGTTCATTGATGTCGGGAATATTGTCAATGGCCGCGGCGCAGGTGATAATTTTAAAAGTGGAGCCTGGCGTCATAGAGGCGGAAAGCACCTTGTTGAGAAATACGCCGTCGTATTGGCCGGTTTCGTCGTTTTCAATGTCGGGGCGGTTTTCCGGGTCGTAGGTGGGCGTGCTGACCATGCAGAGGATTTCCCCGGTGACATAGTTGGAAATCACCACAGCGCCGTCCCGGTCCCCCATCAGGGAAAGAGCCTCGGCGCACAGGCCGCTGTCCAGCGTCAGGGTCAGGTTGTTCCCGGTGCCGAAAGCGGTGTTGGCGCTGATGCCGGTAATAAAATTATAGCCGATCAGATCAGAACGGCGGGTATTCTGTACCGCCGTGGAAATGGCCCAGGTGTTGTCTCCGACGGTTTGGAGCATGGCCTGGCGGATGAGGGAATCGGCGCTGTAAACCCGCTGGCCGTCTACGCTTTGGGCAAGAATTTCTCCATCCCGGTCCAGTACCTTTCCGGCGGAGGCCAACTCGCCGCTGTCGGTGTTGATATGCTGGTTGATCGGACTGACTGCCCAGTCGCTGCCGTGAAGGAAGGTTTTCAGTACGAAAAAGCCAAGCCCCGCCGCGAACACGGCGGCCAGGATATAGACTACAATGGATCTGGCTCTGGTGGTTCTCAAGAGAGCTCCCCCTTTCAGAGGTCAGAGTTTTTCCCGCCTCATGTCAAACACCCTGGTAGGTGCGTTCGTCGGCCGCCTTGATAAAGGACAAAAGTCCCCAGCACGCCATCATGCTGGAACCGCCCATGCTGACAAAGGGCAGGGTTACGCCGGTGAGAGGCAGCAGGTCGGTGGCGCCGAAAATATTGAGACAGGATTGAAAGACAAACATGCCTCCTACCGAGCAGGCGGCGATGGAATACAGGGTAGAACGGCTGGTAGCGCTGATGGCCCGGGCGTAAAACGCCAGGCCGGCGATGACAGCCGCGATGATAATGGCGAATAAAAGGCCGGTTTCCTCGCACAGCATACCGAAAATCAGGTCGCTGGTTGAGGCGAATACATATTGTAAGCTGCCTTGTCCCACGCCTACGCCGAACAGGCCGCCGGAGGCGGCGTAGCTCATCACCCGGGCCTGCTGGTAGCCGGTGTCGTTCAGATATTCCCAGGCGTGGCCCCATACCGCGAAGCGGTCGGCAATATAAGGCTTAAACTGCAAAATAAGAAACGCGCCGAGACAGGCGGCAGCCACGATGAAAATAATGGTCCGCACGTCGCCGGAACGGATAAAGGCGATGATTAAAAACGTCAGGAAAAAAATGCAGGCGGTGCCGAAATCGCTCATTAGGAATAAAGCGCCGACGCAGACGGCGGAAAAGCCGATAAACTCCGTCAGGTTCTTGGTGGTCTGCAGACGGGCCAGAGTGGAGGTGCCCACCAGGATCAAGGCGATTTTAACGAATTCAGAGGGCTGAATGGAGATGGGCCCGATGATGATCCAGTTTTTTGAGCCGTTGACCGCGGTGCCGATGATCAGGTTGATTCCCAGTACGGCGACAGCGGCGGCGGCGATCCATAAGCGCCATTTGGTGACCCGGTCTGGCTCCTGGAGAAACCAGATCATAAAGCTGAACAGGACCATTCCCATAGCCATGGTAGCGATCTGCATATAGGTGCTTCCAAGGTCATAGCCGCCGATCAGGATAATCCCTACGCCGCTCAGCAGGAATGCCAGAGTTTCCAGCTCAAAGCTGGCGCGGTGAAACGCCAGCCGGGAAACCAGGAAAAACACCCACGCCGCGCCGGTCATCAGGGCATAGGGAAGAAAGGGAGCGGGGGAAAAGCCTTCCCCGTCAAAACAGAGCTGTAACGCCAAAATAAAATGAAGCAGGGAGGTCAGAAACAGCAAAGTAACCGGAGAAGCGCTGGTTTTCTGCTCTCTGCCGTCAAAGAACCAGGAGGCCCGGGCTTTTCTGGCCCGGTCCGCCTTCTGCATGACTAAAACAGTGGAGCCTACGGCGACGGTGTCTCCGATGTAAACCGGCGTGGGCTTGTCGATTTTCGTGCCGTTGACCATAACGCCGGATTTGGAATTGGTGTCGGCAATGAGCCAGGCGTCCTCCCGCCGGTAAAGCACCGCGTGATCCCGGGAAACAGTGTTGTCTCCCAAACGGATGTCGCAGGTCTTTCCCCGGCCGATGGAGTTTTCCCAATAGATCACCGGGATCAGATCCCGGGTGGCCAAATTTCCCAGGGTGATTAAGGGCTGTTCCTGGCGGCGGTGGTTCCGCAGGGAGGAAAAGCATTGGTAAATAATCAGAAGGGCAAAAAATGGGGTGATAATCCGAAGAATATATAAAAACAGCTGTAGAAGGGTATTTGCAAAATCATTCATACAGGTTCCTCCTTCCTGGTGGCAAGCTGCGGGCGGAGCCTTTTTTCCAGATTATGTTGACTAATCTTACCTTGAAATGATAGTACCGATGGGCAAAAAAGTCAAGGGAACAGAAAAAACAACAAAAAGAAAATCCACGTCCTGTACGCCGCAGGCAGTTTTTTAGCTTGAAAGAAGGTGGCGGGTCTGATACAATAAAAAATAGCCTTGTGGGTTGCAAAGCCTCCCGATTTTTATTTTTCTGCGGCAGCGCCTGCTTTGACCGACAGCGCAATCATAGATTTAAGCGCTGAGCGCATCTCTATTAGTGATTTCGTGAGGGCAATTTTATGAAAGAAATCGATACGTATGGAATTCATTGGATAGAGCCGTTGGAGGGGAGCGGTCAATGGTTTTGGGGCACTGATTACAGTAGCGGAGATTTATACGAGGCGGAGAATCTGTTCAAGAAAGGATATTCTGTAGAACCCAATAGGTTGGTGTTTGTCCACTATCCGGAGGGAGAGGTAATTGAGCCTGTTCTTGCGGAGCCTGGCCAATATTTTGAAAAACCAATTTACGATAATGGCCGGTTTATTATGCTATTGGTTGATTTTCCGCTTGCGAAAATCAATATCATCGCGTATAAACCAGAGACAAAGAAAATTTCCTCGTTGGTCACGCTGCCTCTTGCCGTTGCGGAGAACTGCCGGAACTTAGCGTTGAGATTATCCCCGCTTATGCTTGTGCGGCAGTCAGACGATAAATTTCAGATTCTTTGGCCTGAGAACAAAAGTTTTCCGATTGGATCTACAGAGGGCTTTTATTTTCGAAAAGAAGAAAAACTATATTTCTCAGCATGGTATGAAGATCCGGATTATCGTGTGGAAATTATAATAAGGGATTTTGATACCGGCGAGGTAATCAAAAAGATGCCGGGTTCTATTCGCCTTATGCCGGACGGGCAGCAATGGCTTTTGCTTTAAAACCGCAATCTGTTTTGCGGAGCAGCTGACAAAATGCGGTAAGAAGGTTTCTGAAGTGTGATGTCGGCAAAGCTGTAAAACATCAGGATTAAAAAATATTTCAGCTGAAATAGAAGACAATATTTTTAGGATAGAAAGTTAGTATAGAAAGATAGAAAAAGACAAGATAGGAGCGATCAGTATGTGCGGACTATGCGGATTCACCGGTGAGATCATCGACCGTGACGCTGTTTTGGAAAACATGACGGAGGTCATTACCCACAGGGGACCGGACAGCAAGGGGTTTTATACCGACGACAAGATTTCCATGGGCTTTCGCAGGCTGAGCATTATCGACCTGGATAACGGAAGCCAGCCGATTTATAATGAGGACAAGACCCTGGTGCTTATGTTCAACGGGGAAATCTATAATTATAAGCAGCTTCGTAAGGAGCTTCAGGGAAAGGGGCATGTCTTCGCCACGGATACGGACTCCGAGGTGCTGGTTCACGGCTTCGAGGAATGGCGGGAGGACCTGCTGAACCGTCTGCGGGGAATGTTCGGCTTTGCCATCTGGAACCGGACCGACGAGTCCCTGTTTATCGCCAGAGACTTTTTCGGCATTAAGCCTATGCACTATACTCAGGTAGGAGGGCATTTCCTGTATGCCTCCGAGATCAAAAGCATTTTAAAATTCCCGGGCTTTGAAAAGAAATTCAACTACCGCACCCTGGATAACTATCTTTCTTTCCAGTATGCTGTTCCGCCTGAGACCTTCTTTGAGGGGGTTTACTGCCTATTGCCCGGCCACTACCTGTGGTACCGTGACGGCAAGGTAGAGACCACTCGGTATTGGGAAGCACGGTTCAACCCAGATGAAAGCCTGACGGAAGAACAGGCGGTGGATGAAATTGAAAAGGTATTTGAGGAAAGCGTCAACGCCCATAAGATCAGCGACGTGGAGGTGGGCTGCTTTCTTTCCAGCGGCGTGGACTCCAGCTATGTTTCCACCTACTTCGCAGATCAGAAAACCTTTACGGTGGGCTTCGATTTCGGAGAGAAATACAACGAAATCAGCTGGGCGGAACGGCTGAGCAAAAAGATCGGCGTGGAGCACCACACTCATCTGATTTCCTCCGAGGAATTCTGGGGCAATGTGGAGCACGTTCAATACCATATGGATCAGCCTTTGGCAGACCCATCCTGCATCGCTCTGTATTTTGTTTCCAAGCTGGCCAGCGAATACGTCAAGGTCGTGCTTTCCGGCGAGGGCGCCGACGAGCTGTTCGGCGGCTATACGATTTATAACGAGCCCCACGTGTTTAAAGCCTATCAAAAAATTCTGCCCTCCAAATTCCGCCTGTGGCTGGCGAAGGAAGTGAAAAAGCTGCCCCATTTCAAGGGCCAGAGCTTTATCATCCGCGGCTCGAGAGAGACGGAGGAAAAATTTATCGGCAACGCCTTTATGTATGACGACGAGGACAAGCGCCGCATTTTAAAGGACCCCTCTATCGTGACCAGGCCCCAGAGTCTGTGCAAAAAGTTTTACGACCGGGTGCGGGGCTACGATCAGGAAACCAAAATGCAGTACCTGGATATCAACCTGTGGATGGTAGGAGATATCCTTCTGAAGGCAGACCGCATGAGTATGGCCAATTCCCTGGAGCTGCGGGTGCCTTTCCTGGATAAGGAGGTATTCAAGGTGGCGTCCAAGCTGCCCACGAGGCTGCGGGTGAATAAAAAGAATACCAAATACGCTATGCGGCAGGCTGCCAACCGGCATCTGCCTCAGGAAACCGCCCAGAAGGAAAAGCTTGGTTTCCCGGTTCCCACCAGAGTGTGGCTGAGGGATGAAAAGTATTATAATATTGTCAAGGAAAAATTCCATTCGGAAACCGCCAAAAAATTCTTCAACACCGACGTGATCACTCAGTTTTTAGACGACCATTACCATAATAAGGATGATAATTCCCGTAAGGTGTGGACGATTTATATCTTTTTGGTATGGTACGATATTTATTTTGGAGATCCTAACGACGTGACGCCGCGGTAAGGCTTTCAGAACAAAATGCTAAAATGGTTTTAAAGATTTTATTGTTAATGTTTGATACTTTCGATTTCAATGCTTGCCGGACAGGAAAAATCCGGTATTAAGGCCCGCGGATTTTACATTGAAATGTTTTTGTTCTGAAGGAACCATCTCTTAAAAGATAAAAAGCCTCCGGGGGAAGCGCCGCTTCCCCCGGAGGCTTTTTTATCTTTTACTGTTTTGAGCTTAAAAAATCGTCAACCTGTTCGTAGGAATTAAACAGCAGCGTTTCCTGAAAAATATAGGAGAAAGCGTAGGAGCATTCCTCTAAACTATACTGGGAGAGATCCAGTCCCTTTAAATAACGGATGATTTCCTCATAGTCGCAGGCGCGGTTTAAGTCGGAGATGAAGCAATGCTCCTCTTTCGCTAACTTTTCCAATAGCCTTCCGGACATATCAGTTCCCCCCCTGCCGAATCTGTAGCGTCATTTTATCATATATCATAATAATAGCATAACGGCAAGGGGATGTAAACTTTTAGTCGTCATATTTCTCTAATAAGTACCCTTTAAGTGTATCGGTTTCGTTTACACTTATGTTGTAAAATAGGAAAAATTTGCATTAAAGGGGAATTCCTGTATGGTATTTGATTTCGGATATCGGTTAAAAAATCTCAGGCAGCAGCACCATTTAACCCAAACTCAAGTAGCCAACCGTCTGAATCTTTCAAAAACCAGTATCAGCGGCTATGAGAACAACGTAAAAACGCCATCGCAGGATGTCTTAATTAAGCTGGCGGGGCTTTACCGGGTTTCCACCGATTATCTTCTGGGACTTGACGACGAGGAAATGATTTCTGTGGAGGGCTTAACCCGCCAGCAGAGAAGGCTGGTGGAGGAATTGGTGAGAATGCTCCAGGAAAAAACCTAGGTCATGGAAGGCCGAAAAATCTGAGATCCGTGCTGAGGTCAGCGCAAAGCGGAGGGCGGGGACGGTGAAAAAGCGGGTGACTGATACAGCCGGAGCGGCTGCTGATCGTCGCCCATAGCCATGGTGACAAAGCGCCAGCCGTATTTTTCATAGAAGCCAGTATGGCCTGTGACCAGATATAAAACAGGGATTCCCAGCTTTCCCAGATCCTTTCTTATGAAGTCGAGAAGCATTCCTGCGACCCCCTGGCAGCGGCAGGGAGCCTCTACAAACAAAGCGCATAAATTAGGGGAAAGATCCTTCCGGTTGTGAAAATCGTTTTCAATGACCCCGGCGCCGGCGAGGATTTCCCCTTGCCCGCCGAGGGTTACATACCACTGGGGAACCGCTGCGCTTTTTTGGAGCATGCCCTCCATGCTCCGGCGGTACTCAGCCTCCGGAATTCCCCATTTGCCGCTGAACCATGCTGCCGCGGGGCCGCACAGCCCAGGCCGATTCCGCAGCGGTACTATTTTTATCCGATGATTCGGCTTCTCTTGTTCCATCAACAAAAAACCTCTTTTTTGTCCTGCTGATTTTCCTCTAATACCTTTCGGCAAAGGCTTTCCAGATCGGAATAGGCTTTTAGAGAACCAGCCTCCCGCCGAAAGCCTGCCGCGCCCTTCAGCCCCTTCAAATACCAGCCGGCGTGCTTCCGGGCCTCCCGCATGCCGTGCTCTTCTCCTTTATAATCGCATAAAAGCCTGATGTGCCTCAGCATACCGTACATTTTTTCCGCCGGCCCCGGAGCGGGCAGCTGAACCTGGGAACCGAGCCAGGCGTTGACCTGCTGGAAAATCCAAGGGTTTCCTAAGGCACCCCGGCCAATCATCACCAGATCGCAGCCGGTCTGCTCCAGCATGGCGGCAGCGTCCTCGGCGGTGAAAACGTCTCCGTTTCCGATCACGGGAATTGACACCGCCTCCTTTACCTGCCGGATGCTTTCCCAGTCCGCGGAGGGAGCGTACATCTGCTCGCGGGTCCTGCCGTGAACGGCGATAGCGTCGGCTCCCGCGTTTTCACAGATCTTCGCCACTTCCACGGCGTTGACTGTGCGGGTGTCCCAGCCCTTCCGAATCTTCACCGTTACCGGTACGGGTACGGCTTTTTTTACCGCTTCCACAATCCGGCCGCACAGCGCCGGTTTTTTCATCAGGGCGCTGCCGCAGCCGTTGGATGTGATCTTCGGTGCGGGACAGCCCATATTCAGATCGATGATTTCAGGCTGGTACTCCAAAGCAAGGACGGCGGCCTCCGCCATGGTCTGGGGGTCGTCGCCGAACAGCTGGATAGCCGCCGGCCGTTCCTGAGAGGAAAGCTCCATCAGTTCTCTGGACTTTTTGTCGCCATAGGTCAGCGCCTTGGCGCTGACCATCTCGCTGATCACGTAAGCGGCGCCGAAGGACGCGCAGATTTCCCGAAAGGCCCTGTCCGCTGTTCCCGCCATTGGGGCCAGCACGGCGGGGCCTTTTATTGTCACGCTTCCGATTTGTACCATAAGAAAACTCCTTTCAAGGCCGGAACGGCTTAAGCCGCCCGGTGCTGAAGACAGCTCTGTCCGCCGGCGGAGCGAAAGGGGAAAGCCCAGAAAGGGCTCCGGGCTTTAGCTTCTGGCGCTTAGACAGCGAGGCGGAGCGTTTACCGCTTGCCTGTATTTGGCGGAAGGCGTCCCTTGAACCATTCGCAGCCCTGAAGCCCGCTGCCGGCGTTTTCCCCTTGCGCTGGGGAAGGACCGCTTTCAAGAGGGCAATGCTTCATTTTTACCAGATGCGAATTTTATAGATACGATGAAATAGACATGAGCGCCCTGACAAGGCTGCCTTATTAGTATAGCATATCCAAGGCTTTTTTTCAGCCTGTTTGCCGGAAAATCAGTGAAATCCGCTGTTTCCTTTAAATTCTGAAAAATTCACATTTATGCCTTTATGTTCCAGGGGATTTGGTGATATAATATACTAGGCGTTTTCTGGACGCTGAGAAATCACTCCCTTGGAGGAAGCTATGAAATTATTGATTCTGGATGGCAACAGCATTTTGAACCGGGCGTTTTACGGCATCAAGGTGCTGACCACCAAAGAAGGATTATATACCAACGGTATTTACGGTTTTTTGACCATGCTGCAAAGACTGCGGGATGAGGTGGACCCCAACGCGGTGGCTGTGGCCTTTGATCGGAAGGAGCCAACCTTCCGCCATAAAGCCTATGACGGCTACAAGGCCAACCGCCGCGGAATGCCCCCTGAGCTTGCCCAGCAGCTGCCCATCCTGAAAGAGCTGCTGACGGCTTTAGGCTACCGGCTGGTGGAATGTCCGGGCTTTGAGGCGGACGATATTTTGGGAACCCTGGCCGCCCAGGCGGAAAGAACAGGGAATGACTGCGTCATTGCCACCGGAGACAGGGACAGCCTTCAGCTGGTGTCCCCCGCTGTGACGGTGCGGCTGGCGGCTACCAAAATGGGCCGGCCCGAGGTCACCCTGTACGACGAGGCCAAAATCATGGAGGTCTACGGCGTGACCCCGAAGGAGCTTATTGAGATCAAGGCGATCCAGGGGGATTCCTCCGACTGTATCCCCGGGGTAAAGGGGATCGGGCAGAAGGGTGCGGCGGAGCTGATCCAAAGGTACCACAGCGTCCAGTATCTGTACGACCATATCGACGAACTGGAGATTAAAGAGGGCCTGAGAACCAAGCTGAAAGCGGGGGAGGAAAGCGCCCGGCTTAGCCGGATGCTGGGAACCATCCGCACCGATGCCCCGGTGGATCTCAATTTGGAGGATTACCGGCTGGGGGAGGGCGACCGGAAGGAAGCTCTGCGGCTGATGGCCAAGCTGGAGTTTTTCTCTCTGATCGATAAAATGGGCCTGCGCCGGGAGGGTGACGAGCCTGTGGAGGAGGCCCGGGCCGGCGGGGAACTGACGGTAACGGAAGAATCGCCGGAGGCCTTTTTAAAAGCCGCCGAAGAAGAGCCGGAGGTCTGCCTCGCCCTTGCCTATGGCGAAGAAGGTGAGATTACTCAATGCGCCTTTTTGAAAAGCGATACCGTCCATTTGGTGACGGAGGGCGCGGAGAAAGCGGTTATGGGGCTTTGCAGCCTGGAAGGTATGAGCTTGTGCGTACACAATTCCAAGCCGCTGTTCGCATGGCTGGATCGGATGGGCGGGGAGGCCCGGGTCAGCTATGACGCTATGCTGGCGGCCTATCTGCTGAATCCCAACGCCTCTGACTATTCCCTGAAGCGGCTTCAGGAGGAGGCGGGAACCGCCGCCCCGAAGCTGGAAAACGAAACCGCCTGGCAGGCGGCGGTGCTGCCACGGGTAAAAAATTGGCAGGCGGCCAGCCTGCTGGCCAACGGCCAGCAGAAGCTGCTGGAGGAGATGGAGATTCCTCTGGCTCAGGTGCTGGCCCGCATGGAGAATATCGGCTTTTTGGTGGATGGCGAAAGCATCCGGGTGTACGGAGAGCGTTTGGAAACGGAAATCGAGGCCTTGCAAAAGCAGATTTATGAGGAAGTTGGCTACGAGTTCAATATCAATTCTCCCAAGCAGCTTGGGGATGCCCTGTTCGTCAAGCTGGGGCTGCCCTCGGGGAAAAAGACAAAAACCGGCTATTCCACCAACGCGGAAATCCTGGAAAAGCTTCGCTACGACCATCCTGCGGTAGAGCTGGTGCTCCATTACCGCACATTGACCAAGCTGAAATCCACCTACTGCGAGGGGATGCTCAAGGTCATCGGCCCGGATGGAAGGATTCATTCGAATTTTAACCAAACGGAGACGAGAACCGGCCGCATCAGCTCCACCGAGCCCAATTTGCAGAATATCCCTGTCCGCACCGAGCTGGGCCGGGAGCTGCGGAAATTTTTCCTGGCCAAGGAGGGCTGGGTGCTGGTGGACGCGGATTACTCCCAGATCGAGCTGCGGGTGCTGGCCCATATCGCCCATGACGAGAATATGATCAAGGCCTTTCAGGACAAGGAGGATATCCACACCATCACCGCCTCCCAGGTGTTCGGAATGCCCCCGGAGATGGTGACGCCCCTGATGAGAAGCCGGGCCAAGGCGGTGAACTTCGGCATTGTTTACGGCATCGGCGCGTTTTCTCTGTCCAAGGATATCAACGTTTCCAGGAAAGAGGCTCAGCGGTATATCGACGATTACCTTACCCTGTATTCCGGTGTGGACCGGTATATGAAGGAAGTGGTGGAAAAGGCTAAGGAGGACGGCTATGTGGAAACCCTGTTCCACCGCCGCCGCTACCTGCCGGAGCTGACTGCCTCCAATTTCAATCTGCGGGCCTTCGGAGAGCGGGTAGCCCGAAATATGCCCATCCAGGGCACCGCCGCGGATATTATCAAAATCGCTATGGTCCGGGTGGACCGGCGGCTGAAGCGGGAAAATATGAGAGCCCGGCTGATTTTGCAGGTTCACGACGAGCTGATCGTGGAGGCGCCGGAGGATGAGGCGGAGCAGGCAGCCCGGATTCTCACCGAGGAGATGGAGGGGGCGGTCTCCCTGACCGTGCCTATGGTAGCGGAGGCCAGCGTTGGAAAAACCTGGTATGACGCCAAGGGCTGATAAAATAACGGCGGGCGGAAGGCCCGCTGAATACATAGAGGGATCACTATTATCATGAAGATCGTATTTGTCTGTACGGCCAACATTTGCCGAAGCCCGATGGCGGAGGGGATGTTCCGGAAAATGATTGAGGAAAACGGGCTGGAGGAGTCCGTGTTTTGCTTAAGCTTCGGACTGGCCGCCAAAGAAGGAAAGCGGCCTCCGGAAAACGCGGTGGCTGTCTGCCGGGAAATCGGCGTGGATATCAGCGGCCATAAGGCGAGAAACCTGTCCAGCCTGAAGGATCTGGATATTTTCGACGCCTTCGTGGTCATGACGGAGACTCAAGCCTATGTGCTGAAGCAGGCCGGCGTGCCGGAGGATAAGCTTTATTTATTAGGAGAGGAAGAAATCAAAGACCCTTACGGAACGGATCTGGATGAATTCCGGCAGTGCCGGGATCAGATTTGGCGGCAGCTTCAGGTGCTGTTCCAAAGGCTTTGCAGGTTTATCCGGAAATGAGTGTTAAAATCATCATTGAGCCCCTGGCGGAGAGGCACCTGGCCCAGGCGGCTCAGCTGGAAAGGGAATGCTTTTCCGATCCGTGGTCTCTGGAAGGGCTGCGGGCGGAGCTAACCAATCCCAACGCCCGGTTCCTGGCGGCGGTGTCTGGAGAAGCCATGGCGGGCTATCTGGGCCTTCACGCTGTCTGCGGTGAGGGCTACATCGCCAATCTTGCGGTGGCCCCGGCCTTTCGCCGGCAAGGGGTAGCCCGGGCTTTGCTGAGGGCCGGGGCGGAAATCGCGGAGAAGGAGAAGCTGGAGTTTCTCTCCTTAGAGGTGCGGACAAGCAACCTGCCGGCCAGAAGGCTTTACGAGTCGGAGGGGTACGTTCATATCGGCGCGCGTCCCGGCTTTTATACGAACCCCAGGGAGGACGGGGAGATCTATACCAAACGGTTTGGAGGATCGTTATGAGAATATTGGCTATTGAAAGCTCCTGCGACGAGACCGCCGCCGCGGTGGTGGAGGACGGAAGAAATGTCCTTTCCAGCGTGGTGGCCTCCCAGGTGGAGGAGCATAAGCTGTACGGCGGCGTGGTGCCGGAGATCGCTTCCCGCAGGCACGCCGAAGCGATTGTGGGAGTGGTTCAGGAGGCCCTGGATCAAGCGCGCCTTACGCTAGGGGAGGTGGATGCCGTGGCGGTGACCCATGCCCCAGGGCTGATCGGCGCCCTGCTGGTGGGGGTGAATTTCGCCAAGGGGCTGTCTATGGCGGCAGGCCTGCCCTTGATTCCGGTACACCATTTGCGTTCCCACATCGCTGCTAATTATCTGGCGCATCCGGAATTAAAGCCTCCCTTTCTTTGTCTGGTGGTGTCCGGCGGCCACAGCCACATTGTAGAGGTGGCGGATTACACTAAAATGCGGATTATTGGCAGAACCCGGGACGATGCTGCGGGAGAGGCCTTTGACAAGGCGGCCCGGGCTATGGGGATGCCCTATCCCGGCGGGATTCATTTGGACCGGATCGCGGAGGAGGGCGGCGACAGCGCCTTCGCGTTCCCCAGGCCCAGAGTGGACGGGGCGGAATACGACTTCAGCTTTTCCGGCCTGAAAACCGCGGTGATTAACCAGATTCACAACGCGTCCCAAAAGGGCGTGGAACTGCCGGTGGCCGATCTGGCGGCCTCCTTCCGAAAAGCTGTTGTGGACTGTCTGGTACAGAATTTTCAAAAAGCGGCTGAGGATTTTCACTGCACGACCCTGGTGACCGCAGGAGGGGTTTCCGCCAATTCCTTGCTGCGGAGCCGTCTGGAGGCTCTGTGCGGGGAGAAGAGCTGGAAGCTTTATATGCCGCCCAAGGAGCTGTGCGGAGACAACGCCGCCATGGTGGGAGCCCAGGGCTTTTACGAGTGGAAAGCGGGAAACCGAGCAGGATTAAATTTAAACGCCTGCGCTACAATGTCCATTGAGGGTTGATTTTTCTTTTAACAAGGCGATTTTTGCAGGAATTTTTGTAAGAGGCTTCAAAAAACGCACTGGATTTTGACAAGAAATTCACAGATTAGTCATTGATAAATTTCTGGTAATCGTGTATAATAGTACCAAATTATGTGGAACCATAAGTGTAAGAACATTCCACGTGCCCATTGGGGCGGAAAGGGGAAACAATTATGACAACAAACAAGTCTGTTCTTGCTTGGATTGACGAGATGAAAGAGCTCGTGCAGCCCGACAAGCTGGTATGGATTGACGGTTCCGAGGAGCAGCTGGAGGCCCTGCGTGCCGAAGCTTGTTCCACTGGCGAAATGCATAAGCTGAATCAGGAGAAGCTGCCTGGCTGCTATCTGCACCGCACCGCTGTTAACGACGTGGCCCGTGTAGAGGACCGCACCATGATCTGCTCCAAAAAGGAAGAGGATGCGGGCCCCACCAACCACTGGATGGATCCTGAAAAGGCTTATAAAATGCTGTATGACATTGCCCGCGGCAGCTACAAGGGCCGCACTATGTATGTCATTCCTTATTCCATGGGTCCGGTAGGTTCTCCTCTGGCCAAAATCGGCGTGGAGCTCACCGATTCTATTTACGTTGTGCTGAACATGGCCATTATGACCAGAGTGGGACAAAAGGTTTGGGATACCCTGGGCGACAGCACCGATTGGGTTAAGGGCCTCCACTGCAAATGCGACATTGACGCTGAGAAGAGATATATCATGCACTTCCCGGAGGACAACACTATTATCTCCGTGAACTCCGGCTACGGCGGAAACGTTCTGCTGGGCAAAAAGTGCTTCGCTCTCCGTATCGCCTCTTACCTGGGCAAAAACGAGGGCTGGATGGCCGAGCATATGCTGATCCTGGGCATCGAGAATCCCAAGGGCGAGAAGAAGTATGTGGCCGCCGCCTTCCCGTCTGCCTGCGGCAAGACCAACCTGGCCATGCTGATTCCGCCGGAGGGCTATAAGAAGAAGGGCTACAAGGTTTGGACCGTTGGCGATGATATCGCTTGGATGCGCAAGGGCCCCGATGGCCGCCTGTGGGCCATCAACCCGGAGAACGGCTTCTTCGGCGTTGCCCCCGGCACTAACATGAAGTCCAATCCCAACGCTTTGATTTCCACCCAGAAGGGCACCATCTTTACCAACGTGGTGCAGAATCTGGATGACAATACCGTTTGGTGGGAGGGCCTGGATAAGAATCCGCCTGAGCACGCTCTCAACTGGAAGGGCGAGCCCTGGAACGGCAAGACCTCTGAGGAAAAGGGCGCCCATCCCAACAGCCGTTTCACCGCTCCCGCGAAGAACTGCCCCTGTATCAGCGATGAGTTCGATTCCACCAGCGGCGTTCCGATTTCCGCCATCATCTTTGGCGGCCGCCGTGCTCAGACCACTCCTCTGGTATATCAGTCCCGTGACTGGGCCAACGGCGTGTTCGTAGGCTCTATTATGGCCTCTGAGACCACCGCCGCCGCTGCCGGCGCCGTAGGCGTTGTCCGCCGTGACCCGATGGCTATGCTGCCCTTCTGCGGCTACCATATGGGCGACTATTTCAAGCACTGGTTTGAAATGGGCGACGTGCTGGGCGATAAGGCTCCTAAGATCTTCAATGTAAACTGGTTCCGTCTCGACGATGAAGGCCACTTCATTTGGCCCGGCTTCGGCGACAACTTCCGTGTGCTGGAGTGGATCATCAAGAGATGCGAGGGCGAAGTGGACGCGCAGGAAACCGCCATTGGTTACGTTCCTTATGCCGAGGATATCAACCTGGAGGGCCTGGGCTTCAGCCTCGAAACCCTGAAGAGCATTCTTTATGTGGATAATGAGCAGTGGAAGAAGGAAGCCGAGGGCATCACCGAGTTCTACAAGAAGTTCGGCGATAAGCTGCCGGCTCAGCTGGCAGCCCAGTTGGATTCCCTGAAAGCCAGACTGGACAAATAAGCTGTCCCTTTTCATTCAAGAAATGTAGGAAAGCGCGGATCATAGCGATCCGCGCTTTTTTATTATTCTTAAACCTGTAGGATACAGCGCGAAGCGGTGTATCCTAAAAAACTGACCGCTGGCGGGTGGATTAGAAGCTTAAGCGAAAGCAGCACCTTTCCAGTACTATGGCGATGGCCCCAGGGATCACCGCCGCTCATGGGTAGGTTTTGTCCCGGCGATTCCTTTTCCCGGGGGTTGCCTGCCTTTTTATTATTGTTAAAGTTCTTCGAAAATAAAAAGAAACAGCAGAAAAACGTATGTCTAGCGCTTCTGCTGTAAATTCAATTACAATATTAATTTCTGTCTTGGGCGTATAGAAGAATGGGTGCTACCGCAGGAGAAAAGGCAAAAGGGCAATGAAAGCCCCCGCCGCCATAAAACAAATACCGCCGAATTTGGTGCTGATGCGGTAAAGGCCGGAGGGCTCGTCGGCGCGGTAGGATTTCCACTGTTCGGTAAGGCGCCAGAAGGTCTCCGGCCTGCAAAAAAGAAAAACGCCAAGGGCCAGTATCAAAACGCCTGCGATAACGGCCCAGACAGCCTGAGGCTCCATAGAGCTTTCCCCCTAAAATAAGTTTCAAGATACTGCGCAAGGAAAAATAAAAACTACCGCTGAAAAGCCTTTTAAAGGCATAGCGCATAAATTCGCGCTTTAGATGGTTTTCATAAGAAAAGAGCAAGGAAAAGAGATGAAGAGTAAATACTTCACACAGCAGGCCTCGAAAAGGAATTATAATTTCAAAGGCAGACCGGCTTTGTCGGTAAAGCTGCCGCATGCGGTCATGATAAGATCGATCAGCCAGCCGATGCCGCAAAGGCCGCCGGTAAAAAGATAGAGGAGTCCCGTGCCGACTTTTCCCACATAAAAACGGTGGATTCCAAGAATACCGAAGAAAAAGCAGAGAACAAAGGCCACCCAGCGATGGCTGGGGGAAACCGGAGAAACTGGCATGGGAGAAATTGGGGAAGGACAAGGAGTATAGGAAGAATAGGGCTGTTGGTAAAAGCCGTTGACAGGCAGGGCGGCGCCGCAGCTACCGCAATGATGATTTCCATGGGGGTTCTCCCAGCCACAATGAGGGCATCTCATAACATTCTCTCCTTTCTGATTTTATCAGTATAATGAAAAGAAAATAGTTTGTCAAGGATCCGTCTTTTTATGACAGTTAATACTGTGAAAGTTTTCAAAAATCTGTGCATTTTGCAGAATTAGGAAGAATTTCACAAATATAGTTGATTTTATGACATAAAAATTTTACAATGTATTCATAATTAATTTGAGGAGGATTTAAATGGCACAGAATTCAAAGGCCGTGCATCCAAAGGGCGACTTTTTTGACCTGAAGGGTACAGGCTCCAATGTGAAAACTGAAATCGTCGCAGGTCTTACCACATTCTTCACTATGGCGTACATCATCTTCGTAAACCCGGGAATCTTGGCGGCAGCCGGCATTCCTGAGAGCGCTGTTTTGATCGCCACCTGCATCTCCGCTGCAATCGGTACGTTCTTAATGAGCTTCCTGGCCAACTATCCTTTCGCTTTGGCCTCCGGTATGGGCTTGAACGCTTTCTTCGCTTATACCATCTGCGGTTCGATGGGCTTTTCCTGGCAGGCTGGTCTGGCTGCCGTGTTCCTGTCCGGTATCATCTTTATCCTGATTACTGTTACCGGTTTGCGTACCGCGATCGTAAACGCCATCCCCATGTCCTTGAAAAAGGCAATCAGCGGCGGTATCGGCCTCTTTATCGCTTTTATCGGCTTTAAAAACGCCGGAATCGTAGTTTCCAGCGAGTCTACCTCTATCGCTCTGGGAACTTTCAACAATCCTACCGTGATCCTGTCTGTGATCGGCCTGATTATTACCATAGCGCTGGTGGTATGGAAGGTCAAGGGCAGCTTGCTGATCGGTATCGCCGTAACCTCCATTATCGGCGCTATTATGCAGTATGCGCTGGGCTTCAACGTTGGTATGCCCGAGCAGGTTGTATTCTCCTTTAACTTTGATTTCTCCGCTACAGGCGCTTTTGCCAGCGGCTTCGGCGAGCTGTTCAGCACCGGCAAGGGAATTGGGGTGTTGATTTTCTCTATCATTTCTGTGCTGCTGTCCCTGACCATGGTGGATATGTTCGACACTATCGGTACTTTGGTGGGTGCTGCCAGTAAGGGCGGCTTCCTGGATAAGGACGGTAACCTTCCAAGAGCCAACCGCGCTCTGCTGGCCGATGCTATCGCTACCTCTGCGGGCGCTGTTTTGGGGACCTCTACCGTTACCACCTATGTGGAATCCAGCTCTGGTATCGCGGAAGGCGGCAAGACTGGCCTGACCAGCTTGACCACCGGTATCTGCTTCCTCCTTGCTATTGTGGCAATGCCGCTTTTGGGCTTCGTGCCTACCGGCGCTACCGCTCCGATCCTGATCATCGTAGGTGTTATGATGTGTGGTTCCCTGAAGGAAATCGACTGGGCTGACATCGAGATCGCAATTCCCGCTTTCTTCACCCTGGTGATGATGCCCTTCGGCTACAGCATTGCTGACGGTATCGCTTTCGGCTGTATCTCTTACACTGTGATCAAAATCGTCCGCGGACAGGCCGCCAAAGTGCATCCGGTAATGTATGTTATCAGCATTTTGTTCCTGCTGCGCTATATCATCCAAGTGATCCCAATGCCTCAATAAGGGGAGGGATTCAATCAAAGCACAAAAAAGCTCCTGCGAAAAGCAGGAGCTTTTTTATTGTTTCTTTTAGCAGGAGGATCTCCCGGTAAAGCTAGAGAAAAATAAAAAGCCCTAAGCAAATAGATATGGAAGCCGGCAGCGAGAAGAAAATAATTTTCTACAAAAGGTTTTAGAAACAAGAGATCCACAAAGAAAAAGAACCACTGATAGAAATCGCTGCAAGCTTCAAACAGCCAGCCTTGGCCGCTTGAAGCTTGCAGGGCGGGCGATGTGATGACATTTTTCAGCACCCATTCAAGAGGCCGGCAAGTACTGACCTCTCTGAAGGCTGGCGCGGCCCATTGCTTTACTAGTTAGTGGATTTTATCGCTTTTATTGGGATAAGAAGCTATTTTCCTTGCTGAAACAGACAAGCTGTTTGGAGTTTTTATCCTTCTTTATAACTGTAATAGAAGGCCGGCTGCTTTTTATATTTATTCCTCCCGCGGCGCTATTCGGCTTCCCGGTAGTTGCCTAGGAACGAAAACCCGGGAAGCTCGTCGCTCAAAGCGCAGATCAGATCCAGAACCTTATTATCCCGGACACTGCCGATAAAATCCAAATAAAAGAAATACTCAAAATAGTGCTCAAATTTGCGGTCAGGAATCGGACGGGACTCGATCTTGGTTAAATTCAATCCCAGCATGGCGAACCTGCCCAGTACGCTGTAAAGGGAGCCGGTGGTGTGGTTCAGGGAGAAGCAAAGGCTGATTTTGTCAGCGTCATCCGGAATGGAAAGAGCCTTGGAGATGGCGACAAACCTGGTTTGGTTGGCGGAGCTGTTTTGAACATTTTCCTCCAGGATGTTCAGACCGTATTCCTTAGCGGCCTCCCGGGAGCAAATGGCGGCAAGGGCCGGATTTTTTTCCATGGCGACCATTTCCGCGGCGGCGGCCGTGTTGGAGTAATTTACCGGCTTGAGGCCGTGCGCCTTAATTTTCAGGGAACATTGGGAAAGCGCCTGGGGATGAGAATATACCTGCTTTACTGTTTTTAGAGAAGCGTTTTCCGAAGCGCACAGGAAATGCCGGATAGAAAGATGAGCGGCGCCGACAATGGAGAACCGGTAGCGGAGAAGAAGGTCATATACATCGGAAACAGAACCGGCAGAGGAGTTTTCCACCGGAATCACGCCGAAATCCGCTTCATCCCGGTCTACGGCGGAGAATACATCCTCAAATACCGGATAAAACGCGGCCTTACTGCCAGGGTAAAGCCGCATGGCCGCCTGATGGGAAAAGCTGCCAGCCACGCCGGGACAGGCCACAACCGGTTTTTTTTCAGAAAGTATAGGCTTGCCGGCGGTTTGAATCTGGCGGCGAAGTTCCTTTCCAGAGTGTAAGGCTCCGTGCTGAAGGGCGCGGCTGGCCTGCATAATGGAGGCGTACAGCATTCGGGCTGCGTCTCCATATTCTCCGGCCTCCTGGGCCACCCGGTTCAGAATTTCCTCCTCCCGCTGGGCGTTGAAAATGGGAAGATTCTCTCTCTCCTTGATCTTGGCGACCTCCCGGGAGCAATCCATCCGCCGGCAGAATAAAGGAACCAGCTGGCTGTCGATGGCGTCGATCTGGCGGCGTACTTCTTCTAATGTCATAGAGATCCCCTTTCCAGCAGTAAATCAAGCGTCGCAGCCGCGGCCGCGGCCTCCACAACAGGCACCGCCCTGGGAACGATACAAGGATCATGGCGGCCCTTGACCACCAGCTTCGCATTTTCCTGCCTGCTCAGATCGATGGTATCCTGTTCTTTTCCAATGGAGGCGGTGGGCTTGATTCCCACCCGGAATAGAATGGGCATACCGTTGGTGATGCCTCCCAGAATCCCGCCGCAGTGGTTCGTGCGGGTCTTTACCTGCCTGCTTTCATTGTAATAGAAGCTGTCGTTGTTTTCGCTGCCACGGCGGCCGCAGCAGGCGAAGCCGTCTCCGAACTCCACGGCTTTTACTGCTGGTATGCCGAATAGGATGGAGGAGAACACGTTTTCCACGCCGCCGAACATCGGAGAGCCGGCGCCGGCGGGAACGCCGGTAACGGCGCACTCTACCACGCCTCCTACGCTGTCGCAGTCAAGCCTGGCACGCTCGATTTCAGCCCGCATGTCGTCTTCGGCCCGGGCGCGGATGACCGCAAAAGAGGAGCGGCTCAGCCGGGCCATCAAGTCACCGGGGATGTCCAAAGCGGGGAAAGAGTCGTCAGTTACGGAGGCAATCCTTGCAATGTGGGCGGCGATTTTTATGCCCCGGCGCTCCAAAACCTGGCGGCAGACCGCCCCGGCGAACACCAGAGGCGCCGTCAGACGCCCGGAAAAATGGCCGCCGCCCCGGATGTCGTTAGCGCCCTGATAGCGGATGTATCCGGTATAATCGGCGTGGCCCGGCCTGGGCAGCACCGACAGATTGCCGTAATCCCCAGAACGGACGTTGCGGTTGCGGATCACCGCTGCCAGCGGAGCGCCGGTCAGGGTGCCGTTTCGTACGCCGGACAGAATTTCTGGCAGATCTTCCTCCTTGCGGGGAGTGGAGGATAGATCCCGGCCGGGAGCCCGGCGGGCCATTTGAGCCAAAATCTCCTCCTGATCGATGGGGATGCCGGCGGGCAGACCATCCAGCACCACGCCGATCCCGTTACCGTGGCTTTCCCCGAAAATAGAAAGCTTTAATTGGTTTCCCCAATTAGATGACATCCGCTTTCCCTCCTAACGAAATAAAGTCCTCAAAAAAGCCTGGATAAGACTTGCTGACGCTTTGCGCGTCTGTAATTTCCACCGGCTTCTCACAGCCCAAAGAGGCGACCGCCATGGCCATGACGATCCGGTGATCGTTGCAGCCTTCGGCCCTCCCGCCGGAAAGCATGGGCTTTCCGGTAACAACCAGGCCGTCGGGCAGTTCCTTGATTTCACCGCCCAGAGCGGCGACGCCCTGGGCTACGGCTTTCAGCCGGTCGCTTTCCTTGATTCGCAGCCGGGCTGCCCCGGTGATGGAAGTGATGCCGGGACAAAGGGCCGCTGTGACCGCCAGGATGGGGACCAGGTCGGGAATTTGAGAAGCGTCGATGGCAGGAATCGGCCGCAAGGCCCCGGGAGAGATCCGGAGCCCCTCTGGCTCCCAGCTGAGCTTAGCCCCGAACCTCTGAAACAGGGAGAAGGCCTGACGGTCCCCCTGTGTGGAGTGCTTTTGCAGGCCCCTCAGAAGAATGGAGGAACCCTGCGCCTGGGACAGCGCGCCGGCGGCCAGGAAAAAAGCCGCCTGAGACCAGTCACCCTCGATCGCCAGATCCCGGGGGACATAGCTTTGGTTTCCGGGCACCAGCCAGCCGTTTTCCACAGGCGTAACGGTCACGCCGAAGCGCTTCATCATTTCAATAGTCATATCAACATAGCCGGCGGATTCTAAAGGAGAAGTCAAACGGATTTCGCTGCCGCCGTTGAGAATGGGAAGAGCCAGCAAAAGACCGGTAATAAATTGAGAGCTGATATTGCCGGGCAAGCGGAAAGCACCGGGCCGCAAAGCGCCGCTGATAGACAAGGGAAGACCGCCCTGGGTGCGGCAGGCGACGCCGGCCTGAGGCAGGCAGTCCAAATAGACGCCGATAGGGCGTTCCGGCAGGCGGCCCCGGCCGGTAAATTCAGCGCGGACCCCTCCTGCGGCCGCTGTGGGAATGAGAAACCGCAGGGTAGAGCCGGATTCGCCGCAGTCTAAAACCGCTTGGCTGGGGGCGAATAAGCTTCGGGAATCCACGGTCAGGGTGTCTCCCATCAGAGAGGTTTTTACGCCCAGCGCCTCCACAGCCCGGCAGGTAGCCTCCATATCCTGAGAAAAGGAGAAATTGGAAAGATGGGAAATTCCCTTAGCCAGGGAAGCGCAGAGAATCGCCCGGTGGGCGGCGCTTTTAGAAGCGGGAAGGCTGACGGGTCCGGTAAGGCTTTTACCGGGAACAGATACCTTACGAATCAAGGGAAGGCCTCCTTTCCGGCAAGGGCAGCCGTCTGGTTTGCCTGACGGCAGTTATATGGCGCCGGCCGGTTCTCCTTGCGGACGAAAGGCTTAGCTTTCCGTTTAAAAATTTGCTGCCGCCGAACGCGCTGGAGAGCGCGCCGCCGGGAATACGAGAATTGCAGTTCAAAGGGAAAGCCTCCCCTCCAGTAAGGGCAGCAGGTCTGCCTGGGAAATGGGGACCACGGCGCAGCGGCCGATTTCCTTTAAAAGCACTAGGTTCAGTTTTCCGTTTAAGGATTTTTTGTCGTTGACCGCGCCGGCGGCTAATATTTGATCAGAAATAGGATCGCTGACGGGCAGGCCGTAGGCCTGCAGCACAGAGACAATCTCATCCGCGGTCCCCCTGGCTGTAAACCCGGCGGCTTCGGAGGCCCGGACGATCCGCACCATGCCGACGCCGACGGCTTCCCCGTGGGAAGGGCCTTGAAAATGGTAAGCTTTTTCCAGAGAATGGCCCAGAGTATGGCCAAAATTTAAGATCATGCGTTCGCCTTTATCCCGCTCGTCGTTTTCCACCACCTGGCGCTTGATGTCTACGCACTGGTAGATAATATCCTCGAGCCGTTCCCAGGCCTGTCCGTCCCTTAGGCTGTCGAATAAGGCGCGGCTGCGGATGCATCCGTATTTGACCACCTCGCCCATACCGTCGGCGAAGTAGCGGGGCGGCAGAGTGTTTAATGTGTCCGGGTCGATCAGAACCAGGCGGGGCTGCCAGAAGGCGCCCACCAGGTTTTTTCCCTGAGGAAGATCCACGCCAGTTTTTCCGCCTACAGAGGAATCTACCTGGGCCAGCAGGGATGTAGGAATCTGGACAAACGGAATCCCACGCAGGTAAGAGGCGGCGGCAAAGCCGGCCATATCCCCGGTGACGCCGCCCCCGAACGCCACGGCGAAATCGGTGCGGGTCAGGCCGAATTGGGCGAAGGCCTCCAGCATGGCGGCGATGGACGAAAGATTTTTGCTCTCCTCTCCGGCGGGGAATACGTGAAGCGTTACGTCATAGCCCGCGGCTTTCAAAGAGGCCTTTACTGCCTGGGCCTGGGTTGCTAAATTAGAGTCTGTGACCACGGCGGCCTTACGGGCCCCCCGCAGCTCCGGAATCCGGCGGATCTCATCCCCGGCCCGTCGCAGCAGCCCCCGCTCGATTTTAATTTCATAAGGGGTTCCTGTTTTCACCAGAAGGGTTTTCATTCTCCAAGCGCCTCCTTGATTTTCCGTCCTTTCCGCAGCAGGGCTTTCAGCTTTTCCTGATTGCCGCCGCTGATCTGGTTCCGGATAGCGGTAAGGTTCTCGATTAACGTATCGAGCTCTGCGGTCAGCGGTTCCCGGTTTTCCAGAAACAATTCGCTCCAAAGGGTTTCGTTGATCCTGGCCACCCGGGAAACATCCCGATAGCTTCCCGCAGAATAGCCCTTATGGTTGGGGCATTGAGGGCTCATCACGTAGGCGCAGGCCAGTACATGGGGGAGCTGTGAGGTAAAAGCGATCATCCGGTCGTGCTCCTCCGGCGTGGTTTCCGGCGTCATGGTAAAGCCAATCTCCAGGGCAAGCTTTTTTAGGGTGTCGACGGCCATTCTGGGAGCGCCGCAGGGCACCAGAATGTAGCTGGCGCCGTTGAATAAAGATGCCTCGGAGACCTCGAAGCCGCTGCGCTCCTTTCCCGCCATAGGATGGCTGCCTACAAAAATGAAACCGTATTCCTCCGCCAGCGCTTTCAATTGGGAGCAGATGGCGGTTTTGATCCCGGCGGCATCGGTGACGATGCACCCCGGACGGATACAATCATGATATTGCTTTACAAAGTTCACCGCCGCCTGAGGGTATAAGCAAAGATAAATCACATCGGCGGTTTTCAGAGCCTCAGGCGTGCAGATCTCGTGGACCGCTCCCAGCTCCAAAGCCCGCTGGGCCACCGCGGCGGTGCGGTTATAGCCCATGACGTAATGGCCGGTGTATTCCCGAAAGGCCTTGCATAAGGAGCCGCCGATTATGCCAAGCCCAATGACAGCGATCCGCATCTCAGCCCACCTTACGGCCGAAGGCCTTAGCCGCGGCGTTGACATGCTTGGCCACCTGGTCAAATTGCTCCGGGGTCAAGGACTGGGCGCCATCGGAGAGGGCGTGCTGGGGATCGTTGTGAACCTCGATGATCAGGCCGTCGGCTCCGGCGGCCACGGCGGCCAAGGCCAGAGGCTCTACCAGCCAGCTGATGCCGGAGGCATGACTGGGGTCTACGATGACCGGCAGATGGGACAGCTTTTTCAGAATTGGCACTGCGGAAATGTCAAGAGTGTTTCGGGTGTAGGTTTCGTAGGTGCGGATGCCCCGCTCACAGAGGATAACCTTTTCGTTGCCGCCGGCCATAATGTATTCCGCGCTCATCAGAAGCTCCTCGATGGTGGAGGACAGGCCCCTTTTCAGAAGGATCGGCTTATCCAGCCTGCCCAGCTCCTTTAACAGCTCGAAATTCTGCATGTTCCGTGCGCCGACCTGGATGATATCCACATCCTCGAACAGGGGAATGTGGCTGACCCGCATGATTTCCGTGACGATGGGCAGGCCGGTCACCTTTCTTGCTTCCCGCAGAAGCTCCAGGCCTTCCGCTTTCAGACCCTGGAACGCATAGGGGCTGGTGCGGGGCTTGAAGGCGCCGCCCCTGAGGAACTGGGCGCCGGAGTCCTTTACACTTTTGGCGATCTCCACGATCTGCCGCTCCGACTCCACAGAGCAGGGGCCTGCGATCAGGCTCAGGCTGCCGTCACCGATTTTCTGGCCTCCAGGCAGTGTGATCACCGTGTCATCCGGGTGGAATTTCCGGTTGGCTTTTTTGTAGGGCTCCTGTACCCGTTTGACGCTTTCCACAATATCCTGGGCGGAGATATAATCGATATCGATGGCCGAGGTATCGCCGATAAGGCCTAATACGGTGGACTGGGTGCCGACCCATTCGTTGACCTTTACATCGTAGTTCTTTTGCAGAGAGTCTACGAAATTGTCCACCATCTGTTTGGTGCTTTGGGGCTTTAATACAATAATCATGCTGGTTTCCTCCTAGAAAATAGTTTGCTTTGTTATGGCTTTTGACTTTTTACGGAATCAAGCTTTTCTTCGGGCAATAAAAAAGCGGAACTCTCTGCGAGTTCCGCGAAGCGTCAGCCGTCAAATTTTAACTAAATAAATATAGAAAAACAGAAGACGGATTACGTCCGAAAAAGATCGCAGTTTTTGATTTGATTGCACGCAGAAAAATCCCAAGCCATAAAATAGCTGGGATAGAGAAAGCTTGTAAATCGCTTTGTTTCTGTGGCAGAAATCATAACTAGCGTCCTTCCGAAAATTGATTCTGGTAACATAGTAATACAGTTGTCAGCTGTTTGTCAAGTTTTTTTCTTCCAAAGCCTGCAAAACCTGCCGGCATACGGCGTTAGGAGAGCCTTTCGTGGGAATTACTACATCGGCGGCCCTCCGATAGAGGGGCATCCGCTTTTGGTGAAGCTCCCGGATAAACCGGAAACGGTCCGGCCGCTGGAGCAGAGGCCGGTTCCGGTCGTTTTTCAGCCGCAGCTGAAGCACCCGCAGAGGAGTATCCAGCAGTACGATCACGCCGCCTTCCTTGAACGCGTCCACATTCCGCTGGAAGGTCAGGGCGCCGCCGCCGGTGGCCACCACATAGCCGCCCCGCTGAGAAAGCTCCACGGCGGCCTCGTGCTCCAGGTCCCGGAAGAAGCCTTCGCCGTGTTTTTCAAAAATATCCGGAATTTTCATGCCAGCCCTCTTTTCGATGTAGCCGTCCATATCCACGAATTCCATTTGGGTCATCTGGGAAAGCTTTTTTCCCACCGTGGATTTTCCGCAGCCCATAAAGCCGCAGAGAACGATATTGAGCTTTGTCTGTGCCATGGCGCCGGTCACCCCGGGAAAACGCGGAGCAGCTCCTGCTTTGTCTCTTCGCAGAGAGCCGCGATTTCGTCATAGGTATACTGAGAGCCGTCCCAGATTTTGTGGGAAGCCGCAGCCTGCCATACCAGCATGGAAAGGCCGCCCAGCACCTTGCAGCCACATTCCCTGGCGGTTTTCAAAAGCTTGGTCTCCATGGGGTTGTATACCGCGTCGAACACATACTCCGTGTTCTCTAAAATTTCGCGGCCTACCGGCATTTCATCTATCTGAGGATACATGCCCACAGGGGTGGCGTTGATCAGCAGGTCAATGTGGCCGGAAAGGCAGTCTAAACGGCAGGTTTCCGTATCGCCGTTGTGCACATCGTTGCGAAGCGCTCCGGAAAGAGAGGCGGCGTGGCTCAGGCTTTTCCGGCGCACCGCCAGCATCACGAAGCAGCCGGCCATGGTGGCCTCATAGGCGATGGTGCGGGCGACCCCGCCGGTGCCTAAAATCACCACTCGGCCCTTCAGAGGAATCCCAGCTTGCCCTAGGGCGGAAAGAAAGCCGTCCGGGTCTGTGGTGTAGCCCTCCAGACAGCCATTGTTTTTTACGGTATTTACGGACTGGTATAGAGAGGCTTTTTGATCCATTTGCTTTAAAAAGGGAATGATCGCCTGTTTATGGGGAATGGTGATATTAAAGCCATCGAGAGACTTCAGCTCCTGAATTTTTCCGATCAGGTCCTCAGTGGGGATGTCGTAAACGCCGTAGTCAGCGTCGATGTCCCGCATTTCAAAAAGGCGCTTGTGGATAAACGGCGACATGGTGTGGCCGATTGGATGTCCGATTACCGCGTAACGTTTTTGGCTCATAGAATACACCCCTTAAAATTATGTGGATTTTTTTGAAGAAACTGCCGAAGATTTGTAAAATTGGAAATTTGTTATTGACAAAGCCTATTTTTACTAATAAGATGTGGATATAGAGTTTGGCGTGACAGGGGAAATCATCTGTATGATTCGATTGTACACGAAAAAAGCTGATTTGTCCATGTCATGTTCAGGAGAATGATTATTTTTTAGGAGGAATTACAATATGGTATTAGAAAAGGTCAAAGCGATTTTGAGCGAGCAGTTTGATGTGGAAGAGGATTCCATCACTCCCGACACCAACCTTTCTGAGGATTTGGAAGCGGATTCCTTGGATGTTGTGGATCTGCTGATGTCCATTGAGGATGAATTCGAAATCGAGGTTCCCGATGAGGAGATCGAGAACATCAAGACTGTTGACCAGCTGGTAAAATACATCGAAGCTAATATGAAATAAGTTTGCCCCGCTTTTATAATTAAAAACGGCAAATTCAAAAGCCGCCTTGTAGCAGTAGGAACAAGGCGGCTTTTTATTTTTGCGCCGCTTGAAAAAGAGCGTCCCCGCTTTTTCTGCTTCCGGCAGCGGAAAGAGGATATTACGGCGCGGTGGAAAAAACGCGGCGCTGCAATGCTGCGTGAGCTTAGGGAAGCGCCGCCTTTTATCAGGCTCGCTCTCGAACCTCCTGACAGGGAATCAGGGGGAAAAGCGGAGGGGATTTTCCCGGCGCGGCGCTTTTTTTGAATTCTTGTTGAAAATTGGGAAAACATTCTATATAATAAATTTATATGTGTTTCTAAACTATTCTAGTGTTTACAACACGAAAAGGAGAGAATTTCTTTGGGTGATTTTTCATTCTTAATCAACAGTGTGCAGAATATCACCGGGCCTATGGTTGTGATGTGGCTCATCGGCGGTCTTCTGATCTGGCTCGCCATTAAAAAGGATTACGAGCCGGCCCTGCTGCTCCCTATGGGCTTCGGCGCCATCCTGGTAAACCTGCCGGATACCGGCGTGCTGGGGGACAACGGCATTATCCAATGGCTTTACAACGTGGGGATCGGCGCCTCCGAGGCGTTCCCGCTGCTGCTGTTTGTGGGAATCGGCGCTATGATCGATTTCGGCCCCTTGCTTTCCAATCCTAAAATGCTGCTGTTCGGCGGCGCGGCACAGTTCGGTATTTTTATGACCGTCGTCCTGGCGGTGCTCTTAGGCTTCCCGCTGCGGGACGCTATGTCTGCGGGCGTCATCGGCGCGGCGGACGGCCCCACCGCCATTATGGTTTCTCAGGTGCTGAACAGTGATTATAAGGGCGCCATCACCGTGGCGGCATACTCATATATGGCTTTGGTGCCGATTATCCAGCCAATGGCTATCAAGCTGGTCACCACTAAAAAGGAACGGCAGATCCGTATGCCCTATAATCCCAAGTCAGTGTCCAGAACCACAAAGATTTTATTCCCCATTATCGTAACCCTGATCGCCGGACTGATCGCTCCCGACTCCATCGCCCTGGTAGGCTTTTTGATGTTCGGCAATCTGATCCGGGAGTGCGGACGGCTGGAAAACCTGTCTCTGACCGCCCAGGGCCCTCTGGCAAACCTGATCACCATTTTCTTAGGCATCACCATCGCCTTCCAAATGAAGGCGGATCAGTTCTTAACCTGGGGCACCTTGCTGGTCATGGCTCTCGGCCTGTTCGCCTTTGTATTCGATACCATGGGCGGCGTGCTGTTTGCCAAGCTTTTAAACATTTTCCTGCCTAAGGGCAGGAAAATCAACCCCATGGTAGGCGGCGCCGGCATTTCCGCGTTCCCCATGAGCGCCAGGGTGATCCAGAAGATGGCCTTGAAAGAGGACAACCAGAATCACCTGCTGATGCACGCGGTTGGTGCCAATGTGGCCGGACAGATCGGTTCCGTGGTAGCGGGAGGCATTATTCTTTCTCTGGCCCGCACCTTTGGCCTGCTGTAAGGAGGTTAGGACTATGATGTTAATGACGATGCTATACAATTTTTTAGATACGGCTTTCAACAGCGCCCTGGGCCCGGTGGATTTAGAGGATATTTGGAAATCCCTGCGGCTGATGCTGGAGGGCATGGTTGGCATCTTTGTGGTAATGGTGCTGATCTTTCTGGTAATCTTTATTTTAAGCAGAACCTTTGACCGTAAGAAAGACGACGATACCGATAAAAAGGAGTAATCACACATGGCAGAACAGAAGAAAATGGTAGAAGCCATCACCTCGATGGAGGAGGACTTTGCCAAATGGTACACAGATATCGTAAAGAAAGCGGAGCTGATGGATTATTCCAGCGTGCGGGGCTGCATGATTATCGAGCCTTATGGCTGGGCCATTTGGGAAAATATCCGGGATATTTTAGACCATGAGTTTAAAGAGCTTGGTCACGAAAACGTGGCGATGCCGCTGTTTATCCCCGAGAGCCTGCTTCAAAAGGAAAAGGACCACGTGGAGGGCTTCGCTCCTGAGGTGGCCTGGGTGACCCACGGCGGCGAGGAGGAGCTTCCCGAGAGGCTCTGCGTCCGTCCCACCTCGGAGACGCTGTTCTGCGACCATTACAAAAATATTATTCACTCCTGGCGGGATCTGCCCAAGCTGTATAATCAGTGGTGCTCCGTGGTTCGCTGGGAAAAAACCACGCGCCCCTTCCTCCGCTCCGTGGAGTTTTACTGGCAGGAGGGTCACACCATGCACGCCACCGCCCAGGAGGCGATGGAAGAAACTGAGCGTATGCTCAACGTTTACGCGGATTTTTGTGAAAAGCAGCTTGCTATTCCGGTGGTAAAGGGAAGAAAGACGAAAAAGGAACAGTTCGCCGGCGCGGAAGCCACCTATACCATCGAGGCCCTGATGCATGACGGCAAGGCTCTTCAGTCCGGCACCAGCCACTATTTTGGAGACGGCTTCGCGAGGGCTTTTGAGATCACCTATACAGATAAGGAGAACAAGCCTCAGTATCCCCACCAGACCTCCTGGGGCATGTCTACCCGGATCATCGGCGGAATCATCATGACCCACGGCGACGATAACGGACTGGTTCTGCCTCCCGCTGTGGCGCCGATCCAGGTGATGATTATACCGATTGCCCAGCATAAGCCCGGTGTATTGGAAAAGGCAGAGGAGCTGCGGGCAAGGCTGAAAAAGATCTGCCGGGTCCGGATGGACGACAGCGAGCAGAGCCCGGGCTGGAAGTTCAGCCAGTATGAAATGAAGGGTGTGCCGCTTCGTTTGGAGATCGGCCCTAAGGATATCGAGAAAAATCAGTGTGTGCTGGTGCGCCGGGATAACCGGGAAAAGACCTTTGTCTCTCTGGATGAGCTGGAGGCTAAAATTCCTGAACTGCTGGAGGCCGTTCGCCAGGGAATGTACGATAAGGCGCTGGCCCGCCGGGAGCAGATGACTTACACCGCTGTCAGCTTGGAGGAAATGAAGAAGACCGCCGATGAAAAGCCTGGCTTTATCAAGGCCATGTGGTGCGGCGACCAGGCCTGCGAGGAAAAGCTCAAGGAGGAAGCAGGGGTCTCCTCCCGCTGTATGCCCTTTGAGCAGGAGCACTTGTCCGATACCTGCGTTTGCTGCGGCAGACCCGCGAAAACTATGGTATATTGGGGCAAGGCGTATTAAAAATAAAAAGTGCCGGCTGACTGCCGGCACTTTTCGCTATATGGCTCTGGACGCCCTTTCAAAAGCGCCTGAATTTTCTCTTAGCATTTTTATCTCTGCGGCGAATTTTTAAAGAACCCTTGGGCCAGCGGCGGCCTTTGTTGTGAAGCCCCGCCCATTCTCCGCCGGCGGCCTGCTTTTAGAAAGCTGAGCTAAAATATCATCTGAATGCTCCGGAACCTTTGCGTCAATACTTCCGCGCTGGTGTGCCAGTGAAAACCCCAAAGCCCGGTTTTCCGCTGAGAAAATTCCGGTATGAGAATCCGCTTAAGCCCACAGCCTATTCCAGCGGGCTTTCACCACGCCGGCGAGCCTGCTGAACACATTGGAAACCGCCTGGGGATTCGCCCGGCCGCTGATAAAAATAGCGGTTGGGCCGTCGGCGCCGCCGATGATACCAATGCTGCCGGCCTCTTTCGGCCTGCCGATGATCTTGATGCTGTGCTGTTTGCCGCAAACGCGGTTGGAAACGGCCTCGCCCAGTCTCAGGATCAAAGCCGTGACGGCCACCATGCCGGCGGCTTTACAAAGAAATTTAAACATCGCAACTACCTCTTTTCGTATTATTTTCTGCCTGTTCGGCTTTGCGTTCAAGCCTCTGGCTCCAGCCTTTTGAAAGGTCCGATTTCGATCTTTGAACCGGCCATGGGCCTTCGCCTGGAATTTTCTGCGGGGCCTGCCTAAATTTGTCATAGCTTTGGTGCGGCTGGCCTTTTCCGCTCGGCTTTAATTTTATTACTTAAACCCGTTATAAGCCGCCGCTTATATTTTAAACGAAAGACAGCTTATGAAACTGTATACCTATTACTATAATGGATTTTAAAGGTTTGTCAAATACAAAAAAACGGAGGGATGTTTTTGGAAACGCCTTTATACACCGCGTTGACGGATTATCAAAAAAAGAAGTACGCATCCTTTCATACGCCCGGGCATAAAAATACAATAAGTTTTTTAAAATATAATCTATACGATTTGGATTTTACGGAACTGCCGGACACCGACAGCTTATTTGAAGCGGAGGGCTGTATTCTAAAAGCGGAGCAGACTGCGGCAAAGGCGTTTTCTACACTACTTTGCGTATTATCTGCCGGCGGCTGTACAATGTGTATCCAAGGGATGCTCCGGCTGGCGGCGCCCAGCGGGGGAAAGCTGGTGTGCAGCAGGATCATCCATCGTTCCGCCGTGAATACCATGGCCCTTCTGGGAATCGACCCCGTTTGGGTAATGCCGGAACCGAACGCGGGAGAGGGGCTTGCCGGGCGGATTACGCCGGAAGGCGTCCGCAGAGCCTTGGAGAAAAATCCGGAGGCGAAAGGGGTCTACCTTACCAGTCCTGATTATTACGGGGTGATTTGTGATATTCAAGGGATCGCCTGCGTATGTAAGGAATATGGGGTGCCGCTGTTGGTAGACAACGCTCACGGCGCCCATTTGGGCTATTTATCGGAAAACCTTCATCCCATCCATTTGGGAGCCTCTATGGCCGCCTGCTCGGCGCATAAGACGCTGCCGGTGCTGACCGGCGGAGCCTGGCTTCAGATCAACGACAGCCGTTATCTGGAGGGAGTAAAGGAAGCTATGAGCCTGTTCGGCTCCACCAGCCCGTCCTATCCGGTGATGGCCTCTCTTGATTTGTGCCGGGCCTGGCTTGAGGAGGAGGGGCAGAAGGCCTTTCAAACACTGGAACGCCGGGTTGGGGCGGTGAAGAAGCTGGCGGCGGCAAAGGGCCTCGGTATACCGGAGGGCCTGACAGACCCGGTCCGAATCACCCTTAATACCGCAAAGATTGGCCTGACCGGGCAGAAAGCGGCTCAGGGCTTCCGGGAATGCGGCGTGGAGCCTGAATATGCCGACGACGGCTTTGTGGTGCTGATCCCCTCTCCTTTCAATACAGAGGAGGAGTTCCTAAGGGTCGAGCGGGCGATTGAGTCCATGCCCGTGGGGGCTCCTCTTGCCATCGGGCGGCGGATTCCGCCGGTTTCGGGGCAGGCGGTTTCCCCCAGAAAGGCGGTGCTTTCTCCAAGCGAGGAGGTTCCAATGAATCTGGCGGTAGGCAGAATCGCGGCCCGGGCCTCTTGTCCTTGTCCGCCGGGAGTGCCGGTGGTGATGCCGGGCGAGGTGATTTCGGAAAAAGCGGCGGAGTTTCTAATTAGGTATGGCTTTTCTTCGGCAAAAGTGCTAAAATAAAAAGGGAAGGCTTCCTTCCCTTTGAAACAACTAAGATAGGGGGATTTCTCTATGAAGCTAGTACTTGCGATTGTAAGCAATGACGATAGCGCCGCGGTTTCCAGCGCGTTGACCAGAAACGGATTCCAGGTAACTAAATTAGCCACCACAGGCGGCTTTCTCATGGCGGGCAACACCACGTTTTTGACTGGTGTGGAGGATGAACAGGTGGATAAGGTTCTGGAGGTCATTGCGGAGAAAAGCAGCAAGCGGACCCAGATCGTTCCCAGCACCACCACGGCGGATGTGGGGATGTACTCCGCGTTCCCGGTACAGGTCACTGTGGGCGGCGCTACTGTGTTTGTCCTGAACGTTGAGCGGTACGAAAAGGTTTAACGGACGAATCATGGAATATCATTTGTCCCATGCGATGATTTTAGAGGGCCCTGATCCGGAGGCGAATCTGGCTCTGGCAGAGAAGCTGGCCCAGCAGGCGGTCTGTACCGCCGGGGGCCGGCGTCCCTGCGGCGTATGCAGAGATTGTGTGAAGGCCGCGGGCGGCAGCCATCCGGATATCGCCGTTTACGGCGGCAAAGGGGGAAGCCGTTCCTTTCACGTGGAGGAGGTCCGGCAGATCCGGGACTCTGCCGCGGTAATGCCCAACGAGGCCCAGGCCAAGGTTTATATCCTGGATGGAGCCGACCATATGACGGAGCAGGCCCAAAACGCCTTGCTAAAGGTGTTGGAGGAGCCGCCGTCCTACGTGATATTTTTGCTGACCTGCGGGGCGGCGTCCTCACTGCTGCCCACTGTCCGTTCCCGGGCGCAGATTTTCCGCGTCCAGAAGGAGGACAATCCTCAGACGGAGGAAAGCGAGGCGTTTTTGCTGGCGGAAAGCATGGCCAAGGCCGTTCCATCCGCCAGAGAGTATGATTTGGTTTCCAAAACGGGAACGCTAACCAAAGATAAGGAGCTTTTCCGCGCCGTGCTGAAAGAATTAGCATTGATTTTTCGAGACGCCTGCGCTTTGGCCGCGGGCGGGGAAAGCCAGGTTACAGCGTCGCAGGCCGCCGGCTACCTTGCCCAGCGGCTCACCCGAAAAAAGCTGATGGCTTTGCTGGAAGCGGTGCTGGAAGCCCAGGCTATGCTGGAAAGGAATGTAAATCAAACCCTTCTCGCCGCCTGGATGTGCGCGAAATTAAAATAACGGAGGTAAGAATGGCGGAAGTAATTGGAGTTCGGTTCAAGGAGGTAGGCAAGGTCTACTATTTTGATCCAAACGGCATTCAAATGAAAAAAGGCGATATGGCCATTGTGGAAACTGCCCGCGGTGTGGAATGCGGCGAGGTCGCGATGGAAAATCGTGAGATAGAGGATAAGGATATCGTTCATCCCCTGAAAAAAATGATTCGCAAGGCTACCCAGGGAGATCTCAAAAAGGTGGAGGAGAACCGGAAAAAGGAACGGCACGCCTTTGAGATTTGCGAAAAGAAAATTCTGGATCACAAGCTGGAAATGAAGCTGGTGGATGTAGAGTACACCTTTGACAACAATAAAATACTGTTTTATTTCACTGCCGACGGCCGGGTGGATTTCCGGGAGCTGGTGAAGGATTTGGCTTCTGTGTTCCGCACCAGGATCGAGCTGAGACAGATCGGCGTGCGGGACGAGGCGAAAATGATGGGCGGCCTGGGAATCTGCGGCAGGCCTTTCTGCTGCACCTCTTTTTTAGGAGAGTTTCAGCCGGTATCCATTAAAATGGCGAAGGAGCAAGGGCTTTCCCTGAATCCGGTAAAGATTTCCGGAACATGCGGCAGATTGATGTGCTGCCTGAAATATGAGCAGGCGGCCTATTCTGATCTGCTGAGAACCACGCCGAAAAACGGCGCGGTGGTAAATACCCCGGAGGGCCGGGGCGTGGTGGTGGATGTGAACCTTCTCACCGGGATGCTGAAGGTGAGGATGGATCGGGCGCCGGAGGCTGCGCCGATGTCCTTCCATGCCAAGCAGGTCAAGGTTATCAAGGATTCTCAGATCAAGGTGGCGAAAGAGGAAGTGGAGAAGCTGAAGGATCTGGAGGGTTAGTAACAGATTTTTCAACAGGAATTTACAAAAAAAGTAGTTGCTTTTTTAGAATCACATGATACAATAGAGATGATAAAAAGAAGGAGGTGTCTCTTTTATGGCATACAAGATTTCTGATGAATGTATTTCCTGCGGCGCGTGCGAGGCTGGCTGCCCGGTAAACGCAATTTCCGAGGGCGACGGCAAATACGTAATCGACGCCGATACCTGCATCGATTGTGGCGCTTGCGCGGATGCTTGCCCGGTGGGCGCTCCCCAGGCGGAATAATTAGGTACATGAAGAAAAAGGCGAGGCGGGTTTGCCCCGCCTTTTTTCTATCGGAAAGGGGGAGCGAAAGATGTTTCGCTGGGGCGAGCATTTGGAAGCGCTGGGCAACGGCGTTTCCGTTTTGGTCAACGAAACCCACCATTTCGGAACCGACACCATCCTTTTGGCGGACTTTTGCCTCCCGGTGAAAGGGAAGCAGGCGGTGGAGCTGGGAGCGGGATGCGGGGCGATTTCCATGATCTGGCTTAGAGAACAGCCTCCCGCCCACATTACCGCAGTGGAAATTCAGGAGGAAGCCGTGGACCTGCTGCGCCGCACGGTAAAATATAATGAAAAAGAGGAGCTGGTGACGGTGCTCCGGGAGGATCTGCGGCAGCTGCAAGGGAAGCTGCCGATGGGCGCCATGGACTTGGTGGCCTGTAACCCGCCCTATAAAACCGTGGGAGCGGGTTTGGTCAATGCGGAGGAGGGAAAAAGGATTGCCAGGCATGAGGTGGCCTGCACCATCGAGGATGTGTGTCTCAGCGCTGCGGGGCTGCTGAAATACGGCGGAAGCCTATTCCTCTGCCACCGGGTTGAGCGGATGTGCGACGTGATAGAGGCCATGCGGGAAGCGGGTCTGGAGCCGAAGCGGATGCGGCTTGTTCAGCAGAGGGCGGAAAAGCCTGCTAAGCTGTTTCTTTTAGAGGGCAAAAAGGGCGGAAGGCCCGGGCTTGTGATGGAGCCGGTTTTGCTGATCGAGGATGAAACAGGAGCTTACAGCGGCGAGATGAAGCGGATTTACGGCAGCTACCGAAAGGAGCAGGAATGAATTTTGCGCAAAGGATCTCGCAGGAGGGCACCGCCGTCAGAAAAGCGAAGCGGCACGGTATGAGAGGCGCGGCGGAATTGGCAGTACGAAATTAACAGCGCGGGTCTGCCCGCTGTTTTCAAGGATAGCCGCCGCTTTGCGCTGACGGAACAAGGATCATGCCCTGGGCTGCGGCGGTTTGGATTTTTCACAGCGGGAGCTGGAATGGACTTCCTTGAAAGGAAGCAAATACACAAAAGGCCGGACGCGGCCTTTACCGGAGGAAGAAAATGAGCGGAATACTAACGGTAGTGGGAACGCCCCTTGGGAATTTGGGGGACATGTCTCCCAGAGCGGTGGAAGCCCTGCGCCAAGCGGACTTTATTGCGGCGGAGGATACCAGGGTGACGCTGAAGCTGCTGAATCATTTTGAAATCAAAAAGCCCATGATCAGCTATTTTGAGCACAACCGGAAATTTCACGGAGAGCTGATCTGCCAAAAAATAGAGGCCGGGGAGAACTGCGCGCTGGTTTCCGACGCGGGAATGCCCGCGATTTCTGATCCGGGGGAGGACCTGGTGCGGCTTTGCGGAGAGCGGGGGATCACCGTCAGCGTGGTGCCCGGGCCAAGCGCCCTCATCGCGGCACTGGCGGTTTCCGGTCTGCCGACGGGAAGATTTACCTTTGAGGGCTTTCTATCCACGAATAAAAAGAGCCGGAGAGACCATTTGGAGCAGGTGAAAAACGAAACCCGCACCATGATCTTTTACGAGGCGCCCCATAAGCTCCACGCCTGCCTGCGGGATATGTACGCCGCCTGGGGAGACCGGAGGATTGCGGTGGTGCATGAGCTGACGAAGATCCACGAGGAGGTCATACGCACCACGTTAAAGGCGGCGGCGGCCCGGTATTCCGAGGGGAACATCAAGGGAGAATTTGTTCTGGTCATCGAGGGGGCCAAGCCAGAGGAGCTCCAGGAGGGGTACACCCTGGAGCAGGCGGTGGAAATCGCCGCCGGACTAATGCGGGAGCAAGGGATGTCCGCGTCTGAGGCGGCAAAAACAGCTTCCCAGCAGACCGGGCTGAAAAAGGGCGATATCTATAAAGGGGCGCTGGCCTTGAAATGATGTTTAAAAGAATATAATTCAGGCTGTGAAGGGCTTGTCATTGAGATAGGCATACCAGCGGGATTAGCTTATCCAATATCACGGAAAAGAGAAAAGCTGTAAGGCAAACTAAGTTCTGAATGCCTTACAGCTTTTTTTATTATCTTTTTTTCTTAGGCTTGGGCTTATAGACCTTAATATTGGTTTTCGTGCCTTCCGGGGCGTAAAATTTCATCTGCCAGCCCTCACGGTAAATCAGCACGTTGTCCGGCAGGTTATGAAGAGCCATGGCGTCGTTCACCGGATGATAGCAGGCCAGCAGGCTGGGAAGCTGGAACAGCAGAAACATCCAGAAAAACGGGCCGGAGCCGGTGCAGGCCATGCCGATAAAAAAACCGGCGGTGAACAGAACGGGCGGCAGGAGCAAATAAACATAAAAGGTCTTTTTGGTCCAGTAAAATTCTTTGATGCTGGCTACCGGAGCCATGGGGCGAAAACGGTATTTTAAGCGTTTCCCCTTGGAAACCACGGCGCAGCAAATCAAACGGACCAGCTCGTGGAGGTTCCACATCAGCAGCATCCCAAGCAGAACCGCGGCCAGGAAGGCCAACTGCTTCGGGGTGTCGATCAGGCCGGGTACCGCCAGAGTGAATTCCACGCCGCCTAAAACGATGGGGAAAGCGACCAGCAGAATATCGATAAAAAAAGCGGCCACGAACAGAATTACCGCCATCGGTCCCGGACTGCGGCGGTCGATAAGATAAACCGGAGTATAATCAACCGGCAGGGTTCTTACGCATTTCACTTCGTTTTCCATGTTGTCACTCCTTATACGTTAAACCGGAACAGAACCACGTCGCCATCCTGCATGACGTATTCCTTGCCCTCGGAACGAACCAGTCCCTTCTCCTTAGCGGCGGCTATAGAGCCGTTGTCTAGAAGCTCCTGATAGCCGATGACCTCCGCCCGGATAAAGCCGCGCTCAAAATCGGAATGAATTTTGCCGGCGGCCTGGGGAGCCTTTGTGCCTTTTTTAATGGTCCAGGCCCGAACCTCCGGCTGTCCGGCGGTCAGATAGGAAATCAGTCCCAGTAAAGAATAGCAGGCCCGGATCAGCCGGTCCAGGCCGGACTCCGTCAGCCCCATATCGCTGAGGAACAGTTCCTTTTCCTCCGGCTCCATTCCGGCGATCTCCGCCTCGATTTCCGCGCAGATCGGCAGCACGCCGGCGTGCTCAGAAGCGGCGATGTCCGCCACCACCTTATAGTAGGGGTTCCCCTCAATGCCGTTTTTAAAATCATCCTCGCTCATATTGGCGGCGTAAATGATAGGCTTGTTGGTCAGCAGCGCCACGGAAGAAAGCCACTCGCCTTCCTCCTCGTTACACTCCACAGAGCGGGCGGGCCTGCCCTGGTTTAAGGTATCCTTTACCCGCTGAAAGAAGTCATACTCTCCCTGGTATTTTTTATCCGCCTTTATCATTTTCAGCGTTTTGTCCATGCGGCGGTCCAGCATCTCGATGTCGGAGAGGATCAGCTCCAGGTTGATCGTCTCGATGTCCCGGGCGGGATCAATGCTGCCCTCTACATGAACGATATCGTCATTTTCAAAGCAGCGGACCACGTGGACGATAGCGTCCACCTCCCGGATGTTGGAAAGGAACTTATTGCCCAGGCCCTCGCCCTTGGAGGCGCCCTTTACCAGACCGGCGATATCCACAAATTCAATCACAGCCGGGGTCACCTTCACCGGATGGTAAAGCTCCGCCAGCTTGTCCAGCCGCGGATCCGGCACCGCCACGACGCCTACATTGGGTTCAATGGTGCAAAAGGGATAGTTGGCCGATTGGGCGCCGGCGTTGGTAATCGCGTTAAAAAGGGTGGACTTGCCCACGTTAGGCAAACCGACAATACCTAGCTTCATATGGTAAAACGACCTTTCGAGTTATTACTGATTTCTATTATAGTGATTTTCCGGGGCGGAAGCAACCAAAGAAAAGGAATTTACTCCCGGACGCTGAAAAATTTACGCTTTATTCAAAGCTTTTCTGTTCCTATCGGCCGCAGGCAGCCCCCTGCCGCCGGAAAGAGCTGCTTGTCACGGCTCAAATGAGGCCCAGCGGCCTGCCTTTTGCGATATACTGGAAAAGGCGGGACGCCAAACCCAGCCTGCCGTTTTATCTCTTGCTTTCTCCGCCGGAAAAGCAAGGCTGGCCGGTAAGGAAACAGGGCCGGCTTATTGCTTCGGCTCTTTCATGGTCAAGCCAATCCGTTTTTTAACCGGGTCTGCATTGAGAACCCAGACCTTGACGATGTCCCCGACCTTAAGCACCTCGCTGGGGTGCTTGATATATTTATTGCAGATTTGAGAGATGTGTACCAGCCCGTCCTGGTGCACGCCGATATCCACAAAGGCGCCGAAATCGATCACGTTGCGTACCGTGCCGGTAAGCTCCATGCCGGGCTTCAGGTCTTTCAGTTCCAAAATATCGGTGCGGAGCAAGGGGGGCGGCAGCTCGTCTCTGGGGTCCCGTCCAGGCTTTAGGAGCTCCTTAACGATATCCTGGAGGGTCGGCACGCCTACGCCGATCTGCTGAGCCACCGATTCCTCCCCTAAGGCCGCCACCTTGTCTGCCAGGCCGGACAAGCTGCCGTTTTTCACGTCATCCTCCTCAAAGCCGCACAGCTTTAAAAGCTCCTTGGCGGCACCGTAGGATTCGGGATGGACGCCGGTGTTGTCCAGCACGTTTTTGCTTTCCGGCACCCGCAGAAAACCGGCGCACTGGACGAATGCCTTTGGCCCCAGCTTGTTGACCTTTTTCAGCTCGTTCCGGCTGGTAAAGGCCCCGTTTTCCTCCCGGTACTTGACGATGTTTTTCGAGACTGCGGCGCTCAGGCCGGAGATGCGCTCCAGCAGGGAGGGGGAAGCGGTGTTCAGATCCACGCCTACGTTGTTGACGCAGTCCTCCACCACGCCGCCCAAAGCTTCATCCAGCCGCTTTTTGGGCATGTCGTGCTGATACTGCCCCACGCCGATGGCCTTGGGATCGATTTTTACCAGCTCCGCCAGAGGGTCCTGAAGCCGGCGGGCGATGGAGACGGCGCTCCGCAGGGTCAGGTCGAACTGAGGAAATTCCTCCGCCGCAAGCTTGGAGGCGGAATATACCGACGCGCCGGCCTCGCTGACCACCATATAGGCGCAGCGTTCCTTGTCCTGCTGGGGAAGGTTCGACAGCACCTCCGCGGTGAACATTTCCGTTTCCTTAGAGGCGGTGCCGTTGCCGATGGCGATGACCTCCACCTGGTATTTCTGAATCATCCGGGATACCAGGGCTTTGGCCTCCTGAACCCGGGACTGGGAATGTGTGGGATAAATGACGCCGGTATCCAGTACCCGGCCGGTGGCGTCCACCACCGCTACCTTGCAGCCGGTGCGGTAGCCCGGGTCAAGGCCCATCGCCACCTTGCCCTTGACAGGCGGCTGCATCAAAAGGTTTCTCAGATTCACGCTGAATACCTTAATGGCGGCCTCCTGGGCGTTCTCCGACAGGGTAGAGCGCAGCTCCCGTTCCACCGACGGAAAGATCAGGCGGGTGTAGGCGTCCAGGGCGGCCTCCGAGACCGCCTCATAGCAGGGGGAAGGCCCTTTGAGCGCCACGGAATTGACGATATTCATGGCCTTGTCCTGGTCCAGTTCAAGAGAAACCTTTAAAAATTCTTCCCGTTCTCCCCGGTCGATGGCCAAGACCCGGTGGCCGGCGATTTTTGCCGCCGGCTCCCGGTAATCGTAATATTGAGAGTAAACCGAATCCTCATCAGGCTTCGCCGCCCTGGATACGACTACGCCCTGTGACAGGGCGATCACCCTGAGGCGCCGGCGGATGCCCGCGTCGTCGGAGATTTCCTCCGCGATAATGTCCAGGGCGCCGGATAAAGCGTCCTCCGGGGTTTCCACTTCCTTTTCCGGGTTGACAAATTCCGCCGCCATATCGATGGGATAGGGAGAATCCTTTTCCTGGGCATAGATCCGCTGGGCTAAAGGCTCCAGTCCCCGTTCCTTCGCCTTGGTGGCACGGGTCATCCGTTTAGGCCGGTAAGGCCGGTAAATGTCCTCTACCTCCGCCAGCGTGGCGGCGGCGTCCAGGGCGGCCTGGAGCTCCCCGGTCATAGCTTCCTGGGCGGCGATGGCCTCGCCGACCTCCTCTTTTCTTTTTTGCAGGTTTCTTAAGTAGTCCAGGCGTTCGCTGAGCTCCCGGATCACCTGGTCATCAAGGGTGCCGTGGGCTTCCTTGCGGTAACGGGCGATAAAGGGGATGGTGTTTCCCTCATCCAGAAGCTGGATAACATTGTTCACCTGCCAGGGCTGTAAGTGAAATTGATCGCAGAGTACGGTGGTAAAATCCATAGCTGAGTCCTCCTAAGCAATAGGTAACGATATAATTGCAGTCGAGCCGCGAGGCGCGGAGCCAATCCGGCTAAAGGGAAATGATCCAGGAAATCAAAGTGCACACGCCGAAGATCAGCGGCTGGTGAATAAGATATAAAATCAGGGCGTGGCGGCCCATCCAGCTCAGGGATGTAAACCGCAGACGATAGGTAAAGTCCGGGAACTTGCCGTTCCTGGCCCAGCGGCCGATGTAGGTGCCGCAGAAAAAGAGAAAGATCCAAGGGAACAGAGGGAAATAGTCGGCGGAAAAGAAATCGGCGCGATGGATGCCCAGAGGGAACAGCCAGCCGAATTCATACCATCCGGCTGGAATTTTCCACGCCAGAGTGCCGGGCAGGCCGAGGTATCCGTCGGATACCGGCATGGTGATTAAGAAAAGCACCGCGCAGACGGCCAGGCCCAAGATCAGGGGGATCCTGTCCCAAAGCTTCTGCCCCAGGCCGAAGACGATCATGCAGACCGACAGCATATGCAGGATCCCGAATACGATCAGCTCGCTGGGAATGATAAAATAGGTCACCAGGGTCAGCGCCAGAGCCACGCCCAGAAGCTTCAGGCCTCGGATCAGATTGCTGTGGGAAAGCTGGCTGGAAATTCCTGAAATGAGGATAAAAAGCCCGGCGAAAAAAGGCTCCGCCGGAGAGAAGAACACCAGCAGCTTGGTTCCAAGCTCCCAATGGAACAGCATGGACATGGTGTAAAAGGCGTGATAAAAAATCATCAGCAGAACGCAAAGGCCCCGGATTTCATCCATCAGATGGATGCGGCCCTTCCGGCTGATTCTAGCGGCAGCGGGCAAGCGATCACCTGTTTCGTTATCAGATTGGACCAAGATAAAACGAGATAGTCCTAATTTTTAGAATACCATAAAAGTAAAAAAAACGCCACGCTTTTTTGGCCTTTTTCTCAGGCCTTTCCGCTGGCCTTTTCGATTGTTTTCTGAAAAACGGCTTTCCAGCGAGCCCAAGGAAAAGCAAAAGCGGAACCGGGCGGCTGGAAAGCCGGCCTCTCGGTGAGAAAACGGTTTGATCGGCTCAGGAAAGGCGGAAGCAATGATGCTGCTGTGCAGGACCGGCCTTTTTTGCTTGAGATGAAAAAGGGGAAGGGGCGGCGCGAATTCCGCGCCGCCCCTTTGAGAGAGTGGATCAAAAAATATCTGTAACAACTTGGTTGGTGTCAGCTGAACGAAACGCCGCTTCCATCACTTTCATAACCTTCATCACCTGCTCATGGGTGACAAGCTGGGCCTCCTCTCCGCGAATGGCCTTAGCCACGTTGCGGTAGAAGTCCCTTACGTCGGAGTGCAGGACCGGCAGGGGATATTCTAAAATGGTGTCGTCCGTCCGGGGAGCCATGGTCTTGGTCAGACCGGCGGCGGTCACGACGGGAACCGCGTCCCGGTTTTCCCAATCGGATACCATGACGATCCTGCCGTTTTCCGCGAACCAGTCGGGCATAACAGCGGTGCCGTTGTTTCCCTGCATATACCAGCGGGGCAGATTGATGAAATTGCTGGTGCCTACCTCGACCTGGACGTTGAGCCCGCCCTCAAAATCCAGGAAGATTTTGAAGCCGTCGTCCACATCGTCGTTGGTCACATGGGATAAAATAGCGTAAACGGAGCGCAGGGGTTTCTCAACCATCATCATGATCTGGTCCAGCATATGGACGCCCCAATCCAGCACCATGCCGCCGCCGTGCACCTTGGCGTTGCGCCAATCGCCGGGAATCCCGCGGGAGCCGTGGACTCTGGTCTCGATATTGAACACAGGGCCCAAAGTGCCCTCGTCGTAGATTTTTTTCATAGTGAGGAAATCCTCATCCCACCGGCGGTTTTGATGGACGGTAAACAAAACTCCGTTTTTCTTAGAAGCGTCGATCATATCCTGGAGCTGCCGGCTGTTCAAGGCTACCGGCTTTTCACAGATAACGTTTTTACCGGCTTCCATCGCCTGGATGCACACATCCCGGTGCTGATCATTGGGAATCGCCACAGTCACCAGGTCTACCTGGGGATCGTTGAGCACCTCCTCAAAGGAGCTGTAAGCGTGAAGCCCCTTTTCCTCCGCCAGCAGGTTTCTGCCGGGAAGAATGTCGTACACTCCCAGAAGGTTAATTTCCTCCATGGTTTTAAGCTGCTGAGTATGCCAGCCCCCCATGCCGCCATACCCAATGATAACAGTGCCGCATTTTGCAATCATTGTGTCATACCCACCTTTTCTTGAATAATAATGTCTTTTAGAAATCCGCAGGCCTTGGCTAACCCCTCCGACCGGTTCATTAAACCGTCCTCATGCTCCACGCTGATCACATGGTCATAGCCTGCCAGCCGCAGATTGCTGATCATATCTTTCCAATACAGCGGGCCGTTGCCGTAGCCAACGCTTCGGAAGTTCCAGGACCGCGTTTCCTGTTCCCGGTAAGGCTTGGTGTCCAGCACGCCGTTGACCGCCGTATTGTAAGGATCAATTTTAGTATCCTTGGCGTGAAAATGAAAAATCGCGCCCTTTAAGGCCCGGATTACCGCGATAGGATCCATGCCCTGCCAGATCAGATGGCTGGGATCCAAATTGGCGCCGATCTGCTCTCCCACGGCGCGACGCAGGCGCAGGAGCGACTCTGTATGGTAGACGCAGAAGCCCGGATGCATTTCCAGAGCGATTTGAGTAACGCCGTGCTCAGCGGCGAAGGCCGCCGTTTCCCGCCAATAGGGAATGAGGACCTGGTTCCATTGGTAGTCCAGAATCTCCTGAAAATCCTCCGGCCAGGGACAGGTGACCCAGTTGGGATAGTGGGCGTCAGGATCGCTGCCGGGGCAGCCGGAAAAGGTGTTGATTCGGCGGAGCCCCAGCCGCTGGGCCAGCAGGATCGTGTCCCGTATGGTTTTATCATAGGCCCGGGCCGTCTCAGGATTGGGATGGACCGGATTGCCATGACAGCTTAAGGCGCTGATTTCCATGTGGTGTCTGTCAATGGTCCGCTGAAATTCCCGCAGAGCGCCGGCGTCATTCAAAAGAATCTCCGGGTTGGCGTGGGAATGTCCGGCGGTGCCGCCGCAGCCCAGCTCTACCGCCTGGACGCCAAGGCCCTGCAAATAATCCAGCGCCGTTTCCAAGGGCTGATGGTCTAGGATCGCGGTGAAAACGCCTAGCTTCATGTGCCTTCCTCCTCTGGTTTTACAGCTTTTCGGGTGGTTTCCCGGAAAATTAACTCGTGAGGTACAAAGATGGTCTTGCTGGGAGCGGTTAAATCCTCCATTTTTTCAAACAGCAGCTCAGTTGCCAGCTTTCCCATCAGATAGCCGGGCTGCTGTATCGTGCTCAAGGTCGGGGTAATCATCCGGGAGATGTCCGTGTTGTCAAAACCAAACACATCCACGTCTCTGCCGGGGATTTTTTGGAGACGCAGGAGCCGCTGAACCACGCCGGCTGCAATCACGTCGGAAATAGCAAAAATGGCGGTGGGCGGATCGGAAAGAGCCATCAGCCGCCCGCAGGCCTCCGCGCCGGAATCGAAGGAGGAATCGCACGGCTGCAAATACTCGGGACGAATCGGCAGGCCGAATTGGGCTAACGCCCTTTTGTAGCCCTGGCCCCTGAGCTTTCCGTGAGAGGCCTCCGGCTCATATACCAAGGCGATCTTTCGGTGCCCCGCCTGTATCAGAGAGGATACCGCGTCATAAGCCGCTCTCACATTGTCGATAGTCACCGCCGAGGCTTTGGCACCCTCCAGACTGCTGATGCAGAAGGTGATAGGATATTTTTTTGAAAGCCGGTCAATGGCCTCCGGCGTCTGCTCAGAATTAAAAAAGATAATTCCGTCAATACTCTTGTTGTATAGAAACTCTATGTAGCTTTGCTCAATCTGAGGGTCGCTTCTGGTGGTGGACATCATCACCTGATAGCCTCTGGCCTGAACGCTTTCCTCGATTCCCTGCATGACGCTGGAAAAAAACTGGTTGAGAACCGACGGCAGAAGCACTAGGATTTTTTTGGTTGCGCTGACCCGAAGATTCCGGCCTAGCGTGTTAGGGGTATAATCCAGCTCCTTGACCACTTTTAATACATGCTCCTTTGTCTTTAGAGCGACGCGCTTATCGTGGTTCAGCACCCTGGAAACGGTGGCAACAGATACGTTTGCCGCTTGAGCGACCTCTTTAATCGTCAGCATAAACGTCACCTTTCTGTAATCGTTTACAAGCGAATTATAAAACATCCTCCCTTAATTTTCAATTGACAAATCCCACAGGATTTAAGTGGGAATTTTGACCGTATTTACTAGGAAAAATCAGGATGAGAGAGAAAAAGAAAGCACAGCAAAATCGGACAAAACGGCAGGACCAAAAGCCAGCCTGAATTGTCCAATTTTGCTGTGTTTTGTGTAAACGATTAAACCTTCTTTTTCATAGAAATGTGGGGAACATGCTCATCGGGATAAGTGGAGCCAAAGGCCTGGTAACCGTTTTTCTCATAAAATCCCTGGGCCTGCACCTGGGCGGAAAGCTGAAGCTCCCTGGCGCCCAGCTCCCTGGCCTTTTCTTCCAGCTTTTTCAAAACCAGAGAGCCAATGTGCTGTTTTCGATAATCCCTTTCCACCGCGATTCTTCCCAGGTGGTAGCAGCCTGAGCCGGCCGGCGTTTCGAACACTCGTCCGGTTCCGCAGGGAAAGCCGCCTTCAGAGATCAGCACGTGCCAAGCGGTGCGGTCAATGTCGTCAAACTCATTTTGGAAGCCCTGCTCGGTTATGAAGACCTTCCTTCGAAGCTCCTTGGCCAGGGGCAGAGCGTCTAAGCCCCGGGAAAATTGAATTTGATACAAGCTATCACCTCAATTGCCTCTTTACAGGCGGATTTTTCTCAAAGCTAAACATCCAGCCAGTTGCAGCAGGCGTCGTTTACCAGCTCCCACATCTTATGCAGGTCGCCGCCTTTCAGCTCATAGGTTTTGTCGTCTATGGCGGCAATGCCCGGCAAGGCCTTTATTTCAGGCCGAACCTGGCCCCGGAAAGTAAACCTTAAGGTGTAAGGCGCCTGAAGCGTTACAGGAGCGATTTCAGAGGCGTGCTTTACCGCGTCTCTGGCCTGACGGTAAATTTCCTCCTGTGTTTCACAGGCGGGATAACACACGGCGGTGTTCCGGTAGCCGGAGGATTCCTTCACTACGGCGCAGCGGGTGTCTGGGGAGAGAGCCAGGGCTTCCTTTTTCGCCGCCAGATCGCCGGTAACCAGAAGCAAGGGGACGCCGTATTGGCCGGCGATCAAAGCTTCCATACCGATTTCACCAACATCGATGCCGTTAACGGTAAACATGCCGTCGGAAAGCCAGTAGGCGTGGCAGAGCACGGAATCCCTTGTGAAGGGCATCGCATGGTTGCCAAGCATGAACAAGCCGTCATAGCTTTTACCCATGCGAAACTCCTCGGTCAAAACAGGAGGCTTGCCTGCGATATGGCGCACATAAGCGGGCAGGCGGTCGGTAAAGATATTGCGTCCGCTTTCGTGCATGTCATAAACGACAATCTCATCGACGCCGCCGTCATGGGCGCCTTCCACCGCCGCCAGCAAGTCGCCCATCAGAAGCTCGCGGGCTTCGTCATAGGCGGGGTTGCCTGGCTTTGTCTGGGCCCAATGATAAACGCCGGTTAACCCTTCGATATCGGACACCATAAAAATTCTCACAGCAAATCCCCCTTTTACGATTTAAAACGTTTTTTTGCACCTTTATTTTACTCCGAATATGCTAAAATGTAAATACCAGATCCCCTTTGCGTACCGAAAAAGGCAAACGGATTCAGGCCGGCCGTCTCCTGATTTTTCTCAAGGGACTTTACCAAAGAGCTGTTATGATTGACTTTTTTTTGTGCGGCTTTTATAATAAATATAAAAAAGAACAATGTTCCGTATTAAAGAACAATAAATGGGCTGAAGCAGCGGAAGCCGCCGCTGTGACATAAAAGGGTAACCGCCCCTTTGGGTGCGGCGGAAAATTTTATCATCAGAAAGGGTTGGAGACAATGGAAAAGCTTTTAGTGGGAAAAACCGCTATCGTGACGGGAGCGGCCAGGGGCATCGGAAAGGCAGTGGCATTGAAATTCGCCCGGGAGGGCGCTGATGTCGTAATGCTGGATATTCTGGAAAAGGAACTGAAGGAATCCAAGGCTGAGGTAGAGGCGTTTGGAACCAAGGTGGAGGCGATCGCGGCGGATTTAACGGTGGAAGGCTTGGTAATGGATACGGTAGATACTGTAGTGCGGAAATTCGGCACAGTGGATATTTTAATGAATTGCGCCGGAATCTCCCGGGAAATGCCCCTGAATGAAATGTCCATGGAAACCTTTGATAAAATCATGGAGGTCAATCTCCGCTCGGTAGTGCTGATGATTAAAGCGGTTCTGCCGATCATGATCCAAAATAAATGCGGAAATATCTGCTCCATCGCCTCCGGAGCGGCTCTCCGGGGACTGCCGGGCAGCTCCGCTTATTCCGCCTCTAAGGCAGCGCTGCTCTGCCTGAGCCAGGCTCTGGGCGATGAGCAGCGGCCTAACGGAATCCGGGTTAATGTGATTTGTCCCGGCCCGGTAGATACGGAAATGTTCCAGAAATCCGCGGCGAGGGAATTTATTTTAAAAGCGGGCGGGGATCTGTTTTCCCCGGATACTGTGGCCAACGGCGCTCTGTTTTTAGTGTCCGAGCTTTCCCAGGGCGTCAGCAGCCAGGTGCTGACGATGCGCGGCTTTAACCGGTGGTAAACACCTAATTTAAGCACCTAAGAACCAGAGAAGCCTTCTGCAAACAGAACTGGCTGTCGGAGATATTCCGGGGGGCAGGCTGGTTTTTCTGCCGAGAACAAGCCGGGAAAGGGGCCGGATTGTTCCCGGCTTGCCCAGTCAAGCTCTCTTTCCCGCTCATAGATGCTCTTAACGGGGGACATGGATTCTGGGGCTGGCGTTCCCGCTGACGGCCAAACAGCAGTGCATAATGAATTAACGGGAGCAAAACAAAAACTCCGGGATGGAAGCATCGCTTCCATCCCGGAGTTTTTTTATGGGAAGGGAAACCGCAGGCTTGTCCGAACTATCGAAGACGCTAGGGAAAGCTGTTTCAGTTCAAGAAATACCAACTGTGGTTTTTATTATGACGAACGACAGGCGTTTGATTCGGTTTTCTGCTGTTCTTGCTTTTTACCGCGCCGCCCTTTTCCCGCTGTTTAAAATAAATCGGCTGTGGTCCATAAAATATAATAAAAAGGTACTGTTGAAAAAATCCTGAAATCCTGTTATTGAAGTGCTTTGCGAATTTCCAGGAGTTGTGTTAGAATATTCCTGCGTCTCTGAGAATTTGCCTGCCGGGCGCGAGAAGGTATATGGGGTGATCAAGTTGGAAAAAGACAATACGGAACAGCCGAAAATGAAATCTCTGGACAAGGCTCTGAAGCTTTTAGAGTGCTTTGGCTCCGTCACCCCTGAGCTGGGGATCACGGAGCTCGCTAGAATCCTGGAGCTGCATAAAAGCAATGTGTTTAATATTGTGGCAACCTTTGAACAGCATGGATATCTGGAAAAGAACAAGGCTACCGGGAAATACCGCCTGGGGTTGAAGCTGCTGGAGTTTTCCTATTTGATTAATGAAAATTTAGGGTATCAGCGCGTGTTGTATGACATTATGAAGGAGGTTTCCAATGAATTGGGGGCCATTACATATTTTGCCGTTTTGCGAGGGCAAAAGGTCTTTTACCTTTGCAGCGCCTACCCGCATAAAAAGGACAATCATTTTCCCTATCGGACCATTATTGGCGAAACCGCGCCGCTGTATTGTACGTCGCTGGGAAAGGTGATGATGGCGTTTATGCCTTCGGAAGAACTGGAGGCTTATCTTACGCAATCAGTTTCCTTTCACACCTTTACACGATATACCATAACCGAGCCGGACCGGCTGAGACAGGAAGCCGCCTTGATTCGAGAAAAAGGCTTTAGCGTGGATAACGAGGAACATGAGTATGGCGTGAAATGTGTGGGCGTGCCTGTGCTGCTGCCGGAAAGCAGCCAGGTCGCTGCTTTCAGCGCCTCAGGTCCGGCTTCTGCTTTTGACGGCTCAGATTTGGAGCAGAAAGCCAAGGCTTTAAAGGAAGCCTCTTTTTTAATGCGGGAAAGGCTCCGAACCCTTGCATGAGGGTTCCCTGCGGATTCCCGTTTGAAGGGTTGAATCTTGTGCTGGAAAGAACAGCATAGAACGGATCTCATGCCGTTTCGGCTAATAAAATGATACAGTAAAGCTTTCTCTGCGGGTTTGCCTAACCGTCTGTTTCGTTTATTTCTTCCTTTGTGGAAAAATTTTTGCTTTATGCTTTTTAGGGGGCGGCCAGTAGGAATTTGTAAATGCTTTTTTATCAATTTATAAAGCAAAGAAAAGCCTCTCTTGCTTTTGAATACAAGAGAGGCTTTTTAATCTGTGCGGTATGCCGTATGAAAAAGCGGATTATATTAAAATGCCGCTGAAAAATTTTTTAAGCGGCATTGGCGTCTTCAGGCTTATTAGCTGTTACAGCATCCGCGTTTTCCACACAGCCCTCCTGGTAATCTTTTCTGCTGAAAACCACAGCAACGGTTTTTAATAATATCTTGAGATCCAGAAAGAAGGAAATATGCATGAGATATTCCGTATCTAAATTTACCTTGCTTTCCTCATCGACCAGATCTCTGCCGTTTACTTGGGCATATCCGGTTACGCCGGGGCGAAGACTGTATACGCCTCTTTTTAAACGCTGTGAATGGATCTTTTCTTCCGCTAGGATTAAAGGGCGAGGCCCAACAAGGCTCATTTCTCCTTTTAAGACGTTGAGCAATTGAGGAAGCTCATCCAAACTGGTGACACGAAGAATTTTTCCGACTTTTGTAATGTAGTGGCCGGGGTTTTTAAACTGATTCGTGGCAACGTTATTAGGCGTATGTTTATACATGGTACGGAATTTATAAACGCGAAACGGCTCGCCGCCTCTGCCTACCCGTTCCTGACGGAAAATGACAGAGCCAGAGGATTCCAGCTTAATTGCCAGCGCACATATGATAAAGATAGGGCTGAGCACCGCTAGCAATAAAAAGGATAGTACAATATCCAATGACCGTTTTACCACGAAATAGGCTTTTTGATTTTCTGAAAACATGTGAAGCTGATCTGAATTCTTTACGTTTCCTTGCTTTTGATACGGAGATGATTGAATAGAACCGCGCTGAAGCGCCTCTTTCAATGCCATCCGATCTCCTCCTTGATTTCTTTAAATTTATGAAGTCGAGGTTTTGGGCAAAACCTATGCAAAATCAACCGACCACGGCGGGAATTGCGCTGCTTTTCCAAAAGACAAACCGGCTTGCGTTCGACAAATTTCGGATCCTTTGTATATTCTACTCGGGCAAGCATATGTTGTCAACCGCTTTCCCATAGGAAATCGCAGGATAAAAAGAATCTGATTCCAGCCTTGTAAAACAAAGGAAATTTGAGTTCTAACAATTCCTAAAAGGCCAATAAAAAATATCCACCGGAAGAACGCCAAATCAAAACATAAGGATCTTCTTTCTATAAAGAGTTCCCGCAAAGTTCTGGAAAAATCGCAATAAAAAGTGGATATTTTTTATTTTAATAATCTATAATTAAACAGACAGTAAAATTTGCTTAAAAAAAGGCGTTTATTTTTCTTTTTCACAATAATATTTGCTGTTTTACCAGTGTCTTGGATTCTATACAATTATAGCTTAATCCTTAATTTATGTCAATAGAAGTCGAATTTCATTATCTTCTGTCGGCGATCTGGAACAAAAATGCGGTTACAATTTAGTATAACGGATTTTTCATCAAATAGTAAAGTTTTGAAAATTAAATATTTCTCTTAGTGGATGGCGTCTAATGGGGAATTTGTTGCTTCTGCCTTTTAACCATAGGCATGTGACTTTAAATCCATAGATTGGGCGATATAAAGTAAAATCTAAAACGATAGTATACATAAAAACCGTAACGTTTAGAATTTTTTATGTTTAAATTTTTGCGTATTTTTAAAATAAACAAACAGAAAATATTAAAAATAATATATTTTATTATTGACTTTTTTGATATTGTATGATATTTTTATCTTAACGTTAAGATATGAGCGGTAAGCTTTAGCGCAGGTTAAGCAGCTTCTTTTCGATGGGTGCTGCTGTAGGCTGGATTTCTCATTGGAAAATTATAGAGAAGAAACCTAAGGCTGTTTTTTGGGGCTCTCGCTGTGCACGGAAGATTTCGTAATAGCCGCATTTTACGATTGACCACAAAGGGGGATAAGTTGAATATGGTATCCATTAAAGACGTGGCGAAGGAAGCTGGTGTTTCGGCCACTACGGTATCAGCGGTGGTAAATGGGCTTGATTGCGTAAAACCATCCACAAGAGAAAGAGTATTAGAGGCGATCGATCGCTTAGGCTATATTCCCAATGTATCCGCTCGGGAGCTTGTAACGAGAAAAAAACAGAATATCGGGCTGATTACCATGACCTATGACCGATATGAGTCCAGACGGCACAGCAAGGATGGCAGCGAGGATATTTTTTATACCGAATACATATTAAAAATAGCGGAATGCCTGGAAAATATGGGGTATGGGCTGCTGCTGGAAAATTTCTACTATGAATCAGGAAGCAAAAGGCTTCCGAAGCTTATTGTACAAAAACGGGTAGACGGAGTGATCGTGGTTGGTTCCCTTTACACCAAGGAGTTTATCAAGCTTTTGAGAAAATACATTCCGGCAGTAGTAGCGCTGGGCTGCCCAAGCGAATTTTCAGATTATGTGCGCAATGATTATACGGAGTCCGTAACATTGCCGATCCGTTATCTGATCGCGAATGGCCACCGACGGATTGCCTATGCCAGCGGAGACCCGCTGACCAGCGCTTATCACTATAAGCTGTTGGGATATCAGATGGCTCTGGAAGAGGCCGGAATTCCTTACCGGGAGGATTATGTTTTCGAAAGCAAGTATCTGGCCACAGAAGGCTACTGCGTAGCCCGGAAAATCATGGAACTCCCAGAAGAAACACGCCCTACGGCGGTAATGTTTGCCTCGGACATTATTGCGGCAGGCGCCTATCAATATTTTTACGAGAACCGGATCCGAATCCCTGATGAAATCTCAGTGGTAGGCTATGAAAATCTGCCAATTTCCTGCCTTTTGTGCCCACCCTTGACTTCGGTTGACTGGCACAAGGACCGTATGTCGGAAGAAGCGTGCAATATCATGCTGAAGCGTTTGGAGAAAAGCGGCGGCGAACAGCTTGGCATTGTGATTCCTTGCAATATTGTAGAGCGTTCTTCGGTGAGAAAAATAGAGTAAGGCTTTTTTAGCCTAAAATCGTAACGTTAAGATTTCTGTTTGACAAGACTGCAGCTTGGCAAATGGGAACGAAATAAATTTTTAATTCAGAATCGGAGGTAATGAAAAATGGCAAAGAAGTGTATCGCTTTTCTTTTGGCTTTGGCAATGCTCCTCTCCTTTGCAGCCTGCGCGTCCGGAGAAGAAGAGGCTCCGCAGGGCAGCGGTTCTCCGGGGGAAAGCTCTGAAGCGGAAAACAACGGGGAATCGAAAGAAAGCCTGAGCGGTAGTGTGACAATGTGGACTTTCTTAGATGTGAATGCCGACAACGGGCGCTCAAAGGTTTTGAAGAAGCTGATCGAGCAATTTGAAAAAGAAAACTCCGGTGCGGCCATTACGGTGGAGACCCAGGAATGGACCACAATGTCGGCCAAAATTATCGCAGGCCATGCCGCAGGCAGCTGCCCGGATATCTTTATGATTAATATGGCTAATTTAGGAGAGGCCATCGCCTCCGGATGTATGGAGCCTTTGGAAAACCTATTTTATGATGACTGGACCGACGAGCAAAAAGCCGACATAGACAACGAACTGTTCCGGGCAGGCTGCGACGGGACCTACCACTATGAAATTCCCTTGTTTTCCGGCACCTTTGGCATTATGTACCGGAAAGATCTGTTTGAAGAATTTGGCATCAAGGCAGAGGACATTAAAACCTGGGAGGATTTGGTAAAGGCCGCCCAAACGCTGACCTACGTTAATGACGCTGGCCTTCAGGTATGGGGCTACGGCGTTGGTTACGCCACGGATGTCACAGACCCTCACGGCGTGCTGCCCACCGTACTCTTCAGCCAGGAGGGCGGAATCTTTAACGAGGACGGCACTCCGAACGACTGGTCGGGGGAGCAGGGGCAGGCAGGTTTGCAGTTTCAGATCGATCTCATCGACAAATACAAGGTTACGCCGGAAGCCTGCGTGGCAAAGACCTCTGAGGAAATTTACAATGATTTTGAGGCGGGACAGTACGCAATGATTTCCGGCGGTTCTGTACGGGTTCCCACAGTAAAAGGGCTAACTGCTTTTGATCCTGACGATGTGGGCTTTATGGCTTATCCCGCGTGGAACGAGGGCGAGGAGCACTCGATTGCCAATGCGTATTCGTGGAATACGGCGGTTTGGTCTGGTTCCCAGGTGAAAGAAACGGCGGGGGCCTTCCTGGAATATCTGGTGTCTCCGGAGGCGGATAAACTGTGGTGCACTGAAGCCCAGCAGATTCCCGTTTTAAATTCCACTCTGGAAAGCTGCGCGGAATTTATTGACACGCCTGATAATGAGTTTATGATTACCACCAGCGACATTTATGCCAACTCCGCGCTGGTGTTTTCCGGCTCCTATCCGATCACAGGCTTCGCACTTGACCTGCAAAACGCTATGATTTACGCGTACTCTGACGGTTATACGGTGCCGGAGGCTTTGGAGCAGGCCGCAAAGGATTTCACGGACCGGAATGTGTCTCGATAAGGGAAAATAATGCGAAACAGATCCCGCGCTGTAGGAACGGCGCGGAGGATGAAAAAGCTTCCGCGTCCCGTTCCTTTCGGATGAAGGAGTTGAATGAAATGGAAACTAGGGATATGCCGCCGTTGCGCCGCGCGCAGTGGAAGAAAAAATTTTTCCCCTATCTTCTCATGTCCCCCACCTTGCTGCTGGTGCTGATTTTTTTAATTATCCCTTTGGCCTTTGCGTTTTACTGCAGTCTATACCGATGCGATTATATGCAATTCTCCAAATTCATGGGGCTGCAAAACTATGCCGACGTCTTAATGGACCCGGATATCCTGGCGTCTATCGGAAGATCCTTTTTTGTCTCTATGCTGAGTCTGGTTTTAGCACTGGTATTAGGTGTGCTTTTAGCGCTTTGGATTCATATGCTGACAAAGGGAGCGGCTTATATCTTACAGCTGCTTGTGCTGATCCCCTGGGTTACCTCTATGATTGTAGCAGCCATGCTGTGGAAATGGATATTTCAGGATGACACCGGCCTGCTGAATTATCTTCTTTCCTTGTTTGGAGTTGGGAATGTAGGCTTCCTAACGGATAAGACAATCGCCATCTATACGCTGGTCTTTGTCATGACCTGGAGAGTGATCGGATATGTCATGATTCAAGTGCTGGCTGGGCTGAAGGCTATTCCGGTGGAATATGAGGAAGCCGCAAAAATCGACGGGGCTAACAAATGGCAGATGTTCTGGCGGGTGCGCTTTCCTCTCTTAAAAACACCTATGGCCCTGTCAGCGATTATTGTGGGCCTTTCCAATTTAAACAACCTAAACGTACCTCTAACCTTGCTGGCGGGAGGGCCGGGAACCTCCACCATGGTGGTGGCTATCGAAATTTACCGCATGAGCTTTACGAGCTATCATTTCGGCGAGTCCAGCGCTTTATCCATTGTGCTTTGCCTGGTGAATTTCCTGCTTACCATTTTCTACATGAAGGCGGTGAAGTATGAAATCTAAATTGACTGGGGGCAGGTTTCTGCTCCGGCTGCTGGCGGCGCTGGCATTTCTCGCGATTTTAATAGTGAATCTGGCGCCCTTTGTATGGGGATTGCTGACGTCTTTAAAGCCCGCCCGGGAATTGATGGTGTATCCTCCTAAGTTTGTCGGCTTTTCTCCAAGTGTAGAGCACTATGCTACCGTTTTCGCCGGTACTTTTTCCACAGCGACGCTCAACAGCATTATTTACAGTGTTGCCTCGATTGTCGTAGGCATCCTTTGTGCGATTCTAGCTGCCTATGCCTTGACCCGGTATGTATTTAAAGGTAAAAAAATGCTATTTTACGTAATCCTCAGCGGAATTCCCTTATCTATGGGAAGCGCGGCTATGGTGGTGCCAAACTATATGCTCTTTTCCATATTGGGAATGAATAATCAGTGGTATACCCTTCCTTTAATTTATATCGCCTATAACATCCCAATGTCTGTGTGGATTATGGTAGGCGGAATGCAAGGAGTATCCTACGCCATTGAAGAGGCTGCTCAGATCGATGGGGCCTCTAAATGGTACATTATTTTCTGTCTGGTACCGAGAATCTGTATGCCTACGATTGCCTGTGCGGCCTTGCTGATCTTTATTGGCGCATGGAATGAATATACTGTTTCCTCGGTTTTAGTCAATTCTCAAAGCCTATATCCAATCCAGGTTTCTATTTATAATTACATCGGTTATTTTGGCCGTGAATGGGGGCCTCTGACCGCTGCAGCTACCATTGCGGTGATTCCTATTTTAATTGTATTCACTATTCTAGGCAGAATGTTGATTTCCGGACTGACCGCTGGCGCGGTAAAGGAATAAAAACAGGAAATAAAGGTGATAAAATGTATCGTGATAAGTATGATCTAATCGTTGTAGGAAGCGGTCCCGGTGGATTTGCCGCTGCGATTGCCGCGGCGCGGAAGGGCGTGTCTACGCTTTTAGTGGAACGGAACGGGCAAGTAGGTGGACTTTTGACTTCCGGCCTGCCGCTGCTGGCCTTTTTAGACCGAGCGGGAAATCAGGTGGTTGGCGGCATCGGTCAAGAAATTTGTGACCGGTTAAAAGAGGTAGACGGCGTTAACAAGCATTTGCCATCCCCTTTGCTGAACTCAATCACCAGCGTTAACGCGGCGTGGATGAGCGTTGTACTGTTTGAAATGTGCGAAGAGGAAAAAGCGCTGGATGTACTTCTTTACGCGGAGCTGGATAGGGTAATCGTGGAAAATGGAACTGTAAAGGGGATTACGGTACTCTGTAAAGGACATAGGATGTCTTTTGGAGCGGACGTGGTTATTGATGGTACCGGCGACGGTCATGTGATCTATCAAGCCGGAGCGAAATATGAAAAAGGAGGCTCGAAACACAAGGGTGGTATGCAGTCTCCTGCCCTTTGCTTTGAGCTGAGTAATGTGGATTATGATAAATCCATCGCATATTTAGAACAAAACCCAGAGGAATACGGGGTTCCGGATACCTTTGAGGGGATGCGTCAAAACATATCGTTTTTAAAAGACAATGTTTGCTTTAACGTTATGGGCTTTTATTCTTTAGTAAAGAAAGCCAAAGCAAACGGGGATTTTAATATTCCGAGAAATATGATCGACTACTGTAAGCAGCTCACAGGAAACGCCTTTATAAACGTTACCCGGGCGGTCAATTCTGATTCCACCGATCCGGAAAGCATGGTTCAGGCGGAATTTTTGTGCCATCGTCAAGTAAAAGAGGCCTATCAGATGATCAGGAAATATCTGCCGGGTTTTGAAAACTGCCAACTCGTCTCCATCATGCCCTATACCGGTGTAAGGGAGAGCAGGCGATTGGTCGGGAAGAAAAAGCTGACCTTACAGGATGTGCTTGCTTTAAATATTCCGGAAGATACTGTTGCCATCGCCGGTTACAACAGGGACACCCACAGCCCTAAAGATGGTCAGATGCATTTGCTGGCGGTAGAGCACGGGGTAGGCATCCCCTACGGGTGTTTGGTATCGGAAAATGTGGAAGGGCTTTTAGCAGCCGGCAGGGATATCTCCACAGATCAGGACGCGTTTGCCATGATTCGAGTGATGCCGACCTGCCTTGCGGTGGGTCAGGCTTCGGGAACGGCGGCAGCCCTGGCTGTTCGAGAAAAGTGCACGCCATCCCAATTAAATGTAGCGGAGCTGAGACAAGAACTGGTTCAGGATGGAGCCATTATCGACTTACCGTAATACGAAAACAGACAAATCCAAGGGAATAAGAATTATCAAGCTTTCATCATGAAAGACTGAGGCTGGGGAGAAAAATACCCAGCCTCAGCTTTTTTAATTTTATGGGAAAGCAGAGATGACTCTTGTTTCAAGCGTATGGAGAGAAGTAACCCAAAAGCTGGGCCTATTGAAGGCCCTAATAGGATTTTGTACCATCGCGGGGGAAGAAAGTAAAAGAAAAGCCGAGCCCAGAACGCGAAGTGCGTCCAGGCTCAGCCTGGCGGAGATGAAGAGATTTGAACTCTTGCGCCGGGGAACTCCCGACCTACCGCATTTCGAGCTTTATAGGGTGCGTGTCAGCTTCTGCTAGTTTCGTCCTCGGCGCAAAGCCGCAGAAACACTGGATTTTTCACGCCGAAGCCCCGAAAAAGCCCAATATTCCGGGCAAGTTCGAATGCGTCGGGAAATGCGCCAAAATCCGCATTTTTGGAAAGAACTGCAGAGCAAGCGGAACTTGTTCCGACGAGGCAATACACGGACAGTCGTACTGGCAAATCGGATTTTGAAAGGTGTATTGCCATGAACGACGAAGCCATCAACTGGGACGATGTCCCAGTTGTGATCACGAAGGATCAGTTGTATCGGATTTGCCACATCAATAAATACCGCCCTGTACCTGCTCCCAAGCGGGAAAATCCCCTGCGAGTATACGGGCAGGAAAACACGCTGCTATAAAATCAAGAAAGAGGATGTGATTGCCTATCTGGAAAACTGCAAAGTATTCCCCGAAAGCTACTCCGCCTCGGCGGGCTGGTACAAAGGCGAATATACTGTCCAGATGGGAGAACAGATTTCCCAAATCGTGCTGGAGCATTTGCGGCTGTACTATATTGAACTGCTCTCTGACTATCCTGACGTGCTGACTACGCAGGTAGTTTCCGAAATCATCAGCTACGGAAAAACTTCAATTAACAACTGTTGTAATCAGGGGTACATCAAGTTTTTCCAGAAAAATAATGTCAACCACATTCCAAAGGTCTATCTGGCGGGATTTTTCTGTTCCACATACTTTCGCACCACAACCCGCAAATTGCCGAGGTACATCCGCACCCTGCAAGGCTTTACAAACTGGCGGAAAATCCGTGACCTGCACACGGCAGAGATTGAAGGAGGTGCGGAGAAATGACAAATTTTCTGGAAGAGCTGTACTACGGAAACATTGATTCACAGGCGAGAGGTTACCGAAAGGGCAGTCATAATCTTAAGGTTTCAAAAGACATCAACGAGCTGGAAGAAAAGCTGACTGAGCGTTTAAGTGGTGAGGAAAAGAGGCTGTTCCACGATTTCTGCAACGACTTACGGAGAACTGATGGGCGATAACAGCCTTGCTTCTTTCATCGTCGGTGTCCGTCTGGGTGCAAAAATGATCTATAATACCTTTTGCAGCGACGACAACCCGTTTGAAAGTGTACTGAAAGAATGAAGGGTAAATCAGTCAACTTAAATTTAGTTAATTGTAATTTATCAGATTCTTCTTCGGTGGGTAAAGTCAGATTCGGCAGGTGGTAATCGCCCAGCATAGTGTAGCTCCCACCCATTTGTTCAAAAATTGTTTTAGCTATAATGGAAAACCTCCTGTTACTGTCATTGTACCAAAGGAGGTTTCGGTTTGCGAATGTGCGTTTTTGATTATCGCACATTGTACATTGAAAAGGGATTTAATCTTCATATAGGTGAAAAACGATCAATGTTGTTGAATCACAAGTAAGCAAACAGGAATTTACAACATGCTTTTATTGGCTGTTTTTTAACCAACTGCGACAATATCCTAATACTTATAGCTGCCTTGTATATAGCTGATATTCACATTTATAGCTATACAAAAAAGAATAACGATCACAAATATAAGCCAAAACAGTAAATAGCTGAGCCTGTGTCAAAACGAGCTCAGCTATTTTTTGTGAATCAGCTTACTGGTATTTGGTTATCGATAACTATTGTTCGGTCTCTCAACCTGCATGTGAAACCATACAGTACCATGCCAAGTTCTACGCAGTTTGACAGTTCTTTGTAGAAAAAAGTATTCTTGTCTATAACAATTTCGGTGACATATGGATGTAGGGATACAATCATGAAACATACCTTTTTCCCTTTCTCCAATAGCTGCTTCAGCATATGCAGTTGATTTATGGCACGCTCTGAATAAACTGTCGGAAATAGAGCAGCAGATTTTAAAGAAATAACACTTTTAATTTCGACAATTGTATCAGTATCCTTGATATAGAGGTCTGCCTTGTATCCGTCCACGTTATGCTCCTTTATAATCTCGCTACGCTGACCGAGAAAAGAAAAACGGCGACTATGGATGCCTTGTTCTATAGCTTTATTAGCCATAGAAGTGTTGAGAACAATATAGTTCCTTTTATATGGAACCGCATACAAAGCATATTTTGTACGAGAATTTCGATCTTGCGTGGGAAGCAGCAGAACGGACTTCCCACGTAGCGTCAAGAAGTTACTTAAATGGCAGGAGGACGGCACATAACATTCTGTAGGGACATCATCAATCAAAACCTCACATAAAAAGCGATTCTTCAGTTCTTTCACAAACTTACCTTTTAGGAAGCCAGCTGAATTTATTGCGTCTACCATCTCATTCCTCCTTTGAGGTAATGAAATCTATTAACTGCTCCTCTGTAATAAAGAAGCCCTGCATACGCAGTGTATCGCTGTCCGTCATCATAAGCATATCGCCCTTACCCAACAAATCCTCTGCACCTGAACGATCTAAAATGGTTTGAGAGTCTGTGTGTGAGGGAAGTCTAAAGGAGACTCGGAAAGGGAGCACAGCTTTTAAGGAGGAGGTTACGATAGTGGCACGCGGTTGCTGTGTAGCAATCACTAAATGAATACCCAGGTTTCTGACACGCTGCGCTAGCATACAGAGATTAGATTCAAAATTCTTTCGAACCTCCTTGCCTTGTAGTTCGGCAGCCTGGACTAAGTCTGCATATTCGTCGATGATTACTACAAGACGCTTCATTTTCTTTTCAGGATTTTTGAAATTGTAGGAGTCGATATCTCTGCTATTGGCGGCACGAATTAAATTAGTTCGTTCCTGCTTATCAATGGCGTTAATTGTTTCAAGTGCAGCGATTGCCTCATCAGCATTAGTAAGCACTCTTCCACCGCGCAAATGCGGTAGCCCTTCGAAGAAATGAAAATCTGTTTGTTTCGGATCAACAATCAGTAATTCCAGTTCATCAGAGCTTAATTTATGGAGCAGGCTTACAATGATAGAATAAAGGAATATGGTTTTACCAGATCCGGTTGTGCCTGCAATGAGCATATGGGGAGCCTTTGCTAAATCAATAACTTGGTATAGACCATCTGGCATTTGGCCCGCCAGCACATTCAATGCGCCAGGTACCGAGTCAAGCTTATCTAGGTGATCTATAAGCATAAGCGGCTTATTATCATCCGCAAAAGGAACATCCAACCCAATGTAGCGTGTTCCCTTGATTCGGACGATAAATACCTCTCCTGTTGCTTCCAACTCACGAGCAATGTCTTCGCTTCGTTTTTTGAGATTATTTTCTGTCTCACCAGGCTTTAGCTCAAGCTTAAATCTAGTAAACCTAGCAGCCTGCTGGACAAGATTCTCATCAATTGGGAACGCCTGTATTCCATAGCTTTTCAAAACAATATTCAATCTGACGCATTTTTCGTGCAACTCGGAAGTTGTATTAGAAGCATCGTCAACACATGCTATATCACTAGCCACTCCGATAAGTGGAGCATCATTTTCAGCAACTGTTGTATTCACTAACGGAACTTGGTTTGAGAGGATAGCAGTAGACATAGTAGAGTTATCTACCGGCTCTGTCGGGACAATCGGTTGTGGTATTGACTCATTTTCTGTATCCGCTCTTGCTGCCTGTCGGATGGTTACCATAGGAGACGAGAGAATCGCTTGAATCTCCTTCGCACCGATCTTCACAAGAGTGTACTCCTTAGAAGCCTCATCGTGATATATATTCGTATGGCTATCCACTGATGTGAAATCGACATGAGAAATATGGCGACAAATTTTAGGTGCATACTCGCCAGCAAACAGATTATTCATCCGCTGAATAACCTCTTGCTTTTGATTTGGGTTATAGTTGGTATTGCTGAATAAGCATTCAAATAGCTGTTCTCTCAGTATCTCTCGTCTAGAAATGGTGGTAATTTTTTCGCTTTTTCCAAACACTTCAAGCATTAAGGCCTCTAGGATTGCTGCTTGCTCTACTGCATGTCCTGAAATCACTCCATTATCACTAATCACATAATCAGCATAGGTCTTAACCTCAATCGCTTCAACGATAGGTGGAACATCATCAGTTTCACCAAATCGTATAGCAATTAGGTCTGGTAGTTTTCCATCTTCTCGCTCAGAAAGCCATTCACGTGCTAGCTGAGTGTCGAGACCTACAATAATTGCATCTGGATATTGCTGTCGATATCTTAAGGCAGTAATTGCAAGGCCCAAACTTCCTTTACCATGATTCTGATCAAAAATTTGGTTTGTAGAGTGTGATACTATGCTAAGCAGGCCATCATCATTTATAGCACGAGTGGCGGAAATTATCCTTTGTATGCCTTGATCACTTGGAACATAATTACCCAAGCTCGAAATAATTTCTTGGTAACCCATTGCAAATTTTCTGTTATTCCTGGAATAAATACCGATAGAACGGAAATCAGAGTTCTTATAGAATAACCGTTCACTACTTGATTGCAATGAGACATCCCAACTCTTCAAATTCTGATCAAGAATAATCAGCCAGTCTGTCTTTTTTAAGAGAGCCCCATAGGTTTCCCTCTTTAGGGGAGAATTCCAAAAAACATTTCGATGTCCAAAGGTGGAGGGCTGCTCATACAGTTTTTCGATGATACTGGCATAATTTGCAAAAATACCGCCTTCGTTTGCTGCACGTATTCTTACGCTACCTTGCATCTTGTTATAGTCATAGACCTTGGGCAGACATAATGGATGAATGTGAATATTGCGATTGTTTCGAGCAATATCAATCTCCTGCTCATTAGGATCAAATACTACGATAATGTGCTGTTCTTTGCTGATTCTTCGGAGTATCTCGGGGTATGTTTGGCGCACATTTTTAATTGCAAGGTTAAAGGCTCCGCTACGCTTTCCCCTTACCTTTCCAAGCATACCTTCGTTCAAGGCTTTGTCTTCAAGCTCTATCCAGTCCGAAGAGGTTTCCTTCGTTCGGAAAATAGTCAGATCGATACCTACATTGCCGAAGGAGGAAAACTCCTTATCCAACTTCTTAAGCATTGTAACAACAGAATAAACTGAAGGTGGGTTTATAAAGCTAATACGTAGCATCATGCTGGCATGAGGATATAGGCACATATAGCGAATAATACCTTGCTGAACAGCCTCCAAGCCAGCACTGCTATTGCTGATTTGTGGTTTGGTAGAGTAAATTGGCATGCAGCCAAGTCTTCCAGAATAGGGTAAGCATTCGGTTCTTGTAATTCTGTTTTTGGGAAGCATCAGTAGTGCGAGAGGATCAGGGATATCCTCAGCCTTACGAATGATAAAGTCTTTATCTTCGTCGGTAAGATAGCAATCCCCACCCGCAGGGACACCTCTGGAAGCGAGCATCTCTTCAGCTAATCTGATGTATTTCCATAAATACAGCGGATTTAATGGTGTAGGCACTGCATGGGAGTTATTACTCCCAATAATATAAACAATGTCTAACGAAAGAATCGTTCCTATGACCTTCTTTGCACCCGTAGAATCAAGCTCATAAAGATCCTTAAAGCTATCGCTTATTTCGGCAAGCAAGCGCTCATAGGACTGGAGATATGCGGAAAACAAGTTGCACTTTGAAACGACCTGCAGCATTGGCACATCTTGTAAACGCTTAGCAAACGGCAGCAAGGCTTTTCGTGCAATCAGAAAGCTATCAAGTGCCGATAAAACAGCCTTACCCGCAGCTTCTGCTTCTGGAAAGCTTGCAGCCCGTTGCAGATACTCTCTTGCTTCCTCGATAAAGCTATCATCAAAATGTTCGAAGCTATACTTATCTGCATTATCAAGGGCCTCCTTGGGAGTCAGCACATCAGCTTCGATAATACCGCCCCATTCCATATTGGAAACTGTCATTTCAACAAGCCTTTCGGTTGATGCTTGAACAGGAATGTCAATTTTTACGCCGTCAATTTCAATACTTTTTATACAGCTTTTATTATTCTCAGGACGATCATCAATATCCTTTTCGGCTTGTCTTATAAACTCGTCAATAAGTTCATCCTTGCCGTCAAATATCAACTGTGAGGACGCTACAGTAGGATTGCTTCCCGATTTCTTAGGCGTTTTGGGTTTAGTGCCAGATGTGGGTACGGCAGCTTTAAGACATTTTTCAACCTCGCTCAGTTGTAGCTGCTTTAGTAACTCAATAGACGGTGTCCGATAGTATTCCAAAATCAGCCGTACAACGCTGTTATCAGGATTCTTAGCCAAAAAGCTTGAAATGTTCTGACGCTCCTTCTGCTCTAGGTTTGAGATTCTCCTAACAATGCTATGATTATCTTTTATTTTCTTTATCAGCTGATCTCTTGTGGGTGAGCCAACAGCAAAGCCGTCATCGACCAAAAGGCCAAGACGGTAAAGCTCGGAATTTACTACAATTGGGAGTTGCATTTCGTTGGCCGCAATAAGTGCTTCGAGATAATCTAAAACTCGTTCAAAGTTTAGCAGTGCACGAATATCCTTGCGTCCAAGTACTTGTAAAAAATTACGTATAGCATTATTGGTTTGTGGAAGCTTATCCAGAGCTAGCTTACAGCTGTTTTTATACACCTGCTCCATGCTGATTTTATCGTACCATCTTAGCGAGGAAAGCTTTTCCAATTCAGTATTCTTAATAAAGTGGATACGGAAAATATCCTCATTACCAAGATTTCGTGATTCCTCAGCCTCCTCAACGGAATAAAAGCATTTATATTCTTCCGCCCTTGGAAGTTGCTGCAGAATCCGCTTAGATTGCTCGTCATAGCCAAGGAAATACAGCTCAAGCAGTTTATTGTGCGGCATTTCCGAAAGAAACCCCTGGAAATCGATATCCGGAAGGTTAATAATGGATAGTCCAAAGCTATTGTCTTTCTTCAGCTTGTCTGCAACTATGGAAATAATAACATCTGTAAGTAGTGTCCGCATTCTTACACCTCCCAGCCAATTAGTGTCACACCATCAGCATATCGCTTAGCCAACCCCATAGAAATTAACATATTGGCAATCTCCTTCGCATTTTCGGGAAGCTCACTACGAAGATCCTCAGGCGTCGCATCCGCAATTCCATAGCTGTCCATTAATGCGTAATCAATATCGGGGTCTGTCCCAATTACAACACAGTAGCTTTCCCGCAAAGCCGTTCCAAGCTCACACAGTTCAATTCCATCAATAAGGGAATCAACATCAATGACGCTAAGTACAATAGTTTCCAAGAGAAAGCGATTAATAAGAAAGCGCTTATATCTACCACCCGAGCTGACAAGACCGGCTTTTGTACCCAATACATTGCAAAAATCAGACGGGGTTGTGTTCGGGTATTTGTATGTATATAAAGAAAACTGTAGCGCTTTTGCTGTGGCCAGCAAAGGTGAATCTCCTGCCTGGCAATTAGCACGAATATGTTGCAGAATTGTGCTTCGTACTCCCTTTGCCTCCTGCTGTTGTGTTAGACTCAAGCCTTTTACAATATACTCCTCATATGCGCTCTGGCTGCTGTAGTCACGGATTACGCCTGAGTCCTTCAGCCACTCGCAGACGAAGGCTGTGGTATATGCTTCAACTGATTTTTTACAGGCAACGAAGCAGGCTTCACTTGCACGCTCAACAGCGCCAAGGCTTTGTCCAGAGTCCAGCAGCAACGGAATCCTTTCTCCTCCAAATCTGACGCGGTTAATATCCTCAAGATAGTAGAAAATCGCAAATATTGAGAAAGAAACTATTCTTCGGAGCACTAGTAACGAATTGCCTCCTTTTTGCTTACTGTATTCCTCACAGTTTCTTGCTAAACAATCAAATCCTCTACGAATAGTTTGTTTAGCAGCGTTCCAGCTAACATCAGTATGCTCAGGCTCATTTCGTTTAATACGTTCATCCTCTGGCTTCCGTACAATAAGCGGCTTTATAAGCCGGGTAAGATCGTCATCATCATTCATGAGAGCAACTTTAATTACAGCAATAGCTGGTGAGGCCTTGCCTTCAATGGGAGTATAAAGAATATCCCTTAAAAACTCACCAATATCTGCTTCTGACAGAACCTTGGAACGAATTAGCCATTTCGAGGGAATATTCATAACTGAATGTGCAACACTTGGAAATACTGTAGAATCTGGATTAAAAACCTTCTCCAGATAGAAACGCATTTCCTTGAGATCTTCTGCAGGATCTTCTCCAGATTTATAAATTGCGTCTTGGTACTTTTCAAGCACCTCCTCCGAGAATGTTGCTTTCGACCGTCGTTCGCTTAGCACCCACTCATGAATATCATCAACTCTACACTCTATCCCTGTACACGAACGGAAGATACCATTAGCCACATACAGCGGTTTTGTAGAGCTAGAGGTTGGATTGAAGCCTAAATTATTACACAGTTCTAAGCCGATTTCCGATAAAGTGTCCTGCTGCTTTGCCATCAGTGTTCAGCCTCCCTTCCTATGTAGTACTTAGCATTGCTTATTCTAAGCTTTTTACAACTCCCCTCGCGCCGGTTTGCAATTAAAGTTTCACCATCATAATAATCTTTGGCGATATCTGCAGCACAAAGAGCCTGTACAAATTGAGTCACGACCTGCTCATATTGTGAGGATAGTAAGGAGGCCGGGTAGCCATTCTCAATTAGAATTAGGCTACGCAGTAAGTCCATATTTATTTCCAGCTTGACATCGGGCCTTTTTATGCTACGCATGACAATAAAGGATGGGACATATTCCATCTTATTTAGCCACGCAACTGGTACCGGAGCAACTATCTCAAGCTCTTCGGTAGGAATATATCGCGTTGACACAGCTGCACCGGTCGTTCGGCTCAAATCATAACTATGCACAGTCCAGATTCTTAGCTGCTCACTTTCCTCGTCGGAAGCGAGGAAAAGTTTGTTCATAGACTTAATTAACCGCCGCTTAATACTTCGCGCCTCCTGTTTAATTTTCACAAGAATATCTATGCATTTATTAAAATCCTGTGGCTGCAGATCAACAAGAGCCTGTGAAAAGCAATTTTCGAAGAAAAACTTACGTTTTATTGATTTGAAAAGCTGAACGGCATCCTCGACTGTTCCAATATCCTTGGATATATCAATTGGCCATTTCTGTGGGCAATCAATTTGCCACCCATCCTTTACCTCGCCATTCCATAGCTTTTCATCCCATGAAGGGCAGGAGAGAAGAATGGGATCGAATTGGAGCGCAAAGGACATTAGCTCATTATTGCCATCAAACAGTGCATTGTAATAGTACCCGTCACCTTCTTGATCAGGATCTGTACAACTGACAAGCATATAAGATAGCGCTCCCAGTATATCTCGAATTACAAAATGCTCGCCACTCATAGAAATGTAGGCAAAGATATTGATCAGCTGTTGCTGAGGTAGAGAGCTTTTCAATGCCTTTACATTATGGCTTAATATAGTATTGCTGGTGCAATATGGCTGTAGCATATTAGTAAAGCGATCAAGCACCGTCTTTATGACATAACAATCCTCATCCAAAAGATTTCTTTCATTTAGGTCAACAATACAGATTCTCTTCAGTTCTATGGTTTGATTACCATAGATAAGAATATTTCTTTTTATCTCCATAAGCTCCTTATAGAATCTTTCGGATTTACTCTTGAAATGGGTTGTAAGCTTATGAAAAGGAAACTCATTTGCCGCAATGATGCAAGGCTTATTTTGCTCATAGCAATCCAAAATAACATCCATAAGATGATCAATGTCACTATCTGCAAGCCTGTTCATATCTGTTTCTACATAAATACCATCTAGGATATCCTTGAGTGCTTTAATAATAAACGTCTTGCCATCTCCAGGGTTGCCGGTGAGAAAAACAATTCTACGCTGCTCAACCATCAAACGGATTATATCTTCTACACCTGAGGCAATATGAAGCAAAGAGATCTGCTCCTCTGTCATTGAGTCCGAATAACAATACTTTCCATTATACAATCTTTGAATAAACTGTAGGTTGTCCATATCGTCACCTCATTTTGCTAACAAGCACATCCTCTACATCAAAGCTAGTTAATCGATCTATAATATCAACTGTGCCTATACGTGTACGTAGCCAGCGTGTATACCAGTAGTCTATCATCTGATTTGTTTTCTCCGAAACATCTAGAGGCTCCTTTATATTAAACGGATATTCTAAGACATTTGTTGCGCCGCAAAGAAATGCACTTGTATTCTTTGCAAGATTGATAGAATACACAATTCTAGGGGAGTAATGTTTGAGAAATGCATCAGCCTTGATGCCTAAACTGCTAAGGCCTCGACTGATTAACCTAAAACGAGGACTAGTGCCTTCTCCAAAAATATTATTGATTCTTCTACCACCGTCTTGGAGTTCAAGAACGCGCATCAGAGAAGAAGTCGTATTCTTAGAAAAGTACACTGTGCCATAGCCCTCAGTAATGCCCATTTTTCTATACTGAATAGAAAAATCATCCGTTATTGGCACCTTTATGCGATTATATTGACTGCTACCAACAGCGTACAAACTGGTTGTTCCCAAAAAAGCGAGTTGGTTGTCTCTGATAACCTTTGCGCCCTTCATTCGGGAGGCAATCTCGCTTACTTGATTTTGGTAGCGAACTGTGTAGTCACGAATAACTGTAGGGCTACAAGCAAGTATACTAATGAGTTTTCCTCCAAGCAACTCGTTATATGGAGGAATAGCACCACATACGATAATCTCCATCATATTGGAGCCAATTTTTGTTTTTCTGTTTGCTACTAATGCCACATTAACAGCCTTACGTCCATCTTCAGCATGCATAAGTTCAGTAAGCCAAACAGATGTATTTTCTGAATGATATTTTTCAAAGGTTAACTGTGCATCTAAGAGACGCGAAAGCTCGCTAGCACGCTTTTTCTTAAATAAGATTTCCTGAGCCTCTTGAATATAGCTCGTTACATGCGCAGTTTTCTTATTATCAATAGACTGTTTCCGAAGTTTTTCTGCTAACAAGCGAAGATCTTCAATTTTTTCTGCCGTAACTGGTTGGCCAAGCTGATAATCAAGATCGTCCAAATACAACTCCGAAATAGCAGTCAAAAGATTCCGTTGGAGGATATCCATAGTATCAGCACTATAGTGCTGAAGTCTTTTCTCGTATTCTTCCTCTGTTTCCAAAAACTTTCTGGTGGTAGCCCCAACAGTTTTCCCGTTTGTTCCGCTGACGGTTTGACTGGAACGATCAATCCTCTCCATTCGCTTTAGCCGTTTAGCGATTGCTTCGACTGTCCACCCAATGTCATCATCTCTGACAGTTAGATTGAGAACTGAATTCCCTAGCGCAAAGATACCAATAATGGGGTGATACTCTTGTGCGGCATCGCGGACCAGATAGAAAAGATTCCGTCCAGGCATAGTCTTATAAGGAATAGACCAGGTATAGCGAAAATATCGCCATATGTCCGACAGCCAATAACCTGTGTGCTCGTCTTTCTTATGTTCAACAAGCTGAATGTACGGGTGTACAATTGGTTCTACATTGTCTTGTATTCTACTGATTAGCTGCTGTGTATCACCGATAAGGTTTCTAATGGAAATTTGTGCACCGTTGAAATTTTTTTCTGCCTCCATCTTCTCTACAAAATGCTGGACAGAGGGCTCTTGAAATTGCGCCTTTCTTTCTGAGCTTAAACGATATCTAATATATTCTTTATCTACAGTTTCTGGAGCAGCCATTTTTAGATAAAGCTGATTTTCATGAACCTCAAGTTTCCAGCCTTGTTGGCATAAATCAATTAAAACATTAAGCGTAGCAACATATTTTACAGCCTCCAGATTATCTTCGTTATTTTCAAATGCTTTAAGCTCGTTTTGAACAAGCTGATTCCTATAATTCGGAAACGCATTACCAATCATTTGAACAAGAGTTGCAAAATACTGTTCATGAACCTCATCCAACTGTGGATCGAAACATTCGAGGATTTCTCCCGCTTCATTCACCATTTTATCTATCCTTCCGTGGCTTGTCATATTTATTTGAAAATTAAACTATGCATTCACCATATCCGCATAGCTCACAAGCGTTACGTTGCCCATCTCTGCCGCCTTATCCATACAACCCTTAGTAAAGCCGGCTTTTGCAAAAAGATAGAAATACTTTTGCTTATAGTGAAACAGATTACTGCGCTCGACAAGGGCTTCCAGAACGCCGAGATCAACTTTTTCATTTGTCCATTTGCACTCAGCAAAGAGAGCAGTATTCTTATCCGTGCCCATAATATCAATTTTCTCTTGTGCTTTAGTTTTGGGATTCGTGCCCCACCAACGACCAAGGTCACTGAAATTTATAGTGCATTTATTTTCAAGAAGCAATTTCCAAAGGTATTGCCTACATATTTCTTCAAACACACTGCTCATATAGGCTGGAATCTCTGGCGCAATGCGCTCATAAGCAAGGTCTGTAGCTCCTCGAGAAATAATCGAGGTGTTTTCCGGTACGAAACGATACCAAAAACGAAACATATTATCCTCGATAGAATAAATCGTTTTACGGCTTGCTTTTTCACCATAGGGCGCTTCTTTTTTTACAATGCCAAGTGTAATTAGATTTTTGATATAGGTTGCACATACACTTGTATCTTCATCAATTTTATTGGAAATTTCATTCATTTTTGAACAGCCAGTAGCGATTGCCGTAATTACTGCATTGTAAATTGCCGGTTCACGCACTTCCTGCTTTAAGAGATTGTTAGGCTCTTCGAATATAGAAGAAGAAGGATTCAAGTGGATGTTTTTGATATTCTCTTCAATAGAAAGGCTATCATCGATCTGTATTAGATACTGCGGAGTTCCGCCAACAATGCCATATGCCAGCGCCCTGTCAATATCCGAAAATTTTGTAAAATAGCGGCAAGCTTCAAAAAAATTAAACGGATTTATTTTTAGCTGTGCCGTTCGCCTCCCGTAAAGCGGTGCTTTATATGCTAAAACATTATCCTCCATGTAAGACATAGAAGAACCGCAAAGAATCAGGAACAGCTTTGAGCTACCCTTGTTTTTATCAATTAAAAGCTGAAGCGTAGAAGCAAGGCTTTTGGATGCACGGGCAACATAGGGATATTCATCGATAACAAGCACAATTCTTTTTGTTTTTGCCAATTCAAAAACATATTCCAACGCCGATTGAAAAGACGCAAAGGACGAATCGACGATAATTCCCGTATTGTATTCCATAATGCATCTCGAAAGGTTATCTAGATTTTGCTTTGCATTGGTTTCAACGCCGGTAAAGAAAATGGTGTCTTTGCCTTTTGTAAATTTGCTGATGAGGGCAGTTTTTCCCACTCGACGACGACCGTAAATAACTGTAAATTCAAATTTATCGGAACGATAGAGTTTATTCAGTGTATTCAGTTCCTGCTCTCTGCCAATAAACATCAGCACACCTCCGAGAATTTGGTTATTTATGATTTACTTAATTATAATCAACTTAAAATTGATTGTCAATAGCGCATATATCATTTACTTATTTATGATATACGAATGTGTGATTGTACTACTTGAGCGCATAGCCGTGATGACAGGCAAGTACAACAAAAGGCCGCATCGATGCATGTGACCTTTTTCCCAATTCCTCTTTTTTTGGTTGGGAAAGCTGGCTTCCAACCATACTTCAAACTCGGACAGGGTGATTTTTCCGTCGCTACATTCGTCCCGATTGGTCATCGCCTGATACTTCCACTTTTTGAAATCAAGCTCTTTAATCTGACGGACATGCACTCGTACGGCATAGCGTTTATAATACTTCTGATATAGTGGAATGGCGGTATTGTCCGCCATTTTCTTTTTGTAGTTTTCCTGTGCTGCAAGCTCCTGACAATTTCGGCTTTCGCCCTCCGATACACGGTCGCAGTAGTTAGTATCATAATTGCCTTTCATGATGAAGTGTTTTCCGCAGGACTTGCACTTGCGCAGTTGCACGGACTTTGTAAGCATTTCCCCAAATTCAAACATCAACATATCTTCCATGGAGGAGCATTGAAACCTTGTCATTGGATCACAGGTGAGTTCAGCGATCGCATCGATTTCTTCCGCAAGAACATGATGCTTCACACAAAAAGCCCGCAGTTCGACATTTTCGTATTTCTCATCTTCGATATCAATGAGTTGGGCTGCACTGAAATATTTGCTAAGTGGTTTTCGTTCTAATTCTGAATAATCAAAAATGTACTGGTATTCATACCGGGCAGAACAATCGTTGGCTCTGTAATAAAGCGCATATCGCTGATTAGTGCTCATTTTTTTCAAAATAGAGGGATGATACTCCTCATCAAAAACAAAAGTAATCAATTCCATCAGCCGTGTTTGCAGGGCTTTCAGGTATGCAAGATACGCTGAAAGCTTTTTTTTGTACGCTTTTTCAGAAACGACGGAAACAGCATTGTGTACAAAGAAGGATAAATCACAGGGCGAAAATGCTTAACTGTTTCGGCAAGGCACAGGTAATCAAAACTTTCTGTTCTGTTTCGGATTCAAATGAAGCAGGGCGCATTTCCTGCTCTTGCTCAAAGGTGATTTGCTCAGGATCACACGCTGTCTCAAAGTCAGTATAGAGGAAGTGTAAAAGACCCTCTCCCAAAGGGAAGTCAACGTTACCACCGCTGAGCGGAATCAATCTTCCCACTTCAATTTCGTATTGATCAGTGTCCGGATCGGGGTTCGGCAAAATCTGCATGGATGGAAAGCATTCAAAATGGGATGGAAACACCCCACAGGCATTCCAATAGTTTTGAGTTCTCTATCGTTTTGGTCGGGCGGCACAAGGAAGGAATCGTGCTTTCCGCAGACAAGTATGGAGATCATGGAGAATTTCGCTTTTGGAAATGTCCGAGAAGCGGCGTCTGCCTCAGCAAATTCATAGGTTTCCTGCACAGCGATACAAAGTCTCTTTTGCTCGGGATCACACCAGGCAAGATTTTTCGTTTTTCCCTGAATTTCGTCGTTGGGTAGATTTGGAATTTGGAGCACTGATTTTTTATCCATCGTCTCACCTGCATTTTGGAAAATGTCAAATCGTTATTATTTGTAAAATTAACATCACTATAAAGAACATTGTGCAAAAGTATTACCTGAATGTCAATACGCTGATATAATGAATTTGCAAATAAAATTTCATCAAAATTAATTATCTAAAATAGAATGACCGTTCAAAGGAAATAAACCGCCAAGATCTTACCAAAAAGTAAGCGCCTGCGTTTTTATAACTTGGGACTGCACAGGCCCGCCGACAAGCGGGAATGCCGGTAGGAATCCGGAGGGTGAAACAGCAGCGGTTATCGGATGGCACGATGATCCTCACGCCGGTATCTGTCTTACATAGCCATAAAAAAGAGGATGGAAGCGCTATGAAAAAATCAGAGTTAAAAGAACTCTATAAAATGATGTTTCCGGAATACCCGGACATCGTGGCCGTCACTCAGCTTCGTCAGATGTTGGGCATCAGCCGGCAACTTGCTTATGACTTGATCAACGACGGATATATCCCAGGGGTCAAGATTGGCAATGCTTTTAAGATTCCAAAAGTGAATGTCATTAACTATGTGATGGAAGAAAGGAGGGAGAAAAATGCAAGTTGAAAAACTCAAGACCATAGATGCAGACACGCTTTTGATAACGCCGCTTCATAAAACTTTGTTTGTGGTGGAGGGGTTAATCCCGCAGGGATTTAGTGTTCGGCCAGGCTCCAGCAAAATCGGAAAGAGCAGGCTTATGTTGTGGCTTGGTATTCAGGTTGCAAGAGGAAATCACATATGGGAGTTTAAGACTCACAAGTGTGATGTGTTGTATCTCTGCCTGGAAGATACCTACACCCGCCTTCAAAGCAGGCTGTATCCATTGACCGACAAAGCGCCATCCGAATTGAGAATTGCTACAACGAGCTATCAGATCGGATGTGGTCTGAAACAGCAGATCGAGCAGTATCTCGCCGATTATCCGATGACAAAGCTTGTGATTATCGATACCTTTCAAAAAGTGCGGGAATCCAAAAGCATAAGCGGGAAAAACGGAATGTATGCGGGCGACTATGACGATATATCAGCACTAAAAGATATTTCCGATCGGTACGGAATAGCGGTGGTGGTTGTTCATCATGTTCGCAAGCTGAGAGATGCAAACGATCCATTTAACGAAGTAACCGGCTCCACGGAGATTACTGGTGTAGCGGATACAAGCTTTATTTTAAAGCACAGCCGTTCCAGTGAAACCGGTACGCTGCTTGCGACAGGTCGTGACATTGCGCATCAGGAGCTGACCTTGAAGTTTAACAAAGGCTCGCATCTGTGGGAACTTGTAGAGCAAAAGGATATGGACGACATCCGTCGTGAGAATTCCTGATTTCCTGTTACGGTTGGCAGAGTTTATCACTGCACAAAAATCTTGGCAAGGTACGGCGACAGACCTACTTACCGAAATGAAGGAATCGGAAATTACTTCCAATGTGGTAACAAAGCTCCTTGCACGTTTTTCGGCTGAGGTGTTAGTGCCACGGCACATTCAGCAGTTTTATACGGAAAAACTGAAAACTGTCAAGCCCAATTCCGTTATCCACTATCATGCAGTGATTCATCAGGCGCTCAAATACGCCTTGAAAACCGATCTGGTATCACAGAATGTGGCGGTGAAAGTTGATCGACCAAAGAAGAATGATTTCCAGCCGGTGTTTTTGGATGTAGCGGAGCGTCAACATCTTTTTGAGGTGATCAAGTGTACCAAACTGGAATTACCGGTTTTGGTTGCCGCCTTTTACGGTCTGCGACGTGGAGAGGTATGTGGACTGAAATGGGACGCTATTGACTTCGAACGGGGAACGCTGACAGTGAAACGAACGGTCACTTCTATTCAGCTTGACGGGAAAACCCAGATGATCGAACAGGAGTCGGCTAAAACAAAATCCAGTATGCGCACACTTCCCCTTGTGAGTAGTTTCAAAGAATATTTCCAAAAGGTGAAAGAAGCGCAAGCATTGAATAAAAAGGTCTGCGGTAACTGCTACAACTACGAATACGACGGCTTCGTATTCGTGGATGAAATGGGCGACCTTCTGAAACCCGACTGTCTGACTACACAATTTCCCGCTTTTATTCAAAGGCACGGAATGAAAAAGATGCGTTTCCACGATCTTCGCCATAGCTGTGCCAGCCTATTACTGGCCAATGGAGTCCATCTAAAACAGATTCAGGACTGGTTGGGACACTCGGATTTCAGTACAACCGCAAACATCTATGCGCATTTGGATTATTCGTCAAAGATATCCTCCGCACAGGCCATGGTGGGTGGAATGTTTTTGCCGGACGCTAAAGGTTTTCAGAGTAAGTGGAGTGAGATAGAAGAATCTGACGATGAAGCGGTTGCAAGATAAAAAATATCTGTGTTTGGCTGTTCTGCCCCGCAAAAAATGTTGGGCACAAACCACTTGGAGAAAAAAGAAAAGTCCAGAAAACCCGCATGGTTACTGGACTTTTTTGGCGGAGAGTTAGGGGTTCGAACCCTAGGTTCCTTTTGGGAACACAGCATTTCGAGTTTTTGATTCGAACTCACAAAAATAGTTAGTATCAGACAGTTTTAGACAGCTTTTTTGAATTATTGCTGATCAAAAATCGTGGTGTTTCCCGTGCTTTTTTACATTTGGAAAGAACAAAATGAAGGAGGATTATACATTGAACTGCAATGAAACAGATAAAAAATATAAAGTTATGTTCCCGGATTATCCCGACATTGTAACAGTAGCGCAACTAAGGAAAATGCTTGGTATCAGCAGGCATTTAGCTTATGATCTGATTGCGCAAAAAAGAATTAAAGCGTTCCAACTGGGTAATTCTTATAAGATACCAAAAGTGAACGTAATTGACTACACTATCTGCTGTCAGGAAGATTTGGAAAGAACTCTTGAAAATAACGGCATCTTAAACAACCTAAATATGACACAAACAAGCCTAAACCAATCTGAAAATGACTAAGTGGTCCCAAAGGCGATTCTTTCGAGTTTTCCCGCCGTCTGTTAATTACATAGTTTCTCCTGTCAGTTTCAGCCAGCCTTGTACACCCGCAACCCCGCATGAAATCTGGTTTTTTCGAAGGAATCGCCCGCAAATACTGAGAAATCACCCATCGGTTCCAATCAACGATTTTTCTGCTTTTGGAAAGAACTGAGGAAAGAACGGAAAGAACAAAAATCAAAAGGCAATACACGGACAGTTCGAATGCCGACAAAGCTTATAGAGAATATGAGGTGTATTGTCATGAAAGAAAACGCAATCAATTGGGACGCTGTTCCCGATGTGATCACGAAGGATCAGCTGTATCGCATTTGCCACATCAGCAAATCCACCGCTTTGTACCTGCTTCAAAGCGGGAAAATCCCCTGCGAGTACACGGGCAGAAAAACCCGCTGCTACAAAATCAAAAGGGAGGATGTAATTGCCTATCTGGAAAACCGCAAGGTGTTCCCTGAAAGCTACTCCGCTCCGGCAGGTTGGTACAAAGACGATTATACTGTCCAGATGGAGGAACAGATTCCCCCAATCGTGCGGGAGCATTTGCGTCTGTATTATACCGAACTGCTTTCCGGCTGTCTCGATGTGCTGACTACGCAGGCGGTTTCCAAACTCACCTGCTACGGAAAAACCGCTATCAACAACTGGTGCAATCAGGGGCACATCAAGTCTTTCCGGAAAAACAACGTCAACCACATTCCGAAGGTTTATTTAGTGGAGTTCTTCTGCTCTACCTACTTTCGCACCATCACCCGCAAATCACCGTGGCATATCTGCACTTTGCAAGGCTTTTCCAGCTGGCGGAAAATCCGTGACCTGCACACAGCAGACAGCGAAGGAGGTGCGGAGTAATGGCAAATTTTCTGGAAGAGCTGTACTACGGAAATGTTGATCCGCAGGCCAGAGGTTACCGAAAGGGCAGCCATACTCTTAAGGTTTCACAGAACATAAACGAGCTGGAAGAAAAACTGACCGAGCACTTGAGTGGCGGGGACAAGTCACTGTTCCTCGATTTCTGCAACGCATACGGAGAACTGATGGGCGAAAGCGGTCTCGATTCTTTTATTGTCGGCTTCCGCCTCGGCGCAAAAATGATTTTTGATACCTTTTGCAGCGATGACGCACCGTTTGAAAGCTATCTGAAAGACTGAAAGGTCTGCCGAATCGCAATTTAGTCAAATACGATTGACTAAATTGTAGTTGACTAATTTTTTCAATATGCAACGTGCGATAATTAAAATCGTACATTCGCAAACAGAAACCTCCTTTGGTACAATAACGGTATCAAAGGAGGTTTTGCATTATGGCTAAAACAATATTTGAACAAACGGGCGGTACATACACCATGCAGGGCGATTATTGCCTGCCAAACCTTACATTACCAATCGAAGAAGAACACCCCATCGGCGTCTGGGCACAACGACGGCTGCGGTACTTGAAACAGCACCACAAAATCTTTTACTATAATCTGCTCACTTCCGGCAAGCTCCGCTCCCATCTTGCCGATGTGGAGGAGGAAGCACAATCTCTCTTTCTTCGGCTGGTAAAAGAATATGCTGAAAGGGAAGGTGTAACCGAACAGCTTAAGGCTGAGAACCCAATGGAGTGGGTAAGGCGGATGAATAATATTCGAAACCAAGTAATAGGGATTGTAATAAATGAATTGATCTACCAATAAGGATGATGGAATATATCAGGAATCAAATGCATTTTATTTAAAGATTATCTATCCATTTGATTCATTCAGCATATTCAAAATATTAAGTAGGGGTTTAAAGCCAGTAAAATCAATTTTTGTGTAATTTTGAAATATGTATTTGGAGAATATATCTTTGTTATAATATTTTTGTGGATCCTCATCGTGCCTAGAAAACTTTCTACCGTTAATTTCAATATTTAATGTTTCATCAGTAAAAAGATCTTCCAATTCACATTCATTTTTTCCAAGGGGCAATGGAACAGATACCAAGTTTAATTTGCAATTTGGCTCTAAGAGCACATAATTCTCTTTTTCAAGCTGTTCTTTTTTCAGTTCACTTAATTCAGCATAACTAATAAACCCTCTCAGCGGGCGTTTGGTATTCTTTTCATTATCAAACAGCAAAACAGTGGGATACTCAGAAAACTCAGTTTGATGTTCCAGAAAATAATCACAGAGGTTCTTTAATCCATTTTTTCCGACAAAATAGTTATATAAAGATTTCATTGCATCAGCACCGTCTAATGACATTCCAAAAAAATACTTCCAGTGTCTTGAACGAGAAAAGAAGGATATATGGTAATGGAATTTTCCATTGTTGTCTTTAGTAATTAGCTTTGGGTATTCTTTATATAAGCTTTTAAGTGCGGCTTTAATATACAATACATCGGTTTTCCCCTCTGTAATTAAAAGCATCTGCTTGTTAGCAATAAAATGTTTATAAAAAAGAAAATTCCTATAATCAATTTCCTTTCCGGAAAGTGATCGATAATTATGTTTTGCACCACTAATATCATGTTTGTTATTGTAAAATTCGATTTGATCAATAAACGATAACCTACCTGCAAGTTGTGCAATTGTTCCGTTTTTGTCATCCAACTTAAATTCTCCCGTTGTATACAAGGAGTGGAGCATGGCTCGTGTTGATTTATAGAAAGCACGTGGAACATTTATTTTTTGATTAACAACCAGTCCCGTTACTATTTGTCGTGAATCATGATATATAAGTCTGGTTTTGCTATCATTTATTGAAAAACCAGATTTCTGAAATTCTTTTTTTAGATCTTTAAAAAAATCATCTTTGTTATCTAAGAAATCATTTTTATTTGTCGAGAAGGTTAAATCATCTGCGTATCTTGTGTAATCCAATTTATATTTTTTTGCAATTTTTAGCACATGCATATCAAGCGTTTGACAAATTAAATTGGTGATTATAGGAGATGAAGGTGCACCTTGCGGTAAAACACCTTTATAACATGCAACCTGAGAAATAGTTACTGCAACTTCTTTCGGTAATTTAAAGTATCTATTTGATGAAAAATACCCCAAGACTCGTCCAAAGTGAAACATATTAAAAAAATCATTTAAATCAATGCAAAAAAACAAATCGCTTATTTTTATGGATTTTGGCATTAGAAATAATACTTTTATTTTTCTCGAACGCATGAGATATATTGGCTTTGATGTTTTCTTCGCCTCGTATTTGTTTTTGATATTCATATAGCGCATCGGCTAATTTACGCTGTATCATTTTTAACGGGCCAGAAGGAGCGAAAATATGGCGTGGAGAACCATCTTTTTTGGGGATATCAAAAGAAGAATAGAATGAATGCTCTCTTTTACTTTGGATAATTGGAGATATTTAAAAGAAGATGATAAGGTACGTTTACATAAAATATCTAAAATCATAATAGATTCGTCGTTGCCGGAATAACCTATAACGATCATACCTCGATTTGTAAGACAGTGAAGCCAGTGTTCCTGCAAAGTGCTTTCTAATTTTTGTAATTCATCTTCTGTATTTTGCAGATTATCATAGCGAAAATCACCGTGTAATTTACATACGCTAGGATATGTAGGGTTGAAATTTCTAATGCTATCCGAGTTTGTTGAACTACATATTAAGAGTTCTTGCTGGGGATTTATGATATTAATGGCTGTCTCTGTCAATGCATCAAAATTGGTTGTCCAAACTCTTTTAACTTTATTTTCAATCATCATATCTGCCAAACATAAATATCCTAAGGAAGGATTATGTCTTGTAACTTTTGATTCAATAAAACGCTTTCGTGCAATGCAAGAGTTATAGCATTCCTGAAAATAAAATGAGTATTCATTTGATGCATATTTTGGAGGATAACCGCCTTTTTTATCAAAATAATCTTGCAGCAATTTTTGTGTGGACGGTAGCTTTAAATCTTTGAATTTTTCGGTGGAAATGTGATTCTCAATACAGTAAATTTCTCTTTTAAAAAACCATATTAAATCTCCTCCGGTTGGTATACCGGAGTTAACGGATGCACCTGCCCCTAGAAAAAAGTCAACTTCTCCGTTTTCCATTACAGAGAAATTTCTAATTAACTGTTCTTGAGAAATCACATGTTTCCCTCCTTGATAAGTAAAAGTATTTATTCTATATTATGAAATTATGTTTTTCACCAGCTCTACTGCGCTTTCCTCGGCAGGGTTGTTGGTGCCGAGCTCGCCACGAAAAGCACGGGCGAGGATGGATTTTTTCATGAGGTCAATTTGATCCAGTACGGCTTCGGCGGCTTCTTTGGCTTGCTGCTCTTTGGCGAGGAGGTCGTCAAGGATACGGACGATTTCGGTTTGTTCTTTTGATTTAGGGAGTAAAATATTAAATGCTCGTAAATAACCCAAAGATACAAACTTTTGTGTTGAACCTTTTGCGTCTTTTTCCATCCGGTCTATTACTTTCTTACTTTCTAAAAAATATTTTACAAAATAAGGGGAAGCTTTTCCGATGTTTTTAAAAAGCGCTACGTTCTTTATAGCAAACTTTGGCTGTGTTTCAACAACCACAGGATTTCCAATTGTTCCAATCATAGCAAAAAGAATATCACCAATATCAACTTTACTTCTCTCATTTATTTTATCGTAATCCTCTTTGCTGATAAATTTTAAATCTTTATCTGTAATCTTACCGTCTTTAAGATTTTTTGAGGTTATTAGTGGAAAACCTTGATCGAAGTATGTTGGTGAGTCATGTGTGCCATCACGGACATCTAAAATATCATTAAATTTATATTTTTCCCAACTCTCCATCCCCAAGCCGTGTTCTTTTCTCCACCGGGCGGTGAGTTCGCCGGTAAAGGCTTTGTGGAGGATAGCGGCTTTGCGGGTTTCATAGCTGTTCAATGCCTCCTGCGTCTTTTGCTTTGCCTCGTCCAGCTTGGCAAACAGGCTTTCAATGCGGTCAACAATGCGCTGTTGTTCGGGGAGTGGAGGGAAAGGAACTTCTTTTTGCAATATATCTTCTCGTGAGATTCCAGGTATCAAGCCATTTCCAGCTTGGCGAAATGAATCAGAAATATTATTAACGAGCCAATATGTAAATCGTGGAAATAAAGTTGAGCTAGTTCTAATGGCCATAATTTGTCTGCTAATATTAACTTTTTCTTCTTTTTGTAAATATACTTTTCCTATTGTGCCTTTTACACTTAGAAGGACATCGTTTTTAAGTGAGATCACTTGTGGGTTCTCAATCCATCGTTCAATAGTAAATACATTATTTTCGAGATTGCTTGCCCCTAAAATATATGGAATACCTATTCCTAAACTGTTACAATCCGTTAATTTTGCATCTCTTCCAGAAATCAAATTAATTATTTTGCTGAATCTAACCCAACACCAATTCTTCGGCACCTTGTAGGGCTGTTCCCAATCCGGCACCAATGCCGCCTGCAAGCGTTCTTCGGGTGTTAGGGTTTCTTTTTTCTTCGCCTTTGCCATCAGTCCTGCACCTCCAGCGCCCGCAGTTCTTTCACCACGCTCATCAGCAGGTCAACCGCTTCTTCCAGATTAGCGGCGGCTTCCTCGGCGCTGTCCGCCGGGTCGGGCAGATCATTATAATCCAAAACGGAATCGTCACGAATCAGACCAAGGTCGAGGGTGTCGCCCTTTTCGGCAATTTGTTCTCTTGTAAACACACTCCAGCGCTCATCCTCCACAGCGTGGCGGTCTTCGGCGGTATAGGCTTTTACGAAACCTTCAAAATGCTCTTTTTTCAGCGGCGTTGTCTTGCCGAAAGAGGGCATATTGGTGCGCAGGTCATAGAACCAAACTTCTTTGGTGTTGTCCTTTTCAGTTTTGCCACGGGTAAAGAAAAGCACATTAGTTTTAACCCCCTGCGCATAGAAAATGCCAGTGGGCAGGCGGAGAATGGTATGGAGATTGCAAAAGTCCATTAACTCCCGGCGCACGCTTACACCATCGCCGTCGGCAAAGAGAACATTATCTGGCAAAACAACGGCACAGCGGGCGTTTCCGTCCGCTTTTAAACTGCGGTAGATCACCTGCAAGAAGTTTAGCTGTTTGTTTGAGGTCTGGAACGAAATATCATCACGGGAGGTGCGCTCGCCGCCTTTTTTGGTTCCGAAGGGCGGGTTGGTCAAGATTACATCAAAGCCTTTGAGTCTTTTGGCACTCGGAGACAGGGAGTCCTCGCAGAAAATGTGCGCCGGAACATTATGAAGATAGGCGTTCATCAAAGCCAGACGATGTGCGTCGTGTACCAGTTCCACACCGTAAAAAGAGTCCTGAAACGCCGCCATTTCCTGATCGGAAAGAGAATAGAGATCCACACCGTTTGTAGTGTGCTGATAGGCGGAAATCATAAACCCGAAAGTACCGCAGGCGGGGTCAAAGCATTTTTCACCGAATTTCGGGGAAATCAAATTGGTCATCACATCAATGAGCACACGGGGCGTGAAATACTGACCTGCGCCGGACTTCTTCTCGTCGGCGTTCTTTTGCAGCAAGCCTTCGTAGAGGTCGCCGAGACCCTCCTGCTTTGCCTCGAACCAGTCCAGCTTGTTGATCTCAGAGATGATTTTCTGCAAATTTTTTGGTTCTTCAATACTGGAAACCGCTTTTGTATAGATGTCGCTGATTTTGGGAATACCGGTGCTGCCAAGCTCAGAAAGCAGTTTCATATAGTAGTTTTTCAGTTCAATGCCTTCCAAGGTGGTAAGGTACTCCCACGAGTAGTTGTAAAGCAGAGGCTTTCGGGATTCCTTTTCTTCTTCGGTTAGTTGTTCAACCGCTTTGCCCTTTTTGCGGGCATACTGCTCCAAAGATTTTTGGTATGCTTTCAGCACATCGGCTTTCAGGGTGTTTTCTTCACCGGTTTCATCCAGCATTTTCAAAAAAAGAATATAGGTGAGTTCTGTAACATACTGATGATAGGTAATACCGTCATCACGCAGAACGTTGCAGAGATTCCATAATTTTTGAACAATATCGATGGTACTCATTATGCGGCTCCTTCATAAATGTAAGTATTGATCTCCCGAATAATGTCAGCGAGCGCTCCGCCAAACTTCTTGTTAAACCGGGCAAAACCACCATCCATTTTAAATACCGGGGCTTCAAAAGTTTCGGTGTTCAGGATACTTTCGTGCAGCATATAGGTTTTGATTTTTTCCAAAAGATCAAGCTGCATTTTATTGAAACGATGTGCGGCAATTAACTTGGAAAAAGCAGCCTCAACCCGTTCATCGTGATTAAACAGCGGCGTTTTCAAAACAGCCTTCCGGACATGAGCGATAATATCCGCTACAATATGTGCGTTTGTAACGGCACTGGAGGCTTCGTTCAGGCTGGTTTCCGTGAAATTCTCTTTATCCAAAGCGAGTTTCAGCTCTTTTAGCTGTGCTCTGGTCATGCTACTTGGCTTGGTGCAGGCAATTCGGATGGCTTCAATCTCATCTTTGTTCTCATTGACGAATTTCGTAAAAGCTTCCAGATAATCTTCTGGTTTTTCCGTATCGCCGTATCCACGGGTGGTTTCGTTCAAGGTGTCTTCTTTTTCAGAATAGAAATAACCTTTTTTCTTGCCCTTGAGCGAATCTACCCACAGCAAAAAGTCTTTATCTTTTTTACAGGCTTCGATAAACGCATCTTGTGTGCAGGATTTCAGCTTGTGCACATATGCTCTTAAATCAATACCACCCAAGCGTTCCGTGACCTCATATTTTTGCTCCGGTGTCAGATTGTTGTTTTTTCGCTGAAGCCGTGCAAGAATGCGATCTTTAACCGGCTGCTTATTCTCGCCGCTGTCACGGAACAGATCTTCCAGTAGCTCTGACATCGTTTTGCTTACGGAAACGGATTTCATCCCGGAAGTGGAGTCTAAATCCTCATACACTCGCACGGCGTCGAAAATATTAAAATGCGTTTTGCCGATTTCAGGACACAGACGGGTGGCACGGCCCAGCATCTGTTCGAACAGAATGCGGCTGTTAATCTTCCGCATAAACACAAGGTTGCAGATAGCCGGAACATCAATGCCGGTTGTCAGCAAATCAACGGTAACGGCAATGTTTGGGTATTGGTTGTTTTTAAACTGTTTGATTACCTGCAAAATCTTCTTTTTATTGCCACCGGTGGTTTTGCCTGTGATTTTCATAATCGCCTCATTGGAAATGCCATAAGGTTTATAAATATCACGAAGCGTATCTACAATGCAGTCGGCGTGGTTATCATTGACAGCAAAAATTAGTGTTTTTTCGCCGCTTTCGGGGTTTAAGTAGTTGGCAACTTCTTCTAACACCTTACGAGTATGGTCGGGAAGGACAATCGCTTTATTAAAATCTGAAACATCAAAATCCAGCTCATCCTGCAATGCCGCCCCATTAATCAGTTCGTTTGTGTTGGGATCGTACTGCGCAAGCGTTTCGCCCTTTTTGAACTTTACGTTATTTTCGATAAAATCCGTGTTGATGATATAAGGCGGATCGTGATCGACCAGCCAGCCATCGATCACGGCTTCACGATAGCTATATGTAAAAATCGGTTCGCCGAAAATTTCAGTGGTGTGCAGGGCAGGAGTAGCGGTTAAAGCTACTTTTACTGCATCAAAATACTCAATGACCTGCTTGTATTTGCTCATATAGTCATCTTGATTATCGTAGAGAATTTCTTCCTGCGTCATTTCCTTGTCCAGAATATATCCTCTATGAGCTTCGTCTACAATAATCAAATCGAACGCCCCGGGCATTAAATCAGGTGTTTCAGACAGAATAGTGCGCTTTAATAATCCCTGCACAGTAGAAATGCTAACTTTAGTTTCCAGATTGATCTCATTATCATCAATGTCTTTAATTTCATAGATTTCATTTAATGTCATTAAATCTTTCAGCTTGACATCCTTAAAAGTGTCCATTGCCTGTTCGCCGAGCGCTATGCGGTCAACCAGAAACAAAATTCTCTTGAAGCGCTTGGATTCAAGCATTTTATAAATAAGGCCAAGAACGGTTCGTGTTTTACCGGTGCCGGTTGCCATTGCAAGCAATGCCGTGCGGCCGCCATTCATGATTGCTTCGGTAGCCTTGTTGACCGCCTTAATCTGATAGTCACGAAGATTAAGACCGGTAGGGTCTTCCATAAATGAATCGTTATAGGTTGCTAAGGCTTCATTTGCCTTAGCAATATCTTGACTCAGTTTTTCTTCCAGATCGCTGGGGCTGAACCAATTCCGTATAGGATAGGACTGGTTAGATGATTTTCGTGCATCTAAAAACCATATGCCAGATTTTGTTCGGAGCTGCTCCAGAAAAGCTCTGCCGTTTGAGGCAAACAGGAAAGGCACCTGATAATCGCCCCACGAACCGATAACATATCCTGCGTGTTCTTCTTTGATATGCTTTGCATAATCCTTGACCTGCACATCAATGGTGGAAGCAACATCTTCCGAAGCTTTTTTCGCATCCATTAAAGCGACGAGTTTTTCCCCAATGAAGAAGGCATAGTCTGCATATCCATTTTTATAAAAAGCAGAATTGGTAGGCCATTCGCTGATAGCAATATTTCTGCCTTTCACTGGGCGAGTGCCTTTGCTGTAACGCAAATTGGTGGTATCTGCTTCCCATCCTGCTTTGCGAAGCTGCTCGTCTATCAAACAGCGTGTTTGTGCTTCGTTCCACTGCATCATAGAAGAAACCGTTTCAGCTCGTTTTGCACGTTCTTTCTGCGTTGTACCCGAAACAGCTGTTGTTACCTGTGCAAGCTTTTTTGACAGTTCGGCAATCTTTTTTTCCTGATCTTCTATTACTGATTTTAGGTCTGCCTGATGCACTTCTTCAGGCATAACAAAATCTTCGGCGATAAATCCCCAGTCGCCGTAGGTTTCCATAAACCAAATCGCTAAATTATATGTCGTAGAAAGAAGCGTTTTTGCTTCGTCTACGGAATCTGTTCCCGCATGCACTGCGGAATTGCGGGTTTTACGGAGAACATATAGTGTATTATCAATCTCGTGGGGAAGAAGGCCGGCACGCTTCAACAAACGAATACGATTGGCGTGGGTGTTATCTGTCTTGGGTTCATCCATATGTTCAAATACCAAAATTTCCTGAACAAGGCGCTCGGCAAACATACCTAGTTTATAGATACACGCATTGGGATCAGAATACAGATAGTTTTCTGCATTAGCGCCTAATTGTGCCAGCACAGGCCAATATCTATTTAGAAATTCAAAGTTTGATTTCATGACGCCCAATCCTCCTATTTTCTATACAGTTCATCCAAAGTTTTACCGTCTTTATTTTTCCACTCGACCCAGCCATTTGTGGAACCGCCAAGAACAAAATTACTTGCCCCACTGGGCGTATCAAAATCTACCGTTACTTTTAAAATATATTTACCGTCAGCATTCACGATGGATTGTTGAGAGATAAGATCCTCCCTTTGACGATTATACCTTTGTAAATGTGCGGGTTTATCCAGATTGATTTGAGAGCCGTCTAACACCTCAAATTTTTCACCGTTATATACGCCGAAAGCCATAATGCCGTTTTGGGTGGTATGTAATATGTCCGCTTCATTTAATGTGCTTTTTGCGTTGTTCATTTTATAGCCCTGTGTTGCCATAATGAACTGTATTTCATCGTAGATTTCTTCCACTGCCGCAAGGTCATATTCATCAATCTCATATTTCGGCACGATATTGTTTTCGACCTTATACCGTTTGGACTCCTGCGCTTTTATGATTGCAAATTTTTCAAGGCCGCTGATCATATCCAGTGTGAAGGTTTTACTTTCAGCGAGAAACATAATAGCTTTATTCCAAAAATCTTTGGAACGATTATGATCGTCCAGCCGGGTAATGCCATTCCGTGTTTGCCCAATATAAAGCTGCACGATTTTATTTCCGTCATCTTCGTTGATCAGATAATATATTCCCGGACGATTGATACCGGAAATATTTTTTGCTTCTGAAAGTAGTGGTCTTGGAATGACATAGGTCGTCATAGTACAAAGATTTCGCCGAATGGAACGAATGCCATCGGGCTGTCCATTGTGATAGATCATTTCAAGTTTTTTACTGATCGCCATAGTCATTCCCCAATCTTTTCTATAATTGCTCTACATGTTAATTTTATGATTACTGGTTTTTATTTTTCATTCTCTAAAAGTCCATAAGTCCGATAATAGGACAACATCTCCTGAAGTTGCAGCTTATTGGCGAAAAGCTGGCGGTAGGTGACGGTTTTCTCCTTGCCCTCAGCTTTGAGCTTCGCCATCTTTTCCGTCGTATCGTCGTATTGCTTGAGAATGGCGGCGAGCATATCTTCAAAGGCTTTCAGTCTCTTTTCGTCCATGTTGCGCCCCATTATTTCTCGGCCGCAACGCCGGATTTCATCCAAGCGTCCACTTCGCTTATCTTGAATTTCCACAGCCTGCCGATTTTCGTGGCGGGCATTTTTCTTTTTTCGATCCATGCGAGCACCGTGTCCCGGCTGACACCAAGGTATTCGCAAATCTCTTTCATCGAGCACCAGCGTTCTACATTCAAATCCATTTTTCGCCCTCACTTTCGGGTAGATATAAAAATACAGCATAATTATGCAGCAAACTGAGAAGAAAATCAATGTTTTTTGCCGATTTATAAGGAATAGAACAGTTTGTTTGGATAGCTACCCCGAAAAAGAAGCTGCTCCGATCGGAACAGCTTCTTTGCTTTACCGGCATCTTTACAGCTATATCTCTGCCCGCCATTCCCGGCGGGCAAATTTTTTTGCCTTTTTTCAAAATCACTGTCCCCAAACACCCTTTCCAAGTGGGAACAAGTGAGGGAATGCTTTTGAGACAAACAGTCTTTTCAAAAAATTTTTTCTGTTTTTCCTGAAAAACAGGTTGCGTTTTGGCATCCCAATTCCAAATAAGTGAAGGAATAAAAATTTTTTTGAGATTTAGGGGGTGCATTTGGCTGTTCTCAGTGGGAATAAGTGAAGGACTTTTTGAGCAAGCAGAATCAAGGCCCTCAATCGAAAAAAATATTTTTCAATATTTTTGTAAAAACAGGTTGCGTTTCGGCTTCTCAATTCCAAATAAGTGAAGGGGAAAAATTTTTTGAGATTTTGGGTGTGCATTTGGCTGTTCCCAGTGGGAATAAATGAAGGGGTTTTTCGGAGCAAGCAAAATAAAGCACCCACAACCGAAAAATATTTTCTTATTTTTTCTGTGAAATAGGGTGTCATTTGGCTTTGCAATTCCAAATAAGTGAGGGGGCCTTTTCAGTGAATAAAAATTTTTTCTTAGAAAACCTCAAAAATGGGTGTGCATTTCGGCCCCCTTTGTCCAAATGAGTGAAAGGGGTTTTCAAATTCTCAAATATTTTCCCGTTTAGGGTTGCCACTTGCCGCTTCCCAGTGGGAATAAGTGAAGGGCTCTTTCACAGCAGCTGAAAATTGAATGACCGTCCGAAGGATACAAACCGCCATGACTTTGCCGAAAGGCAAATGAGCGCCTGAGCTGAAAAAACGACAGCTTGGGACTGCACAGCGCCCGCCGACAAGCGGGAGTGCCTGTAGGAATCTTAGGGTGCAACGGCGGCGGATACCGGCAGCGCAGGATTCCTCAACCGGTATCCGATTTTACATAGCTGTAAAGGAGGAATGGAAGCTATGAAAAAATCAGAGCTCAAAGAGCTTTATCAGATGATGTTTCCGGAATATCCGGACATCGTGACCGTCCGGCAGCTTCGGGAAATGCTGGGCATCAGCCGGCAGCTTGCCTACGATCTTATCAACGATGGTGAATTGCAAGCAATCAAAATCGGCAATAATTTCAAAATCCCGAAAGTCAGCGTCATAAACTTCGTGACCGAAGAACAAAAGGAGGCGAAATCAAGTGCCTGAAATCCTGCGGCTTACCCCGTCCCAGCGCTCACGGTGCAACCGCCTGATCAAAAGGCTGTGCGCCAATTATGATGACGGCAACTGTCTGCTGCTGGATGACGGCGAGCCCTGCGTCTGCTCACAGACCATTTCCTATTCGCTGCTGTGCAGGTATTTCCGTAATGCGGTTTTACCGGCAGACAAGGAACTGTATGCGGACATTTTCAAACAACATACTTATCACTGTGCGGAATGCGGGACTGCTTTTGTGCCGAATTCCAACCGGCAGAAATACTGCTCGTTGTGCAGCAAAAAGGTGCACCGCAGGCAGAAAAACGAGAGCGCAAGAAAGCGCAAAGCGGACAATTAGGGGTGTAAAAATACCCGGTTTACAAGGATTTTTGACGCCGGATTGGGGTACATAAAGGAATCATACCAACCCTCTCAATTTCGGCGTTCTAACTGTCCGAATAACAAAAACGAAAGGATGTACTTATGAAAAGAAAATTAGTGACCGTGGACGCAGAAACCCTGCTGGCCACACCGATGAGTAAGACTATGTTTATTGTCGATGGGCTGATCCCGCAAGGGGTGAATGTCCTCAGCGGAGCCGCCAAAATCGGCAAAAGCTGGCTGATGCTGTGGCTTGGCTTGCAAGTATCGCAGGGGTTCTCTGTTTGGGGAATCCCGACCATGCACTGCGATGTGCTGTATCTCAGTTTGGAGGATACGCTGAGGCGAATTAAAGATCGACTTTTCGATTTGACGGATGATTCAAACCGGAGTTTCCATTTGTCGGTGACCTGCGGATTGATTGGGAACGGGCTGGAGGAAGAAATCATCAACTTTCTGGAGGACTTCCCGAAGACAAAACTGGTGATTATCGACACGCTCCAAAAGGTGCGAGATTCCAAAGGCAGCGCCGGGAAAACGGGAATGTACGGCAACGATTACGACGACATTTCCTCCATTAAGCGGGTCGCAGATGAGCACGATATTTCCATTATTCTCGTCCACCATCTGCGAAAGTTCAAGGACGGGGACGATCCGTTCAACGAGGTGTCCGGCTCTACCGGCATCATCGGAGCTGCGGACACCAATTATGTGCTCAAGCGCAAACGAAGCAGCAGGGATGCCACGCTTCTTGCCTGCGGGCGGGATGTGGAATATCAGGAACTGACCCTGCGGTTTCAAGACCTGAAATGGGAATTGATAGAGCATAAAAATACGGAGGACATCCATAAAGCGGAGATTCCGCAGTTCCTTTTTCGGGTAGTGGAATTTATGAAAACCCGCACTGAATGGGTGGGAACTGCCACCGAATTGATCACCGATATGGCGGAAACCGAAACCACGCCCAATGTGGTCACCAAGTACTTAGGGCAGTTTTCCTGCGATGTGCTGGAGCCTGCCGGGATCGAGTACCGAACCAAGCGGACGGGACAAAGCAGGCTGATTAAATTCATACGACGTGACGGCGGTGACACAAATGACGGGACAAACGGTATATAGCGAAAAGTGCGTCACAAGCGTCATTACCGTCACAAACAGAAAATACGAAAAGGAGAAAAAACAATGGCAAATTATGAAATTGTAAAGAAAATCGCCGTGCTCGGCGGAAAGCCGGACGGCGTAACCAAGGAAATCAATATCGTGAAATGGGGCGTTAATGACCCGGCAATCGACATCCGCCGCTGGCAGGGAGACATTGCCTCAAAGGGAATTTCACTGAAGCGGGAGGAAGCGCAAAAGCTGTTGGAGGCTTTGAAAATCGTATTTGGGGAGGTGGAAGTATGAGAAGCAAAACACTTGGAATCAACGTGCGGGTAACGCCGGAGGAGAAAGAAAAGCTTTTGAAAAATGCCGATTACTGTGCGCTTTCTCTTTCAGAATATCTGCGGAGGCTGGGGCTTGAAATGAATGTTGAAGCAACAGTCCGAGAAAAAGATTACCGACTTTTCCGGCAGTTAAAGCAACTAAGAGCAGCCATTCCGCAGCTTGAAAAGGATGAAATTATCCGCTGTATAGATGCGATTTTGAAAGAATTACGTTAGGCAGAAAATGGCTGCGCTATCGTAGCGAGCAGACCGTTTGTACTCCCAAAGGTAGTAAAACGGTAAATCTCGTTAGGGCGCACCCTAATACCCCTTAGAGAAAGGATGAAAAAAGATGCAACGAAGAATCAAAAAACAGTTCTGGCTTTCCCCGCAGGATGCCAGAGAATTAAAACGCAAGGCAGAACTTTGCGGAATTACAGAAACAGCGGTGATACGAATTCTGCTGTACGGCTATGAGCCGAAAGAAAAACCGGACGCAAGGTTTTATGAAGTAATGCGCCAGCTTTCCGCCATCGGCAACAACATCAACCAGCTTGCGGTGAAAGCAAATACCCTCGGCTTTATCGACGCACCGATGCTGAAAGCGGAAGCCTTGCGCTGGCACAGGTTTCAGGCGGACATCGAAGCGGTGTTTCTCCGCCCCGGACAGAGTAACTTGAAATGGCAATAAGGAGGCGAACATAATGACAACACGAAAATCTGATTTTACTTTACCAACAAATTCGCTGGACGAGCTGTTTTCCTCGCAGGAGGAGCGGGACGATGCAAAACTGGAACGAGTACGGGATATTCCATTAAATGAACTTCACCCATTTAAGGATCATCCATTCAAAATCCAAAGTGATGAGGAAATGAAACGCTTAATCGAGAGCATCCAAAAGTTCGGGACGCTCACACCGGCGCTCGCCCGCCCTTTGCCGGAGGGCGGCTATGAGCTGATCTCCGGGCATAGAAGGCTGGCGGCATGTCAGGTGCTGGGAATCGAGACAATGCCCGTTATCGTTAGGGAGATGACAGACGATGAATCAGTCATTGCAATGGTGGACGCCAACCTGCAACGGGAACATATTTTGCCCAGTGAAAAGGCTTTTGCCTACAAGATGAAAAGGGATGCGTTGAATCACCAAGGTATAGCTTCTCCCCAAGTTGGAGAGAAGTTGCTGACCGTCGAAAAAATCGGTGCAGACAGCGGAGATAGCAAGAATCAGGTGCTACGCTATATCCGTCTGACATATTTAATCCCTGAACTATTAGAAATGGTAGACGAAAACAAAATCGCTTTTAACCCTGCGGTAGAAATTTCGTACTTAGAGCAGTCGGAACAACGGGTGTTGTTAAACGCAATGGGGCTCAACGACTGCACGCCGTCCCACGCACAGAGCATACGGCTTAAAAAACTTTCGCAGGAGGGAGTGCTGCAAGACCGGACAATCTACGACATCCTCGCCGAACAGAAGCCCAACCAGCAGGAGCAGTATAAATTCAAGCGGGAGGACATTCGCAAATATTTCCCGAAGAGCTACACGGACAAGCAGGTCTGCGATACGGTCATCAAGCTGTTGGAACAATGGCAGCGCAGACGGGAAAGAGACAGAGACAGCCGTTGATTCGAACTTTGTGCGGCTGCAGCAAGACGAATCGCACCGTGGAAAGAACGGCACCGGCAGGGTACAATGGCCTTGTCGGTGCCGGACTGTCCGTGAATGCCAAATACAAAGAACGGAGGTAAAACAAATATGGTATCAGGACATTTACAGGTTAAAAAGGGATACTACTACGCCGTGTTAAGCTATTACGACAGCAAAAACAAGCGGCACGTCAAGTACATATCCACCGGACTTCCCGAAAAGGGAAACAAACGAAAAGCCGAAGCGGAGCTTGTGAAAATCCGCAACGCCTTTGAGCCGCCCGCAGAGATCGGCGAGCTTTGCTCCAATATGCTGTTCGCCGATTATCTGCTCGGCTGGCTGGAAATCGTCAAGGTCAGGGTGAAGCCCACCACCTTCGGCTCCTATGAGAGCATGGTGAAGCAGACCATTGAGCCCTATTTCCGGAATAAACCGATCACCCTCAAGGACTTGGAAGCAAGACACATCCAGCAGTTCTATTCCGAAAAGCTGAAAACAGTCAAGCCCAATTCCGTCATCCATTACCACGCTGTCATTCATCAGGCGCTGAAATACGCCATGAAAACCGATCTGGTGGCGCAGAACGTGGCGATGAAGGTTGACCGTCCAAAGAAGAATGACTTCCAGCCGGTCTTTCTAGATGCGGCGGAGCTTCAGCACTTATTTGACGTGGTCAAGGGGACAAAGCTGGAGCTTCCCGTTTTAGTCGCCGCCTTTTACGGTCTGCGCCGTGGCGAGGTGCTGGGGCTCAAGTGGGATGCCATCGACTTTGAGCGGGGAACGCTGACCATCAAACGGACGGTGACCTCCGTCAATGTGGGCGGGAAAACGCAGGTCATCGAGCAGGAATCGGCAAAAACCAAATCCAGTATGCGCACTCTGCCGCTTGTGGGAAGATTCAGGGAATATTTTGCGGAGGTCAAGGCGGCGCAGGAGCTGAACAAGCAGGTCTGCGGCAACTGCTACAACTATGAATACGACGGCTTTGTGTTCGTGGACGAGTTGGGCGAGCGGATGAAGACTGACTATCTGACATCCCAGTTTCCTGCTTTCATCCAGCGGCACGGCATGAAAAAGATGCGCTTCCACGATCTCAGGCATAGCTGCGCATCCCTCTTGCTTGCCAACGGCGTACCGCTCAAACAGATTCAGGACTGGCTGGGGCATTCGGATTTTTCCACCACGGCAAACATTTACGCCCATCTGGATTACAGTTCGAAACTCTCCTCGGCGCAGGCGATGGTGAGCGGAATGCCCCTTCCCGAAGCGGGCGATTTCGGCAGCAGATGGGAGCAAAACGCAGAAAAAAACGGGGCATAAAGCAAAAAGCTGTTCTTTCCAAAATTATGGAAAGAACAGCCCAAAATCAGGTGATTTTTGGAATGGGAACAAAAAAAGAAAAATCCAGAAACCCGCATGGTTACTGGATTTTTCGATGGCGGAGAGTGTGGGATTCGAACCCACGTGCCCTTGCGGACAACCGCATTTCGAGTGCGGCTCGTTATGACCACTTCGATAACTCTCCCTCTATGTTCAGCCGCCGTTTTTCCCCGCCTTTTTTCGATAGAAAAGGGCTTTGGAAAGAACTGACGGAAAGAACAGCAAAATATTCACTTTTTTGAACTGAGATAAACCCGCATCACTGCTGGGTTTTCGGGTGGACGAAATGAACAGTCTGGTCGACCATTTCGAGTGCGGACCCTTCAGCCACTTGGGTACATCTCCAAATAGTGATTTTTAAATGGTAAGCTAACTATTCTTGGAACAACCTGTTCCAAGGCCGTTGAGAGGTCTGCATATCATCACCAAGTTCTTCTATTCTAAAGAAAAAGGCGCAAAATGTCAAGGGAAAACATAGTATAAATAAGAACAAATCAAAGGCGGTGATTATTTGCCTTATACAACCAGAGAACTTTTGGCGAGATTGATAAAATGCGAGGCGGGCGGAGAAGGCGACGATGGAATGGCGGCGGTAGCCTCAGTGGTGAGAAACCGGGCTGATGTCCCCTACGGAGAATTTTTTCGGGTAAGCCAGGGAGGAGACATTCGAAAAATAATCGAGCAGCCCGGTCAGTTCGTATGTATGCGAAGTACAGTGGGAGGGGAATACAACTCTCAGAACGTGTGGAACATGGACCCGGAGGAAATTCATTACCAAATCGCGGACTGGGTTTTGGCCGGCAACACCTTCAGCGCGGTGGGAGACAGCTTGTTTTTCTATAACCCCTACAGTGAAACCTGCCCTACTTATTTTCCCCCGAACGGAATGGGGGTGGCCTATAACCGAATCAACCAGCATTGTTTTTATCGGCCTACAGAAAAATATGCCGAGTCATAAAGGAGGTACCTAATGAATAACGAACAATTAGATTTAGCCAGCATTTATGGAATTCCGTCCTGTGCAGGCGGCGATTGCTCACCAGGGGCGGTCTTTACTCCGACGAATCCTTCCCCGTCTACCCCAGGCAACCGAATTCCCACGTTAGAAGAAATCGCCGGCTATAATATTCAAAATCCGAAAATTCCGGCACCGCTTCCGCAAATTCAGCCCACACCGGGACAAAGCGTTCCCATGACAGGCTCTAACGTAGGGGAAAGCACCTCGCATATGCAAAGCCAGACTCCCTCTACAAATCCTCTGGCGCCGCTGACGCCTACCAACCAGCCGCCGCCTATCTCAGGAGAAAGCCTGCAATATTTGAATGGATTTCTGCGAACTCAGCTGGGAAGGACCGTCACGGTGGAATTCCTGGTAGGAGCCAATACCCTTGTAGACCGGACCGGCGTTCTTCTGGCGGTGGGCGCCAACTATATTTTGATCAATGAGATTCAAACCGATGATATCACGGCCTGTGATTTCTATAATATAAAATTTATTCGTTTTTATTATTAATGTGTTTTTTCATACATCGTTAAGAGCAAACAGGGAAAGAAACGCCTTCTAATTTGTTTAGAAGGCGTTTCTTTGCGTTTTGCCCTATCGTAAAATTACCATCCTGATCTTGCGGGAGAGAATAAAAGTGCTCGGGAAACGGTCACGGCGGGAACGGCATCACGCAATGCGAATTCGTGCAACGAACCGTTTATGGATTTCCAGTAAGAGGAGGCGCGGACGGAAAGCTGAGAAAGAAAATTAGAGGAGAGCTATACCATTCCGGTTTAAGAGGCGCGAAAGGGACGAAGAGGCAGAGAAATGAAGAAAGGCGCGGAAAAAGGTTTTCAAAGATTCCAGCGGACCGCCGGAGCGTAACTGCTTTTTCAAAGTGTAGAAGGAGCAGGCTTTGGAGATTAGCCTGAAAATATAATCTAAGCTTAACGTAAATTTAACATAGCAAAAGTAAGATAACAGCGTACTCGAAAATTAGGAGGAAATTGAAATGAAAAAATTCGCATCGATTTTGCTGGCCGGATTAATGGCCCTGTCGCTGTTCGCCGGCTGCAGCAGTGAGGTTACTTCCACCGATGACGGCAGCTCCGCCGCCCAGGCTTCCAGCAGCGGGACAGAATCTCAGGTGGAATCCAACGGCAGCTCAGAAGATGCTTACGCCGGTCTCTCCGGAACCTTAACGCTGAACGGCTCCACTTCCATGACCGCCGTGTGCAACGCACTGGGCGAGGCTTTTATGGCGAAATATGACGGTGTAACCGTAGAGAAAGCGAATACCGGCTCCGGTTCCGCTGTGACCGCGGTCAACGACGGGACTGCCTTAATCGGAGACTTGTCCAGAAAGGTAAAGGACGATGAGGATCCCGACGGAAAGTTCACCAAGGTCACCATTGCGCTGGATGGCATCGCCATCGCGGTTAACCCTGAAAACCCGGTAGACGCTCTGACCTCTGAGCAGATTGAAAAAATTTTTGCGGGAGAGATCACCAATTGGAGCGAGGTAGGCGGCGATGACGCCGCGATCACTGTGATCGGACGCGAGGAAGGCTCCGGTACCAGAGACGGCTTTGAAAGCATCTTCGGTTTCGGCGAGGATAAGAAATGCGCTTACGCTGCTGAGGTTCAGGAAACTGGTATTGTGGTTTCCAAGGTTGCCTCCGATCCTTCCGCCATCGGCTATGTGTCCCTGGCTTCTGTCAATGATGAAATCAAGGCTGTGTCTGTAGACGGCGTAGAAGCCACTGAGGAGAATGTTTCCAACGGTACCTATGTGGTACAGCGCCCCTTTGTTCAGATCTATACCAAGGGCACCGACAGCGAACTGGTAAAAGCCTGGTTTGATTTCCTGAAGTCTGACGAGGGCCAGCAGATTATCGCCGACCAGAAGCTGGTTACCGTAGACATTGACGAGAATACGGAAAACCAATAAGCTGATTCCCCAGCGGTCCTTAGGCCGCGTATGGCAGGATCAAGGGCTCAGCCGGAAAAGCTGGCCGGACGGTCAGACGGCCCATTAACCGGCAGCCGCGGGATTAAGAAGAAACGCGGCCCGGCAGCTGCAAGAGCCAAACCTGGCCGCAGGGATCCCGCCGCGGGCCTGCTGAAAAGTGCGCGGGAGCATACGGGGCGGAAGCTTTTACATAGATTTACTATCCCTAAAAATTGCCTTTTACAAACTCCCCTTTAACATTTTACGCCCGGACCTCAATTGACGTATGTCATGAGGTCCGTTTGGCGGTTTTACCAATCGAAAGAAGCGCGGCCCAGCGGGGAGGAGGGGGCGCGCCAAGGAGGTTTCATATGGAAACGACTATGAAAGACGATGCCCATTTGAAAAGGGAACGGCAAAAGCGGAAGCTGAAGGTGATTTTTGCCGTTGCAATGGGAATCGTTCCTATCGCGACATTTTTTCTTCCTTATGTCAATTATACCTTTAAGGACAGCACCTTTGTGCTGTCCGCTTATCAAATTTTAACCAGCCCGGGAATCCGATTTCAGGGCTATTTGATTTCTATCCCCTTGCTTTCCAAAATCGCTGTGCTTTGCGGGGCGGTGCTGGCTTTGACGGGCGGAGCGCTGCTCCTTTTGAAAAAGCCTGGACTGGCGGGAACCGGCTTTGTGCTTTCTGCAGCCACCCCTCTCATTGTGCTGATGACCAGTTCCTCCATTCAAACGGCGGTGACATCCCTGGGGGTCAGCAATATTATCATCAGCTATCAGTGGCCCTTTCTCCTCACCCTGATTTTAGGCCTGGCCGCCGGTGTGCTGGCTATTTGGACCAAGGGCGGCGAAAAGCTGGCGGAAAGCATTTTTCGGATTTTTGCCTGCGTGTCAGTAGGCTCCGTGGTGATCATTACCGTATATATGATTGTTTCCGGAGCCCCTGCTATCGCGGAGATCGGCCTGGGAAATTTTCTCTTTGGCACCGAATGGGAGCCGAAAAGCGGCGTTTACGGAATTTTGCCCTTGATACTCTCCTCCATCGCCGGTACTGTGGGAGCAGTGATTATCGGTGTTCCCATCGGAATTTTAACCGCGGTTTTTCTGTCGGAAACCGCTCCGAAATGGGTGGCCAGTGTGGTCCGCCCGGCGGTGCAGCTGCTGGCGGGAATTCCCTCGGTGGTTTACGGCTTTTTCGGTATGCTGATCATCGTTCCCGCGATCCGGAGCATGTTTCCCGGACAGACCATCGGCGACAGCCTGCTGGCGGTAATTCTAATATTAGCGATTATGGTGCTCCCCACCATTGTCAGTGTGTCGGAAACCTCTCTGCGGGCGGTGCCGGTATCCTACCGGGAGGCTTCCCTGGCCCTGGGCACCACTCCGGTGAAAACTATCTTTAAGGTGACGGTTCCCGCCGCGAAATCCGGAATTTTGGCAGGCGTTATTTTAGGCGTGGGACGGGCCATCGGCGAAACCATGGCTGTGATCATGGTGGCCGGCAACGTGGTGCAGATGCCTTCCATTTTGGGCACTGTCCGGCTGATGACCACCGGTATCGTCATTGAAATGTCCTATTCCTCCGGCCTTCACCGCCAGGCGCTGTTCGCTATCGGCCTAGTGCTGTTCGTATTTATCATGATTGTCAATATCGCCTTTACCTATATTTCCAGGAAAGGAGTGCAGATGGAGCGTGACTAAATCCCTTTATCAAAAAAAACGCCGTCCCTCGGACCTTTTACTGAAAATCGCCATCAACGGTGCGGCGCTGCTGACTGTAATCGTGCTGGCAGGTATCATCCTTTATATCTTGATCAACGGCCTGCCCTATATCAGCTGGGAATTCCTCAGCACCTCCTATTCGGAGTCGCCAAGCGGCGCCAAGGGCATTTTGCCCATGATCATCAATACCCTGTATATCGTGGCCATTACACTTCTGATCGCCACGCCTATCGGGATTTCATCCGCCATTTATCTGACTCAGTACGCTAAGCAGGGGAGGCTGGTGCGGGCCATCCGGTTTACCACGGAGATTTTGTCCGGCATCCCCTCGATTCTGTTCGGCCTGTTCGGTTACACGGTGTTCTGCGTAATGTTCCGCATGGGAACCTCCATTTTGGCCGGCTGCCTGACCATGACCCTCTGTATCCTGCCTACCATCGTCCGCACCACCGAGGAAAGCCTCCTCGCGGTGCCCGGCTCCTACAAGGAGGGAGCCATGGCCCTGGGCGCGGGCAAGCTGCGGGTGATTTTGGGCATCGTGCTGCCCTGCGCCGTTCCGGGAATCCTCACCGCCGTGATTCTGGCCATGGGCCGTATCGTCGGGGAATCGGCGGCGCTGCTGTATACCTCCGGCATGTCCTACAATATGCCCAAGGATTTCTTCGGCCAGATCATGAATTCCGGACGAACCCTGACCCTGCACCTGTACCAGACCGCTATGCAGGCTACCTCTGATGACGCGTTCCATATCGCCTTCGCCACCGCCGCGGTGCTGCTGGTCATTGTGTTCCTTTTGAACCTTTTGGCCGGACTGGTGAGCAAGACCTTGAAAAAAGGAGAGCAATAACATGGAAAACAGCAAAGTAAGCATTCAGAATATGGATCTGTATTATGGAGATTTTCACGCCCTGAAAAATCTGAACCTGGAAATTCCGGCCAACCAGGTTACCGCCTTTATCGGCCCGTCCGGCTGCGGGAAATCCACCTGCATCAAATCCCTGAACCGGATGAACGACCTGATCGACGGCTGCAAAATAACCGGCACCATCAAAATCGATGGAGAGGACATTTACGACCCCCGCACCGACGTGACTCTGCTGCGGAAGCGGGCGGGTATGGTGTTCCAGAAGGCCAATCCGTTCCCCATGAGCGTGTACGACAACATCGCCTACGGCCCCCGGGTTCACGGAATCAAGAACCGGGCGAAGCTGGATGAGATTGTAGAAAATTCCCTGCGGGGGGCGGCGCTGTGGGATGAGGTAAAGGACCGGCTGAAAAAGTCCGCGCTGGGCCTTTCCGGCGGCCAGCAGCAGCGGCTGTGCATCGCCCGGGCCCTGGCGGTGGAGCCGGATATCCTGTTGATGGATGAGCCTACCTCCGCCCTGGATCCCATCTCCACCCTGAAGATCGAAGACCTGATGGAGGAGCTGAAAAAGGATTACACGGTGATCGTGGTGACGCACAATATGCAGCAGGCCGCCCGTGTGGCGGATATGACGGCATTCTTCCTGCTGGGGGAGATCATCGAGTTTGATAAAACCCAGCTGATGTTCAGCACGCCCAAGGACAAACGGACCGAGGAATATATCACCGGACGGTTTGGCTGATCGTAGACAAACCAAGCGGATTCCATTATAATAAAAGGAGAAAATTTCGAATGCCAAGAAAATATTTCGATCAAAAGCTGGCGGATTTAAACCGCAGCATGAAGGAAATGGGAGCCGTGGTGGACCGGAGAATCGGGGAAACCATGGAGGCTTTGAAAAACCTGGATAAGGACCTTGCCGCGGAGGTAGTGGGCGGCGACCGGGAGATCAATCAGGTGGAGCATGAAATTGAGTCGGTATGCATGAATCTGCTGGCGCTCCAGCAGCCTATCGCCACAGATCTGCGGGTGATCGCCTCCTGCTTAAAAATCATCACTGACGTGGAGCGGGTGGCGGACCAGTGCGCCGATATCTGCGATATTATCCAGGCGGGAGAAATTCCCGCCCAGTCCAGCGTTGTGAACCATGTGGTGCAAATGCTGGAAACAGCTGGCGCGATGTTTGAAAAGGCCATGGACGCCTTTATCGCCCGGGACGTGGAGCTTGCCCGACAGGTCTGCGGCATGGATGACCAGGTGGACGCCATGTTCAGCAAGATCGTGCTGGAGGTCTGCGGCACCATCACCGAGAATCCTCAGAGCGTGATGAAGGAGGTTGACCTGATGTTCATCACCAAGTATATCGAGCGCATGGGGGACCACGCCACCAATATCGCGGAATGGGTGGTTTATATGGAAACCGGCGTTCATCCGGATTTGAACGATGGAAGGATTTAGAAGCTTAGGAGGAAACCGATTTGCCAGATTTAGTTTATATTGCCGATGACGAACCGAATATCAGAAAGCTGGCGGCCCTGGCGCTGAAGGATTCCGGCTTTGAGACCCAGGAGTTTGCCGACGGGGTGTCCTTAATGGCGGCTGTCCGAGTGCGAAAGCCCGACGCCATTGTGCTGGATTGGATGATGCCGCCTCCCGACGGTCTGGCGGTATGTCATAAAATCAGGGCCGATGAAAGCACCAGGCCCATCCCGATTTTGATGCTCACTGCACGGGGCGAGGAAGTCGACCGGGTGCTGGGATTGGAAATGGGCGCGGATGATTACATTACCAAGCCCTTCAGCGTGAAAGAGCTCTGCGCCCGGGTTCGGGCGGTGATCCGCCGCAAGGAATACCTTTCTCCGGTTCAGGACGAGGTTCTGACCTGCGGGCCGATCTCCGTGAATACGGCGGCCCGCCGCTGCCTGAAAAACGGGGAGCCGGTTGAGCTGACGATGAAGGAATTTGACCTTTTGGTCATGCTGATGCGGAACGCGGGCCGGGTGCTGACCCGGGACGCCTTGCTGGATAAGGTGTGGGGGCTGGAATATTTCGGGGATGCCCGCACCGTGGATGTGCATATCCGCTATCTAAGGCAGAAAATCGAGGACGAACCGGATAACCCAAGGCTTGTGGTCACCCTGAGAGGGGTGGGCTACCGGTTTGCCTCCGCCGAAGACTTGAAATAGCTTTGTACCCTAACAGGAAAGGGAGTGCGCCGTCCAGACCGAAGGGAATAAAGAGTGAAGGGCGGGGAAGCCCAGGAACGGAAGGGAATTTCCCGCCTTTCGCCTAACCCGGCGCGAGCGGGCGGCAGACTGTTCCAATGGGCGGGAAACTATGATTGATGGGAAAAGGGGGAAGCTACCTTGCAGAAGCGCTTGGTGCTGATCAACGTGGGGGTGGTAATCATCGGCTTGATCGCCGCGGCCTTGCTGGCTATGCCCCTGGTGCGGAACCTGTATCTGGAGGAGTTTCACCGGACCTTGGACTCCGCTGTGATGCTTCTTACTACCGACGGCGATGAAATTCAGGAGGATCCGGAGGCCTTTGTCCAGCGGAAGCGGGAGGCCTTGCAGCAGGCGGGCCAGGATATCCGCCTGACAGTAATTACATTGGACGGCCAGGTGATTGGGGAAACCAGCAAGGACAATCCCACCGGCATCAATCCGGAGAATGAGAACCATCTGGGCCGGCCGGAGGTGCAGGAGGCGCTGCAAAGCGGCGTGGGCTTTGATACAAGAAAATCGGAAAGCACAGGAGAAACCTACCTTTATGAGGCCAGAGTACTGGGAGATTATGTCCTGCGGGCGGCGATGCCTGTGACCGAGATGGACGAGGCCACCCGAAAGCTGAGCCTCTTCATGCTGGCGGGAGTCTGCTTGGGGGGAGCTATTGTGGCGGTGGTATCCGTTGTCAGCTCCCGGAACATTGTGCGCCCAATGCTTCGGCTCACCGAGGCCACCCGAAAGGTCGCGGCCGGTGATTTCGAGAGCCGGGTACCGGAGCACTACCCCAATGAAATCGGCCAGCTGGCCCAATCCTTTAACCGGATGGCGGATCAGACCCAAAAGGCGTTCTCCGAGCTGACAGAGCAGGGCCATCAGCTGGAGGCGGTGCTTCAGGGAATGGACGACGGCGTGCTGGCGGTAGACCAGTACGACAATATTCTGCTGTTTAACGAGCGGGTAAAGGCGCTGCTGCAAAATAGCGGACTGAAAATTGGAGAAAAGCTGGACGGCTCCATCGTGCTGTCCCAGCTCGCCGGATACCTCAGAGAGGCCCTCGAGACCGACAGCGTGGTTCGTAAGGAAATTAAGCTGTCCAACCCGGAGCGGATTATGACTGTGTACGCCGCGCCCTTAAACGCGGAGGATGCAAAGGATGGCGGCCTGCTGGTGCTTTCCGATGTGACGGAAGTGAGAAAGCTTCAGCAGCTGAGAAGCGAGTTTGTAGCCAATGTGACCCATGAGCTGAAAACGCCCCTGACCTCGATTCGAGGGTTTATTGAGCTTTTAAAATCCGGCGACCGGGATGAGGAAACCCGTCAGTATTTTTATGACGTGCTGGATATTGAGGCGGAGCGCCTTCATCATCTGATCGACGATATGCTGGTGCTTTCCCAGATTGAAAACGCTAAGGATGACGTTCAGACGGTGCCTTGCAATTTAAATCAGGAAATCGAAACTGTGCTTCGGCGGGCGAAGCCCATCGCTGAAAAAAACGGTATTGTGCTGCGGCTGGAGGCGGAAGAGGCGTTTTTGGTGGCATCCTCGCCTACCAGGCTGCAGCAGCTTTTTGGGAACCTGGTGGAAAACGCGATCAAATACAATAAGCCCCAGGGGAGGGTAACGGTGACCTTGCAGCGTCAGCGGAATATGGTGCTGGTCAAGGTCAAGGATACCGGCATCGGGATTCCGCAGGAGCACCTGCCCCGGCTGTTCGAGCGGTTCTACCGGGTGGATTCCAGCCGCTCCCGCGAAATCGGCGGCACCGGCTTGGGCTTGTCTATCGTGAAGCATTTGGCCGGCCTGTACCACGGCGACGTCAGCGTGGAAAGCGTGGTAGGGGAGGGATCGGTGTTCACCGTCAGGCTGCCCTTATTAGAAGGGTAGGATAAAACGGTATTAAACAGCCTGCCTGCCGGGTAAAAAGGGACCCAGTGCTTATGCAGAGGGTGAAGCTGAAACGGCCGAAAGGGCGCTGTGCCAAAGAGTGCAGCGCCCTTTTTATATGAGCCGCTTATTGTTTGTCACAGAAAAAGGCCGTTTTTCCTAGACGGCAAAAAGCTTTCGCGGAAGAATGGGAAGAGGTGCCGCCGTTATGCGGCGGCTATACACTTAAGGCAAAACAGAGCCGGCGCGCCGGCTCTGTTTTACATTCTTCGGGAGTTTTTGGGAGGCGTTTTGACCGTCTCAGGTGGATTTTATCAGTTCACATATTTTTTACAAAATACAGGTCAAAATAAATCGCTTGGTACCTTGCAATTTAAAATTTTATCCACTATAATATGCATAATGCATTCTGAAAGGGAGGAAGAAGCATGATGCCGGGAAGGATCACCGGGCCGATGCCGGAAAGGATCATTGAATATCTGGGGGCCTGCGGGCGCTTTCTGCACTATAAAATGGGCGAAAAGGCGGGACGAAGACGCATTTTCACCATTTTGAGCAAGGCAAAGGAGCTGCCTCAGCGGGAGCTGCAGGATATTCTGGGAATTTGCTCCGGCTCGCTCAGCGAAATCCTGGCGAAGATGGAGGCCGACGGCTTTTTGGAAAAGGCCAAGAGCAAAACCGACGGCAGGCAGCTGAATCTGCGGCTGACGGAAGCCGGCAAAAAGGAAGCTGTGGAGCAGGAAAAGGACTACCAGCGCAGAGTTCGGAGGATGGTAGCCTGCCTTTCCAGGGAAGAACAGGAGAGCCTCCTGAAAATGCTGACGGCCCTAGCGGAATGCTGGTGGGATTTGGATCAAAATAGGGAAGAACAGGGGGCCATAGTTTCCGGAGACAGCGGGAACGGAAAAAGAAGCAGCGAGTAATGTTTATCATTTTGGTATGCGGGTAAGCATTGCTCTCCTTTTATTCAAGATTGGAAAGAGGGAATGATATGACATGATAAGAGAGCTGGCAAAAAGTATCCGAGAATACAAAAAAGTATCGATCATGACGCCGATTTTGGTTTCCATGGAGGTGGTCATGGAGTGCTTGATTCCATTTATCATCGCCAACCTGGTCAATCAGATTAAGGCGGGCTGTGAGTTTCAGGTTATCGCCGTTTATGGCCTGGTGCTGGTATTAATGGCGGGGATTTCTCTGCTGTTCGGCGCATGGGCGGGAAATACCTGCTCTACGGCCTCCTGCGGGCTGGCCAAAAATCTGAGAAAGGATATGTTTTATAATATTCAGAATTTCTCCTTTGAGAATATTGATAAATTTTCCGCGTCATCCCTAGTCACCAGGCTGACCACCGACGTTACCAATGTGCAGATGGCCTATATGATGATTATCCGCATCGCCATCCGCTGCCCGCTGATGCTGATTTTCGCCTTTATTATGGCCTTTGTCATGGGCGGTAAAATGGCGGCGATTTTTCTGTTCGTGGTGCCGGTGCTGGGCTTTGGCTTGTTCCTGGTGATCCGCAGGGTGATGCCGCTTTTCAGAAGGGTGTTCAAAAAATACGACGCCCTGAACAGCTCGATCCAAGAGAATGTCAAGGGCATCCGTGTGGTAAAGTCTTTTGTGCGGGAGGATTATGAAAAGGAAAAATTCGACCGTGCGGCGGAAGATGTGTGCAGCGATTTTACCCGCGCCGAGCGGATCCTGGCCATCAATAACCCGCTGATGCAGTTCTGTGTTTACGCGGTAATGGTGTTTGTGCTGTCCTTTGGCTCGTATACCGTCATCACCTCACGGGGGATTGATCTGGATGTGGGACAGCTTTCCGCCCTTTTGACCTACAGCTTTATGATCCTGATGAGCCTGATGATGATTTCCATGGTGTTCGTAATGATCACCATGGCGGAGGAATCGGGAAAAAGAATCGCGGAGGTGCTGACCGAGGGCAGTACTCTTCATAACCCGGAAAACCCCGTTTATGACGTAAAGGACGGTTCTGTGGATTTCGATCAGGTCAGCTTCAAATATTCCCAAGCCGCTGAGCGGATGGCCCTTGCCGATATCGACTTGCATATCAGGTCCGGTGAAACCATCGGCATCATTGGAGGCACCGGCTCATCGAAATCCTCCTTGGTGCAGCTGATCTCCCGGCTGTACGACGCCACCGAGGGCCGGGTTCGTGTGGGAGGCGTGGATGTGAAGGATTACGACCTGGAGACTCTGAGAAATCAGGTGGCCATGGTGCTGCAAAAGAACGTGCTGTTCTCCGGTACCATTAAGGAAAACCTCCGGTGGGGCAGCGAAAGCGCAACCGACGAGGAGCTGGTTCACGCCTGTAAGCTTGCCCAGGCGGATGAATTTGTCTCTCAGTTCCCGGACGGATACGACACCTATATCGAACAGGGAGGCACCAATGTGTCCGGCGGGCAGAAGCAGCGCCTCTGTATTGCCCGGGCTCTGCTGAAGAAGCCGAAAATTTTGATTTTGGATGACTCCACCAGCGCGGTGGATACCAAAACAGACGCCCTGATCCGCAAGGCTATGCGGGAATTTATTCCGGAAACCACGAAAATCATTATTGCCCAGCGCACCGCCTCGGTGGAGGACGCGGACCGGATCATCGTCATGGAGGGCGGCAGGATCAACGGTATCGGCACTCATCGGGAGCTGATGGAAAATAATGAAATTTACCGGGAAATTTATACCTCTCAGAATAAGGCAGGTGATCAAGATGCGTAAGCAGGAAAAATCTCAGGGTACCGTAAAGCGTCTGATCAAAACCTTGTTTGGCTTTTATCCTAGAATGCTTCCTGTGACCCTTGTGTGTATTGTATTCAGCGCGTTGATTTCTTCTATCCCCGCTATTTTTATGCAGAATGTCATCGCCCTGATTGAAACCAGCTGGCAAAGCGGCGATTGGAATGCCGTAGGCGGACAGATTCTCTCTTTGGTGGGGATTTTAGCTGCGTTTTATGTGATTGCCCTGGCATCCACCACTGTGTTCACCCAGCTGATGGCGATCATTACCCAGGGAGCCCTGAAAAAGCTTAGAGAGAAAATGTTCAATACCATGCAGGGGCTGCCCATCAAATACTTTGATCAAAACAACCATGGCGATATTATGAGCCACTACACCAACGATATCGATACCTTGCGTCAAATGATCTCTCAAAGCTTTCCCCAGCTGCTGACCACGGTGATTACCTCTCTGACCGTGTTCTGCATTATGATCTACTACAGCGTATGGCTGGCTTTGGTGGTGGTAGCCGGCGTGGCGGTCATGCTGCTGATTACCAAGAAAATCGGCGGAAGCTCGGCCCGGCACTTTATCCGGCAGCAGCAGGCTCTGGGTAAGGAAGAGGGCTTTATCGAGGAAATGATCAACGGCCAAAAGGTGGTCAAGGTTTTCTGTCATGAAGAGGAGAGCAAGGCGGATTTCGACAAAATTAACGATTTGCTGTTTACGGAGTCGGAAACAGCAAATAAATACGCCAATACGCTGGGCCCGATTTTGAACAATATCGGCAATGTGCTGTATGTAGTGGTAGCCTTGGCCGGAGGTCTTCTGCTTCTTTCGGGGGTGCCGAATCTGAGTATTTCCGGCCTGTCTCTGAGCATCAGCGTGGTGGTGCCCTTCTTGAATATGACCAAGCAGTTTTCCGGCGGAATCGGCCAGGTTTCCCATCAGATCAACGCGGTGGTTATGGGGATCGCCGGCGCGGAGCGGATTTTCGCTTTGCTGGATCAGCAGCCGGAAGCCGACAGCGGCTATGTGACCCTGGCCCAGGTAAAGGAAGAAAACGGAATGCTGGTGGAAACCAAGGAGCGAACCCATATGTGGGCCTGGAAGCATCCCCACCAGGCGGATGGAACCGTCACCTATACCCGTCTGACCGGCGATGTACGGATGATGGATGTAGACTTTGGCTATGAGAAAAATAAGATCGTACTCCATAATATCACCCTTTACGCCGAGCCCGGACAAAAGGTGGCGTTTGTAGGCGCCACCGGTGCGGGAAAAACAACCATTACGAACCTGCTGAACCGTTTTTATGATATCGCTGACGGTAAGATCCGATATGACGGGATCAACATCAATAAGATCAAAAAATCCGATCTGCGCCGGGCCATCGGCATTGTCCTTCAAGACACCAATCTGTTTACCGGCACGGTGCTGGACAACATCCGTTACGGCCGTCTGGATGCTTCGGATGAGGATTGTATCTCGGCCGCCGAACGGGTGGGCGCGGATGATTTTATATCCAGGCTGCCTGAGGGCTACCATACCCTGCTGACCGGAAACGGGGCAAATTTGTCTCAGGGCCAGAGGCAGCTGCTGGCGATCGCCCGGGCCGCCGTGGCGGATCCGCCGGTAATGATTCTCGACGAGGCCACCTCCTCGATCGATACCCGCACGGAAGCCATCGTACAGCGCGGCATGGACGCTCTGATGAAAGGGCGTACGGTGTTTGTTATCGCTCACCGGCTGTCCACGGTGAAAAATTCCGACGTGATCATGGTTCTGGAACACGGCCGGATCATTGAGCGGGGAACCCACGAAAAGCTGCTCGAGGAAAAAGGAAAGTATTATCAGCTTTACACCGGAGCCTTCGAATTAGAGTAAGTCTCCTGAACCGGCAGCACGCTGGCCGTCAATCGGAGGCTGGCAGAGAAATGGAAAACGCCTTGCCGGGAGGAGCGGCGGCTGTCCGCCGGACAGCACTCCCTTCCCTTCCGGCAAGGCGTTTTTGCAACGGGCTCCTGTGCGGATCAGGCTTTCGGCAGAGCCGGGAAGAATAAAAAATACCGGATTTTAAGTTGGGCGGACCGCAAGCTTTCGTCAAGCGGTTGGCCTCCGGGAGGTTCTAATAAAATGGCCGCCGCTGCATCCTGCTCCGAAGAATACTGCGGCGCGGGTGGTTCCTTGGCTCGTCCCGATAAAAAGGTTTGCCGGAAATCGGGCGGTTTCGTCCCGGAATAGGAGAGACAATATGCGGAAAAGAGAAATGACCGTTCAAAATTGGTTTCAGCTGTGGCTCACAGGAAAAGGCCCTGAGCTTTCCCGGATTTTTTCCGAGAACGCGGTTTATATGGAAAGCTGGGGGCCGGAATATCATGGCGTAAAGGCCATTGAGCATTGGTTCGCGGAGTGGAATACCCGGGGACGGGTGCTGGCTTGGGATATTAAGCAGTTTATCCACCAGGGGGATCAAACGGTGGTGGAATGGTATTTTCAATGCGAAATGAACGGACAGGGCGTTCAGGCCTTCGATGGGCTTTCCCTGATTCGCTGGTCGGAAGACGGCAGAATCACGTTTTTAAAGGAGTTTGGCTGCAACCTTGACCGGTACGATCCGTACGCCTGGGGTGCGGGCCCTAGATTCAAGGAGGAAGCGGCCCGGTGGTTTTAGGCGAAGGCCTTTTCCCGCTTTTCTCTTGCGGAAATTCATGCTATAATAGCTTTATTAACGGTATATGCGGAGGAAAAGCGGAATGACAGCGCATGGGAGCTTGCTTTTCCTCCTCCCGTGTATTTTGGCGCTGCGGCGCTTCGAATAAAGCAAAAGAAGAAAAGAGGAATCCCCGATGGAATGGACGGAGATCATTATGAAGGTGCCGTCTGCCCAGCTGGAGCAGGCGGCGGATATGGCCCAAATGGCGGTGGACGGCGGTATTTACGTGGAGGATTATTCTCATTTGGAGGAGGAAGCCAGGGAGATTGCCCATATTGATTTAATCGACGAGGAGCTGCTGGCAAAGGACCGGGAACACGGACTGGTGCACCTTTACATCAGCCCGGAGGAGAACCCGAAAGAGGCGCTGGCTTTCCTCCGGGAGCGGTGCGCCGGCGAGGGCATTGACTGCGAATTTTCCGTGGAAAGCTGTGCGGAAGAGGACTGGATCAATAACTGGAAGCAGTATTTTCATCCGATCCCTGTGGGGGAAAAGCTTTTGATCCGCCCCACCTGGGAGGAAGCCTACGATCCTCAGGGCAGGACGGTGCTGCATCTGGAGCCAGGTTTGGCTTTCGGCACCGGTACGCATGAAACCACCCGGCTTTGCCTAGAGCTTCTGGAAAAATATCTAAAGCCTGGCATGAGTCTGCTGGATGTGGGCTGCGGCAGCGGCATCCTGTCGGTGGCGGGGCTGCTGCTGGGCGCGGAAAAGGCGGTCGGGGTGGATATTGACGCCTTGGCGGTGAAAACCGCCGGGGAAAACGCTCAGACCAACGGCGTGGAGGAAAAATTCCAGGGGATCTGCGGCAATCTGACGGATCAGGTGGCTGGAAAATACGAGTTGGTGGTGGCCAATATCGTGGCGGATATTATTATCCTGTTGACCAAGGATATCACGCGATACTTGAATCCGGACAGTATTTATCTGATGAGCGGTATTATCGATACCCGTGTGCAGGAGGTGCGCGATGCCCTGGAGCCTCGGTTTACGATCCTTGAGGAGCGTCAGGAAAAGGGCTGGTTCGCGTTAGCAGCAAAACAAAAAAGCTGACAAGATGCGTGCGGTCATATTTTTGTTAGGTGAATCTCTGCCCGCACAGGTGCTGAGCTTACGCGGAAGCCTGGAGCTGGTTTATTTCTGCTTTATGCTTTTTTTATCTGCCTCTGGTGTGAAAAGCAGGCAGGGGCGGAGAAAACAAAAACGATCATCAAAAAAGCCATAGGATGTAAAACCATCCTATGGCTTTTCCGTTATAGGTTATAGAACGCTTAAGTGAAGCGGCGTCTCCCAGAGGAACCGAAAATCGTGACATTTTCTTTCCGTGTAAGGAGCACCGGATCCTTTTCGGATCTTTGCCAGCCGGATTTCCCGCGGCGCCTTTTCAGTGGGCTGAAGCCGGAGCGTAAGGATAGAACGCACAAACGCGCGGCGTCATAAACCGAAGAAGCGAAATCCTGGCTTTTGCCGAGCCTGGATACCGTCAAAGGTCTTTGAAAACCCAAGCGCCAGAGACGCCTGCCGCCGTTTAAGCGGAAATTACGCGGATACGGATAATTCCCTCAGAATCCACCAGGGATTCTAAAGCATCCTGGCCGACCTGGCCGGCGCAGTCCAGAACCGTGTACGCAACATCCTTGCGGGACTTGCTCTGCATGTTCTCAATATTCACGCCCTTGTCGGAGAGCAGCTTGGTCACCTGGCTGAGCATAGAGGGGATGTTCTTGTGGAACACGCACACTCTGGAGCAGCCGGCCGCTCTGGGAGAGGACAGGGCCGGAAAGTTAACGGAATTGATGATGTTGCCGTCGGACAGATATGCCATCAGCTCGTCGGCTGCCATCCTGGCGCAGTTGTCCTCAGATTCGGGAGTAGAGGCGCCCAGATGGGGGATCGCGATGACGCCGTCGACGCCCAGCAGATCGTCGGAGGGGAAGTCGGTGACGTAGGCCGCAACCTTGCCGGCTTCAATCGCGGCGACTACGTCGGCGGAATTGACCAAGCCGCCTCTGGCGAAGTTCAGAATCCGCACGCCGTCTTTCATCTTAGCGATGGAATCCTTGTTAATCATATTTTTGGTATCCGGAGTCTGGGGAACATGGACGGTGATATAATCGCAGGTTTCAAAAATATCGTCCAGGGTCAGGCTGTGCTTGACCGCTCTGGAAAGGCCCCAGGCGGAATCCACAGAGATATAAGGATCGTAGCCGTGAACCTCCATGCCCAGGCTTCTGGCGGCGTTGGCCACCAGGATGCCGATGGCGCCCAGGCCGATAACGCCCAGCTTCTTTCCCTTGATCTCAGGGCCGACAAAAGCGCTCTTGCCCTTTTCCACGGCCTTGCCGACCGCATCCCCCTGGCCCTTCAGGCCCTGAGCCCAGGCCATACCCTGGGTGACCTTACGGGAGGAGATCAGCAGCCCCGCCAAAACCAGCTCCTTGACCGCATTGGCATTGGCGCCGGGAGTGTTGAAAACCACAATGCCCTTTTCCGTGCACTGATCCACCGGAATATTGTTGACGCCCGCGCCCGCCCTGGCAATGGCCAGCAGGCTTTGAGGCATCTCCATCTCATGCATGGACGCCGAACGCACCATGATGCCCTGGGGATTTTCAACCGCGTCGCCGTACTGATACTCGTCGGTAAAACGCTCCAGGCCGGTTTTGGAAATTTTATTCAAGGTTAAAATATCATACATAGTATTCTGCTCCCTTTCTGAAAGGAAATGGGAAGCGGCGGATCACCGGCTTCCCTTTCTTGGTTTCTGTTGGCTTATGGGTTTCCGCTTACAGGTTGGCGGCCTCAAATTCCTTCATGAAGGCTACCAGCTTTTCCACACCCTCGATGGGCATGGCGTTATAGACAGAGGCTCTCATGCCGCCGACGCTTCTGTGGCCCTTGATGTTGACAAAGTCGTGTGCGGCGGCTTCCTTGACAAACTTGGCGTCCAGCTCCTCGCTGCCGGTGACAAAGGGGATATTCATCAGAGAGCGGTCTTCCGGCACCACGGTGCCCTTGAACAGCTTGGAGCTGTCCAGGAAGTCGTAAAGGATCTTAGCCTTCTTCTCATTGAACTCCTTCATCTTTTCCAGGCCGCCGATGTCGTTTTTGATCCAATCCAGCACCAGCTTGCAGATATAAATCGCGTAGCAGGGCGGGGTGTTGAACATGGAATCGTTGTCGGCGTGGGTCTGGTAGTTGAACATGGTGGGGGTGAAGTCCTTGGCGTGGCCGATCAGATCCTCACGGATGATTACTACTGTTAAGCCGGCGGGGCCCATGTTTTTCTGAGCGCCGGCATACAGCAGGCCGAATCTGCTGACATCAATGGGCTCAGACAAAATGCAGGAGGAAATATCAGCGACCAGGGGAACGTTCCCAGTTTCCGGCAGAGTGTTCCACTTGGTGCCGTAAATGGTGTTGTTCAGGCAGATGTGGAAGTAATCCGCATCCTTGGTAAAAGTGGAGGGGTCCAGCTTGGGGATGTAAGAGAAGGTCTTATCCTTGGAAGAGGCTACCACGTTGGCCTCGCCGTAACGGGCGGCCTCCTTGTAAGCCTTGGTGGCCCACTGGCCGGTGAGAACGAAATCAGCCTTGCCGGAGCCGGTCATCAGGTTCAGGGGAACCATGGCGAACTGGGAGGAAGCGCCGCCCTGTAAGAAGAGCACTTTATAGTTATCCGGGATGTTCATTACCTCGCGGAGAAGGCTTTCCGTTTCCTTAATAATACCGTCATAGACCTTGGAACGGTGGGACATTTCCATAACGGACTGCCCGCTGCCGTGATAATCCAGCATTTCGTCAGCGGCGGTCCGCAGAACTTTTTCCGGCAGCATGGAAGGGCCGGCAGAAAAATTATAAACCCGTTTCATTTCATGACCTCCAAAATGTAGTAGTAATTAACTTTTATTATAAAACGTTATGATGGGATAGTCAATTGACATTTTTAAGACAATCTCGCTTTTTTACGCCAAGGAAGCACATTTTTTCTGTTTTTTCTGAAAAACAGACTGTTTTTGTATGCCCTGGGAGGACAGTAAAATTGGAAAAATTTATTTTCATAGGATTCCACAAAAATTATAGTGAAAGGTTCCGAAAGTTATGGTATAATAACGCTGTTGGTAAGGACAGAGGGGAAATGAAAGGCCCTCTGTTAACTAGAGCAAAAATATGGGGGAAAAGAAAATGACAATCAGAGATATTATCAGCCTGCTGGACGCGGAGATCATTTCGGCCGCCGACCTGGACCTTGAGGTAAAAACCGCCTGCGGCAGCGACATGATGAGTGATGTTTTGGCGTTTGTGAAAGACCAGTCTGTCCTTCTTACTGGATTACTGAACCCTCAGGTAGTGCGCACCGCGGAAATGATGGATATGCGGTGCATCGTGTTTGTCCGGGGAAAGCAGCCGGACGACAGCATTGTGGAGCTGGCGAAAAAGATGGACATTACCCTGCTGAAAACAAGGTACCGCCTTTTCACAGCCTGCGGAAAGCTGTATGAAAACGGCCTTAGGGGAGGCTGTGAGTAAAGATGAGCAAAATGCATTTCCATTACATAGTGCCCGGAGACGACTTTACCCGGGCGGGAGAGGCCTCCAGCAGCGTGAAGAAAAAGCTGAAGCAGCTGGGCTATGATCCCGACGCTACCCGGCGGGTAGCCATCGCCATGTATGAGGGCGAGATTAACATGGTGATTCACGCCGGCGGCGGAGAGATTGACGTAGACGTGTCCCCGGCTCAGGTAGACGTGGTTATGGCTGACCAGGGGCCGGGTATCGCCGATGTGGAAAAGGCCATGCAGGAGGGCTACTCCACCGCGCCGGATAACGTCAGATCCTTAGGGTTCGGGGCCGGAATGGGGCTGCCGAACATAAAAAAATATTCCGACGATATGCGGATCGATACGGAGCTGGGAAAAGGCACCACCATGTACTTTTCCGTTTTTCCGAAAAACTGACCCAGGGCGGACTGGGTGCCGCCGGCCCTTTCAAGAGGACGGCTTGATGATAATCTTACGATAACTTAGCATGTCCCGAACGGGGGCACGCCTTAGGAGGGAGACGATTTCCTGTGGACCGGTTTTTTCATTCCGTGACCCTGGATAAGGATAAATGCTTAGGCTGCACCAACTGCATTAAGCGTTGTCCCACCGAGGCCATCCGGGTGAGAGAGGGAAAGGCCCAGATCATATCCGAGCGGTGCATCGACTGCGGCGAATGTATCCGGGTATGTCCTCATCATGCGAAAAAGGCGAGGTATGACCACCTTTCTGTTTTGGAGGGGTGGAAATATAAAATTGCCATTCCGGCGCCGGCGCTGTTCGGCCAGTTCAATAATTTAGACGATATCGACATCGTGCTCACCGGGCTGAAGCAGATGGGCTTTGACGATGTTTACGAGGTTTCCAGAGGAGCCGAGCTGGTCTCCGACGCCACCAGAAAGCTGATGGCGGACGGCAGGCTTCCTAAGCCTGTGATCAGCTCCGCGTGCCCGGCGGTGGTCCGGCTGATCCGGGTCCGTTTTCCGGATCTGTGCGACCATGTGCTGAATCTGAACGCGCCCATGGAGGTTTCCGCCATGATGGCAAAGCGGGCGGCCAGCGAGAGAACGGGCATCCCGATAGAGGAAATCGGGGCCTTCTTCATCACCCCGTGCCCGGCCAAGGTGACGGATATTAAAATGCCCATCGGCACCGAGGGCTCCTGGTGCGACGGCGCCATCGCCATCAGCGAGGTATTCCCTCTGCTGTCTCACCGGATGGATAAGCTGGAAACAGTGGAGCCCATCGGCCAGTCGGGACTGATCGGCGTCAGCTGGGCCGGCAGCGGCGGAGAGTCCGCGGCGCTGCTCAATGAAAAATACCTGGCGGCGGATGGCATCGAGAACGTGATACGGGTTCTGGAGGAGCTGGAGGACGAGCGGATTCGGGAGCTGGACTTTGTGGAGCTGAACGCCTGCAGCGGCGGATGCGTCGGCGGCGTGCTGTGTGTGGAGAACGGCTATGTGGCTAAAGCCAGGCTTCAGCGCCTGAGAAAATATCTGCCGGTTTCCCAGAACCATTTGGACGGCGGCGTGCCCCGGGATATGGAGTGGACCGAGCCTCTGGAATTCGCCCCGGTGCTGAAGCTTTCTCAAAATCTGGAGGAAGCCATGCAGATGATGGAGGAGATCGACGTGATCTGCGAGGGTCTGCCCGGGCTGGACTGCGGCTCCTGCGGCGCGCCCAGCTGCCGGGCCTTAGCCGAGGATGTGGTGAAGGGTGTGGCTCGCACCAGCGACTGTGTATTCGTTATGCGGGAACAGGTGAAAAATGTGGCGGATACCCTGTCTTCCATCGGCGGCTATGTTCCCAGCTATCTGGACTCCAAGGAGAAGCAAGGGAATTAAATGCGTGCCCGGCGGTATATGCTGGTAGGGGACGGGAGCGCCCAGAACCGGATCGGGCGCCGGGAAAGCACAGGGGCCCGGTTTAAACAGCTGATGGAAGGAAAGAACAAAGATAATCCAGATCGCCTGCGGAAAGGATTTCCCCAAAGCATTAAGAGGGCTTTCATGATCATGTTTCTTATGGATAGAAGCCAGGACAGGCGGGAAATTGCAATCTTAGCTTCATGCTGGTAAAAAAACAAGGCTTTTATTCGTCCGGCTGAAGCGTTCCTGAACAGGCGGCAATACAAAACAGCTAACCGAAGAACAGCTTCCCGTGGGAAACGCTCTCAAGGAAAAAGAGTTCTCAAAAGCGGTTATCGGTAAAATTGAAGCAATTGGATGTGAGAATATGACAGTACAGCAGCTCAAGGAAGCCCTTTCCCTGAAGCTTTTGGCGGGGGAGGAGGGGCTCTCCCAGGAGGTCTCCGGATGCTATATCGGCGATTTGCTGAGCTGGGTGATGGGAAGGGCCAAGGCCGGCGACGCCTGGCTGACGGTGATGGGCAACATCAGCGCCCTGGCGGTGGCGTCCCTGGCGGATACCGCCTGCATTATCCTGACGGAAAACGCCTGGCTGGACGAGGACGCTAAGCGGAAGGCGGACCAGCAGGGGATCTGCGTGCTTGGCGCGGAGGAAAACAGCTACCGCCTGGCTTTGCAGATCGGCCGGCTTTTATCATGAGGGTTTATTACGATCTCCACATCCATTCCTGCCTATCCCCCTGTGGGGACAACGACATGACCCCCAATAATATTGTGAACATGTCCCTGCTGAACGGCATGGACATGATCGCCCTCACTGACCACAATAGCTGCAAAAACTGCCGGGCGGCGGTGAGGGCCGGTGAGGAGGCCGGCGTGACAGTGGTGCCTGGCATGGAGCTTACCACCAGCGAGGAAGCCCATGTGGTATGCCTGTTCCCCACCGTGGAGCAGGCCGAGGCCTTTGGGGATTATGTGGAGTCCCGTTCCCCGGAGATTCGGAACCGGCCGGAAATTTTTGGGGATCAGCTTATTATGGATTGGCAGGATGAGGTGGTGGGCAGGGTTTCCCGGCTTCTCATCAACGCAAGCAGCATCAGCGTGGGAGAGCTGCCCGGGCTGATGGCGGAATTCGGCGGGGCGGCGTTCCCAGCTCACATTGATCACGATTCCTACAGCGTGATCTCCTCCCTGGGCGCTATTCCGGCGGAGGCGGAGTTCCACGCCGCGGAGATCTCCGGCAAGGGAGACAAGGAGCTTCTGCTCAAGCGGTACCCGGAGCTTCAGAATATGATCCTTTTGCTGGATTCCGACGCCCATTATCTAGATTGGCTGAAGGAACGAAGGCCCTGGCTGGACCTGCCGGAAAAAACGGCCCGGTGCTTAGTGGATGCCCTGAATGGAAAAATTCAGGTGAAATGGGAAAGATAGGAAGCGGCTTGACTCGGATTTTGATGATGTTGAAAAACTTTTGTCGGGTTTTCACAAAAAATAAAAATCAATTGAATTCAAGAAGTGAGTTCGCTGAGTGTTCTGATTTTGGAAAAAATCGTCATTGGTGCATTTCGCCAAAACCTTCCCCCTATTTTCTCTGGGAACTTTGTAGGATCGTATAGATTTTAGGGAAAGAATCCGATATAATCATATTTTGTAGGCAACCGCAGCAGTTGGTTTTGTATGCGTTTAGTTGTTATATTTTTAACAGGTTGCGTTCAAAGACAATAAGGAGGAAATCAAATGCAAAAGCGTATCAGCAATATCCCGTTCAGCGGGACGAAAGAGCAGGAGGCTCAGCTTTTTGAGATTATCGAGAAGCATAAAAACGAGCCGGGCGCCATCATGCCTGTTCTGCAGGAAGCCCAAAACGTTTACGGCTATCTGCCCATTGAAGTGCAGCAGATGGTAGCCGACGGTTTAGGGGTTCCCCTTTCCGAGGTGTTCGGCGTGGCCACCTTCTATTCCCAGTTTTCTCTGACTCCCAAGGGTAAGTATAATATTTCCGTCTGCCTGGGCACCGCCTGCTATGTTAAGGGCTCCGGCAAGATTTTGGAGGAGCTTTCCAAGGAATTGGGCATCGAAGCGGAGGAGTGCACTGAGGACGGCAAGTTCTCTCTGACAGCCTGCCGCTGCATCGGCGCCTGCGGACTGGCTCCGGTTATCACCATTAACGACGATGTTTACGGCCGCCTGGTTCCCGAGGACGTCAAGGGCATTTTGGCAAAGTACGAATAAAGCCATGCGGGAGCTGTCGCTGAATGTAATGGATATCGCCCAGAACTCCCTGTCGGCAGGGGCTTCCCTGACGCAGATCGTTGTGGAGGAAAGCAGCGCGGAGGACACCCTGACGCTGAAGATCATCGACAACGGCAGGGGAATGACCGCCGAGCAGGCGGCTCGCGTGACGGATCCGTTTTTCACAACCCGCACCACCCGAAAGGTGGGGCTGGGAGTGCCGCTTTTTAAAATGGCGGCGGAGCAGACCGGCGGAAGCTTTTCCATCGAGTCTGAGCCGGGGAAGGGCACCACGGTGACCGCGGTGTTTAAGCCTTCCCACATTGACATGACTCCTTTGGGGGATATTAATTCCACGGTGGGGCTTTTGATCTATTCCAATCCGGAACGGGATTTTATTTTCCGCCGGGAACGGGATGGAAGGAGCTTCACTTTGGACACCAGGGAGCTGCGAGAGATTTTGGGGGAAGAGGTAAAGCTTTCGGCCCCTGAGGTCAGCGAATGGATACAGGGTTATCTAAAGGAACAAACCGATATGATCTTTGGAGGTGCACAAGAAGATGAAAACATTAGCTGAATTGCAGGCGATTCGAGATAAGGCCCGCGCCCAGATTGGAATCCGGGAGGAGGATAAGGACGCCGTCCGTGTGCTGGTCGGCATGGCTACCTGCGGAATCGCCGCCGGAGCCCGTCCGGTATTGAACGCTTTTGTGGAAGAGGTTGCCAAGCGCAACATGACGGAAAAGGTTGCCGTCACCCAGACCGGCTGCATCGGCATCTGCCAGTATGAGCCCGTGGTGGAGGTGCTGGTTCCCGGACAGGAAAAGGTCACCTATGTAAAAATGACCCCGGAAAAGGCTGTCCGTGTGGTTAACGACCACCTGGTCAACGGCAATGTGGTCACGGAATTTACCATCGGTGCCAATTCATAAGAAGGAGGAAAACCAAATATGTATCGTTCCCACGTATTGATTTGCGGCGGTACCGGCTGTACCTCCTCAAACAGTGAAAAAATCATTGAGAAGATGAAAGAAGAAATCAAGGCCAGGGGCTTGGAAAACGAAGTCAACGTGGTCCGCACCGGCTGCTTCGGCCTGTGCGCCCTGGGCCCGATTATGATCGTATATCCGGAGGGTGCCTTCTACAGCATGGTGAAGGTAGAGGACGTTCCGGAGATCGTGGAAGAGCATCTGCTGAAGGGAAGAATCGTCAAGCGCCTGCTGTATCAGGAGACCGTGCAGAAGGATGACACCATCAAATCCCTGAACGAGACGGCCTTCTACGCGAAGCAGAGAAGAATCGCCCTGCGGAACTGCGGCGTCATCAACCCGGAGAACATCGACGAGTACATAGCCCAGGACGGCTACGCCGCGCTGGGCAAGGTTCTGACCGAGATGACTCCCGAGCAGGTCATCCAGGTGATCAAGGATTCCGGCCTCCGCGGCCGCGGAGGCGCCGGCTTCCCCACCGGTGTGAAGTGGAGCCTGGCCGCCGGCAACAAGGCCGACCAGAAATATGTGTGCTGCAACGCCGACGAAGGCGATCCGGGCGCGTTCATGGACCGTTCCGTTCTGGAGGGCGATCCCCACTGCGTGCTGGAGGCTATGGCCATCGCCGGCTATGCCATCGGCGCCACCAAGGGCTACATTTACGTTCGCGCCGAGTATCCCATCGCTGTAAAGCGTTTGGAGATCGCTATTGGCCAGGCCCGTGAATACGGCCTGCTGGGCAAGAATATCTTTGATTCCGGCTTTGATTTTGATATCCAGCTTCGTCTGGGCGCCGGCGCTTTCGTGTGCGGCGAGGAAACCGCTCTGATGACCTCTATCGAGGGCAAGCGCGGCGAGCCCCGTCCCCGCCCGCCTTATCCGGCGGTGAAGGGCCTGTTCGGCAAGCCCAGCATCCTGAATAACGTAGAAACCTACGCCAATATCGCCCAGATTATCCTCCACGGCGCCGAGTGGTTCAACTCTGTGGGCACCGAGAAGAGCAAGGGCACCAAGGTGTTCGCCCTGGGCGGCAAGATCAAGCATACCGGCCTGGTGGAAATCCCCATGGGCACTACCCTGCGTGAGATCGTTGAGGAAATCGGCGGAGGCGTGCCGGACGGCAAGAAGTTCAAGGCTGCCCAGACCGGCGGACCCTCCGGCGGCTGCATCCCGGCTTCCCTGATCGATACCCCCATCGACTACGACAACCTGATCGCCATCGGCTCCATGATGGGGTCCGGCGGATTGATCGTTATGGACGAGACCACCTGTATGGTGGATATCGCCAAGTTCTTCCTGGAGTTCACTGTTGACGAATCCTGCGGTAAGTGTACTCCCTGCCGCGTGGGCACCAAGCGCCTGCTGGAAATGCTGAATAAGATCACCTCCGGCACCGGCACCATGGAAGATATCGATAAGATGGAAGAGCTGTGCTACTATATTAAGGATAACGCCCTGTGCGGCTTGGGACAGACCGCGCCCAACCCAGTGCTGTCCACCCTGCGCTACTTCCGTGACGAATATGAAGCCCATGTCAAAGAGCACCGCTGCCCGGCCGGCGTCTGCAAGGCCCTGCTCCATTATGAGATCGTGGCCGACAAGTGCCGCGGATGCACCGCCTGCGCCAGAGTCTGCCCGGTGGGCGCGATCTCCGGTACGGTGAAGCAGCCCCACACCATTGATGTGAATAAGTGCATCAAGTGCGGCGCCTGCATTGAGAAGTGCAAATTTGACGCTATCATTAAGTTATAAGGAAGGAGTGTGCCAAAATGGAAATGGTAAATATTAAAATCAATGGTATGCCCCTGTCTGTACCTGCTGGATCTACAATTTTAGAGGCTGCCAGATACGCCGGAATCAATATTCCGACCCTGTGCTGGATGAAGGACTTAAACGAGATCGGCGCCTGCCGTATCTGTGTGGTCGAGGTTGTCCGGGCAAAGACCCTGGTTACCGCCTGCGTTTATCCGGTTAACGAGGGCATGGAGATCTACACCAACTCCCCCAGAGTCATGAAGGCCAGAAAGATGACCCTGGAGCTGATGCTCTCCACCCATGATAAGAAGTGCCTCTCCTGCGTGAGAAGCGAAAACTGCGAGCTGCAGAAGCTGTGCCGTGACTACGGCGTGGAGGACGTCGACGCCTTTGAGGGCGAGAATCCCCAGTCTCCGCTGGACGAGACCACCCTGCATATGGTTCGCGACAATAATAAGTGTATCCTCTGCCGCCGCTGCGTGGCCGCCTGCGAGGATCAGTTCGTGGGCGTGATCGGCCCCAACGGCCGCGGCTTCGATACCCATATCGGCTGCGCCTTTGAAAAGGATCTGGGCGACGTGGCCTGCGTATCCTGCGGCCAGTGCATCGTAAACTGCCCCACCGGCGCTTTGCGTGAAAAGGATCAGATCGACGAGGTGGTCGCCGCTATCGCCGATCCCAAGAAGCATGTTGTGGTTCAGACCGCTCCGTCTGTCCGCGCCGCTTTGGGCGAGGAATTCGGTATGCCCATCGGCACCAACGTAGAGGGCAAAATGGTTGCCGCTCTGCGCCGCCTGGGCTTTGATAAGGTATTCGACACTGATTTCGGCGCCGACATGACCATTATGGAGGAAGCCCATGAGTTTATCGACAGAGTGCAGAACGGCGGAGTACTGCCTCTGATCACCTCCTGCTCTCCCGGATGGATCAAGTTCTGCGAGTTCTATTATCCGGAGCTGCTGCCGAACCTGTCCTCCTGCAAATCCCCGCAGCAGATGCAGGGCGCTCTCATCAAGACCTGGTACGCCGAGACCCACAACATCGATCCGAAGGATATCGTGTCCGTCAGCGTTATGCCCTGCACCGCGAAGAAATTCGAGATCAGCCGTGACGATGAAAACGCGGCCGGCGTTCCCGATGTGGACGTGGTGCTCACCGTCCGTGAGCTGGCCCGGATGATCAAGCGGGCCAATATCGACCTGACCATGCTGCCGGATGAGAAATTCGATCCCACCATGGATGTGTCCACCGGCGCTGCGGTGATCTTCGGCGCCACCGGCGGCGTTATGGAGGCGGCGCTGAGAACCGCTGCCGATACCCTCACCGGCAAGTCCCTGGATTCCATCGATTACGAGGAAGTCCGCGGAACCGACGGCATCAAAGAGGCTGTCTACAACGTGGCCGGCATGGATGTGAAGGTGGCGGTAGCCAGCGGCTTGAGCAACGCCAACGAGATTTTGAAAAAGGTGAAGAACGGCGAGGCCGATTATCACTTCATTGAGATCATGTGCTGCCCGGGCGGATGCGTCAACGGCGGCGGTATGCCTATTCAGCCCTCTTCTGTGAGAAACTTTGTGGACATTCGCAAGGAGCGTGCCAAGGTGCTTTATGAGGAGGATAAGAACCTGCCGCTGAGAAAGTCTCACGACAATCCGGTTGTGAAGAAGTGCTACGCCGAGTATCTGGGCGAGCCGGGAAGCCATAAGGCTCACGAGATTCTCCACACCACCTATACTCCCAGACCGAAAATGAAATAAGCTCAAAGCCATCCGGTGTTCCCCGGATGGCTTTTCTTCACCAGGCGGCGCCTGTTCCAAGAGCGCTGGAGCGCTGTGGCCGAAAGAAGGGAAACCTATTGGCCTGTCCAAGATTAAATAAAAGGCGGTCCGGACTTTTGAATTGGATAACAGATCATGGAAAAAGCGGCCGTCAAACCGTTCAATACCGGGTTTTGGAAGAAGAAACCCGGCAGTTCCTGGCAGAAGTCCGAATATTGACGCGCCGCGAAGCCGGAAAAGGCTTGCGGCGGTAAGGAGGCTGTTATGCCGAGAAACGAGGAGAAAAAAGCGTTTATGGGAATCGGGAGGCTTTGCGTCGTGCTGGTCATCGCCTTGCTGCTGGCTTGGTTTCTGCTGCCGGTGTTCCGGGGCATCGTGAATATCGGGAATGCGGCGGGAATTTTGCTTTGTTCTTTTGCCCTTTGGCTGGCGGGATATCCTGGCGCGGCCGGCTGCCTCTCCAGCCTGTGGGGGCATCCGGGCGGCAAGGTGCTTCTTTCCGCTGCCTCCCTGGCGCTGGGCGCGTTCCTTGTGTTTGGAGCGGTGATGTCCTGCCTGATGGCCGCCGCGATTCACCGGCCTCCGAAAGAAAACGGAACTGTGGTTATTCTGGGCTGTCAGGTGAAAGGAACCCAGCCAAGCCTAATGCTGACGAAACGGCTGGAGGCTGCTAAGGAATATTTGGACCGAAATCCGGAGGCGATGTGCATACCATCTGGGGGAAAAGGCAACGGGGAATTGGTCAGCGAGGCCCAGGCCATGAAGGCCTGGCTGGTAGAGCACGGGATAGACGAAAACCGCATCTATCCGGAGGCTCAAAGCAGAGATACGGTGGAGAATATCAGAAACTCCAAGGAAATCATGGATAGCAAGGGCCTTCCCAAGGATATGATCCTGGTATCCGACGGCTTTCATCAGTATCGAGCAGGGCTGATCGCGCAAAAGCAGGGAATCGAGGCGGGCGCCGTTTCGGCCCAAACTCCCTGGTATACCCTTGCAACCTACTGGATGCGGGAAATTTTTGCTTTAGCTCAGGAAATTCTTTTCCACTGATGTGGAAATTTAACAGAAACCCATCTTGACAAAGAAGGGTTATTTGGCGCATACTATAAGTATTAGCAGATGTTATTTGAATAGCATCAAAAAATTTACATAGCAGGAGTGGTTTTACATGCAGAAAGGAAAGTATGGAGTTTGTCTGTGGTTTTACGCGCTGGTAGCGTTCATTCTGGCATTTTTAGGCCAGGTTTTATTGGGAGGCCTCCTCTTGGGCTTTGTCATTGTGGCGGAGAAAAATGAATGGCTCACCCGTCAGGTTATTCAGGCGTTCTTTTTAACCATTATTGTATCCGTCATCAATGCGGTGCTGGACCTGCTGAACATTTTCGGCAATGTTCCGATTGTCGGTACCGCTATCGGTGTGGTGTTCAACGTAATTTCCACCATTGTTTCCATTGTTGTGCTGGTGTTCGTCATTATCGCTATGGTCAAGGTGGTAAAGGGACAGGAAGCCAATATGCCCTTGCTGAGCAAGCTGGCTAACAGAGCTTACGGCATCATCGAGAAGAAGGTCTATACGCAGGCCGCTCCCGCCAACTATGCTCAGCCTCAGGCTCCCCAGGCCCCTCAGGTTCCGGTACAGCCGCAGGCTCCTCAGGCTCCCCAAGCCCCGGTGCAGCCTCAGAATCCTCAGAACCCCACCCAGCATCAATAAGCTGAATCAAAAAGAGATCAGACTAACAGGTCTGATCTCTTTTTTGTATCTCCGTTAGGAGGGAGCATCACAGATAAGGAAGCTGGCTAAAGACTGAACAAGCTTCTAGGATATAGCGCCGCGGGGGCAACCGGAGAAATGGGCCGCCTGCACCGCTGTTTACTCCACAGGACGGCACCGTGGGCAATCTGTTTAGGCTGAGCGGATGTGCGCCCTGATAAAATTTGAAACAGCAACAGGGGGCGGAGCAAAATTTAGAAAGAGCGAACGACGTTGCGACGCGTAAAAAGCCATAGATGTCTTTAAGGCGGATTAGAGCGACGATTGCCGTGAAAAACAGGGCGCTTTCAATCGGGGCAATTCCTTCCTGGGGCCAGGGAAGCTCCCAATGAGAGGGATTACCGCCCCAAAGCCTTTAAAATCACATCAGGGGTGTTGGTAATCACCGCGTCGCAGCCCCAGCCCTGGAGGGTTAAAGCCCGTTTAGGCTTATCCACCGTCCAGACATTAACCTGGATTCCCAATTCCTTGGCGATGCGGACCTGATTTTTGGAGAGAAGGGCGCTGTGGGGATGGATCGCCTGGGCTCCTTGCCGATGGGCATACCGGGCGGGGTTGAAAATAGGCTTGTCGTACAGAAGTCCGGCTGGAAGGCCAGAATTATGACATTCCAGGGCAACGCGGTGGTTGAAGCTGGAAAGAATAACTTTTTGAGTCAGCGCCATTTTTCGAACCAGCCCGCAAACCTTTTCCGTCAGGCCCGGATAAGGAGTTTGAGCGCTTTTTATCTCAATATTGATGAGCTTCATATTCTTAACGATCTCCAGGGCTTCCTCCAAAGTGAGGATAGAAGTGCCTTTGAATTCTACGCCTTTCCAAAGGCCGAAGTCCAGCTGCTTCAGCTCCCTTAAGGTGTATTCCTCGATCAGCCCCAGGCCGTCGCTGTTATGATCTACGTCGAAATTATGGTTTACCACCATGTGCCCGTCCTTGCAGAGATGGACATCCAATTCCACGCCGTCGGCTCCCAGTTCAATAGCTTTGCGGAAGGCGGGTTCCGTATTTTCGGGGGCGTAAGCGGAGGCCCCCCGGTGAGCGAGTACCAGCATGAGCAGTTCCTCCCAATCATTGAAGCGATAGATTTTTCCAGCCTTTTAGCCGCCCGTGTATCAGGGTTCAGAGCGCGGGCAACAGCGGCGCGGCCTAAAAAATGCCGAAAGCGTTTGCGAACGGGGCAGGGCCTATTTCCAGCTTAAGGGATCATCAGCACACGGATTTACCCTTGACAGGGCTAGACCGGAGCCCCGGGGCGGGAAGAAGGACTGATAGATTTCACAGTAAGGCTTCCCTTGCTTATTCTATGACAAATTCTTTGGAAACGCAAGACCAGAGCGGACAAGAAAAGGCCGGAAGCCCGGCCTTTTCTTGTCTTACAGCTTGCCTTCAATAGAATTGATGATCGTCCGCAGAGCCTTGATGCGCGCGAATTTTTTGTCCTCAGATTCGATGATGTGCCAAGGGGCGAAATCTGTAGAGGTATAGGCGATCATCTCGTCCACCGCCGTCACGTACTGATCCCATTTTTCCCGGTTGCGCCAATCCTCGTCGGTGATTTTCCATTGCTTTTCCGGCGTGTTTTGGCGAAGCTCAAACCGTTTCAGCTGCTCTTCCTTGCTGAAATGAAGCCAGAATTTGATGATTACCGCGCCCCAGCGTTCCAGCTCCTCCTCGAACTCATTGATCTCCTGATAGGCCCGCTTCCATTGCTCCTCGGAGGCGAAGCCCTCGATGCGCTCCACCATAAGCCTCCCATACCAGGTGCGGTCGAAGATGGTGATATGCCCATCCTTGGGCAGCTTAGTCCAGAACCGCCACAAATGCTGGTGGGCCAGCTCGTCGGCGGTGGGGGCCGCGATGGGCACCACCTCGTAGCCTCTTGGGTCCAGGGCCTCAGCGACCCGGCGGATATTGCCGCCCTTTCCGGCGGCGTCCCAGCCCTCATAGGCGATGACCACAGGGATCTTTTTCCGGTAAATCTTATTGTGCAGCTTTTTTAAGGTGGATTGTTCCTTCTTTAAAAGCTCCCGGTATTCCTCCTCGTTCAAAGCCTTAGTGAGGTTTACCTCGGAAAGCTTCGGCTCCTTAACCAGCTTGAAATGGTCGGAAACTACAATAGGAACCGCCTTCTTAGGGGCAGACCTCTTTCCTTCCCGGGAGGCCTCCACCGCCGCGCCGATTCCGTCCACTAAGATATGGTAAATTTCCGCCAGGGCGCTGTATTTATCCTCGCTGCCAATTACATGCCAGGGCGCGTAATCAGTGTTGGTCTCCTCCAGGATGCCATCGATGATCTGATAATACTCGTCGTAGCGGCGGTTCTGCTCCAGATCGTTCAGGCTGACCCGCCAGGCGGTATCCTTAGAGGAGAGCAGCTTGTCAAACCGCTTTTTCTGCTCCCTTTGGCCGATGTGCAGAAAGAATTTCAAAATCAGATAGCCGTCGTCGTGAAGCTGGCGCTCAAAAATCTTGACGCTTTCCAAGCGCTCCCGCAGCTCTTTTTGCTCCAAATGAAGGGCGTGGGACGGGAAGGCCAGCTCCTGATACCAGCCCCGGTCGAATACGCCCATGGTGCCCCGGGCAGGCAGCTTTTTCCAAAAACGCCATAAATAGGGATGCCGCCGTTCCTCCAGAGTGGGAGGCGTGGTGGATTCCACGTGGAAGCCTCTGGGATCCATGGTCAGAATCACGTTGGACATCAGGCTTCCCTTGCCGGATGCGCCCCAGCCCTCAAACAGGACGATCACGGGAACCTTCGCCTGTTTGAACCTCTGTTGAAGCTCCCCCATTTTTTGCTTAAGGGGAGGAACCTCCTGTTTATATTCCTCCTTGAGCATGATCTTTTTTAAGTTGATTTTATCCAGCATCCTCAGAAACCTCCAATCTCTGGTGATTTTATAGTATTATGATACAATAAATCTGAAAAAGAATCAAATATTATTTGTCAATTGCAATAAAATCGAACGAAGCATTGTAAAAAAACCGTAAAACTTTTCTGAATAAATCGGGATATGCTTTTTCTTATCCCCAAAATAGATTATAATTGACCAGTAAGAAGCAGGCGGTTAAAGCCGGCTGGAAAAAGGAATTGGCCGGAAAAGACGGGCAACGGGATAATAAAGAAAGGCGGCGTTTTCATGTTTCCACTGTGCTGTCCTAAATGCGGACTGCCTCTGAAAAAGGAGGGAAACGGCTGCCAATGTTCTGAAGGGCACCGGTATGACCTCGCGAGAAGCGGCTATGTGAACCTTCTGCTGGCTAACGGCAAGCATTCTCTTCAGCCCGGCGACGATAAACGGATGGTGAGAGCCAGGCGTTTGTTTTTGGAAAAGGGATATTATGAGCCCTTCCGGAGAGCGGTGTGCCAGAAGGCTCTTGAGCGCCTTCCGATGGAGAGGCCTGTGGTGCTGGACGCCGGATGCGGAGAGGGCTACTATACCGGCGGGCTGGCTCAGGCTCTGAAGGAGCGGGGGAAAGCTCCGATGGCCGCGGGGGTCGATATCTCTAAAATCGCGGCTGATCAAGCTGCCAAGGCCCATAAGGGGATCCAGTTCGCCGTGGGCAGCGTGTTTCACTTGCCGGTGCTGGAGGCCTCCTGCGATTTGGCGATGAACCTGTTCGCTCCCTTATGCGCCGGTGAAATCCTGCGGGTGCTGAAGCCTGGCGGCGTATTTCTTCTGGGTGTGCCTGACCGAAGGCATCTATGGCAGCTGAAGCAGGCTGTTTACCGGGAACCCTATGAAAATGAACTGAAGGAGCCGGAGTTACCGGGCTTTTCCCTTCTGGAGGATTACCCTGTCAAGGATTGGTTATTACTAGATAATAACGAGGATATTCAGAATTTATTTCAGATGACGCCCTATTACTATAAAACCTCCCGCCAGGATCAGGAGAGGGCGGAGCGGTTAGAGACATTAAAAACCCAGGTGGAATTCCGGGTTTTTGTTTACCGGAAGCAGGGCGCATAAGCCTAAAAAAGTGCAAAACTTGCATTTTAGGCTGTTGGATGCTAAAATTAAAATAATTACGACCATTTTTATAGTGTGAAAGGCCATTGGGCCGGGTTGAAAACAACAAAGGCAGGTACAGCCAATGACACAGGATAAGGTCTCAAAATACAAGCGCGTGGTCATGTTCCTCATCGGAATTGTGATTCTGGGAGCGAATACCGCCATTTTTGGCTACGTATGGTACCAGTTCTACAGCGACGCTATCTTGCTGCCCTTTTACCGCAGGGGAAACTGGCTGGTAGTTGGCGTTTATTTGGTGATTTACTTTTTGTTTTCCAAAATTTACGGAGGCCTTAAGGTGGGAAACGCCAGGATCTCCGATATTATCTATTCACAGACCCTGGCGCTGTTATTCACTAACGCGGTCACCTATGCTCAGATCAGCTTGATTGCCCGCCATCTCCTATGGCCTATCCCGGTGATCGTCATGACCGTAGCTCAGATCTGCCTGGTGGTTCTGTGGGCGTGCGGGGCGAACTGGGTATATTTCCATGTATTTCCCGCCAGGAAGATGCTTTTGGTTTACGGCAGCCATTCCGCTACCCGTCTGGCGCTGAAGATGAGCAAGCGGTCGGACAAGTATCTGATCTGCGCCGCGGTAAACGCGGAACTGGGCTATGACGAGGTTATTAAGCAGGTGGACAAGTTTCCGGCCATCGTTATCTGCGATGTAAAGGGAAGCCTGCGGAATCAAATATTGAAATACTGCTACGGAAAATCTATTCGGGTTTATATCACCCCTAAGCTTTCCGATATTATCATCGGCGGGTCGGAGGAAATCCATTTGTTTGACACCCCCCTGTTTTTATGCCGTAACTCCGGCCTGTCTCTGGACCAGCAGGTGGCCAAGCGGGCGCTGGATCTCATCTGCGGCGTTTTGGCTTTTATTGTCGCAAGCCCTTTTATGCTCATTACCGCCGCCGCCATCAAGCTTTACGATGGAGGGCCGGTGCTGTTTAAGCAGAAGCGGCTGACCATTGGAGGAAAGGAATTCAATGTCTATAAATTCCGAAGCATGGTGGTAGACGCGGAAAAGGATGGCGTGGCCAGGCTCGCTACCCAGCATGACGACCGGATTACCCCGGTGGGCAGGATCATCCGGAAGATTCGGTTCGACGAGCTGCCCCAGATACTGAATATCCTGAAAGGGGATATGTCGATTGTCGGCCCGCGGCCGGAACGGCCTGAAATCGCGGAGGAATACAAAAAGGATATGCCGGAGTTTGACTACCGGCTGAAGGTGAAGGCCGGCCTCACCGGATACGCTCAGATTTTAGGAAAATACAATACGCTTCCTTATGATAAGCTGAAGCTGGATTTGATATATATTGAAAATTATTCTCTCCTGCTGGACTTGAAGCTGATCTTAATGACCATCAAGATCCTTTTTATTCCAGAAAGTACCGAAGGGCTTGCCGACGGCGAGATCACTCCCTTGGATGAGGCTCAGAAAAAATAGAGATTAGAGGGTAATGATGGAGCTTTCGATTATTATGATCAATTACAACACGCCTGAGCTGACTGCCCAGGCGGTGGAATCTATTTTGAAAACCACTCATCAGGTTTCCTATGAAATTCTGGTAATAGATAATTCCTCCGAACGGGACAAGGAATACCGGCCTGAGGCGCTTCCGGCTCCGGTAAAGGTTTTTTACGGCATTGAAAACAAAGGCTTCGGCAACGCCTGCAATTTGGGCGCTGAAAAGGCGGAGGGATCAATCCTTCTGTTTTTGAATTCCGACACCATTCTGCACGAGGGCTGTCTGGACAGAAGCCTTGCCTATCTGCGTAGTGAGGAGCGGATCGGCGGTCTGGGCATTCGCACGCTGAAGGATGACGGCACCCTGGACCACGGCTGCAAGCGGGGATTTCCAACGCCCAGCGCCTCGCTTTATTATTTTCTGGGGCTGGATAAAAGGCATCCGGAGAGCCGGAGGTACGGCGCTTACCGGCAAACCTTTATCCGGGAGGACCAGACCGCCGAGGTGGACGCGGTATCCGGCTCGTTTCTGATGATGCCCAAGGAAGTATTTCAGAAGGTGGGCGGTTTTGACGAGGATTATTTCATGTACGGAGAGGATTTAGACCTTTGCTACCGGATTAAGGAAGCGGGCTACCGGGTGGTGTATTTCGCCGGGGCCTCCATGACCCACCTGCGGGGACAAAGCGGCCTTTCCGCCCAGTCCAAGGAAATTATTTACCAGTTTCATTACGCTATGGCGCTGTTTTACCGCAAGCATTTCAAGAAAAAATATAATGTATTTGTTACCGGAGCGGTGTATGCCGGCATTTGGCTGAAATATGGCCTTACCCGTCTGAAATCAATGCTGAAAAGAGGATGATCTGGGGATTATGATCGATATACTCATGACCGTCTATAATGGGGAACAGTATGTGGTCCCTCAAATAGAGTCCATTTTGAATCAGACCGATTCCAACTGGAAACTCTTTATACAGGACGACTGCTCCACAGACCGGACGGTGGAGCTGATCGAGCCTTATGTCAGGCGCTATCCGGAGAGAATCACCCTTTTGCGGAACGAGAAAAACAGCGGGTCGGCCCAAAAGAACTTTTTCAGCATGCTGCCCCTGGTGGAGCACAGCTATTGTATGTTCTGCGACCACGACGACGTATGGAAGCCGAGAAAGGTCGAGATGACCGTCCGCAGAATGATGGAGCTGGAGCAGGCCAACGGACAGGATACCCCGCTGCTGGTTCACACGGACCTGGCGGTGGCGGATGAGAATTTAAAGGTGCTTTCCGACTCCATGTTCCGAAGCCAGAACCTGAACCGGAAGGGGAATAGGCTGAACAATCTTTTGGTGCAGAATAATGTGACCGGATGCACAATGATGGTGAATAAAGCATTGGTGGATATGGTAGGGCCGACCCCGAAGCACGCGGTAATGCATGACTGGTGGATGGCGCTGATCGCCGCCTGCTTTGGAAAAATCGGCTTTGTGCGTCAGGCGACGATTTTATACCGCCAGCACCGCGCCAATGAGGTGGGTGCGAAAAACGCCAGAAGCCTGAGCTATAACGCCAGGAGGCTTGCCGAAAGGGAGCAGGCCAGAAAGGTGCTGAACGACACCTACCTCCAGGCCAGGGAGTTTGAGGAAAGGTATCACGCCCTGCTGAAGCCGGAGGATCTGGAGCTTTTACAGGTTTACCAGAACCTTCCCTATTTCGGCAAGCTGAGGAGAATCGCTGTTTTATTCCGCTATCACCTTTTCAAACACGGCCTTGCCAGAATTTTAGGCCAGCTTTTGTTCGTCTGATTTTGTCTATTTGTACAGGAACCAAAAGGGAAACCTGGGTTAATTTGGTTTTTCGACTCTTAACAAAGCGTAAAGAAATATGGTATAATAACCTCGCCCATAGGCGGCGGAGCCGCCTTTTCTGCTTGCGAAAGCCTTGGAATATCCAGAAAAAATAAGCGCTGTCAAAAAAGCGCGGGCTTCGCAGGCTCGATCTTCCGGAACCATGGCTTGCCGAGCCTGCCCGCGCGGATTCCTGTTCACACCGCGGGCCGGCAGAAATCCGGCGGCCGCCTGATAGCTTCTGCTGACGGCGAAACGATGAAGCTTTCATAAACAGGAATCGGCGGCTGTCATTTGCCGCTGCCTGCCTACTGGGAAGGCTTCCCTTTGAAATAGAAATCAATTTTATGGAGGTACCCGTATGAAAGGTATTATTCTTGCGGGCGGAGCCGGCACCCGGCTGTATCCGTCTACCATTGCGTGCTCAAAGCAGATTCTTACCGTTTACGACAAACCGATGATTTATTATCCTCTCTCCACCCTGATGCTGGCGAAAATCCGGGAGGTGCTGATTATTTCCACGCCTCGGGATGTGAAGGTTTTTGAGGAGCTGCTGGGTGACGGCAGCCAGCTGGGCATGGAGATTACCTATACTGTCCAGGAAGCCCCCAGAGGACTGGCCGAGGCCTTTATCCTGGGAGAAAAATTCATCGGAAACGACCATGTGTGCCTGGTGCTGGGAGATAATATTTTCTATGGCTACGGCTTTTCCGAGCGGCTGCAAAGGGCCGCATCCCATCAGGACGGCGCTACTATCTTCGGCTATCACGTGAGCAATCCCAAGGATTTCGGCGTAGTAGACTTTGACAGCGACGGCAACGTGCTCTCCATTGAGGAAAAGCCCCAGAACCCAAAATCCAACTACGCGGTGCCCGGGCTGTATTTTTACGACAACAACGTGGTGGAGATCGCCAAAAATGTGAAGCCCTCCGCTCGGGGAGAATTAGAGATCACCTCGGTGAATAACGCTTACCTGGAGCAGGGAAAACTGAAGGTGGAGCTGTTCGGCAGAGGAATGGCTTGGCTGGATACCGGCACTCACCGGGCCATGCTGGACGCCGCCAACTTCATCGAGGCGGTGCAGACCCGTCAGGGGCTTTATGTAGCCTGCCTGGAGGAAATCGCCTACCGCAACGGCTTTATCGATAAAGCGCAGCTGTTGAAGCAGGCGGACCGGTTCCAGAAGACAGAATACGGACAATACCTGTATCAAATTGCGGAAACGGTAAAACTTAAGAAATAAGAAGGTGCGTTCATGAACGTATTAGTAACCGGCTGTAAGGGACAGCTAGGCAACGAGCTTTATAAAATCATCACGGAAAAAAAGTCCGAGCTGGGGGAAATTCCTCAGTGCTTTCATGACTGTAAGCTTACCTGCATCGACGTGGAGGATTTGGATATCACCGATCTGGAAGCGGTTCAGGCTTACACCAGGACTTTGAGGCCGGAGGTAGTCATCAACTGCGCCGCATATACTAATGTGAACGGATGTGAAAGCGACCGGGACGCGGCGTTCCGGGTCAACGCCCTGGGCCCCAGAAATCTTGCTGTGGCCTGCGAGGAAACCGGCGCCAAGCTGGTGCACGTGTCTACCGACTACGTGTTTCCGGGAGACGGCACAGAGCCTTACGTGGAGTGGGACCTGTGCGGCCCCCAGTCTGTTTACGGCAGAACCAAGTATTTGGGAGAACAGTATGTCCGTGATTTCTGCTCCCGGTATTTTATCGTCAGAACCGCGTGGCTTTACGGCTATGTGGGCAATAACTTTGTAAAAACTATGCGCCGCCTGGGCACGGAAAAGGGGGCGGTGAAGGTAGTCAGCGACCAGGTGGGCACTCCCACGAACGCGGCGGACCTGGCCCATCACCTTTTGAAGCTGGCGGCCACCTGCGAGTATGGCGTTTACCACTGCACCGGAAACGGTCCGGCGTGCAGCTGGTATGAGTTTACCAAGAAGATCATGGAATACAGCGGCATCAGCGCCGCGGTGACTCCCTGTACCACAGAGGAGTATCCCACCCCGGCGAAAAGGCCCGCGTATTCCGTTTTGGATAATTGTATGCTGCGGGTAACCGTAGGAGACGAGATGCGGGACTGGCAGGAAGCCCTGAAGTGCTACATCGAGAAAATCGACGAGAAATAAGATTGATAGAAATGAGGAATTCGGAATGAAAACCTATTTAGTCACCGGCGGCGCCGGCTTTATCGGCTCTAACTTCGTGATCTATATGCTGAACAAATACAGCGACGTTAAGATCATCAACGTGGACAAGCTGACCTATGCCGGCAATCTGGAAAACCTGAAGAGTGTGGAAAGCAACCCGAATTATGTCTTTGTTCAGGCGGATATCTGTGACAAAGAGGCGATCCAGAGCCTGTTTGACCAGTACGACATTGATTACGTGGTGAACTTTGCCGCGGAAAGCCATGTGGACCGTTCCATTACCAATCCGGAGATTTTCGTCCAGACCAATGTTTTGGGCACCGTCAACCTTTTGAATATTGCGAAAAACGCCTGGGCCGTGGGCGACGACCAGTACAAGGATGGCGTAAAGTTCATGCAGGTTTCCACGGACGAGGTGTACGGCTCCCTGGGTGCGGAGGGCTTCTTTATGGAAACCACTCCCCTGGATCCCCACAGCCCTTATTCCTCCAGCAAGGCCTCCGCGGACCTGTTCGTCAAGGCTTATTCCGATACCTATAAGCTGCCGGTGAACATCACCCGGTGCTCCAATAACTACGGCCCGTATCAGTTCCCAGAGAAGCTGATCCCCCTGATGATCAACAACACCCTCCAGCATAAGGAGCTTCCGATCTACGGAGACGGGATGCAGATCCGCGACTGGCTGTATGTGGAAGACCACTGCAAGGCCATCGATATGGTGGTGCGCGGCGGAAAGCTGGGGGAGGTCTATAACGTAGGAGGCCATAACGAGCGGCCGAATATTGTGATTGTCAAGACAATTTTAGAATATGTAAAAGAAAATGTGGACCCGGCGGTAGGGGAGCACATGATGAAGCATGTGGCCGACCGGAAGGGCCACGACCGGCGGTACGGAATTGATCCGGAAAAGATCAAGAGGGATCTGGGCTGGTATCCTGAGACCACCTTTGAGGTGGGCATCAAAAAGACCATCCAGTGGTACCTGAACCACAAAGAATGGATGGAAAACGTCACCAGCGGCGCCTATCAGGAGTACTATCAGAGGATGTACAGCAACCGGTAACAAATCAACCAGCAGAGGCTTGCGGCAAAAGGTGTTTTCTTTGGCGGCGACCTCTGCTTTGCATGTTTAAGAAAGCGGCTTCGCGGCTTAGCAGGGAATGAAAGCCTTTGCTTCTGCAGTCTGCGGCTGCCGTGCCGAAGGCAAACTCTTAAGCCTGCTGACAGCTAATCCAGTGAACTAAGCAGACGCACTTAAAATGTCTGCAAATATTTAGGATACGAGGAACGATTGCTATGGGACAATTTCAGTTTACGAAAACCGGGATCGAAGGCCTTGTCGTGGTAGAGCCTAAGGTGTTCGGCGACAACAGAGGCTATTTCATGGAGACCTATAATTATAACGATTTTAAAGCCGCCGGCCTGGATATGGTGTTTGTCCAGGACAACCAGAGCAAGTCTAAAAAGGGTGTGCTCAGAGGCCTTCATTTTCAAAAGAAAAACCCCCAGGGCAAGCTGGTGCGGGTGGTCAGCGGCGAGGTTTACGACGTTGCCGTGGATTTGCGCAGGGGCAGCGACACCTATGGAAAGTGGTACGGCGTGCTGCTTTCCGCGGAAAACAAGAAACAGTTTTACGTGCCGGAGGGCTTTGCCCACGGATTTGTTGTGATGTCTGAAACGGCGGAGTTCGTTTATAAATGCACCCGGTTTTACGATCCCAGCGACGAGGGCGGCCTGATGTGGAACGACCCGGAAATTGGAATCGACTGGCCGGTGCCGGAAAACGCGGAGCTGCTTCTGAGCGAGAAGGATCAGCATCACCAGCCGCTGAAGGACTTTGAAAGCCCCTTTACGATGGAGGGCTGACGATTCCATTAGCCTTTTGAAGAAAGCGCAGCGGACAGCGGGCGCAATAACAGACAGCATTAAAATTTTTCAGCGGCTGCGGCCAGTAGAAGATCGGCCGTAGCCGCTGCGCTATAAAGGTAGGGAGCTGCTTTGAAAGCATATTTGACCACTTTTTTAAAGTATAAATACCTTTTGCATAACCTGATCAGCAGGGATTTGAAAGTAAAATACCGTCGGTCAACCCTGGGGCTTTTGTGGAGCGTCCTGAACCCCCTGCTGATGTCCATTGTAATTTCTATCGTTTTTCAAAACTTTTTTAAATTTGACGTTCCTAATTTTGCTATTTATTATCTTACCGGTTCCCTGATTTTTAACTTTATGAACGAGGCCACATCCTCCGCCATGGTTTCTATTGTGGGGAACGCGCCCCTGATTAAAAAGGTGTATATCCCAAAGTATATTTTCCCTTTGGAAAAGGTGATGTTCGCCTTTGTCAACATGCTTTTTTCCATGATCGCCCTGGTGATTATGATGGGCGTGACTAAGCTGGGAATTATTGGCTCTGCCGCTGATCTGAATATCAGCTGGACGATCGTGCTGTTTTTTATTCCCATGCTTTATACCCTGGTATTCAGCCTGGGATTAGGTCTGATTTTAGCGGCGGTCAACGTTTATTTCCGGGATGTGGGACATCTGTACTCCGTCTGGACCATGGCCTGGATGTACCTGACACCGATCATTTATCCTATCAGTATCGTAGAGGGAACTTGGGCAATGAATATTATCCGTCTGAACCCTATGTACTATTTTGTGACCTATTTCCGCGACGTGGTGACAGACGGGATCGTGCCCGGCCTGAAAATGAATTTGCTCTGCATGGGGATTTCCCTGTTGTTCCTGGTGCTGGGCCTTTTGGTGTTTAAGAAAAAGCAGGACCGGTTTATTCTGTTCATTTAAGGGGGGAGCGTCTTGGCCAACGCTGTTGAGGTAAAAAACGTAACCATGGAATTTAATATGTCCAAGGAAAAAGTGGACAGCATCAAGGAGTATTTCATCAAGCTGGTAAAGCGGGAGCTTCACTTTGAGCAGTTTTTGGCGCTGAAGGATGTTTCCGTTACGATCGAGCAGGGAGATGTCTTCGGCATTGTCGGCTTAAACGGCTCAGGGAAAAGCACCTTGCTGAAGGTGATCTCGGGGATTCTCAAGCCTACGAAGGGCACGGTGAAAACCGTCGGCACCATCTCCCCGATGATTGAACTGGGCGCCGGCTTTGACATGGATCTTACCGCCAGGGAAAATATTTTCCTGAATGGTTCTGTTTTAGGTTATTCCAAGCAGATGATGGAGGAAAAGTTCGACGAAATTTTGGAGTTTTCTGAGCTCCAGCCCTTTGTGGATGTGGCGGTGAAAAATTATTCTTCCGGAATGGTAGCAAGGCTGGCGTTTGCCATCGCGACCATTACTAAGCCCGATATTTTGATCGTGGATGAAATTTTAGCGGTAGGAGACTTTTTGTTCCAGCAGAAATGTGAAAAAAGGATTCGGGAAATGATGGACCGGGGAACTACGGTTATTATTGTGTCTCATACCATTGAGCAGATTGAGCGGCTGTGCAAGCACGTGCTTTGGCTGGAGCATGGAAATATGAAAATGCTGGGAGACACCAAGACGGTGTGCGACGCATATAAAGCAATTTAACTTCATTTGGGGAGGCATGTTATGAGCAAGCGCTACGAGGATATTTACACTCAGAATTATTATGACCAATACAGCGTTGGAAACGGTCATGAGGGTTATGAGGATTCCAAATATACAAAGGATTTTTTAAAAAATATCGCCGGACGAATCTATGAGGACAGAAAGCCGGAAAGCGTTTTAGACGTAGGATGCGCCATGGGATATTTGGTTGAGGCGCTGCGTGATTTAGGTGTGGAGGCTTACGGCGTCGATGTTTCCGAGTACGCAATTTCCAAGGTGAGAGAGGATTTAAAGCCGTTCTGCAAGGCGGCCTCCGCCCTGGAGGAGCTGCCGGAGGGCTTTCCCCGGCATTTTGATTTGGTGACGGCCATTGAGGTGGCGGAGCATCTATATGAGGAGGACAGCGACCTGTTCTTCGACCATTTATGCAGCTGGGGCGACCAGGTGGTGTTTTCTTCCACAGACGACGATTATGACGAACCGACCCATGTCAATGTCCAGAAGATAGAATACTGGACGAAAAAATTTGCCCAAAGAGGCTTTTACCGCGATTTTTCCAGTGATTTAAGCTACCTGACAAGACACGCCGTATGCTTTGTAAGACAAGAGAAGCGGTCTCCCATCGCGCTGGCGGAGGATTATGAACGGCTTCTCCGAATAAAAGTGGATGATGAGGCGGAGCTGGCCGAGCGGATGGAGAAGCTGGCTCAGCAGCTGACGGGCTGCCAGGGTCAAATGGATACCTTAAGGGATATTTTTGAAAGATATCAAAGGGAAAAAGAGTCGGAAATCAGCCAGCTGGAGCGTAAAAGTAAAGAAAACGTAAAAAAACTAATGAAAGCGAGGCAGGAGCTTGATTTAGCGAACCGCGCCCTGCAGGAGTTCCACGGCTCAGTTTTCTGGAAAATGACTAAGCCGCTTCGTTTTTTGGTGGATCTATTAAAAAGGGGAATGAAGAAATTTAAGGTTACCCGGCTGATTTACAAAGGACTGGCCAGCGTTAAGGATGTGGGAATAAGGGAAACCTGCCGTCGGGCCAGAAAAATGACCTCCCGGTTAAATGAGACGGCGCTTTATGTTAAGAGCAACGCCTTGACAGAGAAGCAGAGAAAAATTGAAGAAAACACGAAGTTCCAAAACCCGGTAACCTTCAGCGTGATCGTCCCGGTTTATAACTGCCCTGAGCAGTTTTTAAAGGAGATGATCGAATCTGTGATCGGCCAGACCTATCCCAAATGGGAGCTGTGTCTGGCGGATGGCTCGGATCAGGAGCACGGCTACGTAGAAACGATATGCCGCGGGTATGCCCAAAAGGATCCCAGAGTGAAGTATCAGAAATTATCCAAAAACCTGGGGATTTCCGCCAATACAAATGCGGCTATTGAGATGGCTGCGGGTGAATATATCAGCCTGTTTGATCATGACGATTTGCTTCATCCTTCCGCCTTGTTCCAGGTGATGAAGGTAATCGAGGAACAGCACGCGGACTTTATCTATACGGATGAGTGTTCTTTTGAGGGCACGCTGGAGAATCCTACCTTTGCTCATTTCAAGCCTGATTATGCCCCGGATACCCTGAGAAGCAATAACTATATCTGCCATTTGTCCACTTTCAGCAGAGAATTGATGGATCAGGCGGGACGTTTTTCCACCGAACATGACGGCAGCCAGGATTACGATATGATTTTAAGGCTGACGGAAAAGGCAAAACATATTGTCCATATTCCCAGGGTGCTGTATTATTGGCGTGTTCATGCCGGCTCCGTGGCCAGCGGCGTAGGCGTGAAGCCCTATTGTATTCTGGCGGCGAAAAGGGCTTTACAGGATCATATGGAGCGTGTAGGATTAAAAGGAGAGGTCACCGACTCCAAAGTGCCTTCCACTTACAAAATTAATTATGAGCTGGATGAGACGCCCTTGATCTCCATTTTGATTCCGAATAAAGACCATATTGACGATTTGAAAAAATGTATCGATAGTATTTTGGATTACAGCACTTATAAAAATTTTGAGATCGTCATCGTAGAGAATAACAGTACCGAACTAAGAACCTTTGAGTACTATCAGGAGCTGGAAAAGGATTCTAAAATTAAAGTGGTCACCTGGAAAGGAAAGTTTAATTATTCCGCTATCAACAACTATGGCGCCGGCTTTTGCTCTGGAAAATATCTTCTTTTGTTAAATAATGATATAGAGGTTATCACGCCTAATTGGATCGAGGAAATGCTGATGTTCGCCCAGCGCGAGGATGTGGGGGCCGTAGGGGCTAGGCTTTACTATCCTGACGGCACCTTGCAGCATGGCGGCATTATTTTGGGCCTTGGAGGAATTGCCGGACATGCACAGCTAGGAATCAGCCGGGAGGATCCCGGCTACGCTGGCCGGGTATCTTTTGTTCAGAATTTAAGCGCCTGCACAGCAGCATGTCTGTTAGTGAGAAAAAGCGTATTTGATGAAGTGGATGGCTTGGATGAAGAATTTCAAGTAGCGTTCAATGATGTGGACTTTTGCTTAAGAATAAGGGATAAGGGTTATCTAATTGTATATACGCCTTATGCTGAATTATATCATTATGAATCTAAAAGCAGAGGCTATGAGGATACTCCGGAAAAACAAGAGAGATTCCAGAGAGAAATTGCCCTGATGAAAACACGCTGGGATGGCCTGTTGGAAAATGATCCCTATTATAACCCCAACATGACGCTGAAAATCGGCGGATTTACGATCAAATAATAAAAAATGGAAGGGGAGTCCCAGATGAAAAGCTTTATCAAAAAGTTCTTTGATAAAAGCTTGCTTTTATTCTTAATCATTGGCGCCTGCAATACAGTGCTGAGCTTGGCCCTCCAATTCGCTTTGTTTAACTGGGCTCATTTCGGCTATTGGGGTTCCTCTGCCACAGCTTTCGCTATTTGCAGCATCAGCAGCTTTTATTTCAATAAAAAATATTCCTTCAAAAATACAGAAAAGGTTTGGATTACCGCTTTACGCTTTGCGCTGGTAATCGCCGTGTGCTATGTATTGGCCTATTATGTCGCTCAGCCTCTGACTAGCTGGCTTCTGAACGCCTTGGGCTGGACTCTGGAATCCAAGATCACCGACCAGATTGCCATGCTGGTCGGCCAAGTAATCTTTACTTTGTTGAATTATACCGGCCAAAAGTTTTTTGCTTTTAAAAACCAGGAGGATAAAAAAGAAGGATAACGGCCTAGGCCGTTATCCTTCTTTTTTAGGTTACAGCTGAATTTCTACCCAAGTCAAACATCAACCGCGTCACTAAGGTTAATAAATCCCCTGTACCGTGACTTCCCCGGAGCCAATCTCCACAATGCCGCCGTCAGTTTGAATCAGCAATTCTCCTTCTTTGCTGAGCCCGATGGATTGTCCGGTGATTTCCCGCCCGCCGCGGATGACGCTGACCTGACGGTTGAGGGAAACGCACAGCTCCTCGTACGGCGTGATAAAATCGGCGGTCAAATCAGTAACAAACCGGTCATAGCAAGCCTCGAATTCTTCCAGCACCGCCCGGATCAGAGCGGCCCGGTCTATTTTCTCTCCGGTTTCCAGCAGCAAGGAGGTCGCCTTCTTTTTGAGCTCCCCTTCAAATTCAGAAAGATTGGCGTTGACGCCGATACCAACTACTACGTAATGAATCTGTTCCATATCAGCAGCCAGCTCGGTCAAAATTCCGCATACCTTCTTTCGGCCGATTACGATATCGTTAGGCCACTTAATCATGGCGCCGCAGCCGGTGAGACGGCGGATCGCCCGGCACACAGATAAACCGGCGATTAAAGTGAGCAGAGTGGCTTCCTGAGGGGCCAGCTGAGGACGGAGCAGCAAGGACATCCACACGCCAGCACCGGGAGGCGAGGACCAGGACCGTCCCAGACGGCCTTTTCCACCGGTCTGACGTTCGGCTAAACAAAGAGTGCCGTCGGGAGCTCCTGCCGCGCCCTGGCGCTTGGCTTCCTCGTTGGTGGAGTCGGTTTCCTCCAGAACGACGATGTTCCGGCCCAGAAAGTGCGTGGAAAGTCCGGACTGGATAGCCGTGGCGTCCAAAAGGTCGGGCTGGGAGGAAAGGCAGTAGCCCCGGTTGGTGACGGAGTCGATTCCGTAGCCCTTTTCCCGCAAGGCCTTTACCGCCTTCCAGACTGCAGCCCGGGATACTCCCAGCTGCCGGCTGATCTCCTCGCCGGAAAGATAACCGTCTGTTTGCTTTAACAGGGATAATACTTGTTTTTGCATAAAAAGCCTCCCTCTCGCAGTGGCATTTGCTTTATTATAAACCAATTTACCGCCGTTTGTCCATGCGCCGGTAAAAAGATACAAAATGTTTATTGAATAGGGACGGGGAGAAGTGCTATAATAAATTGTTACAAACTGGGAATCTTTAGAAGTGATGAAACAGCCTTTCGGAAAAATGGAGGTGCGGCGTATGGATGTCCAGGTAGGCGATATTTTGGAAATGAAAAAGCCCCATCCCTGCGGGAGCAGGAGATTTTTGGTTCTGCGCTCCGGCATGGATTTTAAGATCCGCTGTACTGGCTGCGGCCATGAGGTGATGGTTCCCCGGGTAAAGGCGGAAAAAAATATCAAAAAGATTATCCGGCAGGAGCAAGATGAAAAATAAAATCCGGATTTAACGGAGCTATTATCCTAGAGAAAGCGGTGGCGTTATGTTTGACCGTTTAGAGGTCTTTGAAAAAAAATATGAGGAATGCAATCAAAAGCTTTACGACCCTGCGGTTGTGTCCGACCCGGAAGCGTATGCGGCGCTGATGAAGGAAGTTAAGGGGCTGGAGCCTGTAGTAGAAAAATACAAAGAGTATAAAAAACAAAAAAACAACGAAGAGGAAGCAAAACAGCTGCTTGCGGAGGGCGGTTTAGAAAAGGACTTTAGGGAAATGGTGGAGCTGGAGCTGGAGGAAGCCAGGGAGTCCCTGGAAAAAATTTCCGAGGAGCTGAAAATTCTTCTGCTTCCCAAGGATCCCAACGACGACCGGAACGTTATTGTTGAAATTCGCGGCGGCGCCGGCGGCGAGGAGGCGGCGCTGTTCTCCGCCAGCCTGTTCCGGATGTACAGCATGTACGCGGAAACCAAGCGGTGGAAAACGGAAATTCTCAACGCCAATGAAACGGAGCTGGGCGGCTATAAGGAGATCAGCTTCATGATCACAGGCGAGGGGGCTTACTCTCGGATGAAGTATGAGAGCGGGGTTCACCGTGTCCAGCGGGTGCCGGAAACGGAGACCCAGGGCCGGATTCACACCTCTACCGTGACGGTGGCCGTACTGCCGGAGGCAGAGGATGTAGAGGTAGAGATCAACCCGTCAGACTTAAAAATCGATACCTTTCGTTCCGGCGGAGCGGGAGGCCAGCACATTAATAAAACAGATTCCGCCATCCGGATTACCCATCTGCCCACCGGCTTAGTGGTGGAGTGCCAGGATGAAAGAAGCCAATATAAAAACAAGGATAAGGCCATGAAGGTACTGAAATCCCGTCTGCTGGAGGCGGAGAGGGAAAAGCAGCAGAACGAGGTGGCTCAGGAGCGGAAGTCCCAGGTAGGCACCGGCGACCGCAGCGAACGAATCCGCACCTATAATTTCCCCCAGGGCAGGCTTACCGACCACCGGATCGGCCTGACCCTTTACCGCCTGGAGGATGTCATGAACGGAAATCTGGACGAGGTGATCGACGCTTTGATCACCGCAGACCGGGCCGCAAAGCTGGAAAGCACCATTGAGGGTTAATGCCTTCGAAAAGGAGGCTCCGCCAGGCGGCAGAAGGAGAGCCTCGGCAGAGGCTTGGCGGAACCTCTTTTTAGAACAGGCACCGCCTTCCTGGCCGGCGGCAGGAGTGCGGGGACCATTCGCTCTGGAAAAAGCTTTTTAGCCCGCCGGAGGCGATTAGGCCATTAGGCCGGCGGCGCTGACGTTTTTCTGCCGGGACCGAAAGTGATAAACCTCTGGCTGTGACGGAACCGGACCTAAAAAGCTGTGGGATTTACTAATTGATAATTCACGGCCATTTTGTTTTGAGCAGATCTAAGGAATAGGATGAGAAAAATTGCAAACGCTGATGTTACAAGCGGACGACAAGGGAATCCGGCGGGCCGCTGAGATCATTCAACAGGGAGGCCTGGTGGGAATCCCGACGGAAACGGTGTACGGCCTGGCGGGGAACGCCCTAAACGGCTCGGTATCCCGGAAAATTTTCGCGGCGAAGGGACGGCCTTCGGATAATCCCCTGATCGTCCATATCGCGGCGGAGGAGGAAGCGCGGCCCCTGGTCAAAGAGTTCCCGGAGCCTGCGCGGAAATTGGCTGCGGCTTATTGGCCCGGCCCGCTGACCATGGTTCTGCCCAAATCCGAGCTGGTACCTATGGAAACCAGCGGCGGCCTTTCCACCGTAGCGGTGAGGCTTCCAGCCCATCCGGTGGCAAACCGGCTGATCCGGGCCTGTGGATGTCCCTTGGCCGCGCCCTCGGGAAACCTGTCCGGAAGGCCCAGCCCCACCACAGCGCGGCATATGCTCCACGATATGGATGGCAGGATTGACGCCATTCTGGACGGCGGCCCCTGCGGCGTAGGGGTGGAGTCCACGGTGCTGGCTTTGGCGGAACAAAAGCCAAGGCTGCTGCGCCCGGGCGGCGTTACCTTGGAAATGCTTCAAAGGGTTGTCGGCGCCGTAACGGTAGACCCGGCGGTGCTCCATAAGCTGGCGGATGGCGCTCAGGCGGCGTCACCCGGCATGAAATATAAGCATTACGCTCCCAAGGCCAAGGTAATCCTGGTGAAGGGAACTGCGGAGCGGTACCGGGAATTTGTCAACAGCAAAAAGGCCCCCGGAGTAGGCGCTCTGTGCTTTGACGAGGATCAGCATCTTTTGAAGGTGCCTTCTGTGCCCTACGGCAGCGGAAACGACAGCGCCGCCCAGGCCAGAGAGCTGTTCGATGCTTTACGGGAACTGGATGAACGGCAGGAAATCCAGCTGGTATATGCCCGGTGCCCGGAGCCGGAGGGCGTGGGCATGGCGGTTTATAACCGGCTGATCCGGGCCGCGGGATTCGAGGTGATCACCCTTTGACAGAGCCTTTGATTATCGGCCTTACCGGGCCCACCGGTTCTGGAAAAAGCACGGTGGCCCAGTCCCTGGAGGAGGCGGGATGCGTCGTGATCGACGCGGACAAAATCGCCCGGGAGGTAGTGGCTCCCGGTGCGCCGGCGCTGAAGGAGCTGCAGAGAGAGTTTGGAGATACGATCCTGGATGATTATGGGAATCTGCGGCGCCATACCTTGGCAAATCTGGCGTTTTCCTCTCTGGAAAAAACCAAACGCCTCAATGAGATCACCCATCCACATATTTTGCGGAAAATGAAGGAAAATATAGAGGAATGCAGGCAAAAGCGTAAAAAAGTGGTCGTTCTGGACGCGCCCTTGCTGTTTGAGGCGGGGCTGGAACGTATCTGCACCGTAACCCTGGCGGTGCTCGCCCCTCGGGAACAGCGCCTTCAGCGGGTGATGGCGCGGGATTCCATCACCAGAGAGGAAGCGGAAAAAAGGATGTCTGCCCAGCAGCAGGATCAATATTATAAGGACCGGTCGGATTACGTGCTGGTCAATCAGGAGACCAGCGGCGCGCTTTATTACCAAACCAGGAGACTTTTACAGCGTCTCAGGGAGGAGCACAATGTCTAAAACGGCAAAAAAGGGATTGCTGGCATTGCTGCTGCTGGCCGTTTTGGCTGTTGCGGCGGCAGGTGCCTATTTTTCCTATTCTTTTTTCATGAAGCAGGCTTATCCCTTGAAATATAGGGATATTATTGAAACGCAGGCGGAAAAATATAGTATTGACCCGGCGTTTCTTTATGGGATGATCCGTACGGAGAGTAATTTTAACCCTGACGCGGAATCCTCGGCGGGCGCCAGAGGGCTGATGCAGATCATGCCCGCCACCTTTGACTGGCTTCAAACTCATAAGGGCACGGAGCCAAAGCTGGATGCGTCGGCTTTGTACGACCCTCAGGTAAACGTGGAATACGGTGTGTATTTTCTTTCGATCCTCTGGGAGGAATACGACGATGAAACCGTGATTCTGAGCGCTTATAACGCGGGAATGGGCAATGTGGACCAGTGGCTCAGCGAGGAGGAGCACTCCTCTGACGGCGTGACTCTGCACGATATCCCTTACGGGGAGACCGAGCAATATGTTAAGAACGTCCTGGAAAGCCAGGAAATGTACCGCCGTTTATACGGCGAAGAATTTAAAAATTGGAGGTAACGATTATGTCAAAGAAACCGGAAAAGGAGACTTCCTCAGTAGAAAAGCTGAAAGAGGCCCTCTTTATTGACAAAAAAAGCGGCGCCGCTAAGATCAGCGACAGCGAGCTGAAGAAGGCCGACGCCTTCTGCGAGCCTTACAAAAAATTCCTGAACAAATGCAAAACCGAGCGGGAGGCTGCGGCTGAGGCGGCAAGACTGGCTCAGAAGGCAGGCTTCACGGAGTTTGATGTGGAGAAAAAATACGAACCCGGAGACCGGGTGATGGTGAATAACCGGGGCAAAGCGATTATCCTGGCGGTGATCGGCAAAAACGGCGTAAAAAACGGCGCGCGTATTGCCGCTGCCCATATCGATTCCCCGCGACTGGACTTAAAGCCCAATCCCCTGTATGAACAGAACGACCTGGCCCTGTTCAAGACCCACTATTACGGCGGCATCAAAAAATACCAGTGGTCCGCGATTCCCCTTTCCCTTCACGGCCGGGTTGTGAAAAAGGACGGCTCTTATGTAGATATCGTTCTGGGCGAGGATAAGGATGACCCTCAGTTCTGCGTCACCGATTTGCTGCCCCATCTGGGCGGTGAGCAGATGAAAAAGCCCGCCGCTAAAATTATTGAGGGAGAGGACCTGAATATTCTGGTGGGAAGCCGCCCCTTTAAAAGCGATAAGGGCAGCGAGCTGGTAAAGCTGAATATTTTAAAGCTCTTGAACGAAAAGTACGGCATCACTGAGTATGATTTTCTTTCCGCCGAGCTGGAGCTGGTGCCTGCGTTCCAAGTGACGGATATCGGCTTTGACCGGAGCATGATCGGCGGCTACGGCCACGACGACAGGGTGTGTGCGTATCCGGCGCTGATGGCTGTTTTGGACCAGAAAATCCCGGATGACACGGTCATCACCATCCTGACCGACAAGGAGGAAACCGGTTCCGACGGCAACACCGGCCTGAACTCGGATTATCTCCGGTATTTTGTAGCTGACCTGGCCATGCAGGAGGGCCTGGAGCCAAGACATGTGCTTTCCCGTTCCGCCTGCCTTTCCGCTGATGTGAACGCGGCCTTTGATCCTACCTTTGCCAGCGCCTATGAGGCCAATAACGCCAGCTTTTTAAATAATGGCGTAGTGGTGACCAAATACACCGGTTCCGGCGGCAAGGGCGGCACCTCTGACGCCTCCGCCGAGTTTATGGGCCGGATCCGCTCGCTGCTGGATAAGAAAAAGGTCCTTTGGCAGGTAGGCGAGCTGGGCAAGGTAGACGGAGGCGGCGGCGGTACCGTGGCCAAATACATTGCCAATATGAATGTAGATGTGGTGGATGTAGGCGTACCCGTGCTTTCCATGCACGCGCCCTTTGAGGTGGTTTCCAAAATCGACGTATACATGGCCTATCGCGCGTTCTATGAATTTTTTAAGGACTAACCAAGGCTGTTTTTTGATTAAGAACCAATCGCGCGGCGGGTGCTGGAGCAGGTCATAGCCGCCAGCAGGCCCTTTTAGAGTGCCTATTGACGCGGGCGTTTCAAAATGCGCCGCGCTTTCCTGCTTTTGCGCCGCTTGCCCCACAGCCCGTAAACGGGAATCGCCGCCTTAGCGGCTGTTTTGGTTCAAGCATATTGACCGCGGTATTGAAAATCCCCCAAAGAGAAGCTTCTCTTTGGGGGATTTTTTGAATAGGAAACCAATGGCACAGCCGAAAGAAGCACCCGGTAAAAAGACTTTCGCGGCAAGCATCGAACGAAGCGGGCTCTTAACAGCGATTTTTACGATGCCAGCCAGGCTGCCGCCCGCGGAACGGGGAGGAACAAGGGCGATTTCATTCGGGAAAACGCCGCCGCGCTTTGTGAATAAAAGCCCGGAAAACGCCGGGCTTCGGCGTGTTTTATCAAGAGCCAGGAGCACCGGGACGGCCGATTACCGATTCGGTCTGGGGAGATGGTGGCTGGTACCGGAGAATACAATGCCCCGCTGGCAGTCCAGGGTCACGGTAGTGCCGCTTTTCAACAGCTTGGTGGCGTTTTCCGCGCCTACCAGAACCGGCAGATCCAGCGCCAGGCCGACGATGGCGGCGTGAGAATTGATTCCGGGAGTCTCCGTGATAATGCCGGAGCAATCCTTGAGGATGTCCAGCAGGCGGTTGCTGGTCTGGGGCACCACCAGGATATCGCCGGGCTTAAAGCTTTTCAGGGCTTCCTCCTCGGTGGCGCAGACGCACAGGTTACCGCAGATGGAAGCGTTGTTTACGCCGATGCCGGAAACCAGCGCGTCCCCCACCAGATGAACCTTCAGCAGGTTGGTAGTGCCGGAAACTCCCAGCGGGACTCCAGCGGTGATGACCACCAGGTCGCCGCTGTTTACCAGGTTCAGAGAGCTGGCGACGGAAACCACATGCTCAAACAGCTCGTCGGTATTGGTTTTCTCCTCGATCATAATGGGGGTGACGCCCCAGGAAAGGTTCATCTGCCGCCAAACCATGGCGTCGGTGGTGCCGCAGATGATGGGGCACTTTGGCCGGTATTTTGAGATCATCCGGGCGGTTTTTCCGGATTTAGACACTCCCATAATGGCCACGGCGCCCAGGTCGTGGGCGGTGGTACAGGTAGCGTGGGAAATGGCCGAGGTCACGTTGGGACGCTCATACACATCACGCTTCTGAAAACGGGATACATAATCGATGTCCTCCTCCGTGCGCTCTGCGATCCGCGCCATGGTCTGCAAGGCGATGACCGGGTAGCTGCCGGCGGCCGTTTCCCCGGACAGCATAATGGCGCTGGTGCCGTCGTAGATGGCGTTAGCAACGTCAGTGGATTCGGCTCTGGTGGGGCGGGGGTTCTTCATCATGGAATCCAGCATCTGAGTGGCGGTGATCACCTGAAGGCCTGCGTTATAGGCTTTTTTGATCAGCTCCTTCTGGATAATCGGAATCTCCTCCAGAGGAATTTCCACGCCCAGGTCGCCTCTGGCAACCATGATGCCGTCGGCCACATTGATGATCTCGTCGATGTTTTCCACACCATCCTGATTTTCAATTTTGGCGATGATCCTAATTTTATCGTTATGGTTTTTCTTCAGCTCGGTACGAAGCTCTAGAATGTCGGAAGCGGAACGGGTAAAGGAGGCGGCGATAAAATCAAAGCCCTCCTCTACGGCGAAAGCGATATCAGCCTCGTCCTTTGGGCTGATGAAGGGCATGGACAGGGTGACTCCCGGCACGTTGATGCCCTTATGAGAGGAAATTGTGCCGCCGTTGATCACCGTACAGACCACGTCTGTATCGGTGGTGCTCTCCACCACCATTTCAATCAGGCCGTCGTCGATGAGAATTCTATCGCCCCGTTTGACATCCTGGGGCAGGCCCTGGAAGGTGACGCTGGAGACGGTATTGTCCCCGACCACGTCGTTAGTGGTCAGCGTAAAGATCTGCCCCTCCTCCAGCTCAACCTTAGGAGTGGAAAAGTTACCGGTACGGATTTCCGGGCCTTTGGTGTCCAGCAGCAAGGCGACCGGAAGATTCAATTCCTCCCGCAGCTTTTTCACCGCGCCGATGCGGACCCGCTGGGCGTCGTGATCCTGATGGGACATGTTCACTCTGGCCACGTCCATACCGTTGAGCATGAGCTGTTTCAGCACCTCCGGATCGTCGGTAGACGGTCCAAGGGTACAGATGATCTTTGTTTTCCTCATGGAAACACACCTCTTTTTTGGATTTTGCTATTTATTTTAAAAATTTACCCACTTTATAGTATCACACAAATATTAGAAACAAAATAGGTTTTTGGGGAATTTTGAAAAAACAGGAAACTTCATGAAAAGCATTGGGACGCTTGAAAATAATGTGGAAACGTTATACAATATTTTTAAACCGGCTTTGCCGAAACCCTGAGAGGCGGGATCTGATGCCGAGACGAAAAAGAGAAAAAGCGAAATCTGCTTTTGACAGCGAAAAAAGACGAAGCGAAGCGGCTGCGTTTTTTATTTCTGTAAAGGGGATTGACCGTGGGAATAAAGCGGTCCGCGTGGATTACAGCGCCAAAGAGAAAAAAGGAAGCACTAAAAAGCTGAGGGTCTTAATGGCAGTATTGGCGGTGGTTATGGTGGGGGTTATCTCCGCGGGCGGTTATTTAATTTATCAGGAATTTTTGAAGCTTGGACCGCCAAGCCAGCCAGTGTCGGCAAGCGCGGCCTCCTCTGGGGAGGATTCCGGAAGCTCTGTTCCGCCGGTGGATCCGAACGACCGACTGCTGGTGGTGGGCAACAGCAAAACCAGCCTGCCGGATACCTTTGCCCTGGACCTTCAGGAGTATGAGGGGATTCCCGTGGACAGCCAGCTTCTGATCCAGCTGAAAAGCATGGTGCGGGCGGCGGCCGCGGAGAATGTAACCCTTCAGGTGGAACAGGGGTATGTGGCAGAGGAGGCCTTGCAAAAAAATTTCGACGATACTGTGTCCAGACTGGTTTCGGAGGGCAGAAGCAAGGCAAAAGCGGAAGCTGAAGCTCTGAAAACTACTCTGCCCGCCGGAAAAAACGAGTGGAGCACCGGTCTTTTGATTCGATTTGCCAACCCTGGCGGCGGGGATTTTTCCAATTCCGACGCCTACAAGTGGCTCAGCGACCACAGTGTGGATTACGGCTTTGTCATCCGCTATCCCGAAAATAAAACGGAAGTCACCGGAATTGAGACGGCTCAGCCGCAGGTATTCCGTTTTGTTGGAGTGGAAAATGCGAAAAAAATGCGGGCTTTGGCCTTTTGCGTGGAGGAATACGCCGATTATATCCAGGAGCAAAAGGCAGGCTATTAATCCAGTCCGCTTTTAGCGGGATCCAGCGGGGCCCCGAGAAGGCCCGCCGGAAGGCTCTATCAAGCAAACGTCTGCGCGGCGGTTGTGTTTTTCTAAAAAAAACCATACAACCGCGAAGGCTTCCTCTGCCTTTGTATTCTGCGTGCCGAATCGCTGCGGCCTTCTTCCGCCGCGGCGGCCGGATGACGACGATCCATGAGATGAAAATGAAAGTTTTTAAAATTAAGGCTTGCTTTTTGCATAGGCCAATGATATAATTCAAATGTTAATGTTACGGTTTCAGCGAAAGAGGTGACAACTGCAATGAAAGAGAATATTCATCCTAAATATGAGGACGCGACCATTACCTGTGCTTGCGGCAATGTAATCAATACGAAGTCCACTAAGGGCGATATCCGTGTTGAAATCTGCTCCAAGTGCCATCCTTTCTTTACCGGAAAACAGAAGCTCGTTGATACCGGCGGACGTGTGGATCGGTTTAAGAAGCGTTACAATCTGCAGGAAAAATAATTTGTGCAGAGCAAAGCTAATAGCGTAATGGAATGTTAAGGGCGGCGCAGCTTCTGCGCCGCCTGTCATTTTTTTCCGGAGGGGTTGCTATGGACCAGTACCGTACGGTAAAAAACGAGGCGGAGGATGAATTTGTGGAGCGTCGCTCCCGTTTTATCGGCCGGGTAAAGCCGGTGAAAACGGAGGAGGACGCTGTTTCTTTTATACGGGCGTGCAAATCCAAATATTGGGACGCTTCTCACAATGTTTACGCCTATTCTCTGAGAGAAGGCAGTGTTCGGCGGTATTCGGACGACGGGGAGCCGCAGGGCACCGCCGGGGTGCCGGTGCTGGAGGTGCTGCAAAAAAGCGGCGTCACCGATTTGGTGGTAGTGGTCACCCGGTATTTCGGCGGCGTGCTGTTAGGAGCCGGCGGCCTGGTGCGGGCCTACTCCCACGGTGCGAAGATCGCCTTGGACGCGGGAAGGATCATCACTATGGCCCTCTGCCAAACCGCAGAGCTTGTCTGTGATTATAACCAATACGGGAGGCTTCTGTCTCTGATTCCAGAGGCCGGCGGCGTGGTGACGGACACACAGTTTACCGACGTGGTAGAAATCTCCTTTCAAATTCCGGGGGAAAGCCTGCCTGCGTTGAACCGAAAGCTGGCGGATGCTACCAGCGGAAGCGTTCAGGCGCAGGCTGCCGGAGAATTATTTGTGGAGTGGAAGGACTAGGGAGAATAAGGATTGGAAGAGATATGAATCGAAATAAAGTGATCTGTAAGTGCCGCAAGCTGACCAAGGGAGACGTGGCGGACGCGGTGGAACAGGGAGCCGTCTCGTTTCGCCAGGTAAAAAAAGCGACCAGGGCGGGGGACGCCTGCGGCCACTGTAAAAAGAAGATAAAAAAGCTAATCCGAAAGCTAACGGAGGATCATAATCAGGCGGCGGAAAAGCGGCGCTGACAGCAAAAGAGTGCAGAGAAGCAGGAATGGCGTCGGATAGCGGCCGCTTGGCGGAGGCCATCGGGAAATAGACGAAAAAGTGAGAGAACAGGGCGTGGATTTTGTCTAAACCGGAAATTAAAAAATATTTTTTAGAAAAAGCAGGATTATTTACCTTTTTGGCGTATATCCATAATAGAAAAACAAGAGAGGCTTGTCAGGAAAGGAGCGGAAAGCATGACGATTCGGGAACGTACGGAGGAACTGGAAGAACGGATGCTGGCTCCCTATGCCGCATTGTCGAAAAAAAGCCTGGGCCGGGACGCGGCGGAGGAGCCTTGCGATATCCGCACCTGCTACCGGAGAGACTGTGACCGGATCATCCACTGTAAGGCGTTCCGCCGCCTGAAACGGAAAACCCAGGTATTTCTTTCTCCGGAGGGGGATCATTACCGTACTCGGCTGACCCATACCCTGGAGGTTGCCCAGATCGCCCGGACCATCGCCAGGGCCTTGCGGTTGAACGAAGATCTGACAGAGGCGATTTCTCTGGGCCACGATTTGGGACATACCCCTTTCGGCCATGCGGGGGAACGTGCTCTGAATGGAATGATACCGGGCGGCTTCCGGCACTATGAGCAAAGCGTCCGGGTGGTGGAAAAGCTGGAAAAGGACGGTAAGGGCCTGAACCTGACAAAGGAGGTTCGGGACGGCATTTTGTGCCACACAAGAGGGAAGGAAGCCTCCACCCTGGAGGGCAGGATTGTGAAGATTTCCGACCGGATCGCCTATATTAACCACGACATCGACGACGCGCAGAGGGCCGGCGTGCTGCTGGAAAAGGAAATTCCGGAGAAGGCGGTTAAGGTCTTGGGGGCCAGCCGTACCGCCAGAATCAACACTTTGGTACATTCTTTGGTGGAAAACAGCCGCGGTGAAGAGCTGGCTATGGAGCCTCGGGTGCAGGAGGCCTTTGACGAGCTGCACGCCTTTATGTATGAGCATGTGTACCACAATCCCTGCGCCAAGGGGGAAGAGAAAAAGGTTCCGGAGCTGGTGGAGCAGCTGTTCGATTTCTTTATGAACAATCCCCAGCGGCTTCCGGACCAAATGCAGCTGATCGCTTATCAGGAGGGCTTGGTCCGGGCGGTTTGCGACCATGTGGCCGGCATGACGGACCATTTCGCGGTTCAAACCTTTACCTCTATTTATATCCCCAATTCCTGGACAAGCTAGACAGGATCAGCGGGGAAAGAGAGAAAACTGGAATCGGCTCATTGCTCTTGAGGCGGAACCATTCTTCAGCCGTGCGGCTCGTTGGGAGAGCCGGTGAGGCCCGCGGAAGGGCTTTTCCTTGAGCACCGGATGAAACAGGCCTTACTGGGGCGTTCCAGGGTGAAATCACGGGAGGGATCAGCTCTGCGGTTTTGGAATTTGCGGCTTCCCGCCGCAGAGATTTTCAAATCCGCAGGAAGCTTATGGAAGAAAGGAGGGCTGACATGCGTCTGCCGGACAGCTTTTTACAGGAACTGAAGGATAGAAACAATATTTTAGACGTGGTCTCAGGCTATGTGAACCTGAAGCGCTCGGGCAGGACCATGTCCGGATTGTGCCCCTTTCATGGGGAAAAGACCCCGTCCTTCCATGTGAACGCGGAGCAGGGCTATTTTCACTGCTTTGGCTGCGGCGCCGGAGGAGACGTTATTACCTTTATCCGGAAAATTGAGAATTTGGATTACATAGACGCGGTGAAATTCCTTGCCCAGCGGGCGGGAATGGAGCTGCCGGAGGACGGCCGGGACGAGGCCGCCGCCCATATCCGGGGCAGGATTTACGAGGCTAACCGGGAAGCCGCCAGATTTTTCCACAGGTGCCTTTACAGTGAGGAAGGGAAAAACGCTTTGGCCTATCTCAGGGGCCGGGGGCTTACCGAGCGGACCATCAAACACTTCGGCCTGGGATACTCTCCTAATTCCCGTTACGCTTTGGTGAGACAGCTCCGTTCCCTGGGATTCCGGGATGAGGAAATTATCCGGGCCAATTTGGGGTTCCAGGGGAGGTACGGCAGCAAGGGGGCGCTGGACCGGTTTGCTGACCGGGTCATGTTCCCCATCATCGACCTGCGGGGAAACGTGATCGGCTTCGGAGGCCGGATTATGACCGACCAAAAGCCTAAATACCTGAACACCTCCGACACCATGGTGTTTAATAAAAGCCAGAACTTATACGCGCTGAATTTCGCGAAAAACGCCGGCGAAAAAAGGCTGATTTTGGCGGAGGGCTACATGGATGTCATCGCCCTGCACCAAGCGGGCTTTCCCACAGCCGTGGCGACTCTGGGCACAAGCCTGACCACAGAGCAGGCGCGGCTGATCGCCCGGTACGCCCAGGAGGCGGTGATCTGCTACGACAGCGACGGCGCGGGCCAAAAGGCCACGGCCAGAGCGATTCCCATGCTGCGGGAGGCGGGGCTTCTGGTGAGGGTGCTGACAGTGACTGGGGGAAAAGACCCGGATGAATTTATCCGCTCTCACGGAGATCAGGGCCCGGCCAGATTCAAGCAGCTTTTGGAAGCATCTGGAAACGATGTGGAATATCGGCTGCAAAAGGCCGCAAACGGCCTGGATTTATCCCAGCCTGATGGGAAAATCGCATATTTGACCGCTTGTGTGAGTATACTAGCCACGCTTGATAGTAAAATTGAGCAGGAGGTTTACGCGGGCAGGATAGCCGCGGAGGTGGAAATTGAGAAAAGCTCCGTAATGGCCCAGGTCGAAAAACAGATGAGAAAGCGCAGGCGGGATCAGTCAGTCCAGGAATTCCGGGAGATCCAAAAGGCGACCTCGGGCTTTGGGGACGCGGTAAATCCGCAGAAAAGCCAGAATCTGCGGGCCGCCAACGCGGAGGAGGCCCTGACCGCTTATGTGATAAATAACCCGGATATGGCTAACAATATAGAAAAATGGATCCGTCCGGATGATTTTGTCACTGATTTTAACCGGCGGGTGTACGAAACGGTGACAGGAAGAATCCGGGAGAACCGTCCCGTGAGCCCGACGGATTTGACCCAGGATTTTTCCGAGCAGGAAATGAGCCGCATTGCCGGCATGCTATATAAGGCCTCGGTAGGCGGGGAAACCCTGGAGGCCGCCAAGGATTACTGTAAAATTATCAAGCAGGAAAAGAGCAGCGCCAAGCTGCGGGAGCCCCTGGAGGATGACGAAGCCAAAAGGCTGTTTGAAGAAATTCAGAAGAATAAATTGGGGAAATAGATAGGGAGGAGCTTTGACTATGACCACAGCTACACCAGACAAGAAAACCGTGATTAGGGATTTGACCGAACAGGCCAAAGCCAAGGGCCAGCTGAGCAACAAGGAGATTTTAGACGCCATCGGAGAGTTGGATTTTGAGCCTGAGCAGCTGGAAAAATTTTACGATACCCTGGAAGCCATGGGCGTGGAGATCGTGGAGGATTTTGAGGAGATTCCGCTGGATGACATCAATTTTGACCTGGTGCCCGACGATGAGGATGACGCCGAGGTCCCCGCCGTGGAAAGCGTGGCCATCGATGACCCGGTCAAGGTTTATTTGAAGGAAATCGGCCGGGTGCCCCTGCTTTCTCCGGAGGAGGAAATCGACCTAGCCATCCGGATCTCCGAGGGAGACGAAAGCGCTAAGAAGCGGCTTTCCGAGGCAAACCTGCGGCTGGTGGTTTCCATTGCCAAGCGGTATTTGGGCCGCGGTATGCAGTTTCTAGATCTGATCCAGGAGGGCAACCTGGGCCTGATCAAGGCTGTGGAAAAATTCGATTATACCAAGGGCTATAAATTTTCCACCTACGCCACCTGGTGGATTCGCCAAGCCATCACCAGAGCGATCGCGGACCAGGCCAGAACCATCCGGATTCCGGTGCATATGGTGGAAACTATCAATAAGGTGAAGAAGGTGAGCAGCCAGCTGCTGCACACCAACGGCCATGAGCCTACCGCCGACGAAATCGCCTTAGAGCTGGATATGCCGGTGGATAAGGTCCGGGAGATCATGCGGGTAGCCCAGGAGCCGGTTTCCCTGGAAACCCCCATCGGCGAGGAAGAGGACAGCCATCTGGGGGATTTTATCCCGGATGACGACGCGCCGGCCCCGGCGGACGCGGCCTCCCATATTCTGCTGAAGGAACAGCTGGCCGAGGTGTTGGATACCCTCACCCCCAGGGAGGAAAAGGTTCTTCGCCTGCGGTTTGGCCTGGAGGACGGACGCTCCCGCACCCTGGAAGAGGTGGGCAAGGAATTTAACGTCACTCGTGAGAGAATCCGTCAGATCGAGGCGAAAGCTCTCAGAAAGCTGCGCCATCCCAGCCGCAGCAAAAAGCTGAAGGATTTTTTGGATTAATCTGACCCATTTTGTTGGAAAGGAGGGCGCTGCCAAATGCATATGACGCTGGAAGCGGATTACGCGGTGCGAATTGTGGAGTTTTTGGCGGAGCAGGGATGTAAAACCGACGCTCACACCATCGCGGAGCAAACCCGGGTTCCCTTGCGGTTCGCCCTTAAAATTCTGAGAACCCTGGTGTCCCAGGATATTATTGTCTCCTATAAGGGCGCCAAGGGAGGCTATCAGCTGGCTCATCCGGCGGAGGAAATCACTCTGAGACAGGTTATCGAGGCGGTGGAGGGGCCTTATGTGCTGAACCGCTGCCAGCATGACGAATACACCTGCGGGCACACTGCCTGCCGGTTTCATCATGTGTATAACGAGATTTCCCAGCTGGTCCGGGAAAAACTGGAATCGGTGAATTTTTCCGCGGGAACAGAAAAGAAAAAGGATACATAAAGCAGGATTTGCTTTTGGGAGGAGAATGGATGTGGAATTAAAGCGGGGAGCCGCCTACTGGGCTTCCAGCATGGCCGGGCTATTTCTTCTGCTGGCTTTCCCCGCGCTTTTTGATGGGATAGAAGGCCTGCGCTGGCCCGCCTTTTTCGAGCTTATCCTTAAAGCCGTTTTCTATGCGGTTCTGGGGGCGCTGCTGCTGGCCTCCTTCCATTGGCAGCCTGCTGTCACCTCTGGGACGGTAGCTCTGGTGGAATTGATTCGGATCTTCAGCTGTGTGATATTTTTAATGGATACCTGGGATTTTTCTCAGATCCCGGTGTTTATCCTATGCATCATGTTTTTTATCGCAAGCCTGATTTTTGCTGTGATTCATTATGGCAGGACCCAGGGATAAAAAGAAGGTCTAGGAGACCGTTTTTTATCCCTGGGCCAATGGCCCCGGCTGTGTGATGAAAGGGAGGCGCTGAGGGCCTGGGCTGCTTTTGGCAATTTGAAGCTTTTTATGCCGAACCTTCAAATAGGAGAAATCTAAAAAATCATTTGCAGAGCTTTGACAAGATGCCCAAAGGGCCGGCGTTTCAAACGCCGGCCCTTTGCTCTGTTTGGTGGCGCCTGCGCTGGGTCGGAGGTGTTTTCGCTTACTCCGCCGAGAGCCGAAAAAGCGCCTTACTCCTGGGGAAGCACCTGTACCTTAATGGAATCGGAATCCATCTGCTTGAAAAGCGCGGCCTCCAGCTGGGATAAGGGATACTGATGCGTGATCAGGGGAGCGGTCTTGATTTTTCCCGAGTTGATCAGATTGACCGCCTTTTGATGGGTATCCGGGTTGATAAAGGAGCCTTTGACAGTCAGCTCCTTCTGATAGACCTCAAACAGCGGCAGGCCGTATTCCGCTCCGGCTTGAGGCACGCTGAACAGCAGAACCGTGGCACCCTTATCCGCCGCGGAAACCGCCTGCTGAGTGGCAAAGGTTTTTCCTACGCATTCGATTACAACCTGAGCGCCCGCAATTCCGAGAGTATCCCGCAGCTGAACGTCAAGAGGCTTTTCCAGTGGATTGAAAGCGTAGTCCGCGCCCAGGGTGAGCCCGATTCGGCGGCGGTTTTCCACTGGTTCGCTTAAAATGACCCGGGCGGCGCCCTTCAGCCTGGCAAGCTGTACCATCAGCAGGCCGATCGCGCCGCCGCCGATGACGCAGACCGTATCGCCCAGTTCGATTCCGGCAAGCTCCACACCGTGGATACAGCAGGCGAGAGGCTCCGCCATAGCGCCCTCCGCAAAGCTGACTTCCGGGTTTAAGCGGTACACCTGCCCCTCCGGCACCACGCTGTATTGGGCAAAGCCGCCGTCAAAGTTAACGCCCACGGCTACCAGATTGCTGCACAGCTGCTTTTTTCCGGCCTTGCAATAGGGGCATGTTCCGCAATAGATGTTAGGATCCACCGTCACGTGGTCCCCGGTCCGCACCGTGGTCACGCCGCGGCCGGTTTCCACCACCACGCCGGCGTATTCATGGCCCAGCACCACCGGAGGAGTAACCTCCGCGGAACCCTTTTCCCCATGATAGATATGAATGTCGGTCCCGCAGATTCCCGCCGCCATATTCTGGATTTTCACCTCAAAATCTCCTAAAGGCGGAAAGCTCATTTCTCTCACTTGGAACTGACGGCTTCCCAGAAAATAGTTGCCTTTCATAGGACATCCTCCTGTTTGAATTGATATCTATGGAGCTGTTTTTCTCAATTATATTGCAGGCTGAAATGGATGTAAATAGATAGCCTGCGCCCTTGCCTAAATATTTTTTTATTTCCTTCAGATGAAATAAAGTTGCAGTAAAATCCTGCGGGCTCTTGTATTTTAATAGAGAAAAGAATAGAATGGGGGTGAAAGGTTAAGCGAAGCTTAGGAAAGGGCGGGATTTTGACTGTGAAACGTTCCTATGAGATCGATATGTGCAATGGACCGCTGTTAGGAAAGATTCTTCAATTTTCCATTCCACTGATCTGCTCGGGGATCTTGCAGCTTTTGTTCAATGCCGCCGATATCGTGGTGGTAGGGCAGTTTACAGGAAGCGACGCGCTGGCGGCGGTGGGGTCTACCAGCGCTTTAAATAACCTAATCGTCAATGTGTTCCTAGGTTTCTCTATTGGCTGCAGCATTATGACCGCCCGGTACTATGGCGCCCAGAAATGGAAGGACGTCCACGAGGTCGTCCATACTTCCATGCTGGTCAGCATGATCTGCGGGGCAGCGCTGATCGTCATTGGGATTGCGTTGGCCCGGCCTTTGCTGGAGGTCATGGGGACGCCGGAAAATGTTCTGGACCAGGCGGTGCTCTATATGCGGATCATTTTCGTAGGAATGCCGGCTCTGATGGTATATAATTTCGGTGCGGCTATTCTAAGGGCGGTGGGCGACACCAAGAGGCCGCTGCTGTTTCTGCTGATCGCCGGTGCGATTAATGTTGTGCTGAATTTGGTGTTTGTTATCGTGTTCCATATGGGCGTCGCCGGCGTGGCTGTTGCTACCGTGATTTCCCAGTGCGTGTCGGCGGTCATGATTGTGGTCTGCCTGATGCGAAGCGAAACCGTCTATCAGCTTTGCCTTAAGGAGCTTCGCATCTACAAGGATAAGCTGATTGAAATCACAAAAGTAGGGCTGCCTGCCGGAATCCAGGGGGCGGTGTTCAATGTTTCTAATGTGCTGATCCAGTCCTCAGTCAATTCCTTTGGCTCCTTGGTGGTTGCGGGAAATACGGCCGCTACCAACCTGGAGGGCTTTGTGTATACCTCCATGAACGCTATTTACCAGGCATCCCTGAGCTTTACCAGCCAAAATATTGGCGCGGGAAAAATGGAAAGGATCAAACCGGTGCTCTGGCGCTGCCTGGCGGTGGTGTTTGTGGTAGGGGCCGGTATGGGCGGGCTGGGGCTTTTGTTTATGAACCAGCTTCTGGGGATTTATTCCGGTGAGCCTGAAGTGATCAGCTACGGCGCTTTGCGGATGGAGCTGATTTTCTCCACCTATTTCTTCTGCGGCATGATGGATGTAGCCTGCGGCTCGGTGCGGGGGCTGGGCTATTCTATTACGCCTACGGTGATCTCGCTGACCGGCGCCTGTGGCCTGCGGATTTTATGGATTTATACCGTTTTCGCTTTGGACCGTTCCTTGTTTACCTTGTATTTGTCTTATCCCGTGACTTGGGCGGTTACTTTTTTAGGCCATCTGGTATGCTTCTTTATTTTTCTCAGAAAGGTAAAGCGGAAAGCCGCCTGGGAAATACGGCCGCAAGGGCCTGAGCCTGGCGTGAAAGAAGAGCGCGCCGAAGAAATTTACAATCAACATGAAACGAATGAAGAATTGTAAAAAAGCATCTGGTTTACAGCTGTGCGTAAAAAGGATAAAAAGCGCCCTGTCCGGAAATTTGTTTCGGACAGGGCGCTTTAGCAGCTTTTTAACGCTTTCAACTTTTAGGGATAGGCGCCGGATGCGCTATGTTTTAAGACCGTGATGGAAAACCTTGATTAACAGGAAGAAAAAGGGAATAAAATAAAAAAGGGGTAAAAGAAAAAAGAAAAACTTTCCTAGTTTTCCTTGACAATCCCCCGAAAGTATTATAAAATAATATACTGCATCATAATGGAAACATATACCCTAACTCCACTTAATATTATCATCATTGCGACAAAAATGCAAGGGGAAATGTGAAAATTTTTGGTGGCTGGAAAGCGTTGCGTTGGTACCGCCGCACGGCGGTAAATAGATAAAGGAGTGATTGAGCCTATGGTGAACGTCAAACCGGTGCACTTGGGAGAAACGGTGCGAATGAGTTTTTCCCGCATTGATGAGGTTCTGGAAATGCCGAACCTGATCGAGGTACAAAAGGATTCCTACCAGTGGTTTCTGGACGAAGGACTGAAGGAAGTCTTTAAGGATGTTTCCGGGATTACGGATTACACTGGCAACCTGGTTCTGGACTTTGTAGACTACAAGCTGGATGTAGACAAGCCAAACTACACGGTGGAAGAGTGCAAGGAAAGAGACACCACCTACGCGGCCGCCCTTCGGGTGACGGCCCGGCTTCTCAATAAGGAAAGCGGCGAGATCAAAGAATCCGAAGTGTTCATGGGCGATTTTCCTCTGATGACCGACAGCGGCACCTTTGTGATTAACGGTGCCGAGCGCGTAATTGTTTCCCAATTGGTTCGTTCTCCTGGCGTTTACTATAAAATGGAATACGATAAAACCGGTAAAGAGCTGTTCAGCTCTACCGTGATCCCCAACCGGGGCGCCTGGCTGGAGTATGAAAACGACGCCAACGACGTGTTCTATGTCCGTATTGATAAAAACCGCAAGATCCCGATTACCGTGTTTATCCGCGCTTTAGGCTTGGGCACCGACGGGGAGCTTTTAGATTATTTCGGCAACGACCAGAGAATCAAGGCTACCATCGAAAAGGATCCGTGCAAAACCACTGAGGAGGCCCTGCTGGAGGTTTACCGGAAGCTCCGCCCCAGCGAGCCCCCTACTATTGAAAGCGCCCAGTCCCATATAAACGCCCTGTTTTTTGACGCACGGCGTTACGACCTGTCCCGGGTGGGACGCTATAAATACAATAAAAAGCTTGGAATCTCCAACCGTCTCCAGGGCCAGAAGCTGGCCGCGCCTATCGCCAACCCGCTCACCGGCGAGGTGATGTTCGACGAGGGCAAGGTGCTGAGCCGTGAGGAAGCGGTGCAGGTGGAAAACGCCGGCGTGACCGTGGCCTATGTCATGGCAGAGGGACAGGAGGAGCCGGTCAAGATCATCTCTAACGGTATGGTGGATATTTCCTGCTACGTGGATTTCGACGCGAAAAAGGAATGCGGCATTAACGAAAAGGTCCGCTTCAGCGTGCTGGCTGAGATCCTGGAAGCCGCCCGCACCCCCGAAGAGCTGAAAGACGCCCTGCGGGAGCGGGAGGACGAGCTGATCCCCAAGCACATTATCGTGGATGATATTTTCGCCTCCATCAACTATATGAACTGCCTGGCCTGCGGCATCGGCTCTACCGATGATATCGACCACCTGGGCAACCGCAGAATCCGCTCTGTCGGCGAGCTGCTGCAAAACCAGTTCCGTATCGGCTTTTCCCGCTTGGAACGGGTCATCCGGGAAAGAATGACCCTTCAGGCTCAGGATCTGGAGGTGCTGACTCCTCACGCTTTGATCAACATCCGCCCGGTTGTGGCGGCGATCAAGGAGTTTTTCGGCTCCTCTCCACTGTCTCAGTTTATGGATCAGAACAACCCGCTGGCTGAGCTGACCCACAAAAGAAGGCTTTCCTCTCTGGGCCCCGGCGGCCTTTCCAGAGACCGGGCCGGGTTCGAGGTCCGTGACGTACACTACAGCCACTACGGCCGCATGTGCCCGATCGAGACGCCGGAAGGCCCCAACATCGGCCTGATTTCTTATTTGGCCACCTTCGCCAGAATCAACGAGTACGGCTTTATCGAGGCTCCGTTCCGCAAGGTGGATAAGGTTAACCACGTGGTGACCAACGAGGTGGTTTACATGACCGCCGATATGGAGGACGATTACATCGTGGCCCAGGCCAACGAGCCGCTGGATGAAAACGGGTATTTCCTCCACGCCAAGGTCAACGGACGTTTCCGCGACGAGTTCGTGGAGGTGGAGCGGGACCGGGCGGATTATATGGACGTTTCTCCCCGGATGGTAGTTTCCGTGGCCACCGCCATGATCCCCTTCCTGGAGAACGACGACGCCAACCGCGCACTGATGGGCTCCAACATGCAGCGGCAGGCGGTTCCCCTTCTGAAGACAGAGGCGCCCATCGTGGGCACCGGCATGGAATACAAGGCCGGCGTTGACTCCGGCGTATGTATCCTGGCGAAAAAGGATGGCGTGGTGGAAGCCGTCAGCGCCGACGAGATCCGAATGAAGAATGACGACGGCACCACGGACACCTATCATGTGATTAAGTTTATGCGCTCCAACCAGGGCACCTGCGTCAATCAGGTTCCGGTGGTCTCCAAGGGACAGCGGGTGAAGAAAAACGCGGTGCTGGCCGACGGCCCCGCCACCTGCAACGGCGAGATCAGCCTGGGTAAAAACGCCTTGATCGGCTTTATGACCTGGGAAGGCTACAACTACGAGGACGCGGTCCTCATCAACGAAAAAATCGTCCGCGACGACGTTTATACCTCGATTCACATCGAGGAATATGAGACCGAGGCCCGGGATACCAAATTAGGGCCGGAGGAGATCACCTGCGACATTCCCAATGTCAATGAGGATCTGCTGAAGGATCTGGATGAAAACGGCATTATCCATGTGGGCGCCGAGGTCCGCGCCGGGGATATCCTGGTAGGCAAGGTCACTCCTAAGGGAGAGACGGAGCTGACCGCAGAGGAGCGGCTGCTGCGCGCCATCTTCGGCGAGAAGGCCAGAGAGGTGAGAGATACCTCCCTGAGAGTGCCGCACGGCGAATACGGCATCGTGGTAGACGTGAAGGTGTTCACCAGAGAGAACAGCCACGACGAGCTGCCTCCGGGAGTGAACAAGGTGGTGCGCTGCTATGTGGCCCAGAAGAGAAAGATCTCGGTGGGAGACAAGATGGCGGGCCGCCATGGAAACAAGGGCGTTGTTTCCAGGATCCTGCCTCAGGAGGATATGCCGTATCTGCCTGACGGCACCCCGCTGGATATCGTATTGAACCCCTTGGGCGTACCTTCCCGTATGAACATCGGCCAGGTGCTGGAGGTTCACTTAGGCTATGCCGCCAAGGCTTTGGGCTGGAAGATCATGACGCCGGTATTCGACGGCGCCAATGAAGAGGATATTTTCGAGTGCTTCCGGGAGGCCGGCCTTTCCGAGGACGGAAAGACCTGGCTGAGAGACGGCAGAACCGGACAGCTGTTTGATAATCCCGTCACCGTGGGCTATATGTATTACCTGAAGCTGCACCATCTGGTTGACGATAAGATCCATGCACGTTCCACCGGGCCTTACTCCTTGGTTACCCAGCAGCCTCTGGGCGGCAAGGCTCAGTTCGGCGGCCAGCGTTTCGGCGAGATGGAGGTTTGGGCCCTGGAGGCTTACGGCGCGGCCTATACCCTGCAGGAGATCCTGACGGTGAAGTCCGACGACGTGGTGGGCAGAGTGAAGACTTACGAGTCCATCGTCAAGGGCCAGAACATTCCGGAGCCCGGTATTCCTGAGTCCTTCAAGGTGCTCATTAAGGAGCTTCAGTCCCTGGGCCTGGATGTAAAGGTGCTGGATAAGGATGAGCAGGAGATCGACCTAAAGCAGAACTTTGACGACGATGACGATATCGGCTTGAACGACGGCGGCACCATTCTGGAGGAGGATGAAGTCATGACCTCCATGGATGGCTACACCCTGGAGGACGATCCGGACGATAACAACATGTTTGACGATTCCGGCTTTTTTGACGAAGACGGAGACGATCTTTTGGATTTTGATTCCATTGCAAGTGATATTCGTGAAGAATAAGGAGGGGCGATAGGATGGAGTTTAACGTTTTTGAGTCAATTAAAATCGGACTGGCCTCTCCGGATAAAATTCGAGAGTGGTCCTACGGCGAGGTAAAGAAGCCGGAAACCATCAATTACAGAACCCTGAAGCCCGAGCGGGACGGCTTGTTCTGCGAGCGCATTTTCGGACCGACCAAGGACTGGGAGTGCCATTGCGGCAAGTATAAAAGGATCCGCTATAAGGGTAAAATCTGCGACCGCTGCGGCGTAGAGGTTACCCGCTCCAAGGTGAGAAGAGAGCGTATGGGCCACATCGAGCTGGCCGCGCCGGTTTCCCATATCTGGTATTTTAAGGGGATCCCCTCCCGGATGGGCCTGATTTTGGATATCTCTCCCCGGATGCTGGAAAAGGTGCTGTACTTTGCCATGTACATCGTCACCGACCCCGGCGCCGCCAGAGAGCTGACCAAGCAGCAGTTCCTGAATGAAAAAGAATACCGGGATATGCGGGAAAAATATGAGGACGATTTCGAGGCCGGCATGGGCGCGGAAGCCATTAAAAAGCTCCTGGAGGAAATCGACCTGGATGCCCTCTCCAACGAGCTGAAGGAAGAGCTTGCTACCGCCACCGGGCAAAAGCGGGTCCGCCTGCTGAAGCGCCTGGAGGTCGTGGAAAGCTTCCGGCTTTCCGGCAACCGCCCGGAGTGGATGATCCTGGACGTGGTGCCGGTCATTCCCCCGGATATCCGTCCTATGGTTCAGCTGGACGGCGGCAGATTCGCCACCTCTGACCTGAACGACCTTTACAGAAGAGTCATCAACCGGAACAACCGCCTGAAAAGGCTGCTGGAGCTGGGCGCCCCGGACATCATCGTCCGCAATGAAAAGCGCATGCTTCAGGAAGCGGTTGACGCTTTGATCGATAACGGCCGCCGGGGCAGGCCGGTAACCGGCCCCAACAACCGTCCGCTGAAATCCCTTTCCGATATGCTGAAGGGTAAGCAGGGGCGTTTCCGCCAGAACCTGCTGGGCAAGCGCGTGGACTATTCCGGCCGTTCCGTTATCGTGGTAGGCCCGGAGCTGAAAATGTACCAGTGCGGCCTGCCGAAGGAAATGGCTCTGGAGCTGTTCAAGCCCTTTGTCATGAAGCGCCTGGTGGAAACCGGCGCCGTCAGCAATATCAAGGCCGCCAGAAAAGCGGTGGAGCGGGCGAAGCCAGAGGTTTGGGACGCCCTGGAAGTGGTCATCAAGGGGCATCCGGTGCTTTTGAACCGCGCTCCCACCCTGCATAGGCTGGGTATTCAGGCCTTTGAGCCTGTGCTGGTAGAGGGCCGAGCCCTGAAGCTGCATCCCCTATCCTGTACCGCTTATAACGCCGACTTTGACGGCGACCAAATGGCTGTTCACGTGCCGCTGTCCGCTGAGGCCCAGGCCGAGGCCCGGTTCCTGATGCTGGCAGCCGGCAACCTGCTCAAGCCCTCCGATGGACGTCCGGTAACCGTGCCAACGCAGGATATGGTTCTGGGTTCCTATTACCTGACCCTGGATAAGGACGGGGAAAAGGGCGAGGGCAAGGTGTTCCGCGATTTTGACGAGGCGCTGATGGCGTATGACGCCAAGGCGATCAGCCTTCACGCCAAGATCAAGGTGCGCCGCACTCTGGAGCTCGGGGAGGAAACCATCTCCAAGCTGATCGAAACCACCGTGGGCCGGATCATTTTCAACCAGCCGATTCCTCAGGATCTGGGGTTTGTGGACCGTTCCGATCCGGAGCACCTGTTTGATTTGGAGATCGACTTCCTGGTGGGCAAAAAGCAGCTGGGCAAGATCATCGACCGCTGTATCAAGGTGCACGGCACCGCGAAAACCTCTGAGGTTTTGGATAACATCAAGGCCCAGGGCTATAAATATTCCACCCAGAGCGGCATCACTGTAGCCGTCTGCGACGCCACCATCCCGCCGGAGAAGAAGGAAATCCTGGCGGAAGCGGATAAGCAGGTCGACCGGGTGGGCGCTCAGTTCCGCAGGGGCTTGATCTCCAACGCGGAGCGCTCCGCGGCGGTTCTGAAAATCTGGGATAAGGCCACCAACGACGTTACCGCGAAGCTGCAGTCCGGCCTGGATCGCTACAATCCCATTTATATGATGGCGGATTCCGGCGCCCGTGGCTCCATGAGCCAGATCCGTCAGCTTGCCGGCATGAGAGGCTTGATCGCCAACACCTCCGGTAAGGTTATTGAAATCCCAATTCGGGCCAATTACCGTGAAGGCCTGAATATTTTGGAATACTTCATCTCTTCCCGCGGCGCCAGAAAGGGTCTGGCGGATACCGCCCTGAGAACGGCGGACTCCGGTTATCTGACCCGCCGTCTGGTAGACGTTTCCCAGGATGTGATCATCCGGGAGGATGACTGCGGCGCCGCCACCGGCCTGGAGGTTTTCGACATCCGGGACGGCAAGGAGGTCATCGAGTCCATGCACGAGCGCCTGATCGGCCGATATCTGTGCGAGGATTTTGTGGACGCTGAAACCGGCAGGGTGCTGGTGTCCAAGGATAAGATGATGACCGACGAGGACGCCGATATCATCGTTAACGCCGGCGTCAAGAAGATCCAGATCCGCTCTATCCTCAACTGTAAGGCCAAGCACGGCGTCTGCAAAAAGTGCTATGGCTCCAACCTGGCCAACGGCATGCCTGTCACGGTAGGCGAGGCGGTGGGTATCATCGCCGCCCAGTCCATCGGCGAGCCCGGCACTCAGCTGACCATGAGAACCTTCCACACCGGCGGCGTCGCCAGCGCGGAGGATATCACCCAGGGTCTGCCCCGTGTCGAGGAGCTGTTCGAGGGCAGAAAGCCGAAGCACTTGGCCATCATCAGTGAGATCGGCGGCAAGGTCCGGTTTGAGGAAATCAAAAAGAACCGCCATGCCGTTGTATTTAACCAGGAAACCGGCGAGGAGAAATCCTATCTGATCCCCTTCGGCTCCAGAGTCCATGTGGAGGAGGGCGACGTGATCGAGGCCGGCGATATGATCACCGAGGGTTCCGTGAACCCCCACGATATTCTCGCTATCAAGGGCACCGACGCTGTCCAGAATTACCTGATCCAGGAGGTTCAGAGAGTATACCGGATGCAGGGTGTTGATATCAACGATAAGCATATCGAGGTTATCGTACGCCAGATGATGAAGAAGGTCCGGGTGGACGATGAGGGCGACACGCTGCTGATGCCTAACTCCCTGGTGGAAAAGAGCGAATTCGATACCGCCAATGAGGAAATCCGTGCCAGAATCGCAGCCGGTGAGCTGGATCTGCGGGAGGCCACCTGTACGCCGACCCTGCTGGGTATCACCAAGGCGTCTCTGGCTACCGATTCGTTCCTGTCAGCCGCCTCTTTCCAGGAGACCACCAGAGTGCTCACCGACGCCGCTATCAAGGGTAAGGTTGACCCGCTGCTGGGCCTGAAGGAGAACGTAATTATCGGTAAGCTGGTGCCGGCCGGCACCGGAATGCACCGGTATAACGACGTCGAGCTGGAGGAGGTCCAGAATACGCCGAATCCCTTGACAAATGAGGCGTTTTAGTGCTATCATAAACAATTGTGGGCGGTAATTTCCACTTTCGTGTCCGGCTGGGAAGGTCAAGCTTGAAAAGGCTCCTGAAAACCGCTGAAAAATAGGAATTTCCAGGCCGCCGAAAGGAAAAGCCGCCGGCCGGTTCCCTCGTCTCTTCGATTCCGGAAGGGCGGGGAAAAGGAGAGGATTCATCAGCTTTTTGCTTCTGAATCCGAAAACTGTTATTTTGCTGTAAACAGGACAATACTTTTATTGTCCTGTTTCACATAATAAATTTTTGTGAGGAGGTGTCATATGCCAACCTTTAACCAACTGGTCCGTAAGGGACGTGAGGTTTCCGAGAAAAAAGCAAAGGCTCCGGCTCTCTTAAAAGGATGGAACTCTAAAAAGCGTGTGGCGATTGATCAAAATTCACCGCAGAAGCGTGGAGTTTGCACATCTGTTAAGACTGCTACCCCCAAGAAGCCCAACTCTGCTTTAAGAAAAATCGCCAGAGTCCGGCTTTCTAACGGAATTGAGGTAAGCTCTTATATTCCGGGTGTGGGCCACAACCTGCAGGAGCATAGTGTTGTGCTGATTCGTGGTGGACGTGTTAAGGATCTTCCTGGTGTGCGTTACCATATTATCCGCGGAACATTGGATGCCCAGGGCGTTGCCAAAAGAATGCAGGCCCGTTCCAAGTACGGCGCGAAGCGTCCGAAGGCCGGCGCAAAGAGTTAAGATTGTGACCAAACACGTATGGGCTTGCGCTTAACGCGCAATTTAATTGCATGTAACATCTGCAAAACAATGCAGTGATATATACTAGATAGATATGTCTCTGTATTGGCCCGCGGGAGTTTGTCGCTTTCGAGTACCGATGATATCATCTATATGAAGGAGGGAAGCGAAGTGCCAAGAAGAGGCTCAATTGCAAAACGTGATGTTTTGCCAGACCCGCTTTACAATTCAAAATTAGTAACCCGCCTGATCAACAACGTTATGGTTGACGGCAAAAAGGGTGTGTCCCAGAAGATCGTATACGGTGCTTTTGAGATTATCCAAGAAAAAACAGGCAAGGATCCCCTGGAGACCTTTGAACAGGCTATGGAGAACATCATGCCCCTGTTGGAGGTAAAGGCCCGCCGTGTCGGCGGCGCCACCTACCAGGTTCCTATGGAGGTCCGCCCGGAGAGACGCCAGACCTTAGGTCTGAGATGGCTCACCAATTACGCAAGACTGAGATCTGAAAAGACCATGAAAGAAAGGCTTGCCGGAGAAATCCTTGATGCGATCAATGGCGTCGGCGGCGCTGCTAAGAAGCGTGACGACACCCACAAGATGGCAGAGGCCAATAAGGCGTTTGCACATTACAGATGGTAATTTGAGACCAATTAAGGAGGACCCGACACTATGCCAAGACAGGTTTCACTTGAGAAAACCCGTAATGTCGGCATCATGGCTCACATCGATGCCGGTAAAACAACAACAACGGAACGTATTCTGTACTATACGGGCGTAAACCATAAGATCGGCGAAACCCACGACGGTGCTGCTACCATGGACTGGATGGCGCAGGAGCAGGAGAGAGGTATCACCATTACCTCCGCCGCTACCACGTGCTTCTGGAAGGAACATCGTATCAACATCATCGACACCCCCGGCCACGTTGACTTTACCGTAGAGGTGCAGCGCTCCCTGAGAGTGCTGGACGGCTCTGTAACAGTTCTGTGCGCCAAGGGCGGCGTGGAGCCTCAGTCTGAAACCGTATGGCGCCAGGCTGACGAATACCACGTGCCGAGAATGGCCTATGTCAATAAGATGGATATCATGGGCGCCGATTTCTATCGGGTCGTCCAGATGATGAAGGACCGTCTGCAGTGCAATGCCGTTCCGATTCAGCTGCCTATTGGCTCTGAGGATACCTTTAAGGGTATCATCGACCTGGTGGAAATGAAGGCTGATGTTTATTATGACGAAATGGGCACCGACATGAAGGTGGAAGAAATTCCGGACGACATGAAGGAGATGGCGGAAAAATACCGCGCTGAGCTGATCGAGCACGTCGCTGAGCAGGATGACGAGCTGCTGGAGAAATATCTGGGCGGCGAGGAGCTCACTGTCGACGAGATCAAGCGCACCATCCGCAAATCCTGTATCGCTAACACTATGGTTCCTGTCACCTGCGGTACTTCCTACCGCAACAAGGGCGTACAGAAGCTGCTGGATGCGATCGTGGATTATATGCCCGCCCCGACGGATGTAGCGGCGATTAAGGGTATTAACCCGGAAACCGAAGAAGAAGTGGTCCGCCACTCCTCCGACGACGAGCCGTTCTCCGCTCTGGCGTTCAAGATTATGACCGACCCCTTTGTGGGCAAGCTGTGCTTCTTCCGTGTGTATTCCGGTACCATCAACGCCGGTACCACGGTGTACAACGCCAACAAGGACAACAATGAGCGTATCGGCAGAATCCTGCAGATGCACGCGAACCACCGTCAGGATATCGAATGCTGCTATGCGGGCGATATCGCGGCGGCGGTAGGACTGAAGAACACCAGCACCGGCGATACCCTGTGCGATGAAAAGCATCCGGTTATCCTGGAATCCATGGTGTTCCCGGAGCCGGTTATCCGTGTAGCCATCGAGCCTAAGACCAAGGCTGGACAGGAAAAGATGGGCATCGCTCTGGCTAAGCTGGCGGAAGAGGATCCCACCTTTAAGGCTTACACCGACGAGGAAACCGGTCAAACCATTATCGCTGGTATGGGCGAGCTTCACCTGGAAATCATCGTGGACAGACTGCTCCGTGAATTCAAGGTGGAGGCCAACGTTGGTAAGCCTCAGGTTGCTTACAAGGAGACCATCCGCGGTACTGCGGACGTGGACAACAAGTATGCCCGGCAGTCCGGCGGTAAAGGCCAGTATGGTCATGTTAAGATTAGAATCGAACCCAATCCCGGTAAGGGCTATGAGTTCGTGAACGCAATCGTCGGCGGCGCGATTCCGAAGGAATATATCCCGGCGGTTGATCAGGGTATCCAGGGAGCTATGCTCTCCGGCGTCCTGGCCGGCTACAATGTAGTCGACGTAAAAGTTACTTTGTACGACGGTTCTTATCATGAGGTTGACTCCTCTGAAATGGCGTTTAAGATCGCCGCTTCCATGGCCTTCAAGGAGGCAATGAGAAAGGCTCAGCCGGTTCTCATGGAGCCGATTATGAAGGTTGCGGTTATTGTGCCTGAGGAATACATGGGCGACGTTATCGGAGACTTGAACTCCCGCCGCGGTATGATTCAGGGCATGGACGCTCTCCCGGGTGCCCAGCGCATCAACGCCATGGTTCCTTTGTCTGAGATGTTCGGTTACGCTACCGATATGCGCTCTAAGACTCAGGGACGCGGGCAGTATACCATGGAGCCCAGCGATTACGCGGAGGTTCCCAAGTCTGTTGGCGAAAAGATTATTTCCAGCCGTACAAAGAAAGCCGAATAACTTATCCAAAACTATTGCAATTTAGGAAAAGAATTGCTAAAATGAGGATTATAGCCCGGCTTATGAAATTTAAAATTATTTTCTGATTAAAAAGGAGGAAATCCCAATGGCAAAGGCTAAGTTTGAAAGAACAAAACCCCATGTTAACATTGGCACCATCGGTCACGTTGACCATGGCAAGACCACTCTGACCGCTGCGATCACCAAGGTTCTGAACCTGGAGGGCGACGCGGAGTATGTGGATTACGCCAACATCGATAAGGCTCCCGAGGAGAGAGAGCGTGGTATTACCATTAATACCGCTCACGTTGAGTATGAGACCGAAAAACGCCACTATGCTCACGTTGACTGCCCCGGCCACGCCGACTATGTTAAGAACATGATCACCGGTGCCGCTCAGATGGACGGCGCTATCCTGGTTATCGCTGCTACCGACGGCCCTATGGCTCAGACCAAGGAGCACCTGCTGCTGGCCCGCCAGGTAGGCGTGCCCTATATCATCGTATTCCTGAACAAGGTTGACCAGGTTGACGACGAGGAGCTTCTGGAACTGGTAGAGATGGAAGTCCGCGAGACCCTGAACGAGTATGAGTTCCCGGGCGACGATACCCCCATCATCAAGGGTTCTGCTCTGAAGGTTCTGGAGTCTGACTCCAAGGATCCTAACGCTCCCGAGTATGCCTGCATCAAAGAACTGATGGAGGCTGTTGACAGCTATATCCCCACTCCTGACCGTAAGGCTGACCTGCCCTTCCTGATGCCTGTTGAGGACGTGTTCACCATTACCGGCCGTGGTACTGTTGCCACTGGTAGAGTTGAGCGTGGACAGCTGAAGACTGGTGAGGAAGTTGAAATCGTTGGCTTGGCTGACGAGAAGAAGAAGACCGTTGTTACCGGTATCGAAATGTTCCGCAAGATTCTGGACTATGCTGAGGCCGGCGATAACATCGGCGCTCTGCTCCGTGGTATCCAGAGAAATGAAATCGAGCGCGGACAGGTTCTGTCTAAGCCCGGCTCCATTCATCCTCACACCAAGTTCAAGGGCCAGGTGTACGTTCTGACCAAGGAAGAAGGCGGACGTCATACTCCTTTCTTCAATAACTATCGTCCTCAGTTCTATTTCAGAACTACTGACGTTACCGGCGTAATCTCTCTGCCCGAGGGCACCGAGATGTGCATGCCTGGTGACAACGTTGTGATGGACGTTGAGCTGATCACTCCTATCGCTATCGAAGAAGGTCTGCGCTTCGCTATCCGTGAAGGCGGCCGTACCGTTGGTTCCGGCGTTGTTACCGCCATCAACGAGTAATTAAATTATCTTTGAGCGTGGAAAAGGCCCGGACAAATCTGTCCGGGCCTTTTTGCATGTTTCTTTATGCGCTATAATTAGTATCTTCCTTAGCCAGAAGAATGTTTTGTTTCCGCCATCGCAACAATTTTAGTGGGGGAGGAAAAGGCTTCTGTCTATAGTTATGGGCATATGGAACAGCGAGAAGATTTATAAGCCGGATTGGAGTTCTTTCACCAGATAACGGGAAGAATTTGTTATGGAAGAAGGAAAATAAATTGAAAATTCGAACTGCCGGTGTGCAGGATCTGGAAACGGTGAGCAGGATTCACGCTTTAAGCTGGAAAACCGCATACCGTGGAATCCTGCCGGATGATTTTTTGGACCAGCTTTCCTATCGACGCTGGGTCGCACCTCTGAAAGACATGATGGAGCAGGGGCTTGAAATCAGAGTGATCGAGGAAGAAGAAAAACCCTTTGGCTGCATTACCTTCAGCGCCGCTAGGGATCAGGCGTTTGCCGGATGGGGTGAAATCGTATCCTTTCATTTGCTGCTGGAGGCCCGTGGAAAAGGATACGGCAGGTTATTGATTCAGGATGCCATGAGACAATTAAAAGAAAAGGGCTATTCAAAAATTTACCTATGGGTTTTGGAGAAAAACGAAAGAGCAAGAAGATTCTATGAGAAAAATGGCTTTACCTGGAACGGGGATCGTCTGGAAGGGGAAGAAGGCGGGCGAAAGGTCACGGATCTTAGATATGTTTTATCTTTCCCTAAAACAAATTTATCTTAAGCACAAATTCTCAAAGCAAACAAAGGCTGTTCAAAGCTTACCGCCCATGGCGGCGATTTTGAACAGCCTTTTGTTATATCGAAAACTGCCGGTACTGCCGGCGGCCCGACAGCCTGATGGCTGCGATTCCATTTTACCTAAGGCATCATCAGACCGCAGGGCTGGCTTTTTGCGTTTGTTTTAAAGGAAAAAAATCAAAAATCAAGCGGTAGAAATTGAAAAGCATACCAGTTATGGCTTGTCAACACCATCAATCAGAGCTTCGTAGGAAACGCCGAAAATTTTCGCTAACGCTTGAAGCTCTATATCGGTTACATACCTTTTGTTGGTTTCGATTCGGGTAATCACATTTTTATCAATGTCCATTCCTAACAACTGCAATCGTGTTGCCAATTCTCGTTGTGACATATGATGTTCTTTTCGTAAACTTTTTAAACGATCAGATATAAAATTTTTATCGCCGGTTTCGCTCCTTGGCTTTGGCATATTTTTCACCACATTTTTTTGTACCAATTTTTACTAATTATTTCATTTTTATTGATTTTACTCCAAATATGAGTTTTACTCGGTTGTAAAAATGAGACAAAATGGGGGGAAACCTATGAAAATATGTAAAGAACTTTTATATCAGGAATTGGGCAGGCTTTTAGTCCGTAATTTTAATGAGCTTCAGTTTGATTACCAGCAGGTTATCATGACGAAATCCGTACAGGCTTTAAACCGGATTCAAGAAATATTGCAGGATGATACGCTGGACGATTTCTATAAAATAGAGAAAATCGAACGAATTTTTGAAAGCTGTGGCGTCAGTCTGAAAAATCGCCGCGAATAGAATCGAAAGAAAATTTTTCCGGCAAGGCTGAATAACCTTAAATTTTTTCCCGCGATAACTACCGGAAACGGAAGATCCCTTCGCACAGCAAACACTGGACAGCACGAATCGTTTTATGCGGTAAATGCAGGAATAGAAAAAGCAGGCCGGTTCATTTGTGAACCAGCCTGCTTTTTCAGCAGCCCTATATTTTTTTGTTTATTGTTGGAAAAGAGAATACAAAAGGCAGAAAACAAGAAAATAAAAAGGATATGATATAAAAATCAGAGGGGATCAGGAAAATATGGACAGCCGCAGGTTAACCTGCGGCTGTCCGTTCGTTTGCAGCACACAGTCGAGAGACGCCGGCAAACGAAAGAAAGGAACGGCTTCTGTCTGCCGCGCCTGTTGTGAGATCAATCCGGGGAGGAGGCTAAGTCCAGCCGCATAATGTGGTCATCCATCACATAGCCTTGACCGATATCGGTCACCTCGTCGTGATCCACATAGAAGCCGGCCTGCCGGTAGAAAGCCACGGAACCGAGATTATCCCGGTTAACGGTCAGCCAGATGTAGCCCAGGCTTTTCTCCCGGCAGATTTTTTTCAGTTCTTCTAAAGCAAAGCTGGCCAAGCCTTTGCGCCGGAATGTTTTCTCAATATAAAGCTTGCTGAGGAATAGGGCGCCGTTTTCAATTTTGTAGCCGCAAAAGCCGGCGTTTTGGCCATCGCAGACCAGCCAGCAGTAGGTATAGCCCTGATGCTCGATCTGATTAGTGACTGCCTTGAAGGACTGAAATTTTTCCACCATGTAGGTGATCTGGTCGGCGGAAAGAATCTGTCCGTAGTGCTCTCTCCAAATACGGGAGGCTAAAAAGCACATCTCCTTAATTTGCTCTGGGGTTTTGATTTGTTTCATTTGAAGCTCGCTCATGGGTTCTAACCTTGCTTTCTGTTAAAATGATTTTATAATTTTTTACTTTTATATACTTATTGTTTATTCTTAAGAATAATATACAAATAGAACGGCTTTTAAACAATTCTTTTGCTTCGCCGCTCAGCCGGAAAAAGACTGAACCAAAGGCGTGTTTAAAATTTACGGTATTTTTTCACCTTGCGCTTTCTGCGGTCGCGGCGGTTGTAAATGGTGGCGATGATCAGATAGATGATAAAGAGTAATACAAATAGGCCGCAAATTCCGAGAAACCAGGGAGAAGATATGATATTCTTTGCGCCCTCCCAATAATACAGCAGATCGCTTCTCTGTACGTCCTCGCTGGCAACCAGGTTAATGGTGGCGAGCTCGTGATTGGCGTAGGAAAGAGTGGCCTTTCCTAAAATTTCTCCCTTCGTAATAGGCGCGTTGACGCTCTCAGGCTTTTCCACCTCGGATACGACGATGGAGTTTAAATCCACGTCATTAGGAAGCAGGGCGGTGACATCCTTTTCCGGAACCAGCAGGAGAGTGTCCTTTTCCCAGGCCAGGTTCAAGTTTACTTCCGCCAGAGGCTTTTCCATATCTACAATGGATTTCAAGGTGAAGGTGCGGAACGCCCAGCGGTACAGCGCCTTGGAATCAATCATGGCGCCGTTGTCAGGAACAGGGTCCTGCCCCGCCACGTGGGGAGAGCCCATCGCCACGCACAGGTAAGCGTAGCCCTCGGCTTTGGCGGTGGTAACAATACAGTCGCCGGCTTGGTCGTGCCAGCCGGTTTTGATGCCGGTGACATATTGATAATAATAATCCGGATAGCCGGGCAGCATCATTAAATTGGTAGTGTCTAAGCGCCGCTCTTCCTGCATATTGGTGGCGGGAACAATATGATAGGTTTGGCTCACAATGTCCATAAACCGGGGCAGATCCATGGCGTATTCCGCCATGATTCCCATATCACGGGCGGTGGTATAGTGGTTTTCGTCATGAAGTCCGTCCGGGTTGGCGAAGTGGGTGCCGGTACAGCCGAGCTCGGCGGCCTTGTCGTTCATCATTTGAACGAACCGGTCTATATTGGAAAGCTTTTCCGGGTTCCCGGTCTCCTGGTTTTTCCTGCCTCCCACATAGTCAGCAAGGATAACTGCGGCGTCATTGCCGGAGGGAACCATCAGGCAGTTCAGCGCCTCGTAGATTGACATGGTTTCCCCAACCATAATATTGGCGATTGAGCTTCCCGTACCCTCTAGGGAGTCCTTCAGCTCTTGCGTCAAAGTTACGGTGGTGCCGTCTAAATCCTCCACATTCTCACTGACTACAATATAGGTCAAAATTTTCGTGGTGGAAGCAGGCTCGATCCGTTCATCCGCGTTTTTTGTGAAAACCACAGTGCCGGTATCCAGATTTTTCATGAAAATAGCATTGCAGTTGGTTTCAAAGTCAATCGTAAAACCCTCATCCCCCGCCGCGCTGGCAGGAAAGGCGAAAATTGAGGTAAACAAAAAAAGACAGGAAAACAAAAGGATTAACTTTTTTTTCATAGAAGTTTTTCCTCCGATATGGTATGATAAAATTACTGAAACAGATCAGCGGGTGCGCGCTTTTATTTTTATGCCGTGTCGTCCAGCCTGGTTCTGGACATCCTGCGGGAAATTTTCACAGTGAGCGCTTGCGCCGTACTGCAAATGGATTTCTACCGCCGCCATTGGAATACTGATTTTAAAACGGGAATTTCCTATGGCTTGGAATCCAAATAGGAACGATAAGCACTGCCTCTTTCTTGAAAAGGAATCAGAGACCATATTCACCAATTGGAATTCCGCTCTCTTGCCGCGGAGGTACCCAGCCGGCGGAGGATGGCCCTGATTCCCGCTGCTGCCGGTGCCCCGCCATGGATGATTTTTGATCGTCTAACGATGCCATCACGCCCCTTTTTGCCTGTAGAATAGAATGGATTATGTATACCATTTTACCTTATTTATCCGGGAAAGGCAAATTAAAAATTTATGACAATTATAACAGTTTCCTAACGGGAGGAATTGAAATGATATTTATTACGGGAGATATGCACGGTCTTATGGAACGCTTTCAGGATTCCGCGTTTCGGCACATCAAAAAGGGGGATACCCTGATTATCTGCGGAGATTTCGGCTTTCTCTGGGAAGGCACCGAGGAGGAGAAAAAGGCGCTGAAAAAGCTGGAGAAGAAAAAGTACGAGATCCTGTTTGTAGACGGCATCCATGAGAATTTCGACCTGCTGGAAAGCTATCCGGAGGAGGAATACGCCGGGGGAAGGGTTCACCGTATCGGTACGAATCTCCGCCATCTGATGCGGGGAGAGCTGTTCACCATCGAGGGAAAAAAGATCTTTGCCTTTGGCGGCGGGGAGAGCATCGAAAAGGAGGACCGGGTCAAGGCGGGAAAATGGTGGGAGCGGGAAATGCCCACCCTGGAGGAAATGCAGCACGGCGTGGACCGGCTGGATGAGGTGGACCGCAGGGTGGATTACATCGTGACCCACGAGCCCCCTACTAGGGTACGCACAATTATTGATAATACTCTGAGAAATTTCAATATGCTGGACGCTTATTTGGACGAGCTGTCCACTAAGGTAGCTTATGAAAAGTGGTTTTTCGGCAGTCTCCACTTAGACCGGAAGATTACCGCTAAAAGCTACGCGGTGTTTAATGATTTGGTTCCGGCGGAAATCCCTCAGGGAAAAAGAAGAAGGTAAGCTATGAAATTTATCCATACCTCCGACTGGCACTTGGGAAAAATGATTTACGGCCGCTCCTTGCTGGAGGATCAGGAATATTTTATCAAACAGGTTTTCCTGCCCGCCGTGGACCGCGAGCAGCCTGACTTTGTCATCCTGGCCGGGGATATTTATGACCGCCAGATCGCCCCGGTGGAGGCTATCCGGCTTTTCGACTGGACCGTAAGCGAAATGGCGGGAAGGGAAGTGCCGTTTTTTCTGATTTCCGGCAACCATGACGGCGCCGACCGCCTGTGCGTGGGCGCCAGGCTGCTGCGGAAAAGCGGTATTTATCTTACGGCAAGGCTGGAAGACGCGTTTGAACCGATCCTCCTGGAGAAAAACGGGGAATCGGTTCAGATTTTTTTGCTGCCCTATTTTGAGCCCGCAGAGGCCAGGGACGTCCTGGGGGACGACTCGATCCGAGGCTTTTCAGAGGCCTATGAGGCGGTGCTTTCCCGTTTAGAGGAAAAGAGAGATCCGGCGCTGCCCAGCGTTTTGGTTTCCCACTGCTTTGTTGCGGGAAGTACGGCGTCCGATTCGGAAAGCACACTCTATGTAGGCGGCAGCGGGGAAGTCGGAGCCGGCTGCTTCCGTAATTTTACTTATGCGGCGCTGGGGCATCTTCACGGCCCTCAAAAAGCCGGCGCAAACGGATGGTATTCCGGTTCTCCCCTGTGCTATTCCTTTGACGAGGAAAAGCAGAAAAAGGGCTGTACGGTGGTTACTCTGAAGGGTTATGAGACGGACTGCCGGCAGGTTCCTGTGGTGCCTATGCGGCCGATGAGAACCCTGACGGCCGCCTTTGACCAGTTGATGGAGGAGGGAAAAAAGTCTCCCTGCCAGGATTATGTGTTCCTGACCCTGACCGACGACAAGCCTGTGTATATGCCGGTGGACCAGCTGCGGGAGTATTATCCAAATCTGCTGGGACTTACCAGCCAATGGCTGCAAAACGGCGGCCTGGAGGGCTTGACCGGTGAACAGCAGGAGAAAAGAGAGCTTCTAAAACGCGGCGGGGAAAAAGAGATTTTCAGCGCCTTTCTCACCAGCGTATGCCAAAGCGGCGCGACTGAGGAGGATCAGGCGCTGTTTGACCAGATTCTGGCTCAGGTAGGAAGGGAGGCGGAGCAATGACGCCGATTCGTCTAAAAATGCAGGCGTTCGGCCCCTATCAGGGCGCTGTGGAGATTGCCTTTTCCGGCCTGCGGGGCAAGCTGTTTTTAATTACAGGCTCCACAGGGGGAGGAAAAACCACCATTTTAGACGCCATTTGCTTCGCGCTGTTTTGCCGGGCCACCGGCGGGCGGAGAACCTGGCAGGATATGCGGAATCTGTCTGCTGGGGAAGATGTGCCGACGGTGGTAGATTTTGAATTTTCTCTTGGGGAGGAGCAATACCGTTTTCAGCGGTCCTGGCGCTGGCATAAGGTCCGGGGCAGCGGGCGGATGGAGATGCGGGATGAGCACCAATGCAGCCGGAGAAACGGGGAGCAGTGGGAGCTGCTGGCTTCCGGGGCTGAATCCAGAGTGAGGGAATACGCCCAAAGGCTTTTAGGGCTGACCTGCGAGCAGTTTTCACAAGTGATCGTTTTGCCTCAGGGGGAGTTTAGAAAGCTGCTGCTTTCCAACTCCACGGAAAAATCCAAGATCTTTCAAACTCTATTCCAGACCGAAAAGTGGGAACGGATCACCAAGTGCGCCCAGAGCATGGCGGAGGATTTGGAACAGCGCTGCGGCGGGCTTCTCTCTGCCCGGCAAGCGGTTTTGGAGAGCGAAGGCGTTCAAGCCTCGGAGGAACTGGAGCTTTTGCGGAAGGCTACGGAGGAGGAGTATGAGAAAAGTATCGCTGCGGCGAAAAAAACAGAAAACGATTTAAAAAATATATCAGATATTATACAAAGAGTAAACAGATTAAAGGAAACGGAAACTGTTTTCCGAAGACTTCAAAAGCAGCTTGCGCAAGCGGCAGCGGAGAAAAGGGCTTTGGAACAGAAGCGGCAGGAGGCTGTCAAGGCCGCGGCTGGGCTTGCCCGGCTGGAGGAGGAGAAGGCGGCTGGCCTCCAGCTGGCCGCGAAGCACCAGGAGCAGATGGAAACTCTGACGAAGCTGAAAAGCTTAGCGGCGGAAAAGGAGCGTTTAGAAAAGGAAATTGCCAGCCAGAAGGAGCAGCGGCTGGAGTGGGAGCAAAAGGCTCTTTCCGCGGCGGAAAATGTGGAAAGGGGAAGGGCTTATTTGAGGGAACTGAATGACAAGCTGAAAGCCTTGCCAGAAGCTTCCCGAAGCTTTCAGGAATTGAAAACGGCCTTTGAACTGTTGAAGCAGTGGGAGGAAGGCAAAAGACGCTTGGCCGGGGAACAAAGCGCCCTTCAAAAAGCGGAGGAGATTTTAGAGCAGTCCAGGGTAAAGCTTTCGGCCTTGCAGGAAAGCTTAGAAAGAGCGCAGCAAAAGGCACGGGAGGATATGGCGGGGCATTTGGCCTCCGGCCTGCGGGATGGGGAGCCCTGTCCTGTGTGCGGTGCGGTTCACCATCCCAGTCCGGCCAGTCTGGAAATAGGAGTAACTGTTACCCCAGAGGAGGAAAAACGCCTGAAAAGGCTGGTAAAAGAGGCCCAGGAGGCCTTTACCTCAGCCCAGGGAGCGTTCACCAAGCACCAGGGCCAGCGGGAACTGCTGGAGAAAAATGTAAGGGAATCAGAGCGCCGGATAGCGGACTTCCCATACCCGCCTGAGAAGCTCCCAGCCTTGCTGGCGGCGGCGGAAAAGAAGCTTGCCGGATTGCAAAAGGCGGGAGAATTGCTGCCCCAGGGGGAGAAGCGTCTGGCTCAGCGGGAAAACGAGGAGAAAACCGCCAAGCTCCAGGCTGACCGGAGCAAGGAGCGGCAGGCGCAATGGGAAAATAAGCTGTCCGCAGTGAGCGCGGAGATTAGCTCCCTTTGGGGCACCTTGCCGGAAGAAAGACAGGGGCAGAGCCTTGACCAGGCTGAGCAAGGATTGCGGAATTCCCTGACAGAGGTTCAAGCCCGGTTAGAGAGCTTGCGGAAAAAAATCCAGGAAACCCAGGAGGCGTCTGCAAAAACCGGAGAGGCTCTGGCGGCAGCCGCGGCGGGGGAAAGGGCTCTGCGGAACCAAACCCATGAGGCAAAGGAGCAATGGGAGGCTGCAGGGAGGGAAATTCCCGGAGAACTGAATCAGGAAGCGCTGGAGCAGGAGTATGCCAGTCTTCAAGAGGAAAGCCGGGAAAGCCTGCAAAAAACCGGCCGGCTTCTGCAGAAAAGGAAGTCACTGGAACAGGCTGCGGAAAAAATCAGGGATTTAGAGGAGGAAAGCAAGGCGGTTCAGGAGGAATATTCCAAAACAGAACGGATCGCCAGATTTTTCAGCGGTAAAAATCCTATGAACGTGCCCTTGAAAATGTTTGTGCTTGGGGTTATGCTGGACGATATCTTAAGCCGGGCTAACGTGTACTTTACTACCCTGAGCGGCGGTCGGTATCAGCTCAGCCGAAAGCGGGAGGGGGCAAGCCGGGGATACAGCGGCCTGGATTTGGAAATCTATGACGCTTATTCCGGCGGCGGCAGAAACGTCGACACCCTTTCCGGCGGAGAGCTGTTTTTGGCGTCCCTGTCTCTGGCTTTTGGACTTTCCGATGTGGTGCAAAGCTACTCCGGCGGTGTCAGGCTGGAATCTATTTTCATCGACGAAGGCTTTGGCACCTTGGATGAGGAAACGCTGAACACAGCCATGAAAGCCTTATTTGAAATTCAGAAAAGCGGCAGAACGGTAGGGATCATTTCTCACGTGGCCGAGCTGAAAAGCAGGATCCCCGCCCAGATCCGCATATTAGACGATCACAAAATTAAAGTAGTTCTGCCTTGAAAATCCTCCTGGAATATCAAACGAAAAACTGCCGGCTGCGCGCTGTAAGGAAGCTCTCTGAGGCGGTGCTGGCGCCGAAACGATGGGGCCGCCGGCTGGCAGGCAAAAAGAGCAAATGTGAGGAGGCATATCATCATTTATTGGATTTGCGCAGAAAGAGCTGAATGGATATTTGCGGAACAGAATTTTATACCTTTCAACAGAAAAAGCACCGTACAAACACGGTGCTTTTTTCCTAAATTTCCGCTTGCCATAAAAAGGCTGGGAGTTTGTTTTTGATAAATGTAAACGATTCTCTATGACCTAATTGAACGCAGTTTCACCGGCCTGGGAAAATAACCGGCGGATTTCTCCTTTGATTCCGCGGTGCTCCGGAAAGGATAGAGCAGGATCTTTTTTCAGCAGGATTTTGGCTGCCTGCTGGGCTTGGGACAGTATATCCATATCTCCGAGCATATCGGCGATTTTCAGCTCCGGCAGACCATGCTGTCTGGCGCCGAAGAAGTCTCCGGGCCCTCGAAGCTTTAAATCCTCGTCAGCGATCTGAAAGCCGTCGTTGGTGCGGCACATTGCCTTGAGCCGATAGACGGCTTCCTCGTTTTGAGCGTCGGAAACCAAGATACAGTAGCTTTTTTCCTTGCCCCGGCCGACCCGGCCCCGCAGCTGATGAAGCTGGGAAAGGCCGAACCGCTCGGCATTTTCAATCAGCATGATGACCGCGTTAGGGACATCCACGCCCACCTCGATTACCGTGGTGGAAACCAACAGATCCAGTTCCCCGCGGGAAAAGGCCCGCATTACCGCTTCCTTTTCAGCGGGCTTCATCCTCCCATGGAGCAGGCCGACCCGATAATCCCGGAATTCCCGGGCCTTCAGGCTCTCGGCATATTCTACCGCGGAGGCCAAGCTGGCCTCGCCGGATTCATTTTCTACCAGGGGGCACACGATGTATCCTTGCAGGCCCTGGTTTAGGTGCTTCTGCAGAAAGCCGTAGGCCCGGCCGCGTTTTTTACTGTCAATCCAAAAGGTATCTATTTTCTGGCGCCCCGGGGGAAGCTCATCCAATACGGAAACATCCAGGTCGCCGTAGATCATCAGGGCGAGAGTCCTGGGGATCGGCGTGGCGGACATGACCAAAAGATGAGGATTTTCCCCCTTGCCGGCTAAGGCCGCCCGCTGGGCAACGCCAAACCGATGCTGTTCGTCGGTAATAACCAGCCCGAGCCTTTGAAATTCCACCGGATCCGAAAGCAGGGCATGGGTGCCGATGAGCAAATGAATTTGTCCGGCTTTTAAAGCGAATAGCAGTTCCCGGCGCTCTCTTTGCTTGGTAGAACCGGTCAGCAAGGCTACGCTTACACCGGTGCCTTCAAACAGCTTTTCCATGGTGTGATAGTGCTGTTCCGCTAAAATCTCAGTGGGCGCCATAAAAGCGGACTGGATGCCCTCTCTGGCGGCGCAGTAGCAGAGCGCGGCGGCCACAGCGGTTTTTCCCGAGCCTACGTCGCCCTGAATCAGCCGGTTCATGGGCGTTTTCCTCCGCATGTCGGCCACGCATTCCGCTACCGCCCGCCTCTGGGCGCCGGTAGGTGGAAAGGGGAGACAGGAGAAAAATTCTTGGGAACGGTCGGCAGTGAGAAAACAGCTGGTTTCCCGGCGGTTTCTCGTTTTGAGCTGGCAGAGCCCAAGCTGGAGAACGAACAGCTCCTCAAAAATCAGCCTGCGGCGGGCAGCGTTCAAAGCCGGCTCCGACTGAGGCAGATGGATATCCCGAATCGCCTGTCCCAGCTCCTCCAGCTGATAGGAAGCGCGGAGCTCCTCCGGCAGCGGATCGTTGACGCGTTCCGGCAGGAGGGAGAGGGCTTGCCGCACCGCTGCTTCAATCTGACGGGAGGAGAGGCCCTCGGTTTGTCCATATACAGGATGAAAGCCGGAGCTTTCGGCGGAGGTGGTGAAGCTGGGTGAGGTCATTTCCCGTTTGGTAAAGGTTCCGCCGACCTTTCCGTAAAAAAGATACTCTCCATTTTGTTTTATTAAATTTGGAATATACCGGTTGTTGAAAAAAGTAAGCCGCATCACCGAGCTGCCGTCGCTGGCCTGGCACCGGTAAAGAGTCATGCCCTTGCGGATTCGGGTTTCCGTCACCTTAGAAATAACAGCAGCCCGGATGCAAACCGGACAGTCAAAGGGGGCGGCGTCGATTTCGAAAGGATGGCTCCAGTCCTCATAGGCTCTGGGGTAGTAGCGCAACAAAGCGCCGACGCTGTCGACGCCCAGCTTTTCAAACAGCTGGGCGCGTTTGGCACCGACGCCTTTTAATGATTGCAGCTTTTGATCGAATAAAGAAGCCATACTTATTCCACAGAGATGATAAAGTAATAAATCGGCTGCCCGCCCCGTACCAGGGTGATATCCACATGGGAGCCTACCTTGCGCTGGATCGCATCCTTTGCCTCGCTGGCCTGCTCCTCGGTGATATCCTGGCCGTAAATCAGGGTAAGGAAAGCGGTATGATGGTCGCATAGGGATTTGGTCAGCTTGACAGCGGCTTTTACCGGATCCTTCTCCACGGAGGTCAGCTTACCGTTTTTCAGGGTGAGGATTTCCCCCTCTTTGATCTTAAACCCGCCGTACTCGGAATCCCGGGCGGCAAAGGTGACCTGGCCGGTGGTGACCTTTCCGGCGGCCTGCATCATCTGCTCCACTGCATCTTCGCCGTCCAGATCAGGATCGAAGGCCAGCATTGCGGCAATCCCCTGAGGAATCGTCCTGGTGGGAACCACCACCACGGTGCGATCCTTCGCCAGCTCTGCCGCCTGCTCCGCAGCCAGAATAATATTTTTATTGTTGGGCAGCACATAAACCTTCTTTGCGGGGGTAGCCATAACCGCCGCCAAAATGTTCTGTGTGCTGGGGTTCATGGTCTGGCCGCCGCTGACCACTGTGCTGCAGCCAAGATCCTGGAACAAGGCCTGCAGGCCGTCGCCGGCGGCAACGGAGACAAAACCGATTTCCTCGGTAGGCTCCGCCGGCTCGAACTGGTTGGCGGTTTCCATGGCGGCCTTGGCCTTTGCCTGCTCGTTCTGTTCAGCGGCGATCCGGTGCTGTTCCTTCATGTTCTCCACCTTGACGGTCAGCAGCTGGCCGAACTTCAAAGCTTCCTGTAGGGCCTGGCCCGGGTTCTCCGTGTGCACGTGGGTTTTGATGATTTCGTCATCATCCACAACAACCACGCAGTCGCCGATAGTTTCCAAATAAGCCCGAAGCTCCAGCGGACTGGCAGTGACCTCCGGATTACGGCCTACAATAAATTCCGTGCAGTAGGTAAAGGTGATGTCCTGGTCAAATTCAGCCGCGGCGTTCCGGAAGAAATCATCGGAGCTGACCGGCTTGGAAACCGCACCGGAGGCCGCCGCCTCCTCTTCGTTGGGAATAATATAGCCGTCCTTGAATACGGACATCATCCCTTCAAAAATCAGGCACAGTCCTTTTCCGCCGGCATCCACCACGCCTGCCTTTTTCAAAACAGGCAGAAGCTCCGGCGTAGTCCGCAGCGCGTCGGTAGCGCCCTGGCAGATGGCGGTCCATACGAACACAGGGTCCTTGTTTTCCTCTGCGGCCGCGCGGCCTTCCTCGTAGGCGACCCTGGCGACCGTAAGGATCGTGCCCTCAGTTGGCTTCATCACCGCCTTATAGGCGGCCTCCACGCCGATGCCTAAGGCGGTGGCGATATGGGAGCCATCCATCACGTCCAGCTCCTTCAGGCCCTGAGCGAAGCCCCGGAACAGCAGGGAAAGGATTACTCCTGAGTTTCCTCTGGCTCCCCGCAGCAGAGCGGAAGCGCAGGCAGACGCCACCTGGCCCACCGCGTCGCTCTCATTTTTTTCCAAAGCGGCGGCCGCGGACGACATCGTCATGGACATGTTGGTACCGGTATCCCCGTCGGGGACGGGGAAAATATTCAATTCATCGACAGAGGTTTTATGCTTGGCAATATTATTCGCGCCGGATATTATGGCGTTACGCAGACAAGTTCCGTTAATCAAGATCAGCACTCCCTTGGTTCTTAGTTTATAACGATTTTTTCAAATCATGCAGATATACTTTTTTTCATTATATCACATAATATTTTTAGAATCAAACAAAAAAATAACGGCAGCAGTCTCTTTTTTAAGAGATTCCGCTGCCGAAGCTTGCAGATATGCTATCTAGGCTCAACAATCAATTTGATAGCGGTGCGTTCCTCCCCGTCAATCACGACGTTGGCAAAGGCCGGAATACAGACCAGATCTACTCCGGAGGGCGCCAAATAGCCCCGGGCCACGGCCACCGCTTTGATCGCCTGGTTGGCGGCGCCGGCTCCCACAGCCTGGACCTCCACACAGCCGAACTCCCGAATAACGCCCGCAATGGCCCCCGCGACAGAGTTAGGTGCGGATTTTGAAGAAACCTTTAGAACTTCCATTAGTCAGTCCTCCTTTTAGAACGAACTTGAGAGATAGGGCTCTCCTAGTATCTATTCTAATAATAGTAGAAAAATCCACTAATAAAATTCCAAAATAGAAATATATGTTAATTTATCATAAATTTTATTTTTAATTAAGTGTTTTTATAGGGGAAATGCTGTTTTTAAATGATTTCTAACCGTTCCACTCCTTGGGTTAGGCCGGTTTTAGGATCTACAGAGAATAAAACGCAGTCCATTTTGCAAGGGCCGCCTGCTAGATCGAAGCGGATCGGCAGCTTATTCTTCATTTTCTCAATGGTCAGCTCTTTTTTCACCCCAAGCACAGAGTCGATCGGCCCAGTCATGCCCGCGTCAGTGAGATAGCCGGTGCCCCGGGGTAAAATCGTTTCGTCGGCCGTTTGAACGTGGGTATGAGTGCCGAACAGGGAGGAGACCCTGCCGTCCAAATAAAACCCCATAGACCGTTTTTCTCCGGTGGCCTCGGCATGGAAATCCACGACGGTGATTTTTGGCCGGTCTGGTTCGGCCAGAATCCGATCCGCGGTACGGAAGGGGCAGTCCAGGCTTTCCAAATAAACAGTGCCCATCAGGTTGATCACCTGCACTTGGAGCCGGCCCAGGTCGACCAGGCAGGAACCCCTGCCGGGCGTAGTCCCTTCCGGGAAGTTGGCGGGCCGCAGCACATAGGGATGCTCCTCGTACAAAGCATAGCTTTCTCTCCGCCGGAAAGCGTGGTTCCCGGTAGTAATCACATCCACACCGCTGTGGAACAGATAACCGGCGGAGGCGGGGGTAAGCCCGTTGCCGTCGGCGGAATTTTCCCCGTTGGCGATGACCAGGTCAACGCTTTTCAGCTTTTTCAGAGACGGCAGACGCTGTCGGAGAAACTGGCAGCCAATGCTGCCAACCACGTCGCCGATACAAAGAATATTCATAGCGGTTTCACCTTTCTCTGGCGGTCTTCCGGACGGCATTGCCCAGGCTCTAGACGAGAGAATTAAAAATGGGGCAAAGCGCCGGCCGGAAAAGCCTTTCTCCAAGAAAATAAGATCTGCAAAAAAGGCACAGAGCGTTTCAGCCCTGCGCCTTTTCGTTTCTTCGGACTCCGTTTATTTCGCGTATTCGATCGCGCGGCTTTCACGGATGATGTTGACTTTAATTTGTCCGGGATAATCCAGGTCGTCCTCAATCTTTTTGCAGATCTCCCTGGCCAAAAGAACCATGCGCTCGTCATTGACAACCTCGGGCTTGACCATGATGCGGATTTCCCTGCCGGCCTGAATAGCGTAGCAGCTGGAAACGCCGTCAAAGGAAGAAGCGACCTCCTCCAGCTTTTCCAAGCGCTTGATATAGTTCTCCAGGTTTTCTCTGCGGGCGCCGGGCCTTGCGGCGGAAATGGCGTCTGCGGCCTGCACAATGCAGGCGATTACGGTTTTCGCCTCCACGTCGCCATGATGGGCGTGAATGGCGTGAACCACAGCCTCTCCCTCTTTATACCTGCGGGCTACATCCACGCCGATATCTACGTGAGAACCCTCAATCTCGTGGTCAAGAGCCTTACCGATATCATGGAGCAAACCGGCCCGGCGGGCGATGGTGGGATCTAAGCCCAGCTCGGAAGCGATCATACCGGAAAGGTAAGCCACCTCCAGAGAGTGATTCAGTACATTTTGTCCATAGCTGGTGCGGTAACGCAGCCGCCCCAGCAGCTTGACAAGCTCAGGATGGATTCCGTTAACGCCGGCCTCGATAATGGCCCGTTCACCCTCCTGCTTGATGGTAGCGTCTACCTCCCGGCGGGCCTTTTCGACCATTTCCTCAATCCTGGCGGGATGAATCCGTCCGTCGGAAATCAGCCGTTCCAGGGCGATCCGGGCAACCTCTCTGCGGACCGGGTCGAAGCTGGACAGGGTGATAGCCTCGGGGGTGTCGTCAATAATCAAATCAACGCCGGTCATGGTCTCGATGGCCCGGATATTACGGCCCTCGCGGCCAATGATGCGGCCCTTCATTTCGTCGTTGGGCAAGGGCACAACCGAAATGGTGGCTTCCGCCACGTGATCGGCGGCGCATCTCTGAATGGCCAGGGAAATGATCTCGCGGGCCTTGTTGTCCGCGTCATCCTTTGTCTGCTGCTCGATTTCCATGATTTTGATCGCTTTTTCATGAACCAATTCGTCTTCCAGTTTTTTCAGCAAATAATCCTTGGCCTGGTCAATGGAGAATCCGGAGATTCTTTCCAGCATTTCAAATTGGCTTTTTTTGACGGTTTCCGCTTCCGCGAGTCTTTCGTCGATTTTTTTGGTCTTTGCGTTAATGGCCTCTTCTTTTGCCTCTAAATGCTCCAGCTTTTTATCCAGAGTTTCTTCTTTCTGCTGGATTCTGCGTTCCTGGCGCTGTACATCCTTGCGGCGGTCGGCGATTTCCCGTTCCGCCTCCAGACGCTGGCGGTGAATCTCGTCCTTTCCCTCCAGGATCGTTTCCTTTTTCTTAGCCTCCGCTGTCTTGATGGCTTCATTGACAAGACGCTTCGCTTCCTGTTCGGCAGAGCCGATTTCCGCCTCAGCCGTATGTTTTCTATGATTAGAGCCCGCAATAAAGGCGATAACAGCGCAGACTACACCAACTGCGATGGGCAGGAGGATTTGTAGTACTAATGGCAAGTGAATTGGCACCTCCTTTTCTTCATTCTGTTTTCAAGTATTTCAATCAAAAAAATAATAGAAAGTAGAGTTTCTCACCTAACAGGTGCGTTAATCCTGAAAATGAGCATAATAACCCCGCGAATACGCAGTTTTGCGTATCCTTAACAACTATTGTATTACTTTCAGGGGGTGTCTGTCAAGAAAATTGTACATACTTTGCTATTGACAATTCAAAACCCCGGTGTTACGATAATAATCGAAAAAGAATCATCTCAAAAACGTTGAGAAGGAAGGAAAAGCCATCAGTTTTCCTATAGAGAGCAGACGTCACCGGCTGAAAGCGTCTGCGGTAAAACCGGCTTCTTCTACCGCCTTCGAGTGTGCCGCGAAGAGAGCAACGTTCTATAAGCGGCGCCGGCCGGCCCCGTTACAGGCCAGTTGAGGGCAAAGGGAGATTTTCCTTTTGCTGAATTTGGGTGGAAACACGGAGCGCAAAGCCTCGTCCCTTTTTGGGATGAGGCTTTTTCTAATTATTTTAGTGAAGGAGCGCATAACTATGGTAAAGGTTACACTGAAAGGCGGAGCGGTAAAGGAATATGACGATAATGTCACCGTCGCGGAGATTGCGAAATCCTTAGGCGGCGGCTTGTATAAGGCGGCCTGCGCGGGAAAGCTCAACGGCCGGGTGGTGGACCTTCGAACCCCGGTGACAGAGGACAGCGAGGTAGAGCTGCTGACCTTTGATTCCCAGGAAGGGAAAAGGGCCTATTGGCATACGACCTCCCATATTATGGCCCAGGCGGTAGGCCGGCTGTTCCCGGATGCGGTGTTCGCCATCGGCCCGTCTATTGATCAAGGCTTTTATTACGATTTTGACCTGCCCAGGAACCTGACTCCCGATGATCTGACCGCCATTGAGAGCGAGATGAAGAAGATTATCAAGGAGGATGAGCCCCTGGAGCGGTTTGAACTGGAGCCGGAGGAAGCCGTCAAGCTGATGAAGGAAAAGGGCCAGCCCTATAAGGTGGAGCTGATTCAGGAGCATTCCGGCAAAGGAGAGAAGATTTCCTTCTACCGCCAGGGTGATTTCGTAGACCTGTGCGCCGGCCCTCACCTGATGAGCACCGGTAAGGTAAAGGCTGTGAAGCTGACCAGCTGCACAGGGGCCTATTGGCGGGGAGACTCCAAGAGCAAGATGCTCCAAAGAGTGTATGGGATTTCCTTCCCCAAGGCCAGCGAGCTTACCGCTCACCTGGAGGCTATGGAGGAAGCCAAAAAACGCGACCATAATAAGCTGGGCCGGGAGCTTGGTTATTTTACCACCTGTGATATCATCGGCCAGGGCCTTCCGATCCTGCTGCCTAACGGCGCCAGAGTGATCCAGCTTCTCCAGCGGTTTGTGGAGGATGAGGAGCAGAAGAGGGGATGGCTGCTGACCAAAACCCCGTATATGGCGAAAAGTGATCTGTATAAGCTGTCCGGCCACTGGGATCACTATAAGGACGGCATGTTTGTGCTGGGAGATGAGGAAAAGGATGACGAGGTGTTCGCCCTCCGTCCCATGACCTGCCCGTTCCAGTATCAGGCTTATTTAAATAAAAAGCGGTCCTACCGTGATCTGCCCTTACGGTATAACGAAACCTCCACCTTGTTCCGCAATGAGGCAAGCGGAGAAATGCACGGTTTGATCCGGGTACGCCAGTTCACAATTTCTGAAGGCCACCTTATGTGCCGTCCCGACCAACTGGAGGAAGAATTCAAAAGCTGTTTGCAGCTTGCCAACTATATGCTGGAGACTCTAGGCTTGGCCGAGGATGTTTCCTATCGCTTCTCCCAGTGGGATCCGGAGGATAAGGACAAATATATCGGTACCCCCGAGCAGTGGGATGAGGCTCAAAGCGCCATGAAGAGAATCTTGGATCATCTGGGCATTGAGTACGCGATTGGCGTCGGAGAAGCGGCCTTTTACGGCCCAAAGCTGGATATCCAGATTAAAAATGTGTTTGGCAAGGAGGATACCCTGATTACCATCCAGATTGATCAATTATTAGCGGAGAAATTTGGTATGGAATATGTGGACGCGGATGGCAAGGCTAAAAACCCCTATATTATCCACCGTACCTCTATCGGATGCTATGAGCGCACCTTGGCGCTGCTGATCGAGAAGTACGCCGGCGCGCTGCCTATGTGGCTGATGCCCGAGCAGGTCCGTGTTCTGCCCATCAGTGAAAAATTCCTGGATAAGGCTCTGGAAGTGGATCGAGAGCTGAAAGCACAAGGAATCCGCTCTACCGCCGACAGCCGTAACGAAAAGATCGGGTATAAGATCCGGGAGGCTCAGATGGAGAAAATTCCTTATATGCTGATTATCGGCGAAAAGGAAGTTCAGGAAAATGTGGTTTCCGTGCGTTCCAGAAAGGACGGCGTACTGGGCTCCATGTCCTTAGAGACATTCCTGGAGAAAGCGCTGACGGAAATCAGAGAAAAAACAAAATAAGACAGCCGGTAGGGAGTTTAAGCTAAGCGGACAATTCATGTCCGCTTAGCTTTTTGCCGGTTTTAGCAAGAGGGCTTCGGTGAAACCGGGGAATAAAAAGGCTTAATAGGCCGAAGTCAGTATCAGGGTCAAAAATGATCTATTACTCAACAATGATTCTTTATCTTTTCCGTATTTCCTTTTTATTGGTTGCCTGGCTTACCAGTTGTGGGGTGAGCGATGCCACGGGATTTTTAGCGCCCTTACCGGTGGGCGGCAAGTACTCTCTGGAGCCTATGAAACTCACTAGCTTACTGGCAGGCTTGATAGTTGCTTGAAAAAGGCTTTTTCCGTTATATTCTGGGGAGAAATTGATGACAGTTGGAGTTCATTGAGACAGGAGTTTTATGATAAAGGGAAAATTATTTAGGTGAAGCCGAAACGAGATGTGCTTTTTCCTCGATGAAAAGTATTGAATCGGCAATGAGAAGATGAAGAAAATTTTATGCGGAACAGACTGGCAGTGATAGGCTTTACAGTGATCGTATAGAGGCGTAAGCAGAGGTTTTTATCAGGAGTTCCCTTTTTGCAAAAAGAAATCAAAGGCACCACTTGATTTTAAAAAAAATATCTGGTAAAATAAGTATTACTGAATTATGAAGATGCGTGAGTAGTTCAATGGCAGAATGTCAGCTTCCCAAGCTGAACACGCGGGTTCGATTCCCGTCTCGCGCTCCAAGAAGGGGTGACGAAATAGATGTCACCCCGATTTTTTTCAGTATTCATGCGGGTTTTCGGGCTTTTTAGGGCCGATTTTTCAAAATCGCCCCACCGTGGATGTCCAACCCCCAAAAGAGCAAAAACAGCAAAAAACCGCCTTCTTGTTACTGCTCAGGAAGGCGGTTTTGTCATTTTTTAGACACCGGCAGAGAAATGATTTTCGATTGTCCGTTCGGGCTGTCCTGGGGTTTGACAGGGGAAGGAGGCGCTGGGGTTTGACCGGCAGCCGGGACGGAAGAAACGATTAAGGAGCCATCCTTTTCTTCAAT